>Ga0079305_1000088_pt1 | contig 203132 bp, 172 predicted proteins | sample LMS_cellobiose_e_FD_79183 | JGI IMG/M metagenome (GOLD analysis project Ga0079305, IMG submission 79183) | Rumen-fistulated moose microbial communities from Alaska, USA - LMS_cellobiose_enrichment | ecosystem: Host-associated > Mammals > Digestive system > Stomach > Rumen fluid ... | reverse complement strand
TCCATTGCTCAATCCTCCGCACGATTAAATCTTGATGATGGCGCCGAAGCGGCATTTCTCCATGCAGGCGCCGCACTTCAGGCACTTCTTGGGATCGATGACATGCTGCTTCTTGACCTCGCCGCTGATGGCCTCGGCCGGGCAGACGCGCGCGCAGGCCGTGCAGCCGCGGCACTTGTCGGTGATGACATACTGCAGCAGCTTCTGGCAGTGATGCGCCGGGCAGCGCTTTTCCTTGATGTGCGCCTCATACTCGTCGCGGAAGAAGCGCAGGGTGGAAAGCACGGGGTTGGGAGCCGTCTGGCCCAGACCGCAAAGGGCGGTGTTCTTAATGGTGGTGGCCAGCTCTTCGAGCTTCTCAATGTCGCCTTCCTCGCCCTTGCCCTCGACGATGCGCTTGAGGATTTCCAGCATGCGCTTGGTGCCGATCCGGCACGGCGTGCACTTGCCGCAGGATTCATCGACGATGAACTCCATGTAGAAGCGGGCGATGTCGACCATGCAGTTGTCCTCGTCCATGACGATCATGCCGCCGGAACCCATCATGGAGCCCGCCGCGATCAGGTTGTCATAATCGACGGGAGTATCCAGCAGGGACTCGGGCAGGCAGCCGCCGGAGGGACCGCCGGTCTGCACGGCCTTGAACTTTTTGCCATTGGGGCAGCCGCCGCCGATCTCATAGATAACGGTGCGCAGGGTTGTGCCCATGGGAACCTCGACCAGGCCGGTGTTGTTGATCTTGCCGCCCAGCGCAAACACCTTGGTGCCCTTCGACTTCTCGGTGCCGATGGAGGAATACCAGTCGGCGCCCTTCAGAATGATCTGGGCGATGTTGGCGTAGGTTTCCACGTTGTTCAGCATGGTGGGCTTTTCGAACAGGCCCTTCACCGCCGGGAAGGGAGGACGGGTGGTGGGCTCGCCGCGCTTGCCCTCGATGGAGTGCATCAGAGCGGTTTCCTCGCCGCACACGAACGCGCCCGCGCCCAGGCGGATGAACAGATTGAACTTGAAGCCCGTGCCAAGGATATTGTCGCCCAGCAGGCCGTATTCGCGAGCCTGACCGATGGCCACCTGCAGGCGCTTCACGGCGATGGGGTACTCGGCGCGGACGTAGATGTAGCCTTCGCTTGCGCCGATGGCGTAGCCGGCGATGGCCATGGCCTCGATGACGGCGTGCGGGTCGCCCTCAAGGATGGAACGGTCCATGAACGCGCCGGGGTCGCCCTCGTCGGCGTTGCAGGCGACGTATTTCTGATCGCTCACGCTGTTGTAGGCGAACTTCCACTTCATGCCGGTGGGGAAGCCGGCGCCGCCGCGGCCGCGCAGTCCGGACTTGAGGACCTCTTCAATGACCTCTTCGCGGGTCATGGTGGTCAGGGCCTTCTCCAGAGCGCGATAGCCGTCCATCGCGAGGTATTCGTCGATGTTCTCAGGATCGATCACGCCGCAGTTGCGCAGCGCGATGCGCTTCTGATGCTTGTAGAAATTGATGTCCTCCAGCGCCTTCTCGGCGTTCTGCTCCTTCGTGGCATGGTCGGTGTAGACCAGATGCTCGACCTTGCGGCCCTTCAGCAGGTGCTCTGTCACGATCTCATCCACGTTCTCGGGCTTCACGCGGCTGTAGAAGGTGCCGTCCGGATAGACGATGACGACGGGGCCCGCCTCGCAGAGGCCGAAGCAGCCCGTGCGGATGACCTTGACTTCCTTTTCGAGGCCGTTTTCCGCGATCTTCTGCTCAAAGCGCTCAATCAGTTTCGCGGAACCGGAAGAAGAACAGCCAGTACCGCCGCAGACCAGTACATGTGCGCGATAAATATCCATGCTTCTCTATTCCTCCGATCAAGCGTTTTCGGCAGCGCCAATGGTGTATTCCTCGACGGGACGGCCGTTGACGATGTGCTCGGCAACGATGCGCGGTACCATTTCGGGCTTCACGTGCACGTAAGTGACCTTTTCCTTGCCGGGCAGAATGACATCCACCATGGGCTCCAGACGGCACATACCCACGCAGCCGGTCTGAGACACGGACACGTGCGCCAGCTGACGCTTCTGGATCTCATCCATAAAGGAAAGCATAACGGGGCGCGCGCCGGCCGCGATGCCGCAGGTTGCCATTCCGATCACCACGCGGGTCGTATCGGTCTTTTCATCGGTACGCACGTTGATCCTGGAGAGCGTCGCCTTGCGGATTGCTTCCAGCTCTGCCAATGATTTCATCGCATGATCCCTCCTAAAATTGGTTCTATTTCTTCCTGTAATGACTGCTGGATCCATTGAACCACGTCGGGTTCGGCCAGCGAAACGCCCTCCAGCACGGGGCGGATCTCTTCGGTTGAAAAACGCATGTCGCCTGCCGGCGACGCGCAATGCAGTGAAAACTCCGGTCTGTCCGGGCTGCCCATGATGATGGTTGCCACGGTGGACGCCAGGTCGCCCAGCGGAAGACAGTCGATGGAAGCGGTGTGAAAGGTGGCCGTGATGGTCGTTCCCTTTCCCTCTTCGCTCTCAATATCGACTTTACCGCCAGACTGCACGGCGTTCTGCATCAGCAGGGGAATCCCCAGGCCGACCTTCCGCGTGGTGCGGGTGGTCACGAACGGGCTGCGGACGCGGGCGACAAACTCCGGCGACATGCCGCAGCCGTCGTCCTTTACGGACATGGCAAGCACGCCGTCCGCATCCAGCTCAAAGTCGATATCCACGTGATTCGCCCCGGCCTTCACGCTGTTCTGAACAATATCCAGCAGGTGCAGGGCTATTTCTTTCACGCGTCTTCTCCGACCTTATTCTTGTATTCATCGATGATGGCGGGAATGGCATCGGGGGTCAGACGTCCGTAGACCTTGCCGTTGACCATCATGACAGGCGCCAGACCGCAGGCGCCCAGGCAGCGGGTCGCTTCCACGGTGAACATGCCGTCCGGAGTGGTTTCTCCCACAGACACGTCCAGGAGCTTGCACAGCCTGTCCAGGATGTTCTGACTGCCCTTGACGTAGCAGGCCGTGCCCAGGCAGACGTTGATCAGATACTTTCCCTTCGGGTGAAGGGAGAACTGAGCGTAGAAGGTGGCAACGCCATAGACTTCTGCCAGCGTGACGCCCAGCCCCTCGGCGATGACCTTCTGCACGTCCTCCGGCACACAGCCAAAGATCGCCTGCGCACCCTGCAGAACAGGCATCAGCGCGCCCGGCTGATCTTTGTGATCTGCGATGAGCTTTTCCAGCTCCGCAAACTTTGCTCTTTCGTCATCCATGTTTGTATTAATGCCTCCTTTTATCTCATGAGCTGCGCTCATTAGGTTCTCATTACATTATAGCATGAGTCCGTTGTCTTGTAAATGAGTTAACAAATTTTTTGTAGTATTGTGACGGGGCGAAAGCGCCCTGTCAGAACGGCCGGCATGGCGCGCGCTGTCGAGAAATGTCGCCGCGCGTCGTCAGGCCGTGGGCCGGCCCCGGCGCAGGTATTCCAGGAATGCCGCGACAGACCGCTCGGGCAGCTCGATGGAGATTTCCGCCTCCTGGATGTCGCCGAGATAGTGGGCGTCCGACGAATGCAGCACGACGCGTCCCTCCTGGGGCGTGTGCGCGCACGGCAGCGCGCGCCAGACCTCGACGGCCGTCAGGTTCAGATGCGCCGGCACGAAGCCCAGGTTGATCAGCAGGCCGTTTGAGCCCCGGTTGATGTGCGCCGGCACCGGCACGCCGCCGGCCTCGCGGATCAGCCGCACCAGCTCGTCGAGGGTGAGGTCGGAGGCGCCGATCAGCAGTGCGTCCTCCTCCGCGACGACCTGGTCGTCCTCGTCCATCACCAGCTGGTTGCCGAAGAGGGAGGGCCTGTTCTTTTTCGGCGGCATGTGCCCCCGCAGGAATTCGCTGAATTCCAGGGCGGCGTCCACCGTCGGGAAATACCCCAGCAGGTGCACTTCCTCGCGCGTGGTGATCTCCATGCCCGGGATCAGCAGCAGGCCGTAGGCATCGGCGCAGGCCTGCGCCGCCGGCAGGTTGCGGGCGGAATTGTGATCCGTCACCGCAATCATGCCGAGCCCCTTGAGCATGGCCATGCCGCAGATGTTGGATGGCGTCATGTCGTCGCTGCCGCAGGGCGACAGGCAGGAATGGATGTGCAGGTCGCAGAACAGGCTTTCCATGGCTCATCCGTGGGCGGGAACGCCCCGGGAGGCCATGCGGCCGCAGATATCGAAGGCCGTGAGCGGGGAGGAGAGGACGCACAGTCCCTCCGCGCCGGCCTTGTCCAGGCTCTCCTGCTCCATGACGACGCCCTCCGGCAGGATGACGCAGGCCATCTCCGCCAGCGCGGCGACCGCCACGACGTTCAGATGCGTCTGCACCGTTACCCAGGCCATGCCCTCCTCGCCGTGCGCCATGACCCAGCTGAGCAGGTCGCAGGCGTAGCCGCAGGTGACCTCCCTGTCCATGGCCGCCTCCGCGGTCAGGTTTCTGGCTTCAATCAGGTTTGCCAGTTCGGATAGCTTCACGAATAATCCCTTCTTTCTTGACTGCCGTTTTCCCGGCGCCTGAGGTCGTTTTCCCTGTCGCAGCCGCTCATTCCCGCTTGGACTGAGCCAGCTCCACCATTTCCTCGGCCATGACCTTCAGCTTTTCGCGGAGCAGGTGCACGCAGTCCATTTCCGTGCAGTAGCCGCGCACGATGTCCTCCGCGAAAGCGGCGCAGGTGGGCGACCCGCAGGAGCCGCAGTCATAGCCGGGCAGGCGGGCGATGATTTCATTCATCCGCTTCATCTTCCGCATGGCTTCCACGAGGTTGTCGTCCAGCTTTTCGGCCGTGTTGGGCTCGATGGGCAGGTCGTTTTTCGTGGGATACTTGTTCAGCATGGAGATGGGCACGGCCTTGTCGGGGTGGTCCGGCGGCATGTGCCTCACCATTTTGCGGATGGAATTCTTCGCCACGTAGCTGTTTTCAAACGTCAGCGGGCCGCCCACGCATCCGCCCATGCAGGCGTTGCCCTCCAGGTAGATGAGGTCGGACAGCTTGTCGTTCTCCACCTCTTCCAGCACGCGAATGACGTTGGAGATGCCGTCCACGGAGAGGCTGTTGTCCGGGCAGACGGCGTTGGCCTCGCCGTTGGCGGTCGCCCACGCCACGCCGTAGCCGGTGGAGGGCACATAATCGGGATCGTCGAGCATCTCGTTGATGTGCGGCAGGAGCAGCCCGTAGAGCTCCATCATGGAGATGGCGCCGTCCAGCTCGGACTTTTTCTGGCCGATCGGCGTGCGGATGGCCGTCATCTTCGCCGGGCAGGGCGTGATGAAGAAGCAGCCCACGTCCGACGGGGCGCACTGATGCTTCTTGCAGAACTCCGCGCGCGCGACGGAGGCGGCGACCTCCATGGGCTGCCGGATATTCACGATGTGATCGATCAGCTCGGGGAAACGAACCTGGATCAGGCGCACCACGGTGGGGCAGGCGGAGGAAATCATCGGCCGGGGCTGATTGGGTTCCCGCAGCTGCTCGCGGATGGCGCGCGTGACGATATCGGCCCCGCGCGCAACCTCGAACACGTCGTCAAAGCCCACCCGCTTGAGCGCCTCCAGCACATATTCCGGCCGGGTCAATCCGCGGAACTGGCCGTAGAGCGAGGGCGCGGGCAGGGCAATGGAGTATTTGTACGCCTTGATGTTGGCCATGACGTCCGTGAAGGCCACCTTGGCGTGATAGTCGCAGATACGGATGCACTCTCCGCAGTCAATGCACAGGTTGTCGAGTATATGAGCCCTGCCGCCGCGCACCCGGATGGCCGCGGTGGGGCAGTGGGTGAGGCAGTTGGTGCAGCCTTTGCATCGATCCTTGTCGAGACGCACGGAATGATAGCGCTTTTTTTCCTGCATTTCGTTTTCTAGCCGCCTTTCCTTTGCGGCCTGCCGCGTCAGCTCGGCAGATTAAACCGCATGGTGATGGTCGTTCCGGTTCCCAATTCGCTCTTGATGTCGAATTCATCCGCGTTGCGCTTCATGTTGGGAAGCCCCATGCCCGCGCCGAAGCCCAGGGACCGGGCCTCCTCGTTGGCGGTGGAATAGCCCTCGCGCATCGCCATATCCAGATCGGGAATGCCGGGACCGACATCCGCGGAAACCAGCTGGACCGCGTCCGAAAAGACCGTCAGGCACAATTCGCCGCCCAGGGAATGGATGACCAGGTTCAGTTCGACTTCATAGGAGGCCACGGCGACCCGCCTGAGCACGTCGCCGCCCACGCCCAGCTGCTTGAGCCGGCGCTTGATGTCCGTGCTGACCTTTCCTGCGTTGACATAATCCGCCGAGGCGACGGGATAAGTCATGCGAAACAATTCCTCCATCATTTATCCTCCGTGCCCCAGGCCAGGGGAACCGGCACGCCCCTGAGGCCCGCGTCGTAGAGCAGCCCGCAGGCGCTGAAGGCCGTCATTTTTGTCGTGATGACCACAAGGCCCTGCTCCTCGGCGCTGTCGAGGATATCCTCCGTGGGCACCTTGCCGCGCACGAATACCAGGCACTTCAGATCCAGCATCTCGCTCGTGCGGATGACGTGCGGATTGGTCAGCCCTGTGATCAGAACGGTCTTTTCATCGACGAAAGCCAGCACGTCGCTCATCAGGTCGGAACAGCAGGCCGTGTAGACGGGCGTGTCCAGCTTGTCTCCGCCCCGAAGCACCCTGGCGCTCAAAACGCGCACCATATCCTCGATGGTCAAGAAAATCACCTCGATTAATATATGTTTCTCTAACAATCCTATCATATCATATGTTTAATCGGGCGTCAACAATGAATCTTCCACCCGATTGGCGGCAGATTTTGCCGCCGTTTTGTCGAATCGCGCGCGCTTCACCCGCGGCGCATAAATACCGGAAAAGCGCCGCATAATGAGCGATGAAAAATGACGCGAAGAGAGGGCGGGACATGCCGGAGAAACCAGACAAAGCGCTGCTGCGCAACAGAGTGCGCCGGAATTTGGCGGAAAACCTGGCGATGATCAGAACGGTGATGAACATGCCGCCCAACGGCGACGTGGTTCTGCGTGAATTCCGGCTGAAGGGCATTGCGGCCTGCGTGGTTTTTCTGGACGGCATGGCGGGACGCGACACGATCGACGAGTTCATCCTGCGGCCCTGCCTGCAGCGCGCGGGGGAGACCGGGGCCGAGGGAGAGACGCTTCTCGACTGGCTCATGCAGGACGTGCTGGAAATCAACGGGATTCAGCCCGTCTGCCTGCTGGGCGAGCTCGTCGAGGCGGTGCTTTCCGGCAGCGCGGCGCTGCTTGTGGACGGCGCGGACCGGGCGCTGGCCCTGGAGACGCGCGCCTATGAGAAGCGGAGCGTGGAGCGGACGCAGTCTGAATCGGTGGTGCAGGGGCCGCAGGAGGCGTTCGTGGAAAACCTGAAGACAAACGTGACGCTGGTGCGGCGCATCGTGCGGAGCGAACAGCTGGTGAACGAGAGCCTGAAGGTGGGGCGCCGCGTGCCGACGCAGGTGGCCATGCTCTACATGAAGGGCGTCGCGCGCGAGGAAACGGTGGCCCTGGTCAGAAGACGGGTGAACGCGGTGGAGGCCGCGCTGTGCCCGGGCAGCGGGTATCTTCAGCAGATGATCGAGGATCACCCGTATTCGATGTTTCCGCAGATGCTGCAGACCGAGCGGCCGGATCGCGCGGCCGCCTCGCTGTGCGACGGGCAGGTGGCGCTTTTCGTGGACGGCTCGCCCTATGCGCTCATCGCGCCGGTCTCGCTGTTTCACCTGCTCCACGCCTCGGACGATACGTTCATGCGCTGGCAGTACGGCACGTTTCTGCGCGTGATCCGCATGATCGGCGCGCTGATCTCGCTGTTTCTGCCCGCGCTCTACGTCGCGATTACCACCTATCACACCCACATGATCCCGCTCAGCCTGCTGACCTCCATCGCCGAAACGCGCGCTCGGGTGCCGTTTCCGGTCATCGTGGAGATCCTCTTCATGGAGGCGTCGTTCTATCTGCTCAACGAGGCCGGCACGCGCATCCCGAATCAGCTGGGCTCGGCGCTGGGCATCGTGGGCGCGCTGATACTGGGACAGGCGGCGGTCGAGGCGTCGATCATCAGCCCCATTCTGATCATTGTGGTGGCGCTGACCGGGCTGGGCAGCTATTCCATTCCGGACTACGGCGTCAGCATGGGCATGCAGCTGCTGAGGCTGGCCTTTGTCGTCATGGCGGCTGTCTGGGGGCTGTATGGCGTCTGCCTGGGCATATGGCTGTTATGCGCTTATCTCGGCTGGATGACCTCGTTCGGGGCGCCTTATCTCGCGCCTGTCGCGCCGCGCAGGCCGCACAATGCGGACATCCTGGCGCGCTGGCCCATGAGCGCGCAGGGGCGGTCGCTGTTTTTGGCCTCGCGGCGGGACTGGCTGAAAAACCGGACGCGCGGCGCCCGGAAGGGGAGAAGTGCGGATGAAGACTGAACTGTCGGGCCAGATGCGCGGCGTCTCATTGCTGGGCGGCTCGGCCATCGTGCTGCGCGTGTTTTCGCTGGTGGCCATTGACGCGCCGGAGGCCTGGTCGGCCAGCTGGCTGAGCGTGCTGCTGGGCGGCCTGCTGGCCGCGCCGGCGCTGCTGCCCGTCCTCTGCGGGCGCGGCCGGGCCGTGCCGGGGGCGCGCCGCATGCCGGCGGCATGGCCAGGGCGGGCGGCCTGCGCGCTGCTGGGCGTCATGTCGCTGTGCGACGCGGCGTTTTCGGCGCGGCTGTTTGCGGCGCTGGTGGGCTATGTGGCGCTGACCGATCACTCGGTGACGGCGCTGGCGGCTCCCCTGCTGGCCTGCGCGCTGCTGGCCTGTCTGATGGGCGTCGGCGCGCTGAACGCCTCGGCCGTTATCTGGCGGCGCGCGGCGCTGGCGCTGGCCGTTCTGACGGCGCTGCTCCAGCTGAGAGAGATGGAGCCGGGCTGGATCATGCCGATTCTGGGGCCGGGATGGCCGCAGATCGCGCGCGGCGCGCTGCGCGCGGCCGGGCTGACGGCGCACATGCTTCTGGGCATGTATCTGCTGGCCGGCGACGAGCCGGGCCGGCTTGCGGCCACGCTGCCGAAGGCGATCGCGCTGTGCGCCGGCGCGGTACTGCTGTTCGGCCTGCTCATCCCCGCGATGCCGGATGCGCCGGCCAGCCGCCTGTTCCGCATCGAGCTGCTGGCGGACAGCGGCCGCAACGGCTTTGCGACGGAGCTGATCTATGTGCTGATGATATTCGGCGGCACGCTGCTGGTGAGCTTCGAGCTGATGACGGCGGCCGCGGCGCTGCATGCCGTCGCGCCCCGGCTGCCGGCGGCGGCCTGCGTCGCGATGTGCGCCGCGGCGCTTGCGGCGCTGGCCTTCAGCGGGCAAAGCGGCCAGGCGCAGGCCCTGCGCGCGACGGCCCTCTTTTATCCGATGTCTCTGGCTGCGGCGGCGTTGGCGTCCGTTCAGCCGAAAGGGGAGGCGGCATGATGCGGCGGATGCTCGCGGCGGCGCTGATGCTTGGGGCGGCGCTGCTGTCGGCCTGCAGCGCGGCCGGCCAGGTCGAGGGACAGGCGTTTGTCGTGTCGCTGGCGATTGACCGGGCGGCGGACGGCCGAACGGTGGTTTCCGCGCAGTTTCCCAGCTACGGCGCGCAGAAAACCCAGAGCGAGAAAGGGAAGAGCGATTACCTGGTTTCCTCCGGAACGGGAGACACCTTTGAGGAAGCGTTGTATACCCTCGGCGCCGTCGTGCCGCGCGCGCTGAACCTCACGCAGATCAAGAGCCTGCTCGTTTCGGAGGCGCTGGCGTCTTCGCCGGCCTTTGCGGACATCCTGCGCACGATCAAGCTGGCCTGCCGGATCAACGGCGACGCCGTCCTGGTGGTTGTGCGGGGCGAGGCCGGGGCGTTTCTGGCCGCTCAGAAGCCGCTCATCGGCCTGCGCCTGAGCGATACGCTGGTCACGGAGACGGACCGCTATGAACGGCTGGGCACCATCCCGCGCTGCACGCTGTCCGGAGCCTTCTATGCCATTCACTCATTTTACGGCGATCCGGTCGCCCCGCTGGCGGCGCTGGCCGGGAGCGGCGCCGCCGCGGAGGAACCGCAGGATGCGGCGGCGGGCTCTCTGCCGCGGACGGGTGAAAACAGAGACGAATACTTCGGCGCGGCGCTGTTTCGCGGCGGCGAGATGGTCGGCCGGCTGACGGGCGGCGAAATGCAGCTGCTGTGGCTGATTCTGAGCGGAAGGGCCCGGATGACCATGGAGCTGGCCGGCGCGATGCTGGAGGTCGGCCGGATCGGCGGGCTGCAGGTGCGCATCGATTTGAGCGGCGAGGCGCCGCGCATCGACGTGACGTTTGAGGTGGGCGTGGAGAACATGCACGAGAACGTGGATGAAGAGGGCGTGCTGCGGGAGATGACGGACGGGCTCGGCCGGCTGACCTCGCTGTGCCAGTCGCTCGCCGTCGATCCCTTTGGCTATGGACGGCGCGCCGCGGCGCAGTTTCCGACGGTCGGCGACTGGCTGGAATACGACTGGCGCGCCAGGTTTGCGCGCGCGGCGGTCAACTATCATCTCACGCTCCGGCGGATCAATGTGTGACGCGGTTTTTTCGTGGGAACGGCGCAGAAAAACAGGCCCTTTCCCTCCGGACGTTCCGCATCCGGGAGGAAAGGGCCTGTCGGCATGGCGACGACATTATTTGCCGATCTGCTCGAGGATTTCGTCGATGCTGACGCCCTTTTCGTTCAGCGCATTCATCAGGGCGTCGGTCTTCGCCTTCTGGATCCTCTTGGCCTCGCGGGCCTTGGCCAGCGCGGCCTTTTTCTTTTCGGCGCGTTCTTCGGGGGTCAGCCTGACGCTCTGACCCTGCGCGGCGCGGGCCTGAACGGCGATCAGGCGGGCCTTCTTATCCTCGGTCTTCACCAGCGCCTCTTCGCTCTTGGCCAGGGCGGCGCGGCGCTCGTCCAGGATCTTTTCCGTCTTCGCGACGAGTTCGTTGCGTTCTGCGATCAACTGCTTCAGATGCTCGATTTTCTTCTCAGCCGCGGCAATGCGTTCTTCATGGCTGGGATACTGCTTTCTTTCCTTCTTCACCTTCGCGGGAGCAGGGGCAGCCTTCTTTTTACCTGCCATTAAAACATCTCCTTCCAAATTCTGTGATTCTATTATACACATATTCGGCGTGAAATGCAATAGCCCCGCACTTTGTTTTTCATCGGAGTATGGTTATGTTTTGGTCAACTGGCAATCGAGCCGGGAAATAAGCGCCTGAGCGCATTGCCCGGAGATTGACGGAATTGAATGTCAGACGCTCTTCTGTTTGGACGCGCCGCATGCGCATGCGGCCCCTTCAATGACAGGCCCGGAAGAAGCCAGGGGCTGCCGCTCGTTGCAACAGCCCCCGCCAGGCGTTTTCAAAGGATGATCCAGGTCCCCGTTTCGGCTGATTTTACCACGGCGTCCACGGCGTGCATGTTGATCCGGCCGTCCTCGATGTCGGCGGAAAGGCCGTCGGGCCGGCCGTTGACGATGTCGGCGAAGGACTGCATCTGGCTGACGCGCAGCCGCTCCGGGATTTCCAGCGCCTCGTAGCGCTGCAGGTTGCTGTTTATGCGGCCGCTGCACGCGAAAAGCGCGTCGGTCCCGCGGCCGTCGTGATCCAGCTCATACACCAGCGCGCCCTCGCTGCCGTAGATTTCCATCGTCTGATAGTTGCCGCGCCCGGCCGCGAAGCGGGTGATGCGGAAGGTGGCCGCGATGTCACCCTCCATTTCAGCCATGTAGTTGGAGTAGTCGTCCACCTCGACCGGCCTCATGCCGCTGCCGTCCGGCGCGCGGCGCTCATGAACGAACGTGCCCAGGTGGCCGACGATCTTCGTGTATTCCCGCCCGGTGATGAAGCGCGCCAGGTCGAGCGCATGGCTGCCCAGGTCGCCCAGCGTACCGGTTCCCGATACGGCCCTGTCGAAGCGCCACACCAGCGGGCAGTCTGCGTAAGGCAGCCCCCAGGACTGGCAGTACTGCGCGTCCATGTGGTACACGGCGCCGATCAGGCCCTTCCGGACCAGCTCCCGGGCGTAGCGCGCGGCCGGCTTGTAGCGATAGGAAAAGCACACCATGCTCCGGATCTGCTTTTCGCGCGCGGCGGCGGCGAGCGCGTCGGCCTGCGCGGCGTTCAGGGTAACGGGCTTTTCCAGGCAGAAGGGCTTGCCGGCCTGCACGGCGGCCATTGCGATGTCGAAGTGAACGTCGTTGGGCGTCGAGATGTCCACGGCGTCCACATCGGGACAGGCGATGAGCGCGCGGTAATCGCTGAAGCAATGCGCCTCGTCGAGGCCGTAGCGTTCGCGCGCGTACGCGAGCGCCTCCGGATCGACGTCGCACACGGCGACAAGCTGCAGATCGGGACTCTCTTCGATGCCGGGCAGGTGCACATAGCGCGAAATGCCGCCGATGCCGACGCTGCCCACTCTGATAACCGACATAGCCGTAACAACCTCCTCGTACAGTGGAATCGATTCGTTATTGACGGCGGAACGCGCGAAAAAACAGACGCGGCCGCCGGCCGTCGACTGGCCGTTTACCGGATTTCCTTCAAATCGTAGGGCGTGGTCTGATACACGAAGTAGTTCAGCCAGTTCGAATAGAGCAGGTTCGCGTGGGCGCGCCAGGTGACGACCGGCTCTTTCGTGGGATCGTCGTCCGGAAAGTAGTTTTTCGGAACGCTGATGGGCTTGCCCGCGGCGACGTCGCGCTGGTATTCGCGGTTGAGCGTCTGCGGATCATATTCCGAATGCCCGGTGATGAAGATCTGCCGGCCGTTCTTTGTCATGAGGGCGTAGACGCCCGCCTCCGGGGATGAGGCGAGGATGCGCAGCTCGGATACGCGCTCGATGTCGGCGCGGTCGACGGTGGTGTGGCGCGAATGCGGCACCATGAACGTGTCGTCGAAGCCCCGGAATAGGATGGAGCGGCGGTAGTCCAGCGTATGGGGGAACACGCCGAACATCTTCTCGGGCAGGGGGCGCTTCTGGATGCCGAAGTGGTAGTACAGCCCGGCCTGCGCGCCCCAGCAGATGTGGAAGGTGCTGTGCACATGCGTCTTGCTCCACGCCATGATGCGGCACAGCTCATCCCAGTAGTCGACCTCCTCGAACGGCAGGTGCTCGACCGGCGCGCCGGTGATGATCATGCCGTCGTAGTTGAGCCCGCTCACCTCGTCGAAGTTCTTGTAGAAGGCGAGCATGTGCTCCTCGGGGGTATTTTTGGATTCGTGGGAGCTCACGCGCGCCAGCGTCAGCTCCACCTGAATGGGCGTGTTGCCCAGCAGCCGCGAGAGCTGCGTCTCGGTGTCGATCTTGGTGGGCATCAGGTTGAGCAGCAGAATCTGCAGCGGCCGGATGTTCTGGGTTGTGGCGCGCTTTTCGGTCATCACAAAGATGTTTTCCTGCGTCAGGATTTTTGTTGCGGGCAATTCGTTCGGGATTTTGATGGGCATGCTTGTTCCTCCCTCTGCCGTTCGCCGGAACGCCGCGGGGGCGTCCGGGCGCATGCTGTATGAAAAAGAAAAGCGCCTCAAGGCCAGCTGCCTTGAGACGGATCGCTCCGCGGTACCACTCAATTTGCGTCCGGAAGGACGCCGCTCGACGGGCTGAAATGAGCCCTGTGCCATCACGCAGCCCTGCGGAAGGCCCTGAGCGCGAGCGCCTCGAACCTTCAGCTCGGAAGCCATAGATCGCTGGAAGCATTCGCCGCCGGCTCGCAGCGCCCGCCGGCTCTCTGGAGGCGTTCTCTTCCGATCCTCTTCGTCATCGCCTTTGATTTTTCCGATATTTTAGCATACGCCATGGCGAATGTCAAGCCCCGGAAAAGGCTTTCACCCGCCTTTCCGCTCCGCGCGGCGCCGCGGCGCAATTCGCACAAAAGCGTCCAAATGGAGTAAAGAATCGGCGCAAGGATTGAAAAGAGCGGACAAAGACGGTATAATATAATTGAGTAATATACGCGGAGGAAAACCCATGTTTCGCAGAATCATTCCTGCTCTGATCGTCCTGATGCTCGCCTGTCCGGCCGCGCTGGCCGGGGAGGGCGTTAACTACGAGATCAGCAGCTATGTGCTCTATATGACCATACAGCCGGACGGCGCCGTGCGCGTTCGCGAAGAGATTATCTATTCCAATCCCAGCGTGTACAGCGGCCTGACGCTGAACGTGGATCTGGACGGCGCGGACGGCATCGACGACATCGAAGTGTGGGTCGACGGCGAGGCGCTGGACGAGCTGCCTGCGGGCGAGTCCTACATCGGCGAGGCACTGGGCTATTCGGTCGTCCGGGCCGCGGAGCGCGCGGTGATCGACATCCACGCCTCCGGCGACAACGACTGGCGCACGTTCGCCTGCGCGTACACGCTGGGCGGCCTGGCAAAGCGCTATGTGGACACGGCCGTTCTGGAGCGGGCGCTGGTGCCCGTGGAGCGCAGCGCGATGCTGCAGAATGTCGCCGCCATCGTGACGCTGCCCCGTTCGGACGGCGAAGTGCTGGCCTATGTGGACGGGGTGGTGGAGGACATTCCGCTCCTTGTGCAGTACGACACGGTTTCCATCGGCCCGGTCGATGTGGCGGCGGACGAAGCTCTGTCGCTCCAGGTGGTTTTCCCGGAGGACTGGCTGGATGAAGCGGCCGTCCTGCCGCAGGCGGTGCGCGACGCGATCGTGCGGCCGCGGGAAGAGGCCAAAGCGGCCACGGAGCGGGAGACGAACGCCCGGCGCGCGGAGCAGTATACGGCCATTGCGGTCTATGCGGCGTTGTTCGGAACGGCGCTGCTTCTCGCGATGAAGCGCTACGGCGTGCGCGGCCGGATGAAGGGCGGCGCGGACGAATCGCTGCTGGCGCGCTATCCGGCGGCGCTGTCGGGCTATGTGGCGGCGGACGAGGCGACGCCCGCCATGCTGGCGGGCACGCTGGCCGAGCTGCGCGGCGCGGGCGCGCTGGCCGTGGAGAGAGACGCGTCCGGCGGGATCGTGCTGAAGCGGCTGGGCGGCGCGGACAATCTGAGCCGGCACCAGGCCGTCGCGCTGGACTGGATATTTGAGCGGGGCGACGCGCGCTCCCTGTCCTCGCTGAGCGCCGGGAACCATTATGAACGCGCGCAGGCCATCGAAAAGGGCTATGCGGCCTACGGCTCGGCCGTGGCCGACGACGCCTACCGCGCGGGGCTGCATTGGAAGAACGACACCGCGCTGATTCTGCTCAGCCTGTTGAATATCCTGTGCGGCGTGGTCCTGGGCATGGTGCTGCTGCTCGTGGGCAGGCGGATGGTCGTCGAGGCCGGCTGCGTGGCGCTCTGGATGTTTTTCATCACGAAACAGCTTGAGCGCGTGCGCCGTCTGACCGACGAGGGCGAGCGCCTGCAGCGCGCCGCCGCGTCGTTCGGCGGCATGGACGAGCGCAGCCGCGACGAGCTGGCCGCGCGGCTGCCCGTGACCGTGGCGCTGGGTGGCGCGGCGCGGCTCGACTCGGAGGACGGCCGCCTCTGGCAGGCGGTCGAGGAGGCGATTCGCAGCGCGCACCTGCAGAACGCTTCCCTGCGGCGCAGGGGAAAAACGGCCTGAGTCAGGTCAATACGCCCGCGTTCGGGGGCCGTCTCAAAACGCTGACAGGAATGAAGGCGCGGGAGGCGGCCCTTCGATATCCTCGACCGGGACCGTGCTGTGGCATTGCGCTCCGGCGCGCCTGTCCGATCCCGCGCGCGGATATGATTCGCCGCATGGACCTGTGCGCTCTGCCGATGAAAGCCCCGTCTCCCCGGCAAACGCCAATCCATGAGCGTAAGAGACGGCCCTGGTTCATCGCAAAACAAGCCTTGCCATGAACGCGGATTGCGCGTATAATAGTAACATGGGTTTTGTATGGATATGGGTTTGAGTTTTCCGAAAGGATTGCTTCGATAGATGGATGAAGAGAAGAAAAAGAAGAAGGGCGCGAAAAAGAAGCGCCCGCTTCTGAAGAGACGAAAACGCGCGCAGAAGGCCGGCGGCGCCTCGCAGAACGTCACATTCATGAGGCTGAGGCGGGGAATCCGGCGCGGCGGCGCGACGGTCACCCGTTACAGCCGGCGTCTGTTCAGCGGCTTCAACGATTTCACCGCCGGCAAGCACGACGAGAAAATCAGCGAATTCGTCAGGCGGCGCATGAGCTGGACGCAGAAGATGCGCTTTTCGGGCTTTGTGGTGGCCAGTCTGGCGCTGCTGGGGCTGATGCTGCTGCTGTTCAACAATTCGAGCATCAGAGTGGAGGAGAAGACGATTTCCATCGCCGGGCTGAGCGGCGATTTCGAAGGCTATCGCATCGTGCTGCTGTCCGATCTGCATGGCCGGGAATACGGCGACGGGCAGGCGTCGCTGCTGCGCAGCCTGAACGGGCTGAAATACGACATGATGATTCTTGCGGGCGACATGGTGGGGCAGAGCGGCCGCGCCGCGCCGCTCTATCACCTCCTGGAGGGCAGGACCTCGTCCGCCCCCGTCTATTTCATCGCGGGCGATTCCGACCCCGGCCCGCTTCTGGAGGAGCCGCGCGACGCCACGGGCGCGCTGGAGGACTTCGTGCTTGCCGACTGGATTCTCGGCGCCATCGACCGGGGAGCCGTGTATCTGGACGCCCCCATCCTCATCGAAAAGGGCGCCTCGAAGCTGTGGCTGACGCCCGAGAGCATGCTGGACACCGAGGCTTCGCCGCTGCTGTCCCGGCTCAACGCGCAGTATCGCGCGGAGAGCAGCGCCTATGTTGACGGCGTGGAGGCGGCGCGCGTGGCGCTGCCGTTCACGGCCTGGCGCGTGCAGTGCGCGGAGAAGCTGCTGAGCGCTGTCAACAGCATGTCCAGCGAGGACCTGCATATTTCGGTGGCGCATTATCCGCCCATTGAGCTGTACAACGCCTCCAGCGGCTATTCGGGCAGCGGCATGCTGCGCACGGCCGACCTGGTGCTGGCCGGGCATTACTGCGGCGGCGGCTGGAAAATCCCCTTCGTGGGCGCGCTGTATGTGCCGGCCGTGGAGGCGCCGCGCCATGGCTGGTTCCCAGATCAGTCGCTGGTGGAGGGCGAGCGCCGGCTGGGCAACGTCACGGTGTATACCACGGGCGGGCTCTCCGTGACGGACGACATCCTCATTCCGAAATTCCGGCTGAACAACCAGCCGAAGATCACGCTGCTCACGCTCACGGCCGCGCTGACGGACGACCTGCTGGGCATCGGGGGATAGCCGGGGGCTGAATTTTCCGGCGAATTAACTGGAAGAGACTTGAAGAATAACCTTTCTGTGATATAATCAACACATCGGTGAAAAGCGAAATCGGCGCTGCTTTGGAGCGTGTATCGGCCAGGCCCGCGGGTGTTTTCGGGGCCTGGCCGCTTTTTGCATCCCGCGCGCGCCGCGTCAAAAGAAAGGAATAGATGAAATGGAATTCATGAAGGACATGTTCGGTCTGTCGCCCGAGGTGGCGCAGGCCGTGGAGGATATGGGCTACGAGACGCCCACGCCCATTCAGCTGGCGGCCATTCCGCACATGCTGGCCGGCCGCGACATCATCGGCCAGGCGCAGACCGGCACGGGCAAGACCGCGGCGTTTGGCATTCCGATGGCGGAGCGGATCGAGCCGGGAGAGAGGCATGTGCAGGCGCTCGTGCTCTGCCCGACGCGCGAGCTGGCCATGCAGACGGCGGGCGAGCTGATGAAGCTGACGAGGCATCGGGGGGGCCTGCGCGTGCTGCCGGTGTACGGCGGCGCACCCATCGAGCGGCAGCTGCGCGGGCTGCAGGCGGGCGTCCAGATCGTCGTGGGCACGCCGGGCCGCGTGATGGACCACATGAACCGCGGTTCGCTCGACCTGTCGCGGGTGAAGCTGGCCGTGCTGGACGAGGCCGACGAGATGCTGGACATGGGCTTCCGCGACGACATCGAAGCCATCCTGTCGGCCACGCCGGAGAGCCGGCAGACGGCGCTGTTCTCCGCGACCATGCCGCAGCCCATCCTCATGCTGGCGCAGCGCTACCTGCGCGATCCGGCGCGGGTGGCCATTGAAGCGCGCGAGATGACGGTGGAGAAGATCGAGCAATACTACATCAGCGTGCGTTCGTTTCACAAGAGCGAGCTGCTCAGCCGCCTGCTGACGCTGGAGAACATCCGCCTGGCGCTGGTGTTCTGCAACACCAAGCAGGGCGTTGAGACGGTGGTGACCGATCTGCAGCACCGCGGCTTTTCGGCGGCGGGGCTGCACGGCGACATGCGGCAGATCGAGCGCGACGCCGTGATGGCGCGCTACCGCAACGGGCTGGTGAATGTGCTCGTCGCCACGGACGTGGCCGCCCGCGGGCTGGACATCGAGAACATTGAAGCCGTGTTCAATTACGACATACCGCTCGATGTGGAGTACTATGTGCACCGCATCGGCCGTACGGGCCGCGCCGGCAAAGAGGGCCGCGCGTACACCTTCGTCGTGGGGCGCGAGGTGGCCCGGATGTGGGACTATCGCCGCGTCACCGGCGCGAAGATTCTCTGCCGCAAGGCCCCGGACGCGGAGGAGGTGCAGAAGGCGCTGGCCGGCCGCGTGGTGGAGCAGGTTACGGCCCGCGCGCAGGAGAGCTTTGACGAGGACGTCATGGCGAACGCCGCGGCGCTGCTGGAAAGCGCGGCGCCCGAAAAGGCCGTCGCCGCCATGCTGGATCTGCTCATCAGGGAGGCCGGCGCGCGCACGGACGTCTCGATCGATCTCAATCCGCCCGAATTGCCCCGCCCGGCGAGGCCTGCCGCGCCCGTTCAGCGCCGCGGGCCGTACGGCCGGCCGGTGCCGCGCGACATGCTTCCGGCCGCGCGGTCGGACAGGGGGCGCGAAGCGCGTCAGGCGCCCCGCAGGGAAGGCGCCGAACGCCGCCTTCACGACGAGCGCGTTCGACGCGCCGGCGAACGCGGCGCGAAGGACGTCTTCTCCCGCGCGCCGAAGGGCGGCGCGACGCGCGGACGCCGGGACCATCAGCCGAAGCCCAGACGGGGAAGGGACTGGTAATCTGACGCGCCGGCAGATTTTTTGCAAATTCCCGATACAGCCCTTGACAGGACGCATGAATTTCGCTATAATGCAGATGATATTCAAAAGCGATGACGGAAAGAGTAGCGGATCGGGGATGCTTTCAGCGAGTCGGGATGGTGCGAGCCGACGGCAACAGCCTCCGCGAACATGGCTCCCGAGCTTCCGGTGTGAGCGCAGGCGAGCGCCGGACGGCAGGCACCGTTACCAGCACGGCCGATCGACGATTGTCGGCTCATGAGTCTCCGCGCGGCGACGCCGGAGAGAAGCAGGGTGGCACCACGTTATACACGTCCCTCGCATTGCGCGGGAGACGTTATTTTTTTACACTGCATCCTGAAAAGGGGGATTCACGCCAATGGAGAAGAAAAAGACCTTTTACCTCACCACGCCGATCTACTATCCCAGCGGCAACATGACCATCGGTCACACCTATACCACCGTCGCGGCCGACACCATGATCCGCTTCAAGAAGATGACGGGGTATGACACCTATTTTCTCACCGGCACCGACGAGCATGGCCAGAAGATCGAGAAGAAGGCCGCCGAGGCCGGCGTCACGCCGCAGGAATTTGTAGACAGGATCGTGGCGGAGACGAAGGATCTCTGGAAGCTGATGAACATCGAGTACGACGACTTCATCCGCACCACCGAGCCGCGCCACATGACCATCGTGCAGAAAATCTTCCGCAGGTTCTACGAGCAGGGAGACATCTACAAGAGCGAATACGAGGGCCTGTACTGCACGCCCTGCGAGTCCTTCTGGACGGAAACGCAGCTCAAGGACGGCTGCTGCCCGGACTGCGGCCGCCCCGTGCAGCCCATGAAGGAAGAGAGCTACTTTTTCCGCATGAGCAAGTATCAGGACTGGCTCATCGACTATATCGAGACCCATCCGGACTTTATCCAGCCGCCGTCCCGCGCCAACGAGATGCTGACCAACTTCCTCAGGCCGGGCCTGCAGGATTTGTGCGTCAGCCGCACGTCGTTCAAGTGGGGCGTGCCGGTGGATTTCGACGACAGGCACGTGGTCTACGTGTGGATTGACGCGCTGTCCAATTACATCACCGCGCTGGGCTACGGCACCGATCACGACGAGCTGTTTAAAAAGTACTGGCCGGCCGACGTGCATCTCGTGGGCAAGGAAATCGTGCGGTTCCACACCATCTACTGGCCCATCATGCTGCACGCGCTGGGCCTGCCGCTGCCCAGGCAGGTATTCGGCCACGGCTGGCTGCTGTTCGGCTCGGACAGGATGAGCAAATCCAAGGGCAACGTGGTGTACCCGCAGCCCATCGTGGCGCGCTACGGCGTCGACATGCTGCGCTATTACCTCATGCGCGAAATGCCCTTCGGCGCGGACGGCAACTATACCAACGAGGCGCTGCTCACCCGCGCCAACGCCGACCTGGCCAACGACCTGGGCAATCTGGTCAGCCGCACCGTGGCGATGATCGAGAAATACTTCGGCGGCGTCGTGCCGGCGCCCGAAACCGTCGACGAGGCGGTCGACACGCCGCTGATCGACCGCTACAGGGCCATGCCCGCCCTGGTGGAGAAGAACATGGACGAGCTGCAGTTCTCCGTGGCGCTCTCCGAAATCTGGAGGCTGATCGGCGACTGCAACCGCTACATCGACATGACCCAGCCCTGGATCCTGGGCCGCAGCGACGAGGGAAAGCCCCGGCTGAAGACCGTTATGTACAACCTGGCCGAGTGCGTGCGCGCGGTGGCGGTGGCGATTGGACCGGTCATGCCGAACACGCCCGCCCGCATCTTCGAGCAGCTGGGCGTGGACGATCCGGACCTCAGGACCTGGGCGTCCATTCAGTCCTTCGGCGGGCTCAGGCCCGGCACCGCCGTAAAGAAGGGCGAAGCGCTGTTCCCCCGGCTGGACATCCCGAAGGAGCTGGAGGCGCTGAACGGCGGCGCGGCCAAAGAAGAGAAGAAGGAAGCCAAAAAAGAGGAGAAGAAGGCCGAAAAGGCCGAACAGAAGGCCGGCGAGGAGAACGGCGCGGGGCTCATCACCATCGACGACTTCGCCAGGGTGAAGCTTTTGACGGCGAAGGTGATCGCCTGCGAGCGCGTGGAGGGCTCCGATAAGCTGCTGAAGGAGACGCTGCAGGTGGGCGAAGAAACGCGCACCGTGCTGAGCGGCATCGCGAAGTTCTATGCGCCCGAGGACATGGTGGGCAAGACCGTCGTGCTGGTGGCCAACCTCGCGCCCCGCAAGATGCGCGGCATCCTGTCCGAGGGCATGCTGCTGTGCGCGCAGGACGGCGAAGGCAGGCTGAAGCTGGTCACCGTGGAGGGCGGCGACTTCGCCCCCGGCATGGAAATTGGATAAAAGCGGAATGCGGCGGGGAAGGGGCCGGGGCAAACGGAAGGCGCGCCTCCGGCCCCGTCATCCGCCGTTATCCCGGGAAAAGAAAGGATCAGCATGAGACTATTCGACACACACTGCCACATCACCGACGAGCGCTTCGACGGGGACCGCGCGGCGGTGATCGAGCGGATGCGGGCCGCCGGGGTCGAGCGCGCGCTGCTCGTGGGCGACGGCTCGAAGGAGGAACAGCCCGCGTTCGCGCTGGCGGAGGAATACGACTGGATGTGGGCCGCCACGGGCGTGCATCCGCACGACGCCTCGCGCTGGGACGAGGCGTCGCGGCGGCGCGTGGAAGCGTGGATGGCGCATCCGAAGGCCGTCGCCCTGGGCGAGATCGGGCTGGACTACCACTACGACCTGTCCCCGCGCGATGCGCAGCGGCAGGCGTTCGACGACCAGCTCGACATGGCGCGGCGGCTCGACAAGCCGGTGATCCTGCACATCCGGGAGGCTCACGGCGACGCGACCGACATGCTGACCGCGCGCTGGCGAGCGGGCCGGCTGCCGCGCGGCGTGATGCACTGCTACACCGGCAGCTGGGAGAGCGCAAAGCAGTACCTGGCGATGGGGCTGTACATCTCCTTTTCCGGCGCCATAACCTTCAAGAACGCGCCGAAGCTCAGCGAGGTGGCGAGGAACATGCCGCTGGACCGGCTTCTCGTGGAGACGGACTGTCCCTATATGGCGCCCGTGCCCATGCGCGGACAGCGCAACGAGCCCGCGTTTGTGGCCTATACGGCGCGGAAGGTGGCGCAGATCCGCGGCATGGATGCGGACGAGCTGGCGTATGCCGCGATGGAGAACGGACGGCGGCTGTTTGGCGTCGAATAGGGGAGGACAAAGCACATCGACCGCGAGGAGGATGAGAATCATGAGCAGATACGCTCTCGGCATCGATTTTGGCACGCTGTCGGCCCGCGCGCTGATCGCGGAAATCGGCACGGGCCGCGAGGCAGGCACGGCTTCGATGAACTATGCGCACGGCGTGATGGATGAAGCGCTGCCCGACGGCACGCGCCTGCCGCCCGACTGGGCGCTGCAGCATCCGGCGGACTACCTCGAATGCCTTTCGCGCATTATTCCCGAGGCGATGGCGCAGGCGGGCGTCGGACCCGAGGACATTGTGGGCGTGGGCATCGACGCCACCTCATGCACGCTTGTCCCCGTTGACGAGACGGGCACGCCGCTGTGCATGCTGCCCGGTCTCGCCGGAGAGAAGCATGCCTATGTCAAGCTGTGGAAGCATCACGCGTCTCAGGAGCAGGCCAACAGGATGACGGAACTCGCCGAAGCGCGCGGCGAAGCGTTCCTGGCGCGCTACGGCGGCAGGATTGCCTCCGAATGGCTGTTTCCCAAGGTTTTGCAGACGCTGGAGGAAGCGCCGGACATCTACGCGCGGACCCATCGCTTCATCGATCTGGCGGACTGGATCGTATTTCTGCTCACCGGCCGCGAGACGCGCTCGGGCTGCCTGGCCGGCTGCAAGGCGCTTTGGAGCCGTCGCGACGGCTATCCCTCTGACGACTATTTCAGAGCGCTCGACCCGCGGCTGGAGCATGTCGTCGATGAAAAGCTCTCGCGCGACCTGAGCGATATCTTCGGCCGCGCCGGCCTCATGACCGAGAAAGGGGCCCGGCTCACCGGCCTGAATCCGGGCACGGCGGTGGCGGTGGCCCATACCGACGCGCACGTCGCGATGCCGGGAGTCGGCATCACGGAGCCGGGCAAAATGCTCATGATCATCGGCACATCCTCGGTGCACATCGTGCTGGGCGAGGCGGAGCGTAGCGTGCCGGGCATCTGCGGCGTGTCGGAGGAGAGCGTGATCCCGGGCGTCCCCGCCTATGAGGCGGGACAGAGCTGTGTGGGCGATCATTTCGACTGGTTTGTGAACAACCTGGCGCCGGCTGAATATGCGCGGGAGGCGCAGGCGCGCGGCATTGATCTGCACACGCTGTTCACGGAAAAGGCGGCCGCACTCAGGCCGGGCGAGAGCGGACTCATCGCGCTGGACTGGTGGAACGGCAATCGCTCCATTCTGGTGGACGCCGATCTGACGGGCCTGATCCTGGGCATGACGCTGACCACCCGGGCCGAGGAGATCTATCGGGCGCTGATCGAAGCCACCGCGTTTGGCACGCGCATGATCATCGGGAATTTTGAGGCGCACGGCGTGCCGCTTCGCGCTCTTTATGCCTGCGGCGGCATCGCGCAGAAGAATCCCTTCCTCATGCAGCTGTACGCGGACGTGCTGGGCCGGGAAATCCGCGTGGCGCGCAGCGCTCAGACGTCGGCGCTGGGCAGCGCGATCATGGGCGCGCTCGCGGCGGGGAAACAGAACGGCGGCTATGACGACATCGCCACGGCCGCGGCGGAGATGGGCGGCGTGCGCGAGAAGACGTATCGGCCCGATCAGGCGGCGCACGCCGTGTACAGCAGGCTGTACGACGAATACGTGCTGCTGCACGACCATTTCGGACGCGGCGCCAGCGACGTGATGAAGCGGCTCAAGGCCGTCAAGAGGGATGTGCGCTGAAAATGAAGCGGTACCTGTCGAGCCTGATCCTGCTGGGCACGCTGGCCGTCATGCTGCTGGTGCTGCTCGCGACGCTGTGGGCGTCGGGCCGGCTGGTGCGCGAGCCGGCGGTGTTCGGCGACCGGCGCACGGGCCGCAGCGGGCTCTACCGGGTGGAGCAGGGTGCGCTGCGCGTCAACATCAACGAGGTCGACGCCGGCACGCTGCAGCTGTTCGCGGGGATCGGCGAGACGCTGAGCCGGCAGATTGTCGAGTATCGCGCGGAAAACGGGCCGTTCCGCTCGGTCGACGAGCTGACAGAGGTGCCCGGCATCGGCGAAGGAAAGCTGGAGGCCATCCGGGATTTGATTTACTGTGACTGAGGGAAAGAGGCAATTCGATGAACAGGAAGGAAATCCGACTCATCGCGCTGGACATGGACGGCACGATTACACAGCATCGAACGCCGCTCGAGCCCGAAAACCGGGCCGTGCTGGACAGACTGGCCGAAAAATACCGGCTTGTGATGGTCGGAGCCGGGGCCTGCCGCCGCATTCACAATCAGCTGGGCGGGTATCCGCTGGACGTGATCGGCAACTACGGCATGGAGATGGGCGAATATGACCGCGAAAAGAACGAGCTGGTCATTGTCGAGAGCCGGAGCGTGGTGATCGAGCCGCGCGAGGTTGTGCGCGAGCGCGTCACGGCGCTGCGCCGGCGGTTTGGCATGGAGCGCTTTGAGGGCGATACGGTGGAGTTTCACGCTTCGGGCATGATCACCTTCCCCCTGCTCGGCACGAAGGCAAACATCGCCGACAAGCTGGCGTTCGATCCGGACCGGAGCCGCCGCCGGCCGCTGTACCCCATCGTGAAGGAGGCCTTTTCCCAGTATACTGTGTTCATTGGCGGCTCATCCTCGTTTGACATCGTGCCGCACCCGTTCGACAAGCTGTATGCGCTCGAACGATACTGCGCGCGTCACGGCATTGCGCGGGAGGAAGTGGTCTTCTTCGGAGACGATTATCGCGAGGGCGGCAACGACGAACAGGTATACCGGTCCGGATACGCCTTTGTGACGGTGGACGATTATCGCGACTTTCCGGAGCGGGCAAAGGCCGTGCTGTGAGGAGACGCCGCGGCCGGGCGAGGGGACGCGGCGGGGGTTTCCGCGCCGATCGCGCCCTGAAAGAACGGGCCGGACTGACTGCGGCGCATCGAAAGGCCGTTTTCGATGCGCCGCGGTTTTATTGATTCCCTATTTCATAGCCGTATACATGCATGTCGCTGTCTGTCGCGAGGAAGCGGACCAGCTCTGTCGGCGCTGAAATGGAGATTGAGTATGTGCTGCGTCCGGCCGGGAGATTGAAGGAATAATAGTTTGTGTTTGAATAGTAAACCTGAAACTCACTGGCTTCATCGAGCTCTATATCCAGGTCGATGGTCAGAGCTGAATGCAGCAGGGACTCATCGTAGATTCGGATACGGCCGGGTCTTCCCTTTTTTATAAGGCGGCTGTCGGGCCCGCCCAGAAAGCAGTCGACCCATGGCTTGTCCTGAGGAATCAGCACGGCATGCAGCCCGCCCGGATCAGAACTCAAAACCGCTGCATCATCGGAAAACTTTATATAATCAAAGGCACTGTCGTCCAATATCCAGAGATAAACATCGGGCGTGGGGATGGAGGGATTAATGCCGCGCAGCAAATCGGTTGGGACGAAGGGCGTATAAACGCCGCCGCTTTCATCTGTATGCATGAACAGATCGGTGACGTGAATCATGTGGATGTCCCTGGAAGTATTGACATTCAGCGCGTTGAGGTCTACGCTTCGCTGATCCCCATACACAATCAAATAGTCCTGTTGATCGATCGTATGTTTCAAGGACTCGGCGCTTTGGACAATAGACGGTGACAGAGATAGCTTTATGTTGTTATACGAAAATGCATTATTTATAAAAGAAAGAATGATCAATATGGAAAGGCAGCTGATACCCACAGTCTTCCTCTTCATTTTGGGCAAAAAGTAAACGAAGGAAGCGGAGAACAGGATGATCAGCACAGCGCACAGCCAGCTTGCTTTTTCCGAAAGGATTTCATCGCGCAGGAACGAAAGGCCTGGATTGGGGATCGGGCTGTAAACCTTTGACGAGAGAATCCCTGCCTTGACCCCAAAGACCAAAGCGCAGAAGGCGATATAGAAAACGAACGACCACACGGGAATCAGGCGTTTCGATTCCTGAGAGGGATCCTTTATGGAAGCCAGGACGTGCCGACGAACCCCGATGAGACAGAAGGCGAGGACGATTGGGACAAACGCGGCGACGTAGCGGGTATGAATGGCAAAATGGTCATATTCAATGCGATTGACGACCCAGGCCGTCCCCAGCATGATCAGCAGGACAGACACAGATGAAATGAGCAGGAACTGCTTCTGAACGGGGGAATAGTCGAACAGGTTGACCAGCAGAACCAGGAAACACCCGCCGCCGCAGGCCAGGAAGAAATAGAAAGGCGATATGATGACGCTCTTTACAAAAGCGCCGATGCTCTGATCGGAAGAAGGGTTTATCTGATTGCCATACAGGCCGAACAGGGACAACGGCTGGTGAGAAATGAGGGACAACAGAAGGTAACTGGCGGCTATTGTCGCGGCCAGACTGCCCAAGCCGGCGAGCGCCGCGAGGCTCTGCCGGCCGCTCCGCTTTCTGATTGCGCCGATCAGCGCAAACGCAATCACCACCAAGGCCGGCACGACCTGCCCCGGTTTTGTGAAGTAGATGAGTCCGCCGAGGAAGCCGACGAGCAGGATATCCCGGATCCGCCCCTTTTCCAGGTGCCTGTAGGCGCAGTACATCATCGCGAAGAACAGGGGATAGATGATGCTCTCGCTCATGATCAGACCGCCGAGGAACATATCCGGCAGTACGAGGGAGACGGCGCCGACACAGAGCGCGGCTTTTTCGTCGCCGGTTATGGCCTTCGCCAGCGCGCAGACGGGGAAAATGGACAGATTCATCAGCAGAATATTCCAGAGCTGAATAAGGCGGAAATAATTCGCGCCGTCCGGAAACAGCGCGTATACGGGAGAAATGACCAGGGGATAGAGAATGCTGCTGTAATCGGCCGGCTGCCCCATATAGAGGACGCCGGTTCCATTGGCGATGGAACGGGCGATGTTGTAGTACAGCATCTCATCGATCATGACCGTGGGATAGGCGTGGGTGGCAATGGCCAGCGAATAGCGGATTGCCACGGACAGGACATAGAAGACGGCGCACATCAGGAGCATGGTGTTCCGCTTTCGGGCGATGGTTCTCTTCAAGTCGCTGCACTCCTTTTCTGCGGTAAGAAAGATACAATAACAGCCAAACGCATTATAGCACATCAGTCTGCCCGCCGCAATACCGGATTGCGGAACGCCTGCGCTTTGCCTGCTGTTTTCGCGCCGCCTTTGTCCGTCGATGGATTTCACAGATACGGGGCGATGCAGCTCTTTACGGTTCTGGACGCAAAGCGGGTGATCTTTTCCCGGTCGTGCTTTCCGAATTCGTTGACGACGACGTGAAGCAATCCGGCCGTCAGACAGGAGAAGAGCAGCTCGACCTCTTCGGACGCGGCCCTGCGCAGCGTCTCCTTCCAGCGGTCGATGCAGAGGTCGTGAGCGAGCGCCACCATCTTCCGGATGAGCGCGTCGTCGGCGTGGTTGTGGATCAGCAAATCGCACAGATCCCGGTTGGCCTCCATCATATCCAGAATGGAGGCGGTCAGCGCGCCGGCGTCCATGGCGTCTGTGCGGCGCAGCGAGGCCTGGAAATCCTCCAGCATTTCGTTTTCAATCTGCTCCAGCAGGTCGAGGCAGTCACGGTAATGCGTGTAGAAGGTGGCCCGATTCAGACCCGCCGCCTCGCAGACCTCCGTCACGGTGATCGCCCGAATGCTTTTGCGCTGCATGCATCCGAGCAGAGCCTCCCTCAGAGCCATCCTCGTGTACCGGACCCGTGCGTCTGTCCTCATGCCGCCTTCCTCCTTTTTTCATGGTTTATCGACAAGTGGTCATCCTGTTGTCGGATATCTTTCGCTTCGCCGGCATCTGACGGTTGTCTTCTTCTTCTACGCCCATTATAATTGATGAGTGAAAGAAAATCAACACATGATGGCCTTCACGCAGGGCCGTCCCAAAGGAGGGAGGCTTCGTGTTCAGCATCTATCTCGTCACCGGCGCGACGGGCAATCTCGGGCGGGAGATCGTGCGGACGCTGCTTGGGAGAGGCGCGCGCGTCAGGGCGCTGGTCATGCCGGGCGACCGCGCGGCGGCCGGCCTTCCCGGCGACGTCCGGGTTTTCCGCGGCGACGTCGCGGACGAGGCGTCCCTGTCGGCCTTCTTTGAGGGCGAGCTTTCACAGGCATGCCTGATCCACTGCGCCGGCCTGATCAGCATCGCGTCCCAGGCGCCGCCGACGCTGCGGCAGGTCAACGTGGAGGGCACGCGGAACGTCCTGTCGGCCTGCCGGGCGCACGGGGTCGGCCGCGTGATATACGTGAGCTCCGTCCATGCGCTGCCGGAGGGGGAAAGGGGCGCGGCGATTCGCGAAACCGACGCCTTTTCGCCGGACCCGGTGCGGGGCCATTATGCCAAAAGCAAGGCCGAAGCGACGGCCATCGCCCTGTTGGCCGCGCGGGAGGGGCTGAATCTGAGCGTGGTGCATCCATCCGGCATTCTCAGCCCTGACGACGCCGGTCGGGGGCATACCGCCTCGGTGATCCTGTCGTACTGCCGGGGAGGGCTGCCCTTCGCGGCGGCGGGCGGCTATGACTTCGTCGATGTGCGCGATGTGGCGGAGGGAATTCTCGCCTGTGCGGCGCGGGGCCGGGCGGGTGAGTGCTACATCCTCTCCGGGCACTACGCGACGCTGAGGGATATACTCGGGCATGTGAGGCGCAGGATCGGCGGCCGTCGCGTCGTCTGCCTGCCGCTGGGGCTTCTGCGGCTGCTTGCGCCGGCTTTCGAGCGGTACAGTCTCCTGCGGAAAAGGCCGCTCTTTCTGACGCCTTACTCCGTCTACACGCTGGGCAGCAACGCCGTCTTCTCCCATGACAGGGCGACCGCGGAGCTTGGCTATCAGCCCCGGGCGCTGGCCGACACGCTGGACGACATCCTGGCGGCCTTCAGCGGGAAACAGCTGATTGGCCGGGAGCGGGGGAAAAAATAGCCGATTGTGCGGGCGCGGCCGCCGGGCGGCAGACCGCCTTTTCGAGGCGATGAAGGCGATGATGCGGCGATGCGCGACGGGCCAAAAAAGGGGGCTGTCTCCCGCGCCCTGTTCGGCAGGGCGGTTGAGACAGCCCCTTTTCGCGTTTTGTTCGGAAGCGTGTTCCGCTTCGGCCGGGGTTCAGAAATGACGCCGGTCAGTCGAAGAACAGGGCGCTTGCGTCGAACGGCTCGTCAATCATGCCGGACGCATACAGGAAATCCGCCGTCTTCTGGAAGCCCTCCCTGTCGGCCTCGGTGATGTCCAGCGAGAAGTCATAGACCGCCTCCATCTCTCTGACGGCCTCGACGTCCAGATCCAGATAGCGGGCGACGACGGCGAAGGCGGCGTCCTGATCCGCCCCGATTGTGTCCATGATCTCCTGCTGGGCCTCGAGGATCTTTTCGATCACATCGGGATGGGCGTTCGCGTATTCCTCGCTCACGGCCACCGCGATGATCGCCTGGATGTAGCCTTCGCCGTCGCACACCAGGTGATAGCCCAGTCTGGCCGCATTGTAGGCCGCCGCGCCGCCCAGCATGGCCACGTCGGCGCTCCCGCCGTCCAGGGCGGCCTTGGCCTCCGGAATGCCCATGGAAACGTAGTTGACGTCGGAAACCGTCATATCCGCCGTGGCCAGGTAGGCCGCCAGCAGCTCGTGCAGATTGGTGCCCGCCGGGCCGGCGATGGTCTTGCCCCTGAGGGATTCGGGGGTGGTCAGCGTCTCGTCCCTGCTGTAGAGGCAGAAGGCGCCGGGAGCGCGGCTGTACATGTTCAGCACCTTGATGTCCGCGCCATTGGCGGCGGAGAGGATGACGGACGTGCCGCCGACCGCGTACAGAAGCTGCACGTCGCCGGAGGCCAGCGCCTGCGTCTGGTCTGCGCCGGAGGTGATCTCGGCATAGGAGACGGGGATGCCCAGGGTTTCCCCGAAAATGCCGTTTTCCTTCTCCACGATGCTGGGCACGTTCAGGGGCGAGGTCACGTAGGTGACGGTCAGATGGTCGGCGCTGAGGCCGTCTGCGAGGGCAAAGCAGCCGCACAGCGTCAGGGCGAGGATGAGAGAAAGCAGTTTTTTCATGAATAGTACCTCCGTTTTTGCTATTTGTGCCGCTCCGTGCGGCGGGGAATCACAGGGAGGCGCCGAGCAGCGTCATGACGCGCCGGCGCAGCTGAAGCAGATCGGCGTCCGATAGGTCGCGGGGCTGGGGCGCGTCAACGGGGAATTCCGCCGCCGCCACGCCGTCTGCGAGCAGGACCACCTTGTCCGCGATCTTCAACGCCTCGTCGATGGAATGGGTCACGAACAGAATGCTGGCGTCGGTCTCCTTCCGGACGCGCAAAAGCTCGTTCTGCATGCTTTCCCGGGTAAAGTAGTCCAGGGAGGCAAAGGGTTCGTCCATCATGATGAAGGAGGGGTGACAGGCCAGCGCCCGGCCCAGCGCGACCCGCTGCTGCATGCCGCCGGAGAGCTGCGCGGGAAACGACTTTTCAAATCCGGAAAGCCCCACCGTCGCAATGAGAGACTGAAGCGCCGCCGCGTCTCTTTCCCGGCGCTTCAGGCCGAACTGGATGTTGTCCCTCACGTTCAGCCAGGGCATCAGGCGCGGCTCCTGAAACACATAGGCCGTCTTTTTCGAGCCGGAAAAGCGGATCGCGCCCTTCTCCGGCGTTTCCAGCCCGCCGATCAGCCGCAGCAGGGTGGTTTTGCCGCAGCCGCTCCTGCCGAGCACCACGGTGATGGCACCCTCCTCCAGGTCCAGGTTCAGGCCGCGGAGCACATCGAGCCTGCCGTTTTCCAGCGGATATGATTTTTCCAGACCGCGAATTTCAATCCCAGCCATGCCGCGCCGTTCCTCCCACGAAGCGCCGGATCAGCAGACCCAGCGCGCAATCGGTGACATAACCCACGAACCCGATGGACAGGATGCCCACGATGACCTTGTCTGTCCGGGACATTTGCTGGGCGAACAGGATCATATGGCCCAGCCCGGTGGAGGCGGCCACCATTTCCGCGCCGATGATGGCCCGCCAGGAATAGCCCAGGCTGGTGCGCATGCCAACGAGGATGTCGGGCATGGCGGCGGGCAGCACCACCCGGAAAAACGTGCGGGAGGGGCTGCAGGCAAAGGAACGCGCCACCTCCAGCAGGTTTTTGTCGCAGCCGACGAACCCCTTGACGATGCTCAGGTACATGGGGAAGAAGGACGCCAGCACAATGATGACCGTCTTCGTGGTTTCGCCAATGCCGCACCAGAGGATCAGCAGGGGGATCATGGCGATGGGCGGCACGTTCCGGAAAAACTGGACGATGTATTCGTAAAAGGGCTCGCTTCCGGGCAGGAAGATCCGCAGCGAGGCCAGCAGAAACGCCAGCGCGAAGGCGATCAGGAACCCCTTGAAGACCCGCCTCAGACTGATGCCGATGTCGATGAGCAGCTCGCCCGAGGACGCCATTTTCCAGAACGTCTGCAGCACCTTTTCCGGCGAGGGGAGCACGTAGGCGTTGACGAGCCCGGCATGGCAGACCAGATGCCAGGCCGCCAGCAGCGCCCCGATTCCGATCAGCGCCGGCAGCCAGGTTCCGTTCTTCTTCATGCGCGGTCCCCCCGATCCACCGCCAGATGATAGCCTATGGACCGCATGCGCATGTCCAAATGGCCGCGGCTCTGGGCCGATTCATCGCCGGTGAAGAGCTTGTTGTCGTAGAGCGCGTATTTCTGACGCACGTTCGCGGGCGAGAGATTGGGCATCACCACGTTCGCGCCGGCCTGTATGCCCAGCTCACGGCCGCGCGGATGGATGGTGCCCAGCGCCGTGGTGGCCGGCAGCAGGATCGCGGGATCGATCAGGCGAATGGCGGACAGCAGAAACAGCGTCAGCTCCAGCGTGCCGGCCGGCTCGCCGCGGAACGCCGTGTCGTGATGCGGAACGAAGGGGCCGATTCCACACATGTCCGGCCTGAAGGCTTCGATGAATTTCAAATCCCTGGCGAGCGTCTCCGGCGTCTGGCCGGGCGAGCCGACCATGAACCCGCAGCCCACCTGATAGCCGATGTCCCGCAGGTCCTTCAGGCAGCGCATCCGGTTGTCAAAGGACATTTCCGGCGGATGCAGCCTGGCGTAGTGATCAGGATCCGCCGTTTCGTGGCGCAGCAGGTACCGGTCTGCGCCGGCGTCGAACAGCGCCTGATAGCTTTCGCGGCTCCGTTCGCCCACCGACAGCGTCACCGCGCAGTCGGGATGCCCCCGCTTCAGCGCGGACACGACGCCGCAGAGGACCTCATCCGAAAAGAACGGATCCTCGCCTCCCTGCAGCACAAAGGTGCGAAAGCCCAGGTCGTATCCCTCGTCTGCGCAGGCCAGGATTTCCGCCGCGCTCAGCCTGTAGCGCTGCGCGTTTTTGTTGTCCCGCCGGATGCCGCAGTACAGGCAGTTGTTCCGGCAGACGCTGCTGATCTCGATCAGCCCGCGGGTGAACACCGCGCTGCCGTAAACGGCTTTTCGCCGGGCTACGGCCTTTTCGGCGATGTAGCCGGCCGCTTCGGCGCTGCGGCTTACGATGAGTTCGGCGTATTCTGCTTCGGACAGGCCGCGGTTCTGATCCAGCCTGTCGATGAGTTCCCTTTCGCGTTCGGTCATTTTCGATCCTCCGTCAGCAGCGGGTGGATATCGGGGAAGGGGCGCAGGCTCCGCTCCAGCGCGCCGGTGATGCAGGCGATGACGATGCCGTAATTGGTGAAGGGGACGCCCTGGCCGATCGCCTGATTCATCCGGCTCGTCACCATGGCCTCCGTCAGCATGCAGCCGCCGCAGTGGATGACCAGCCGATAGGGAGACAGGTCCTCCGGGAAGTCGCGGCCGGAGCATGTGCTGATCTCGATTTCCTTCTGCGTGAACCGGCGCAGCCAGCCGGGGATTTTGACGGTGCCGATGTCGTTGCACTGGCGGTGGTGCGTACAGCCCTCGGCCATCAGCACCCGGTCGCCGTCCGCCAGCCGCCTGGCGGCGCTGACGCCCTCCACGGCGGTCTTCAGGAAGCCCTTGTACCGCGCCATCAGGATGGAGAAGGAGGTCAGCGGGATGTCGGCGGGCACGATTTCGCTGACCAGGCGGAACGCCTGGCTGTCGGTGATCACCAGGGCGGGCTTTGACCCGAGCTTTTCCAGCGTCAGCGCCAGCTCGGTTTCCCGGGTCACGACGGGCATGACGCCGGCGTCCAGCAGGTCGCGGATGACCTGCTGCTGGGGCAGGATCAGCCTGCCTTTGGGCGCGGCCTCGTCGATGGGGCAGACCAGCGCGCAGAAGCTCCCGGGCGGCACCAGGTCGGCGGCCAGCCGCCTCGCCGCCTTCTGCGGGATAACCTGCGCCAGCCGCGCCTTCAGCAGGTCGATCCTTTCGCCGGTGAGGCTGCTCACCGAGACGGCTCCCTCGGGCGCGGGCAGTCCGGCGTCCAGGTCGGCCTTGTTCCAGGCGACCAGAAACGGCAGCCCCCGCGACTGAATCAGCGCCAGCAGCTGTTCGTCCACGGGCCGCATGCCCTGGCTGGCGTCCACAACCAGCACGGCGGCGTCGCACTGCCTCAGGATCTCCTTCGTTCGCCCGACGCGCAGGCTGCCCAGCACGCCCTCGTCGTCAAAGCCGGGCGTGTCGATGATGACGACGGGCCCCAGCGGCAGCAGCTCCATGGCCTTCCGCACCGGGTCGGTGGTCGTCCCCCTGACCTCCGAGACGAGGGACATCTTCTGCCCCGTCACGGCGTTTACCAGACTGGATTTGCCGGCGTTCCGCGCGCCGAAAAAGCCGATTTGTATCCTTTCGCCCGACGGCGTTTCATTCAGATTCATGATTCCTCCTGTTGGCGGCATGAAAAAACCGCTGTACCCCACGACAGAGTACAGCGGTTTTGCCTGTGCAAAGAGCTGACACCTCTTGTCTTTCGCCTCAAGCCTGGTTTCGGCGTCAGGGGATGGTGTGCTGTATGAAATTGTTCCGGCGCGTTACGCCTGAGAGTAGGTCGCCTTGGCGTTGATGCCCCTGACGCGTCCCAGCGCGCCGGTGAGCGCGTTGATCTCGTCGTTCGGAGCGTCTATGGCCACACAGATGATGTTGATGCCCTTGGCGCGGTAGGGTATGCCCAGACGGCCGATGATGTAATGGCCGTAACGGTGAAGCAGGTCGTTCAACTCGCCGACGGCCTGTTCGTTCTCCACGATGATGCTGATGACAGCGACACGAGTTTCCATACGCATGACCTCCTGCCTGTATTGTAACCGATCCGGAGGGATCTGTCAATGAGGCGATGTTAACATTTTTGACAGTAGGCGATGTTAATATTTTTGACGCTTATTGACCAATTCGGCAGGATGATATATAATAAAATGCGTTGCGCGCGTGATCCATTAGCTCAGTCGGTAGAGCACCTGACTTTTAATCAGGGTGTCCCGGGTTCGAGTCCCGGATGGGTCACCATAATCCGTCCGAAAACTGCGGTTTTCGGACGGATATTTTATGCACAACACATAAAATCAGCCTGTGACAGGCCCGGAAATCGCGAAAACAGAGGGGATCCCCTTACAAGTTTTGTAAGCGCTCAATAATCCGCGCCTCGCAATAGGCCGGCACGAAATGAGATCATGTGTCCAAACGATTCCTAGGAATTCTCAAGGAACGGGGGACACAGAATGGGAACGGGAGCGCAGGGACTGAAGCACGCGACAAAGGTTCAGGAATGTGGTATAACGAATAAAGGAGAAATACGGCACCGGAGGATTATGCAGAAAGCGGCGGAACTACTGGCCTCTTCAAATGAATCGGTGGCCCACATTGCCTTACAGTGTGGTTTCAATTCGACTAACGCCTTCTCCAAGGCATACAAAAAAGCCTTCGGAACCGCACCCAGTCAATACCGCAAATGACGCGGATACAGTCTGTCATCGGAACAATGCCGCAGCCTGCGAGGAATTCGGAGCGGGATTATCGGCCTGGTTCTTCTCAGGGTGTTCTCCTTTGCGCCTCGGAGCGGGCATATAGGGCTACATTTTCACGGTCCCCTGCATTATGGGGCAAGGAAGCAGTACTTCACGATCAGCAGAATGTCCATGGATTATATCCAGCAGCATTTGCGCGGCGGCGCGGCCGATATCCTCCGCAGGGTAATAGACGGAAGTTGGACGCGGGGTCAGATGGTTCAAATAGTCCAGGCCGTCAAAACCCATCAAATAGCAGCACTTGTTCAAGTCCCACCCCAGTTCAATGAAGCGTTTGCGAATCATCAGCGTATAGTGGTCGCTGCTGCAGAAAACGCCTGGCCGTTCCTCAGGGTTTGAAACCAGTCTGACAAGTCTGTCGATATAATCCGAAGTTGTAATAACCTCCCCATGCACCTCGGGGTGCGCCTTTATAAAGCTCAGGTATCCATTGAGTCGATCTTCCTGTGTATAGATGTTCTGTTGATTTTTGAAGCGCATGGGCGGACAGACAAAATGAATCGTGCGGTATCCATGGTTATAAAAGCACTCCATACCTGAATAGACCGCCGCTGCGCCATCGCCGCCTACGAAAGGGAAGCCTTTCAGTCGATTGCTGACAGCCACGACCGGAACGCCCTTGGCGTGAACATGTTCGCAGAACTCTGAACTGATGTTGATCGGAACAAAAGCGATGCCGTCCACCTTCCTGTCGCAGAGATCGTCGATCAGCTGACGTTCCCTTTCGGGGTTTTTGTCTGATATGCAAATATAAGACAAAAATCCCTGTTCCGAAAGATACTTTTCCATCGCGTTGACCATGTAAGAAAAATGCTGATTGTAGAGATCAAATACGATAATGCCTATGGAATGTGTCGTGCCTGTTGAGAGGCTGCTGGCCAGGAAGTTGGGACGATAGCCATATTCTTCAGCCATTTTGAGAATGCGTAAGCGCGTTTCTTCCTTTATGCCCTTTTTATTTTTGAGCGCACGATCGACCGTCATGCGGGATACATTGCACATTTTTGCAAGTTCTGCAGCCTTAATCGCCATGGCAACCCCCATAATCAATCTTGTTCACGGTTACGTTTATTATCTATTATCCGCTGATTTAGGAACGCTGTCAATATTGTATTGTGTAAAATTGAAACGCGGCGGAGCGGAAATCCTCGCGGTGATGCGCCGCCCGGCATTGTAAATTTATATATAAATTTCTCTTTTTTGTTTACAAAACCTGCCGCCAGTGTTATAATATCGACAACGTACACGTGTACGCAATATGAGACGGGAGGGATAACCCATGAAAAAACTCATTTCCCTGCTTCTGCCACCTGCAATGCTGTTCTCGATCTGCGCGTCGCCCTGCCCATGACGGAGCCGGCGCTCATGGTCATGACCATGCAGGCGTTTGCGGCCCGGAACGACGTCTGCGGCCCGCTGATCTGCACCGACTCCGTGCCCAAATGACCCTGCCGCTCGGTCCGGGTCAGCCCAACGGCGTTCCCGGAACGGGAAACCAGGCGGCAGTTCCGGCCGGTGTCGTCATGACGCTCATCCCGCCGCTGTTCATGTATGTATTCGGTCGGCGCCGTCTCATCGAGGGCGTCGCCGTCGGCGGCATAAAGTGACATTGAAGAAGGGAGACTTTTCCATGAAGAAAATATATCGGGGCAGCAAGAGAGAGGAAATATGCTTTCCCATCGGCGGGATCGGATCAGGCTGTATCGGCCTCGACGCGACCGGCCGGCTTCGCGACTGGGAAATATTCAATCGTCCCAGCAAAGGGAGTTTGAACGGCTTCACGCACTTCGGCATCAAGGCGGAAAAGGATGGAAAAACGATCGACGCGCGCGTCATGAATGCCGACCTGATGGGTTCCTACATGGGGCGCTATGTGGAAAAGAAGGGATATACCGGATATGGCTTCGGCCCCGACCGGCATTTGCTCAGCGGCGTGCCGCACTTCAGGGATAGCGAGTTCGCCGGCGAATTTCCGCTGGCCCAGGTGCGCTTTCTTGATGACAGCTTCCCCGGTTCGGTCGCTCTGGAGGCTTTTAACCCGTTTATCCCCTCTAATCCGGATGATTCGAGCATCCCCGGCGCATTTTTCACAGTGGAGCTGGTCAACAGCACGGACGAAACGCTCGATTACACGCTGGAGCTGTCGGTCAACAATCCGTCAAAGAAGAATCACGTGCATCGCCTCGTGAAGAGCGCCAGCTTTCAGGGCATAGAGCTTACAGATGATTCCGCCGACTGCCTCAATCCGGAATACGGCTCGCTCATCTTCGGCGTCCCGGCGGGATGCGACATGCAGGCGCAGCTGTATTGGTACCGCGGCAGCTGGTTTGACAACCTGGGTATGTTCTGGCAGGATTTCACCACGCCCGGCGCGTTGCGTCCCCGCGCGTATGAAGATCTGAAACACGTCGAGGATGTGGCCACGATTGCCGTACGCGCAGCCCTGAAGCCTGGCGAGACCTGGCGGCAGCGCTTTTTGATTGGCTGGTATTACCCCAACTGCGTCAATTACTGGTATCCCTGCAACAGCGACGACCCTGAATGCCGCGACAACAAGGGCTGGAAAAACTACTACGCAAAGCTGTTCTCAGGCGCCGCGAGCGTGGCTGAATACGCTATGGCCGAGTGGGACCGCCTGAGCGAGGAGACAACGCGCTTCCACGACGCGCTGTATCGTTCGACCCTGCCGCCGGAAGCGCTGGAAGCCGTGGGCGCGAACATCGCCGTACTCAAATCGCCCACAGTGATGCGCCTGTCAGACGGCCAGTTCTATGGCTTCGAAGGATGCCAGTGCGACGCCGGCAGCTGCGAAGGCAGCTGCACCCATGTCTGGAATTACGCCATGGCGCTGCCATTCCTGTTCCCTTCCCTCGAGCGATCCATGCGCGAGCTGGATTATACCTACAATCTTCGCGACGACGGCGGCATGCCGTTCAGGCTGCAGCTGCCGCTGGGGCGGGAGCGCTCGCGATTCAGGCCGTGCGTCGATGGGCAAATGGGCGGCGTCATCAAGACCTATCGGGAATGGAAGCTGTCGGGAAATGACGAATGGCTGAAAACATGGTGGCCGAAGGTCAAGAAATCGCTCGAATTCGCCTGGTCGCCCTCAAACGCCGACCGGTGGGATCCTGACCGCACGGGCGTCATTTCCGGCCGCCAGCATCACACGCTCGACATGGAGCTCTTCGGTCCCAACGCATGGCTCAACGGCTTCTACGTCGGCGCGCTGAAGGCGGCCGCGGAGATGGCCGAAGCCATGGGCGATGCGGACGCTTCCCTCTACCGTGAGCTTTCTGAAAAGGGCGGCGCTTACATTGACCGCGAACTGTTCAACGGCGAATACTATTTCCAGAAGATCGATATACGAAACCGGGATATTCTGAAGCCCTACGAAAGCGGCAGCGCGCTGACCGGCGGCGATACGATCGGCACATATTGGAGCGATGAAGCCGGGCAAATCAAATATCAGATTGCCGAGGGCTGCGGCGTGGATCAGGTGTTAGCGCAGTGGATGTGCGAAATGGCGGGCGTTGGAGAGATTCTCGATCAGGCGCACGTCGACTCCGCGCTTCAGTCCATCTATCGCCATAACTTCAAACCCTCCCTGCGTAATCACTTTAACCCCTGCCGGATCTATGGGCTCAATGACGACGCGGGCCTGGTCATCTGCGATTGGCCGGAAGGCAAGGAAAAACCCGTTGTGCCTGTGCCTTACGCCGAGGAATGTATGCATGGATTTGAATATCAGGCCGCCACGCACATGATCCGACATGGTCTCGAAAAGGAAGGTTTAAACGTTGTGCGGGGCATCCGCAAGCGCTATGACGGAGAAAGGCGCAATCCCTGGAACGAGATGGAATGCGGCTCAAACTACGCCCGCAGCATGGCCAGCTACGCGCTGCTGCTCAGCTATTCCGGCTTCCGCTACGACATGCGCAAGCGGCGCATGGGCATGGTGCCGCTGCATGAGGGGGAATACTTCTGGTCGCTCGACGGCGCATGGGGCACTTTCCGCTGGCAGGATGGCCGAGCGGAACTCAATGTGCTCTATGGCGAGATGGAACTCAGGGAGTGGATCCTGCCTGCGCCAGAGACGGTGAAGAGCGTCGTCTTGAACGGGAACGATCAGCCGTTCGACACAGAGCGTGACGCGGTGATCTTTGAGAAGGCCATCAGGCTCTCCAAGGGCGACCGGCTTTCTGCGTTGAGCTGAACAGCAATCGGCCGGTGGGGGAGGCGTGCGCTTCCCCCAGGGCCGCGATCACTACGGGTGCGGGCTCGGGCAGCGGGCGGGCGCCCGCATACGCGCTGGCATCCGTAGGCTGCGGCCTGGTTTTGACAGCCCGCAGGAAGGAAAGGCTGAACGCGAACACGCTCCAGTCCATAAATGCCTTGACAAAGTAAAATTCAAGTGATATGCTGTATACGTACACGTGTACGTATACGATAATCCAAATAAATTTTAACAAAGGCAGGCGGCTTGGCTGAATAAAGCGGCTCAACTCCCGTTTAATGAAACACCATTTGGGACGGGGCAGGCATATCCAATTCCGGCTTGCCGCCGATGAGAAAGATCATGGCCTTGAATCCCTCAACAGCTATGCGTTGAAGATGCGCGTGCCCGAAGCATAAACAGAATCAATACAGATGAAAAGGAGAATGTCCGAAATGAAAGATATGACGAAATATATCCGCTGCCGTTCCAAGCTGACGCATACGGCCGAGGCGCTGCAACGGGGAAAGATCACCATCGGCTATATCGGCGGCTCCATCACTGAGCCGGAACACGGCAAACGCTGGAGCGACAAAGTGACGGACTGGTTTGTCTCCGAGCATCCCGGCCTGATCGTCAACGAAGAAAACGCGGCGCTCGGCGCAACCGGCTCCCTGTCGCACGTCTTCCGCATGGATGAGGACATATTGCCCTGCGGCTGCGACCTGGTGTTTGTGGAGACTGTGGTCAACGACGGTCCAGACGCCTACGGCGCGTGCCGCGAAGGCATTCTGCGCAAGCTGCTGCGGGCCGGAACCTGCGATGTAGTGCTCGTTTATGCCTACGGCTGGGGCATGTTTGACGATTTCAGCGCAGGGAAACTGCCCGCCGGGGCGCTGGACTATGAGGAGCTGGGCGATCATTACAGGCTGAGCAGCGTAAGCAGCGGCCTGTACGCCTTCGACCGCGTGGCGGCCGGCGCGATGCGTTGGGAGGAATGGCTGCCAGATACGCTGCACCCGGAGCACGCAGGCAGCCGAGTCTATGCGGAGCCCATCATTGAGCTGCTGGAGCGGGCCGCGGCAGACGAGACGCTGCCCGAAGCGCCGGCGGGGCTGCCTGAGCCTCTGCACACGGACTGCTGGGAACACACCTGTATGCTGCCCTGGGATCAGATTGAGCGTCACGGGCCCTGGCGGCTGGTGCGCCATCGCCGGATGCCCACGGTGGACTATATGCTGTATACTGCCTCGCCGAAGGCCAGCGTGTCGTTTTCCTTTGAGGGACGCGGACTGCTGATTCGCATTTACATGCATATTAACATGGCGGGCTTCCGTTTCCGCATTGACGGCGGCGAGTGGGAAACCCGCGAGACCGGTCCCTTTCCCAACTGGATGCAGGCGTCCAACGCGTGGCCCTCGCAGGATCTGCTGGCAAGCAATCTGCCGACTGGCCTGCATCGCGTGGAAATCGCGTGCGCACCGAAGGAGGGCAGCCACGGCTCGAACCTGTACATCTGCACCGTGGGGATCATCCAGTAACAAATGTCGCTCACAGTCGGCTTGAGAGGAGGAAATGTACGCTATGACATCGGGGAAAAACGTTGCGAGAAAGCGCACCACGCGCAGCTTCTGGCAATACTTTCGGGAAAAATGGCAGCTTTACCTGCTGATGACGCCGGCTATCGTCTTGATTATCGTATTTGCCTACGTGCCCATGTACGGCATCCAGATTGCCTTCAAGGACTTCATCTTCTCCAAAGGCATTCTGGGCAGCAAATTTGTCGGCATGTATCATTTTTCCCGCTTCTTCCACAACCCAAATTTCCGGCGTGTCATAGTCAACACGCTCGGCATCAGCCTGTACAGCATGGCGCTGGGCTTTCCCATGCCCATTCTGCTGGCCATCATGATCAACGAGACGCGTAACCAGAAGTTCAAGAAAACCGTTCAGATGATCACCTACGCGCCATATTTCATCTCCCAGGTGGCCATGTGCGGCATGGTGCTGCTGTTTCTTAAGAAGGACAACGGCGTAATCAACGCCATCATTGAGGCGTTTGGCGGTGAGCGCAGCGACCTCATCTCCAATCCCCGACTGTTCTGGCACATTTATGTGCTCTCCGGCGTGTGGCAGTATACCGGCTGGAACTCCATCATCTACATCGCAGCGCTATCGAGCGTTTCGCCGAATATTGTGGAGGCTGCCATCATCGACGGCGCCAGCCGCTTCAAAAAGATTATCCATATCGACATACCCACCATACTGCCGACCATCGTGATCCTGCTGATCCTCAATGTCGGTCAATTGCTGGGCGTCGGTTCGGAAAAAGTGTTGCTGCTGCAAAACTCACTGAACCTTGAGCGTTCGGAGACGATTTCCACCTACATTTACCGGCAGGGCATCGTGGGCAGCAAATATGACTACGCCACAGCCGTCGGCCTGTTCAACTCTGTGATCAACGCCTTCCTGCTGCTGATCGCCAACCGTGTGGCCAAGCAGCTGGGCGAGACGTCGTTGTGGTAAAGGAGGCGCGATGTCATGAAGCAAAAAGCCATGCGCATGCGGGAAAGCAGAGAAGACCGCATTTTCGGCGGAGTGGTGCTGTTTTTCCTGATTATGGTGCTGCTGATCACCATCTATCCGCTGTATTTCACAGTCATCGCTTCGTTCAGCGACGCAAAAGAAACGGCCCTTGGGCACACCTACCTGGTGCCCAGAGGATTTACCACAATAGCCTACAAGAATGTGTTCAAAAACGCGAAGATATGGAGCGGCTACGCCAACACAATCTTCATTACGACGGTGGGCACGTTGTGGGCGCTGACGGCCACCATCAGCTGCGCCTACGCCATGTCGCGCAAGAACCTGCGGGGCGCGAAGGTCGTCATGGGGATGTTCGTGTTCACGATGTACTTCGGCGGCGGGCTCATTCCATTCGCGCTGCTGATCAGGTCGCTGGGGCTGTACAACTCGCTGGGATCCCTGATCATACCAAGCGGGTTCAGCGTGTACAACATGATCGTCGCGCGCACCTTCTTTACCAGCAACTTCCCGGATGAAATCTATGAGGCGGCCAAGGTGGACGGCGCCGGCGAACTCGCTATCTTCGTGCGCATTGCCCTGCCCATCTCCGGAGCCATCATCGCAGTCATCGCGCTGTTCAACGCGGTGGGGTTCTGGAACTCCTATTTCAACGCCCTCATGTTCATCTCCGACAGCGCCAAATGGCCGCTGCAGCTGGTGCTGCGCGGTATCCTGACCCAGGAGTCGGATCTGGCTATCGACATGGAATGGCTGACAAAGCTTAATCTGGACCAGGCGGCCTTCATGATGGAACGGCAGCAGCTGGCCAACACCATTCGCTACGCGATCATCGTATTCGCAAGTCTGCCCATGCTGATCGCTTATCCCTTCGTGCAGAAATACTTCGTGAAGGGCGTATTGATCGGCTCGATCAAATGAGAATCGAAAAAGGTAACCTGAGGCGCGTATCCGGTGTTCCCGGAACCATCGGATGAGCGGACGACAGGAAGCCTTTTCGAGAATAACAAACCACAACAAGGAGGAAGGAACCATGAAGAAACTGTTGGCCCTGATGTGCGCGCTGGCCCTGCTGCTCGCCGCGACCGCAAGCGCGGAACAATTCTCCGTGAAGACGGATGAACTTGCCCAGACGCTGCACGAGAAGTACGCGGACCTCAACATCGCGGACCTCAACTCCGGAGAGAAGATTTCCATGCTGATTTCCTATGACAGCGCCCTGTTCACCAGTTTTGACGACTGGTGGTGGTGGGATTTCATGGAGACCATCACGGGCGTCACCGTGGAGCCGGTCCTGGTGGACAAGACCGTTTACAACGAACAGCTGGCCATCATCCTCACCTCGGGCGACATGCCGGATGTGATCTGGCATGGCTTCAGCAACTCTGAGATCGTGGACTACGGCGTGCGCCAGAGCCTGTTCCTGCCCTTGAACGAGTATGTCGAGAACAGGGAACTGATGCCCCGTCTGAACGCCGCGCTGGACCGCTTCCCGGAGGCGAGGACCGGCAGCTACTGCTATGACGGCAACATCTACGGCCTGCCTATCGTGAACAGCTACGTCATGAACACCGCTTCCGCGCTGCGCGCCATTTTCGACAACAACTGGCTGAAGGCGGCCGGCATCGAGGATTATCAGTCGCTGGAAACCCTGGACGACTTCTATAACGCGCTGAAAGCGTCCGTTGCCGTGGACTTCAACGGCAACGGCGAGGCGGACGAGGTCGGCTGGTCCCAGTTCTGGGGCAACGACGGCAAGAACGGCATGCAATATGTCGTGGCCTATATCCTGAGCGCCTACAACATCTCCACCACCAACGGCATTCTCGGTATCGACCTGGACACCAACCAGGGCGGCCTGACCGCGCTGATGGACGACTATTACCCCGCCCTCCAGTTCCTGCACAAGCTGTACGAAGAGAAGCTGCTGGACAACGATCTGTTCTCTCAGACCGATCCTGACCTGACCACCAAGATGAGCAACGGCCAGAACATCTTCTCCACCTACTGGAACCCCGGGTACATGCTGGCTTACGCCAACGACGGAAACGACGCGTTCTGGAACTACGAGCTGATCTGGCAGACGCCCTTTGTGGCCGAGGCCGGTCAGACGCCCATCGCCCCCGTCGGCAGCCGTCAGGCATTCAACCGTTCCGTGATCACCAAGGATTGCGACAACGTGGAACTGGCCGTGAAATGGCTGGATGTGTGCTATGATCCGTGGGTTTCCAAGTGCTATTGGCACGGCCCGACCTTCGGCACGGAGGAGGACTACTTCCAGATCGGCGTGGCGACCAGTCCGGACGATCCGTTGCGCGGCAGCTGGGAAGAGGCCAAGACGATTCACGGCGTGCCCGAGATGAACGACAGCGAATTCCTCTCCCGCAACAATACTCTCATCCGCGCTTCTGTAGCCGGCGTGGATGACACCTTCTGGAGCTGCTACACCGAAGAAGGCATTGCCAAGACGGGCGGGGAAGCGGGATATCACGCTTTGAAGGATTGGTGCCAACAGTACCTGGACGAAATCGCGCCCTATGAAGTGCTCAACTACCCGAACCTCTACTTCACCGAGGATGACGTGCGCACCATCAACGACTTCACCTCCGACGTGGAAACCTACGTCATCGAGAATACGGCCAAGTTCATCGCGGGCGACCTGGAGCTGAACGACGAGAACTGGGCCGCGTTCAAGGCTGGCGTTCTGGCCTGCGGCGGCAATGAACTGAACAAGGTCTACGCGGACGGCTATGCCGCTTACATGGCCAACGAGGAATAACCGATTTCAGATTTGGCGTTTCCGGGCCGCCAAATCTGAAGGGGCTGTCTCAGAATACGCATACAAAAATCGGGAGAGCATCGCGCTCTCCCGATTTTTGTGCAATGTTCTGAAGAAATGCCTGTTTTGAGACAGCATCTGCCGGTATGGGGCGCGGTTTTCCACCGGTCGTCCGTACTGTGAACGCTGTACCCATCAACCGCCAGCCCGGCGATCAGTCTGCAACGGCGCGAAGCGCGCGTCGGTGCTCCATTGGGCGTTTCTAATGCGATCCATTTTGATGCCCTCCTTTATCGCCGATGGCGATGTCCATACGCGCTCAATTTGCCATGAAAATCGGCTGGCAGCTGTTTGCTGCCAGCCGGGGAAATGCCAGGCGATTATCTCATTATGCGGTCGCGTCCGCCGCGGGCGGTCAGTCGGCGACGCCGTAGTAGGTCGCGACGACGGCCATATAATCCTCAAGGCCCATGGCGTCGAGCTCGGCCACGTATTCAGCCCAGGCGTCGTCGTCATTGATGTCCAGCTCGCCCATGACGAACTGGGTATCCATGGCCAGGATGTAGTCGTTGAACAGCGTCTGGAAGTCAGCGCGCTCCAGCACGACGTCCTCATCGGCGCACCACACGATGTCCGGGATGTTGTGCCACACATAGTAGGGCTCATAGGCCTGCGCGGCGCTCACCAGCACGTAGGTGTTGTCGGTGGTGTAGGTCTCGGGGTTCTGGGTGGTGGCATAGCGCACGGACGCGCGGTCATAGCGCGGGAAGGTGCCGGAGTTCCACAGGGTCTCCAGGTCGGTGGTGATGCGCTTCACGGACTTGTCGCCGCCGAAATAGCTGGGCTCGTCGACCCACTCCCAGTTCTCGCCTTCGAGGCCGTAGTGGCCGAAGTAGGTGCCCTCTTCACTCAGCATCCAGTCGAGCCAGCGGAAGGCCACCTGCGGGTTTTCACAGGCGGTGGTGATGGCGCCGACCATGTTGAAGTTGCCGCCCTTGCGAGCCGCGCTCTGGCGCAGGCCGGTGGGGCCTTCCAGCGGGGGAACGGCCACGTAGTCGGTCCAGTCGAGCACGCTGGCGTCGATCTGGGCGCCCTGATACCAGCAGGGGAAGGTGCCCACGATGGCTTCGTCGGCGGGCTTGTTCAGCAGGTTGTTGAACTGGGTGCCGTCCTGCACGTAGGTGTTCTCGTCGATGAGGCCCTCGCTGTAGAGGTCGGCCAGATACTTCAGGCCCTCGCGCCAGCCGTCGGTGTTGGCCAGGAAGCGGACCTCGCCCTCGTCGGTGATCACGTAGTAGTTCTCGCGATACAGCTCATAGGGGTTCATCAGGAAGCAGATGGGATCGGTTTTGCGGCCGTTGTAGTAGCCGACCAGCGGGATCTCGTCGGTGGCGTCGCCGTTGCCGTTCACGTCGTTGTCGCGGATGGCGATCAGCAGGTCCTTGAACTCCTCGGGCGTGGTGGGCATCCCGAGGCCCAGCGTGTCGAGCCACGCGGCTTTGACATACATCTTGTACTCGGAATCCTTGTGCACGCCGGTGTCGGTGTACATGAAGGTGTAGATGTTGCCGTCAGGCGCGGTCAGCATGTCGACATACTGCGGCTGCTCCTCGAGCGCCTGCCTGTAGTAAACGCCGTCGCTCTCGATCAGGTCGTTCAGGGGGATCAGGATGTCGCCCTCGACGCAGTTCAGAACATCGGTGGTGCTCAGCCAGCGGCTGGCGTAGATGTCCGGCAGGTCGTTGCTGGCGATGGACAGGTTGAAGGCCGTGTTCTGGTCTTCGGAGGAGCTGATCAGCTTCCAGTCGATGTGGACGCCGGTCATCTTCTCATAGTTCACAGTGTTCGGGCAGGTGAGGTAGTCGCGGCCGACGGTCTCCTGACCCCAGACGGTCAGGGTCACGGGCTCGTCGACGATGGGCAGCGTGCCGGGCTCGGAGAGCGTCAGCGCGCTGGCGGGGATGGCGGCCAGCAGCATCAGCGCGGCCAGCAGCAGAGCCAGTTTCTTCATGGATTCTTCCTCCTTCTTTATTGCGACGGCGCAGATGCCGTTCGCGTCATCCTTTCACGGCGCCGATCATGACGCCCTTCACGAAGTATTTCTGAACAAACGGGTAGAGGACCATGACCGGCAGGCAGCTCACCACGATCACGGCGTATTTCATGATGTTGCGCCGCTCCTCGATGGCCATGAGCGTTTCGATATCCAGCTGGTCGATGGTCGAGTCGTTCTCGACGAGGATCTCGCGCAGGATCAACGAGAGGGGATACAGTCCGCGCGAGCCGGAGAGATAGATCATGGCGTCGAAGTAGGCGTTCCAGTGGCCCACGGCGTAGAACAGGCCGATGACCGCCATGATGGGGCCGGACAGCGGCAGCACGATGCTTAAGAGATAGCGGATGTTGCCGCAGCCGTCCAGCTGAGAGGATTCGAGCAGCTCCAGGGGAATCTGCGTGCGCATGTAGGTGCGCATGACAATCATGTTGTAGACGCTCATCGCGCCCGGCAGCAGCACGGCCCAGCGGGTGCGCAAAAGCCCCAGCGAGCGGATGGTGAGGTATGTGGGGATCAAACCGCCGGAGAAATACATGGTGATCATGCACAGCACCATGATGAAGCCGCGTCCCTTGAAATCCGGCCGGGACAGGGGATAGGCGCACATGGTGGTCACGACCAGCGAGATGAGCGTGCCAAACGCCATGTAGAACAGCGAGTTGCCGTAGCCTGTCCAGATGTCCTTATACTCGAACACCGTGCGGTAGCCCACCAGCGAGGGCCTCTCGGGCCACAGCGACAGGCTCATGACCGAGGTGCCGCTCGAGAATGAGGCCGATATGACGAACAACAGTGGATAGGCGATGATGAGGAGGAACACCGTGAGGATGATCCAGTCGAGCGCCAAAAAGACCTTGTCGGCCGTGGTGTGGCGGATGGCCCGATTCTTTAACGTCGTCTTCTTCATGCTCATCACCTCAGAACAGCGAGCTTCCGCTCAGTTTGCCGGTAATGCGGTTCACGATCAGCAGCAGCACCACGTTCACCAGGGAGATGAACAGGCCGATGGCCGCGCCGTAGGAGTATTGCGGATTGCTGGCCGCGATGCCCTGCTTGTAGGTGTAGGTGCTGATGACCTCAGAAACGGCGTTGTTCAGGCTGTTCTGCATCAGGTAGATCTTCTCATAGCCCACCGAGAGCATGCTGCCTGCGTTCATGATGAGCAGGATCGCCACCGTGGGCAGGATGCTGGGCAGGTCGATGTGCCAGATGCGCTTCACGATGTCCGCGCCGTCCACGATGGCGGCCTCGTGCAGCTCGGGCGACACGCCCGAGAGCGCGGCAATGTAGATGATGGAGCTGTAGCCCACGCCCTGCCACACACCGGAGGCCACGTAGATGAAGCGGAAATACTGTGGCTTGGCCATGAAGTTGATCGCCTTGCCGCCCAGCGCCGTGATGATCACGTTGATGAGACCGCTGCGCGTGTCGAGGAACTGCAAAAGGATACCCACCATGACCACCGTCGAGATGAAGTGCGGCGCGTAGGAGATGAGCTGCACCGTCTTCTTGTAGCGCTGCGAGGGCATGTAGTTGAGGAGCAGCGCCAATACGATCGGCAGCGGGAAGGTCAAAAGCGAATAGAAGCTGATGAGGAAGGTGTTGCGGATAAGATCCCAGAACTTGCGGTACTCGATGAACTTGCGGATGTACTTGAGGCCCACCCACGGGCTGCCCCAGATGGTGCGCGTGGGCTTGTACTCGCGGAAGGCAATCTGCACGCCGTACATGGGCCAGTACTTGAAGATGATCAGATAGACCACTGGAACGGCCACCAGCAGATAGAGGCCCCAGTTCTTGCGAAGCTCGGCGCCGATGTTCTGCCAGATCGACTGCTTGGGCCGCGTCTGAGCCATGATGCCACCTCCCAGATGCATTTTATTATGTCTTATGTTATGAAATTATTGTACAACGAGGTGAAACGATTGTCAACCAAAACATTTACAGAGCATCACTGCTGGCTTTTCATGCAAAAAGAACCGGACCGACAATCGATACATTGCATCAATTATCGGTCCGGTTTTGTCTCTCCTGACATTATTTGGCCCATCCGCCAAAAACCAAATCTGCAACCGGTTTAAGAGGTGGTTTTTGGCGGAACGCATACAGCCCGAGGCGTATGCGAGGATCAGGATTTGGCTCTGCTCGCCTGCGCAGCTGGATACCGGGTTGATAGCGCAGCCTCCGGGCGTATGTTTTGCTTGGTCAAGGATGCCAGTCAATCATATTTGTTTCCCATAATTATAGGATTCGTTCGCCGACAGCGTCGATCTGCTCCTTCATTTTTCTGACAACCTCCCGGATGCTCTTATTATCTGTATCAATTATGATATCACCCGGATAGGGCGGAAGGTGCAGCCAGTAGTAATTCGTTTCGCCTTTGTCGCCGCGCTTGTCGTGCCGCTTTTTCAACGTTTCCTCTGAGCAGGTGAGCGTAAAGGCGATGGTCTCATAATCTCTGGCCGTGATCGCCTTCAGGATTCCTTCCCGTATCTGCCTGTCCGTCAGCACGACGGAGGTGAAAAATACATAGGCAAAATCCGAATCCAGATAGTTGGAGAGAACATAGGACATACTTTTATCCCCGTTGCGAAGACGACTGTCCGTGACTGAAAAGGGATGCACGCACCAGCACCAGTCCCCGTCCAGATACGCGCTGTTGTCATAGGATTCAAACAACCTTTCGCCAACAGCCGACTTGCCCACGCAGGGAGATCCGCTGATGAGGATCAGTTTTCTGCGCATGCCGTTTCCCCCTGGCTCTGCTTCTTTTTCACTTCATCCATTTCCGCGATGAGTTCCTCAAGCGGATGGTATTCACCGCCCCACCATTCGAACACATGCATGCCTTCCGCTTCGAGAACAGATTCCTTGAGCGTCATCTGGATGCCCAACTGCTTGAGCAGGCCTTCGCGATCCACCGCCTGATAATCAAACGGCAGCAGTTTGCAGAATTCCTTATAAGAGACGCCGCACACGATCTGATGCACCCCGAGGGACGCGATGGCCGCCAGACACCGTTCGCAGGGAGCGCAGCTGGTATATACGACAGCGTGCTCCAGGATTTCATCGGAATACTTGTTGGCGCATTTGTGCACCAGATTGAATTCCGCATGCCCGAAGATCCTGTGGACATAGTCTGCCGTATTCTCCGCTTCCTCCAGGATCTTCCCCTCATACACAAGAACCGCTCCAAAGGTGTCATAGCCCTTCTTCCCGGCGCTGATCGCCAGCTCGTAGCATCGCTTCATATACTTCACATGATCGTCATCCACAGGTATTTACCCCCTGACAAGAATCGTTTTTTACGCAGAACCGGAACAGCGGATCGCCGTTTTCTTCCGTGCCGTACTGCACCATGCCGCCCTTCGCCATGGCCCGGGCGGAAGCGATGTTCTCTTTCGCACAGCCGCCGTGTACACCGGAGAGCGCGTAATCCTCAGCGGCGATCTGAAGCAGTTTTCTGACGCATTGTGTCCCATATCCCTGGTTTCTGTATTCTTCATCCAGCAGGATGAAGATCTCAGGCTCCGCCGGATCGCGGCTGCCGTCCAGACCACACCAACCCATGATGGTATGGGGATCGTCAGCAGGACACACCGCAAGGCACAGATGACAGATGCGCCCTTTGGCGTTCTTGCCGTAATTTCGGCGCATGTTTTCGATCATGCCTTCTGCCGCTTTTTCCGAGATGGGACGGTGGTCAGAAGGCCATGTCCGGGCGACTTCGGTCAAGTCGTCTTCCGTTACAAAATGAAGGATCAGGTTTTCTGTTCGATAATCCATAATCATCCTCCTGATATTTGTTTCCATCCGGAATTCTGATATAACTTCTGTTATCGCTATATTGAATATAATGCGAACATTATAGAGCAAAAAGTCTACTATGTCAATATAGGAATGATCGGTGAAAACTCTATGATTACACAAATTATACGGATTGCACGCCGCACACGCGGTACACGATCAATCCGGGGAAACCACGGGAAATCGAATCCTAAGGTGACTGGGCCGGGAATTGCATAAAGAAAAGCGAACCCATCATTTCTGATGAGTTCGCTTGCAGCACCTAATGTCGGTGCTGATGGTGCGGCCAACGGGACTTGAACCCGTACCCATTGCTGGACACGCCCCTCAAACGTGCGCGTATGCCTATTCCGCCACAGCCGCTCATGCCGAATGTCGACAACAGTAGATATTATAATCATCGCCCGTCGATTTGTCAAGCCCATTTTTATCATTTTGATCATTTTGCCGCCGTCCCGCCCGCAGGCGGACATTTCACCATATTCTTCCGCATCGGCTTTGCAAAATTAACACGTTTTGTGATATAATAATATGAATGACTGTGTCATTGACTACAACATGACGTTCCAGCGGAGGAAACATGGCAAACAGCAAATATCAGGCCAGCGACATACAGGTTCTCGAGGGACTGGACGCCGTCAGGATGCGTCCGGGCATGTACATCGGTTCGACCGGCGCGCGCGGCCTGCATCATCTGATCTGGGAAATTGTCGACAACGCCATCGACGAAGCCGCCAACGGCTATGCCGACGAAGTGACCGTCACCCTTGGCAGGGACGGCACCTGCACCGTGACCGATAACGGCCGCGGCGTGCCCGTCGACATCCATCCGCAGTTCGGCGTATCCGCCGTGGAGGTGGTCTACACCCAGCTGCACGCCGGCGGCAAATTCAACAACAAAAACTACGCCTATTCCGGCGGCCTGCACGGCGTGGGCGCATCGGTTGTGAACGCGCTGTCCGAGTGGATGGTGGTGGACGTCTTTCAGGATTTCTCACACTACCAGCAGCGCTTTGAAAGCGTGGAGGACAAAAAGACCGGGAAAATCATCTCCGGCCGGCCCGTCGCGCCGCTCCAGAAGATCGGAAATACCCGCAAGCACGGCACGACGGTTTGCTTCAAGCCGGACGCGCGCGTGTTCGAGACAACCACCTTCTCGGGCGACACCGTGCGCCGCCGCATTCGCGAGCTGGCCTATCTGAACCAGGGCGTTCATTTCGTCTTCACCGACGAGCGCGTCAGGGAAGCCGAGGAGCGCCGCGTCGAGTACTGCTATGACGGGGGGCTGAACGACTTCGTCCGCTACCTGAACGAGGACAAGACGGCCGTTTCTGAAATCATCGCCTTTGAGGGCGAGCGCGACGGCACGCGCCTGCGCGTCGCGATTCAGTATACCGACTCCTACAACGAGAACCTCTTCTCGTTTGTCAACAACATTCCGACGCCCGAGGGCGGCACCCATGAGACCGGCTTCAAGGCGGCCGTCACCAAGGCGTTCAACGATTACGCCCGGCGCGCGGGCCTGCTGAAGGAGAAGGACAACAACCTGTCCGGCGACGATTTCCGCGAGGGCATGACCGCGATCATCGCCGTGAACGTGCGCAATCCCCAGTTCGAGGGGCAGACAAAGGGCCGCCTGGGCAACACTGAGGTGCGGCCCGTCGTGGAAGCCATCACGGCCGAAAGGCTGTCGCTGTTCGTGGACGATCTGAAGCACCAGGAGACCGCCGGCAAGATCATTGAGAAGGCGGTCCAGGCGGCGCGCGTGCGCGAGGCAGCGCGCAAGGCCCGCGACGTCGCGCGGCAGAAGAGCCAGCTCGAGGCGGCGCCGCTCGTGGGCAAGCTCAGCGCCTGCACCGGCCGCGATTTCTCGAAAAACGAGCTGTACATCGTCGAGGGCGACTCCGCCGGCGGCAGCGCCAAGCAGGGCCGCGACCGGCGCTTTCAGGCCATCCTGCCCCTGCGCGGCAAGCCGCTCAACGCCGAGAAAAAGCGCCTGGACCAGGTGCTGGGCAACGAGGAATTCCGCTCGGTCATCACCGCGCTGGGCACGGGCATCGGCGAGGACTTCGATATATCCAGCCTGCGCTACAACCGCGTGGTCATCCTTTCCGACGCCGACCAGGACGGCGCGCACATCCGCGCGATCCTGCTCACATTCTTCTTCCGCTATATGCGGGAGCTGATCACGGACGGCCATATCTACATCGGCATGCCGCCGCTCTACCGCGCCGCGAAGGGCAGCCAGACCATCTACTGCTACGACGACAGGGAGCTGGCCGCCGCCACCAAAAAGCTGGGCCGCGGCTATACCCTCCAGCGCTATAAGGGACTGGGCGAGATGAACCCCGAACAGCTGTGGGAAACCACGATGAACCCGGCCCAGCGCAAGATGCTGCAGGTCACGATCGAAGACGCCGCCGAGGTCGACCGGCGCGTGAGCGTGCTGATGGGCGACAAGGTCGAGCCGCGCCGCGAGTACATCGCTGCTTACGCCGACTTCAACCGGCAGGACACGTTCATGGGACGCATTGAAACGGAGGGAAAGGATTAAATGGCAAAGAAGACAACGCCTCCCATGCCGCCCATCAACGAGGAGGTCATTCAGCGGCCCATGGAGGAGATCATGCACGATTCCATGATCCCCTATTCCGAGCACGTCATTCTGGAGCGCGCGCTGCCCCGCGTGGAGGACGGCCTCAAGCCCGTCCAGCGGCGCATCCTCTACACGATGAACGAGCTGGGCCTCACGCCGGACAAGCCGCACCGCAAGTGCGCGCGCATCGTCGGCGACTGCCTGGGCAAATACCATCCCCATGGCGACAGCTCCGTCTACGAGGCGCTGGCCCGCATGGCGCAGGATTTCTCGCTGCGCGCCACGCTGGTGGACGGCCACGGCAATTTCGGCTCGGTGGACGGCGACGGCCCCGCCGCCATGCGCTACACCGAGGCGCGCATGCAGCCGCTGGCCATGGACATGCTGCGCGACATCGAGAAGGATACCGTCAGCTTCAGCCTGAACTTCGACGACACGCAGAAGGAGCCCGACATTCTGCCCGCGCGCTTCCCGAACCTGCTGGTCAACGGCGCGAGCGGCATCGCCGTGGGGCTGGCGACCAACATCCCGCCGCATAATCCCGCCGAGGTGATCGACGGCGTCATCGCCCAGATCGACAGGCCGGACATCACCACGGACGAGCTGATGAAGTACATTCCCGCCCCCGACTTTCCCACCGGCGGCATCATTCTGCGCGACGGGGAGCTGAAGACGGCCTACGAAACCGGGCGCGCCAAGATCCAGCTGCGCGCGCGCGTGCACGTGGAGGACGGCCCGGGCGGACGCAAGCTGCTGGCCATCACGGAGGTGCCCTACCAGGTTCCCAAGGCCGCGATGCTGGAGAAGATCCTGCGGCTCAGCGAGGAGAAGAAGGGCATCCTCACCGGCATCCACGACATCCGCGACGAATCGGACCGCACGGGCCTGCGCGCCGTCATCGAGCTCAAGCGCGACGTCGACCCGCAGAAGGTGCTGGCCTATCTGTACAAATACTCCGACCTGCAGGTGACCTTCGGCGTCAACATGGTGTGCATAGCGGGCGGCAAGCCCATGCAGCTTGGCCTGAAGGCCATGATCGGCTATTTCATCGAGCATCAGAAAAACGTCGTGACCCGGCGCACGAAATACGACCTCGATCAGGCGCTCAACCGCGCGCACATCCTCGAGGGGCTGATCGTCGCCGTGGACAATCTCGACGAGGTCATCCGGCTCATCCGCGCCAGCAAGACGCCCAAGGAAGCGCGGACCGCGCTGATGAACGCCTTCAGCCTCACCGAAATCCAGGCGCAGGCCATCCTGGACATGCGCCTGCAGCGGCTGACCAACCTGGAAATCCTCTCGCTGCGCAACGAGTACGCCGAGCTGCAGAAGCTCATCAGAGGGCTGCAGGGCATCCTGAAAAGCGAGAAAAAGCTGATGGACGTGATCAAAAAAGAGCTGCTGGAAATCCGGGAGCGCTACGCGGATCCGCGCCGCACCGCCATTCAGGACGCCAAAGCGGCGGAGATGGTCGTCGAACCCGAAGCGCCCGTCGCGGACGAGGCCGTCGTGCTGCTCACCCGGAACGGCTTCCTCAAACGCCTGCTCCCGAAGAACTACGAACGCCAGCTGGCCGCGGCGGAAACCGCCCCTGAAAGCCCGGCCTATCTGTTCAACACGGAGACGGACAGGCGGCTGCTGCTGTTCACCAACCTGGGCAACTGCTATCCGCTCACGGTGTCCCAGGTGCCGGAATGCCGCCTGAAGGATCGCGGAATGCCGCTGGGCGGCCTGCTGCAGGGCCTGGAGTCGCAGGAGACGGTTACGGCGATGTTCTGCGTCGAACCGGGCGGCGACTGGCCGGGCGACCTCATGTTCATCACGAAAAAGGGCATGGTCAAGCGCACGGCCTTTAAGGAATACGCGGTGCGCAAGCCGAAATTCACCGCGATCAACCTCAGGAAGGGCGACGTCCTGCTGGCCGTCATGCCCATCGCGGCGGACATGGATTCGCTGATGCTCGTCACGCGCCTGGGCATGGTCATCCACTTCCCCATCGGCGAAATCGCCGCCATCGGCCGCGTTTCGGCGGGCGTGAAGGGCATGCTCGTTGGCGAGGACGACGAGATCATTGCCGCCGTCGAGGGCGGCGACGAGGGAGAGCTCATCCTCATCACGGATCAGGGCTACGCCAAGCGCTCGCTCATGGCCGATTTCGAGCCGCAGGCGCGCGCAGGCAAGGGCGTCCACGGCATCTCGCTGCAGAAAAACGGCGCGAACGGCCGGTGCGTCGCGGCGGCCTTCAAGGTCAAGGAGCCGTTCGACTTCAGCATCCTGCAGAAGGACGGCACCGCGACCCCGGCCAACACGGAGCAGCTGCGCATCGAGATGCGCTCCGGCAAGGGCCAGCCGTTCGTGCTGGTGGCCGGCGACAACGTCGTCACCGGCGCTGTGAAGGCGTAGGCGGGAACAAATCGCCGCCCGGACGGTCTAAGTGGCATAAACAATAATGAAAGGAACGATGCAATATGAAGAAAACGGCCGCGCTTCTTCTCGCGCTTCTGCTGACCCTCTCCCTCGCGGGCGCCGCGGCGGACACGCTCTCCGGCGCCGCGCCCTGGACCATCGTCCTCATGGACAACGATGTGACCGACGACTTTGACGGCGACGGCACGACGGAAGCGTTCCATTTCGAGAGCAGTCTGGACGAATACGACGACGGCAGCTTCTCGCTCACCGTCGCCAATACCACCGTGACGCAGGACAACTGCGTCTTCCTGGCCAATGCGGTCTACGCCATGCGCATCGGCTGGACAGGCTACGCCAGCGTCGACGACGGCGGCTATTACGCCACGCTGTTCATGGTGCCCGAGTATGGCCCGAGCGAAGACCCCTATACCTACTGCTACCTGTACGTGGACGGCGGGCTCCTCAGCGTCGGCGAGATTCCCGCGCTGCCGATGAACATGGCCGCCAATCCCCTCACCGGCATCATCACCACACAGGTGCGCGCCGCCATGGTCGGCACCTGGAGCCGTCCCGCGGACTATATCCTCGCCCGCGGCTTCAACTGGGACGACGAGGATGACTTCAAGTCCTACTACTGCCTGACCGAGGTGCCGCGCCCCCTCTATCCCTTCGGCATGATCGTCTCGCTGAAGCAGGAGCTGCCCCTGATGGCCAGCCAGACCGATCGCTTCTTTACCGGCGCGCTGCTTCCCGAAAAGAACAGCCAGGTCGTTCTCGCCGCGACGGATGACTGCCGCTGGCTGTACGTGACCTCCATGGAGGGCGATATCGCCGGCTGGGTCCGTATGAGAAGCGTCGACTACGTGGTGAAGCTCACCGTCGGCGACATCGAAGCGGATATTGACGACGTGTTCGGCAGTATACTCTACGCCGACTGATCGACAGAGGGCACTTCGCGGAAAGAACGCGTCCTTCACCTCGCCGCGATGAATTCCACCGTCGCGCAGTCTATGTCCCGAACGCTGAGCGTTAATCCCTCTGCGTTCAGTTCCCCGCCTGTCATTTCCCGGCCCTCACAGCGATAGACACGGCTTATGTCCGCCGCCGGGTAAACCGTCACGCTGCCCTGATGCACGATATTGGTAAATACCTGGACGATAATCCTGTCGAAGGATGCGTCGCAGTATTCGACCGCTGTGATGTCTTCCGAATCATACAGGATCCTCATGCGGGCGTGCATGTAGAAATCCCGGTCCTTTTTGAAGCGCCGGATGTGCTCCTTAAGGGCTCGCTTTTCCTCATCGGGATAGCCCGCAATATCAGTCGAAAAGCCGATCGGTCCCCCGGTCAGGAAGGCATGGGTATAGCGCGGCGTGACGGTAAGCACGTTGTCCCATGAGGCGCCGTTGCAGCTGAGCGGCCGGGCGATGAGCGCCCGCCTGCCGTAGTCCGGGAATTCGCCGACGAAGCGCCGTACATCCCATTTTTCCATGTGGCATGGCGGCAGCCTCTTGGCGGTGTCCTTGAATATCCTCAGTCCGTAAAGCGGGCTTTGATTGTCGCTCGGCCAGACGCTGTCGTAACAGGCGCCGCTCGCCAGTTCCATCCGGTACCCGCCGGAAGCGCAGTTGGTGATGTATATGTCCGGATGCTTTTCCCTGATTGCCTCAACGAACTGCCGCACGCCCCTCATATACCTGTAGAAGCCGTCTCCCGTGTCGTCATAGGCGAGAGACGCGTTGAAATCGAACTTCATGAACCCGAGCTGGTAGGTTTCGATCAGGTTCAGCGCGACATCGGTGATGTACCGGCGGGCCTTCTCATTGGCGAAATCGAGGAAAGCGTTGCCGCCCGAGCCCAGCTTGTAGTACTCGGGATGGCTCTTGAACGCCTCGGTGGCGGTGAGCGCCCTCTCCGGCTCCAGCCACATGCCAAAGCGCATCCCCAGACTCCTGACGCGCTCGGAAACCTCCTTCACCCGCCCGCAGAAGCCGCCGCTTCGGTTTTCCGTCCAGTTGCCTATGTCCCGGCTCCAGTCGCCTGAAGAGCCGAACCAGCCGGCGTCGATGAGGAACAGCTCCACGCCGAGTTCAGCCGCGCAATCGGCCTGCCTGAGGATATCGTCCACATCGATTGTGTCAAAATTCAGCAGCCAGCTGTTGTAGATGACCGGAAGCTCGCGCCTCGGCCAGAGACGGTCGTACACCGCGTGCAGCTTCCAGGCGTCGAGATCCAGCGCGGATTTCGCCTCATACAGAAGAAGCCGGGGCATGTCGATTGTCTCGCCCGCGGCGACTTTCATATTCAGGCCCTTGTCGTTGATGCCCGCGTCGATCACGACGACGCTGTTCTTTCCAGACAGCGGGTACTTTGTCACGCTGATTTTCCACTGGGCGTTCGGCAGCAGATGCAGCACAAGCATCCTGCCGTTGCCGCGGTTGCGCAGGGCGATCATCGGCGCGGCTCCTTCGGCGGTGCGCACGCCGAGATTGGAGATTTCAACCCCCGTGACCAGCGGCTGCCAGCCGCCGAGGCTTTCCGTCTGCCAGCCGCTGAACTGGGAGTAGACCTCATAGTCGCCGCCCTCGAGGCAGAAGCGGGAGACATATCGGGAAAGCGCCAGATCCCGCTTGGCCGTGAAGCTGTCCCGACGGCTGATCACGTCGTTTTCATATTCGTCAAACGCGCACACGGCCGTGAACGCCTCGTATTCCGCGCTCATCCCGCTCTCGCAGACGGTTACTTTTTCCACGTCGCGGTCGGCGCCGTCCACCACGCCGAAGCTGCCGTAAGCCGCAAAGAAGCCGGAGATACCGGTCGCCTTTGCCTCGAGCTCGATCATTTTCCTTATGTTCATCAGACGTTCCTCCCGTTTCTGTCAATCCAGCAGGCCCGGCGTGAAGCCGCCTCTGCCGACGACCCGCATGGTTACTGTTCCATTTCAGCGCGATATATCCTCTCGACTACAGTTTTACCAGAAGCAGACAGAAATGTCAAGGGCGCCCGCCAAGCGGGCGTTCATTTTACCTTGCCGGATCCGGATGGCTCCGGCATCGGTCCGGCCATCATACATAATGGACAGTTCGCCGCAGACGTTGCCCCGGTTATGGATCGGCATCGTCCATTTTTTGCAGCTTCAAGGGTGGACGGACAGAGCGCCTTCGGCAGCGCTGTATCGCCGGGAAACACGCTGCGCCAGACGTTCGGCCGACGGCAAGCGGAATTCGGGCTTTCAACGGCTGAACCTGCAATTCTCACGCGGCGGAAATTTAACATTTTGCTCTTGACACGGGCGCGGAGACATGCTATAGTATACATAAGTTAGATGTGTCTAACTTAATCTTCCATCAATCGACAAGAGGAGGTTGTATCGATGAAGAAGCTGTTGGCTGCCATTTTGACGCTGTGCATCCTGGCGCTGCCCATGGGTGCGGGCGTCGCCGAAGGTGAGGACGTCTACGTGCTGATGAACATTCCCTACGCCGATTTCTACGCCGGCGAGGTTGAGGGAGGCGCATCCGTCGATGCGGTCGCCTCCTCCACGCTGATGAAGCCCCGCGCGGGCGCGCTGGCAGGAGGCTCCTACCACGTGGATCCCGAAGGCTCCGACATCAGCGGCGTGGTCTTCCCGGTGCGCCTGACGCGCCGGGACATGGAGAAGCTGTCCGCCATGGGCGGGGCGGAGATCACCGACGAGAGCCGGGTTGAGATCACCGTGACGCTGAGGGGCGAGGAGTCGACAGCGGTATACGAGGGCAGGGACGCGCTGTTCGAGGCCCCGAGCTACTCCTGGTATGTGCTGCCGGAGGAGCCCGCGCGCTACAAGCCGCTGACCTTTGAGGGCGATCCCGTCTTCGGCGGCGTTCAGGGCGGAGGCGCCGTGGCCGTCGACGGGTCCGCCGCCTTTATCTACGACAGGCACGCCGACTATGTGATTCGCGTGACGGGCATGGACGAGTTCCTGGAGGACACCGCGGTCAGCGGCATCGTCCTGCGGGCGGACGGCGCGGAGGTGGGCCTGCGCCACCTCGCCAACATCTGGCGCGGCGTGGAGCTCGGCTTCGATCGCGACAGCGAGGTCTACGCGGCGCTGGCCGGAAAGGCCATCACTCAGATTCGCTACATCACCGATGCGGCGGATTACACCCTCGAAACAAACCTGCTGGTTTCCGACGACGCGCTGCTGCCCAGGCTGAACGGCGCCTACGTCGAGCTGTTCCCGGAGTTTGTCCGGGAGGAGTACCACGACTACTGGCTCGAGTGCATCCAGGCCTACGGACATGACGCCGAGACCGCGGAGGCGTACTATCAGCAGCTGACGCAGGCGTGCATGGGACGCCTCTACGGCCAGGAAGCCATCGACGCTTACGCTGCGAACCCGGAGAGCATGGCGTTCGACTGCTATTTCGAAAACGGCCTGGCAAAGCTGACGATCAGCGGGAACACCATCTCCGGCGCCGACGCGGAGGGGAACGAGCTGTTCCGCCACGACTACGCCTATGTGGGCGACGAGGCGGTCGTCTATCTGGGAGAGGCGCTGCCCGTCAGCCTGCGCGTGTACGCCACCGAGGATGCGGACGCGGGGCTGTTCGCCTTCTTCGCCTTCGCCGACGATGCCCCGGGCACCACGCAGCACATCGAATACCGCTATGGCGCCAGCCGTGAGGACATCGCCAACTTCACGGAGGGCGAGTACGCCTGCTGGGTCGCCAGCGGCATTCTGGACGGCTACAGGGAAAGCATGATCAAGGATTGCATCAAGCTGTTTGTGGATGAGAATGTCGGCGAGCAGGAGGACGCCGCATAGCGCGAACATCACAGGAACGGGCGGGGCGGCCTGTCCCCGCGCATCGGGAAGCCGCGGCTCCGGCAGTAACGCCGGCGCCGCGGCTTTTCACCCTTTAATCCGGCTTTGCGGGCGCCGCGCTGTTGGCATGCTTTTCCTATGCGCCGTCCTCCGGGAAACGAGCCGCCCCGCGTGATGAAAAACCCGTTGCCGCCGCGCGGGCCGGCGTGGTATAATGGATGCGTGTACGACAAAACAGATGATGGGGGAGGCGTCAAAGCCCATGGCCAAGTCAAAAACCGTCTACGTCTGCTCCGAATGCGGCTACGAAACGCCTCGCTGGCTGGGCCGCTGTCCGGACTGCGGCAATTGGAACACACTCGTCGAGCAGGAAAACGAGGCCGTCCCTGAAGCGGAGGCCAGGAAGCTCAAGCGCGCGCCGGGAAACGGCGCGGATCCGGTGCGCATCGACGAAATCCCGGACGAGGCCATGCTGCGCCACTCCACGGGCATCGGCGAGCTGGATCGCGTGCTCGGCGGCGGCGTGGTGGAGGGTTCGCTCGTCCTGGTGGGCGGCGACCCGGGCATCGGCAAATCGACGCTGCTCACGCAGGTCTCCGCGAATTTCGCCGCGGAGGGCCGGCGCGTGCTGTATGTGTCCGGCGAGGAATCCACGCGGCAGATCAAGATGCGCGCGCGTCGCCTGGGCGCGCTCTCCAGCAGCTTCTATGTGCTCTCCGAGAACGACATGACCATCATCGAGCGCCACGCCGAGCGCATGAAGCCCGAACTGATGATTGTGGACTCCATTCAAACCATGTACCGCCCGGAGCTGGCGTCGGCGCCGGGCTCTGTCTCGCAGGTGCGCGAGTCGGCCTCGGTGCTCATGCGCGCGGCGAAGGTCTCCGGCTGCGCCGTCATGCTGGTGGGCCACGTCACGAAGGAGGGCGCCATCGCCGGCCCGCGCGTGCTGGAGCACATGGTGGACGCCGTGCTGTACTTCGAGGGCGACCGGCAGCACCAGTATCGCCTGCTGCGGGCGGTGAAGAACCGCTTTGGCTCGGTGAACGAGCTGGGCATGTTTGAAATGGCGGAGGACGGCATGCGCGAGGTGAACAACGCCAGCGAGGTGCTGCTCTCCGACCGGGCGCACAACCAGAGCGGTTCGGTGGTGCTCTGCGCCATCGAGGGCACGCGGCCGCTGCTGGTGGACGTGCAGGCGCTCGTCGCCACGACGGTGTTTGGCAACCCGCGCCGCATGGCCAGCGGCGTGGACGGCGGGCGGCTCGCGCTGCTCTTGGCCGTGCTGGAGAAGCGCGCGGGCGCGCCGCTGTACAACCAGGACGTCTACATCAACATCGCGGGCGGCATGTCGCTGGACGAGCCCGCCGCCGACCTGGCGCTGTGCGTGGCCATCGCTTCGGCGCATCGCAACCGCTGCGTGGGCGGCGGCTGGGCGGTCATGGGCGAAGTGGGCCTGGCCGGCGAGATTCGCCCCATCGCCCAGCCCGAGCGCCGCATCGCCGAGTGCCAGCGGCTGGGATTTACGGACGTCCTGCTGCCAAAGGGCAATCTGCGCGGCGTGAGCGTGCCGGACGGGCTGCGCGTTCATGGGGTGGAAACGCTCGTGGAGGCGCTGAACACGCTGGGGCTGACGGCGAGATGACGGAAGGCGTCAGCGCGATAAACCGGGATTTGTGGAACAATTATATTTCAGCTTTAAGGGAAGGCGTGGGAGACGGTATGTTGAAAGATTTTTATGATGACACGACAGAACCGATTGTTAAGATAGAAGAATTTTATGGTGAGAAAAAGCACATTGCAGATAAGTGCCTCATCATTTTCTCTAAAGTAATCCATGATCACATCCTGAAGAAATTTAAGTGCGAAAGAATTGGCGCTTTAGGTGCATGCAATGGCGAGATTCCCATCTATTGTCTGGAGTATAAAGGGGTAAAAGTAGCGTTCTACCTCACTGGGATAGGATCAGCCATGGCATCGGGATCGTGCTATGAAGCACATTGGCTGACCGGCGCCACGAAGTTCGTCATGTTTGGCTCTTGCGGAAGCCTGGATCCTGAACAGACCACAGGAAAGTTCATCCTCCCAACACAGAGTTACAGAGGCGAGGGGGCTTCATTTTACTATGCTCCGGCAGCTGACTATATTGATATTAAAGGGTGTGATAAGCTGGAAGAGATTTTTTTGAAGTTGAAAGCGCCCTATGTTAAGGGGAGAGTTTGGACAACGGATTCCATGTTAAGGGAGACCAAAGGCCTGGTAGCGAAAAGGAGAGAAGAGGGCTGCATCGCAGTTGAGATGGAACTGGCAGGAGTGCAGGCCCTATGCGACTTTTATGGATTAACACTTTACGATTTTCTTGAAGCAGGAGATGTTCTTGCCGAAAACGGCTATGAAATAAATGGACTGGATGCTGCAAACCATGATCTGGGAAAGCTTTACTTAGCATTGGAGATAGCAACAATGATCTGATAAGAGCGAATGCAATAAAGGAACATGGATCGTCATATCGGAAGTTCATTGCACAATTCCAGTTTATCCGTTTGTTTCCTCGCTTATTTCTCCGATCGCCTCCTGTTTCTGCATAGCGTCGCCCTTTTTCGGCCAAGCTATGGGCAACAGGAGGTGTTTTCCATGAAAAAAATCACCGCCGCGCTCATCGCGGCCTTATTGACTCTCACAGCCCTGACCGCCTGCCAGCAGCAGGCCGGGACCCGCGCGGATGACGAAGCGGAGCCGTCGTCCGAATCCGCCGCCGCCCGCCGCGACGCCGCCGCGCCCGCCCTGCCGGACGGCCTCGAATTCGACGAGGACGGCGTGCCCGTCATCACCATCTACGACACCGCCGCCGAGGCCTACGAGGACGTGAATATCGAAGACTACGTGATGGGCGTGCTCGCCGGCGAAATGCGCAACGACTGGCCCATGGAGGCGCTCAAGGCGCAGGCCATCCTCGCGCGCACCTTCGTGCTGAAATTCATCGGCGAGAAGGAATCGAAATATCCCGGCGCGCAGATCTCCACCGACGTTTCGGAGGCGCAGGCCTATGCGCCGGACGACGTGAACGACCGCGTGCGCAGGGCGGTAAACGAAACGGCGGGCCTTGTGCTCAGCGCGGGCGGCGAGCTGCCCTACGCCTGGTTCCACGCCCATTCGGGCGGCATGACCGAGCTGCCCGTCGAAGGCCTGAGCTATGAGGGCGGCAATCCCTCCTACACGCAGATCGTCGATTCGCACGATTCCGACAGCGCCCCCACCAGCGTGAAGCACTGGACGGCGTCCTTTGCCGCGGAGGAGGTCGCCGGGGCCGCCGGAAGGACCGGCGTGGACGTGGGCAAGACCCTCACCTCCATTGAACTGGGCAAAAAGAGCGAATCCGGCCGCACGGTCTATTTCCTCATCAACGGCAGGGAGGTTTCCGCCCCCAACCTGCGCGTCAACCTGGACAGCACAAAGCTCAAATCCACGCTCCTGGACAGCGTCAGGCTGGAGAACGGCAAGGTGACGTTTGAGGGCAGCGGCTATGGCCACGGCGTCGGCATGAGCCAGTGGGGCGCCTATGCCCTCGCCGGCGAGGGAAAGAGCGCCGAAGAAATCGTCAAGTACTATTTCCGGGACGTGAGCGTCGTTTCCGCCTGGTAATTCCGTACATTCATCAAATGCATGCGCATAATATTCGTTATTATAGCGAACATTATGTAAAAAAGCGCCGTTTCGCTTGTGAATCGGCGCTTTTTTTGCTATGATGATCGGGGCTTTTATCGAGCAGAGCATCAAACCACCGAGCACCGTCCGAGAGGACGGTGATCGCTGATCAAGGAGTGACAAGCATGGCACACTGCGCAATCGTGGGCATCAACTGGGGCGATGAGGGCAAGGGCCGCATGGTCGACTATCTCGCCGAATCCTACGATGTCATCATTCGATATCAGGGCGGCAACAATGCCGGCCACACGGTCGTCAACGGGCTGGGCGAGTTCAAGCTGAACCTGCTGCCCTCCGGCATCTTCCGCCCGGAGAAAATCAACCTGCTGGGCGCGGGCACGGTCATCGACCTCAGGCACCTGTGCGAGGAGGCGGACCGCGTTCGGGCGGGCGGCGTGACCATCACGGCCGACAACCTCAAAATATCCAACCGCGCCATGATGGTGCTGCCCTTCCATCCGCTGCAGGACAAGCTGGAGGAGAAGCGCCTGGGCAAGGACAGCTACGGCTCCACCCAGCGCGGCATCTCGCCCGTCTATGGCGACAAATACATGAAAAAGGCCCTGCAGATGGGCGACCTCCTTCATCCCGAGTCGCTCAAAAAGCACCTGAAAAAGCTGATCGACTGGAAAAACGCCGTGTTCTCCCAGGCCTACGGCCAGCCGCCCATCAGCTTCGACGAGACGATGGAGTGGATCGACGCCTACGGGAGCCGCCTCATTCCGCACATCGTGGACGCGGGCGAGCTGCTGGAAAAGGCGCAGGCGGCGGGCAAGCGCTTCCTGTTCGAGGCCCAGCTGGGCGCGCTCCGCGACATCGACTACGGCATCTATCCCTTCACGTCCTCCTCATCCCCGCTGGCGGCATACGCGCCGTGCGGCTGCGGCTTCCCGTCTGCGAAGGTGGAGCGCGTGGTGGGCGTGGTCAAGGCCTACTCCACCTGCGTGGGCGAGGGCCCGTTCGTGGGCGAGCTGGACGGCGGCGCCGCGACGGCGCTGCGCGAGGCCGGGCATGAGTACGGCGCGGCGACCGGCCGCCCGCGGCGCGTGGCCTGGCTGGACCTGGTCGCCACGCGCTACGGCGTGAAGCTGCAGGGCGCGACCGAGCTGGCCTTCACCAAGCTGGATGTGCTCAGCTACCTGAAGGAGATCCCGGTGTGCGTGGCCTACGAGCTGAACGGAAAACGCGTCGACCGCTTCCCTTATACCCCCGAGCTGGACGGCGCGAAGCCCGTCTATGAGACGCTGCCCGGCTGGAACTGCGACATCAGCGCCTGCCGTTCCTTCGATTCGCTGCCGAAGGCCGCGCAGGACTACGTGCTCTTCGCCGAGAAGGCGCTCGGCTGCCCGTTCACGTTCGTGTCCGTGGGCGCGGAGCGCGGCCAGCTGATCATCCGATAACACAGCGGCCGGACGGCAATCCCTTCCGGCCTCGCCAAGGAGGACGCCTCATGAACAACACAGCCTATGAAACGCCGCTGGGCAGCCGCTACGCCAGCAAGGAAATGCTCTATCTCTTTTCGCCCGACCACAAGTTCACCACCTGGCGCCGCCTGTGGATCGCGCTGGCCGAGACCGAAATGGAGCTGGGGCTTCCCATCACGCAGGCGCAGATCGATCAGATGAAGGCGCACGTGGACGACATCGACTACGAAAACGCCCGGCGCCATGAGGAGCGCGTGCGGCACGACGTGATGGCGCACGTGCACGCCTACGGCGACGTGTGCCCGGACGCCCGCGGCATCATCCACCTGGGCGCGACCAGCTGCTATGTCACCGACAACACCGACATTCTCATCCTGCGCGACGCGCTGAAGCTCGTTCGCTCCAAGCTCATCGAAACGCTGCGCCGCCTGCGCGCCTTCGCGCTGGAGTACAGGGATATGCCCACGCTGGGCTTCACGCACCTGCAGCCCGCCCAGCTGGTCACGGTCGGCAAGCGCGCCGCGCTGTGGATGCAGGACCTGCTGATGGACCTGAACGACCTGGACGACGCGGCGGCCTCCCTCAGGCTGCTGGGCAGCCGCGGCACCACCGGCACGCAGGCCAGCTTCATGGCGCTGTTTGACAACGACCAGGACAAGGTGAAGGCGCTGGATGCGCGCATCGCCGAAAAGATGGGCCTGCCGCGGGTGTTTCCGGTGTCCGGCCAGACCTATCCGCGCAAGGTGGACAGCCGCGTGCTCTCCGTCCTCTCCGGCATCGCCCAGAGCGCGTACAAGTTTGCGCAGGACCTGCGGCTTCTGCAGCACATGCGCGAGATCGAAGAGCCCTTTGAAAAGAACCAGATCGGCTCCTCCGCCATGGCCTACAAGCGCAACCCGATGCGCTCCGAGCGCATCTGCGCGCTGAGCCGCCATGTGATCGCCCTCACGCAGGACACCGCCATGACCGCCTGCACGCAGTGGTTTGAGCGCACGCTGGACGATTCGGCCAACCGCCGCCTGAGCCTGCCCGAGGCGTTCCTCGCCACCGACGCCGTGCTGGAGCTGTATGCCAACATCGCCTCCGGCATGGTGGTTTATCCCAAAATGATTGAACGCGACATCAACGAGAACCTGCCCTTCATGTGCACCGAGAACATCCTGATGGAAGCCGTGCGCCTGGGCGGCGACCGGCAGGCGCTTCACGAGAAGATCCGCGTGCATTCTCAGGCCGCGGCCGCGCGCGTCAAGGCGGAGGGGCTGAACAACGATCTGCTCGACCGCATCGCCGACGACCCCGCCTTCCCGCTGGATCGCGCGCGCCTCGACAGCCTGCTCGACGCGAAGCTGTACATCGGCCGCGCGCCGCAGCAGGTGGAGGAGTTTATCGCCGACTTCATCGACCCGCTTCTCGCGGGCGCGGAAGAAAGCGCCATCGGAGACATCCGGGTGTAGCGCCGCACGGCGCGCGTCAAACCGCTCTCCCGACAACTGACTACGGAAAGGATACATCAGCATGAGCATCATCACCATCATCGGCGCGGGCATGATGGGCACCGCCATCGGCTATCCCGCCGCCGGAAACGGCCACGAAATCCGCCTGGTCGGCACCCCGCTGGACGACGCCATCATCGACCACGCCATCGCCACGAAAACGCATCTGACAATGAAGCGGCCCATCCCGGAGGGCTTCAGGTTCTATCACTTCACGGAGCTTGACGAGGCCATGGCCGGCGCCGAGCTGGTTGTCAGCGGCGTGTCCAGCTTCGGCGTGGAGTGGTTCTCCGAGAACATCCTGCCCATCCTGCCCGAATCCATGCCCATCCTCGGCGTCACCAAGGGCATGGTCGACCAGCCGGACGGCTCGCTCATCTCCTATCCCGAATACTATCGTCTGAAGCATCCCGGCCGCAGGATGCGGCTGTGCGCCGTGGGCGGCCCCTGCACCAGCTACGAGCTGGCTGATCACGACCCGACCGAGGTCTGCTTTTGCGGCGACGAACCCGATCTGCTTCGGTGGATCAAGGGCCTGTTCGAGTGCGAGTACTACCACATCAGCCTGTCCACCGACGTGCGCGGCGTGGAGTGCGCCGTGGCCATGAAAAACGCCTACGCGCTGGGCGTGTCGCTGGCCATCGGCCTGTCCGAGCGCATCGAGGGCGTCGGCGGGAAGGAGCACTACAACTCCCAGGCGGCGCTGTTCGGCCAGAGCATCCGCGAAATGCGCCGCCTGATTCGGCTCTCCGGAAGCAGCGACGACAACATCGTTCTGGGCGCGGGCGATCTGTATGTGACTGTCTTTGGCGGCCGCACGCGCAAAATCGGCACGCTGCTGGGCCGCGGCCTGAGCTTCGCGGAGGCCATGGCAGAGCTGTCCGGCGTCACGCTGGAATCCATCGTCATCGCCACGCGCACCGCGCGCGCCGTGCGCCGGCTCATTGAACTGGGAAAGGCCGCGCCCGCCGAATTTCCTCTGCTGATGCACATCGACGATATCATCAACGGCGGCAAGCCCGTCAACATCCCCTGGAGCCGCTTTGAAGTGGAATTCTGATGACACGGCAGGCCCCCGTCCGTCCCAACGTCAGCTTACGCGATTCGTTGGGAGCCGGCGGCGGGGGCCTGCTTTGTTTTGTCGGGCGCCGCAAAAGCGGTTACCGAAGGGGCGCTCTCGGATATGCTTTTCTTGAAGTGTATTTCTAAAATTCCCGAGGTGCATTTTCGGCGTCTCAAGCTGCATTTTTGCGTTAGAAATACCCTCCAGGTAACCTGCAGTTTTCTGCCTTGAACTGTAGCTCGATCCGCTCGAAACTGCATCCTCTTGGATTTAGAAACACATTCTAGGCGATATTCCTGTGAGTTTTGGCTATATTTTTGATATAAATTATATTTATTATATAAAAAATTTGCGTATGTTTGAACAAAACGAGTGAAGACGACGTCTAATTAATAAATTCGTAGAGAATTCTTTCTATTTTACAAATGGAGGTGTAAATCTGTGAAGCATAAGCGCGTTTTTTGCGGTATGTATCTTGGTATTAATGATGTTAATGTCATTAATATCGATTTATGCGGCAGCTGAAACAACTTCTCCTGAGTCTGTAACATTATATTGTAGCGGGATACAGACAGGAACAAGGACATACACGCATAAGTATGGTTTCTTGAATTTGTTAACATGTACTGTTACTGAGTATATTTATGCGACAAATGCGTTTGATAACGGTGTTATAACAACGGTTGGGACGCATGTGCATAGAGTTTCACATAGTAGCAGTAATTGTGGCGGATCATATTACGGCTGCCCATTTGGAGGACAAATTGGCCCTGTGGTTATAGGAGAGTAAATACATTAGATGATTTTTGAGTCGAATTAGTTGAATTCTCCACGAATTCATATAACTGAGGAGTGATAACATGTCTGCTGTGAAGAGCCTTATCGCGCTCCTGCTGGCCGTGCTGCTGGGCGGCGTTTCGCCGACTGGCGGGCTGCGCGCCCCGGACGGCGGCTTTACCGGGTGCGATCGCGTCAGCATCCTGCACATACCGACGGCCAATCTGATCAGCGTCGGCGACCCGGCCGTTATCGGCCGCCTGACCGGCGACGTGCTGCCGGAGGCGGCGTTTGACCAGGCGGCTCTGTCCGCCTGCCCGGAAGAGCGGGACGACGCGCTTCAAAGCGGCCGGTATGATTATGCCGTCTATTTCATCACGGGGGAGAACCCCGACGCGACGCTGTACGTCGGGAAGGACGTCATCCGCGTGGAGAACCGGCTGCTGCCGTCAGACGCAATGACGTTCTACCTGCTGGAAGGACTGTATCGCTGTGTGGTTGAAGAAAGGGACTATGAATTTGTTCAGCTGAGCTGACGCTTTTTGGAACCGGCGCAAAAGAAATGAAAGGGATTCCCCACGGGCCTCCGCGGGGGGATCCCTTCTTTATGCCCAAATTCCATCCAGAACACAGGCAAAGAGGCGCGATCGGCGCGCGCGTGCCGTTTCGGGCGGGCGTGCGCGCCGCTCCGAAGCGCCACGCCTCGGCATCATGCGATTATTCGGCGAAAAAGGCATCCTCCACGCGCAGGCACAGCCTGTGGTAGAACATAAGGTGATCCTCCTGCACGAGGTAGGTTTCCGTTTCCCGGGAGCGGAGCGTCAGGTCGCACAGCTGCGCCAGCTGCCCGCCGCCGCGCCCGGTCATGCTGATCGTGGTCAGGCCCAGCGCCTTCGCGGCTTTGACGGCCAGCGCCACGTTCTTTGCGTTGCCGGATGTGGATATGCCGATGAGCGCGTCGCCGGGCCGGCCGTAGGCCATGACCTGCTGCGCATAGACCAGCTCGCCGCCCAGGTCGTTGTTCACGGCGGAGATGAGCGCGGCGTTGGCGGTCAGGTCGATGGCGGGCAGGCCCTGCTGGAGCCTGTCCGTGCCGATGGCTTCCTGCAGCGCCTGAGGCAGCGGGCGCTTCCTGCAGAAGCCCTTTACCAGCTCGCCCACGATGTGCGCGCAGTCTGCGCTGCTGCCGCCGTTGCCGCACAGCAGGAGCTTCCCGCCGTTTTTAAAGCAGCGCACGAGCGCCGAAACAGCCTCTTCAAAGGGAATGGCGTTGAGATCAGTCATGTCTTGTCAATCCTCCCGTTTCACAGGCGCGAGGCGCGCCTTCGCGACGTTGCGGGATGAGCGAATCCGGCGCGGAAACCGCCGGAAGACCCCGCGAACACATCATAGCATGAATCGCGTCGCCTGTCCAGAGGATTGCGCGGTTTCTGCGGCCTGCGCGGCGGCCTGGCTCTCCGGCAGCAGCGCGGCCAGTTCGTCGCGAAAGCGGAACCGGATGGCGATTCTGCCGCCCTCGCTCACGTCGATGCGCTCGATGAGATCGGCGAGCAGGGCGCGGCTGAGCGCGCGGAAACGGTGATGCCGGATGAAGTGCTCAAGTCCCTCCCGAGCCCGGCCCGGCGCGCCCGCGTCCTGCCCGGCCGCATCCCTCAACGCGTCCATCGACCGCTCCAGCGACGCCTGCTTCTCCGCGAGCTGGTCGCGCAGGGCCATGTAGTCGGCCTGAGAGAGCAGGCCGCTCTTGAGGTCCGGATACAGCGCCAGCCTCATCTGGCGGACGCGGCGGGCCTCGTCCTCCAGCGCGGCGAGGCGCTTTTCCGCCGGGGCCCGGGCGGCGGCGCCGGCCGACCTGAGGCTGTCGAGCAGCTCCCGCGCGCTCATGCACAGCTCGATCTGCCGGGCGACGGTCTCGCTGACGGCGCGCTCCAGCAGGTCGGCGCGGAGGGTATGCTTCGTGCAGACCCGTTTCTTCTTGTAGCCGGAACAGACAAAATAGACGTATGTGCCATAGGGCTGCGCAACCACCCGGCGATGCATCGCCCGGCCGCAGTCGGCGCAGAATAAGAGCCCGGAGAACAGATGCACCTCGCTTTTCCCGGGCGCGGTTCGCGCGTTGCGTCCGAGCAGGGCGGCGGCTCGTTCAAAGTCCGCCTCGCTGACAATGGCCTCGTGGGTATCGCGCACGACCGCCCATTCCTCGCGCGGCACGCACAGCGAGCGGTTCAGCCGGTGGCTGAGGGACCGGCGCTTGCCCTGCGCGGTGTGCCCGCAGTAGACCGGGCTGGAAAGAATGCGGCGCACGGACGAATCGGACCAGTCGCAGCCGTCGCCTTCGGATCGGCGCGCGGCAGGGGTCGGCAGAGCCTGCGTGCTCAGCCGCCGCGCGATGGCCATCAGGCCGCAGCCGCCGAGAAAGAGCCGGTATATCTCGCGCACGACGGGCGCCGTCTCCTCGTCGACGACGAGCCGGTTGTGGTCGTCCGGCGATTTTCTGTAGCCATAGGGCGCGAAGGCGCCGATGAACAGTCCCTGCCGGCGCTTCACATCCAGCGCGCTGCGCACCTTCTGGGAAATGTCGCGGCAGTATTCGTCGTTGATGAGGTTGCGGAAGGGCAGGATGAGGCCGCTGGCCGAGGCCGGGTCGGCGTAGCTGTCGATGCGGTCGTTGACCGAAATGAAGCGCACGCCCATCGCCGGAAACACCTGCTCGAGGTAGCGGCCCGCCTCGATGTAGTTCCGGCCGAAGCGCGACAGGTCCTTGACGATGACGCAGCGGACGCGCCCCTCCGTGATGCCCGCCATCATGCGGCGGAAGGCGGGGCGCTCGAAGTTCGAGCCGGTGAAGCCGTCGTCGACGCAGATATCCTCGACGCGCAGCTCCGGCCGTTCCGACGCATAGGCTGTGAGCAGCGCGCGCTGGTTGACGATGCTGTCGCTCTCCTCCTTGTCGCCGTCCTCGCGGGACAGCCGGATGTACAGCGCACACGGCCACAGGCCGCCGTCGCGCGCCAGGGGATCGGGTTTTCTCGCCGCCATGCGCACACATCCTTTCCGGGAGCCGGTTTGCGTCCCGTCATTTCCCAGCATATCACCGCGTCCTTTCGGATTCAACCGGTAATATATGCCATCAGAAATCCATGATGTGCCGGTCGATCAGCGGCCGGAGCGGCGACCCGTGGGGATTGAAGCGCGTCTGCACCTCGATGGGGCCGCAGAAGAAGTGATTCGGGTCGCCGATTTCGCTGAGATAAACGCGGATGCGCTCCGCGCGGCTGGGCGAGGCGCTCACATGGATGCGCGCGATGTCCGCGCCGGGCAATGCATTGGGCATAAAAAACACCTCCCGCTCTCAGCATAACCGGAACAGGGCGGTTCATGCGGCGGGAGGCAATCGTATGGCGGAAAAACTCAGGCTCCTTCGCGCCAGTGCTTCAACGCGGGCAGCTGCGCGGAAAAATAGGCGCGGGCCTGCTCGGCGGGCCACTGGTCGTTCGACATATGCTCCGTGAGAAAGTCGATCAGCTCGTCCAGGCTCTGGTAGACGAACCGGCCGTCCGTATAACACCATTTGCAGTAGTCCTCGTTGAAGGAGCCGTCCGGCTCGCGGCTGATGGATTCGTCCTCCAGCGGCATGCCGCAGCACTGGCAGACCAGCTTGCGCGGGGAACCAAGCAGTGTGTTGATGGACACGTCAAACAGGGCGGAGAGCTGCTTGAGCGTTTCAGGATTGGGTGTGGTTTCACCCCGCTCCCAACGTGAAACGGCCTGCCGCGTGACGAACAGCCGGTCGGCCAGCTCATCCTGCGTCATGCCGTGTTTGCCTCTCAGGGCGACGAGCACATCCTTTGTCTCCATGTCTTCCTTTCACCTCCTGCCCTCCATTATACCACGATTCCGGCAAATGGCAAGCAACCGCGTGTTTCCTTCAGGGCCGTCTCGTTTTTGTCAAATGGGCGATTGTCGACAGACGGGGGTCTGGCGGCAAATGGGGTAACACGCCCCGTCCCCGCTCTTCGCGGGGACGGGGAAAAGCCAGTTGCGGGCTTCGCCTGCGCCGAGCAGGGCTCCGCCCTGCACCCGGCCGCAGCAAAGCGGAATGCCGCGGCATAGCCCCGGGGTTCAAGGGGCCGAAGCCCCTTGCCGGGTCTGGGCGGAGCCCAGACCAAAACTCCCCCGTCCCCGCGAAGAGCGGGGAAGGGGGCAGGGGGAAAGGGTATGCTCTGCCTGCGCCGGCAGACTCATTGCGTTTCACAGCAGCCCGCCAAACCCCCAATACATGAGCATATAATGAGACGCCGCCGGTGTTTCCCCGCGGATTATGTCGGTCGTTTGGCTGTCATTCGACGAAAGCGGTGCGCTTTCGCGCAAGGAATTGTACGCTTCACAGCCGAAACAATGATGGAAGCGGGGCGCATGGCGACACGGGCGCTCCGAAGCGGGAGGTGTCTGTCTTGCTGGAATACGAAAAAAGGAACGGAACGGTGCGCGTGCGCCTGTCCGGCGAACTGGACCACAGGCGCGCAGGGGAGATACGGCAGGAGCTGGACCGGCTGATCGCCGATCCGGCGGTGCGGCGGCTGGTGTTTGACCTGAGCGGGCTGGAGTTTATGGACAGCTCGGGCATCGGCATGATGATCGGCCGCTACAAGGTCATGCAGAGCCGGGGCGGCAGCGTGGCCGTGCTGCCGGGCGGCCGGCGGGTGGATCGCATCATGGAGCTGTCCGGGCTGTATCAGATCATCGAAAAGCTGGCGTAGGAGGAAGACAATGAAGATTGTGAATGAAATGCGGCTGGATTTCCGGTCGTGTCCGGAGAACGAGGCGCTGGCGCGCATGGTGATCAGCGCGTTCATTATGTCCGTCAACCCCACGCTGGAGCAGCTGGGCGATGTCAAGACGGCGGTGTCAGAGGCGGTGACCAACGCCATCGTGCACGGCTATCGGGGCGGCGCGGGCGTGGTGAGGATGCGGGCGTCGCTGGACGAGGGCGGCGGGCTGCTGGTGGAGGTCGTCGACAAGGGCTGCGGCATCGAAAACGTCGAGCAGGCGCGCCAGCCCTTCTTCACCACGATGGAGGACTCCGAGCGCTCCGGCATGGGCTTCACCGTCATGGAGAGCTTCATGGACGATGTGGAGGTCATTTCGCAGGTGAACAACGGCACCGTCGTGCGCATGAGAAAGCAGCTTGTTCCCGCCTGCTGTCTCGTGCGGGAGGCGTGAGCGAGGCGTCGGACAAAAGCGATCGCGAGCTGATCGAAGCCATACGGCAGGGCGACAGGGCCGCGCTGGAGGAAATGGCGCTGCGCCATGACGCGCTGGTTCACTATGTTGTGAAGCGGTTTGAGGGACGGGGCCGCGATCGCGACGATCTGGTTCAGCTTGGCCGGCTGGGGCTGGTGAAGGCGCTCCGGAATTTTGACCCGGAGACCTATCAGGTCCGCTTTTCCACCTATGCGGTGCCGCTCATCATGGGGGAAATCCGCCGGTTTCTGCGCGACGACGGCCAGGTGCACGTGGCGCGCTCCATCCGGGAAAACGCCTTGAAGCTGGCGCGCCTCCGGGAAAAGCTGGGCGACGATGTGCCGCTGGACGCGCTGGCGGAGCGGCTGGGGATTTCCCGCGAGGACGCGCTGCTGGCGACGGAGGCAAACTGCAGCGTGCGCTCCTTCAGCGAGCCGCTGGGCGAGGGCGATCTGCTCCTGCAGGATACCATCGGCGAAGACAACACGGCGGCGCTGGTCAGCCGCATCGATCTCAGGACGATGCTGGAGAGCCTCCCGGCCCAGGAGCGCGAGCTGATCCGCCGCCGATATTTCCTGGATCAGACGCAGACCAGCATCGCCGCAGAGCTGGGCATGACGCAGGTTCAGGTCTCGCGCATGGAGAGCCGCATCCTCAAGCGGCTGCGGGCCCTGACGGGATAGCGGCGCTTTGCCATGGCCGGGACAGCGCATGCCTCCTTCCATCAACCGTCTTCCGCAAAGGGCGTAGAAGGGGAGGGGAGGGAGGCGTGCCGCGGAGCCGGGCCATGATCTTCCGCGCCTGTCGTTCGCCGCGTGACGGGACGCCGGCGTGGGGCTCATTCCCCTGAGGCTTTGTCCGCAATCAGGGCGATGAATTCGCCGTTTGTGGGCTTGTCGCGCTCAGAGAACAGCCGGACGCCCAGCAGCTGGTTGGTGTTTTCAAGCCGGCCGCGGTTCCAGGCCACCTCGATGGCATGGCGCATGGCGCGCTCGACCTTGCTGGAGCTGGTGCCGTAGCGCCGGGCGATGCCGGGATAGAGCTCCTTTGTGATGCGGTTGATGACGTCGTGGTTTTCCATCACCATGCGCACGGCCTCGCGCAGATACTGATAGCCCTTCACGTGAGCCGGTATGCCGATGGACAGGAACAGGTTGGCCACGCGCTCGTCCGGCGACCAGCGGGCGTAGGAGGCGGGCGGCTCGGCCGGACGCGGCGCGAGGGAAACGGACGTGCCGTCGCTCATGACTGAGCGGAGCTGCTCGTGGATGTCCTGCGGCTCGGCCGGCTTGACGATGAAATAGCTGGCCCCCAGCTCGACGGCCCGGTTGACCACGGCGTCATTTTTCAGGGCGCTGTAGATCACGACCCGCGGCGTCTGTTCGCGTCCAGCCAGCGCGCGCAGCGTACCCAGGCCGTCCAGCCGCGGCATCACGATATCCAGCAGCACGACGTCCGGGTGCGCGCGGTCGATGATCTCCAGCGCCTCCGCGCCGTTGGAGGCGGTTTCAGTCAGCAGGATGTCGGGCTGTTCGGAAAAATAATCGGTCAGGCTGCGGAGCAGCGCTGCGTTGTCGTCGACGATCAGCAAGGAAATGGCGTTCATATTGATCCCTCCGTGACAGATGTGTGTACTTTTCCCTTCTGTCATCTTTATATGCGTCGAATGGCGGGAAAATGACATAATCTGCGAAATTCTGCCGGAGGATTTGCGCGGCCTTTCCGCTGGCGCAAAAAGGGCTGCCTCACCGATCTCCGGTGAGACAGCCCCATTGAACGAAGGCGTCACTGAATCTTGATGCCGTGGATGCGCCCGCCGCGGGTGCCGATGACCAGCATGTCGTCGAAGATGGCGGGGGAGCCCTCGATGTTGCTGCCGTCCACCTCGATCTGGTTGATCAGCTCGCCGCTCTTCGCGTTGATCATGCGCATGATGCCGTTCGAGTTGGCCTGGAACAGATAGGCGTTGCCCTGGCGGTCAAACGTCAGCGTGGGGGACGACCAGCTGTAGCCGCCGATGTCCAGCGTCCAGACCTCTTCGCCCGTCTTCTTGTCCAGCGCGTACAGGATGTTGCAGCGGCCGTTCGGGCCGCTCACGCGGGCGATGGTGAAGAAGATCATGTCGCTCACGCTGCCCTTGCCGCAGGCCGGCGTGGCGAAGGAGCCGCCGTGTCCGCTGTTGTCGGAAACCTTCACGGTCCTGCACCACACTTCCTCGCCCGTCATGGCGTTCAGGCAGCGCATGTTGACATCGCCCACGCCGTTCTTCGCGGACAGGTCCAGCTCATTCGCCGTGTACAGGAACACGCCGTCCTCGGTTTCCTCCAGCACGAGGGAAGCGTCGGTGTCGTCGCCCGCGTAGAAGTTCCACAGGGGCTGCATCGAGTTCAGGTCAAGGCAGGTGATCAGGCCGGAGTTGTCGGCGAAGAACGCGTAGTGGTTGTAGACCACGGGGGAGTTCTCCATGCCGGGCCGGGTGGTCACGTTGGAGGAATACCAGTAGCGGTCGATGACGGGGTCGATGGATACCGTGCCGGCGCCGGCGTCATAGCTGGAATTCAGGGTGATGGTATACAGCAGGCCGTTTTCACCGGCCCAGATGCAGGTGTCGGCGGCCGCGTCGATGATGGGCGCGCAGTCGGAGGCATACCAGCGGCGCGTGGCGAAATCGTCGCGGCCGTTGATGAACAGCAGCTGGCTCTGGTCGATCAGGCTGAAGATGCGCATGCCGATTTTCACGGCCGTGCCGTTCACCTCGTCGATGCCCTGTCCGACATAGAGCAGCGGATAGCCGCGCGGGTCGACCGACACGCTGCCCTTGATCGGCGCGCCGATGACGATGGGATCGCGGGTGAACTCGCCGTCATCCAGGTCGAAGAAGTAGATTTTGCCGTCCATCGTGGCGTAAATGACCTCGACCAGATCGGCCTTGTCCTGCTTCTCGGGCTTGATGTTCATGTTGCGGACCGTCTGGCTGTCCCAGCGGACGATGGCGGCCTGTCCGGTCCAGCCGACGCCGGTCCAGGTGTCGATGCCGCCGATCTTGAAATTGTATTTGATGGCCATTGCGCTGGCGTTGTCCGGAACGGCGCCCCAGGAGCCCGTGTCGCGGTAGTTGTTGCCGCGGAAGGTGGTCACGCCGTCGATCTGAGCGTACCGATCGGACGACACGATGCTGATCTGCCTGTCGCGCGCGTAGGACGAGGTCTGCGTGCCGTCCGCATACACCTTGGTGCTCACGCCGAAGGAGGCGGGCTTGCCGGCGTCCGCAATGGCGTCCGCGTCGACCTCCTCGTGGCCGATGGGCAGAGGCGTCGGGGTGGGCACGGGCGTGGGCTCAGGCGTTATCACGGGGGTGGGCACGGGCGTGGGCTCCGGGGTGGGCTCGGGCGTCGGTTCGGGCGTCGCCGTGGCGAACGGATTGACCGCGTCCACCAGATCGGGATTGCTGAGCAGCATGAAGCCGATCAGGCCCAGCAGGATGAGCACCGCGATGATCCACAATGTGCGCAGCACATGCCGGCCGCCTTTCTTCTTCTTTGCCATGTTATATCAACTCCTTGCAGTTCATTGGACGGTCAGGCGTTGATCACCTGGCAAGGCTGGTCGGATTGGGGTTCGGGAAGAGCACGTTGATAAAGCCGATCCGGTCGCCCAGCCGGTCGCGCAGCCAGTCGAGATGGATGTAGCCGCCGGACTCCGCGATGCGCAGCGCCAGCACGACCAGCGCCAGCAGCAGGATGATGGCGATCAGCACCTTGATGAAGCCGAAGACGCGTTTGCCGGCGCCGATTTCCTCGTCGTCATCGTCGTCGTCCAGATCGTCGTCGTCGTCCTCGTCATCCTCGTCCTCGTCGTCGTAGACGGGGCGCTTCTTGGCGTGCTGCGTCTTCTTGGGGCGGGAGAATTCCTCCTCCTCGTCCTCTTCATCCTCTTCGTCCTCATCCTCGTCGTCAAGCAGCACCACGGGCTTCTTGGGCTTGGCGGCGCGCACGGGCTTGTATTCCACGGTGGGCTGTTCGTCCTCGGCAATGGCGCTGCTCAGCCGGTCCAGTTCGTCCTCGGCCTTTCCCTTGGCGGCGGTGGCGGTGTTGTTCACGACGCCGGCCGCTTCGGCCAGCATTCTGCGCTCTCGACGGGAAAGGGAAGGCGTCTCGCTCATGCCTTCAGCCATCATTTCGGTCATCGATTTCTGGTTGTTGTCCATTGTGTTTATGTCTCCTTCCATATCTTTCGCGCCTTGCGCATCGTTCACATTGCCTTCCGGGACTTCGTCGGCTTCGTCCGGGGTCTCCTCCGGGCTGTCCCCGCTGATTTCCTCCGGACCGTCCCCGCCGGCTTCGTCCGGCGTTTCCTCCGCGCTGAGGTCGGGTTCGTCGGATCCGTCCGCGTCGTCCTCGTCCGCGTTGTCCTCGTCTTCCGCGGCGTCCTCGCCGGCTTCGTCCCTGCGCCGCCTGATGAGGGCCTGCAGCCTGTTCAGAAGACCGCCCAGGAAGGAAGGACCTTCGTCTTCGTCCTCGTCTTCCTCGTCCCCGGATTCCGTTTCCCCGTCTTCATCGGTATCTTTGTCGTCTTCCCCGGCGCCGGCCGCCGCGTCAGGCTCCGCCGCCGCGTCCTCATCCGCGCCGACGCTCAGGTCGATCGGGACGTCGGGCATGCGGACGGCGTTCTCGTCTGCGTCGGCCCTGCCGTCCCCGGGCTCCGCCGCCGCGGCGTCGGCCGGTTCGCCGTCGTCCGGGATCACGTCGTCCAAGACCTCCGCGCCTTCCCCGGCCGGAAGCCCGGCGCTGCCGGCTTCCGGCTCTTCCGGGACGGGCTGTTCCGCCGTCTCCGCGGCGGCCTCGGGCTGTGCGGGGACGTCGGCCGGCTCCTGTGCGGGTTCCGCAGGGTATTCCGGTTCGGAAGGCTCGGCGTCCGGCTCCGAAGCCTGCCCCGCCGCGCGGGCTTCGGCGGCCGGGGGCTCCTCCGCTTCTTCGGCCTGCCCGGCTTCGGCCAGGTCGGCCGCTTCCTCAAACGCGTCGTCGGCCTCTTCCTCGTCGCCCTGACGTCTGCCGACGGACTTCAGCAGGCCGCCGATTGCGCCGCCCAGCGCGCCGAAGCGGGCCCCGACGCCGCGCAGCACACCGCCGACGCCGTTCTTTTCGGAGGCGCTTTCTTCCTCGTCTTCGAAATCCTCGAATTCGTCTTCGCTCTCTTCGGATTCGCCGCCGTCGTTCTGCGCCGCCGCTTCCTCCGCAGGCCGCGATTCGACGCCGGCCGCTTCGTCCGGGAACCCGTCGGCCTCGTCGACGATCTGCGCCGCGCCGACAGCCGCCGCGGCGTCCTCTGCCCGCAGCGCCGCGTCGGCGGCGTCCGGTTCGACCGGCCGCCGCGCGGGCTCTTCGGAAACGGGCGTCCGGCCCTTCGATGGGCGCGGCTGTTTGGCGGAGGTCGCGGGCGAGGCGGGGGAAGCCACCTGCCGGGCCGTGGTGTCCGCGCTCAGCTGGCGGCGTCTTTCCTGCATTTTTCTTCGGTATTCGTAATACTCGCGCTCGACGTCTTTGGCATCTCTGCGTGACATGGCTCTATGCACCTCGTTCTGTCGCGCCTGCCCCGCGGCCGTGCGGGAACATGCGCGCGCATTTTATCGATAAGTATTCCCATACATTATATCATATTGAAGCGCAAACGCAAGGTCAAAGCGGAAAAATAGCAAAAATTTTCATCTTGCATAAGATAAGATCGGGAGGGATGAGCATGATTGATGTTTTTGCGATGACCCGGGCGGCCCGATTGAGGCGCCTGCGCGAACCGTCCGCGCGGACGCGGCCCCCGGCGGGAAATCCCATTTATTCAGACGTTTTTCCGCAGACGGCGGTTCCGCCGGAGGGGATGAGGCGCACGCCGTCCGCGCTGGAATCGCTCATGCGCCGCCACGACCGCGTGAATGAGCGGCATCTGCGATGAACGAAGGAGCCCCGCGCGCGGGCTGCGGCGGGGCGTCGGGGGCTATCGGACAAAGCGGCTGTTGTCGTGCTCCTGACCGGCGACGACGAACACCATGCCGGCGTAGATCGTTTCCATGCGCTCGTCCGGGTAGTGCGCGTCGAGGTAGCGGTCCAGCCGGGTGGAGGGCGGGATATTCTGGACGCGGCCGCCCCAGCGCAGCACCGCGAAGCTGCTTATGGCGCCGTTGAACACCATGAAAACCAGCAGCATCCAGGTGAGCGCCTTGCCGATGCGGTTCGGGATTTTCAGGATCCAGCGCGACACCCGGGGATAGATTTGCTTGATCCACAGCACGCCGAGCAGGCCCCAGAAGATGGAGTAGAGCAGGCAGATGCGCCCGTTCAGGTTGAAGGGCAGGTGCGAATAGTCCCACGACGTGGATCCGAACACCAGCTCCTGAAAGAGCGAGCAGACGTATTCCACGGCGCTGCCCGCCACAAAGCCGCCCGCGAAGGAGAACAGCTTGCTCCAGTTTCGGAAGCGATACAGGCACATCGTGAGCACGGCCGCGCCCACGCCGTAGACCATGTTGAACGGGCCGTAGATCAGGCCGGAGCGCATCTCAAAGTGCCCGTGGATGATGACGACCCACAGCATTTCGACGACAACGCCCGCGAAGCTGCCGATGAAGAAGATCCAGAACAGCTTGTAGAAGGTGAGCCCCTGCGCGAAGTGATTGAGCTGACGCTCTTCCCGGTCGATTTGCGCGTTGGTGGGCGTCGGGGCCAGGAGGCGGAAGCGCCGTTTTTCGCGCCGGCGATAGCTTTCGATCTCCTTCAGGCGCGTTTCCAGCTCGTCGATGGCGAAGGAGTTGGCCAGCTCGCGGTTGCGGATGGCCTTGTTTGTCTTTTTCAGCCAGCTGATTTCGGCGTGCATCTCGCCCGCCGCGCGGCGGAAGGCCTCGTCGGAGAGGGCCTTGTCGCCGGAAAGCGCGTCGAGCCGTTCAGACAGGACGCGCAGGCTGCCCTCCTCGGCCGACGCGACGCCCTGGTCCAGACGCCCGATGCTTTCCCTGACTTCCGTGAGGTCCATGGGGGCCTCCTTTCGTTTTTGTCCGTGCGCTGCCGGGCGGGCATCGGAAACCGAAAGGCCGCCGGGGCCGCACCCCTTGTTTTCTGAAATACAGCTTCATCATAGCAAAGACGGATGTGAAATTCAAGCGCGCAAGATTAGAATTTTGCGGCGAGTTTGTACAAATTCTCCTTTTGCGCTTGCAGTTCGCGCGACAGTGTGCTAAAGTGTATGTGATAACATGGACTGACTATGATCGGGGAGGAATGACCATGCAGCCCAAATCGAACGAACAGCAGCTTCAGCTGCTTGTGCGCGCGCTCCTGTCGCTTGAGAGCGAGGACGAGACGAAGAATCTGCTGGCCGACCTGTGCACCATCCGCGAGGTGCAGGATCTCGGCCAGCGCATCGAGGTGGCGCGGCTGCTTCGCGCCCAGATGACCTACAACGACATCGCCGAGGCCACCGGAGCGTCCACGGCGACGATCAGCCGCGTGAACCGCTGCCTGATGTACGGCGCGGGCGGCTATCGCGCGGTGCTTGAGCGCATGGAGAAAGGCGAAGAGACCCATGATTGATCTGACGCTGCTCAATCCGCCGCAGCGCGAGGCGGTGCTGGCCGGTCCGGGGCCGCTGCTGGTGCTGGCCGGCGCGGGCTCGGGGAAGACGCGCGTGCTGACCCATCGCGTGGCGCGGCTCATTGACGACGGCTGCGCGCCCTGGTCGATCCTGGCCATCACGTTTACGAACAAGGCGGCCAGGGAAATGAAGGATCGCATCCGACTGCTTGTCGGCGAGCGGGCGGACGAGGTGTGGGTGTCCACGTTCCATGCCTGCTGCGCGCGCATCCTGCGGCGCGACATCGAGAAGCTGGGCTTTCAGCGCGGCTTCTCGATCTATGACGACGACGACCAGATGGGGCTTGTCAAGCGGCTGGTCAGGGACATGAACCTGAACGACCGGATGTATCCGCCCCGCGAGATCAAGACGATCGTCTCGGACGCGAAGAACCGGCTGCTGACGCCGGACGAGTGGCTGAAGGAGGCGGGCGGGGATTTCCGCAACGCCAAGATCGCGGAGATATACCGGCGCTACGACAGGCTGCTCAGGGAAAGCAACGCGCTCGACTTCGACGATCTCATCATGAAGACCATGGAGCTGCTGATCGGGCATCCGCCCGTTCTGGACTATTACAGGCGCAAGTTTGAATATATATTGGTAGACGAATATCAGGACACGAACATCGCGCAGTACGAGCTGGTGCGCCTGCTGGCGGGCGAGAAGAAAAACGTGTGCGTCGTGGGCGACGACGATCAGTCCATCTACGCCTGGCGCGGCGCGGACATCCGGAACATCCTTGAATTCGAGAAGGATTTTCCGGGCTGCCGGGTCGTTAAGCTGGAGCAGAACTACCGCTCCACGGGCAACATCCTCGACGCCGCGAACCAGGTCATCGCGCACAACGCGGGCCGCAAGGAGAAGGCGCTGTGGACGGAGGCGGACGCGGGCGACAAAATCCGCGTCTACCGCGCGCAGGACGAGCGCGAGGAGGCGGCCTGGGTGTGCCGGCAGCTCGAATTGTGGAAAAAGCAGGGCCGCGCCGTGGGCGAGGCCGCCGTGCTGTATCGCACGAACGCCCAGTCGCGCGTTCTGGAAGAGGGGCTGGTGCGCGCGGGCATCCCGTACCGCGTTTACGGCGGCATGAAATTCTACGAGCGCAAGGAGGTCAAGGACCTGATCGCCTACCTGCGCGCGCTGGTCAACCCGGCGGACAACGCGGCCGTGCGGCGCATCATCAACGAGCCGCGGCGCGGCATCGGCGAGAGCACGGTCGAGCGGCTGGCCGAATACGCCGCGGCGGAGGGGACGTCCCTGTTCATGGCGGCGATGAGCGCCGGCGAGGCGGGGCTGTCCGGCCGCGCCTGCGCGGCCGTGCAGAAGTTTTCGGCGCTGATGGAGGAGCTCGCCGTGGATTCCGAAACCATGCCGGCGGACGAGTTCCTGCGCCGGGTGATTGACGCCACGGGCTATGAGGAGCAGTTCAGGCAGACCCGCAGCGAAGAGAACGAAGGCCGTCTTGAGAACATCGCCGAGCTGGAGACGGCGGTGAAGGAATACGTCGCGCGCGAGCCGGAGGGCGGGCTCGAGGGCTTCCTTGAAAACGTCGCGCTGGTGACCGACCTCGACAGCCTCGACGAGGCCGCCCAGGTGCTCACGCTGATGACGCTGCATTCCGCCAAGGGCCTGGAATTCGATCTGGTCGTCATGACCGGCATGGAGGAGGGCGTTTTCCCGACGAGCCGGTCGCTGTTCGACGACGAGAAGATGGAGGAGGAGCGGCGGCTCTGCTACGTGGGCATCACGCGCACGAGGAAGCGGCTGCTCATGAGCTGGGCGCAGACGCGCGCGCTGTACGGCTCGCGCCAATACAACACGCGCTCCCGGTTTCTCGACGAGATTCCCCAGCGCCTGCTGGAGGACGCGAACCTTGCCCGGCGCCCGCAGACCCGGCTGTCCTCGCCGCAGGCCGCGGCCCGGCCCGCGCCGCAGCGCAGGCCCGTGCCTGTGCCCGCCGGGGCGAAGGGGCTGAGCATACCGGGCGTGGCGCGGGGCGCGCAGGCGTTCGGCGGCGCCGCCGGGGCGAAGCAGGCCGGCCTGTTCAGGCGGGGCGACCGCGTGCGGCACAGCCGCTTCGGGGAGGGCACGGTGCTGATGCTCTTTGACGGGGACAAACGCATGACCATCCGCTTTGACGACGGCACGGAGAAGACCTTTGCCGCCGAGCTGGCGCCGGTGGTGCGCATTGAGGGGAAGGCGGAATGACATGAACGGGGATGAAATGCGGGCGCTCGTCGACCGGCTCAACGAGACGGCCTATCAATACTACGTGCTGGACGCGCCCACCATTTCCGACAGGGAATGGGACGCGCTGTATGACAGGCTGGTGAAGCTGGAGCGCGACACGGGCGTGGTGCTGCCCGATTCGCCCACCCGGCGCGTGGGCGGCGATCCGCTGCCCGCCTTCGAGCAGCACAGGCATCTGGCACGGCTGTGGAGCCTGGACAAGGCGCAGTCCATCGACGAGGTGCTGGCCTGGGCGAAACGCGCCGAAAAGCTGCGCGAGGACGCCGTGGCGGCCGGCGAGGAGCTGCCGCCGCTCAGGTTTGTGGTGGAGCATAAGTTCGACGGGCTGACCATCAACCTCACCTACGAGGGCGGACGGCTCGTTCAGGCCGCCACGCGCGGCAACGGCGAGGTGGGCGAGGCCATCCTCGCGCAGGCGCGCACCATTCGCTCCATTCCGGTCACGGTGCCCTACCAGGGCCGCATGGAGGTGCACGGCGAGTGCTATATGCGCCTGTCCGCGCTTGAAGCGTATAACAGAACGGCGTCCGAGCCGCTCAAGAACCCGCGCAACGCCGCGGCCGGCGCGCTGCGCAATCTCGACCCGAAGGTCACGGCCTCGCGCCGGCTGTCGGCCAGCATGTACGGCGTGGATTACATCGAAGGCCGCTCCTTCCGCGACCACGCCGAAATGCTCGATTTCCTGCGCGAGAATCACTTTCCCGTGTCGGAATGCGAGCTGTGGGCGGACAGCACCGACGACATGATCGCCGGCATCCGCCGCATCGAGGAGACGCGCGGCGAGCTGGACTACATGATTGACGGCGCGGTGGTGGATATCCGCGATTTCGCCACCCGGCGCGCGCTGGGCTATACGGACAAGTTTCCCCGCTGGGCCGTCGCCTACAAGTTCGAGGCGGAGGAAGTGGCCACAAAGCTGCTTGAGGTGACCTGGGAGGCCGGGCGCACGGGCAAGCTGACGCCGCTGGCCCATCTGGAGGCGGTGGAGCTGGCCGGAGCCACCATACGCCGGGCCACGCTCAACAACTGGGGCGACATTCAGCGCAAGCGCGTCAGGCTGGGCGCCCGGGTGTGGGTGCGCCGCTCGAACGAGGTGATTCCCGAGATCATGGGCCGCGTGGACGAATTCGAGCCGGACGAGCGCGAAATCGAAAAGCCCGCCGTCTGTCCGGCCTGCGGCGCGGCGCTCGTGGAGCGCGGCGCGCACATCTTCTGCCCGAACCGCGACGGCTGCCTGCCGCAGATCGTGTCTCGGCTGTCCCACTACGCCAGCCGCGAGGCCATGGACATCGACACGCTCAGCGAGAAGACGGCGGCGCAGCTGTACGCCGACCTGGGCGTGGCCGAGCCGAGCGCGCTCTACGGCCTGACCGCGGAGCGGCTCGCGGCGCTGGACCGCTTCGGCGCGCTCAAGGCGCGCAAGCTGGTGGACGCCATCGCGAAGAGCCGCGACTGCGAGCTGGACCGCTTCATTCACGCGCTGGGCATTCCCAACGTGGGGCGCAAGACCGCGCGCGACCTGGCGGACCGCTTTGGCAGCATCGAGGCCCTGCGCGCGGCCGATCCGGAGGCGCTGACGGCCATCGACGACGTGGGCGATGTCGTGGCGCGCAGCATCGTCGATTTTTTCGCCGACCCGGCCAGCGCCGGCGAGGTCGACCGGCTGCTTCGGGCGGGCGTGACGCCGAGGGCGCGCGAGGCCGTGTCCGGCGGGCCGTTCGAGGGCATGACCATCGTGGTGACGGGATCTCTCGAATCGCTTTCCCGCGCTCAGGCCGAGCAGCTCATCCGCGATCTGGGCGGCAGCGCCGCCTCCGGCGTGTCGAAAAAGACCGCCCTGGTGGTGGCGGGAGAGAAGGCCGGCAGCAAACTGGACAAGGCGCGGGCGCTGGGCGTTCCCGTGATCGACGAGAGGGAATTTCTGAGCCGGGCCGGCCGGTGAAACGCACGCTGATGAGGTGTTGTGTTTTTAACGAAAATGTAAGCGGACGGAGCGGAAATATCCGCGCCAGATGTGTTATAATATTCTAAATCCGCTGGGAGGGGATGGACGATGTACAGCATGACGGGCTACGGCCGCTCCGCCGTAGAGCGAGAGGGACGGCAGCTGACCATCGAGCTCAAGGCGGTCAATCACCGCTTTCTGGATATATCATTCCGCATGCCGCGTTCCTTCAATTTTCTGGAGGACGCCATGCGCAGACAGATTGGGCGCGCGCTGTCGCGCGGACACGTGGACGTCTTCGCGACCTATCGCAACATGCGCGAGGATTCTCGGCGCGTCGACGTGGACGAGGCGCTGCTGAGCGCCTACATGCAGGCGTTCGACCGCATCGGCGCCGAAACCGGCCTGCGCGATGACCGCGCGCTGTCGCTCACGGCGCGGCTGCCGGACGTGCTGGTCGTTTCCGACGCCGAGGAGGACCAGGCCGCGCTCCGGGCGCTGGCCGAGGAGGCGCTGGGCGAGGCGCTCAGGCAGCTGCGCGCGATGCGCGCCAGCGAGGGCGAGGCGCTCAGGCAGGACATCGCCGAGCGCGTGGACAGGCTGGAGGCGATGACCGTTCAGATCGAGGCGCGCTATCCCGACACGGTGACGGAGTACTGCCAGAAGCTCGAGGCGCGCGTCCGTGAGCTCCTGGACGGCGCGGCGGTGGACGAGCAGCGGCTGCTGCAGGAGGTGGCCATCATGGCCGATCGCAGCGCCATCGCGGAGGAAACCGTGCGTCTGCACAGCCACTTCGCGCAGATCCGCGGCTTCATGGCCGCGCGGGAGCCGACCGGCCGCAAGCTGGATTTCATCGTGCAGGAGCTGAACCGCGAGGTCAACACCATCTCGTCGAAATCGCAGGATGTGCCCATCACCAATCTCGTGGTGGAAGCCAAGGCGGAAATCGAGAAAATCCGCGAGCAGGTCCAGAACGTGGAGTGATCCGGAAGGGGAGGTGCTTTCGTGCCGCTGAAGCTCATCAACATCGGGTTTGGCAATATTGTCTCCGCCAACCGCGTCATTGCCATTGTCGGCCCGGAAGCCGCGCCCGTCAAGCGGATGATCCAGGACGCCAGGGAGCGCGGTCTGCTGATCGACGCCACCTGCGGCAGACGGACGCGCGCCGTGCTGGTAACCGACAGCGAGCACATCGTGCTCTCGGCCGTCCAGCCCGAGACGATCGCGCATCGCCTCGAGGCGCGCGAAACGATTACGGATGAAGAAGAGGAGGCATAGCCGGCCATGCAAAAGAGGACGACGTTTGTGATTTCCGGCCCTTCGGGCGTGGGCAAGGGAACGATCTGCGAGCGGCTTGTCCAGGAGATGGACCACATCGCGCTGTCCGTCTCCTGCACGACGCGCGCGCCGCGCAGGCTCGGAGACGGAGCGATGGAGGTCAACGGCGTTCATTATAATTTCATCACGCCGGAGCAGTTCCGGACGCTTGTGGACGAGGACGACTTTTACGAGTACGCCTGCGTGCACAGCGGATGCTACGGCACCTCCCGCAGCTTTGTGGAGAAGCAGAAGGCGGCAGGAAACGACGTCATTCTGGAAATCGACATGCAGGGGGCGCTGCAGGTCAGGGCGACGGACGCCGAGGCGGTGCTGATCTTCATCCTGCCGCCTTCCTACGAGGAGCTCAGGCGGCGGCTGATCGGCCGTCGGTCCGAGACGCCGGAGCAGGTGGCAAAGCGCCTTGCGGACGCCTCGTTCCAGCTGGCTTTCGCCTATGCCTATGATTACCTGGTGGTCAACGACGACCTGGACGCGGCGGTTTCTGCGGTCAGGGAAATCATCGGCGCCTGTCGGCGGCGCACCGCGGGCAACAAGAAGACGCTCGACGACATCAAACACTCTTTTCAGGAGGTAAGATAATATGCCCATGATCAATCCCCCCATCGGCGAACTGCTCAGCAAGGTCGACTGCCGCTACACGCTGGCCGTTGAGGCGGCCAAGCGCGCCCGCCAGCTCGTCGCCGGCGCTCAGCCGCTGGTTGTGCCCAAGGACACCAAGCCGCTGGTCATCGCCATCGACGAGATCAACCGCGGCCTGATCGCCTACACGCGCGATGAGAATACCGCCGCGCCGGCCGAGGGCGGCGCGCCGGAGAACCTGGAATGATGAACAGACGGCGCGGGGCCCTGTCCCGCGCCCGACAGCGGCCCCGCGGGCGTCGGATTGCCGGGCATGGCGAATGGCCGGCATGGACGGCGGAGCGCGAACGGCCGCTGGCTTGAAGGAGGTTGCGGACATGCTGAAGGGGAAATGCGTCGTGCTGGGCGTCACCGGCGGCATCGCGGCGTATAAGGCCTGCGAGATCGTCAGCCGGCTCAGGAAGCGGCACGCGGATGTGCGCGTGGTTATGACCGAGCATGCCTGCCGCTTCGTCGCGCCGCTCACGTTCGAGACGCTTTCGGGCAATCAGGTGTCGGTGAGCGCGTTTGAGCACACCTACGAGATCGAGCACATTTCGCTGGCCAAGGCGGCGGATCTTCTGCTGATCGCGCCGGCCACGGCCAACATCATCGGCAAGATGGCCTGCGGCATCGCCGACGACCTGCTCTCGACCACGGCCATGGCCGTGACGTCTCCCGTGCTCATTGCGCCGGCCATGAACAGCGCCATGTACCGCAGCCCCGCCACGCAGCGGAACCTGGAGATCCTGCGCGGCCGCGGCGCGGCGTTCATCGGCCCGGAAAGCGGCGTCCTGGCTTGCGGCGACGTGGACATCGGCCGAATGAGCGAGCCGGAGGCGATCGTCGACCGGGTGTGCGCGACGCTGTGCCCCAGACGCGACCTCGAGGGGAAGCGCGTGCTGGTGACGGCCGGCCCAACGCGCGAGATGATCGACCCCGTGCGCTTTCTCACCAACCGCTCGACCGGCCGGATGGGCTATGCCGTCGCCGAGGCCGCCGCGGCGCGCGGCGCCGATGTGACGCTCCTGTCCGGTCCCGTGTCGCTCGACGCGCCCGCGGGCGTGCGGCGCGTGTCGATCACCTCGACGCTCGAGCTGTACGACGAGGCGACAACCCGCGCGAAGCAGGCGGACATTGTGATTCAGGCCGCGGCGCCCGCCGATTTCCGGCCCGCCGAGGCGGCCGGGCACAAGATCAAGAAGGACGGAAACGGCCTGACGCTGCAGCTCGCGCCCAATCCGGACATCGCGGCCCAGCTGGGGCGCGACAAGCGCGAGGGACAGATTCTGGTGGCGTTCGCGGCGGAGACGGACGATCTGCTCGAGAACGCGCAAAAGAAGCTGACGAAGAAAAACGCCGACATGATCGTGGCCAACGACGTGACCATGCCGGGCGCCGGCTTCGGCGTGAGCACCAACTGCGTGACGCTCGTCACGCGGGAGGATCAGCGCGCGCTGCCGATGATGAGCAAGCGCGACGTGGCCGACGCCATCCTCGACCGGGTGCTGGAGCTGATGAGGACATGACGCGGTTCGCCGAGATCATCGTCGACCTTTCCAGCGATCAGGTCGACAGACTGTTCACCTACCGCGTTCCGGAGGGCATGGCGCTCGCGCCGGGCCAGCGGGTGGAGGTGCCCTTCCGCACAAAAAGCCTGGAAGGCTTTGTCATAGACCTGCGCGAGACGACCGAGCTGGACGAGAAAATCATCCGCCCGGTTCTTCGCGTCCTGGAGGACTATCCGGTCATCCTGCCCGAGATGGTGGAGCTGGCGCGCTGGATGCAGAAGAAGTATCACTGCAATCTCGTCGACGGCCTGCGCCAGATGATTCCCGCCCAGATGCGCGGCGGCCGCGTGCGGGAGAAGACCGTGGCGGTGGCGCGGCTGCTGGTTTCGGGCGACGACCTGGAGCGGGCCATGAGCGACAGCGCGCGCGCGCCCAGGCGGCGGGAGGTTCTTCGGCTGCTGGCGGAAGGCCCCAGGCCCGTGCCGTTTCTCAACGCCGTGTCGCCCGGCGCGGCCAGGAAGCTCGCGGACATGGGACTGGTTGAGATCGTTTCGGACGAGGTGCGCCGGACGCCCTACGCGGGCCTGAGCGGCGAAGGCGCGGCCGATCCCGAGCTGATGGACAGCCAGAAGGCCGCGGTGGGGCGCATCGAGGCGGCGCTGGATCAGGGCGGAGGGCGCTTCCTCCTGCACGGCGTGACCGGGAGCGGCAAGACGGAGGTCTATATCCGCGCCATCCGCCATGCGCTGCGCGCGGGCCGCGGCGCGATCATCCTCGTGCCGGAAATCTCGCTGACCCCGCAGATGGTGGACTGGTTCCGCCGGCGCTTCGGCGGCGACGCGGCGGTGCTGCATTCGCGGCTGTCCGCGGGCGAGCGCTTCGACGAGTGGAAGCGCATCCGCTCGGGCGAGGCCAGGGTGGTCATCGGGGCGCGCTCGGCGGTGTTCGCGCCGCTGGAGGCGCCGGGCATCATCATCGTGGACGAGGAGCACGAGTCCAGCTACATCTCGGACAAGCGCCCGCGCTATGACGCGCGTGACGTGGCCCGCTGGCGCTGCGATTATCACGGCGCGGTGCTGCTGCTGGGCAGCGCGACGCCGTCCATCGCCACCTACATGAAGGCCATGCCGGGCGTGAAGCCGGTCAACCGGCTGGAGCTCATCGAGATGAACGAGCGCGTGAAGGGCCGCGCGATGCCCGAAGTGGAGATCGTCGACATGCGCGACGAGCTGGTGAAGGGCAACCGTTCCATTTTCAGCGCGGCGCTGGTGAGCTCGCTGCACGACTGCCTGGGCGAGGGGCATCAGGCGATTCTCTTCATCAACCGCCGCGGCTACTCGACGTTTGTCTCGTGCCGGGCGTGCGGTTACGTGGAACGCTGCGCCCAGTGCGACGTGTCGATGACCTATCATCAGTCCGACGGCATGCTTCACTGCCATTACTGCGGCGACATGCGCGTGCCGCCCAGGATCTGCCCCAGGTGCGGCAGCAAGTTCATCAAGTACTTCGGCGCGGGCACGCAGAAGGTGGAGGAAGAGGTCGGAAAGCTGTTCCCGCAGGTCGGCGTGTCGCGCATGGACATCGATACCACCGGCGCCAAAGACGCGCACGAGAAAATCCTGTCGGAATTCCGCAGCGGGAAGACGCAGGTGCTCGTGGGCACGCAGATGATCGCCAAGGGCCTGGATTTTCCGAACGTGACGCTGGTGGGCGTGGTGGCGGCGGATCTGTCGCTGCACGTCCCGGATTACCGCAGCGTCGAGCGGACGTTCCAGCTCATCACGCAGGTGGCCGGCCGCGCGGGCCGCGCGGAATACCCCGGCAAGGTCATCCTGCAGACCTACGATCCGGAGCACTACGGGATCGAGCTGGCCGCGAAGCAGGACTACCGCGCGTTCTATTTCAAAGAAGAAACCATGCGCCGGCGCGGGCTCTATCCGCCGTTTACGGTGCTGGCGCGGCTGCTGGTGTCCTCAAAGGACATGAAGACGGCGGAGGAGGTCGCGCGGACGCTCGAGGCGCGGCTTGGCGAACGGCTGGACAGCCGGCCGGACTGGCGGCGCGACGTCGTGCAGATGCGCGCGCTCGAGGCGCCGCTCAGGACGCTGCGCGGCGAGGCGCGCTGGCAGGTGTTTATCAAGATGTACGCGCGGGCGAGCGCGGACGAGGTGATTGCCCAGATGGAGCTGCTGGAGCGGCAGGAATTCGACGGCGCGCGCGTGGAGCTGGAGGTCAACCCCAGCGCGATGCTTTGACGTTCCGTTTGGAAAGGAGACAAAACCAACATGGCGGTTATGAAGATCGTGAAGCTTGGCGAGGACGAGGTGCTGCGCAAGAAGGCGCATCCGGTGAAGGTCATTGACCGGCGCACGCACGCGCTGCTCAAGGACATGGCGGAGACCATGTACGCCGCGGACGGCGTCGGTCTGGCCGCGCCGCAGGTGGGCATTCTGCGCCGGATCGTGGTCATCGACGTGGGCGACGGGCTGGTGGAGCTCATCAACCCGGAAATCATCGCCTCGGAGGGCGCCGAAGTTGCGCCGGAGGGTTGCCTCAGCGTGCCCGGCCGCCGCGGCACGGTGGAACGCCCCACGAAGGTGACCGTGCGCGCGCTCGACCGCAAGGGCTGTCAGATCGAATTCATAGCCGAAGGCTTTTTCGCGCGCGCCGTCTGCCACGAGCTGGATCACCTGGACGGCATCGTCTATGTGGACAAGATGATCGAGGACGTGACCGAGCAGCTGATGAAGCAGGACGGGGAGGAGCACTGATTTGAGGATCGTCTTTATGGGAACGCCGGAATTCGCCGTGCCCTCGCTTCGGGCGCTGATTGACGCCGGCTATGAGGTCGCGGGCGCGTTCACGCAGCCGGACCGGCCCGCCGGGCGCGGGAACAGGCTGACCGCCTGCCCGGTCAAGCTGCTGGCGCAGGAGCGGGGGATTCCCGTGTATCAGTTTGAAAAGATACGCCGCCGCGAGGGCCGGGAGGCGCTGGAGGCGTTGAAGCCCGATCTGGTCGTGACGGCGGCGTTCGGCCAGATTCTCTCCCAGCGGATCCTGGACATCCCGCCGCTCGGCACCCTGAACGTCCACGCCTCGCTGCTGCCGGCCTACCGCGGCGCCGCGCCGATCAACTGGTGCATCGCGCTGGGCGAGAAGAAGGCGGGCGTCACAACCATGTTTACGGACGCCGGCATCGATACCGGCGATATGGCGCTGTCGGCGGAAACCGTGATCGGCGAGCTCGAAACGGCGGGGGAGCTGACGGTGCGCCTGAGCGAGATGGGCGCGGCGCTGCTCGTCGAGACGGTTCGCCGCATCGAGGCGGGGACCTGTCCCCGCGTGAAGCAGGACGAGGCGAAGATGAGCCACCAGCCCATGCTCAGCCGCGAGGACGGCCTCATTGACTGGTCGATGAGCGCGCGGGAGATTGCCTGCCGCGTGCGCGGCTTCAATCCGTGGCCCGGCACGTTCACTTATCTGCCGGACGGCGGCGTGATGAAGCTGTGGCTGGCGCGCGCGGTCGACGGCATGCGCGGCGGGCAGCCGGGCGAGGTGATCGAGGCCTCGCCGAAGAAGGGCCTGCTCGTCGGCTGCGGCGAAGGGACGCTTGAGGTACTTGAGATGCAGGCGCCCGGCTCCAGGCGAATGGATGCCAGGGCTTATCTGATGGGCAAGCCGATGCCTGTCGGGACGATTTTCAGCGGGGAGAGAAACTGAATGGGCGATCAGCGCTTTAACAAACCGCGCCAGGGCCGCGGCGAAAACAGGCCGGAGCCGCTTCCGGCGAAACGCCGCCCGGCCGATGCGGGCAATCCGAAAACAGACCGGAGTTCCTTCGGCGAGAAGGCCGGCGCGCCGCGTTTTTCCGCGCGGGGGCCGGAGCGCGCGCGGCCGTCGTCCGGGCGCGAACAGGGCGGGCGGCCGGGCGCCGCGCCGAAGAACATGGACGCGCGCAAGCTGGCGCTCAGCGCGCTGTGCGACGTGACCATCGGCGGCGCATATGGCAACATCGCCCTGGACAAGCGCCTGCGCGAAGCCAGCCTGTCTCCGGAAGACAAGCGGCTGGCGACCAGTATTTTCTACACGGCGCTGGAAAACCGCATGTACATCGACTACCTGCTCGCGCAGTTCATCGACCACATGCCGGAGGAAAAGGTGGTGCGGGAGCTCCTGCAGATCGCCGCGGCGCAGATCCTGTTCATGGACCGCGTGCCGGATTACGCGGCAGTCGACGAGGCTGTGAACCAGATCAGGGCGTTCAACCGGCCGCAGTACGCGCCCATGGTAAACGGCGCGCTGAGGAACCTCATCCGCGCGCGCGACGCGGGCTCGCTGAAGACGCCCGACCGCGCGGCCAATCCCGTGCGGTATCTCTCGATCATGCATTCGCTGCCCGAAACCATGGTGGCGCGGCTGGTGGAGACGTACGGCGCGGAGACGGCGGAGGCCATCGTGTCGCACAGGCCCTCCGAGCACTGGGAGACCGTGCGGCCCAACCTGAACGAGCTGGACGACGCGGCGTTTGAGCGGCGGATGGAGGAGCGCGGGTGGCACTTCGTGCCCGGCGCCGCGCCCCACAGCTGGCGCGTCATCGGCGCGGGCGACCTGCCGTCCGACCCGGATTACCGGCGGGGGCTTTTCAGCATCCAGTCGGAGAGCTCCATGCTGGCGGCGATGGCCGTGGACGCCCGGCCCGGCATGATCATCATCGACGCCTGCGCGGCCCCGGGTGGCAAATCCGCGCTGATGGCCGAGCTCATGCAGGGCACGGGCCGCGTATACGCCTATGAGCTTCACGGGCATCGCGTGGAGCTGATCAAAAAGAACGCCGCGCGGCTGCGGCTGTACAACATCCGCCCGATTGAGGCGGACGCCACCGTGTTCCGTCCGGAAAACGAGGGCGCGGCGGACGCCGTGCTGCTGGACGCGCCGTGCTCCGGCCTGGGCGTCATGGCCAGCAAGCCGGATCTCAAATACCGGCTGAAGGACGAGAGGATCGAGGTCATCGCGCAGACGCAGCGAAATCTCCTGGACACCTGCTGCCGCTATGTGAAGCCGGGCGGCACGCTGGTCTACTCCACCTGCACGCTGCTGAGGGAAGAAAACGGCGATCAGATCGACAGCTTTCTCGCGCGGCATCCCGAATTTGAGCCGATCGAGAGCGACGGCTGGCTGCCCGAAGCGCTGAAGCCGTATTTTGCCCACGGCCGGATTCAGCTGCTGCCGCATCGCGACAGGGGCGTGGAGGGCTTCTTCATCGCCCGCCTGCGCCGCGTGAGGTAGGCCATGGAACAGCTGCTTTCGATGAATCAGGACGAGCTGACCGAATGGCTGAAGGCGCGGGGCTATCCGGCCTTCCGGGGCCGCCAGCTCCATGAATGGCTGACGAAGGGCGCGTCCTTTGAGGAAATGACCAACCTGCCGAAGGATTTCCGCGGCAGGCTGTCGCAGGCGGCCTCGGCCAATCCCGTGCGCATTCGCGACGCCTTCGTCTCGCAGCTGGACGGCACGGAGAAGTATCTCTACGAGCTGGAGGACGGCAACCTAATCGAGGGCGTGCTGATGCGCTACCATCACGGCAACACGCTGTGCCTGTCCACGCAGGTGGGCTGCCGCATGGGCTGCGCGTTCTGCGCGTCCACGCTGGAGGGCTGCGTGAGGTCGCTGACGCCGGGGGAAATGCTGGGGCAGATCGTCGCGGTCAACCGCCGGCTGAACGGCGCGGGCCGGGTGGGCAACGTGGTGCTGATGGGCAGCGGCGAGCCGCTGGACAACTACGACAACGTGATGAAATTCCTGCGCCTGATGAGCGATGAAAGGGGCCTGAACATGTCGCTTCGGGGCGTGTCGCTCTCCACGTGCGGGCTGGTGCCGAACATGTATCGCCTGGCGGAGGAGGGCCTGCCGGTGACGCTGTCGCTGTCGCTGCACGCGCCGAACGACGCGATCAGGCGCAGGCTCATGCCGGTGGCGAAGGTCTACGCCATCGACGAGGTGCTCGCGGCCTGCCGCCATTATGTGGAGAAGACCGGCCGCCGCGTGATCTTCGAATACGCGATGGTGGGCGATATGAACTGCGAGCCGGCCCACGCGGACGAGCTGGCCGGCCGGCTGCGCGGCCTGCAGTGCCATGTGAACCTGATTCCGCTCAATGAGGTGAAGGAGCGCGGCGCGCTCAGGGCGCCCACGCCGGAGCAGGTGGAGCGCTTTATGAAACGCCTGCAGGAGAGGCACATTTCCGTGACCCGGCGCCGGGAGATGGGCGACGACATTCAGGGCGCGTGCGGCCAGCTGAGGCGGCACACCCTGATGAACGGGGGCCTGTGACCGTTCCGGACATGTACGGCGGTCAGTTTTGACGGACCGGTCACAGGACGTGTCCGGCGCCGGACGATTTATTGAAACGGAGGCGTTTTTGGTGAAGGTATTTGCTTTGACCGATAAGGGCCGCGTGCGTTCGATCAACCAGGACGCCTTCTATCAGCCCAGGCCCGGCGAAACCTTTGCCGTCATTGCGGACGGCATGGGCGGCCACCAGGCGGGCGACGTGGCCAGCGCCATGGCGGTGGAGGAATTCACCCGCTGGCTCAAGTGCGCGCCGCGCCTGAGCGAGGAGACCATCCGCTACGCCGTGTCCGAAGCCAATCGCGTGGTGTATCTCAAATCGCGCCTCGAGCCGGACAAGGCCGGCATGGGCACGACGCTGACGGCGCTCTGGATGGACGACGACAGCGTGCTGCTGGCGCACATCGGGGACAGCCGCGCCTTTCGCCTGCGCGAGGGTGAGCTCAGGCAGATGTCGCGCGTGCACAGCCTGGTGGGCGAGCTGGTTGAAAGCGGGGAGATCACCGAGCAGGAGGCCCGCGTGCATCCCCAGCGCAACATCATCACGCGGGCGCTGGGAACGGCCGGCCGCGTCGACGTGGACATCAGCCGCTTCAGCCGGAAGCGCGGCGATGTGTGGCTGCTCTGCTCGGACGGCCTGACGAACTATCTCGACCGGGAGGAGCTGCAGGCCATGCTGCGCAGCCGGCGCAAGTGGCAGGCCAAGGCCGAGGAGATGGTCAGGACGGCGCTGGATCGCGGCGGCGCAGACAACGTGACCGTGTTGATTGTGGTCTGTGACGGAGGTGTCTTATGAAGCAGGCACCGCTGTCAGGGCGGTATGAGCTGGAGGAAATCGTGGGCACCGGCGGAATGTCCGTCGTCTACCGCGCGTGGGATCTGAAAAACGACCGCGAGGTGGCGGTCAAGGTCCTGCGTCTGGAATACCTGACGGACGCCGATTTCGTGCGCCAGTTCAACCGCGAAGCACAGGCCGCGTCGCAGATGTCCCATCCCAACATCGTGAACATGTACGATGTGGGGCAGGATGGCGACACGCGCTATCTCGTCATGGAATATGTCAAGGGCATCACGCTCAAGGATATGATCCGCCAGAATGGCCAGCTCAATCCCCAGCGCGCTGTGCAGATGACGCTGAAGATTCTCGCGGCCATTGACCACGCGCACAGGAACCACATTGTTCACCGCGACATCAAGCCGCAGAACATTCTCGTGGACAGCGAGGGCCGCGTGAAGGTGGCCGATTTCGGCATCGCCCGCGTGGTCGATTCCGCGTCGAATACGGGCAGGGGCAATGTGCTGGGCTCCGTGCATTACTTTTCGCCGGAGCAGGCGCGGGGCGCCGTTGCCGATGCGAAGAGCGACCTCTATTCGGTGGGCGTCGTGCTGTACGAAATGGTCACGGGCCGCGTGCCCTTCGACGGCGAAACCCCGATGGCCATTGCGCTCAAGCACATTCACGATAAGCCCGCGCCGCCCTCGACCTACAACCCCGAGGTGTCGAAGGCCCTGGACGAGGTGATCCTGAAGGCGCTCGAGAAGGACACGGGCGCGCGCTATCAGACCGCGGCCGAAATGGCGACCGACCTCAAGCGCGCGCTCAAGATGCCCATGGGCGGGTTTTTGCGCCGCGCTCCGGAAAAGACCGCCCGCGAGCGCGGCCCACGCCGCTGGACCAGCCGGCTGCTGGTGGGCGTGGTGGCGGTGGCGCTGGCGGTGGCCCTTATGGGCAGCTGGCAGTTCTACGAGAGGCTCAAGACGCGCGTGCGCGTGCCCTCGATGACGCTGGCCGACGTGGAGGACGCGCTGGCCCAGCTGGAGGCGCAGGGCCTCGGCTACGTTGTGGAGCAGCGCTATGACGACAAGGTGGTCTCCGGCGCGGTGATCGCGCAGAGCCCCGAGCCGGGCACGCTGCTCTATCCGGGCGAGGAGGTGCGCCTGTCGGTGAGCCTCGGCCGGGAAGCGGTGGCCGTGCCGGACGTGGTGGGACACGCGCGCAACGAAGCTGTGCAGGAGCTGGAGGCGTCCGGCCTGGTGGCGGGCGAGGTGCAGCTTGAGATTGCGGACGACGTGCCTGTGGGCGCGGTGATCCGCACGCTGCCTGCGGCGGGCGAAGAGATTCCGCCCTTTTCCGAGGTCGCTCTGGTGGTCAGCGGGGAGAGCGCGGCCGTGCCCGGCCTGAAGGGGCTGACCGTGGAGCTCGCTCGCGCGACGCTGGCCGCCTCGGGCCTGCAGCTGGGCGAGGTCACGCAGCAGGACAGCGCCGGGGAAGGCGGACTCGTGCTCGACCAGTCGATCGCGGCGGATACCCGCGTGCTCTGGGGCACGCAGGTGGACGTCACGGTGAGCCGGATGAGCGAGATCGTCTATTCGCAGCGCGTGAGCGTGCCGCTCGCCATCGCGGAAAACGGAACGACCGTGCGCGTCACGCTGAGCGTCGGCGACAGCGAGCGGGAGGTCTACCGCGGCGTACTCAACGCGGGCGAGCAGACCCTGGAAATCGTTCTGGACAGCATGCGCGCAGGCGCCCAGGTTTTGCGGGTGTACGCCGGAGAGGAATTGAAGGACGAACGCAATGTCGTCTTTGGAGACGAGTGATCGGGAGGCTTTCGTTTGGAGGGAATCATCCTGAGCGGCATCGGCGGCTTCTACACGGTGCGCGAGGAATCGGGGAGATGCCATACGCTGCGGGCGCAGGCCAAGCTCAGGCGCCAGCGCATCACGCCGCTGGTGGGCGACAGGGTCAGCTTTCAGCCGGGCGCCGGCGGCCAGAACGGCTGGCTTGACGCCATCCAGCCGCGGCGCAATCAGCTGGTGCGTCCGCCCGTGGCGAACATCGACGTGATCGGCGTGGTCGTCGCGGCGGGAACGCCCGCGCCCGACCTGCTGCTCGTCGACCGGATGCTGATGCAGGCGCGGCGGAGCGGCATTGAGACGGCCCTGATCGTCAACAAGCGCGACGAGGACGGCGACATGGCGGAGGCCATCGCGCGGCAATACGAGAAGAGCGGCGCGGCCGCGTTCCTCACCTGCGCGACGACCGGCGAGGGGGTCGCGGCGTTGCGCGCGTTTCTGGCGGGCAAGGTGCACGCGCTGGGCGGCCAGTCCGGCGTGGGGAAGAGCTCGCTCATCAACCGGCTGTATGGGTTCAGCCGGGAAACCGGCCGTCTGTCGGAAAAAATCGACCGCGGCAGGAACACCACGCGACACTGCGAGCTGATTCCGCTGCCGGACGGCGGCATGGTTCTGGATACGCCCGGCTTCAGCCTGCTGGAGCTGGAGCTCTGCGACCCGTTTGAGCTGCGGCTTCTGGTGAAGGAATTCGAACCGTTCGAGGGCATGTGCCGCTTCGCGCCCTGCGCGCATGTGAGCGAGCCGGGCTGCGCGGCGCGCGCGGCCGTGGAGCGCGGCGAGGTGTCCCGCGAACGGTGGGAGAGGTACTGCGCGCTATTCGACGACATGAAGATAAGATGGAGGGAACGCTATGGTTAAGGTGGCACCGTCTCTGCTGGCGGCGGATTATCTGAAGCTCGGCGAGGAGATTGCCCGCATGAAGGACGCGGGCGCGGACTGGCTGCATTTCGACGTGATGGACGGCATGTTTGTGCCGAATCTTTCCTTCGGTCAGGGCATTCTGAAGGCGGCGGCCGGAACGGGCCTGCTGCCCTGCGACGCGCATCTGATGATTGAAGGGCCGGAGCGTTACATCGAGGAATTTGCGCAGGCCGGCGCGCGGGTTATCACCGTGCACGCCGAGGCGACCAATCACCTGCACCGCCTGCTGCAGCAGATCCACGCGTGCGGCTGTCTGGCGGGCGTCGCGCTCAATCCGGCCACGTCGCCGGACTGCCTGCGCTACGTGCTAGGCGAATTCGATCTGGCGCTGGTGATGACGGTCAATCCCGGTTTCGGCGGCCAGAAGATGATCCTGCCGGCGGTCGAAAAGATCGCCGAAATCGACGGCATGCTCAAAAAGGCGGGCGTTTCGGCGGAAATCGAGGTGGACGGCGGCGTCAATGAAGCCAACGCGGCCATGCTGGTGGAAAAGGGCGCGACGGTACTCGTGGCCGGCTCGGCGCTCTATCACGCGCCGGACGCGGCGGCCTTCATCCGGCATGTGAAAAAGTAGGGGACAGGCAACAAGAGCGGTGCCTTCCGATAAAATGGAGTGAGAGATTCCATCGGGAGGTGCCGCTTTATGCGTTCATGTGAAAGGTTTTCCGGCCCGGGCTGCCGCGTGCCCTGCTTCCTGACGAAAACGGCGGGCGTCGCGCTGGCCGCCGTGGGAGGGCTGCTGGTGCTGATCTTCATTCCCATACGGATGTGGCTGGCGCTGCTGGGCCTCCTGCTGCTCGCCGCGGGCGTGGCCCTGATCCGGCTCTCCTAGAGGGTGTTTCCAGAGTGTGCTTCTAAAATCCCCGGGGCGCATTTTCGGCGTCTCAGGCTGCATCTTCTTGGATTTGGAAACACACTCCGGGCCCCGCGGCCGTCGGCCGGGTCATTTTGCCAGCCATGTGAGGAACTCGCATTCCAGTCGTCCGTTGTAGTAGCGCCGTTTCCGATCGGCGCGCCGGAGCGCGTTTCGCTCGAAGGACATATCCGCGCTGATGGCACACAGGCTCCAGCCGGGGCAGCGCTCCCTGAGCAGCATCAGCTGCCGCTCGACGGCGGCCGCCGCCTTCCGGTCGCCCATCCGCTCGCCGTAGGGGGGATTGCACAGGAAGACGCCGGCTTCGTCCGTGCGCGTGACGTCGCGCAGATCGCGCCGTTCAAGGGTGATCCGCCCGTTCAGCCCGGCCTGCGCGACATGCCGCCTGGCCAGCTCGAGCGCCTCGGCGCTGATGTCGGACCCCGCGATGCGGACGGGGCGCGCCTTGCCCTCCTCGTATTTCTCCATCGCCTCGGCGCGCAGGCGGCGCATGGCCTCCTGCGGCATGAAGCCCCATTTTTCGCAGTCGAAGGGGCGCGTCAGGCCGGGCGCGCGGTTCATGGCGATGAACGCCGCCTCGATCAGCAGCGTGCCCGTGCCGCAGCAGGGGTCGCAGAGCGGCATCGAGGGCCGCCAGGGCGAAGCGAGCACCAGCGCGGCGGCGAGCGTTTCCCGCAGGGGCGCTTCGCCCGTCCAGGTGCGGTAGCCGCGGCGGTTGAGCGCCGGGCCGGAGGCGTCGAGGCAGACGGAAGCCACGTCGCCGTGGAGGGAAACGTCCACCGCGTAGGTCGCGCCGGTTTCCTCGAACCAGTCGACGCGATAGGCGCGCTTCAGCCGCTCCACAATGGCCTTCTTGACGATGGACTGGCAGTCCGAAGGGCTCATGAGCGTGGAGCGGGCGCAGTGAGCGCGGATCGGGAAGGCGGCGTCGCGCGGGAGATAATCCTCCCAGGGCAGCGCCCGGACCTGCTCGAACAGGCTGTCGAACGTGCGCGCCTCGAACCGGCCGGCGACGAGCATCACGCGGTCGGCGCATCTCAGCCACAGGTTGGCCTGGAAGGCCTGAGCCGGATCGGCGTCGAACAGCACGCCGCCCGCGGGCTGCGGGCGCACGCCGTCGATGCCCAGCCGCTTCAAATCCCTGCCTGTCTGGCCCTCAAGCCCGAAGGCCGTGTTCGCGATCCATTGCATGCAAATCGTCCCCGTCGTGTATGGATTGGCGGAACCGCGCGGCAAAGGGCGGTTCCGCCTTTTCATGAAGATTATAGCATGGATCGCGCCATCCCGCAATGTCAAATTACTCGTCCGTTCCGAAGAGCAGCCGGGCCTGAGCCTGCAGGAACTGGTCGGCGACCGCGTCGGCCTCGTTGACGAACGCGGGCAGGGACAGCGTGGCCTCGGCGGCGTCGTAGGGCGCGCCGTTGACCAGCACCTCGACGCCCGTGATCCCCGGGAACTGGGAACAGGTCAGCGCGAGCGCGCGCAGCGCCTGGCGGCCGCCGTCGCTGGCGTCGATGAGGTTCATGAATTCGTCGGTGAGGTTGATGACGGCCTGGCCCGCCTTGTCGATGTCCACGCTGATCAGGCCGCAGCCGGCCGGCAGCGCGCTTTCGAGCGGGCTCATGGCGCTGGGCCCCTTGAGCAGCTCGAGCACGGCGGTGTTGATGTCGGCGTCGCCGTAGACCATGCGCGTGACGGGCACGATGAGAGACCCCGTTTCGCCCGCGAAGTACAGCGTGACGGCCTGCGCGTCCTCGACGGGGAAGGCGGCCGATACGGACTCGAGGTTGATCATGCCCCGCGTGAAGTCGCCCGAGACCGCGGTGCCGTGCGGGAGCGCTTCGACCTCCTGGCCGTTGATGAGGAACCGGACGGTTTCGACGGTGTCGAACTCGGTCAGCGTCTGCACGATGGCGTTCACCATGTTGGTCTCCGCGACGGCGTCAGGCAGGCCCGTGACGGCGCCGCTCAGGTTGACGCGCGCCGTGCCGCCGGATATGTCCAGATCAATGTCGGTGCCCTCGGGCAGCACGGTGCGCAGCCCCAGCCGCGCGGCCTCCATGTCGTTGTGCGGTGAGGACACCATCAGCGAGAGCGTGGCCCTGGCGATTCCCTCCTGCGGCTCGATCCGCTTCATGACGGGCACGAGGTATCCGTTGTTGTCCTGGTAATAGACGATCGTTTTGACGGAAGCGCCGGAATCGGCGGCCGCCTCCACGGACGCCAGCGGCGCGGGCGAGGCGCCCGCTTCGGGCGTCGTCGCGGCGGCGAGCGGCTGTGAAGACGGCGTTTCGCCCGGCAAAGCGGTATCCGGATCGCCGGGACCGCCGTGCCAGAACTGCCAGGTGAGACAAAGCAGCACCGTCAGCGCGAGCAGGCAGGCGGACAGAAAATACATCCGGCGCTGATCGTTCAGAAATTTCATGAGCTCATCCTCCTTGCGCGTTTTATCCAAGGCAAGTCTATTCGCGCCCCTGGGCGGGTATGCGGAAGCGCCGGGACGGGCCGTTTGCATTGGTCCCCGTCCTGTGATATAATGACAGCGCGGCCCGCCGCACGGATTGATTCTGTTTTATCGCGTCAGGAGGTACGTTGATTTGGATAATGCCGCCATACTGGCCCGCGAGTTTTCGCTGCAGCTCAGGCAGGTTCAGGCCGTCATCGAGCTGCTGGATGCGGGAAACACCATTCCCTTCATCGCCCGCTACCGCAAGGAGGTCACGGGCTCCCTGGACGATCAGCTGCTGCGCGAATTGTGGGAGCGGCTGGAATACCTGCGCAGCCTGGAAAAGCGGCGCGAGGAGATCGAAAAGCTGCTCGCCGAGCAGGATGCGCTGAGCGACGCGCTGAAGGAACAGCTCGCCGCCGCGTGCACACTGGCCGAGCTGGAGGATCTGTACAGGCCCTTCCGGCCCAGGCGGCGCACCCGGGCGACCATCGCGCGCGAGCGCGGACTCGAGCCGCTGGCCATGTGGCTGCAGATGCAGCGGCCCGGATGCGACGTCGGGGCGGAGGCGGCGAAATACATCGACGGGGAAAAGGACGTGCCGGACGCCGAGGCGGCGCTGTCCGGCGCGCGCGATATCCTGGCCGAGCTGGTCAGCGACGACGCGGCGCTGCGCAAAACGCTGCGCGAGCTGCTGCTGCGCGAGGGCGTGATCGAGACGAAGGCGGCCCGGGACGAGGACAGCGTGTACGGCATGTACTACGACTATCGCGAGCCCGTCGCGCGGATGGCCGCGCACCGGGTGCTGGCCGTCAACCGGGGCGAGCGGGAGGAATTTCTGAAGGTTGCGCTGACCGCTCCGGAGGAAAAGACGCTGCGCGCGGTGAAGGACGCCTTCGTGCGTCCCGGGTCGCCGGCGTCCGATCAGATGGCGCTGGCCTGTGAGGACGCGTGGGAACGGCTGCTTTTTCCCTCGCTGGAGCGCGAGGTGCGCGGCGCGCTGACCGATCGGGCCAACGAGGCGGCCATTCGCGTGTTTTCCCGGAACCTGCACCAGCTGCTCATGCAGCCGCCCATCAAGGGCAAGGTGACGCTGGGCGTGGACCCCGGCTTCCGCACGGGCTGTAAGCTGGCGGTGGTGGACGAGAGGGGCAAGGTGCTGGATACCGGCGTGGGACACTTCACGCTGCCCGGCCAGGAAGCGGCGAAGGCCGCCGCGGCCCGGCTCATCAGGGGGTTCGTCAAAAAGTACGGCGTCACGGCCATCGCCATCGGCAACGGCACGGCGTCCCGGGAGAGCGAGCAGTTCATCGCCTCGCTGCTTCCGGATCTGCCCGGCGTGGCCTATATGATCGTCAGCGAGGCGGGCGCCTCCGTCTATTCCGCCAGCAAGCTGGCCGCGCAGGAATTCCCGGATTTCGACGTCACCCAGCGCAGCGCCGTGTCCATTGCGCGCCGGATGCAGGATCCGCTGGCCGAACTGGTCAAGATCGATCCGAAGGCCATCGGCGTGGGGCAGTATCAGCACGACCTCAGGCAGAACGAGCTCGCCGCCGCGCTGGACGGCGTGGTGGAGCAGTGCGTGAACATGGTGGGCGTGGAGGTTTCCACCGCTTCGGCTGAGCTGCTGTCCCACGTGGCGGGCATCGGGCCTGCGCTGGCCCGGAACATCGTGGCCTATCGCGAGGAAAACGGCATTGCCTCGCGCGCGGCGCTCAGGAAGGTGCCCAAGCTGGGGCCGAAGGCCTTTGAGCAGTGCGCCGGCTTTCTGCGGGTGATGGACAGCCGCAATCCGCTGGACGCCACGGCCGTCCATCCCGAGAGCTACGAGGCGGCCAAGGCGCTGCTGGCCACGCTGGGCTTCGATGCGAAGGACATGAAGCGCGGCGGCGTGCCCGGCATCGGGGAGCGCGCCCGCGCGTACGGCCTGGATAAACTGTCCGGGGAGCTGGGCATCGGCCTGCCCACGCTGCAGGATATGCTTTCCGAGCTGCAGAAGCCGGGCCGCGATCCCCGCGACGAGCTGCCCAGCCCGGTGCTGCGCACCGACGTTTTGGACATGAAGGACCTGAAGCCCGGCATGGAGCTGACCGGCACGGTGCGCAACGTCATTGACTTCGGCGCGTTCGTGGACATCGGCGTGCATCAGGACGGCCTGGTGCACATATCCCGCATGGCGGAGCGCTTCATCAGGCATCCCTCGGATGTGGTGACGGTGGGCGACGTGGTGAAGGTGTGGGTGGTCAGCGTGGATGAGAAGAAAAAGCGCATCGCGCTGACAATGGTCAGGGACAGGCTTTGAGACGGGCCGGGACGCTTTATGGGAGGAAACTGACGGACGACACGCGGAGAGAGGTGACGTGGATATGGCGCTCTTTCACAGGCGCGGCCCCGATGTCGGCGCCGGCTACGACCCGGCCGTCGAGCAGCCGGCCGTGCGGCGAAGCATCTGCACCGGCGAGATGACCGTTGGCTTTGTCAACCGCAGGACAGGCCGGTTCCGGGATGTGATGAAGGCGGACAGCCCGCGGGAGCTTGAGGCGTTCTGCCGGGCCGTGGGCGTTGAAGAGAAGGAACTGCGGACAATATACTGATCAGGGCGCGACCGCCCGTTCAGGGGCCGGTACCGGGCGCTTTGCCAGATGGGAAAGCGCCCCGGTACCGGCCCCTGCTGAACGGCGCGGACGCGCCCTGAACGTTTTGGGGTTCCGCCGTCAACGGCTGAACAGCTGGTTGATGTTCTTCAACGTCTCGCGCACCAGCTGGTCGCCGCCGACGTGGCCGACGAGACCGCTGGACAGGAACGCGCTGTAATGGCCGCCCTTTTCCGCTTTTTCGGTGGGAAGATAGCCTTCCGTGCCGTTGGCCAGCTGGATGAGGAAGGTCTGCTCGGCCAGGCTGCGCGCCTTGATCTGGTTGCCGTAGTCCAGGAACAGCTCGAAGGGGTTGGAGGCGATGGCCACGGTGCCCAGGCGGATGATGTGCACCTCAGTATCCAGGATGTCCATCTTCTCCTGCAGCTCCGCCCGCCTCAGGATGCCTAGGTGCACCTGCAGGGCCGCCGCGTCGTTGTAGTCCACATCGCCCTCTTTTTCCCGCAGATACTCCTGAACCGCCCGGCGCGCGTTGATGATCTCCGTGAGCGTCGCCCGGCGAAGGGGCAGCTGCATCATATGCACCTGATGGACGAGCTCCGGATCGGTCTGCGGCGCGTCAAGGCCCTCGTCGTACACGTCGATGATCTCGTTGGCGATTCGCTTGCCGGCCTTGCGCATGCCGGCCAGGTCGAACATGGACGGATCGGCCTTGCGGCGCGGCGGATTGTTGCGCTTCAGGTTGGGATCGTGCACGTCGCTTTCCGGCTCCACCCAGCGGATCAGATCCACGGGGCACTGATCGCCCGCCGCGCTGCACAGAGGCAGCAGGAAGATGTCCTCGCCGAAATGCCGGCGCAGCAGCATCTTGGCCTCGCCCCAGAAGTCCGGCGAGACGAACAGCCTGTGCTGGACGCACTGGGCGGGACAGGCCAGATTGGCCACGATGCCGGTCAGCCTGCCGCCGCCGTCAAAGGTATACAAAAGCTCGATGCCGGAGTCGTTGCCGCCCTCCAGCTGGGTGAAGACCGCGGTGTCGGTGTCGCCCCACATCTGCGCGGTGCCGTCGGAGTAGCAGGCGCGGCGGCACATGCCCACGGCCGCGCGTCCGAACGCGTTGCTGAAGCAGCCCGGCGTCAGCTTGCGCCAGGCGCTCAGCGCGCACTGGGCGATTCGGTCGGAGAGGAATTCCAGCAGTTCGCTGTCGGTGGCGATTTCGGGATTCTGGGTGATGTTGGCGCTCTCCACATACTTCTTGTTGGGAGGCAGCTCGTTTTCGATCAGCGCGCGGAAGGAGGAGCTTGCGCCGCTCTGCTTTCTGGAAGAATTGCCGCGGCCCGCGTAGCCCGGCCCGGTGTGGGTGTGGATCGCCGAGATGATGACCTTCATCGGATCCAGCCCAATGTCGTTGCCCGCCAGCCTGCCGCGCACGGCCTCCACCAGCGAACAGGAGATGCCGACCAGGTCGCAGCCGCACATAACAACCTGCTCGTCGTCCGTGGCCATGGCCATCGCCGTGACGGTCAGGGGCTTTTCCACATATTCGGAGATGCGCTCGGCAAACTGCCCCACAAGGGAAACCTTCTTTTTGGGCGTGATATCGACCTCCGCCCAACCAATTCGGAACTGACCCATAGTAAAGCCTCCTTCGTCGCAATGTTTTGCGACTTTTATTATAATGAAAGCGGCGCGTTAAGTCAACCGTATCGCGCGCCCGTCCGAAAAAATACTTGCATTATGCCATCGCAGAGAGTATAATCTGAAGTAAATGTTATACTCTTTTCCTCCTGAAACCCTATGCGTCTTCGGGCGTCTTTTCCGCCGCCGCGCTTCGGTCAATTTGGCGGCGAAAAGAATCCGTCCCGAATCCGCGCGGGTTTTTGGACGCCATTCATGTGTCATCAGGTGTTTGGAACGCGGTCCGGACGCGCGCGGCCGGCATCCGCTTCGGCCGATGGATCCGGGCTGCGGGAACGATAATGCGAATGCGAGGAGGCGCTGCAATGGGCGTGATGCGACTGACGGCTGCCGGCGACGCGATGGTGTTCCGCCGCTTTTCCGGCGAGTATCCGGGCTTCCGGATGGTGCGTGATTTTATCGGCAGGGGAGATTTCCGATTTCTGAATCTTGAAACCACCGTGCACCGCTTTGAGACCTTCGGAGCGGCGGTCAGCGGCGGCAGCTGGTTCTGCACATCGCCCGAGGTGCTGCGGGACATGCACGTCTTTGGCTTCAATGCGCTCTCCACGGCCAACAACCACGCGATGGATTATTCCCACGCCGGGCTTCTGAAGACGCTCGAATACATTCGGCGGGAGGGCTTTGCCTGCGCTGGCACGGGCGCGTCGCTGGCCGAGGCGGCGGCTCCGGCCTACGTGGATACGCCGGCGGGGCGCTTCGCGATGATCGGCGCGTGCTCGTCCTTCCATCCGGACGCCATGGCGGGCAACGGCGCCCGCGGCGTGCCGCCCCGGCCGGGCCTCAACGCCATTCGCCACGACACGATCTATCAGCTTCAAAAGGACCGGCTGGAGCAGCTTCGCCGGATCGCCGACGACGTGCTGATCAACGCGGCCGATGAAATCCATCGCAAGCAGGGCTACAGGCCGCCGGTGGAGGCGGGCATGACGGCTTTCGGCGCGCTGCGCTTTGAGTGCGCGGAGCAACCCGGCAAGCGCACCGCGGTCAACGAGGCCGACATGCGGCGCGTGGAGCAGTCCATCCGCGAGGCGCGCTTTATGGCGGACTGCGTGGTGGTGGCCATGCACTCCCATGAGATTCCCGCCGGCAGTTCGGAGGAGCCGGATCAGTTTTATATTGAGTTCGCCCACCGCTGTATCGACGCGGGCGCCGACGCCGTCATCGGCACGGGCCCTCATCTGCTGCGCCCCATCGAGATTTACAGGAACCGGCCCATTTTCTATTCGCTGGGCGATTTCATCATCCAGCTCGAGACCATTCAGAATGCGCCGGCGGATATGTTTGAGAAGCAGGGCATGAAGGCGGACGCCGGGCTGGACGCCATGTTCGAGAACCGTTCCGGCGGCGGCCGGCACGGCCTGTACTATGAAAAGATCATGTTCGAAACCGTGGTGCCCTGCTGGGCGTACGAGGATGGGAAGCTGTGCCAGCTGGAGCTGCTGCCCGTCGAGCTGAATTTTGACGCGCCCAGATCTGTCGGCGGGTGGCCGAGGGTCAGGACCGACGGCGGCATACTGGAGCGCCTGGCTGACATGAGCCGGCCCTACGGCACCCGGATCGAAATCCGGGACGGCATCGGAATCGTGCAATTGTGAGGAGGATATGATATGAATCTGACCAGCGACATGCAGGCATACATCGTGGCGTGCCAGGATGAACTCAAGCAGCTGATCCGCGACCTGTGCGCCATCCCCGCGCCCTCTCACCACGAGGAGCGCCGCGCGGCCTTCTGCCAGGAGTGGCTCACCGCCGCGGGCTTTGAGGGGGTTCATATCGATTCGGCGCTCAACGTCGTGGCCGCCTGCCCGTCATCCGATCATTCGGCGGTGACCGCGTTTATGGCGCACACCGACACCGTGTTTCCCGACATGGATCCCCTCCCGTTCCGGGAGGACGAGCACACCTTCTATTCTCCCGGCGTCTGCGACGACACGGCCAACCTCGCCGTGATGCTCATCTGCGCGCGCTATTTCCTGCGGCGCGGCTGCCGGGGCCGGAACGATCTTCTGTTCATCGCCAATTCGTGTGAAGAGGGTCTTGGCAACCTGAAGGGCAGCAAGGAAATCGTCCGCGCTTATGGCGACCGGATGAACGCCCTGATCACCTTCGACGGCGTCCGGCTCAACCGCGTGGTCAACAATGCCGTCGGGTCGCACCGCTACAGGGTGAGCGTCGGCACCGAAGGCGGCCATTCCTATGCGGCCTTCGGCAACCGCAACGCGATCCGGTATCTCGCCTCGATGATCGACACGCTCTACTGCATCAGGGTGCCGGTCAAGGAGGGCACGAAGACCACCTATAACGTGGGCCTCATCTCGGGCGGGACCTCCGTCAACACCATCGCCGAGCAGGCGGAAATGCTCTACGAGTATCGTTCGGACGATGTGGAATGCCTGGAAACCATGAAGCATTCCTTCGAATCGGTCGTGGAGGCCTATCGAGCCATGGGCATATCCGTCGAGGTCGAGCTGGTGGGCAACCGGTCCTGCATGAAGGGCGTCGATCCCGAGGCCCATGCGGCGCTGGTTGCGCTGGCCGAGCAGTCCATCCGCGGCATCGTGGGGCAGGAACCCGTGCGCGCGTCCGGCTCGACCGACGCCAACAGCGCGCTGGCCGCCGGCATTCCCGCCATCTGCCTGTCCGGCGTCGGCGGCAGGGGGTGCCATACCCGGGAGGAATCCCTCAATCTCGACAGCCTGGTCAACGGATGCCGGTTTGTGATGGACTTCCTGGCGAATTTCTTCACGGCCTGAGGCGCCCGGAACGCATCCGGCCAGAATAAAAGCGGTCCTCAATCCGCGGCGGACGCCGGAGAGCGTCGATTCCGCCGCGGATTGAGGAGAGAAAGCGTCGTCGTCCGGCATCGCCGGATTTGTTTTATTCCTCGGTTTCCAGGCTGAGCAGATACACGCAGCTGCCGCCGACGGGCAGGATCAGCTGAGCGCGATTCGCGGTGAAGAACTCCGTCTTGGCGAGCGCAAGATCGCTTGCTTCGTCCAGCCGATAGACCCGAACCGCCTTCACGCCCTCGCCCAGGCCGTCCATATCCACCGTCAGCCGTTCCTCCCCGCAGCGGAAGCAGGAGAGGAGCGCGGCTTTCTTCTTTTCCTGCGCGGCGGCCATGACGTAGGCGCCGGGCACGTCGCTTGCAGCCTGCGCCGACTGGCCCAGGGCGTAGAGCTCATTGAACGCCTTGAAGGCAAAGTAGGGCTTGGCGGGCCGCTGGCTGGGGAAGTGGAACAGGCCGCAGTAGGCGCGCGTGGGCAGGGCGTCGTAATACATGGCCTTGTCCACCGGCCCGGCCTGCAGCAGGGCGAACGCCGCGGCCACGAAGGCTGCGCCGTCGGCGGTCTTCATGTCGTCGAAGCGCGTGGGATTCCTGGAAACGTAGTTCCACTCGTTGAATATGTTCTCCGTGTCGTAGAAGCCGTATTCATACAGCTTGTCGCCCACATAGCGGGCGTGGGCGTCCAGCTCGGCGGGGTCGTCGGTGTACAGGTGCCACGAGAAGAAATCCACCGGCACGCGGCCGGTCATGCGGGCCAGGAATTCGTCGAACCACACCATGAAGCTCTCGTAGAACTCGCCCATGTTCTCCCGGGTGAGGCAGTAAAAGCCGCAGCTCGCATAGCCGCCCACCCTGATCTGCGGGAAGCGCTGCTTGAGATGGCAGGCGACGGTCTCGTACAGCCGGAAGTAATCCTCACGGGTTCCGGACCACATGGGCGGGTTTTCCGGCTCGTTCCAGATCTCCCAGTAGCGGATGTCGTGATGGAAGCCATTGGCCCAGCCCTCGTTGTAGTGGGCGACGATGTGCTCGCAGATCCGCGCCCACTTATCGAAATCCGGCGGCATGTTCGTGTGCACGCGGCGGATGGCGTAGTGGTTTTCGATCGTCACGCCCAGCCGGTAGAAGATCTGGCAGCCCGAGGCGATGAGGCCGGCCAGGTAGGCGTCGGTAAACTCGAAATGGTAATTGGCCGGATCGTTCTCATCGGCGGAATAATCCGGGAAGATGTTGGGCACATCCACGAAAACCGTGCCGCCGTAGGCCCCCATGGTGTCGTGGAGACGGACGAAGGGGATGCCGGCCTCGCGGAAGCTGTCGATGGGCTTGCCGAAGGTGGCGGGTGAGTTGTTGACGCCGTGTAACGCCTTTACGGGACCGGCGGGATGGGAAAAATCGATCCGAACGCTGTTCATGGGCGTACCTCCTGTCAGTTCGCAGAGTGGGGGACAATTCGCTGCCCTGTCTTCGGATTATAGCATATTGGGATGATTCTGACAATAGCGTGAGGCGGCGTTGCAGGGCCGTCAGCCGCGCTGCCGGCCTTCACTCCGTATTGCGCGGCGGCGCGGAAGTATGCTATAATAGCGGCATGCGGGCGCAGCCGGCATGTCAGCTGCGACGGCGCGAATATGCGAGGAGGGAATGGGCGGGTATGCTTTCCGTTACGGGCATATCGTTTTTGATGCTGTTTGTCTTTGCAGTGGCTTTTTCAGGCTATGCGCTGGGCCGCGTGACCGTCGGAGGCGTGAGCCTGGGCACGGCGGGCGTGTTTGTCATGGCGCTGCTGGCCGGCTGCTTCCTGTATGAGCCGCTCGCGGCGCGGCTGAAGCCGGGCGATGCGGATTACGCCGCCAGCGCGCTGAAGATCATCGAGAACATGGGGCTTATCCTGTTTGTGACATCGGTGGGCTTCATGGCCGGGCCGAGCTTCTTCACGGGCTTCAGAAGGAACTTCAGGTCCTACATATCGCTTGGCGCGGTGCTCATTCTGAGCAGCGCGCTGATGTGCGTATTGTGCATCGCGGCGTTTCACTGCGAGGGCCCGATGGCGGTGGGCATCCTCTCCGGCGCGCTGACGAGCACGCCGGGCTTCTCCGCGGCCAAGGAGGCCGTCGCCGCGGTTTACGGGGCTCCGGAGCAGGCGCGGATTATGGAGGAGATGGTGACCGTCGGCCACGGCATCGCCTATCTCTTCGGCGTGATGAGCAAGGTGCTGTTCGTTCAGCTGGTGCCGAAGCTCGAGCATGCCGATATGGCCGAGGAACGCGGGAAGCTCCGTGCCTCGGCCGGCGAGAGCGCGGCGCGGACGGGCGTCGGGGGCTTCAGCCTCGACAAATACGGCTTCGGCGCGTTTGCGCTGGCCGTGGTGTGCGGCATAGCCATCGGCGGCGTCAGGATCCCGATGGGCAGCTCCGCCTTCGCCCTGGGCACGACGGGCGGTTCGCTACTGGCGGCGCTGGTGATCGCCCATTTCGGCCGCATCGGGCCGCTGAACATGCGGGTCGGGGGAAAGACGCTGGAAGTATTTCGCGAGCTGGGCCTGATGCTGTTCCTGATCGGCGCGGGGGTGCCGGGCGGCGCCAAATTCGTGCAGTATTTCAAGGCGCAGTACTTCCTCTACGGCGTCGTCATGACGGTCGTGCCGATGGCCGCGGGCTATCTGTTCGCAAAAAAGGCGCTTCACCTCAGTTTGCTGAACAGCCTGGGCTCCATCACGGGCGGCATGACCAGCACGCCCGCGCTGGGCATGCTGATCAGCGTCGCCGGCACGGACGAGGTGGCCTCGGCTTACGCCGCGACTTATCCCGTGGCGCTGGTGCTCGTGGTGCTGGTGAGCCAGTTCCTGATTATGCTCTTCCCGTGACGCGCCAGCAGACGGCGCGATGCGGCGCGCCGTCTGCGGGCGGGCCATGGCCGGCCGCCGGAAACGCATGGCCTGCCCATGATGGGTTCATTGGACGATTTGCAGGCCGCCGCGCCGACCGCACGGCAGTCGGAACAGAAGGGGGAAAAAGAGAATGGCTGATCACAGTCCGACCGATGCTGAGATCCGCGCGCTTTTTGAGGCACAGAACGCGCGGCACACAGAGATGACCGCGGCGATTGCCGGCGAGAACCTGAAGGGGTATCCCACAAGAAGCATCAACATCATGGAGCATGCCCAGCTCAACCGTCTGGCGGCCCGGAACGGGATGAAGAATCCGGACTATGTGCATGATCCCGAAGCCGTCTATCTCCGTGCGCTGCGGGAAGTCGGCGCGAATTCGATCGGTCAGTGGATTCCGAGAAATCCCCTGACGATGGCCGAGCATGGCTATGAGACGGAGGTACGCACGGCGACCACCGGCGCCGAACACATAGAGGTGGACGGCATGGCGATCGAGGAGCCGGAGGATGTCGTGGAGCATCTGGAGCGGTTCGAATTCCCGCGGCTGGAGAAAGCGGCGGCGGAATTCGATCTGGAAGCGCGCGTGCGGGAGATCGGGCTGTCTGAATACCGGATTCAGATGCAGATCGGCACGGATTTTCTGAAGACGGGGTTTGGCTTCATCCGCTTTCCGACGCTGGGGTACAACACATACGGCTATGTGAATTATTTCTGCGCCTACGCCATGTATGAGGATGTGATGGCGCGCCATTTCAAGCTCCAGGCGGCGCTGTGCCGCAGGAACAACGAGGCCGCCGCCATTGCATACAATCGCTACAGCCTGCCGAAGCTGTTCATGCTGGATCACGACATGACGGATTCGCGCTCCACGCTCGTGGACATAAAGAGCCTGGAGCGGATCTGGTATCCGCAGCTGGCGTACTGTCTGGAGCCGGTGCTGAAGAAGTGCGACGTGCGGCTGATGTGGCACTGCGACGGGGCGATCACCAGCATGGTGCCCGGCCTGATCGACGTGGGCGTGCGCGGCTTCCAGGGGTTCCAGTACGAGGACGGCGTGGATTTCGCGAAGCTGTGCAGGCTGCGCGGCAACGATGGGCGGCCGCTGCTTATGCAGGCCGGCGTATCCGTCACGAAGACGCTGCCGTTCAAGACGCCCCGCGAGGTGCGGGCGGAGATGGATTATCTGGTCGAAGTGCACGGCGACACGGCGCTGATGCTGGGCTGCTCGTCGAGCGTGACGCCCGGCGTGCCCTCGGAAAACCTGGACGCGCTGATCGAGGGGTTCCGCTATTACAGGACACACCGGGCCTGACGCCCGGCCAGCGCGCAGGACAAAAACCGCCGGCCCGCGATGCGAAAAGCGATCGCGGGCCGGTGCGTTTTTGTTCGGTATGAGGACCGGCGGGATGGGTGCATGGGGCTGCGCTTCAGCGCGCCGCCTTCCCGGCTCAGAGGCTGCGGAGCAGTTCCTCGATGACCAGCGCCACGCCGTCGTGATCGTTGTCGGCGGTGACGCGCGCGCAGGCGCGCTTCACCTCGTCGATGGCGTTGCCCATGGCCACGGCCGTGCCCGCCGCCTGCAGGAGCCCCAGATCGTTGCCGTCGTCGCCGATGGCGAGCGTCTCGCTGCGGTCGATGCCGAGGGCGCGCGCCAGCTCGAGGAAGGCCAGCCCCTTGTCGGCCTCGGGGTGCCCGATTTCCAGGTTCACCCCGCGATGGCCGCGCGTGGTCACGGCGCGGAGCGCAGGCCAGCGCCTCATCTCCTCCGCCATGGCGCGGTGAACCGATCCGACGAGGGTGTCGATGCAGATGTTTTCGACGCCGTGCCCGTCCCGGGCGATGTGGGCGATGAGATCGTCGGAAGGGCGGCGGCTGGCCTGGCCGTAGGCGAGGTTGCCGTGCAGGCGGTAATCGTCCATCAGCGCGTCGTAGAAGCGGCGCTCGCTGTAGCCCAGCCCGCCGGTGAATACGGTGCAGTTGAGGCCGCGCTCAAGCGCGGCGGCGGTGATGGCCTGCGCCGCCGGCTTCGGAATGTAGCGCCCGCGCAGCAGCGCGCCGCTCGCCGCGTCGTGCGTCGTTGCGCCATTGGAGGCGATGATATAGGACACGGCGTCCAGGCGGATGGGGCCCGATGTGCCGGAGAGCGGCCGGCCGGTGAGATAGACGAAGCGGATGCCGGCGCGCGCCGCGGCTTCGATGGCCCCGCGCGTGCGCGGCGAAATCCGCTTTCGGCTGTCGAGCAGCGTGCCGTCGATGTCGAGGCCGATCAGCTTGATGGGCATGGAGGAGCTCCTTTCCGGGCGCAGAAGGGGGTCATTCGGAAATCCGGCTGCACAGCGTCATGGCGGCAAAGCCCACGATCACCATCAGGATGGGCCAGAAGGCCAGCATGGCGCTCCAGCCGGGGAAGATGCACAATATGGACCCCAGCACGAAGCCCAGGATGGCGGAATAGGTGGGGCGCGGGTACTTCGCCAGCAGCCATTTGATGAGCTTGGCGACGGTGAACAGGCCGATGACGCAGCCGAGCGCGAAGGGAATGAGGACGGCCAGGTTGAACGTGTATACGGCCGTGATGACGGTTTCGTAAAAGCCGATCAGCAGCATGACGAACGAGCCGCTGATGCCGGGAATGATCATGGTGCTGACGGCGATGACGCCATAGAGGACGCAGAGAAGCGCGTTCAGCAGGCTGAACCCGCCGCCGGCTGCGCCTTCCGCGGCCTGAGCCGCCGCCTTTGCGGCCTCCTTGGCCTCGTCGGTGTTCTCCCCCGCCAGCGCCATGGGGATCATGATGGCGAAGGTGACGATCAGGGGAATGATGTTGCCGGGCGTGAAGCGCCACGATCGGCTGCCCGTGCGCCGGCTCGTCTGCCGGAAGGTATAGTTTACCAGGATCGGAATGCTGCCGAGAATGACGCCGATGAAGAAGGCGTTGGCCTCGGCGGAATGATTGTCCAGCACCCAGCCCATCAGCTTGGCAAACAGGACGATGCCGACGCCCGCTCCGACACCGAAGACGAGAATGAAGGGCAGTTCCTTCCGCCAGCGGGTGCGCAGGTTGGCGATGAGGTTGATCAGGCGCTCATACACGCCGAATACGACGGCCATGGTGCCGCCGCTCACGCCGGGAATGACGTTGGCCAGGCCGAACACGACGCCCGCAACGAGTATGTAGAGATGATGAAGCATGCTTTTCCTCCCCGTATGATTGAAAATGACTCCCCTGTACTGTATCGCGAAAGGAAAGCGCTGTCAAGGCAGGTTTGTGTAAGCTGATGAAAAGTTTGCAGTCACAAAAAAGTCACAATTCAATATGTCGTATATACTTGACATAAATTAAAATATATATTATTATTTTAGCGGGAGGTGATTCGCATCGCACGAAATCTCAGGATAAAGGCCGCGCGGGCGGCGCTGGATATGTCGCAGAAGGCGCTGGCCGAGGCCGTGGGCGTATCCCGGCAGACGATGAACGCCATCGAACAGGGCGATTACAACCCGACGATCAGGCTGTGCCGGGCCATTTGCAGGGCGTTGGGGAAAACGCTGGACGAACTGTTCTGGGAGGAGGAAGAGCATGAAAAAGAATAGGGCTGGTCTGGACGAAATGCAGCAGGGGAAGCTGTTCAAAATCGAGGAAGCCGGCGTGTGGCTGGCCTTCTGGGGCCTGCTTGCGGCGATCCTCGTTCAGCTGGTGCTGGGGATGACGTTCGGCCAGGTCATCGGCGAGGTGTGCGTCTTCGCGGCGCTGAGCGTTTACCTGTCGTTCGCCTCGCTGAAAAACGGCCTGTGGGCGAAGAGCATGGCGGCCAGCAGAAAGGCCAACGCGCTGTTCAGCCTCGTTCCCGCGGCGGCCGTCGGCGTCCTGTCGGCCGTGAAAGCCTTTGTCATCTCGCACAACGAGCCCAGGGCCGCCCTGCTCCTTCAGCTTGCGGCGACGGTGGTCGTCGTCTACGCCGGCTGCTTCGCGGCGCTGGAGGCGACGAGGCTGATCTGGCGGAAAAAGCGCGACGCGCTGGACGACACGGAGGAATAGGCGGGCGGTCCGGCCCGGCCGGAAAAGCGGAAACAGGCGCGCGACCCATCGGCCGCGCGCCTGGTGTCATGCCGCAGGATCAGTAATCCAGCCCCGTGTAGGTTGCAACCGTCACGTTGGAACCGCTGATCGTCACGATCTGGCCATCCTTCAGCTCGATCTTCTCGATGTTCTCCTTTTTCGTAACCGTGAACATCACCTCGAGATTCGCGTCGTCATGCGGATCGCCGTTGAAGATGCCAACCGCCGCGAGGACGGGGGAGGTCATGGTGTAGGTGCCCTCCGGGAAATCGGTGCCGACGGTGAAGGTGCCCTGCGCCAGCGTGAATTCGCTGTAGGCATCGGAGGCGAGCAGCAGCTGGTCGATTTCCTGACGCAGCGTGAGCAGCTCCTCAAACGACAGGGCAGTCAGGTCGACGCCGAGGGATTCGGCAAACGCAAAGGAGCCGAGCAGCGCCACGAGCACAATCACGGCGATCGAACGGGCGAACTTCTTCATAAAAAATTACCTCCTTGAATGTGATGTTTGACAGGGCGCGGGAACCGTCATGCCGGTTCCCTTTATGCAAATTATAGCAGATGCTCCGTCAAAAAGCAAGTCGCCGTGTTCGCTTTCCATTTTTTTGAGGCGTTTTTGAGGCGAATTACGCTGATTTTTTACACCGGGAAGGCCGTCAAAGAGTATTGACGAATTAGAGGGCTTGTTATATAATGTCGCTAAAGATCATGACCGGGAATAAGTATCCGGAGACAGTCCTCTTCAGAGAGCCGCCGGGCGATGCGAGGCGGCGTGGGCCCTTCGGCGAATACATCCTGCGAGTCGCGCACTGAAGGACGCATACGGTCTGGTAGGATGCGCCGGGTTCGCCCGTCACAGCGGGAAGGTATATGCGGCTTCGGCCGTCGTACCGGAGTGGTCGGCAAAGCCGGCAATAGAGGTGGTACCGCGGTAAGTATTTATCGTCCTCTGCACAATGCTGCAGAGGGCTTTTTATGACCTTCTGCAAGAAAAACAGGATGGAAGGGGATCGTTTCACATGCCTATTACCGAGATCCTTGCGAGGAACGCGCAGCGCTTTCCCATTGACACGGCGCTGGTTGAGATCAACCCGCAGTTTGAGCCCGAGAGCCGGATCACCTGGCGCGAGTATTCGCTGATGCAGCCGCAGCCGGGCGAGATGTTCCGCCGCGAGCTGACGTGGGAGGAGTTCGACAAGAAGGCCAACCGCTTCGCCAACCTGCTGCTGACGCGCGGCTGCAAAAAGGGCGACAAGGTCGCGATTCTGCTCATGAATTCGCTGGAGTGGCTGCCCATCTATTTCGGCATTCTGAAATCCGGCGCGATCGCCGTGCCGCTCAACTACCGCTACACGGCTGAGGAAATCCGGTACTGCCTGGACAAGGCGGACTGCACGATGCTGGCCTTCGGGCCCGAATTTGTCGGCCGCATGGAGGAAATCTGCGACCGCATTCCGAAGATCCGCCATATGTTCTATGTGGGCGAGGATTGTCCGAGCTTTGCGGACAGCTACGACCACATGATCCGTTTCTGTTCGTCGCACGCGCCGGACGTGCCGCTGACCGACGAGGACGACGCGGCCATCTACTATTCCTCCGGCACGACCGGCTTCCCCAAGGCCATTCTGCACTCCCACCGCGCGCTGATGCACGCGGCCCTGACCGAACAGAACCACCACAAGCAGACGCACGACGATGTATTCCTCTGCATCCCGCCGCTGTATCACACCGGCGCAAAGATGCACTGGTTCGGCAGCTTCCTGGTGGGCGGCAAGGCGGTGCTGCTCAAGGGCACCAAGCCGGAGTGGATCCTCAAGGCCGTTTCGGACGAGAGGTGCACCATTGTGTGGCTGCTGGTGCCGTGGGCGCAGGACATCCTGGACGCCATCGAGCGCGGCGACGTCAAGCTGAGCGACTACACGCTGGATCAGTGGCGGCTGATGCACATCGGCGCGCAGCCGGTACCGCCGTCGCTCATCAGGCGCTGGCTGCGCGTGTTCCCGCATCACGATTACGACACCAACTACGGCCTGAGCGAGTCCATCGGCCCGGGCTGCGTGCACCTGGGCCTGGGCAACGTGAGCAAGGTGGGCGCCATCGGGAAGGCCGGCTACGGCTGGCAGGTGAAGATCGTGGACGAGGACGGGGCCCCCGTCGCGCGGGGCGACGTGGGCGAGCTGTGCGTGAAGGGCCCGGGCGTCATGAAGTGCTACTACAAAGACGAAAAGTCCACCGACGAGGTGCTCAAGGGCGACTGGCTCTACACCGGCGACATGGCCATGGAGGATGAGGACGGGTTCATCTTCCTCGTGGATCGCAAGAAGGACGTCATCATCACCGGCGGCGAAAACCTGTACCCGGTTCAGATCGAGGATTTCATTCGCCGGCACGAGGCCGTGAAGGATGTGGCCGTCATCGGCCTGCCGCACCCGAGGCTGGGCGAGATCGCCGCGGCCATCGTCGAGGTCAAGCCGGGCTTTTCGCTGACCGAGGAAGCGCTGAACGAATTCTGCCTGGGCCTGCCGCGCTACAAGCGGCCGCGCAGGATCATCTTCGCGGAGGTGCCGCGCAATCCCACCGGCAAGATCGAAAAACCGAAGCTGCGCAGCATTTACTGCGGCGAGAGCCTGGTGGCGCAGCAGATCGAAAAGTGAGCAGGAGGTGTTACAGACATGGCTAAGCTGCTGATCGGCAACGCCGCCGTCGCGCAGGGGGCGTATGAAGCCGGCGTGCGGGTGGTTTCCTCCTATCCGGGAACGCCCAGCACGGAAATTACAGAGAGCATCGTGCAGTATCCCGAGGTCTATGTGGAGTGGGCCCCCAACGAAAAGGTGGCCTGCGAGGTGGCCGTCGGCGCCTCCATGGCCGGCGCGCGCTCGATGACCTGCTGCAAGCACGTGGGTCTGAACGTCATGGCCGATCCGTTGTTTACGGCGAGCTACATCGGCGTGAACGGCGGCATGGTCATCTGCGTGGCGGATGACCCGGGTATGCATTCCTCCCAGAACGAGCAGGATTCGCGTCACTACGCAAAGGCCGCGAAGATCGCCATGCTCGAGCCCTCCGATTCCGCCGAGTGCCTCGCCTTCACGAAGGCGGCCTTTGCGCTGAGCGAGCGGTTCGACGTGCCGTTCGTCATCCGGCTGTCCACGCGCGTGTCGCACTCGCAGAGCCTCGTGGAGACCGGCGCGCGCGAGGCGGTCGAGCTGAAGCCCTATGAAAAGAATGTGGCCAAGAACGTCATGATGCCGGCCATGGCCATAAAGCGGCACGTCGTCGTCGAAGAGCGGGCGAAAAAGCTCGCGGAATACGCGGAGAGCACCGAACTGAACCGCGTTGAGGACAACGGCAGCCGCATCGGCGTCATCACGTCCGGCATTTCCTATATGTACGCCCGGGAGGCGCTGGGGGATGCGGTGAATTACCTCAAGCTGGGCATGGCCTATCCCATGCCGGAGCAGAAGATCCGCGATTTTGCGGCCCGCTGCGACAGGGTGTTCGTCATCGAGGAGCTCGATCCGTTCATCGAGGAGCACTGCCGCGCGCTGGGCGTCGAAGTGACCGGCAAGAGCGCCTTCACCATGCTGGGCGAGTATACGCCCGCGATGATCGCCAAGGCCGTACTGGGCCTTGAAGGCGCCCCATCGGCCGAGGCGGAGGAGCCCATTCCCGTGCGGCCGCCGGTCATGTGCCCGGGCTGCCCGCACAGGGGCACGTTCTATGTGCTCAAAAAGCTGGGTTTGACCGTTTCGGGCGACATCGGATGCTACACGCTGGGCGCGGCGCAGCCGCTGGCGTCGGTGGACAGCACCATCTGCATGGGCGCGTCCGTGAGCGCGGCGCTGGGCATGGCCAAGGCGCGCGGCCCGGAATTCAACAGAAAACTGGTGTCCGTGATCGGCGATTCCACCTTCATTCACTCGGGCATCACGGGACTCATCGACATCGTGTACAACAAGGGCGCAAACACCGTCATCATTCTGGACAATTCCATCACCGGCATGACCGGTCACCAGGACAATCCCACGACGGGCAGGACCATCCGCGGCGAGGCCACGAAGCAGGTCGACCTGGAGCTCTTGTGCCGCGCGGTGGGCGTGGAGCACGTGGTGGTGGCCGACCCGTTCGACGTGAAGGCGTTTGAGCAGGTGGTGCGCGAGGAAGTGAACCGCGACGAGCCCTCGGTGATCATCGCCCAGCGGCCCTGCGCGCTGCTCAAATACGTGAAATACAGCGGGCGCTGCGTCGTGACCGACCGCTGCAAAAAGTGCAGGATGTGCATGAAGCTGGGCTGCCCGGCCATTTCCGTGAAGGAGGGCGCGGTCAGCATCAATCCCGATCTCTGCAACGGCTGCGGGCTGTGCGTGAACGTTTGTCCCTTCGGCGCGATCGAGAAGGAGGCGGAGGCATGAAGACGACCAACATCATGATTGTGGGCGTGGGCGGTCAGGGAACGCTGCTGGCCAGCCGGATCCTGGGCAACGCAGTCATCGGCGAGGGCTACGACGTGAAGGTCTCCGAAGTGCACGGCATGAGCCAGCGCGGCGGCAGCGTCGTGACCTACGTCAAGTTTGGCGAAAAGGTCTATTCGCCTATCATCGGGCGGGGCGAGGCGGACATCGTCCTGGCCTTCGAGCTGCTCGAGGCCTATCGCGCGCTGCCCTTCCTCAGAGAGGGCGGGCGCATCATCGTGAACACGCAGGCCATCGACCCGATGCCGGTCATCACCGGCGCGGCCGCGTATCCGGCGGACATCGTCTCCAGGCTCGGCGCGCAGGCGGCCGTGACGGCCATTGACGCGCTTTCCCTGGCCAAGGAGGCGGGCAACAGCCGCGCGGTCAACGTGGTGCTGATCGGGCTGATGGCGAAGAACACGGCCATTCCGTACGAGCGCTGGATCGAGACGCTCAAAACCACCGTGCCGCCGAAATTCCTGGAGGTCAACCTGAGGGCGTTCGAGCTGGGCTACCGCTATGAGAAATGAACAAAGATGGCAAGGGGGAAGCGTATGGGATATCTGCACGAGGAAATCGAAAAAATGCCGCGCGAGCAGCTGAAGGCGCTGCAGAGCGAGCGGCTTGTCAGACAGGTCAGGCGGAGCTATGAAAACGTGGAGTGCTTCAGAAAGCGCATGGACGAGGCCGGGCTGAAGCCCGGGGACATACGGGGTATAGAGGACCTGAGCAGGCTGCCCTTTGCCTATAAAAAGGATCTGCGCGATTATTATCCCTATGGGCTGTTCGCCGAGCCCATGAAGAACATCCGCCGCGTGCACGCGTCCTCCGGCACGACCGGAAAGCGGATCGTGGTGGGCTATACGCAGAACGACCTGGACATGTGGTCCGACTGCGTGGCCCGCATGCTCACGGCCATCGGCATGGACGAGACGGACATCATACAGGTGTCGTTTGGCTACGGCCTGTTTACCGGCGGCTTCGGCCTGCACGGCGGCGCGGAAAAGATCGGCGCGACGGTGATCCCGATGTCCTCCGGCAATACGGCGCTGCAGATTCAGACGATGATTGATTTCGGCGCGACGGCGCTGTGCTGCACGCCCTCCTACGCGATGTACATCGGCGAGGAAATCGAGCGGCAGGGCCTGAAGGATCAGCTCAGCCTGAAATACGGCATTTTCGGCGCGGAGCCGTGGACGGAAGACATGCGCCTGCAGATCGAGGACAAGCTGGGCATCCGGGCCTATGATATCTACGGCCTGAGCGAAGTGCTGGGGCCGGGCGTGTCCTGTGAATGCGCCTGTCAGGCGGGCATGCACGTGTGGGAGGACAACTTCATCGTCGAGATCATTGACCCGGACACGGGCGAGGTGCTTCCCGAGGGCGCCAGCGGCGAGCTCGTGTTCACGTCGCTCACCAAAGAGGGCTTTCCGGTCATCCGTTACCGCACGCGCGACATCTGCTCGCTCAATTACGAGCCCTGCGCCTGCGGACGAACCCACGTGCGCATGAACAAGCCGAAGGGCCGCAGCGACGACATGCTCATCATACGCGGCGTGAACGTGTTCCCCTCGCAGATCGAGGAGGTGCTGCTGAAGATCAGCGGCGAAGACATCACGCCCAATTACCAGATCATCGTGGACCGCGTCAACAGCACGGACACCTTCGACGTGAACGTGGAGATGAGCGACAGGCTGTTCGCGGACGATGTCAAATCCATTGAGAAGATTGAGAAGACGATTACGGCCGAGCTGCGCTCGATGCTGGGCATCGGCGCAAAGGTGCACCTGGTGAATCCGAAGACCATCGCGCGCAGCGAGGGCAAGGCAAAGCGCGTGATCGACAACCGCAAGCTGTAGAAGGAGGGTGCGGCATGATTATCAAGCAGCTTTCCGTCTTTGTTGAGAACAGGCAGGGCAGGCTGGCCGAGGTCATGGACACGCTGTCGGAGCACAGCGTGGACATCAGCGCGCTGTCGCTGGCCGATACGTCTGATTACGGCGTGCTGAGGCTGATCGTGAGCGATCCGGAAAAGGGCCGCGAGGCGCTCTCGGCGAGCGGCGTGATAGTAAAAATCACCGACATGGTCGCGGCGGTGCTGGAGGATGTGCCGGGCGGCGCGGCGCGTGTGGTGCGGCTGCTGGCGGAAAACGGCCTGGCGATCGAGTACATGTACGCCGGCATCGGCCGCGTGAACGGCAAGGCGCTCATGGTGATGCGCGTGGAGGACATCGAAAAGACAGAAAAGCTACTGGCGGAGAACGGGCTGGCCGACGCCCGGCCGGAGGACGTATACCGCATCTGAGGGAGGTCGTGGAAGATGGAATTCCGCTTTTCCAATCGCATGAGCACGCTCCGCGGCTCGGCAATCCGTGAGATTTTCAAATTCGCCGCGGATCCGTCGGTCATTTCGCTGGCGGGCGGCAATCCCGCGCCGGAGCTGTTCCCGCACGAAGAGCTGGCGGATATCGCGCAGGATCTTTTGAAGAACCAGCCTGTGCTGTCGCTCCAGTATGGCGTGACGGAGGGCTACGGGCCGCTGCGCGAGGCCGTGAAGGCCAGGCTCAGGGAGAAGGAGCACATCAGCCGCGAGGGCGACGACCTGATCATCGTCTCAGGCGGCCAGCAGGGCATCGAGCTGTCCACCAAGGCGCTGGTGAACGAGGGCGACACGGTCATCGTGGAAGAGCCCAGCTTTATCGGCGCGACAAACGCCTTCCGCTCTTACGGCGCGAACCTGGTGGGCGTGGCCATGGACGAGGACGGCATGAACATTGAGGCGCTGAAGAAGGCCGTCGCCGAGCACGACAATGTGCGCGTGATCTACACCATCCCCACGTTCCAGAACCCGATGGGCGCGACGATGAGCCTGGAAAAGCGGCGGGCGCTCTACGAGGTCGCGAAGGCGAACGGCATCGTCGTCATCGAGGATAATCCCTACGGCGAGCTGACCTTTGACGGCACAAAGCTGCCCACGATCAAGTCGATGGACACCGAAGGCCTGGTCGTCTACTGCGGGTCCTTCTCGAAGATCCTCGCGCCCGGCCTGCGCGTCGGCTTCATGTGCGCGGACAGGGCGATCATCCAGAAGGCCGTCGTGGCGAAGCAGGTGTCCGACGTGCATACGGCCATGCTGCCGCAGCTGCTGGCCTGTGAATTCATGAATCGCTACGACATCGACGCGCTGATTGCGAAGATGCGCGCCAATTACGCCCACAAGTGCGGCACGATGCTGGAGGCCGTCGAGCGCTATTTCCCCTCGGATGTCTTCCATACGACGCCGAAGGGCGGCCTGTTCGTCTGGTGCGACCTGGGCCACGGCGTCGACACGCTGAAGCTGGCGCCCACCTGCGCGGCCAACAAGGTGGTCTACGTGCCCGGCAACACCTTCATGGTGGACATGGACAGGCCGTGCAGCGCGCTCCGGCTCAATTATTCCACGATGAGCGACGAGCGGATCGTCGAAGGCGTCCGGCGGCTGGGCGTCATCTTCGGGGAAGCCCTGAGGGCGCGCTGAGGCGGATGACGCCGGACGGAGGCGCGGCGGGAACGCCGTTCGCGCCGCGGCAAATCGAACGACAGGGCAACGGGCGGGGCGGTGAGCTCCGCCTGTTTTTGAAGGGAATGTGAGACAGATATGCAGATCGTGGACATGAGCGGCTGGCCGCCGCTCGATGAATCGGCGCGGCGCGAGGTGCTGGAAAGCATTGACGCGCTTGCCGGAGAGGCCGCGAGGCAGGGGCGCGACGCGGCGGCCGTGATCGAGGCGGCCGCATCATTCGGGCGCGCGTTCGAGCGCTATCACGGCGCGGCCTTTGCGGCGCGCGTCACGCGCTGGGATGCGGCAGGCGGCGCGGTGGTCCGTCTGATCGAACCGCCGGCGGGGTGCAGCCTGTGCCTGATCGAGGCGGGCGACAGCGTGGTGATGATCGACAGCGGTTTTCGCTGTTACCGCGATGAGCTGCTGGGCGTCATTCGCGAAGAACTGCCGGATTTTGAAAAGCGGTGCAGGGTGATGCTGCTGACACACGCGGACATCGACCACTGCGGCCTGATCGAACTGGCGGACGAGGTGTGGATGAGCAAAAAATGCGCCGAAGCGTTCGGGGAAGAACGCCGCGGCGGTCCGAATCTGCGTGAGCGCGAGCCCGTGCAGGCAGCCTACGAGCGCATGATCAAGCGGCTGTCCGGCTACCGGACGCCGCCCGCCGAAAAGCTGCGCGCCATCGGCGGAACAGAGGCGCGCTGTGAGGAGCCGCTCCGGCTGATCGGATGTGTCGGGCTCGACGGCCTGAGCTTTGAGGCGTGGGAGGGGCGCGGCGGACATGTCGCGGGGGAGTGCGTGTTCGTCGAGCGGACGCAGCGCATCGCCTTCACGGGCGATGTGTACTGCAACCTGAAGGCCTATTCTCCCGAACAGGCGGCCTTTAACGCGCTGGCCCCGCGCCTGATGGGCAGCGTGGACGCCGACAGGGCCGCGGCCAACGCGGAGCGCAGGGCGATCTTCGGGATGCTGGGGGAGAGCGCCTGGCGCATATTCGGCGGACACGGCGGCATGAGGGAATGGCCGTAGAAGCGCGGGGCTGGCCGGCGCAGGGGTTATCGCGCGCCCTTCAGGTTCCGGTTGACGATGTTCTTCGGCACGCGGCCCTCCAGCGCGTCGATGATCCGTTCGGAAGCGGCTTCGGCCATGGCTTTGCGCGCCTCGTGGGTGTTCGTGCCGACATGCGGGGTGAGCACGGTGGAGCGCAGCGCCAGCAGCCGGGCGGGCACGTGCGGCTCATCCGGGAAGACGTCCAGCCCGGCGCCGCCCAGGCGGCCGTCCTCCAGCGCGTCGGCGAGCGCGTCGTAGTCGATTGTGCCGCCGCGCGAGGTGTTCACGACGACGGCCCCCGGCTTCATCAGGCCGATTTCCCGCGCGCCGATGAGTCCGCGCGTTTCCGGCGTGAGCGGGCAGTTGACGGAGACGATGTCTGAGGCGGCGAGGAGCTCGTCGAGGGAGCAGAACCGCGCGCCGGCCTCGAGCGATTCCGGCAGCCTGCGGCGGTTATGGTAGCATATGGCCATGCCAAACGCGCGCGCCATTTCCGCGAGCCGGCGCCCAATACGGCCCATGCCGACGATGCCCAGCGTGGCGTTCGCGAGGTCATGGGCCATGTGTTTGCCCATGCCGAAGGCGTTCTCCGGCGCGCCGCTGCGGATCAGGGCGTCCAGCTCGGCGATGCGGCGGCGGACGGCGATGATCAGAGCGAAGGTCAGCTCGGCGGTCGATTCGGTGGTGCTGTCCGGAATGTTCGTGACGAGGACGCCGCGCTCGTCGGCCGCGTCCACATCCACGCGATCGTAGCCCGCGCCGTAATTGCTGATGATGCGCAGCGCCGGCGCGGCCTCGATCAGCTCGCGCGTCATCGGCCCGCAGGCCAGCACGCCCGCGCAATCCGGCAGGAGGGCTTTCAGCTCCTCCGGCGAATAGGGCTCCCGGTTCTTCGGATAGATCACCTCGAAGCGCTCACAGAGCGCCGTCAGTCCGTCCGCGGGGATGGGGTGGGTAATAAGAACTTTGGTCTGTTTCATGGCTTTGATGTCCTCTCTCAGTATGAACGGTCCTTCAGTAGGGTTCTGGCCGTCTCGAGAATTGCGGCGTCCCGGCAGCTGCCCTGAGCAAAGTCGGGCCGCCCGCCGCCCTTTCCGCCGCATTTTTCCGCGGCCCTGCGCAGCAGCCGCCCCATATCGGCGTCGACGCCGCGCCCCCTGGCGAAGATCAGATTCAGACCGTCTTCTTTTTCCGCAGCCAGCAGGACAACGGCGTCTTCGTCGTCTGCCAGCTCAGAGGCCAGGCGGCGCAGCGCGTCCATGTCGAGCGGCCCCAACGCGGCCGAGATGAGCCGCGCGCCGTTCAGCGGCTCCGCGCTTTCCTTCAGCGCGCGCAGCCGGCGCAGCGCGTCGGCCTGCCGCATGGCGGCCAGCTCGTGCTCCAGGCGGTCGACGGTTTCCGTGAGGCGGCGCACGCTGTCCGGAAGCTGTTCGGGCCGGCTGGACAGCAGCGCGGCGGCCTGGGTGCAGGCGTCGTACTTTTCGCGGTAATCGCGCACGGCGCGCATGCCGCACACAAACGACAGCCGCAGCTTGCCCTTGCTGGGACGGGCGTCGATGATCTTCACCAGCGCAATCTGTCCGGCGGAAGCGGGGTGCGTGCCGCCGCAGGCCACCATTTCGTCCTCGCCGATGGCCACGACGCGCACGTGTTCCTTCACCGTCGGCGGTTTGCGCAGCGGCAGGGCGCGCAGCTCGTCGTCGCGGGGGAACCAGCAGCGAATCGGCACATCCCGCTGGATGCGCGCGTTGACCTCGTCTTCCACGGCCCGGACCTGCGCCGGCGTGAGATGCGTTTCGCCGTGGGGCATGGTCACGTCGATGGTGGAAAACGCCGCGCCCAGGTGCAGCCCGATGGTGACGCCGCCGTAGAGCCGCCACACGGTCCCGGCGATCATGTGCTCGCCGGCGTGCTGCTGCATGTGGTCGAAGCGGCGCGGCCAGTCGATTTCGCCGTGCACGGCGTCGCCCGGGGCCAGCTGGCCGTCGACCGCGTGCCACACGTCGCCCGCTTCGTCGACCGAGACGTCGGTCACGCGCAGGCCGTTCAGCGTGCCGGTGTCGAACGGCTGGCCGCCGGAGGTGGGATAGAACGCCGACTGGTTCAGCGCGACGGCGCAGCCCTGCGGCAGCGGGCGGACCGACGTGACGACGGCGTCGAACGCGGCGAGATAGGGTTGATCGTAGTACAGGCGATCGGTCATTCTGGTCAGATCCTTTCGGCCGCCGCGGTTGTCTTCGCGCGCAGCAAGGTCATTATATCAGACGGGCGGATTTTGCGCAATCCCGCGCGGATAAAATGCTTGACGATTCCGTGCGCGCCGGCTACAATAAAAACAGGAGGGTGAAGCGCAGGATCTGTGAAAGGAGGCATACCTGTGGACATACGGGACTATCTGAACCTCATGCACACGGCCGAGCGGTTAAAGAAGAACACGCGCCATTCCTGGCTGTCGGACGGACGGAGGGAGAGCGTAGCCGAACACAGCTGGCGGCTGCTGATGATGGCCTATTTCGTGAAGGATGAGTTTCCAGAGGCCAACATGGAGCGGGTTATGCTGATGGCGGCGTTTCACGACATCGGAGAGGCGTTTACCGGCGATATTCCGGCGTTCAGCAAAACGGAGGAAGACCGGACAGAGGAAGGACGTCGGATCCGGCAGTGGCTGGATACGCTTCCGGAGACCTATCGCACGGAGCTGTATGGACTCTTCGATGAAATGGACGCCATGCAGACGCTGGAGGCCAGGCTCTGCAAGGCGCTGGATAAGCTGGAGGCGCTCATACAGCACAATGAGGCGGATCTGTTCACCTGGCTCCCGCTCGAACGCGAATTGAACCGCACCTACGCAAACGAATACGTGGCGTTCAGCGGATACCTGAAGGCGCTGAGGCGCGAGATTCTGGTCAATACGCTTGAAAAGCTCGGAGAGCTGGCAAACCAATGACCGCACGACGGCAGGCACAGACAAACGGACGGAAAGCGCGCTGGCAGAACGGCGCGCTTTTTCTGCCAGACAAACACATGCGCGCGGCCATGCCATTAGCGTTATTTAACATATGTTTTAGATAACTTTGAAACTATTTGGGCGTCGGGGGTGTCTAACAAACAGATATTGACATTTTGCGCTGATTTGGAAATGAGGGATAAAATGAAGAATAAAATGAAGAAAAAGCTTCTGTGCGGTTTTCTGATCATCTGCATGCTGGCCAGTTTTATGACAGTGAGTGCGGAGACAGTGGATCCGCAGCCCGCATCCAACCCGGTGGAGAATTCCGAACCCGGTCAGGGCGACGATCCCGAACCCGGCCAGGGCGACGATCCCGCGCCCGGTCAGGGGGACGACCCCGAGCCCGGTCAGGGGGACGATCCCGAACCCGGCCAGGGCGACGATCCCGCGCCCGGTCAGGGCGACGATCCCGAACCCGGCCAGGGGGACGACCCCGCGCCCGGCCAGGGCGGCGATCCCGCGCCCGGTCAGGGGGACGATCCCGAACCCGGCCAGGGCGACGATCCCGCGCCCGGTCAGGGCGACGACCCCGAACCCGGTCAGGGCGACGATCCCGCGTCCGGCCAGGGCGGCGATCCCGCGCCCGGCCAGGGAGACGATCCCGAACCCGGTCAGGGCGACGATCCCGCGCCTGGTCAGGGCGACAACCCCGAACCCGGTCAGGGGGACGACCCCGCGCCCGGTCAGGGCGACGACCCCGAACCCGGTCAGGGGGACGACCCCGCGCCCGGTCAGGGCGACGACCCCGAGCCCGGTCAGGGGGACGATCCCGAACCCGGCCAGGGCGACGACCCCGGCCAGGGGGACGACCCCGTACCCGGTCAGGGGGACGATCCCGCACCCGGCCAGGGCGACGAACCGCCCGCCATCGACTGGGAGGCCGTCTGGCGGAACGAAGCGTGGTTTTACGAGGAAGACGGCTCTGTGACGGCGGGGACGCTGGATGAGCTGTGTCACGAGCTGATGGAGCGCGACGAGGCGGCGCAGGAGGAAAAGACGCATCAGGTTGTGCTCTGCAAAGAGGATGTGCTTGCGGTCAAAAAAATCAAGCGCAAATACATGGAACGCTTTGAATTGATGCTCGACGACCGGGTGATCAAAAACATCGACGCAAAAGAGCTGATGATTTCTGAAATTGCGCCCGGCGAAGAGGACGATGGCCAGGACCGCACCGATCCCGAAGCGGAAACGACATTTTATGTGTGGCTTGAGGCGATTGCCGCGCCGACAGCGGAGCCCACGGCTGAACCGACGCCTGAGCCCACGGCGGAGCCGACGCCAGAGCCTACGGAGGAACCGACGCCAGAGCCAACGGAGGAGCCGACGCCTGAGCTCACAGAGGAACCGACATCGGAGCCCACGGACGAGCCGACATCGGAGCCCACAGAGGAACCGACATCGGAGCCCACGGACGAGCCGACATCGGAACCCACAGAGGAGCCGACATCGGAACCCACAGAGGAACCGACATCGGAGCCCACAGAGGAGCCGACATCGGAGCCCACAGAGGAGCCGACATCGGAGCCCACGGACGAACCGACATTGGAGCCTACGGAGGAGCCGACGCCGGAGCCCACGGAGGAGCCGACGCCGGAGCCCACACCGGAGCCCACGCCGGAACCGACCGAAGTCCCTGTCGAGCTGACCGTCAATGCGGAGAATTATGTCGACAATGGATGGGGCTGCCTGCCGCCGGTGTTCACGATGAGCGGCATTCCGGAGGAGGAGAAGTACTGGGAGTACGCTGTCGTCGAATACGGAAAGAGAATCGTGCTCGCGGAGGACGGCGTCTACACCGCGGAGGCGGAGGGCGACTATGTGCTGCGCTTCGTCATTCTGGATGACCTGGGCGACGTGGTGACGGCGACGGACAAATACAATCTGCAGCTGGACTTCATGCCGCCGGAAATCAGTTACATCGATACGGAGGGCGGTGCGGACTACGCCATGACGCTGTTCGCCGCCGACGCGTTGAGCGGACTGGACGCCGTTTCGATTGACGGCGGGGCCACCTGGACGGCTATGGACGGAGAGAGCTTCACCTACGCGGCGGACGCCGAGCTGACCATTGCGGCGAACCTGATTCAGGTGCGCGACAGGGCGGGCAACGTGGCGGTCTGGCCGGAGGACGTCAAGCTGGCGCGGATCCGCCGCGGCGGCGGAGGCGGCGGTGGCGGCGGAGGCGGCGGCGGAACCTACCAGCCGCACTCCAGCGGCAGCGGCGCCAGCAAGCACGATTACGACAAGGTGAGCGTGGAGAAGGCGGATGAAGAAAACGCGCCCATGCACACGCTGACGCTGGACGGCGAGGAGCTGGAGCTGACGCTCCTGCTCGACGAAGCGTCGGAGTTTTCCATCAAAGAGGATTACGAGCCGGTCTTTACAACCGAGCTGTTTCACTGGGTCGAACCGCCGGTGGAGGATGAGAGCGGCGCCGCGCCCGAACCCGCGCCGCTGCCGGAGGACGCGACGCCCAACACCATGATCCTGAACGCGCAGGTGGAGGAGGCCATATCGCAGGGCGACAGCTACGCGTACCGCTGGACGATCAACGGCGCGGTGCTCAGGCAGCTCAAGAAGAGCGGCATCGACTATCTGGCGCTGCGGGTGGGGGAGCAGATCGCGGCCGTGCCCACCGAGGGCTTCCTGGCCGGCGAGAAATACACCGAAATGAAGATGCAGGGCGTGTCCACGCGGCGCTTCCAGTACGACGTTTCGATGCGCTACATGCGCCCCGAGGAGCTTTCTTCCGACGGGGAGCCGGAGAAGGCCGAAGCCGCCGACGCCCTGCCGGACGGCGAGGCGCCGGGGCCGTGGGAGACTGAGTTCACCGTGACGGTGGAGGAGGAAACCACGGTGCTGACCGACGACGAGCTGGAAGACATCTACCTCGTCAATGTGTGCGTCGGCCCCGTGGAGGTGCTGCAGGTTCCCTATGGGACATGGACGCCGGAAGATCAGCCGGCCGCTGGCGATGCGGCCTGAGGATAGAAGACAGAAAACAGAAACGGAGGGGTATTTCGTGACGAGGAAAGTGATGGCGCTTGTTCTGGCCGTCATGCTGGCGCTGGGCGCGGTCGTCTGCGCGCAGGCGGAGGTCGCGCTGTCGTACGAGGGCGTGGTTGTGGCCGGGGAGACGATCCCCGTGACCGCGGCGTTTGGCGGACGCGTGTCGGGCCTGAAGCTGCGCAAGGGCGACCTGATCAGCAAGGGGGATTTTATCGCCGACATTGCGACGACGCTGAACTACGCGCCGCTCGAGGGCACCGTGACGGGCATTTACGCGGCGGAGGGCGATAACGCGGACGCGATTGCCGAGCGCTACGGCGCGGTGCTGTACATCGAGCCGACCAATCGCTATACCATTGCGGCCACCACCGAAAAGGCCTATAACAAGAGCGAGAACAAGTACATCCATCTGGGTGAGAAGGTCTATCTCTCCTGCACGGCGGACGGCACGCACCAGGGCACCGGCATGGTGGCGGGGCTGACCGACGAGGGTTACACCGTCGAGGTGACGGGCGGCGAATTCTATATGGGCGAGACGGTGGGCATCTATCGCCAGAGCAATTACGCGGCGGAAAGCCGCATCGGCCGCGGCACCGTGAAGCGCACCACGCCCGTGGCCGTGAAGGGATCGGGCAGCGTGCTCAGGCTGCATGTGGAGAACGGCGACTTTGTCGAGCGCGGCGAGCTGCTCTTCGAGACCGTGGACGGGCTGCTCGACGGCCTGTACGCGCCGGACGGCCGCATCGTCTCGCCCGTGACGGGCGTTGTGGCGTCGGTGGATACCGCGTCGGGCGAATCCGTGAGCAAGGGATCAACCGTGGTGAAGGTCTATCCGACCGAATCCATGCAGATCGAGCTGGCCATTCCGGAATCGGATCTCTTCGAGCTGAGCGAGGGCGAGAAGGTGGAGATCGAGTTCTACTGGGACGACGAGGAGAGCATGAATTATACGGGCGTCATTTCGTCCATTTCGCATCTGAGCGAGGAGTCGTCCGGCGGGGCGGAAAAGACGATCTATAAGGCCTACGTCACCTTCCAGCCTGACGCGCGCGTGAGGCTGGGCATGTCGGTCATCGTGTATCCGGCCGGAAGCGATCCGGAAGAGATGAATGAGGAAGACGATATCGCAGCCGACGCGGTCAGGGACGATGCGGAAGACGCTGTCGAGGATTGAGGAGGATTAGTGTATGAAAAAATGTATGGCGGTGCTGCTGGCGCTGGCGCTGCTGCTGGGCGCAGCCCAGAGCGCCCTGGCGTCCGTGGGCGACACGACGATCTATTACGGCATGCCGGAAGACGGCATGAGCTATTATTCCGTGGACACCTGCATGCTGGCGGGCAACCAGGTGCTCTATGTCATCGGATCCAAGCTGTGCGTTTATGACATCGCGAGCAGGCAGACCACCGAGTACGACGCCAGCGAGCTGGTCAACATGAACCCGGATATGCCGGAGACCGAAACGGGCGACGGGGATGAGGATGAGTTCGAGACGTATATCGATTCATACAGGGAAACCGTGGCGTGGTTCGCCTATCAGGACGAACTGTACGCCGTGGTGAACGTCAGCACCTTCGGAGAGGATAGCCGCAGCATGGAGGGCGGGTTTGTGTACCGGCTCGAGCTGGCGGACGGCAGCGCTAGGCTGGTCGAAAGCGACCTTCCCCGGCTGGACTGGTCGGGCATGATCGAGAGCTACGGCGACTACATGTACTCCCGCTATGCGCAGAACGCGTTTGCCTCGGGCAGCCGCCTCTACGCGCAGACCTACGACGACGACGGCAATAACGTGATCGAGGTGTTCGACCTGACCACGGGGCGCGCGGACGAGCATTACGTTCAGGATCTCTACCAGATGGCGCCCGCCGGGGACGGCAAGATCCTCACGTTCCAGTACAACTGGAGCGAGGAAACGGGGCACATCGGCCTCTATGATCCCGCCAGCGAATCGCTGGAAATCAAGGCGGACTACGAGATCGACACCATCACCTACAACCTGCCGAGGAATCTGTACTATCTTGCGGAAAAGGACACGCTTTACTATGTGCTTTCCGGCGAGATCTGGGCGGCGCAGGGCTTCGACTTCGCGGGCGCCGTGGCGGTGAACGACTGCCCTGTGGACAGCAGCAATGGCGTGGCCCAGATGACCGAGGACGGTTTCCTGCTGCTTTATGACTGGCAGACCATCGTGCTGCGCAACACGGATCCCGCGAAGCGCTCGGAGATCACGCTGTACGTGAAGGATTACAACTACGCCAGCGCGATTGATCGCGCCTATTACGACTACACCAACCTGCACGGCGACATTTCCGTGGTCGTCAGCCGCGGCGGCAGAGTGACCGACATCCTGCAGGCCATGATGAACCGCGACAGCGGTGTCGATGTCTACGCCATGGACATGTCGCTGAGCGCCTATAACGCGGTGTTCGAGCGCGGCTTCATGGCTGAGCTGGATTCCAGCGCGAAGCTGACGGAGAAGATCGACAGCATGTATCCGGTCATCAGCGAGACGCTGAAGAAGGACGGCCACCTGTATGCCGTGCCCGTTTCCGCCTATGGTTACGCGATGGGCGTGAATCCGGAGGCGCTCGACAAGCTGGGCTGGACGATGGACGACATGCCGAAGACCTGGGACGCTTTCTTCGATTTCCTGGCCGAGCTGCCCGCCAGGCTGGAGGGCAGCGAGGTGCGCGCGTTCGAGAGCTGGTATGACCAGCGGGATCTTCGGATGCAGCTGTTCAGCTCGGTGCTGCAGAGCTATCAGAACTACATCAACGCGGGCGAGGCGGAGTACGCCTTCAACACCCCGCTGCTGAAGGGCCTGATGAAGCGCGTGGACGAGATGGATATGGCCTCGCTGGATGTGAACGAATCCAATTACAACGAAGAGGACGACACCTGGTATGACAACTGGGACGGCCGCACGGCGCTGTTCACCAGCAGCGTGAGCACGGTCATGCAGGGCTATTACGGGGGCGAACCGCTTCTGTTCTCCTTTGGCGAAGAGCCGCCCCGCGTGCCCTTCTACCTGCGCGTGCTGTTCGTAAACCCCTTCTCCAGACACGTGCCCGAGTCCATCGAGTTCCTGGAGACGGTGCTGGACTGCCTTGAGCAGCCGGAGCAGTACACCTTCTATCCGGACTGCGACGAGCCCGTCCGCTATCCCGACTTCGAGGAATACAAAAAGAATCTGGCCGAGTGGCTGGAGACGGCGAAGAAGGAGATGGAGGCGGCCGACGAGGACGAGAAGGAGATGTACGAGGAGCAGGTCGGCTATCTCGAGGAGGAGCTGGCCAACATCGACGACACCTACTGGATGTTCAGCCCGAAGTCCATTGCGGCCTACAAGGCGCGCGCCCAGTATCTCGCGCCGGTGACCTACGATTTCACCAACGAGATCAGCGGCTCGGAAGACGACAACTTCTACGATCTCATCCAGCGCTACTACGAGGGCATGATCGACGTCGAGGAGCTGCTGAGCACCATCGACAAGAAGGTTCAGATGATGCGCCTCGAGGACATGTGATCCGGGATGAGCGCCGCATAATCGTTCAAAGGGAGAATTGGTCCGCCTGCGTTCCGGGAGGGGCGCAGGCGGAATATCTGGAGGAATCCGGTGTATACGCGCAAGAGGTATGTTTTGCCCTTTTTGCTGCCTGGCCTGGCCGGCATACTGGTATTTTACATCGTGCCGTTCATCGGCGGCATCTGGTACAGCGTGACGGATGGCAGCTACAGAAACGCCTTTGTGGGGATGCAGAATTACCTGAACGTCTGGCAGAATCCCATGTTCAGGCTGGGCCTCGGGAACACGATGTTCCTGTCGCTCATCTGCGCGCCGCTTCTGTGGCTCTTTTCCTTCGTGCTGAGCCTGCTGCTCAACAGGATCAGGCCGGCGGGCGGCTTTTTCAGAAGCAGCGTGCTGCTGCCCTACCTGATGCCTTCATCGGCCGTGCTCATCATATGGCTTTTGTGGTTCGATTTCGGCGGGCCGGTCAATCGCCTGCTGACGGCGCTGGGCCTGGAGCGGGTCGTCTGGCTGGAGGGCACGGCGCTGAGGCTGCCCATCATACTCATGTTTCTGTGGAAAAACCTGGGCTTCTGCGTGGTCATCTTCGTGGCCGCGCTTCAGGCCATACCCGAACCGCTGTATGAATACGCCACGCTGGAAGGCGCCACCTTCCGGCAGCAGGCGTTCAGGATCACGCTTCCGCTGATCATTCCCTCGGCGTTTCTGGTGTTCATACTGGCCTGGATCAACGCCTTCAAGATATTCAAGGAAGTGTATTTCATCGGCGGCGCGTATCCGGACGAGCCGGTCTATACGCTGCAGAACTATATGAACAACATGTACGCAAAGCTCAATTATCAAAACGTCACGACGGCGGCCTACAGTTTCGCTGTGATCGTTTTCGCGCTGTTCGGGCTTTTGTTCTTCCTGCAAAAGCGAGCCCAGCGCGGGCTGAACTGAGGGGAGGCGCCTGTCATTGCATAAAAACCGCGGAGTAAAGTTCGCGCTGACATGCGCGCTGCTGTTCGTGCTGGCGCTGGCGATGCTGCTGCCGATGGTTCAGACCTTTCTGTATTCCTTTTCCTCCATCGAGGACATGAAGGCCTACATGAAGACGCGCGGCAACTACGACGACGAGGTCTGGATGGATTCGCGCCTGTCGCCAAACATGTTTTCGCTGGGGCAGTACTATCAGATCCTCATCACCGACAACACGGTGCTCCACCTGTTCGTCAACTCGGTGGTGTACACGCTGCTCATCCTGCTGGGTCAGGCGCTGATCATACCGGCCATGGCCTTTGCGCTGAGCAAGTTCCGCTTTCCGGGACGGGACGGGCTGTTTTTCATCGTCATTCTGCTGATGCTGCTGCCTTTCCAGGTGACGATGGTGCCCAACGTGCTGACGCTCAGAACCATGGGCCTGCTGAACACCCGCTGGTCGGTCGTGCTGCCGATGTGGTTCGCGCCGTTTTACATCTTTCTGGTGCGCCAGTTCATGGTGAGCCTGCCGGGCGAGCTGATCGAGGCCTCGTCCATCGACGGCGCGGGCACGGTGCGGACCTATGTGAACATCATCCTGCCGGTGTGCCGGCCGATCCTCGGCGCCGCCGCGGCGCTGTCGTTCGCGGACTGCTGGAACCTGGTGGAGCAGCCGCTAACGTATCTCACGCAGGCGGACGCCCTGCAGCCGCTCTCGACGATGTTCAACCAGCTGGCCAAGGAAAACACCGGCTTTGAGTTTGCCGGCGCGGCGCTGTACATTCTGCCGGCGCTGTTTGTGTATATGTTCTTCCAGGAGGATATCCTCTCGGGCATCCAACTCACTGAAATGAAGTAGGGGAAACGTGATTATGAAAAAGATAGCCGTTCGCGCCATCATCACCCTGGCCGTCGTGGTTGCGCTGTGCATGTTCTTCTCCGGGACGATTCGCACGATTACCACCGCCAAGGTGCGCTTTACATCGGCCCGGCAGGGCAAATTCGAGATGGTGACGGAGCTGACAGGGCAGGTGCAGTTCAAGGAAACCGAAGAGCTGAAGCTGGATGTGCCGCAGGGAATCACGCTGACGGTGAAGCGCGTTTTCGTGAAGCCGGGCGACCGCGTCGAGGAAGGCGAAAAGCTGTTCAGCGCCGTCGTCGTCGACTATGACAAGACGATCGAGACGCTGCAGGGCGACTACGACACGGCCCAGGCGACGCTTCGGGACCTGGTGCGCAAAAACGGCGAAGTGCGCCTGACGCGCAACGAGGAGGCGTGGCGCGAGGCCTATTACGCCGCTCAGGCGGCCTCGCAGCGCAAGCGCGACTGCCGCGTGGAGGTGCAGGCGCTGCTGGCGCTGGAGGGACTGGAAATGCCCGGAGAGGACATCCCCGAGGGCGCGAGCGACGAGCTGGTCGCCGCCATTGAGGCGCGCTCGGAGGCTGAGGCGGCGAGCGATGCGGCTGACGCCGCTTTGGACCGGCTGAAGCGCTACGCGATCGACGAGCAGACCTGGAACTACATGACGCAGCGCCGGGAATGCGAGGAGAAGATGGCCTCGAGCGAGGAGAGCATGGCCCGGCTGATGCTGCTTTCGCGCGAGGTCGGCGAGATCTGCGCAAAGCATGCGGGCTATGTGACGGAAGTCCTCGTGGAGAAGGGTGGCGCTGTGGACGGAACCACCGTGCTGCTCAGGCAGACGCCCGAGGGCGGCGCTCCGGTGATTCGCGTGGACGTTTCGGACGTGAAGCAAAACGTGTCGGCTGGCTCTGTTGTGACGGTGGATTCGCCGCGCTGGGGCCGGCTGGAGACGGCCGTGATCGACACGGGTATAACGCCGACCGGCAGCCGCTACGCCGACACAACCATCACGGACGATATCATCAACTCGTTCGGCAGCGTGGGCAACATGATGCAGGCTGAAATCAAGCTGCGCCTGACCACGCGCGCGCAGGAGGCGACCTGCCTCGTCTCGCCCGCGGCTGTGCGCGGCAGCGGCGACGACCGCTATGTGTACGTGGCCGCGAAGGAAAGCTCGACATTTGGCGGCACGCAGATGAAGGTGCAGAAGATCGGCGTGACGGTACTGAACGAGTCGGCCTCGGCGGTGTCGATTTCGGACGACCTGTCGCGCTATCCGATCATCTATATGGAGGATCGCGCGATCAACGAGGGAGATCCCGTCATGGAATATGGCGGCTGAGGGAGCGGTACGATGAGGAAGAGACGAATTCACGCCCTGGTTCTGCCGGGCTGTCTGATGGTGCTCGTCGCCCTGTTCAACCTCTGGCGCACGCCCGCGCTGCTGCAGTACGCGTTCCTGCCCGGCGGCGAGCTGAGCCTCTCGGCTGAGAAGCTGGAGGAGGTGGAGGCGGAGCTGGCCGGCGCGGCGGCTGTCACCATCCACGGCGTCAAAAACGGCAGCGCGGTCTCAACGGAATACGATACGTCGGAGAGCAGCGTCACGCTGTACATGATCGGGACGCGATGGAACGAGGTGTATCCGCGGGCGTATACGGACGGCGAGCCGCTGAGCCCCGCCGCGCTGGCCGGGGCCCAGCGGATGATCGTGCTGGACAGCGACCTGGCCTTCCGCCTGTTTGGCGACCGCGAGCCGGTGGGCGAATTCGTCGACCTAAGCGGAGAGCGGTTTGAGGTTGTGGGCGTAGCCAGGCATGCGCGCCGGCTTGGCGAAAGCCAGACCTATGCGGCCTGGATCCCCCTGGGCAGCGATGAGGCGCTGGGCTGCGACCTGATGGTGGTGTCGGCGGTTTCCGGCATCGACGGCGGCCTCATGACGCTGTTCGGCAACGCGGCGAAGGCGGCGTTCGGGGACGGCGTGCTGTACGGCCTGGGCAAGGAGCGCATGCGCGCGACGATGATCCTGCGCGTCATCGCGCTGGTGCTGGCGCTGCGGCTGCTGGGCATGTGGATCGGGCTGCTGAAGCGCGTGGGCGGCGCGTGGATTGAAGACTGCAGGGCGCGCATGAAGCGGTTATACATCCGGCAGATGCTGGGCTTTGTGCTCGCGCGCCTGCTGGCGGCGGCGCTGGTGCTGGCGGCGACGCTGGGCGCGTGCTGGGCGCTGATGACCTTCTTTGTGGCGCCGGTGCTGGTGTTCGTCGAATGGGTGCCCGAGGTGCTGGTCTCCTACACGGCGATCAGGGGGCGCTTCTGGGAGCTGGTCGACGCGGCGTCCAGACCGGTGAGCCTGGTCACAGCGGAGCTGGCCGAAGTGCACTTTTGGGCGAATATTCTGCGCTGGGGCGTGATTTTCGCTCTGATCGGCGGGGTTATGACGGCGCTCAACGGCTTTTTCCCGAAGGGAAAACCGTCAGAACGGTAAATAATTCGGAAATTTGCCCGCGCCCGCTTGACTGATCGCCGGCCGGCTGTTATAATACTCTCCAACAGCATAGCAAAATGCGATGAAGGCATTAAGTCCTGTGGGGAGTCCTGACAGAGAGCCGGTGGTTGGTGAAAACCGGCGGCGAAGCACAGCGACTGTCTGCTGCCTGAGCAGAATCCTGAACATCCCCGCCTGGGGTCAGTAGGGATCTCCGGCAAAGCCCCGTCATCAAGGCTCAGGGTTTGACAGAACCTGGCAGAGAGGCCGTGCACAGGCACGGCAAATCGGGTGGTACCGCGATGAAAGACCATCGTCCCGGAAGCGAGCGCTTCCGGGACGTTTTTTCATCCTGAAAGCAATCCGGCACGGGAGGAACCCCATATTGAAACGAGGAGTGGAAGTATGAAGACAATCAGGATCTATGACACGACGATGCGGGAAATGACACAGAACGGTTCGATGACGTTCAGGGAGAAGCTGGAGATCGTGCGCGCGCTGGACAGGCTGAAGGTGGATGTGATTGAGCTGCCCCGCATAGTGGACGGCAGAACAGACAGTCTGCTGAACCGCACCGTCGCGTCGATGGTGACGTCGGAGCTTTCCGCGACGGTTGGCCAGGACGCGGCCTCCGTCGGGGAGGCGTGGGAGAGCATCCGCGCCGCGAAAAAGCCTGTGCTGCACGTGATGCTGCCCGTCTCGACAGTGCAGATGGAGTATGTGTGCCGCAAAAAGGCTCCGGCCATGCTGAAGCTGATCGAGGAGCTGGTTTCCGCATGCCGTTTTTACTGCGAAGCCGTTGAGTTTTCCGCGCTGGACGCCACGCGCGCCGAGGCGGATTTCCTGACGCAGGCCCTGCAGGCGGCCGTTTCGGCCGGCGCGAGCCGCGTCACGCTGTGCGACAGCGCGGGGCTGATGCTGCCCTCCGAATTCAGTGCCTTTCTGAGCGGCGTTCAGGCCGGGGCGCCGGCGCTTGCGTCGGTTCAGCTGAACGTTCAGCTGTCCGACGAGCTGCACATGGCGGCGGCGTGCGCGGCCCAGGCCGTCGCGTGCGGCGCGGCGGGCGTCAAGACCGCCGTCGGCGCGGCGAACATCACCTCGCTGGAGGATTTCGCCCAGTTCATCAAAACCCGCGGCGCCGATCTGGACATCCATTCCGGCCTGCGCTTTACCGAGCTCTCCCGCACGGCGCGTCAGCTTCAGTGGATGCTCAGCCCCAAGAAGAGCGACGCGGTCATCCAGACCAGCGCCGCGACCGAGGGCATCTGCCTGGACATCAACGATCCCATCGGCGAGGTCGTGAAGATGGTCAGGCAGCTGGGCTACGACCTTTCCGACGAGGACAACGCGCGCGTCTATGAGGCGTTCAAGCGCGTGGCGGAAAAGAAGAATTTCGTGGGCACGAAGGAAATGGAGGCCATCGTGGCCAGCACCGCGCTTCAGGTGCCCTCGACGTATCATCTGGACAGCTACGTCATCAACAGCGGCAACATCATCAACGCCACGGCCAACCTCTCTCTTGAAAAGGACGGCCGGAAAATGCGCGGCATGAGCGCGGGCGACGGCCCCATTGACGCGGCGTTTCTGGCCATCGAACAGATCATCGGCCATCACTATGAGCTGGACGACTTCCAGATTCAGGCCATCACGGAGGGCCGCGAGGCCATGGGCTCCGCGCTGGTGAAGCTGCGCGCGGGCGGCAAGCTGTATTCCGGGAACGGCATTTCGACCGACATCATCGGCGCGTCCATTCGCGCTTACATCAACGCGCTCAACAAGATTGTCTACGAGGAGGGCTGACGGTGAAGCTGTCATATTCTATCCTGAACTGGACGGGGAAAAGCTGGCAGGACCATTGCGCCGTTGCCGCAGCCAGCGGCGTTCAGGGCATCGAACTGGCCGGCGTCACCGGCGCGGCGTTTCAGGGCAAGAGCAGCCCCGTCAATCCCGAGCTTTCGCTGGCGACGCGCCGCGGCCTCATTCGCCAGAACCTGACGATCCCCTGCGTCGATACGGTGAACGATTTCATGTCGGACGGCGCGGCCTCGGAGCTGCGGCAGGCTGTGGAGGCGGCGCAGAACCTGGGTGTTCCCTTCATCGGCCTGCACACCGCCTGCGGGGACAACGACGCCGTCGAGGCGGCGCTCAGGCCGCTTCTCGCCGCCGTGGAGGAGGAATCCGTCGTCCTGCTGCTCGAGACGCGCGGCGCGCTGGCCGATTCCGGCAGATTGCGCGACATTCTCAACCGCTTTGCGGACGATCACCTGGCGGCGCTGTGGAACATGCACGAAACCTGTCAGGAAACGGGCGAGGATCCCGAAAAGACGATCACGAATCTCGGCGCTTACGTGAAGCACGTGCATATCGTCGACTCCGCGAAGGAGGACGGCGCGCTGCGGCGCGAGCTGATCGGCGAGGGGGAGCTGCCCATTCCCGAGCTGATGGACGCGCTTCGGTCCGTCAACTATGACGGCTTCATTTCTCTGGAATGGGATCCCGGCTGGATCGACGGGCTGGACGATATGGAGACCATCCTGACGCATTTCGCGAGCGTCATGGGGCGCTTTGAAACGCGACGCAGCCGCAGGCGGAAGAGCCATCTCTACGCCAACAACGCGCGCACCGGCTACTATGTGTGGAAGAAAAACGAGCTGATCGCAAAGACCTTCCCGGAGGTCCTCGACACCATGGTCGAGGAATTTCCGGATCAGCTGGCCATCCGCTGCACCACGCTGGACTACACGCGCACCTATGCTGAATTCCGCGACGACGTGGACGAATTCGCCCGGGTCCTGATCGCGCTGGGCGTGCGCGCGGGCAGCAAGGTGACCATCTGGGCGACCAACGTGCCTCAATGGTTTCTGACCTTCTGGGCGACCACCAAGATCGGCGCGATTCTGGTCACGATGAACACGGCCTACAAGATCCACGAGGCGGAGTATCTGCTCCGTCAGTCTGACACGCACACGCTGGTCATGATCGAGGGCTATCGCGACTCCAATTACCGGGAGATCATAGACGAGCTGTGTCCCGAGCTGAGGAACAGCACGCCCGGCCGGCCGCTGCATGCCCGCCGGCTGCCCTTCCTGCGCAATGTCATCAGCGTGGGCTTCCGCATGCCCGGCGCGCTGACCTGGGAGGAATCGCTGGAATACGCCCAGAAGACGCCGCGCGAGGAGGTCAGCCGCATGGCCGCCGCCGTGGACGTGAACGACGTGTGCAATATGCAGTACACCTCCGGCACCACGGGCTTTCCCAAGGGCGTCATGCTGACGCATTACAACATCGTCAACGACGGCAAATGCATCGGCGACGGCATGGATCTCTCCACGGCGGACCGCATGATGATTCAGGTGCCCATGTTCCATTGCTTCGGCATGGTGCTGGCCATGACGGCCACGATGACCCACGGCGGAACGATCCTGCCTCTGCCGTATTTTTCGCCGAAGTCCTCCCTGGCCTGCATCAACGACGAGCACATCACCGCATTTCACGGCGTGCCGACGATGTTCATCGCCATGCTGCAGCACCCGGATTTTCCGAAGACGGATTTTTCACACATGCGCACCGGCATTATGGCCGGCAGCCCGTGTCCCATCGCCGTGATGCGCGATGTGGTGGAGAAGATGCACATGCCGGAGATCGTCATCGTCTACGGCCAGACCGAGGCCTCGCCCGGCTGCACCATGAGCCGAACGACCGATCCGCTGGAGGTGCGCGTGACGACGGTCGGAAGCGCTTTCCCGGAGGTCGAGTGCAAGATCGTCGACCCGGAGACCGGGAAGGACTGCCCGGACGAGGTCATCGGCGAGTTTGTCGCCCGCGGCTACAACATCATGAAGGGCTATTACAAGATGCCCAAGGCCACGGCGTCGGCCATTGACAGGGACGGCTGGCTGCATACGGGGGATTTGGCCTGCCGCACGCCCGAGGGAAACTACCGAATTACCGGCCGGCTGAAGGACATGATCATCCGCGGCGGCGAGAACATCTATCCCAAGGAGATCGAGGAATTCATCTACACGCATCCCAAGGTCAGCGATGTGCAGGTCATCGGCGTGCCGGATAAAGCCATGGGCGAGGAGATCATGGCCTGCATCATCCTGAAGGAGGGAGAGACCATGACCGCCGACGAGATGAAGCAATATGTGCTCGACCACATGGCCAAGCACAAGGTGCCCAAGTACATCGAGTTCGTGACCGGCTTTCCGATGAACGACGCCGGCAAAATACAGAAGTACAAGATGCGCGAGCAGGCCATTGAGAAGCTGGGCCTGCAGAAAGACGCGGCCATCGAGACGGCATGAGAAAGCAGGCTGCGCCAGAACGCCGCCGTTGGGCCTGCCGCGCGGGAGGAAAGTCTCCCGCGCGGCAGGCTTTGCATATCACGGCGAACCGGGCTCGGCGCCGTCAGAACCGGTCCTTCAGCCAGCGATGGGCTGCCGTCCAGTCCGTATGCGGGCTGAGTATCCGGCCGTTGTCCGTCATATAATCCATGTAGGCCAGGCAGGCCGCCCCGAGGGATCGCGCAAGCGCCGCCCTGACGGCCGCGTCGAACGGCGGGACGCCCTCCTGATCCCAGGCCAGCTTGTCGGCGATGAACAGCGACATGTCGCAGAGCGAGGCGTTTTCGCGCAGCGTGGTGTGGCAGGCGACGGGGGAAAGGATCTCCTCGTCCGTCACGTTGAAGTGCTCTTCGGCGATGAGGCGCGAAAGGCGCTGGTGCAGCAGGAAGGGGTGCCGCCGCTCGGCCGGGCAGGCGCCGAGCCGACGTTCGTCGATGTATTCGAGCATGTCGGCGGGCGGAATGACGGCGGCAATGTCGTGCAGCAGGCCGGCGGCGCGGGCCTTTTCCTCGTCCAGGCCGAACCGGATGGCCAGCGCAGCGTTGACGGATGAGACGTCCTGCACATGCGCGGCCGTCCGGGGTTTTCCGTTGGCTTCGAGCAGGTTCCTGACATCCTCCTGAAGGCAGCCCGTGAGCGCGGGGCGTCTGACGCAGGGGAAGCGGTCGAAAAACATGGCGGTTCTCCTTTCCTGGCGCTGGTTGTCCCTCTCGCCGCATCCATTATATCATCTTTGCGGATCATTCGCCACGGCTTATTTTCCGGCCTGCCGGCGGGCCAAAGGCGGGCGGTGCGCCGATTTGCACATTGGCCGTTGATTTTTGGCCGCGGATCGTCTATAATGGAAAAGTATGAATGACATCATGCGCGCGGATGATGGGAGGGAAAGCGCTATGCTGAAGATCGGCGTCATGACGGCGGACCTGCTCGAACGGCTTGGCATCGACGAAACGTTCAGCCTGCTCGGCGAATGCGGCTTCGACTTTGTTGACTTCAGCTGCAGCGCGCTGAACGGCTCCGCCCCGGGCCTGGGGAAAGCGTCCGATCCGCTCTCCGGCGCGTTTGATCGGCCGTTCGGGGAGATTAAGCCGTTGCTCGACCCTTACAGGGCGGCTGCGGCGCGCAATGGACTGACCTTCGGGCAGGCGCACGCGCCGTTTCCCCTTTGCCGGCCGGACAGCGAGGCGCGCAGCGAATGCCTGCGCGCGGCGCTGCAAACGTGCGCGGCGCTGTGCGGCTATCTGGGCTGCCCGCATTTGATCGTGCATCCCGTGGCGCTGGACGACGCGAAGGAAGAATGGCGCGTCAACATGGAGATGTATAAGGGCCTCGCGCCCATGCTCAAGGCGCAGAACGTGGTGTGCTGCCTCGAAAACATGATCCTTGTGAAGAATGGCAAGGCATACGAGGCGGTATGCGCCGACCCCTATGAGGCGTGCGACTACATCGACGAGCTGAACGACTATGCGGGGGAGAAGCGCTTCGCCTTCTGCCTGGATACGGGGCGCGCGCTGCTCACAGGCCGCGATATCTACACCACCATCATGAAGCTGGGCAGCCGCATCGAGACGCTGCACATCCACGACAACGACGGCCGGAACGATCAGCGCCTGACGCCGTACATGGGAACGCTGGATTGGGAGCGCTTCATCATGGGCGTTCGGGAGGCGGGCTACACGGGCGGCCTGTGCTTTGAGACGAACGGCACGCTGAGATCGTTTGACAGGGAACTGACCGGCGACGCGGTGCGGCTCATTGCCGCCGCCGGCCGGATGTTCGCCCGGCGGATCGAAACGGCCTGAACAATGGGGCATGCACGGGATTAAGTCCCGTTCACAACAACATGGCGGAGAGACAGAAAGGTGGTTGCAATGAGACGGATTGGCGTACAGACGGCTCCAATTCTGGAAACCTGGGGCATCGAGGACGGGTTCAGGATGATTCATGAGGCGGGTTTCGACTGCGTGGACTTCAATATCGATCACTGGATGAGCGGAACTGAGATTCGCAGCGGCGAATTCAGCGGCTTTTTCGATCGCAGCATGGAGGAGATTCTCGAGGATGCCCGGCCGTATAAGGAAGCCGCCGAGAAATACGACGTGGGCTTTGGCCAGGCGCACGCGCCGTTCCCGACGTATGTCAGGGAGAACGACTTTGTGAACGGCAAGGTGCTGGACGCCCTGAAGAAATGCATTGAGGTGTGCGCCTATGTGGGCTGCCCCCACCTGATCGTTCATCCGGCCTTCTTCGACTATGACAACCGCATGGACCCGGATACGGAATGGGACGCCAACATCAGGCTGTATACCGCGTTGATTCCCGTGCTCAAAAAATGCCATGTGACCTGCTGCCTGGAAAACATGTTCACGGGCCACAGGGGCAAGATCTACGAGGCCATCTGCTCCGATTTCAACGAGGCCGCGGCCTATATCGACGAGCTGAACGACATCGCGGGCGAAAAGTGCTTCGCGTTCTGCTTCGATACAGGCCACGCGCTGCTGCTGGGCCACGACATCTACACGGCCATCATGCAGATCGGCGACCGTCTGGAAACGCTGCACATCCACGACAACAACGGCCTGAGCGACCAGCATGTCGCGCCCTATATGGGCATCCTGGACTGGGACCGCTTTGTGAAGGGCCTTCGCGAGGTCGGCTATCAGGGCAATCTGAGCTTTGAAACCTACAACGCCTGCCGGGTGTTTGACAAGGAGCTGATGCCCGACGTGTTGCGCCTGATCGCGGCGACCGGGCGGATGTTCGCGCGGCGAATTGATCAGGCGTGACCATGGGGGAGAGCGGCGCGCGCGTCGTGCGTCGCCAGCCCCTCGCCAATGGCTGCTGCGCGTGAAGAGCCAAATGAAGGAGCCATCCCGTCGCGGGAAAACGCGGCGGGATGGCTCTCTTTGATCGTGGGATTGATGCGCAAAGGCCCGGCCCAACCGTCAGGCGGGCGTATAGGTGCCCTCGCGGAACTGCTGGAGCGCGGTGATCATGGCGTCTACGTTCTCCCGCTTGATGAGGAAGAGGGTGAGGCCGTCGCGCCGCAGGGCGAGATAATCATTGTCGTATTCGAGATACTCGATGACGATTTCGCCCGGGTCGATGTTGAGCGCATAGCGCACGGTGCAGTATACGTCTCCGTCAATGTGATAGTCGTCGGACAGCTTGCTGTTCATCGTGCCGATGATGACCTGATACAGCTTGCGCGACAGGCTCTCGTCGGCCAGCTCGCCGTCGAAGTAGAAGATCTCCTCCGGCTTTGTCTTTCCCTCGACCTCATGCCGCTCGATGCTGATGTTCCAGGCGTCGTCAGGCGTGGTGATGTCAATGGCATCGACGCGGACAATGTTGATCAGGTTGGCGAACAGGTCCACCAGATAGCCCGGCGTGGCGTTGTCCAGGAAAGCGAGGTCGACGGTCGAGGCCAGGTAGACCGCGTTTGTGTCGTCCACCTGCACGTAGACCTGGTCCGGCGAGGCAAAGCCGCCGATGCGGTAGACGTAGCTCGACGCCTCGTCGTCAACGGTCACGGTGACGGTGACCCGGATGCGCGCGTTTCCGTCCTCAAGGCCGGTGTTTTCCAGCTCGCCCAGCTCGCCTGCGTAGGCCGAAATGGTGAGCGCCGCCGCGCCCTGGAACATCTCGTCCGCCCGGTCCATGTGGGCGGCGTAGTAGAAGGGCTGCAGGATGCGCAGGTTGTTGATTGAGATGTTGTCGCCTTCGTCCCTGGCGTAGCCGAGCTCAACGGTGTCGCGTCCCTCCGCCTCGATCAGCAGGTCGGTGATGTTCGCGGCGTCGTCGATCGTCCAGGGCATCGTGACCGTGTGCAGCGCGGTGCGGCTGCAGGTCAGGTTGTTGACGGCGGTGCTGTAGATGAGGAACACGGCCCTGCTGCCCTTTTCGGCAAAGTAGGAGGCGGAGCTGGTCGGCGCCTGATTGCCGATGATCCAGGTGCTGCTCTTGCCGTCCCGGTAGGTCATGGTCACTTCGGAGCGCGGCGCGTCCAGCCCGTAGTCGGCGAGGTTCTCCGCGTTGTCGGTGATCTGGCGGGTGGCGGTCAGATTGGCCGCGTAGCCGATGATGGTCTCGGCCTTGGACTGATCAAGATCGAAAGCATCGAAGCCCTTGATGCTGTAGGCTTTTTGGCCCTCCTGCAGCGCGATGCGGTTGCCGTCTTCATCATACTGGTTGTTGTTGAGGATGGTGAAGGGGTCCTCATCGGGCAGGTCGATGGTCAGGGAAGCGACGTCCTTGCGCGATTGTTCGATCAGCTTGACGGTTGTACTCTGATAGGCGGGAGCCTCGGTGGGGGCGGGCTCGTCGGGCTTGATGCTGTTCGAGGCGACATAGACGCCGCACGCCGCGCCCAGCGCCACGACCAGCGCCACGACGGACAGCCACAGCTTGCGCCTGCCGCCCTTGCCTTCCCGGCCGGAGCCGCTCTTGCTGCCGCGCAGGTCCTGCGCGGAGGCCAGCTTCTTCAGCGGCGCCTCGTTGGTGTTCTGGTCCTTCCGCTCCATCACAGGCGCCTCCTCTTGATCCACACGACGATGCCGACCACCAGCACGATCAGCGGAATGACCACGACCACGATGGCCGCCAGCGTCCAGGCCGTTCCGGCGTCGGGAATGCTCAGCACCGAGTCGGCGATGTATTTGGTGGGAATCTGAATGGTGCTGTCGCTGTTGACCAGCCAGTCGACGACGCTGATGGCAAAGTTGAGGTTGTAGCTGTAGTACAGAAGGCTCGTGTCGGCCAGCAGATAGTAGCTGTCCAGCAGAACGATCCGGATATCCTTTGCGGCGTCGTTGTAATCCTGCTTGAGCAGAGACAGCGCCACGGTCTGCGTGCCGGGGTTGCTGGTTTCGTCGCCGTTGACGATGGTGGCGCGGTTCGAGGTGGTCAGCAGCTTGGTGTAGACGAAGCCGGACTCGGGGATGCTGACCTCCTTGATCGGGCGGGCCTGCGGGACGATCAGGTTGTAGCCGCTGGAGGCCAGATCGGACGTGATCTCATGCTCGGCGTCCAGATTGGGCACCAGGTTGATCGTGCCGCCGTTCCAATAGTTGGAGGTCGAGTTTTCATCCTCATAGATTACGCCGTCGCCATAGGCAAGCTGGTAATAGTCGAGCAGCCGCGTGAAATTGGGCAGCAGCTGGGTGTCGACGCTGTAGCTCAGGGACACCAGCAGGCGGCCGCCCTCGCTCAGCCAGGTTCGCAGCGTGGCGTATTCCTCGTCGTCCAGGTCGCGGCTCGGGTCCACGATGACGACCGTGTCGCCGCTGGTCAGGGTGACGTCGTCGGTGACCAGATTCAGCGAGGCGACGTCATAGTTGCGGTTGGCCAGCTGCGCGGACAGCACGGTGAAGTAGGTGGCGCGATCCATTTCGCCATGGCCGGCGAGGAAGAACACGCGGGGCGTCTCGGAGCTGGTCACATAGACCAGCGCGCTCGTCACCTTGGATTCGAGCACGAAGAACGTATAGGTGTTGTTCGCGAACGACTGATAGTAGTTGTAGTCGTTGCGGGTGATGAGCTTCACGCGCGTCTCGTCCGCGTTGGTGACGATCACCGCGCCCTCGGTCAGGCTGGTGTCGCCGGCGTATTTGGTCACGCGGGTGGGCTGTGTGGCCGGATCGATGTTGTCCAGAACGATGTGGTTGTTCAGCGCGTGGTATTTTTCGAGCACGCTGTCAACCTGTGCGCGCGCGGAGGAGGAGGTGCTGGTCTGATAGACCGTGTAGATATGCACTTCCTCGTCGACGCCCCTGAGGATTTCAAGGGTGGCGTCGTCGAAATCGGTGGCGTTCATGGCGGTCACGTCGATGCCAAGCGCCCAGTTGGTTTCGATGGCCCCGATGGCGATGTTCAGCAGGATGACCACAATGATGACGACGATGGTCAATATGGTGGCGTAGCCGCCGTAGCGGAATTTGCGCTGACCGAGCAGGCCGGCCAGAGCGCCCTTGCTCTTGGCTTTGTTTTCTTGATTCATGCTCATAGTGCTCAACCCTCACTCCATCTTCTCTTGTCGATTACGCGAACCGCAAGGAACAGCATCACGCCGCAGAACGAGACGTAATAGATCACGTTGGCGAGGCTGAGGATGCCGGCGGAAAAGTCATTGTAGCGCTTGTACAGGCTCATCCAGGAGAACACGGTGTTCAGGAAGCTCAGCCCCGGGATGGTGATGGAAGAGCCGACGTTTTCAAGGATCTGCAGAAGCAGATTGACGCCGATGGTCAGCACGGCCGCGGACACCTGGTTCTCGGTCAGCGCGCTCATCAGCACGCCGATGGAGACGTAGCTGAAGCCCAGCAGCAGGAAGCCGAGATAGTTTGTGGCGATCAGCGCCGGATAGGTGACGTTGGAGTATACCGCCAGGATGATCACGTAGAACAGCGTGATAACGGTGGAGAAGACGATCACGCTGCAGGCCGCGAAGAACTTGCCCAGGATGATGTCCCAGATGGAACGGGGCGAGGTGAGCAGCAGCTGGTCGGATTTATTGCGCTTCTCTTCGCTCAGCAGCTTCATGGTCAGGATGGGCACGATCAGCATGAACAGGTAGTTCAGATTGCCCAGCATGCCGGACAGATCAGACGAGGCCGACATGATGTTGGTCAGGAAAAACATCAGGCCGCCCACCAGCAGGAATATGCCCATGAAGACATAGCCGATGGAGGTCAGGAAGTAGTTTTGAATCTCACGTTTCCAGATCGCAAGCATGGTTACTGTTCCTCCCCCTTGTCGTTGGTCAGCTGCAGGAAGATGTCCTCCAGTTCGATGTCCATCGGACGGAGCATGAGGATGGGATAGCCCAGCTTCGACATCTGATGGAACAGGGGACGGCGGATGTCGGCGTTGCGGTCCGCCTCGACGAGGAAGTCAAAGGAATCGATCTCCTTGCTGCCCATTTCGTCGACTGTGCGCGTGCCGGGCAGCTCCCGGATGACCTTGTAGACTTCGCGCTCGGGGCCGGCGATGCGCAGGCGGAAGCGGCTTGAGTCGGACACGTTCTTCGTCAGGTTTTCCAGCGTGTCCTGCGCCACGATCTTGCCCTGATTGATGATGACCACGCGCTCGCACACATCGGCGACCTCGTGCAGGATGTGGCTGGAAAGCACGATCGTGTGATCCTCTCCCAGCTGCTTGATCAGCTTGCGGATCTCGATGATCTGCTTGGGGTCGAGGCCGACCGTGGGCTCGTCCATGATGACCACTTCCGGATTGCCCACCAGCGCCTGGGCCATGCCGACGCGCTGCTTGTAGCCCTTGGACAGATTCTTGATGAGGCGGCGGCGCACGTCCGTGATGCGGATGAGCTCGGTGATGTCGTCAAGGTGGGATTTGATATAGTTCTTTTTGACATCCTTGATGGAGCACACAAACCGCAGGTACTCGTCGACCGTCATATCCATGTACAGCGGCGGCATTTCAGGCAGATAGCCGATGCGGCGCTTGAACTCGCGCGGATTCTCGAGGATGTCGTACCCGTCGAGCAGCACGCGGCCGGAGCTGGCGGAAATGTAGCCGGTGACGATGTTCATCGTCGTGCTCTTTCCCGCGCCGTTGCGGCCCAGAAAACCGAGAATTTCACCCTTTTTGATGGTGAAGCTGACGTCGTTGACGGCGAGCTTGTTGCCGTAACGCTTGGAGACGTTCTGTATTTCAATCATTGGGCAGGTCTCTCCTTTCTCTCTGCCCATTATAGCAAATTTAACACGAATTGTTTTGAATAAGCTATGAACAAACTGTAAACAAAACGCCGGGCCCTCAGCCGCCGGCGCCGCCCGCGTGCAGGCTGCGCTGAAAAAAAGCGCCCGCGCGATGGACAGACGGCCGGAACCGTGGTACAATGACGCCATATCAACCAGTCGCCAGGAGGAAGCGTTATGAGAATTTGCGTGCCGGTTCCCTGCTTTTTTGGACAGATGGATTTTTGCGAGGCGATTGACCGGATCGCCGATCTGGGCTTTGACGCCATTGAGACGTATGATTGGAGGAACCTCGATCTGGACGCGGTCCGCGGGCGCTGCGCGAGGCGCGGGGTGGAGCTTCTGAGCATGTGCACCACCGAATTCCGCCTGACGGACGCGGCGTATCGCGCGGCGTGGCTGGCGGGGCTTGAGCGGAGCTGCGCGGCCGCCCGCCGGGTCGGCGCGGGGAAGCTGATCACCCAGGTGGGGCAGGACACCGGCGCGCCGCGCGCTGCGCAGCACGAAAACATTGTGGAGACGCTCAGGCAGGCCGCGCCCATCCTGGAGGCCTCCGGCGTCACCGTCATGATCGAGCCGCTCAACACGCTCTACAATCACCCCGGCTATTATCTCTGGTCGGCCATCGAGGCGTTCGACATCATCCGCGAGGTGAACCACCCGCAGGTGAAGGTGGTCTACGACATCTATCACCAGCAGGTGATGGAGGGCAACATCATCAACAACATAACGCAGAATCTGGACTGCATCGCCCATCTGCACAGCGCCGGCCATCCGGGGCGCATTGAGCTGCAGTTCGGTGAAAACGACTACAGGTACATCTGGAAGCGCGTTGACGAGGCGGGCTATACCGGCGCGTGCGGCCTGGAATACAACCCGACGCTGGACGCCGAAGAGAGCCTGAGGGAATTCCGGCGAATCTACATGGAGGAAGAATAGAGCGGGGGTGTCGGAACGTATCCGGAAACACACTCTGGACGTTTTGTTTACATTTATATCAAATTACCGTCACATTATTGACGAGGGGTCCGGAAATGTGGTTTAATAGGACATATTGATACAGGCCAGTGGGAGACTTTGAAACAGAGGGAATGATGATATGTTTGGAAGACGATCCGACGGCAGCCGCGTGAAGGGCATTGACCCGATCGTGCAGTTCACGCCATATATCATGCCGCACCGCTACGACGCCATGTGCCAGACCAAGCAGGAGCTGGATTTCGACGAGATGACGCGCTATATCCGCGACAAGCGCAAGGAAGGCCATCTGGTCACGCACATGGGTATGATCATCGCGGCGTATCTGAGGATGCTGTGCGACTATCCGGAAATGAATCGGTTCATTGTGAACAGGAAGCTGTATGCGCGCAATCACTTCTGCGTTTCGTTTGTGACGCTGCGAAAAACCGAGGACGATTCGGTGGAGGAGTCGCTGTGCAAGGTGCAGTTCGACATGAACGACACGATATTCGACGTGAGCAGGCGGCTGGCCGACGCCATCGAGAAGGCGCGCGTGCCCGAGGCGGTCAACAAGACCGACGCGCTGGCCCGCGCCCTGATGAAGGTGCCCTATCTGCCGAATTTCGTGGTCTTCATGGCGCGGCTGCTCGACAACCACGGCCTGATGCCCCGCTTCATTCACGAGGCCAGCCCGTTCCACACCAGCCTGTTTATCAGCAACATGGCCTCCATCGGCATGAATTACATCTATCATCACATCTATGATTTCGGCACAACCAGCATGTTCGTCACCATGGGCAAGACCGAGCAGAAGGTCTTCCGCAACAGCGACGGAACCTGCCGCAGCAAGCGGATCATGCCGGTTGGCGTGGTCATCGACGAGCGCATCGCCTCGGGCGGCATCTTTGCGCGCATGTTCAGCACGGTCGTGGGATACATCAATGACCCCAAGCAGCTCGAGACGCCTCCGGATCACATCAAGACGGAGGTTGAGATGCTCCCCGTGAAGGACGATCAGTAGACGGGGCGCCGGGCGAAGGGCCCGGCGTTTGCCCGTCTTCGCACACCCGCCCGTCTCTTCGGAATAACATGGACGGGAGGTGGCAAAGCAAATGTTTGGACTTGATCAATGCGTGCAGGCCTTTTTGAAGGGCACGCCGCGTTTTCATCATGTATGCGGACAGGTGAGGATCCAGTGCTGCGAGGGCGGCGTCGTGCTGCAGCTGCGCGTGCGCGGACTGCCGTGCGGCGCGTGCCAGAGCTGTTATCGGTTCGGCATAGAGGGCGGCTGCGGCTGTCCGGCCCTGGAGCTGGCCGGCGTGCCGGCCTGGCAGGGAGAGGCCGCGCTGACCTGCTACATGGGCGGCTTTACGCCCGAGAGCCTGATCCGCCGGTGCGCGTATCTTGCCGGGCGGGACGGCTGCGGCGTCCGGGTCGCGGACGGCGTGTTCAGGCCCTGCTGCGGCCTGTGGCCGGAGATGGACGGCTGCCGCGCGAAACAGCCTGCCTGCTGCGAGGAGGCCTGCCGGCCGCTCATGCCGCGGGGAAGGCCGCTCTATCCCGCGCTGCTGCCCGGCGAATCCCCGTTCTGCTGACGGGCCTTCAGCCGGTTTCGCCGCGGACATGAAAGAAGCGCCCGCCCGGCCGTTCATCGGCCGGACGGGCGCGCGAATGAGCGCCGTCACGATCCGGGAGTCTCCGCTTCCGCGTCCGTCCCGGAAGGAGAGGAAAAATCGAAGCTGACCACGAGCACCTGTTCGGCGCCGTCCACATCCGTGATGTGAACGGCCGCGCCCATGCCGTCGTCAATCCATTCGACATAGTCGACGCCCGTCTTTGTCAAAACCGCGTCGCCGCGCTCCGGATAATAGAAAAACTTGCCGCGCATGGGGAAGGCGCCGTAGTAATAGGCGGAGGGCTCGGAGTCGCCTTCCATGCTGTCAAAATCGGCGGCCTTCATGATGACCAGCCGGTTCCCGGTGTCGCGGTTGGTGTAATAGGCGGCCGGACTCGAGCCGTATGTCGCATAGACCGTGCAGAAGGAATAGACGACGACGACCGCCACCATCGTGAGCATGACGGCGCCCCACACGGCGATCAGGCGCGGCCATTTCGAGCGGATGCGCTGGTGCAGCCAGGCGGCCAACGCGCCCAGCAGCAGGAGGAAGGGCAGCGCGGCGGCGGCCACATAAATCCAGTTCCAGATCAGCAGCAGCTCGCGTCCCGGCAAATAGAAGAGCGCGGCCAGCAGCACCGCGCAGACGGCCGCGGCGATCAGCAGGATGCGCGCGATCAGTCCGCCGTACAGGCTGGGCCGGCGTTCCTCGAAGTAGGGATTGTTGAGTTTTCTCATACTCGGAACCTCCCGGGAATAGTATGCGTCTATTATAACACAGCTTTCAGCCACAAAGAAGATGGGATGATTGCCAATACGCATATTTTACGAAGGAGGATGCGCCGCCGTGAAGAAAGCAGGCATATTTGTCGTCATTCTTCTGCTTTTGCTTGTCGTGTGGCACAGCGGCTGGCTGAACGACGAGCGGGTGGCCACAATCGTCGAGAAGGGCATAAGAACGGGGCTCGACCTGCTGGAGCGGGCCTTTGCGTTTGTGATAGATAAGATCAAATAATGCATCACAGGCGGATTCTGTGCGAATCCTGTTTGGATGACGGAGGAAACAATGGGACGAAACGTCAAGAAGAAAAAGCGCGCCCGGCGGCACGGTTGTCTGGGCGCATTGATCGCCCTGGCGCTGGTGGTTGTGCTGATTGTCGGAGGGTTGTATGTCGCGGCGCGGCTGAAGCCGGTTGTCATCGTGCCGGCGGACAACGCGTCGGAGCTGGATGTGAACGAAGAGCTTTCAGACGAGTGGGTGAACATCATGCTGCTCGGCGCGGACGCGGGAGCGTATGCGCGCAGCGACACCATGATCATCGCCTCGGTGCAGTGCTCCTCCGGCAAGGTCAAGCTGACCTCGCTCATGCGCGACACCTATGTGCCCATCGACGGCTATGGCAGCAACAAGATCAACACGGCGACGCATTTCGGCGGCATCGACCTGGCGCTGAAGACGGTCAACCAGTGCTTCGACATGAACATTTCCAAATACGCCATGGTCGATTTCAGCGCGTTTGCGTACATCGTGGAGGCCATCGGCGGCGTCGATGTGCCGGTCAGCGAGGCGGAGATGCGCTCCATGAACCAGCTGATGCAGGATATGCGCGTGCTCTATCCGGAGATTGAGCTGCCCAAGGAGGACCTGACCGTCTTCGGCGACAGCGTGCACCTGGACGGCATGCAGGCGCTGGCCTTTGCGCGCATCCGCAAGCTGGATTCGGACTACAACCGAACAAACCGTCAGCGCACGCTGCTCATGGCGATCATGAAGAAGGCCGCGTCGCCGAGCGTTTTCTCCGGCGCAATGGACATTTACGCCGCGATCAGAGACCATGTGAAGACCAACCTGGCGACGGACGAGGTGCTGCAGCTGGCCGCCAAGGTACTGTCGCGGGGCGTCGATTTCGAAGAGCTGCGCATTCCGGTCGAGGGGACGTACAGCGCGCAGCGCATCAACGGCCAGGACTGCCTTGTGCCGGACATCGCCGCCAACGCCGCCCGGCTGCACGAGTTCGTCTACGGCGGCTGACGGCGAATGGGACAGCCGACGCGGCGCCTTTATCCTGACTGTAACGCGAATCCCCCGGCCTTCGGAAAGGGCCGGGGGATCCGTTTACTGCATCGTGGTGACGTTGCGCACGATGGTGTCGATCTGCGATTCGGCGTCCGCGTCAAGCGCGCCGCCGCCCAGGCGATCGGCGATGGCGTTGATCTTGTCGACGTCTTCCTTTTCGCTGGTCACGGCCACCACCTGGATGTTGGGGTCGGCCTCCTCGACAATGCCCGCGATGAGGTTCTGGATGCGCTGGGTCATCTCGCCCTGATACTGGCTGGCGAAGGTGACGCCCACAAGCGCCGTCCTGCCTGTGGTGACGATGCGGCTGCTCTCGATCTCGCTGAGCAGGTTGATCTTGTTTTCAACCTCCGTGCGGCCGGTCAGCCAGTCGAACGCCATCTGCACGGCCGACGTGGCGTTGGGCATCACAGAGGCGTTGTCGGTCGTCTGGCGCGCTGCGGACCCGGCGTCATCCGTGCCGGACAGGCGGTTTCCCGCGTTCATGCATCCGCTCAGCGCGGCGCCCACAAGCAGGGCGCAGATCATGATAAGACATACCTTGCGTTTCAAAGACATAAAAGCTTCCCTCCCTTGCACACCTATTGTGTCCTGAGAAGGAAGCTTTTAATCACCGATCGGGAAAAGACCGGCTTTTGGCAGAAATTGACAGGATCGGCCCCGCCGTCACTTGCCTGCGCGGTAGAAGCAGCACCCGCCGATGAATTCGCGCAGGATGGAATTGAGCGGGATTTCGTCCTCGACGTCGGCGGACTGAAAGTAATTGAGGAACTTGATCAGCCGGTGCGCCATGGTGTAGTAAGGACTGTCGGGCGTGAGGCGGGTCAGCATGGGGTAGACGTATTTCTTGAGAATGGCCACCTCGTAGACCAGGGAGGAATTGAAGAACACGTCCGCTTCCTCCTGGTAGGGGAAGATGTACTTTTCCTCGCCGTTGCGCACGGACGGCCACATGGCCATGGTCGCCTCGGGATCGGTGCCGCGGAAATGATAGTCGCGCACCATGCGCCGCAGAAGCCGCGCCTCCGTGGTGCGGATGCGGTTGTGATCGTCCAGATTGAGCGTGGTCAGGGCGCTGATGTAGATCTTGAATTTCAGGTTGCGAGCCACGTCCTGCGTGAGGTCGTTGTTCAGGCCGTGGATGCCCTCGATGATGATGGGCTGGTCCTCGTCCACGTGCATGAGGTGCGTGGCGGCGGAGCGCTTGCCGCTCTTGAAGTCGAACAGCGGCACCTGAACCGCCTCGCCCTGCAGCAGGCGCACCAGATGGTCGTTGAACAGCGGCACGTCGAGCGTGTCCAGGCGTTCCAGATCCTGCTTTCCGTTCTCGTCGAAGGGGATCTTGTCGCGGTCGAGGTAGTAGTCGTCCAGCGAGAGCGCGACGGGCCGCAGGCCCAGCACGCGCAGCGCGATGGACAGCCGGTTTGCGAACGTCGTCTTGCCGGAGGAGGACGGCCCGGCGATCAGGATGATGCGCGCGCCGCTGCTTGCAAACTCGTCGGCAATGCGGGCGATCGACCGCTCGTGCATGGCCTCGTTGACGCGGATAAACTCGCGGATCTGGCCGTTCTGGGTCATCGCGTTGAGGTCGGCGGTGTTGGAGCAGTGCAGGATGGCGTTCCAGCGCGCGGATTCGGCGAAGGCGTTCATCAGCTTGGGCAGCTGCCGCAGCGGGGCGATCTTCGTGGGATCGTCGCGATCGGGCAGCAGAAGCACCAGCCCGGGCAGCTGCAGATGCAGCGCAAACACGGTGATGCAGCCGGTCGAGGGCGCCATGATGCCGTAAAAGTACTCCATCATGTCGTCCAGCCGGTAGAGCTGGAAGGTCTCGTAGGGACGGTATTTGAGCAGGTTCACCTTGTCGGTTTCGCCGAGCTGTTCAAAATAGGCGATGGCGTCGCGCCGGGAGATGGAATGCCGCACGAAGGGCAGATCCGCCGCCACGATCTCGCGCATGCGCGCCTCAATCGCACGGATGTCCGCGCCGGTGAGCGGGTGCCGGCTGTCGCGCACCTCGCAGTAGACGCCGTTGCCCAGCGAGTGCTCGACGCGCACGCGGCGGTTGGGAAAGAGCTGGCGCACGGCCAGCAGGAAGATAAAGCGCAGCGAGCGCTCGTAGATCAGCCGGCCTTCCGTGCTCTCCAGCGTGATGACGGACGCGCGCTCGCCGTCCTTGGGCAGCGCCGTGAGGCACAGCGTTTCGCCGCCCACCAGGATGCCGAGCGGCCTGACGTCCGGCAGCGCGCGGCCGAGTATTTTTCCGTAGCTTTCGCCCTTTTCAAAAGAAATATCCTGATCGTTCAGATGAAGCAGCATGTTCCGGCCTCCCTCCCGGCCGCGCAGCCGTTTGCCGCACGCTTTTTTAGAGTTATCCTCATTAAAACACAGTTGGCGTGAAAAGTCAATCGGGATATGCGCCGCGGGATACAAAAAACGGATTTTTCCCAAAACCGGCCGGCGTTTGCATTGCGATAATCCGGGAAATCTGCTATAATTTCTGCGGAAGAAGGGCGTTCCCGGCGATGTGTCTGACGGAAGCGGGCCGCGCCGGAGCCGGCCATATGCTGCGATGGATTTTGCCTGGCTTTTTTGAACGCTGTGCGCAGAACGGGGCGCCGGGAGTCGCGTTATGCCGACGCTTTGCCCATCCTGCGGCGGGCCGTGCGCGCGCGCGTCGGCATTCAATGGCGTCCGACAACGGTTCATTCGTCGTTTCCGGAACAACGGGAAAAAAGGAGGTCAACATGAACGAGAACATCATCAAACGCAACGGGCTGCTGGCGCAGAAGGTCATCAGGGGCCTGGAATCGCGCAACATGTCCGGCTATTATGCCGAAAGCGCGGCGGAGGCGCTCCGGCAGGCGCTGGCGCTGATCCCGACGGGCAGCCGCGTCACGATGGGCGGCGGCATGAGCGTCCATGAAATCGGGCTGGTGGAGGCGCTCCGTCAGGGAGAGTATGATTTCATCGACCGCGACGCCATGGCGGACAAGCGGGCGGCCATGCTTGCGGCCTACGACGCGGACGTCTTCCTGTCCGGCGCGAACGCCATCACGGAGGACGGCGTTCTGATCAACATCGACGGCAACGCGAACCGCGTCTCGGCCATCGCCCAGGGACCGCGGAAGGTGATTTTCATCGTGGGCATGAACAAGGTGTGCGACGACGTGGACGGCGCGATGAAGCGGGCGCGTCATGTCGCCGCGCCAACCAACGCGCAGCGCTTCGGCCTGTCGACGCCGTGCGCGAAGACGGGCTCGTGCATGAACTGCAAGTCGCCCGATACGATCTGCTGTCAGATCCTGATCACGCGCTATTCGAGGCATAAGGATCGGATTCACGTGATCCTGGTCAACGACAATCTGGGGTTTTAAGAAGGAACGCGCTGTATCAGAAGAAACGGAGGATAAACGCATGGAACACAAGGGCCTGGGCACCGTCTGCGTGCAGGGCGGCTATACGCCCGGCAACGGCGAGCCGCGGCAGATCCCGATCATTCAGTCGACCACCTTCAAGTATGACACCAGCGAGGACATGGGCAGGCTGTTCGACCTGGAGGCCAGCGGCTACTTCTATACGCGGCTGCAGAACCCGACAAACGACATGGTGGCCGGAAAAATCTGCGAGCTGGAGGGCGGCACGGCGGCGATGCTCACTTCGTCGGGTCAGGCGGCCAACTTCTTCGCGCTGTTCAACATCGCCTCCTGCGGCGATCATATCGTGGCGTCTTCCACGATTTACGGAGGCACCTTTAACCTGATCTCCGTGACCATGAAGAAGATGGGCATCGACGTGACTTTTGTCTCGCCCGACTGCACCGACGACGAGCTGAACGCGGCCTTCAGGCCCAACACGAAGGCTGTGTTCGGCGAGACCATCGCCAATCCGGCGCTGACCGTGCTGGACATAGAGCAGTTCGCGCGGGCGGCGCACGCGCACGGCGTGCCGCTGATCGTCGACAACACCTTCGCGACGCCGGTCAACTGTCGGCCGTTCGAGTGGGGCGCGGACATCGTGACGCATTCGACCACGAAGTACATGGACGGCCATGGCGTGGGCGTGGGCGGTGCGATCGTGGATTGCGGCCGCTTCGACTGGATGGCGCACGCTGACAGATTCCCCGGCCTGTGCACGCCGGACGACAGCTATCACGGCATCACCTATGCCGAGCGCTTTGGCCGCGAGGGCGCGTTCATCACCAAGTGCACGGCCCAGCTCATGCGCGATTTCGGGTCCATTCAGTCGCCGCAGAACGCGTTTTACCTGAATCTGGGCCTGGAAAGCCTGCATGTGCGCATGAAGCGGCACTGTGAGAACGGCCAGGCCGTCGCGGAGTATCTGCAGAGGCACGACAAGGTGGCGTCGGTGAACTTCTGCGGCCTGAAGGACAGCCCCTATCATCAGCGCGCCCTGAAATACCTCCCGAACGGCTCCTGCGGCGTCGTAAGCTTTGAGCTGAAGGGCGGCCGCGAGGCGGCGAGCGCGTTCATGAAGGCGCTGCGGCTGGCGGCCATTGAGACGCATGTGGCGGACGCGCGCACCTGCTGCCTGAATCCCGCCAGCAGTACGCACCGGCAGATGACGGACGAGCAGCTCAGGGCGGCCGGCGTGCCCGCCGGACTGATCCGCATCAGCTGCGGCCTCGAGGATACCGGGGATCTCATCGCCGACATCAGCCAGGCGCTGGACACCCTTTGACGCGCCGTCCGAACGACTCTGAGAGCCTTTGAACAAAGCATCGCCGATCCCGCGCCGGCGATGCTTTGCTGCGTTTTATGATACATCTTCGGGCGTCTTTTCCGCCGCTGCGCCTCCCTCCGCTCAGCCTGGCGGCGACGAAGAATTCGTCTGTCCGGGGCTTGGGAGTCAAATCGCGTTACAGGGAATTCAACGTCACCGTGAATTTGTACAGCGGCAGCTTCAGGTCCGCCGACAGCGCGCTGTAGCGGCAGTTCGCGCCATAGCGCGTCTCAAGCGCTGAAGCGACGGCTTCGGCGTAATCGCCTCCGGTGAAGTAGACGCGGGCCGAGCCCCCGGCGTCGATCTGGCGCACGGCGGCCCTCAGCGCGTCCTCCGCGCTGCCGGCCATGTACTCGGGACGGCTGTAGTAGTACGTCCCGTCGATCGACGCGGCGTAGCTTCCCGCCGGACAGCAGCTCTGATCCCACGAGCGGGTGCCGCCAAAGGCGGAGGCGGGCAGGTTGAAGAAGACGTGCTCCGGCCCGGCCGCGCCGCCGGCCATATCGTCCCAGGTGACATCGACCACATACCACAGTCCGTCCAGCCGGATGAGGTTCCACGCATGGCCCTTGCTTCCCGGCAGATCCCGGGTGGTCGGTCCGCCGATCATTTCCACCTCCAGCCCCGCGAGCCGGCCGAGCAGGCGGAAGGCGTCCACATAGCCCGCGCACTGGCACAGTCCGTTCTGGAAAAAGCCGCGCGCGTCCGTGACCGGGAAATTGCCCGAATGGAGCAGGTATTCGCAGTGATCGGCCACGTAGTCGTGAATGGCCAGCTCCTTTTCGAGATCCGTCATGCCGGGTTTAATCAGGCTGGCGACGACGGCCTGGGCCTGCTGCGCGATGGCCTTCTGCTCGCTGTCAAGGCGGTCGGTTGCGTTCAGCTGAATGGCCAGGAGCACGCTCAGCCCGGTCTTGAAGACGACGGTGATGCGGGGCGGCGCGTCGCTGAAGCTGTAGGCCTCGAAGTAGTTGCTGAATTTGTCCGTAACCTCCGCGACGGTCTCCGGGGACAGCGACAGGTCGTCGAGGTCAACGGCGTTTACGCCGCTGTCGATCATCCATCGGTACAGGTCGATCAGCGCCTCCCGGCTCGCAATGCGCAGCGACGGCATGGCCGGCCGGGCGGTGCGCGCGGGCGTCGCGGTCGGCGTGGGGGAGGGCGTCGCGGTCTGCGTCGGCAGCACGGGCACGACGTGGCCGGACGAATCCTGGGGCCGGGCCGGCGCGCCGCTGTCCGCCGGGCTCTCTGTGGGCGGCCCGGCCGGGCCGGGCGTCGTTTCCTGCGCGGGGACGGCGGTTCCATACGGCGCATCGGGGCCGGTGCGGGCCGCGATGCGGACGATTGCGGCCAACACGGCGATGACGACCAGCACGGCCGCCGCGAGGACGACGGCGTCGCCGGGCCTGTGTCTGGCGGGCGGCCTGTACCAGGAGCGCCAACGCCTTCGGCTGCGCCGGAAGGAGACGGTTTTCCGCCTTCGGCGCAGCATATGCCTGACGCGCCACAGGAGAAAGCCTTCCCTGCGGATCGGCCCACGGACAGCGGGTTGGTGTTTCAAGGCAGTCGCCCCTTCGGCTCAGTCTTTTTCAGGCATCCCGCCCGGCAGGCTCTCTATCGGTTCGCTCATTCAAAGGCCCTCGCCAGCACGCCGGACGCCATGCCCACTTTGCCGCCGGAGAGCAGAAGCGCCTTCATGCTGCGCTGCAGCGATGTGTTTTCGGGCAGCTCCGTCAGGACGATGTGATCGCGCTGCTCGGCGGTCAGGTTGTAGACCCACTGCAGCGCGCCGTCGGATTCCGGATCGGTCCGCGTGATGTCGAAGGCCCGCTGGAAGCGCAGGATGTTCGAATGCGCCGGCAGCAGGGAGCGGAGCGCCGGGGAGAGCAGCCACGTGCCGCACTGCATCGGCAGGAAAGCCCAGTCGGGGAACCATGTCCTGAAGAATTCGCGGGCCTGCGCCACGGATTCGTTCAGCGGCGCGGCCTCCAGGCGAATGTCGGAGGGAATGTGCAGGGCAATCGCGCGCTTGTCCGGGCTCTCGCGCAGCTCATATTCCAGCTCGCCGATGCGGAAGAGGCGGGCGTTGATCTGACGGGTGGTCCAGAATCCGCGGTCGAAGGCGTACCGGCCATCGGCCCGGACATGCTCGTTGACAAAGCGGGTGAAGCACTTCATGGTCGCGAGCCAAACAGCCTCCGGCAGGTCCTGCCAGGGGCCGCTCTGGCGGTTTTTCAGCGCGGTCAGCAGCTGGCGCGCCATTTCCTCCGCGCCGTCTCCGCCGTCCACCGGCGCGCTGCCGCAGTATTCCGGAATGTCGCGCCATGCGCAGTCCATCACGCGAAGCGCAAAGGGCCGCGGCATATCGATGGCCTGGAGCAGCTTTTCCAGCCACTCCTGAAGGACAAGGCCGTCGCAAATGCGCCAGGTATCCTGCATTTCCGGCCTTTGCCGCATGGCGGTCTGCTGATCCTTTTCCGCCCGCGCGTCCTCGGGAGACATCCTCCACACGCGCTTTGGCGCGCCGGCCAGCCCGAGCTGTTCAACGCGTTCCTCGCTGTCCGCGACGGCCTGCCGGAACTCCTCCCAGGAAGCGGAGTCGAAGCGGCGGCTGGCCTTGAGCGCGACGGCGGGAATGCGGGGGAAGAGCAGGTAGGCCGCGCGTCCGGCGTTGGTGACGCGCTCCGACCACAGGGGGCATTCGATGCCCAGCAGGTTTTCCGGATGCTCCCGGGCATAGTCCGGGACCACGGGAGCCTGCCAGATGGTGTGGATGTCGATGTCGGCGTAGCCGCGGCTGATGTAGTAGCAGCTTATCTCGGAGGAGATGACCTTTCCGCCGGCCGCCATAAACGCGGCGGTTTCCCTTTCGTTGCCCTTCCAGTGCTGCACGATAAAGTGGTCGGGCAGCAGTCCGCCCTCCAGCGATTCATTCCAGACGATGGTCTTTCGGCCCTTTTGCGCCAGATGCTCGCCCATCTGAAGAACCAGCCAGCGCTGAAGCTCGCCCTCGTCGGCCAGGTGCTCCTCGCGGATGCGTCTCTGGCAGTCGGGGCAGCGCCGCCAGTGCTGCTTGATGGCCTCGTCCCCGCCGATGTGTATCTCGGGGCCGGGGAAAAGCTCCGTGATTTCGTCCAGAATGTTCTTGAGGAACCGGACGGCGTCGTCGCGGCCCGCGCAGATCAGATTCGGGAAAATGCCCGCTATGGTGACGACCTGATAGTCGTACGGCGTCTCGCTGACGGTCCTGCCATCCGGGCCGTATATCTCGCGGCGGCAGCCGTATTCCGGATAGGCGGCCAGCATGGCGCTGGCATGGCCCGGAATCTCTATTTCCGGCACGATTTCGATGCCGTGCGACTGCGCGAAGGCCACGACGCGGCGGATGTCGGCCTGGGTGTAGAAGCCGCAGTTGTTTTCCGTTTCGGTGGCGGCGCCGAAGAGGGAGGGGCCGCGCCGCGAACCGATTTCGGTGAGCCTGGGATAGCGTCTGATCTCGACGCGCCAGCCCTGGTCGTCGACGAGATGCCAGTGCATGCGGTTCATGCCGCACAGGGACGCGGCTTCAATGATCCGGCACACCTCGTCGGCCGGCATAAAATGGCGGGCTGCATCCAGCATAAAGCCGCGGTAGGGATACGCATTCTCTTTCATATGACTTTCATCCTTTCCGGGTCGAATCATATCCTGTTGTCGTGGAGGGGAAAATACAGCCGGATGGGGAACGATGACGGCATCATTTGTAAGTATAACATAGACTCTGATAAATATCCAGATGAACGCTCACTTTTTCTGGCTGCCGCGCGTAGATTCCGACAGCCGCGACTCGCATATTGTGTTTTTTTCGGGAGTATGCTATAATATATGTTGTTCGAACATAAAACGAATGGAGGTGTCTGTTTTGTTTGACTTTATTCAGGACAATGCCATCGCGCTGGTTCTGGCGCTGGCGGCACTGGTCATTCTGCTGATTGTCATTCTCATCGCAGTGAATGTCAAGCGCAGCAACAAATGGCGCGAAAAAGAATTCGAAAACAACCGGGACAACGAGATGCTGAAGGTGCGGATCGGCGAGCTGGAGAAGGAAGCGACGCAGCTTCATGAGCACGAGACGCAGCTCCTGGCCGAGCGGGACGAAATCCTGATGGCCGCGCACGAAAAGGCCGACGACATTCTCGAACAGACGATGGCGCGCGTGCAGCGCTCAGAGGCGCAGATTCGCCAGAACAGAATCATCGCGTCCTGCTGCATCACCGACGCCCGCCGCAAGATATCCGATCTGATGATCGAAGTGTCGAAGCGGCTGGTCATTGAGGACGGCATGGTTTTGGACGCCGAAGAGGTCACGCCGGAGGCGGTCGAGGCTGCGGAAGCGGAAGAGAAGATCGCAGAGACCGATTTCGAGCGGACGATCGGCGCGGAAGCAAAGAGCGAGGAGGAAACGGACGAGGCTGACGCCGCGGAGGAACCTGTTGTCGAAGAGGATGAAGCCGAAGCGGACGAAGCCGAAGAAGACGACGCGTCCGACGCCGATGAGGACGATGCGGAGGAAACGCGCGACGACATGTAAAATTGGAATATTGTATTGACATTCTGCCGACAATGCGGTAAAATGAGCGGTGTTGTCGGTTATGGAGCGGTATCGAAGTGGTCATAACGGCCCTGACTCGAAATCAGGTAGGGTGAAAGCCCTCGTGGGTTCGAATCCCACCCGCTCCGCCATGTCACAACCCTGATCCTGATGCGGGATCGGGGTTGTGACTTTTTGGCTTTCAGCCCTGATTTCATGGAGCTCGCATGCAATCATTGTATGCAGGCAGCCCCTTCTTTCGCCTTCGCCGCCTCTCAACCCCATTCCCATGGGTTAATGGTATACGATGAAAGAGAATCGTATACCATTAACCCAATATCGTATGGCAGTAGCCGGCATCGTATCCCTGCAGATCAGCAGCGCGTCTGTTCCTTGCTAAAGACATCAAAACTCTGTTACAATAGGATTGGTTATAAGCCAGGCCACTCGTGGCTTTGAAAAAAATCGACCCATGCCGCCTGAAAAAGTCGAGCAGGGTAGCGGCGTGTTTTCTATAATACCTTTAGAAGGAGGTAAGGGGATGAATTGGATATCTGGCATGCAGCACGTACTGGATTACATCGAGGAAAACTTGGATGCAGAAATCAGTTTTGATGCCATGGCGAAACTGACTGAATCAGGGATATATCATTTGCAGCGATCGTTTTCACTTCTGACGGGAATGACTCTGACAGAATACATACGTCAGCGCAGATTAACGCTTGCTGCAGGCGATCTGATGCGAGGCATGAAAGTGATCGATACGGCCTTGAAATACGGATATGATTCCCAAGATGGCTTTGCTCGTGCTTTTGTCAGGTTCCATGGAGTCCTGCCGGGTGAGGTACGTGATCACGCGGCGAGGCTAAACGCCTGCTCGCCTCTGCACGTAAGTTTGACACTGAAAGGTGGTATTATGATGGAGTACAGAATTGACCGCAAGCCTTCCATGCGCCTATTGGGCATCCGCCGACACTTTGATGGCGCGCCCTTTGGAGCAGGCCGGGAAAGTCAGGAGGAGGAGCTTTTCTGCTCCACGCGGGCGACCCAATGGCTTTTGCGCGGCATGGCTTTTGACGGCAGCGTCACAGACATTGTAGCCGTTACGGACGTAAATGAAGACGGTTACTCGTTCTGGTATTGCGCGGAGCCGGATGAATGGTCGCTTGATCACGTCAACGATCCTTCTGTGACGGGCATTGATTTCATGGATCGTTTCGAACTCAAGACGCTGGATGTGCCGGAAGGAAGCTATGCCGTTTTCCACACGCCCCACATGAAGCATCCTGTTGAAGACTATATGAAGCTGCGGGAAGAGGTCGCCACTGAATGGCTCCCAGGCTCTGGTTACACGTTGCGCAATGCGCCGGAATTGGCGATCTATCACTGGTTTCCCGAACCAAACAAGAATAAGCGATACATTGAGGTGTGGATTCCGGTAAAAGAATAAAGGAATGTGAATGCTTTCGAAAGGGCGGCTCCGGCTGTTCGACGAATGCAATGGCTTCGGGCCAGAAACAAGGGATCCTGCGCGGGCTTTGCCGCAGTGCCGCGCGGGATCCCTTTCATGCGGTCTGTCATAATCCCTGCCGCGCGGCGCTGGCCAGCGTGAGAAATCATTTCAAAAAAGGTATTGACAAAAGCAGAATCGCGGGTATAATGAAAGCAATTAAAACGGTTTAATTCAGACGGCGGACAGGATTTGTCCGATTCAGGCGGAGCATATGAGCATTAAAATCGTGGATGTCGCGCGGCGCGCGGGGGTTTCCAAGGCGACAGTGTCGCTAGCGCTCAATGGCAGCAGCAAGATCAACAGCAAGACGCGCGCCATGATCGAAGCGCTGGCCAAGGAGATGGGCTATCACCCCAATCCCTACGCCCAGAGACTCGTCACCCGGAAGAGTCGGCAGATTGGCCTGATTGTGCCGGACATTGAACTGAACTATTACGCTTCCCTCGCAAAGTACATCTTCAATGCCCTGACGGACAGCGGCTATGGCATATCGATTTCCACGTCGATGAACTCGCGCCTCATGGAGCGCCGCGTCGTCAGCGAAATGATTGAGAACCGAATGGACGGCATGCTGCTGGCGCCCCTGAACAGCCCCAACGAGGACCCGAGCTATCTGGATCTGTTGGACAATGCCGGCATTCCGACCCTGCTGATCACGGCGACCTACGCGAATGTTGACAGGCCCTGCGTCATGTGCGATCTGCATGACGGCACCTATCTCTCCATGCAGATGCTTTACCGGCGCGGATACCGCCGCATGGCCTTTCTTTCCGGCGTGCAGGGCGCGCACAGCCTGGATCTGCGCGTGCAGGGCTACCTGGATTTTCTGCGGGATGCGGGCCTTGAGTACCGGCGGGTCTATCACATGGACAACGTCTGGTATGACGACGCCCGGCGCTGCGTCGCGGAGAACGAAATACAGGACGCGGAGGCCATACTCTGCGCGAACGATATGATGGCCCTGGGCGTGATCAACGCGCTGCTGCAGCGCGGCGTGCGCGTGCCCGACGACATGGCGGTCGTCGGCTACGACGACAGCATCTTTGCGACGATATCCCCCGTGCCGATCACAACGGTCCGGCAGGACATTCAGCAAATGGCCTCCGTCGGCGTGAACCGCATTCTGAACATGATTCAGGGCATTGAGAAGGGCAGTGAGGAGACGACCACGTTGATCCCCTGCAGCATTGTGGAGCGAAAATCGGTTAAGGCGGCGCTTCAGTCATAAAGGTGGCTGACGGGCGCTTATGAGGAGGGAATAAAGGTGTTTCAGCTCATCAACGTTTCTGTGAATTACGGCCGGCTCAAAGAATCCGTGCGCACGCGCCTCTTTGAAGCCGCGCCCGCGCTGCTGATGACCTGGGGCGCGCTCAGCGATTGTGAAGACGCGTTTCAGACGGCGTGCCGCGCCACGCTGACGGGCGGCGGGATCAGCTGGGACAGCGGCTGGGTTGAGAAGAAGGAGCAGTCTCTCTGCTACGAAGGCGCGCTGCCCGAAGGCGATCCGATCGCCATGACCCTTCGGATTCGCGACAACAGGGGCCATGAAAGCGACGTCTATACAAACGTCGTCTACAATGCCGGGGTGTCCTGGAAGGCCGGCTGGATTGGGGCGGAGGCCGATGAAGCGGGCGGCACGGTTTATCTGCGGCGCGAGTTTTCGCTCGAGCGTCCCGTGAAGTCGGCCGTGCTGTACGCCTGCGGCGTTGGTTATGAAAAGCTGTACGTGAACGGCAAAGCGCTGGACGACGCGGCGCTTGATCCCGCGAATACGGATTACAGCAGGACCTGTCAGTATCTGGTGTATCCGGAGCTTCAGGAGGTCCTGAAGCCCGGCGCGAACTGCATTGGCGCGCTGCTGGGCGAGGGCTGGCGCCGGAACGTCCTCGTGAAGGCCGACGACGGGAAGCCGTATGCCGGACGCCCTGTTTTCACGGCGATGCTGCGAATCACCTATGTCGGCGGGGACACGGAGTGGATATACACGGACGAGAGCTGGGAATGCGGACGCGGGGCGCATGTGTCCAACGACATTTTTGACGGCGAAGTATACGACGCCAATCGCGCCGCCTGCGGCTGGAACCAGCCGGGCTTCTCGGGCTTTTCCAGGGCCCGCCTGGCGCAGGCGCCGGGCGGCCGGATGCGGCCCATGATCCTCACGCCCGTGATTGAGCACAGGCAATGGCCCGTGATCGCCTCATGGCCCATGGGCCCGGATTCGCTGATGGTCGATTTCGGCCAGAATCTGGCGGGCGTTACCCGGATCCGACTCCCCAGGCTGCGGCAGGGACAGGAGATCCGCGTGACCACGGCGGAGGAGCTGGATGAAGACGGCTCGCTTTTCACCGCGCCCCTGCGCCGGGCCAGGTCCAGCGACCGCTATATCGCAGCCGGCGACGGCCGCGATCTCGAGTACTGGCAGCCGATGTTTACCTATCACGGTTTCCGCTACGCGCGCATCGACGGACTTGGCGCGGGCTTTGACCCGGGCCGGATTGTCGCCGTTGAACTGCACACGGATATGGAGGTCAATTCCCACTTCCGCTGCGGCGATGCGCAGGTCACCCGCATTCACGAGGCGTGCCTGGCCACGGAGCGGGCCAACCAGCACAGCATCCTGACGGATTGCCCCCAGCGTGATGAGCGGCAGGGCTGGCTGAACGACGCCACCGTGCGCTTTGAGGAGACGCCATACAACTTCGATGTCGGCAGAATGTTCCCCAAGATCATCCGGGACATCATCGACACGCAGGATCAGAACGGCGCGATCACCTGCACCGCCCCGTATGTGTTTGGCTTCCGCCCGGCGGATCCCGTGTGCTCCAGCTTCCTGGTGGCGGGGCTCAAGTCCTATCTGCATCTGGGCAATCGCCAGATCCTCGCCGAGGCCTTTGATCACTTCGCGGCGTGGGAAAGCTGTCTGCTGGCGAACAGCGACGACTACATCGTCAACTACGGCCACTACGGCGACTGGGCCGGCCCCGCGTATGCCTGCAGAACGGTTTCGATGGGCGACGGCGCCGAGTCGGCCGTGACGCCCTCCGTGTTCATGTCCACCGGCTACTCCTATTTCAACTGCCGCACGCTCGCCGCATTCGCCGAGGTCATCGGCCGCGGGGAGGAGGCCAGGCGCTGGCGCGAAACGGCCGAAAAGGTCAAAGAGGCGCTGCTGCGGAAGTGGTACGACCCCCAGACGGGGAAGATGTGCACCGGCTCGGAAGCCTGCCAGGCCTTTGCGCTGTGGCTGGGCGTCATTCCGGAGGAGGACGCCGCGAAGGCGGCGAAGCTGCTCCACGACGATCTCGTGGCAAACGATTATCGGTTTACCACCGGCAATCTGTGCACGCGCTATATGATGGACGCGCTGTCCCGCTATGGCTATCTGGAGGACGCCTGGACGCTGATCACCAGGCAGACCTATCCCTCCTACGGCTTCATGCTCCAGCAGGAGGCGACGACGATCTGGGAGCGCTTCGAGCTCAAGAAGCATCCCGGCATGAATTCACACAACCATCCGATGTACGCCTCCGTCGACGCCTGGTTCTATGACTGTCTCTGCGGCATCCGCCCGGTTCAGCCGGCGTACGACGAGTTTGTCGTGGAGCCAATGTTCCCGGAGAAGCTCATGAGCGCGCAGGCGGTCGTGGACACGGTGAAGGGGCAGATTGCCGTGCGCTGGATGAAGCGATACGGCAGCCTTCACCTGCACGTCACCGTTCCGTTCGGCGCCAGGGCCAGGATCGTGTTCGACGGCAGGACGACCGAGGTCGGCAGCGGATTCCATGTTTTTTCCAGGCCACTCGAATGATGCGCCGGACGCGCCGTTCATGCGGCGCTGCTGCGCCTCCGCCCGGCTGAGCGGCGACGGAAAGATCATTCCGAATCCATACAGGTTCTAAAAGCCAAATGGCAATCATTCTATTGACAAGGAGGACGAATTCATGAAGACAATCCGAGAGAAGCAGCTGTTGGTGGGCGCGGACTTTGCGGGCTATCCGCTCAAAGAAGCGGTGTGCAAACACCTGCGCGCGAAAGGATGGACCATCACCGACGTCGGCGTGACGGACCCGAATTCCGAGGATACGGAGAACATGTTTCATCGCATCGGGCTGCGCGTCGGCGCGATGATCGCGGAAGGGGAATTTGAACGGGCGCTGATCTTCTGCGGCACCGGCATGGGCATTCACATCGCGGCGAGCAAGTGCCCGCATGTCCATGCGGGCGTCGTAGAGTCGGTTCCCGCGGCGCTGCGCGCGATTACGGGCAACGGCGTGAACGTTCTGGCCATGGGCGCGTTCTATGTCGCGCCGCAGATGGGCTGCGACATTGCGGACGCCTACCTGGGCGCGGAGCTGGGCTCCGGGTATGAGTGGTGGCACAATTTCTACGAGTTCCACAAGCTCGCCATCGACGAGCTGGAAGCCTTCGATTACGAGACGTACAAGGCGAACGGCTTTAAGATGCCGCATCTTGGCGACTATGACCTGACGCTCGAGAGCCGGGACGATCTGCGCTTCCAGCTGCGCGGCGACGACTGATCAGGCCAGGCGGCGACAGACGCAAGGGAGCGGCCCGTCAGGACTTATCAGGAGCCTGAAGGCCGCTCTTCTTTTATCATTTTCCGTGCCCGCATCGATGCCCTGCGCAAGCGATGCGGGCGTTTGCCGCCCGGCGGCTTTCCCCGCCTGTCGTTCAAATGTTACCGGCCGGCGTTCCGGGCGTCGAATGCGCGGCGAACGGCGCAGAGCATTTCGTCAACCATGGCCGCCGGCGAAGGCGCCTTGGCGATGCCGCTCGACGAGCCGGTGGCCTCCGCGCCGGCGAAGATGACGTTGTAGACGTCCTGCCCGTTTGATATGCCCGCGCCCTGAAGCACAAGGATATCGGGATTCACGCTCTTCACGGCCTCGATGGATGCGCGGACATAGTCCATCGAGCTGGCCTTGCCCGTGCCAATCAGCTCGGTGGGCTCCGCGACGATGATATCCGGGCCCAGTCCGGCTATGGCGTGCGCCTCGGCGATTGAATCCGCGCAGACGATCGTCTGCAGCTCCAGCTCCCTGGCGCGCAGGATGGTCTGGCGCAGCACGCTCAGCGTGAGCGGGCGCTCGCAGTGATTGAGCATGACGCCGCTGGCGCCCGCGGCCTTGACGGCTTCGGGCAGGATGTCCGCCAGTCCGCGTCCGATCGGAAGCGGATCCATATGAGGGGCGAAGACAGAGATGCGCTTCGTGGCTTCCGCCACGCGGCGGATCTCGGTGTAGGGCGTCGTGAAAATGACGTCAACGTCGTACTTTTCAGCGGCGGCGTCTGCGGCCAGCGCCAGGTTCAGAATGCCGTCGCCATAGAAATAGGATTTCGGGCCGATCTCAAAAAAGGGGGCCTTGACTTTTCTCATGGTGAACCTCTCCTTGTCTGATTGGGAAGCATTGCGTCAGATCGCGTCGACGAGCGACCGATCCGCAGCCCAATATCATTTCTGAAGGGGGAGGACGCCGCTGCGTTCTCCCCCTGTTCGGGCTATTGCCGGCTGATCAGTGGATCTCCTTGAGGATCTTCACGGTCTCCTCAACCAGCTCCTGACCGCCCGCGGGCGACACCAGGTTGCAGTACATGCTGGCGCTGTAGCCGCGTCCCTTGAAGCCGCGTTCGGTGCACAGATACGTGCCGCCCTCCGGGCCGGGCTGCGCGGCCAGCTGGACGATGAAGGTCTGTTCGAACGGACTGCGCGCCTGAATGCGATGCTGGAAATCCATGTACAGCTCGAAGCGGTTGCTCGCGAAGGCGATGTCGTCGATTCCGATTACATGCAGCTCCATGGGCACCTTGGGCTGGGTCTGCTGCTGCTCGTATTTGTTGATGATCCCCTTATAGCGATTGCGCAGGCTCAGCAGGATGGAGTTTTCCCTGATGCGCTTGGCGGGGTCGGGGATATCCTGCTCCGTGAAGTAGGGCTTTGCGCACTCCTCGGCGTAGCCGGCCTTGGCGTAGGCGTACTCCTCGTCGCTGATCAGCCGGCGGGAGAGATACACCGTCTCCACCACGTGCCTGATCGTCGCTTCGCTGCGCTTGTCCTTCTGGGCCCAGGAGAGCACCTCGTCGAAGGTGACGGCGATGCGCTCGGCGATGTCCTTGCGGGCGCTCAGCTCGGTGTCGTGCGCGCTGGGCTCGACGCCGTACTTCAGGCGGAAGCGGCGATTCTGGGCCTCCTTGTAGTGCAGGATGCGCGGCGAGAGGTCGCCGGCGGCGGCGCACTGCGCGGCGATGAAGATGTTGCCGTGCTTCGCGCGGATGGCTTCGCGGGTGTTGTGCCAGTAGTCCGCGGAGAGCATCCACTCATGCTCGGAGTTCTGCGAGGGGCAGGGCACGTTGACGATTGCGCCGGTCAGCTTGCCGTCCGCGTCGAAGGTATAGAGGAGGTTGACGAAGTGATCGGCGCCGGCCTCGTAGTGGGAGAAGTTGTCGTCGTTGGTGTTGCCGTACATGACGGAGGTGCCGTTGACGCCGTGCGTGGAGTTGATGATCGCGCCGGGGCGCTTGGAGACGTCGTCGAAGTAGCACACGCGGCGGCTGTGCGCCACGACCGCATAGCCATAGCCATAGGCGTAGGAACCGGGCGCGCGCTTGCTCCAGGCCTCCGCGACGGCGTCCACGCAGCTGTCGGTGAGGAACTCGCGATAGTCATCGGACGAGGCCACTTCCATGCCGTAGTCAAAGGGACGGTTTTCCGGCTTGTCCTCGTAATGGCTCGGGCCGTCGTGCGTGTGCGTGGCGTTCATGAGAATCTTCATGCCGGGAATCTCCGGGTGACGCTTCTGCAGCTTCTCGCGGATGATATCGAGCACACGGGAGCGGACGACCACCAGATCGCAGGAGAGGAAGATGACCTGGTCGTTGCCGTCGTCCAGCACCAGCGCGTTGACCGTGACCGGGTCCATGACGCCCTTGCTGATCCTCATGTGAAACTGGCCGGGAATGTTGATGGGCTTGTCCGTGGAGACGTCGCGCGACGCCCAACCGATTTTGATCTGACTCATGATACAATTCCTCCTTGCGTATTATCCGCCTTGCGGCAGGGGCACAGACAGCCCGCCGCACCCACGAAGGGATGCGTCCGGGCTGAATGGCGCGGTGATGGCTTTCGGGTGCATATCGCAAATCAGCCCTTGACAGAGCCGATCATGACACCCTTCACGAAGTACTTCTGAACGAAGGGATAGGCCAGGAGAATCGGGCCGCAGCTGACGATGATCAGCGAGTACTTCAGCTGGTTGGCCAGCTGCGCCTTGGCGGCCAGCTCTTCGGGGTCCATGTTTTCCACTTCGGAGAGGTTCACCTGATTGGCGACGAGGATCTCGCGCAGGATGATCTGCAGCGGGTAGCGCTCGCGGTCCGTCAGGTAGATGAGGGCGTTGAAATAGGCGTTCCAGTGGCCCACCGCGTAGTACAGCGTGATGACGGCGATGACCGCCTTGGAGAGCGGCAGCACCATGCGGAAGAAGTACTGGAAATCGCTGCAGCCGTCGATCTGCGCCGCCTCGAGCATCTCCTGCGGGATGTTGCTCTGGATGAACGTGCGCGTGATGATCATGTTGTAGGTGGAGATCAGCCCCGGCAGCACCATAACCCAGGTGGTGTTGATGATCCCGAGCGTCCGCATCATCAGGTACGTGGGGATCATGCCGCCGCCGAAGTACATCGTGAACACAAAGAGGAACATGTAAAAGCCCTTCCATTGCATATCACGGCGCGAGAGCGGGTAGGCGCAGATGAGCGTCGCCGAGACGTTCAGGAACGTGCCGAGCACGGTGTACAGGATCGTGTGCGAATAGCCGCTGATGATGAGCTTGTGGCCGAAGACGGCCTTGTAGCCTTCCAGCGTGACGTCCACCGGCCAGAGGAGCACCTTGCCTGACTGGATGGCAAAGCCGTTTGAGAAGGACGCGGATACGATGAAGATCAGCGGATAGCCGACTACCAGCAGGGCCAGTGCCATGACGATATTGGCGATGACATAGAGTATCTTGTCCTCGCGCGTGTCGCGGATGCGGTTGCTGATTTTTCTTTGGATTTTGACTGCTTGCTGTGCCACGTTTGTCCTCCTCCTTTCTCAGAACAGGCTGGTGTTGTCTTCGCTCAGACGTTTTGTGACAAAGTTTGCGATAAGCAGCAGGGTGCCGTTGAGCAGGGAGTTGCACAGGCCCACGGCCGTGGAATAGGAATAGCGGTTGGAGCTGGTGCCCTGGAACGTCATCTTATAAACGTGGGTCGCAATAATCTCGGAGTATTCGAGATTCATGTTGTTCTGCATGAGGTAGGCTTTCTCAAATCCGACGCTGAGCAGGCTGCCGATGTTCATGATCAGCAGGATCTGAATGGTCGGCTTGATGGCGGGCAGGTCCACCATCCACACGCGGCGCAGGCGCGACGCGCCGTCCACCATGGCGGCTTCATGCAGCTCCAGCGGCACGCCGGAGAGGGCGGCCATATAGATGATGGAGCTCCAGCCGAAGCCCTGCCAGATGCCGCTCCACACGTACAGGTGCGGGAACGCGCTGGCGATGCTGGTGGGCGAGGTGGGGTAGCCGGAACCGCCGAAGAATTTCCAAAGGGCTCCGTAAAGGCCGGTGACGGGGTTGAACATCTGCACGATCATGCCCACGAGCACGACCATGGAGATGAAGTGCGGGATATAGGTGACCGTCTGCACGATCTTTCTGAACCGCAGGTTGCGGCTCAGGTTCATGATCAGGGCGAAAATGATCGGAATCGGGAATCCGACGGCAAATGAATACAGTGAAATGATCACCGTGTTTTTCACGCAGCGCCAGAACATGAAGGAAGTAAAGAAGTTCTCGAAGTGCTTATACCAGGGATCAGCCCAGGGGCTATCCCACACGCCCTTCCTCAGTGCGAAATCCTTGAAGGCGATCTGGATGCCGCCCATGGGCCCATAGGCGAAGATGAGGATATAGGCGACGGGGATGAGCATGAACAGGTGCAGCTGCCACCTGCGGGCAAACACCTGATACCATTTCAAGTGATGCTTTGGGCGCAGAGCCTTATTTGAAGCGATCACGGATTGCTCCCCTCCACTCAGACAAAATTTTGTGGGATGAGCCGCCGGGCGGCGGCTCATCCCATTGGGTCGGTTCAGCGCGCGCTTGCGCGTGCGACAGTGCGTCGATTAGTGGCTGCGATCCCAGTAGGTCTGCGCCAGATCAAGCCACTGCTGCAGGCCGGCGGACTCCATGTTCGCCTTGTAGGTTTCCCAGTCGGCGTCGGAGTTCGGATCCAGCTGACCCAGCGCGAAGGAGGCGATGGTCTCGTTCACGTAGGACTTGCAGGTGTTCATGAGGTCGTTGTACTGGTCGTTCTCCTCGAGGGTGTAAACCGGGTTCGTGAAGACCTGCTCCGGAACCTTGCCATACCAGAGCTTGTTGTCCAGAGCGCCGGTGTAGCTGCGGTGCACGGAGGGCTCGCCGATCTCCTGGGATTCCTCCCAGCTGTTGGAGAACACGGTGTCCGTGGTCGCCCACTGGCCGTAGGTCTGGGCCGGCAGGCAGCAGCACATATGGAAGTTCCAGATCTCGTTGTTCTCGGTGACCCAGGGGTTCACAACGCCGGTGACCATGCCCAGCTCGGCAGGCCAGCCCTGCATCTGAGCGTTCTGGGTCGGGCCGGCATAGTAGCTGTCGAAGTACTCGGGATCATCCTCGCGCCACAGCCAGGACTTGCCGGGCTCGCCGTAGCGGGTGATCAGAGAGCGCTTCTCGTTCGTCCAGTAGTCGAAGAAGCGGAAGGCCAGCTCGGGGATCTCGCAGTCGGTGGTGATGTAGCCGATCTTGGTGGTGTTGGAGGTGCGCAGGGGCGTATAGGCGCCTTCCACCGGGCCGAACGCATCATAGGCCAGGATGCAGGGGTTGGTGTTGTCGGGGGCGGTGGTGGTGAAGGTGCCGACCAGCAGGCCGATGATCTGGTTGTACTGGTCATAGCCCTGGACCATGGAAACCAGCTCGTTATCGGTGATTGAGAAGGTCAGGTCGGACATGAGGCCTTCCTTGACCAGCTTGTTCAGGTAGATCATGGCCTCGCGCCACTCGTCGGTCATGAAAGGCGCATAGACCTTGTCGTTCTCGACGTTCAGCTTGTAGTCCGGGTTGTAGTAGGTGAACATGTTGATGATCATCTCGTCGTCGCCGCCGTTCCAGGTGCCGCCGATGAGCGGGATCTCATCGTTGGGGTCGCCGTTGCCGTTCGCGTCGTTGTCGCGGACAGCCACCAGGTAGTCATACAGGGCTTCCTTGGTGGTGGGGACCTCGGTGATGCCCAGGTTGTTCATGAACATGCGGTTGATGTAGGGAGTCAGGCGCTGACGGTCGCCCAGGCCCTTGGTGTAGAAGGCGAAGGCGTACATATGGCCGTCGGCTTCGGTGGCAATCTGGAAGTACTCGTCATAGTCGGAATCCTGCATGTGCGTGGCTTCGTTCCAGAAGCAGTAGGCCAGGCCGTTCGCGCCGCGGTTCGCTCTGTCATAGTAGTCGTCCAGGCAGACGAAGTAGCCTTCGGCGGCGTAGGCGGCGGTGCGGGAGCCGAACTGATAGAGGAACACGTCCGGCAGCTTGTCGCCGGAGGCCAGCATCAGGTCGACAGCGGTGGCCGTCTCGGCGGCGGGCAGCGGGTTCAGCACGAGGTCGAGACCGGTCTCTTCCTCGCAGAGCTTGGTCATGTAGTTGTCGTCGTAGTCAAGGACACGCGGGCTGCTCTGGATCGCGATGGTGAGCTGAACGGGCTCATTCACGAAGGGCAGCACGCCGGGCTCGCTCATCTCGATGTCCGCGAACGCGGAAACCGACAGGAGCATCATGAGGACCAGAACCAGGGACAGGACTTTCTTCATGGGGTTCCCTCCTTCTCAAATTCACAACAGCAATTGCTGTGTTGTTCATATTTTACATGCACGTTAATGGTCTGTCAAGTAGTTTATGCGGAAAAATGCCACTTTTTTTATCTTTTCTCGCCAATTTTTCTGCACATTGACTAAAATAATGCGATGAAAACACCAATATGTGAAAAAATATCCGTTGAAACGCGTCAAAAGAGCGTCCATTGTGATAACGCCCCGCCGCGATCGACGGCCGTCGGGGCCGGGCCTCGCCGGACCCCGACGGAAAGGAGAATCGTCAGCAGCGCGCGAAGAAGGGCTTCAGCGTTTCGTAGAGGGACACGTAGCGCTCGAAGGCGTCGTCGTAGCACGCCCTGAGAGACGGATCCGGCGCGATTTCATCGCCGGTCAGAGCCAATCCCTCGGCGGCCCGGTCGATGTCCGGATACCAGCCGGCGCCCACGCCGGCCAGCAGCGCCGCACCCAGGCAGCCGCTTTCCCTCACGCTGAGCGGGATCATGGAGCAGCCGGTCACAGAGGCCTTGATGCTCAGCCACAGCGGGCTCTTGGATCCGCCGCCCATGCAGTACATACGGTCGAAGCGGGCGCCCAGGGAGGCCAGCTGGGTCGAGTTGCGGCGCAGCATGAAGGCGACTGCTTCCATGATGGCGCGGGTGAAGTGCGCCCGGCTGTGCTGGAGCGTGGCGCCGAAGAACACGCCCTTGGCGTGCGGGTCGAATTCCGGGTTGCTGGCGCCGTTCAGGTGCGGCAGCATGATCAGGCCCTCGCTGCCGGCCGGAACGGACGCGGCGTCGCGGTTCATCTGCGCAAAGGCGGCGTCCAGGTCGCCCGCAAACTCGGGATAGAAGCCCTTGGCGAACCACTTGAACACCATGCCCGCCGACTGCGACCACAGCAGGACGGTATAGCGCCCCGGAACGGCGTGGTTCTGACAGGTGATGGGCTGATCCTCCCGCCAGGCCGCAAACGTCGGCAGGGTGGCGCTGACCGCCAGGCAGGAGCCGGTGGTCTCGCAGACCGAGCCGGGCAGCGTGATGCCCGCGCCGATCGTATTGCAGGTCTGATCCAGCGCGCCGGTCACAGCCAGGGTGGCTTCGGACAATCCGGTCTGCCCGGCGGCCTCCGGCAGCAGCCGCCCGATGGGCGTGCCGCAGGGGAGAATCTGGGGGAGCTGGTCTTCGCCGACGCCGATTTCATCCAGCACGCCGCGCTGCCAGCGGGCGTCGTGGATGTTCAGCATGGCGGAGGAAGCCCACAGATTGGGCTCGCCCACGAGGCGTCCGGTCAGCCTGTAGAAGAGCCAGTCCTCCAGGAGGAGGTATGTCTTCGTGTTCGCGTACTGCTCCGGGCGGTTGCGCCGGAGCCAGAGGATTTTCGCGGCCGGCCAGGTGGCCAGCATGTCCGCCTGGCCGGAATACTCGTAGACGGCCCGGCGGCCGAGCGCGGCCCTGAGGTCGTCGGCCTCCCTGGCGGCGCGGTTGTCCAGCCAGACGATGGCGTTGCCCAGGGGCCGGCCGTCCCTGTCGAGCGGGATGAGGGTTTCGCCCTGGCTGCTGATGGACAGCGCTTCGATGTCTTTCGCCGCGACGCCGGATTTCTCCAGCAGGGCGTGCGTGAGCTCGACAAAGCGCGCCCAGTACTCCTCGGCCGGATACTCGACCCAGTCCGCGGCCGGCGTCAGCAGCGTGTAATCCAGCTGATGAACCGCGATGAGCGCCCGGTTTTCATCGAAGATCGCGCCCTTGAAGGAGGTGGTTCCCGCGTCCACGCCCATCAGATACCGGCTCATTTTATCACCTCAATGTTCAGCAGAGCGCACAGCTGTTCGATCTCGTCCATGTGGTCGCCATAGGCCAGCAGCACGTGCTGGCAGCTCACATGCTGCGCAAACGCCTCCACGGTGCAGCTGTCCGGGAATACCTGCAGGCTGCACAGCTGGGGAATCGGGTCGGTCCAGCCGAACTCCTGCCAGGCCATGGGCTGGCGCGCTTCCGCCGTGTAGAGATGCATATAGTACCTGCCGTTCTGATAGAACAGCCGGGCGCAGGTGACGTAGCCGTCCTTCACCTTGCTCACGTTGAGCAGCGACGCGCTGAGCAGGCCGAAGGCGGTGGGCAGCATGGTGATATCGCCCTGAATGGCGGAGGCGGGCACGTAGTCCGGCGTGCCGATGAGCATGCTGTCCTCGAAGAACTCGTAGTATTCCATGTAGTGGATGTTCTGGCCGGTCAGGTAGCTGAGCATCAGCTGCGTGACATTGCCCATCACGTCGTTTTCGGGGGTGGTCATGACGCCGCACAGCTTCTCCAGCAGCATGAACACGATAGCCGGCGGATAGCCCATCAGCTTCTTCATGCCGTCCACGTCGATGAGGGTGATGGCGTCGTAGCCGCGCTCGCGGATCTTCTTCGCCAGCGCCAGCGCGTATTTGGCGCCCTTGACCAGCACCTCGCGGTCGCAGGGCAGCTGATAGGTCCATTCCTTCTCCATTTCGCCGACCAGCCGCTCGATGTCCGCCTCGTCCAGCTGCTCGATGTTCTGGACCATCTCGAGCATTTCAAACGGCTCCACCTCGACGCCCAGCTGGCCGCGCATGGAGTTGCCCTCGAACTGCGTGCCGTAGAGCAGCATATCGCGGTAGCCCATGGAGCCGATGCGCGCGTGGCGCAGGCGGGCGGCGGCGTTGGCCGCGCGCACGTAGCTGTCGATCTTTTTGAGCGGCGGCTCCTTGCCGATGACCGAGTAGACATAGCGGAAGCGATAGCCCATCGCCTCCAGCGCCGGACGGATGGCCGTGGTGCCGGCCTGGTCGGCCGTGGTCACCAGACGGCCGTTTTCCATCCAGCCGCACAGCCCCCACAGTACCATCGGCAGGCAGCGGAAAGCGTCCGTCACGCGGATGACGGCGTGGGTGGGCACCCAGCCGGCCACGCAGACGATCAGGGAAGAGAATTCCCGGCCCTTCAGCCGCGCAATGGCGGCGTCCGCCGTCTCATAGGCGGGGTCATCGATCACGATGCCGGCATCGATCAGCTCGATATTCAGCGTGTTCAGGTCCTTGACCGCCTCGTCGTGTTTGATCTGCAGGCGCTCGAACGGCGTATTGACTTCGCCGAATGTCACCATGCCGACAACGGGTTTTACGTAACTCATGATGCGCTCCTCCTTGTCCGCGTTTGCGATTCAGTTGTCTGCCCTGAGCTGCTTGAGCTGCTTCACGGTCTCCTCCACCAGCTCCTGGCCGCCCTCCGGCGAAACGCTCATGGAGTAGACGATGGCGCTGTAGCCGCGGCCCTCGAAGGCGCGCTGCGTGGGCAGATAGCCGCCCATGGTGTCGGGGCCGGGCTGGCCGCACAGCTGCACGATGAAGGTCTGCTCGAAGGGGCTGCGGGCCTGGATGCGGTGCGCATAGTCCATGAACAGCTCATAGCGGTTGCTGGCGAAGGCGATGTCGCCCACGCGGATCACGTGCATCTCCATCGGCAGCTTCTTCTGGGTCTTTTGCTCCTCATAGCGGCGGAGCACGCTCTGGAAGCGGTTGCGGTTGGAGACCAGCCTGGTGTTATAGATGAGGTCGGCCTTGGGATCGTCGGTGGTCGCGTAGTCCTGCCTGAGGCTGATGGCCAGGCCCTCTTCCGCGGCGGCCTTGTCCTCCTCGGTGATCATGTAGCGGGAGAGCTCCACGGTGCTCACGTTGTGGGAGATCCTGGCCTCGGTGCGGATGTCCTTCTTCGCCCAGGAGAGCACCTCGTCGAAGGCGACGGCGATGCGCTCGGCGATGTCCTTGCGGGCATTGAACTCCGTCGTGCTTCTGTCGTTGCCCTCCGCGCCGTATTTCAGGCGGAAGCGGCGGTCCTGAGCCTGCTTATAGTGCAGGATGCGGGGCGACAGGTCGCCGGCCGCGGCGCACTGGGGCAGGATGAAGATGTTGCCGTGCGTCTTCCGGATCGCGGCGCGCGTGTCGCACCAGTAGTCCGCCGTGAGCTTCCACTCGTGCTCGGAATTCTGGGAAGGGCAGGGCACGTTGACGACGGCGCCGGTGAGGTTTCCGGCCTGGTCGAAGGTATACAGGAGGTTGATGAAGTGGTCCGCGCCCGCCTCATAGTGGGAGAAATTGTCGTCGTTGGTGTTGCCGTACATCACGCTGTGCCCGTTGACGGCATAGGTGTTGGTCTTGTCGGCGTCGCTGCGCTTGGACACATCGTCGAAATAGCACACGCGGCGGCTGTGGCCGACGACCGCGTAGCCGTAGCCGTAGGCGATGCCGCCCGGCGCGCGCCTGTCCCAGGCCTCGGCGATCATCTCGGCCATCTGGGTGGACAGCCAGGCGCGATGCTCGTCGCCGGAGGCGATCGGATACTTGTCGGAAAGGGGCACCCTGTCGGCGGGGTCGTTGCCCACGAGGAGGTTGGCCTTGTCCGTGTAGTGGCTGGCGCCGGTGTGCGCGTGGGTGGCGTTCATCAGGATTTTCTCCACCGGGATTTCAGGCCGCAGCGCCTTTGTCTTGGCGCGCACCTCGTCCACCAGGCCGCAGCGGATGCTGACCATATCGAGGGAAACGAAGATGGCGCAGTCCTCGCCGTCATCCAGGATCAGGGCGGTGGAGGTCAGGGGATCGATGATGCCTTCCGAGACGCGCAGGTGCGCCTGTCCGTTGATCGGAATCGGTTTGTCAGTGGAAACATTGCGGGATGCCCAGCCGATTTTCAGCGTGCTCATGGTCTTTTCCTCCTTTAATAACGCTCGGATGGATCGTCAGTTTTCTTCATGCAGTTCTCTGAGCTGGCGGACGGTCTCCTCCACCAGCTCCTGGCCGCCCTCGGGCGAGGCGGTCATGGAGTACACAATGGCGCTGTAGCCGCGTCCCTCGTAGCCGCGTTCGGTGGGGAGATACGTTCCGTTGTTCCCCGATTGTCCGGCCAGCTGCACGACGAAGGTCTGTTCGAAGGGGCTGCGCGCCTGAATGCGGTGCTGATAGTCCATGTACAGCTCGAAGATGTTGCTGGCGAAGGCGATGTCCCCGATGCGCAGCACATGGATTTCCGTGGGAATCCGGTCGGTTTTCTTCTGATCCTCATAGCGCTGCAGCACGTTCAGGAACCGCCTGCGATTGGAGACCAGCTTGGTGTTGTGGATCAGGTCGGCCTTGGGATCGCCGGTGGAGACGAACGGCTTCGCGCGGGCGGTGGCCAGGCCCTCGAGCGCGGCCTTCCTGTCCTCTTCGGTGATCATGTATCGGTGGATCTGCATGATCGTGACCCTGTGGGACACCTTCGCCTCGGTGCGTATGTCCTTCTTCGCCCAGGAATAGACTTCGTCGAAGGCGACGGCAATGCGCTCGGCGATGTCTTTGCGGGCGTTGCGCTCCGTGCCGTCGCCCTCGCCGTATTTCAGACGGAAGCGGCGCTCCTGCGCCTGTTTGTAGTGCAGGATGCGGGGCGAGAGGTCGCCGGCCGCGGCGCACTGCGTGAGGATGAAGATGTTCCCGTACTTTTTGCGGATGGCCTCGCGCACGTCGTGCCAGTAGTCGGCCGAAATCCGCCATTCATGCTCGGAGTTCTGGGAGGGACAGGGCACGTTGACGATGGCGCCGGTCAGGCGGTTCTCCCCGTCAAAGGTAAAGAGCAGGTTGATGAAGTGATCCGCGCCCGCCTCATAGTGGGAGAAGTTGTCGTCGTTCGTGTTGCCGTACATGACGGAATGGCCGTTGACGGCGAAGGTGTTGGTCTTGTCCACGCCGCCGCGCAGGGACACATCGTCAAAATAGCAGACGCGGCGGCTGTGCGCCACGACCGCGTAGCCATAGCCGTAGGCGATGCCGCCCGGCGCGCGCCCGTCCCAGGCCTCGGCGATCATCTCCGCGATCGTGGAGGAGAGCCAGTCCCGGTATTCGTCGCTGGAGGCGATCTCGTAGCTGTCGGAGAGGGGAACGCGGTCCTCCGGCGCGTCGCTGGCCCTGAAGAGGTTGCCCTCCAGGGTGTTGTGGCTGGCGCCGGTGTGGCTGTGGGTGGCGTTCATCAGGATCTTCTCGGCCGGAATCTCGGGGTGCAGCGACCGGACCTTTTCCCGGATTTCGTCCATCAGGCCGTAGCGAATGCCGCCGGCGTCGAGGGAGACGAAGATCACGCAGTCGTTTCCGTCGTCAACCACCAGCGCTGTCGAGGTGATCGGATCCATGATGCCTTCCGAAATGCGGATGTACGCCTGTCCGTTGATCGGAATCGGCTTATCCGTGGTGACATCCCGGCTGGCCCAGCCCAGCCTGATCTGGCTCATATGAACATCTCCTCTTTCTTCCTTATTGACAATCGAATGCGCAGCGGCTCCGTCCGGCGCGCGAAACGGGCCGCGGCGCCGCATCCTCCGCTCTGCGGATACGGCCGGAAAAAGACGGGCCGGCCAGCCGGACGCCGTGCGGCGATCCGAAGGCCGGCCCGGTTTTCCTGTCCGTCGGGCGGTTTGTCGGGCGGATGGGAACGTTCAGGGCTTGGTGTGGGTTATTCAGCCTGGATGAGGTAATAGGCGCTGGGCATGGTCTTGCCGACCGTGAACTTCAGGCAGCCGTCCTCATAGCGCACGGGCACCTTTCCGACAAAGTAGCCCTCGGCGTTCACGGCCCAGACGAGCAGGTCCTTGCGGTCGGTCCTGATGGCGATGTCGGCCTCGATGACCTCGATGGTGATCGGCGGCTTGCCGTAATCATACATCTGCTCGCCCTCGAAGCGGGCGTCGGTGTTCTGCGCGCGGCCCACGGTGCTCAGCAGCATGTTGTCGGACTTCTCGATATCCTCGTCGGTCAGGGAGGACAGCGCGACCACCGCGAAGTCTGTTTCCGCCTTCACGGACATGCCCTTCAGGCCGATCTCGCCGTTCTTTCCGAGGAAGCCGTAGGCCACCTTGGTGCGGCCGGTGTCGATCGTGCCGTAGTTCTTCACCCAGCTGCGATACATCTCGCCGGTTTCCGATGTGATTTCACCCTTGCTCAGATCGACGATGGGCCTGGCCCCGTCCTGCGCGCCGTCCGAGGCGGGCAGGGTGAGGTAGGACTTGGCAGTGGCGCAATGGCCCTCGTTCAGCACGTGATCGGCCTTGCCGCTCTCCACGCCGTCGAAGCAGACGCCGGTCCTGGCGTATTCCGCCGCGCCGGCAACGAGCTCGCTGAGGCGTCCGCCGACCAGGTTCTCGATCTTCACCGCATAGCTGGTGGGCGCCTCCCTGACGTCGCCGCGGCGGGCGATCAGCGCCGCGTGATAGAACAGGCCGTATTTGGCCGGGTCGTTCCAGGTGGAGAAGATGCCCTCGCGATAGGGGACGCCGCCGATGGAATTGGAGGAGACCTCCTTGCCCAGGATGTTCATGTACATCAGCTTGGTGCCGTAGGCGTAGGTGTGAATGGCCCAGCCGTCCCAGCCCTGCAGCGCGCCGACCGCGGCGTAGAGGATGCTGCTCTCCGCGCGGAACTCATTCGGCCAGGGCATATCCCACTCGGACACGAACAGCGGGCGATCCAGCGCGCGGACCATGGTGCCGGCCTCCATGCCGTAGAGGGGCGCCTGGGTGATGGCCTTGTTCATGCAGCACTTGGTGCGCTCGCCCCACTTCCAGTCGTAGTAATAGGTGTGGGTGTCCATGTAGTCGTTCGCGATCTGGTTGGACTTGGTGACGGCGCCGTTGATGTTCCAGTTGGTGCCGCAGATCGGGATCTTCACGCCCACCTCGCGCATATAGGCGTACATTTCCCGATAGAAGTTGATCTGGATCTCCGTCTTGCATTCCACCAGCTCGGGGATCTCGTTGTCGTTCAGATCCTCAATGGCGTCCACGTCCACCGTCCGGCCGTTCTTTTTGCACCAGGCGCGGAAGATCTCGCGGAATTCGCTGACATAGGGCTCTACCTTGAGGCGCTGGCGGGCGAAGAAATCGCGCTCGTTGATGATTTCGCTCATGACGATGACCGGATCGTCCTTGTAGGCCAGGCCGGTATAGGGGTTCACATGGTTCCAGATGTCGTGAATGTACTTCTTCTGCAGCTCGATCAGGCGCTTGTTGTAGTAGCAGTAGGGATCGGCCGCATCCAGCAGCTCAAAGGGATTCTCCACGCCGTCGCCGGACTTGAAGTTGCGGTAGGTGTTCATGTCCAGGTAAACGTAAATGCCCTCTTCCTTCAGGCACTTGATGAGGTAGTCCAGCCGCTTCATGCTCTCCGGATGCAGCTCCAGCGTGGAGCCGATGCGCTCGCCCTTGCTGAAGGAGAAGATGTTGGGCGTGTTCCACTCGGCGTCCAGCTGATGGAAGCGGACGATGTTCACGCCGGTCTTCGCCAGGCGGCGGGCCACCTTTTCGGAGTAGTCGAAGGACGGGAAGCAGGCGCCGCCGTTGAAGTTGACGCCCCAGAAACGCGCCGGCGTGCCGTCCTCGAAGGCGAAATGGCTGCCGTCGACCTTCATGAAGCCATGCTTGCCGGCCGGCTTCTCGGCGCGGAACACGAAGGAAATGTCGATGGGCATGTCGTCGTAATAGGCGGGGAAGGGAATGTAGCGGGACATGAGAAACTCCTCCTTCTTTTTTGTCGATGGGATTCCATATGGTTATTTCATCGGCGCAAAGGCCAGTGGAATCAGGGAGAAGCGGTTTTTTGGCCGGCGCGCGCCGGCTGGCCTCATTGCGCCTTTACCTCGAAGACGGCGGTCAGTCCGCCGATCTGCGCTTCGAATTCGCCGGGCTCCACCTCCGGCTTCATCCGTTCATTGATGAAGCTCAGGTCGTCGAAGCCGATGGGGAAGACGACGCGCGCGCTTTCGCCCGGCTGCAGGGTGACGCGCCGGAAGCCGCGCAGCTGGCGCACGAAGGGCGTGATGCGGCAGACGAGATCGCGGAGGAACATCAGCACCACCTCGTCGCCCGCGCGCCCGCCGGCGTTGCGGACGGTGACCGACGCCTCGAACGCGGTCGCGCCGGTCTGCCTGATTGTCAGGTCGGCGTATTCAAAGGTCGTGTAGCTCAGGCCGTGGCCGAAGGGGAAGAGCGCGCCCGGCGCGGAGAACACATAGTCGCGGCCCGGCTCCCCGTAGCTGCCGGAGTGGTGATAGTGGCCCATGGCGGTGGGCTTGTGGTTGTAATAGCAGGGAATGTGGCCCACGCTGCGCGGGAAGCTGATCGGCGTCCTGCCGGAGGGATTCGCCTCGCCGAAGAGCAGCTGCGCGACGGCCTCGCCACCCTCCTGGCCGGGATACCACACCTGCATGATGGCCGACGCCAGCCGGTCGGCTTCGGTCAGCTCGTAGGGACGCCCGGTCATCATGAGCAGCACCAGCGGCTTGCCCACGGCGGCGACGCGCTCGAACAGCGTCTGCTGCGCGCCGGGGAATTTGAGCGTGTGCATGTCGTAGCCCTCGCCGCAGGTGGTCACGGGGTTGCCGGTGACGTTGTCGTCGCCCCAGCGCAGAGCGCCATAAGAGGAACTGCTGTCCGCCAGCGCGAGCACGACCACATCCGCGCCCTGCGCGGCCCGGACCGCGCGCTCTATGCCGTCGCCGTTTTCAAAGGAGATGGACGTGCCCTTTTCGTATACCAGCCGGTCGCCCGCACGGCGCGCCATGGCCTCGCGTATGGTGACGGCGCGCTCCATCGCGGAGGGCGCGCAGTAGTCGCCCAGCTGCGTCAGCGCCGCACCGGGCCCGATCAGCGCGATCCGGCCGGCGTCCGGCTTCAGCGGCAAAACGCCGTCGTTCTTGAGCAGCACGCAGCTCTCGAGCGCCGCCTGCAGCGCCAGCGCCCTTGCCTCGGGCGGGTTCAGCCGCTCCTCTATGCCGTCCGCCGCATAGGGGTTTTCAAACAGGCCCAGCCGGAATTTGCCCAGCAGTATGCGGTACACGGCCTGATCGATCTCGCCCATGTCCACTTCGCCGCGCAGCGCCGCTTCCAGCAGCGCGTCGGTAAAGCCAAACTGGCTGGGCGCTTCCATGTCGATGCCGGCGTGCAGCGCCATGCGGCCCGCCTCCAGGGCGTTGCGCGCCACGCGGTGGTTGTGGTGCAGCATGCCCACGGCCCCCCAGTCGGACACGCTCCAGCCCTCAAAGCCCAGCTCGCCGCGCAGGATATCGGTCACCAGGAAGCGGTTGGCGTGGACAGGAACGCCGTCCAGCTCGCTGTACGCGGGCATGACGGACATGGCGCCGCCTTCGGTGAAGGCCGCGGCGAAGGGCTTGAGCATGGTCTCGCGCAGCTCCCGCTCCCCGGCGTGCACTGGGCCGATGTTGATGCCGGCCTGCGGCGCGCCGTGCGCGACATAGTGCTTGGGGCAGGCGGCGACGCCCTGGCTCTGCAGCCCCTTTACATAGGAAACGCCCATACGGGCGGTGAGATATGGGTCTTCGCCGTAGTTTTCCTCCACACGGCCCCAGCGCGGATCCTGGGAGAGGTCCAGGTTGGGCGCGAAGGTCTCGGCCACGCCCATGCCGCGGACCTGTTTGCCGATGGCCGTCGAGATGCGCTCCAGCAGGGCGGGATCAAACGTCGCGCCCAGCCCCAGCGCCTGCGGATACACCGTGGCGCCGTCGCAGAAGAAGCCGTGCAGGCTCTCGCTCATCATCAGCATCGGGATGCCCAGGCGCGTGCGCTCCAGCATGTGCTTCTGCATGCGGTTGATGTCCGCCGCGCAGAGCCGGATCGTCGAATAGGTGGCGCCCAGACCGTCCGGGTAGTCGGCGTCGAACCGATCGGGATCAAAGTCCTGGGCGATGTTGGTGCGCAGGCACATCTGCATCAGCTTTTCCCTGGGTGTCATGCGGGAAAGCAGATCTCTGGCGCGCTCCTCCGGCGACAGGGCCGAATCCTGATAAGGAAAAGACATGGTAAAAAGCACCCCCATTTCTTTACAAGACACAGGAAGTATAGCACATGCGCCGCCATCAGTCAAGGCGTTCGGGAACGAATCTTCTGAAACCATAATGCCATTTTTCAATCGGCCGGGTTTTGCTTTTCCGGCGCCTGAGCCGCCGCGCCGGCGGCGCGGAACCAGCCGTCCCCGCACAGACGGGGCAGGCAGGGCGCCGCGTCCTCCGTGAGGCAGAGCCGCAGGTCGCCCGAGAAGCCCAGCCGCGCCAGCTTTCGGTAGTGCGCCGTGGGCGAGAGGAACGCGTGCATATCGCCCCGCGCGCGCTCATACAGGCAGAGCGCGGCCAGGGCCATGTCGTCCAGCTCGCACCCGGGCCCAAGCCGGGCGATGACGGCGCCCGCCGTCACGGCGTCCTCCAGGGAAAACCGTCCGCCGGTTCCGGCCAGCACAATCGCCAGGGCGTCCCGGCCCTCAAGGGCCCTGGCCGCGGCGGAGGCGTTCATCAGGCAGCCCAGGTACACCTCCAGCGCGCCCAGGGCGGCCTGAATGGCCCGTGTGCCGTTGCTCGTGGTCATGACCAGCCTTCGGCCGCGCAGCTTTTCCGCCGTATACTCCAGCGGCGAATTCGAGAAGTCAAAGCCGGCGATCCGCAGCGCCTGCCGCTCGCCGCCCAGCAGCGCGCCGGTTTCCCGGGCCAGCGCCCTGGCCTGCTCCACCTCGCACACCACCCGCAGCCCCGCGCAGCCGTTGCCGAGGGCCACGGCGGCCACGCTCGTCATGCGGAGCGTGTCGATCACCAGGGCGGCGGCGCCTTCAAGGGACTGGGGCGTCAGCAGCGAATAGACGGGGTAGACGCTGAGCTTCATGGGGGTTCATCCTTCCAAAGAAAAGTGGGCGGCCGGGCGCTTCCGTCCGGCGCGCATGGGTCCATGGCGACATTGTAGCAGATTTGCATGTCGATTTCAAGCGCTTGAAACGCCGCGGGAAAGGATCCGGTCCATCCACGCAGGCGGCAGGCGGAATGGCAGTATCCTTCCAAAGACGGCTTCGTTTGGCGGGCCGGTTTTCGCGTTTCCCCGCCCCCCATCCCACTCGGGCGGGGATGGGCGCGGGGGAAGGGGCGCGTTACTCCATGTGCCGCCAGACTCCGTCTCCCGCCAAACGCCGCCACATGAGCGCAAATGAGCCGGCCCCGTATCGCCGCATCGCGCTATTGCATTTCGGGGAATTTTATTATATACTGTGTCTGTTGAAGACAGCTGCAGCGATTCATTCGCGTCGTGAGAGCTGAACAGAGCCGTTTTGTCGAGGAGGATGCGTATGGCCTTTGTCACTGATGCGCTTTTTCAGGACGCCGTCGCCGCACGGCGCTATCTGCACGCCCATCCTGAGGTGGGGTTCGATTTGGAGAACACGGTCGCTTATGTTAAAAAGAGACTGGATTCTCTCGGTATTTCCTACACGGAGCGCTACGGTAAATGCTCCGTCTGCGCGTTTCTGGGCGACGTTTCCGGCGCCCGGCCCATCATCGCCCTGCGCGCGGACATGGACGCCCTTCCCGTGCAGGAGGCCAGCGGCGTGCCCTTTTCGTCCGAGTATCCGGGTAAAATGCACGCGTGCGGCCACGATTCTCACACCGCGGTGCTGCTGGCCGTGGCCCAGATTCTCAGGCAGCGGGAGGACAGCCTGCCCTGCGGCGTGAAGCTGATCTTTCAGCCCAGCGAGGAGGGCGAAATCAGCGGCGCCAAAATGATGGTCGAAAACGGCGTGATGGATGACGTTTCCTATATATTGGGCGTTCATTGCGAGAACGCGCTTACCGCGGGCATTCTGGGCATCCGCTGCGGCGCCTACATGGCCGCCTGCGCTCCCGTCAGCATCGCCTTTATCGGGCGCTCCGCGCACGCTGCCATGCCGGACGCCGGTGTGGACGCCATCGCCATGGCGGTCAGGGCGTACGACGCCATGAAGCGCGCCGTGGCGGAGGAGGCCGGAGACAGGCCCTACATCTGGTCCACCGGCTGCTTCCACGGCGGCGCGGCCCACAACATCATCGCCGGGCGCTGTGAACTGAAAATCACATTCCGCTTTTTTGATCAGGCGTTTGCCGACCGCGCCATGGAGCGGGTTGAGCGCATCTGCCGGTCCGTCGCGGAAGAGGCGGGCGGAGCGGCGGAGATTGAATGGCATGTCAGCGCGCCTCCCGTCATCAACGACGATCGCGTCGTTGAGCGCTTCCGGGAGACCGCGCGGGCGTGCGGCATGACGCTGACGGAGCTGCCCTCCCGCATGAGCTCCGAGGATTTCAGCTGGTATCTGAGCCGGAAGCCCGGCGCGATTTTCCGCTTCGGCACCCGCAACGAGGCGCTGGGCTGCACCGCGCTGGCCCATCGTGCCGACTTTTGCATCGACGAAGCCGGCATGCGAAACGCCATTGAGATGTTCTCAGCCTTTGTCCTGAATGGGCCCACGGCGATTCAGGGCTGAATGGAAGCACCGTCCGATCGAGCAGAAGGAGGCGTCAGATCGCATCATGTATCCGCTTTCCACCATCGCGCATATGCCGCGTTCTCCGATCCGGCAGATCTATGAAAAGGCGATTCTCATGGACGACGTGGTGTTCTTCAGCCTGGGCGAGCCGGATTTTGACACGCCGGCGCAGGTTGTCGACGAGGCAGTCAGATCCCTCAGGCAGGGCGAAACCCGCTACACGCCCAACGCGGGGCTGTTCGAGCTCCGGCAGGCCATTTCGGAGAATCTGCTGGCATATGACCATGTCGCCTATGATCCCGCCTCGGAGATTTCCGTCACCAGCGGCGGCATGGAGGCGCTTGTCCTGGCGCTGATGACCGTCATTGAGCCGGGCGACGAGGTGATCCTCCCGGATCCCTCCTACACAAACTACCGGGATCAGATCCAGATATGCAAGGGCGTGCCCGTCTACGTGCCGGTTTTGGAGGAAGAGGGCTTCCAGCTCAATCCGGCGGCGCTGCGGCGCGCCATCACGGACAGGACCAGGGTCGTCATGATCAACACGCCGGCCAATCCCACGGGCGGCGTCGCCTCCCGGAGGCTGCTTGAGGAGATTGCCGGCATCGCCATAGAGCGCGACCTGTGCGTGCTGTTTGATGAGGTGTACAAGTATCTGTACTACAGCGATCGTCCGTTCTGCAGCATCGCTTCGCTCCCGGGCATGAGGGAGCGCACGCTGGTGGTGGACAGCTGCTCGAAGACCTTCGCCATGACCGGCTGGCGGGTGGGCTGGGTCGCCGGGCCGTCTGAGATCGTCGGCTGCATTCCCAAGCTGCAGGAAAACCTGTGCAGCTGCGTGCCGGCCTTTGTGCAGCGGGGGGCCGTCTGCGCGCTCAAGACCGGCGCGCAGGACGTTCAGCGCATGAACGCGGCCTACCGGGCCCGGCGCGACTTCATTGTGGAAGCCATCAACGCCATCCCCGGCCTGTCGGCCCGGACGCCCGAGGGCGCGTTTTACCTGTTCGTCAACATCCGCCAGACCGGCCTGACCTCCGAGGCGTTCGCCATGCGGCTGCTGGAGGAAGCGCACGTCGCGCTGTCGCCCGGCTCCGCCTTCGGCCCGTCCGGCGAAGGCTACGTGCGTATTTCCTACGCCTCGTCCATCGACACGCTGCGCAAGGGCGTGGAGCGCATCGCCGCCTTCATGAAAAAACTGCGCGGGGAATAAGGCCGCATTCCCTCTGAGGCAGGGCCGCGGCGGCGTCAAAAAACGCAGCGCGCCGTTTGCAGCGCGGAAGCGATTCCGCCGGTGCAAACGGCGCGCTGTTTTCCGATGTCATGCGATTGAGCCGGCCGAAGCGAAGCGTCGCGGCGGCGGGAAAGACGCCCGAAGAGGTACGGGGTTTAGAGTGTGTTTCTGAAATCCCCCGAGGCGCATTTTCGGCGTCTCAAGCTGCATCCTCCTGGATTTGGAAACACACCCTGGGAGGAAAAGGGTGTCATATGGTCAGGCCGAATCGCCTCATCCAGCGGTCGATCTGGATAAAATAGGCGAGGAGCTGCGGCGCGGCCATCAGCTGGCCGAACCACGGGCGGCTGGTTTGCATGGGCTGCGCCATGAAGCGGCGCGTCTTTCCGGGATCGATGAGCGTCCTGACGGGCGATGAGGGATCGTCGATGATGTCGGTCAGCCGCTTTTTGAGCCGCTCGGCGTATGACGGATCGTAGGTCTTCGGATACGGGCTCTTTTTGCGCCAGAGGATGTGGTCGGGCAGCAGGCCCTGCATGGCGTCGCGCAGCAGCGATTTTTCCGAGTCGCCGCGCCGCTTCATATAGAACGGAACGTTCCACAGGTATTCGACGAGGCGGTGGTCGGCAAACGGCACGCGCGCCTCGAGGCCGGAATACATGCTGGCGCGGTCCATGCGCGTGAGCAGCGTGGGCATGAACCAGTTCAGGTTCAGCCAGGATATCTCCCGCTGGCGCTGCGCCAGACCCGTTTCGCCCGGCAGGCGCGGCATGGCGTCCAGGCTCTCGCGATAGCGGCGCTGCGACCACGCCCCGAGGTTCAGCTCGTCGACGAGGTCGTCCCGGAGCAGCGCTTCGCGCACGCCCATCTCCGGCGCCCAGGGGAAGCCGTCGGCGTTCATCAGCTCCGGACGGTAGAACCACGGATAGCCGCCGAAGATTTCATCGGCGCATTCGCCGGTCAGCGCCACCCTGTCGCGCGCGGAGACGATGCGGCAGAAGGCCAGCAGCGAGGCGTCCACATCGGCCATGCCGGGCATGTCGCGCGCGTCCGTCGCCTCGTCGAGCAGGTCGACGAGATCCCGCTCGTCGCAGGTGAGATGCGTGTGCTCGACGCCGAGAAGAGGCACAAGTTCGTCGACATAGGGGCGGTCGCGCTCGGGCTGGAAGGCGTTGGCGGCGAAGTGCGCGTCGTTGCCGGAAAAATCGAAGGAGTAGGTGCGCAGCGTGCGGCCGGCCTTTTCGAGCGTCTGACAGGCGAGCGCCGTGACCACGCTCGAATCCAGACCGCCCGACAGGAAGGCGCACACGGGCACATCCGAGACGGTCTGCCGCCGCACGGCGTCGCGCACGAGGTCGGAGACGCGCTCCACAGTGGCGGCGTAGCTGTCCTCGTGGGGCCGGCTCTCCAGCCGCCAGTACGGCGCCTCCCGCAGGCAGCCGCGGCTCCAGGTCAGCGCGCAGCCCATGTGCACCTCGCGCACGCCGCAGAACACGCCGCAGCCATCCGTGCGCGCCGGCCCGACGGCCAGGAGCTCGCGCAGCGAGTCCAGATCAATGCGCGGCCGGAGCGCGGGATGTCGGAAAAGCGCTTTGATTTCCGAGGCAAAGATCAGCTCGTCGTCCGTCAGGGCGAAAAACAGAGGCTTGACGCCGGAGCGGTCGCGCACCAGCAGCAGGCGCTCGCTGCGGTCGTCCCAGACGGCGAAGGCGAATATTCCGTTGAGGCGTTCGGCGACGGCGTCGCCCCAGCGTATGTAGCCCTGCAGGATGACCTCCGCGTCGCTGGTTGTCTCAAAGGAAGCGCCCTCGGAGACGAGCTCCCGGCGAAGGTCGTCGGCATTGTATATCTCGCCGTTGTGCACAATGGAGCACGCCGCGCCGTCCAGATAGCGCGTCATGGGCTGACGTCCCCGCGCGAGGTCGCGGATGGACAGGCGCGTGTGCGCCAGGCCCGCGTGGTTGAAGAGGATCTCGCCGGTCTGGTCGTGACCGCGATGGGCGAGCGCCTCGCGCATGTCGATCAGCGTACGCAGACTGGCCGTGCCATGGTCGGTGTAGGTTCTTGAAAGGCTGGAAAAGCCCGCGATACCGCACATAAAACCGCCTCCTTGCTTTTGCCTGAGCAGACTATGCGGGCGGCGGCCTGCGCGTGCGGCGCGGATACGAAAAAGCGGCCGGCGCGCGTTGCGTCGGCCGCCGTGCGATCCGGGGCTCAGACCTTGAAGTTGACGGATTCGTCGCCCTGCGGGTTCTTGCCGAACTGATAGTCGTTGCCAGGCAGGATGGCGTTGAGCACGATGCCCACGATGGCGGCCACGGCCAGACCGGACAGGGAGAAGAAGCCCAGGTTGATGGCGCCTGAATAGTTGACGCCGATGGCCAGGCCCATGATGAGCGCGGCGATGATGATGTTGCGGCTCTTGGTGAAGTCAACCTGATTCTCAACCACGTTGCGCACGCCCACGGCGGAGATCATGCCGTACAGGATGAGGGAAACGCCGCCGACGGTGGCGGTGGGCATGGCGTAGATCAGCGCCGCGAACTTCGGGCAGAAGGAGAACACGATGGCGCAGACGGCGGCGATGCGGATGACCCTGGGGTCATACACCCTGGTCAGCGCCAGCACGCCGGTGTTTTCGCCGTAGGTCGTGTTGGCCGGCGCGCCGAACAGCGCGGCCAGGGAGGTGGCCAGGCCGTCGCCCGTCATGGTGCGGTGCAGGCCGGGATCCTCGATGAAGTTTTCGCCGACGGTGGAGGAGATGGCGCAGATGTCGCCGATGTGCTCCACCATGGTCGCCAGCGCGATGGGCATGATGGAGGCGATGGCCGTGCCGATCATCTGTCCCTTGGTCATGGTGGCGCCGGCCCACTCAACGGTATCCGGCGAGGTAAACAGGCTGAACACGGTGTCCTTGATCTGGAAGGGGAGGCCGATCCAGGCGGCTTCCTTCACCGAGGTGAAATCGACCTGGCCGAAGAGGGCGGCGATGATGTAGGAGCCCAGCACGCCCAGCAGGATGGGAACGATCTTGATCATACCCTTGCCGAAGATGTTGCACACCACGACGATCACGATGGCCAGGAGCGCGATCCACCAGTTGGTGCGGCAGTTGTCGATGGCGGAGGAGGCCAGCGTCAGGCCGATGCAGATGATGATCGGGCCGGTGACGATGGGCGGGAAAAAGCGCATGACCTTGTTCGCGCCGAACAGCTTGATGAGGTATGCCACGACGAGGTAAACGAGGCCGGCGCAGAACACGCCGACGCAGGCGTAGGGCAGCATGTCGGCGTGCAGCACGTCGACCAGCGCCTCGACGCCGTCCTCGCCGGCCTGGGAAACCTTCCAGGTGGTGATGGCGGCATAGCCGCCCAGGAACGCGAAGGAGGAGCCCAGGAACGCGGGCACCCTGCGCTTGGTCAGGAAATGGAACAGCAGCGTGCCGAGCCCCGCGAACAGCAGCGTGGCGGACATGCTCAGGCCGGTCAGCAGGGGCACGAGAACCGTCGCGCCGAACATGGCGAACATGTGCTGGAAGCCCAGCAGCAGCATCTTGGGGGTCCCCAGGGTTCTGGCGTCGCGAATGGCTTTTTCAGACATTGAAATCCCTCTCCCTTTGAAAGTGTATGTTCTGCCGCACGCGCGGCGGGTGACCATGCTTACAGCGCGTCCTGCTGATACAGCATCACGCTGTTTTCTCCGTCGTATTCCACGGTGTTTACGGCGACGAGCTCGTTTGAGGCGGTGGGCACGTTCTTGCCCACAAAGTCGGGGCGGATGGGCAGCTCGCGGTGGCCCCGGTCAATGAGCACGGCCAGCTGGATCCGCTGCGCCCGGCCCAGATCCATCAGGGCGTCCAGCGCCGCCCGGATGGTGCGCCCCGTGTAGATGACGTCGTCCACCAGAACGACCGTCTTCCCGGTCAGCGGGAAGGGGATGTCCGTTCCGAGGACCTCGGGCTGCGCGGCGCGGGTGGAGAGATCGTCGCGGTAGAAGGCAATGTCCAGCGTACCGACGGGCAGCGGTTCGGTCGCCTCGATCCGGGCGATCTCGCGGCTCAGCAGCCGGGCCAGCGGCACGCCGCGGCGGCGCACGCCGATGAGCACCAGGTTTTCGGTGCCCTTGTTGCGCTCGACGATTTCATGCGCGATGCGCGTGAGCGCGCGCTGCATGGCGCGCTCGTCCATGAGCTGAGCCTTGAGGGTCATGGCCTGTCCTCCCCGCCAAAGCGGCATAAAAAAACGCGCCTCCCGATGCGGAGGCGCAGGTGAAAGAGCATAAAGGCATGCCTTCAGCCGGTTTTCCGATCACCTTGCCAGCCTCACGGGACTGAATTAAAGGAACGGCTTTCCGTTTGAACCGAAGGGAGTATAACACACGCGCGGCGTGCTTGTAAAGGCGTCTTTTGACGATTTAACAAGAATTTATGCTATCCTCAACGGCGCGTATAACCCATAAAAACGGGAAGAATGAAGTCCGGGAGGTGGAAAAGCATGATAACCATCGGCAGACGATACCTGGACGGGAAGCCGGTCCGGCGGGAGGAGCTCGACGCGCGGCCGGTCGAATCGGAGCGCATCGCGCGGATCGTGGAAAGGGTCAGGCGGCGGGAGAAAAAATGAAGAGAAAGCACGCGGCGCTGTACATCCGCGTGTCCACGGACGCGCAGTTCGAGGAGGGGTACTCCGTCGAGGCCCAGAAGGACATGCTGGAGGGCTACTGCCGCAGCCGGGGCTGGCGCGATTACGAGTTCTACATAGACGGCGGCTTCACGGGCAGCAACATCGACAGGCCGGAAATGAAGCGGCTGATTGAGGACGCCGGGGCGGGGCTGATTTCCCAGGTGGTGGTATACAAGCTGGACAGGCTGTCGCGCAGCCAGAAGGACACGCTCTATCTCATCGAAGACGTCTTCAACCCGGCCGGCATCGGATTCACATCACTGAACGAAAACATGGACACCGGCACGCCGATGGGCCGGGCCATGCTGGGCATCATGTCGGCGTTCGCGCAGCTGGAGCGGGAGACCATCCGCGAGCGCACGCGCATGGGCATGAAGGAGCGGGTGCGCGGCGGGTTGTGGATGGGCGGCGGACATCCGCCGTTCGGCTACGATTATGACAGCGCGCGCGGCGTCCTGGTGCCCAACGACGACGCGCCGACGGTGAGGCGGATCTACCGGCTGTATCTGGAGGGCCTGTCGACGGCGCGCATCGCAGAGCTGACGGGCCTGAAGCACGACAAGCAGGTGCGCGACATCCTCGCCCGCAAGTCGAACATCGGGCTGATTGAATACAACGGCGTGGAATACCGCGGACAGCACGAGCCCATCGTGGACGAGGCGACGTTCCGGGCGGCGCAGGAGCTGCGGCGGCGGCGGTCCAGCGCGCCCGGCGCGGCGAGCCAGCACCTGCTCACCGGCCTGGTCTACTGCGGCCGCTGCGGCGCGCGGATGCGCTATCAGAAGTGGGGCGCGCGGGGATACAAGCTGACCTGCTATTCACAGCAGCGCAGCAAGCGCTATCTCATTCGCGACGAAAACTGCGACAACGAAAAGGCGTGGGCGGACGAGGTCGAAGCGGCGGTGGTGGAGGATTTCGTCGGCCGGGCGCTGGCGGCGCCGGCGCAGGAGGAAGTCCCGGCGTCGGCGCCGGATGAGGGCCTGCCCGGACGGATCCGCGAGGCGGAGCGGCGGTTGAAGCGGCTCTACGCGCTCTACGCCGCGGCGGAGGACGAAGTGCTGGCGGGGAGCATCGAGGAGCAGCGGCGCCGGCTGGACGCGCTGCGCGAAGAGGCGCGCCGGGAGCAGGAGGCGCTGGACAGGGAGGACAGGCGGCAGGAGAAGCGCGAGGAGATACGCCGCCTGGCGCAGGCCTGGGAGCGCATGACGACACAGGAGCGGCGCGCGGTCGTCCGGGAGCTGATCGAGCGGGTGGAGCTGGACGGCGAAACGGTCAGCGTCTTCTATCGGCAGTAGCTTTTCGACAGACGAACGTCGTGCCGATGATCATCGGTGAAATCCGGCGCTATCTCCGGGACAACAACCAGATCCGCGTGAGCCGGTCGCTGCGCGACCTGGCCTACAGGGCGCTCAGGGCACGCGAGACGCTGACCTGGCGGCTGGGCCGCGAGCCGGACGCGGAGGAAATCGCCGGGGAGATTGGCGGCGACGCGAAGGATGTGACGCTCGCGCTGGACGCCATACAGGATCCCGTTTCCCTGTTTGAGCCCGTGTTTCAGGACGGCGGCGAGCCGATTTGCGTGATGGACCAGGTGAAGGACGACAGGGTGGATGTGGAGGACTGGGTCCGGGACCTCTCGCTGAAGCAGGCCATGGCTCACCTGAACGAACGGGAACACGGCATCATCGAGAAGCGCTACTTTGAGGGACGCACGCAGATGGAGGTGGCCGAGGAGATCGGCATTTCGCAGGCGCAGGTGTCGCGCCTGGAAAAGGCGGCGCTCAGGCAGATGCAAAAATACGTGTGACGGCGGGCCGACCCGCCGTCAAACCGGGGACGCGATCCGCTCGCGCAGGCCCCGTCGCGGAAACCGCGCGTTTCCCGCGGCGGGGCTTTTTTCCGGCTCCGACTGGCAGGGCGGGCGCCTTTTTCATAGAATTGACTGAGGTGAGCGTTATGGGATTTTCAGAGCTGCGCGAAAAGGAAGTCATCAACATCTGCGACGGGAAACGCTACGGCCATCCCATCGACATCGAACTGAATGAGCAGGCCTGCGCGGTGGCGCTGGTCGTGCCCTGCCAGACGGGCTGGAAGGGGCTCCTGAGGAGCGTCCGGGAGGGGATCGTCATTCCGTGGGACCATGTGCGTCGCATTGGAGATGACGTTATACTGGTCGAATTGGACACTAACTTCTTTCATAATTGTTGAATGCTTACAAATCTACTGTAAACTACTTGACAGAATGAACGGTTGACAGTAAAATATGTCTAGGTTTCTTTATGGGAGGCTTATCTATGAGGTGCATTTACTGCGGCTGTGAGGAGAGCCGGGTGGTCGATTCCCGTTCCGTTGAGGACGGAAACTCCATCCGCAGGCGTCGTGAATGCGAAAAGTGCGGCCGGCGCTTCACAACATATGAGAAGGTCGATACCATTCCGCTGATGGTCGTCAAAAAGGACAAACGCCGTCAGCCGTTCGACTCTGAGAAGGTCCGGCAGGGCATCCTCAAAGCCTGCGAAAAACGGCCGGTATCCATGTCGGACATCGACGAGCTGACCAGCCGGATCGAGATGAAGGCCTACGCGAACGAACAGGAAATCACGAGCGCCGAGATCGGCGAAATGGTGATGGAAGGTCTGAAGGAGCTTGACAAGGTTTCCTATGTGCGGTTTGCCTCGGTATACCGCCAGTTTACGGATCTTCAGAATTTCATCGAGGAACTGAACAAGCTGTTGAACACGCGATAATATGGGATTATCCGGCGGACAGCCGGAATCCTTTTCCATATTAAATATTAAGAAGAAAGAAGGAGACGCACATGGCAAACGAACTGATTCTGGCCGTGGATGACGAGGCTCATATTCTTGAACTGCTGACTTTCAACCTGGAAGCATCGGGATACCGCGTGGTGACGGCCGCGAACGGCGAGGATGCGCTCGTCGTCTGCGCCCATGAGCGTCCGGCCATGATTCTGCTGGACATCATGCTGCCTGGCATTGACGGCGTCGAGGTCTGCCGCCGCCTGAAGAGCACCTCCACCACGAGCGACATTCCGATCATCATGCTGACAGCCAAGGGCGACGAGGTGGACAAGATTCTGGGCCTTGAAATGGGCGCCGACGATTACATCACCAAGCCGTTCAGCGTGCGCGAGCTGATCGCCCGCGTGAAGGCGCTGCTGCGCCGCGCTGCCCCCCAGAACGAGGAAGAGGGCATCCTGCGCGTGGGCGGTCTGACCATCGACGTGGGCAACTACGAGGCGTTCCGCAACGGCGAGAAGCTGTCGCTGACGCTGAAGGAGTTCGAGTTGCTGAAGCTGCTGGTCATCAGCCGCGGCAAGGTGCTCACCCGCGATTTCCTGCTGGATCGCATCTGGGGCTATGAGTTCTACGGCGAGACCCGCACGGTTGACGTCCATATCCGCCACATCCGCCAGAAGCTGGGCGACGACGCTCATTACATTGAGACGATCCGCGGCGTCGGCTATAAGTTCAATGACAGGCAGGAGAGTCGTCTATGAGGAGACGGGTTGCTTTTGTCGCAGCCTGTACCACCATCGCCTGCAGCATCATCTTTTCGATGATATATGCCCGCGCGGCGCTCAACAACCTGACGTCCGCCGCGGTCGAAAACCTGATGACAACATGCCGCATGTCCGCAGAATTCCTGGACACTGCGGCATTTTCAGCTTTTGACGGCGAAACGGCCGCCCTGCTGGACGGGCTGGCCGCCGAAGCGGGCGCAGGGCTTTCGGTGATCGATGGGGACGGCGCGGTGCGATACGACAGCAGGAGGCTGACGGACCTGCAGCGCTTTTCGGAGGACGAGGACCTGAAAGAGGCGCTGCTGAACGGCGTGGGGACGGACGTGCGGTCCGTGCGGAACGTGCGGACGATCTTTGTTTCCCTTCGTTCCCCGGGCGGGCTGATCGTCAGGATGTGGCGCGAGGCGCCGCGCTCGACGGACGTCCTGAAGGGGTATGTGTCCCGGATCATTCTGCTCATGGCCGCGCTGGTGGCCATCTGCGCGCTGATCGTGAGCCTGCTCGTGAAGGAGAGCGACCAGCTGACGAGCGGCGCCCGGGATGTGCTGGAGGCGTTTGCGGAGGGCCGCTTCGACGAGCGCATCGAGGGCGTTCACGGCCCGGGCCGGCGGCAGGCGGAGAAGATCAACGCGGCCGCCGCGCGCATCAGTGAGCAGCTCGAACGGCGCAACAGCCGCAATCAGGCGCTGAGCGTGGTCATGAATCAGATGCAGAACGGCATGCTCGCGGTCAACAGCACGCTGCACGTCATTCTCATGACGCCCGTGGCCAGGATGCTCCTGGGCGTCCATGAGCCGGCCGAGGGCATGGCGGTTTCCGACCTGAACAGGGACGTCAGCCTGGAGCCGATTTTCCGCGAGGCCATGAACCAGCCCGGCGTCTACACCGGCGAAATCGCCGTGCGGGAGGGCACGACCGGCCGCGGGCGCACGCCGCTCAGGCTGTATATATCCCCGATGAAGCGGGACGGTGAGACGGTGGGCGCGATGGCCATGATCGAGGACATCACCGAGCTCAGGCGGCTCGAGCAGATGCGAACCGACTTTACCGCCAACGTGTCGCATGAGCTGAAGACGCCGCTGACCTCGATCCGCGGGTTTGTCGAAACGCTGCTGGACGGCGCGATCGACAATCCCGAAATGGCGCGCAAGTTCCTGAACATCATCATGATGGAGGCCAATCGGCTGACGCGCCTCGTGAACGACATCCTGTCCATTTCCAAGCTGGAATCGGGAGACACGGAGGTGAGCCTGGGCCGCCTGAGGCTGGACAGGATGGCGGCCGACGTCTGCGAGGTGCTCCAGATTCACGCGCGCGAAAAGCAGATCGATTTGAGCATCAATGAAAACGACGAACCGATCTATGTGTGGGGAAATTCCGACCGGCTTGAGCAGCTTGTCATGAACCTGATTGAAAACGCCATCAAGTACAACCAGCCCGGCGGAAGCGTGCGCGTATCGGTTTACGGCACGGCGGAGAACGCCTATTTCCTGGTGAGCGACACGGGCATCGGCATTGCCGAGGAGCATCTGCCGAGATTGTTCGAGCGCTTCTACCGCGTGGATAAGGGGCGTTCGCGCTCTATGGGCGGCACGGGACTGGGACTGGCGATCGTCAAGCACATCGCGGTGAGCATGGGCGGCACCGTCGAGGTACACTCCAAGCTCGGGGAGGGCTCGGAGTTTTCGGTCACTTTGCCGAGGTATGTGAACAGGGACGAGGATGAAGACGAACAGGCGACCGAGGAATTTGACGGGGGAGTGTAAAAAATGAAATACAGGCAATTTCCGGGAACAGACATTGTGGCGTCCGCGCTGGGCATGGGCTGCATGAGGCTGCCGGTGGCGGACGGCAGGGTGGACCGCAAACAGACGACGGCGATGATCCGCCACGCAATCGAGCGGGGCGTGACCTACATCGACACGGCGTATCCCTATCACGGCGGCGAAAGCGAAACGGCGGTGGGCGAGGCGCTCTCGGGCGGCTGGCGTGAAAAGGTGACGCTGGCGACAAAGCTGCCCGTGTGGAAGGTGCAGAAGCCCTCCGACATGGAGGAAACGCTGGACGAGCAGCTGACGAAGCTCAGGACGGACCACGTGGACTTCTATCTGCTGCACGCGCTGGGCCTGGAGCGCTGGCGCCAGATCCGCGACATGGGCGCGCTGGACTTTCTCGACAGAATGGTCAAAAAGGGCAAGATCCGTTATCCCGCCTTCTCGTTCCACGACGATGCGGCGGCGTTTGCGGAGATCATCCAGGCCTACGAATGGAAAATGGTGCAGGTGCAGATGAACCTGCTGGACGAGTTCAACCAGGCGACCTATGCCGGCGTGCAGAAATACTGCG
>Ga0079305_1000087_pt1 | contig 204083 bp, 177 predicted proteins | sample LMS_cellobiose_e_FD_79183 | JGI IMG/M metagenome (GOLD analysis project Ga0079305, IMG submission 79183) | Rumen-fistulated moose microbial communities from Alaska, USA - LMS_cellobiose_enrichment | ecosystem: Host-associated > Mammals > Digestive system > Stomach > Rumen fluid ... | reverse complement strand
TGTAAAGAACAGCAGGGGGCATTTGCCCATTTGAGGCAATAGCACGTTATTATATCATCGGCTTAAGCAGAAGTCAATACTTATAATAGTAAAAGCAGGAATTTTTCCTGCTTTTTTGTTTTATCTTTTTTGCTGCCGTAAAGCCTTCTCCTTCCCTCGCCTACTCATGATATGTAAAAAATAAAAGACGTTCGAGAACGTCTTTTATTTCACCCGAATATTAAAACAAATGCGCGCAGGCGCTCAGAGCCCGGCATTCTCGCGCTCGGACGCCTTCAGAAGCCACGCGAGCACATCGTCCATGACCTCGGTCTTATTCAATTCGTTGAGCAGCTCATGCCGGCAGTCTTCATATATCCTCATGCTGATATTCTTCATTCCGGCCTTTTTGAACAGAGAGTACGTGCGGCTTACGCCCTTGCCGTTTTCTCCCACAGGGTCCATAGCTCCGGATATGAACAGAACTTTCAGGTCTTTGTTCATCGCGGCGTGATTCTTTGCGGAGCTTATGTATTTTATTCCTCCCATCATGTCGCGGAAAAGTCCTGCCGAAGGTACGAATCCGCACAGCGGGTCGGCAACGTACTTGTCCACCTCCGCGGCGTCTCTGCTGAGCCAGTCGTAGTCAGTCCTTGCAGGTTTGAAAGCTTTATTATAGCCTCCGAAGACCGCTCTCTCTATGAACCTGCTTTTGTTCGCAGTGCCCTTGACCGAGGCCGCCGTGCGGGACAGCGCGATCCCCGTGCCGACCAGGAAAGCTGGCGGCTGGCCGGTTCCGCAGAGTATGGCTCCGTCGAGAGCGTAGGGATAATCGATAAGGTACGTTCGTGTAAGGAAGCTGCCCATGCTGTGACCGAAGATATAGAAAGGCAGCTCCGGCCGCTCCTCATAGAGCATGTCGTGGAGCTTTTTCATATCGTTCACGGCGAAATTCCAGCCTCCGCCTTCGGGCGGAACGCATCCGAGCTTCTCTTTGGAAATGACGCTCTTCCCATGCCCGATTAGATCGAAGCAAACGGAAACGAATCCATTGTCGGCAAGGAAATCCATGAACGGCAGATACCTTCCGGAGTGTTCCGCAATCCCGTGCACTATAAGCACTATGCCGAGCGCCGGCACCTCCGGCTCGCGGCGGCGCACGAAAATCTTCGCTCTGCCGTCGGAGGCTGCGAATGTGAACTCTCCCGTCATTTTTATCTCTCCCCGCTGTTCAGATTTCGGCCGCCGCGGCGCGGCTTTCCGCAAACATTATATTTTTTCTCCGGCCAACCGTCAATAGTGTTGGAAAAGCAGCCTTCTGCTGTTATAATGTAGGCGTCTGATTCTGGTCAGGAAGGTGTGTAGTATGTCGGAGAAAAAATACATTTTAGCCATGGACCAGGGCACTACAAGCTCGAGGGCCATACTGTTTGACGTCCGCGGCAGCGCGGCAAGCATAGTGCAGCATGAGTTCGCTCAGCATTTCCCGCAGCCCGGATGGGTGGAGCACGACCCCATGGACATCTGGTCCAGCCAGATGGGCGTCGCCATGGAGGCAATGCAGAAGGTCGACGCCCGGGCGGAGGATATCGCCGCAATCGGCATAACAAATCAGCGTGAAACCACGATAATTTGGGACGCCGAAACCGGTCGCCCCGTTTATAACGCCATTGTCTGGCAGTGCAGGCGCACGTCCGATATGATAACGCGGCTCAAGGAGGACGGCTTTGCCGACAGGATAACGAAAAAGACCGGCCTTATACCGGACGCTTATTTTTCGGCCAGCAAGATCGCCTGGATACTCGAAAACGTCCCCGGCGCCAGAGAGAAGGCCGAAAACGGAAAGCTGAGATTCGGGACCGTCGACACCTGGCTGATCTGGAATCTGACGAACGGAAAAGAGCACGTTACCGATTTTACGAACGCCTCGCGCACTATGCTCTTTGATATTCACGCCCTTGAGTGGGACGACGAGATACTCTCATATTTCGGGATCCCGCGCTCGATGCTGCCCGAGGTAAAGCCCTCCTCCAGCCTCTTCGGCAGGACAGAGCGCTTCGGCGGGAGCATTCCCATAGCCGGCGCCGCCGGAGACCAGCAGGCGGCGCTTTTCGGCCAGTGCTGCTTTGAGGCGGGAGAAGTTAAAAATACGTACGGCACCGGCTGCTTCATGCTGATGAACACGGGAGAAAAAGCCGTTTTGTCAAGCAAAGGGCTCCTTACAACCATTGCCGCGGGAGATAGTGAAAAGGTGCAGTACGCCCTTGAGGGAAGCGTTTTCATTGCCGGCGCCGCCATTCAGTGGCTGCGAGACGGCATGCGCATGCTCAGAACCGCTCCCCAGTCAGAAAACTACTGCGAGGAAGTTCCGGATACCGGAGGAGTATACATAGTTCCGGCCTTCTCCGGGCTCGGCGCCCCGTACTGGGAACAGTACGCGCGCGGTATAGCGGTAGGCCTTACGAGAGGTACCGCGAAAGAGCATTTCATACGCGCGGCGGTCGAGTCACTGGCCTATCAGACCAACGACCTGTTTTCCTCCATGCAGGAGGAATCTGGCATCGAAATAAGCTCTTTTAAAGTTGACGGCGGCGCGAGCGCGAACAATTTCCTCATGCAGTTCCAGGCAAACATTTCGGACACGGTGATCCGCCGGCCCGAGTGCATAGAGACCACAGCTCTCGGCGCGGCTTTCCTCGCGGGATTATCCTCGGGTTTCTGGAGCGGCAAGGCAGAGCTGCTCAAAAACTGGCGCTGCGAGCGCGAGTTCGCACCTTCCGTAAGCACGGAAGTGAGAGACCGGCTCCTTAAAGGCTGGCGCAAAGCCGTGCGCTGCGCCATATTCTGGGCTCACGACGAAGAATAAGCATAAATAACAGAAACAGCCATCCCATATGGGATGGCTGTTATTCTGGTGCGAGAGATGGGACTTGACCTGCCCTGCGGGGCAGGCCGCCTCGCGGCTCTGGGCTGCCCCCGGCAGCCCATTCACTACCGCTCGGGTTCAAAGTCCCGTCATTGCAAAACAAACGGCCACCCCAACGGGGTGACCGTTTGTTTTGGTGCGAGAGATGGGACTTGAACCCACACGTCATTTGACACACGCCCCTCAAACGTGCCTGTCTACCTGTTCCAGCACTCTCGCGCGAGCAAATGTTATTATAGACATCTGCCGCCGGTTTGTCAACAATTATTTTCCGCTTTACGGAAAAATGTTCTGCCGGGCCCGGCAGGGCTTATCCCATAATGTATTTTTCCTGCTCGGGAGTGAGCACATCTATTCTTCTGTTTTTCGCAGCGAGCAGTTTTTCTGCCACGGAGTAGTCTATCTCGTCCGGAACGCTTATGACCTGCGCGCTGAGCTTCCCGCGGTTTTCAACGAGGTACCTCGCACTGAGCGACTGTATGGCGAAGCTCATATCCATTATTTCCGCGGGGTGTCCGTCTCCGGACGCGAGATTTACAAGCCTTCCCTCCGCGAGCAGGTTCAGCCATCTGCCGTCCGCCATGCGGTAGCCCATTATGTTCGTTCTCTGCTCGGCCTTTTCAACGGCCGCCGCCTCCAGCGCGCCAACTTCTATCTCCACATTGAAGTGCCCGGCGTTGCACATGACAGCACCGTCCTTCATCTTCGCGAAGTGCTTCGCGGTTATAACGTCGCGGCATCCTGTAAGAGTAACGAAGATATCGCCGAGCTCGGCGGCCTCGTCCATGGGCATGACCTCGTAGCCATCCATCAGCGCCTCGAGCGCCTTTACGGGGTCTATCTCGGTCACGACAACCCTCGCTCCGAGGCCTTTTGCTCTGAGCGCCGCTCCGCGGCCGCACCAGCCGTAGCCCGCTATCACGACGCACTTGCCCGCCACTATGAGATTCGTAGTACGGTTTATGCCGTCCCAGACCGACTGGCCCGTGCCGTAGCGGTTATCGAACATATGCTTGCAGCGCGCGTCGTTAACGTCTATCATCGGGTATCTGAGCGTACCCGCCCGCTCCATCGCGCGCAGGCGAGTTATTCCGGTAGTTGTCTCCTCGCAGCCGCCTATCACGTTCGGTATAAGATCGACGTACTTGGTGTGCATGAGATGCGTAAGATCGCCGCCGTCGTCTATGATTATATTAGGCGCTGTCTCGAGCACGCGGCAGAGCATTTCCTCATACTCCTGCTCGGTGACTCCGCGCCTGGCGAAGACTTCTATCTCCCCGCCCGCGGCAAGTGCCGCGGCCACGTCGTCCTGCGTGGAAAGCGGGTTGCAGCCCGTGGCGTACATCTCCGCACCGCCCGCCGCGAGCACGCGGCAGAGGTAGGCCGTCTTCGCTTCCATATGAACGGACAGCGCCACCTTGAGGTCCTTAAAAGGCTTTTCCCTTTCAAATTCGCGCTTTATGCCGCCGAGAAGCGGCATATTTTTTTCTACCCAGCCTATTTTTCTCTCGCCGGAGGGCGCAAGTGACATATCAGCGACTATACTCATTGAAATCTCTCCACTATCTTTCTTACGTTCCAGATCACCTCGTCGGCGTCTATGGTTTTGTATTCTCCGTGCTCGTAGAGCACCTTTCCGTTTACCAGCACGGTATCGACCTCGGAGCCGTTCGCTGAATATGACAGCGCGGAGATGAGGTTGTTCTCCGGAAGCAGAGACGGCGAATCCAGCCGGAGAAGGGATATATCAGCCTTCCAGCCGGGCCTTATCGCCCCGACCTTTTCAAGGCCGAGCGCCCTCGCGCCGTTTTCCGTGGCGATCTTCAGCCCCTCCGCTGCGCTTACCGCCACGGCGTTTTCAAGTCTTCCCTTGTGTATAAGAGTAAGGAAGGAAAGGTCTCTGAACATGTTGAGCGCGTTGTTGCTCGCCGCGCCGTCAGTTCCCATGCAGATGTTTATACCCGCCTTCATCATTTCTGGCACGCGGGCAATTCCGTTTCCGAGCTTGAGATTGCTGACAGGGTTCGTAGCCACGCTCACTCCCCTTTCAGCCATGAGCTCCATATCGGAATCCGTAAGATACACGCAGTGCGCCGCGACCGTTCTCGGAGTAAGCAGGCCCGCGCGATCCATGAGATCCGGCGGAGTGCAGCCATACTTTTCGCGTATCTGCTCAATCTCGCTGCGGCTTTCGGAAATATGCGTGTGTATGCCCACGTCCAGCTCAGCCGCGGCCTGCGCGACCGTTCTCATATATGCCGGGTCGCAGGAATACGGCGCGTGCGGCGCGAGCATGAAGCTCAGGTTTTCAGTTCCCTTCCAGGCCGCTATCTCCGCTCTTGCCTCGGCAAGACGGCGCTTTCCGCCCTCGACGTCGTCCTCTCCGCCGGTGAGCCCGCGCGAAAGCACGGCTCTCATTCCGCTTTCCGCGGCGGCTCTCGCCGCCGTATCCGGGAAGATATACATATCGAGGAAAGAGGTCGTGCCTGTTCTTATCATCTCCATGCAGCCGAGCATGGAGCCCCAGTAGGTATCCTCCTTGAGAAGCTTGTCCTCAAGCGGGAGTATGTTCCCGAAGAGCCAGTCGTTGAAAAGCAGATCATCGGCCCTGTTTCTGAACAGCGTCATATATACGTGGGTGTGCGAGTTCACAAAGCCGGGAACGGCGAAAAAGCCCTCTCCGTTTATAACCTTGTCCGCCTTGAAATCATCGGGAGCCTTACCGATGCAGGCAATGATATCGTTCTCTATGCAAATATCGCAGCTCTCAACTCTGTATGCGCCGTTTTCATCCGGCAGCGCCGCTTTTACGTTTCTGATTATGGTATTCATTCACCGCTCTCCTTCTGCAGATATCTGTTTCTGGTGATAATAATATCATCTGCCCGCTCCGGTTTCAAGAATAAAAGCGGCGGAAGCATCCGCCGCTTTTTCATGCGTCCTCGCACGCGAATTTTGCCTTCAGTTTCTCTATGCCCCGCTTTTCTATGCGCGACACGTACGAGCGGCTTATGCCGCAGCACTCGGCTATTTCCCGCTGCGTCTTCTGCTTCTCCCCGTCGAGACCGTATCTCATTTTCAGTATCTTAGCCTCCGTCTCCGTCAGCGCCTCCTGCATGTACCGCCTGAGCCTGATAAGGTTTTCCCCGGACTCTATGTTATCCAGCATATCGTCGTTAACGCTTATAACGTCCATGAGAGAAAGGTTGTTGCCGTCCTTATCCGTGTCTATCGTATCCGAGAGCGATACCTCCCCCGCCGACTTTTTCAGCGAACGGAAATACATCAGTATCTCGTTTTCTATGCAGCGCGAGGCATATGTGGTGAGTCTCGTGCCCTTTGAGGCGTCGAAGGAGGATACTCCTTTTATCAGGCCTATCGTCCCTATTGATATAAGATCGTCCTGATCGTCCGTCTGCGCATAGTATTTTTTGATTATGTGAGCAACGAGGCGCAGATTGTGCTCTATGAGCTTGTTTCTCGCCTCCGTATCGCCCTTTGCGCTTTTCTCAAGGTATTCTCTTTCCTCCGCCGCCTTGAGCGGCCTGGGAAACGAGCCCGCGCTCCCTCCCGCTCTGAGCATGACAAGCGTGCCGTTCATCAATACCGTAAGCGCTTCCAGGATCAATTTGAACACCTCCGTTTTCCCGGCCTGTGACAGTATATTCCGCGCCTGCAAGTCCGCTTGCTTGCCGTCCGTAATATTCTGTTACTCGATTGTTGTCGAAAACGGTTGACAAGCCCTTCTCGCGGTGCTATCCTTTCAACTTAGAAAAGACCTCTTTAAATCGGTACAGAGCTGCCGGCAAGGTGTCAATCAATTTGGGTATCAGTGTGCCTTGTCGGAAGCGGCAAGGCTTTTTTGTTGCCCGGAGGTGATCTTCTGGAAATGTCGTTCAAGGCCCGGCTGATGGACGGCGAGGCCGTATCGCGCGCGCTTATACGCATAGCTCATCAGATAGTTGAAAAGAATCACGGCATTGAAAACCTCTGTCTTATCGGCATAAAAACGCGCGGCATTCCTCTCGCCAAAAGGCTTGCCGCCAACATAAGGGATATAGAGGGCGCGGAGCCTCCCGTGGGCGAGCTGGATATAACCCTCTACCGCGACGATATCTCCCCTCTTGCGGATCCGGTGGTTTCCTCCACGAACATCCCCTTCGATATAAACGGCCGCGTCATAGTCCTTGTGGACGACGTGCTTTTCACCTGCCGCACGGCCCGCGCCGCCATGGACGCGATAACGGATCTCGGCAGGCCCAAGAGCATACAGCTCTTCGCGCTTATTGACCGCGGCCACGCCGAGCTTCCCATAAAGGCGAATTACATCGGCAAGAGCATCCCCACCTCCCTTTCCGAGATCGTCTCCGTAAAGCTCGAGGAGATTGACGGCGAGACCAGCGTATCCATTCTGGAAGAAACATCATAAAACCAAAATTAAATAATGAAAAATCAAAGGAGAGAGTCAACATGAATCTGATTTATGGCATCAAGGACAAGCCAAAGTTCGGACAGGTAGTTCTGTTCGCTATTCAGCAGCTTTTGGCCATCATGGCCGCTACGATTGCTGTCCCCGCAACGGTCAACGGTGTGCTGGGCAGTAATGTACTGTCCGCCTCCGCCGCGCTTTTCGGTGCCGGCGTCGGCAGTATCTGCTATCTGCTGTTCACCAAAAGCTCAAGCCCCGTCTTCCTTGGAAGCTCCTTCGCCTTTATTCCCTCGCTCATCTCCGCTTTCACCGGCGCGGCCGCTGTCGGCTTGAGCCTTGAGGCCGGTTATTGGGGTATCATCATCGGTGCTTTGATGGCCGCACTCGTCTATGTTATCATTGCCATTGTCATTAAGTTCTGCGGCATCAGGTGGATCTACAAGCTGATGCCTCCTGTCGTTATAGGGCCTGTCGTTGCTACCATAGGCCTGTCTCTCTCCGGAAATGCCGTCAGCGGCATCACCAGCTCCAGCGTCCCGGGCGGCAGCGTCTATGTCTGCCTGATCTGCGGCCTCATCACGCTTGCGGTCACGATGCTTTCCACAACCTACGGCAGGAAAGGCATAAAGCTCATTCCTTTCATCATCGGTATACTTGCCGGCTATGCTGCCGCGACGATATTCTATCTGATCGGCAAGGCAACCAATAATGCTTCCCTTATCGTAATTAATTTCAGCGCGTTTGAGAATTGCGGTTTCTTCAAGCTTCCCGACTTTGTTTTCACGCTTGGCAAGGGCGGTCTTGCGGAAATCAACGGCTCCTATATTCTCACACTGTTCGCTGCCTTTGTCCCTGTGGGATTTGTGGTCTTTGCCGAGCACCTGGCCGACCATGAAAACCTCAGCACCATAGTAGGAGAGAATCTGCTGGAAAAACCCGGCCTGACCCGCACCCTGCTCGGCGACGGCATTGGCTCCTTCGTCGGAACGCTTTTCGGCGGCTGCCCGAATACGACCTACGGTGAGTCCATTGCCTGCGTGGCTATCACCCGCAACGCCTCCACCGTCAGCATTTGGGGCGCGGCATTCGCCTGCATCATATTCTCCTTCCTGAGCCCGCTTGTCGCTTTTCTGAATACCATCCCTGACTGCGTTATGGGAGGCGTCTGTTTCGCACTCTACGGCTTCATCGCAGTCTCCGGTCTGAAAATGCTGCAGAAGGTCGACCTGAATGAAAACAGAAATCTGTTTGTCGCCTCCATAATCCTCGTGGCCGGCGTCGGCAACATGTCCATTTCCTTCGGCAATGTTGCGATCCGTACTACCGCCTGCGCGCTGATCCTCGGCATACTTGCCAACCTCATGCTCGGCAGGAAAGCCAAGGACGGCGAGAAAAAAAGCTGATTGCTTGTTTAATAAAAAAGAGGGCGCCTGGCGCCCTCTTTTTTTGCCGAAAGCCATTATCCGCCTTTATTCTGCCTTATATTCCCGCGCCGTGCTTTTTCCGCATTTCTCATATGCGAATTCGCTCCGTTCCTCTTGATTTGTGCCGACGGATATAGTATTATATATAATGACTTAATATGAGAAATAAAGGAATCACCATGGGAGGGTGAGAAATGACAGTTGCCGATATCATATCTCTTCTCGGCGGTGTGGCTCTCTTTTTGTTCGGTATGTCCCTTATGGGAGACGGGCTCAAAAAGGTAGCAGGAAACCGCCTTGAGGTTTTGCTTTACAGGCTCACAAATACGCCGTGGAAGGGAATCCTTCTCGGTACGGGCGTCACCGCAGTGATACAGTCGTCTTCGGCCACGTCGGTAATGGTTGTAGGCTTCGTCAACTCCGGTATGATGAAGTTCCGCCAGGCCATCGGCATAGTCCTCGGTGCCATTCTCGGCACGAGCGTTACGGGCTGGATTATTTCTCTTTCAAGCATCGGCGGCGGAAGCGGCTGGGTGGAGCTTCTTTCCACCTCTACCCTCACCGGAATAATCGCCATCATAGGCATAATCTGCAGAATGCTCGGCAAAACGCAGACTCACAAGCATGTCGGCGATATTTTAATGGGCTTCGCCGTTCTTATGTTCGGCATGTCCATAATGAGCGCCTCGGTCGCTCCTCTGAAGGAGAGCCGGGAATTTGTAAAGATACTCACCGTCTTCTCGCATCCGATCCTCGGCATTCTCGTGGGTATCGTTTTCACCTGCATACTCCAGAGCGCCTCGGCCTCCGTCGGTATCCTGCAGGCCCTTACGATGACCGGCGCCGTTGATTTTGCAACCGCTCTGCCGCTTATCATGGGCATCGCGATAGGCGCGGCCGTGCCTGTTCTGCTCTCGTCTCTCGGCGCCAATGTCAACGGCAAAAGGACTGCCTTCGTTTACCTTCTTATAGATGTGCTCGGCGCCGCAATTTGCGGTGTGGTATTCTACGTGCTCAACAGCATCTTCAATTTCGGCTTCATGGACAGCCGCCTCAATACAGTAAGCGTCGCGCTCGTCAATACGCTTTTCCGTCTGGCTACCGTGATCATCCTCTATCCGCTGATAAATCTTCTTGAGAAGATTACCTGCCTGCTCGTCAAGGGCAAGCCCAGCGTCCCAGCTCCCCAGGCGGACGATATCCGCCTTGAGGACCGTTTCCTCCCCTTCCCCTCGCTCTCCATAGCGCAGTGCCGCGAGGTCATCCACTCCATGGCAAAAACCGCACAGGACAGCATCTCCTGCGCGATCGGCCTTCTAAATTCGTTTGATATAGACGCCTACAACAACACCGAGGCTCTCGAGGCATCCTCCGATAAGTTTGAAGACAGCATCGGCACCTACCTCATGAAGATAACCAGAAACGAGCTTACTCCGGACCAGAACACCGAAGTATCCAAGTTTCTTCATACTCTCTCCGATTTTGAGAGACTTTCCGACCACGCCCTCAACATCGCTGTGGTCGCGAAGGAAATACACGACAAGGGCGTCAGGTATTCTCCGGAGGCTTCGCATGAGCTCGAGGTCGTGCAGAGCGCCATACTTGAAATAGTTTCCATTGCAGTTAATTCCTTCATCGATAACGATCTCAACAGCGCCGCAAAGGTAGAGCCTCTCGAGGAGGTAATCGATTCTCTGTGCGACGAGCTCAAGCTCCACCATGTGGACCGCCTGCAGAAGGGCATCTGCACGCTCGAGCAGGGCTTCACGTTCAACGATCTGCTTACGAATTATGAGCGCGTTTCCGACCACTGCTCCAACATCGCCCTGGCGATGATAGAGCTCGAGACCGACGCCTTCAATACCCACGAATACCTTCGCAATATCGAGGAGATCAAGCAACAGTCCTTTACCGAACATCTTGAGGAATTCCGCACCAAGTATTCGCTTTGATGAAAATAGTAAAAAGCTCTCCGGCAGCCGCCGGAGAGCTTTTGTATTTCTGTTTTTTGCAAGCTCGTCCTGGATATCCGCTATCCTCTTGCGTATATCTTCGTTTACGTCGAAGAGGTCAGCGTCAAACTCGCGGGAGTAGCGGATATCCTCGTTCTTCTCGTTGAAGCGTTCGGAGAGAGGGATGACGTTGCCGTTGTAGTCGTAGGTGACAGGGTCGGCAGACTTCGCCTGAGCGGATTCTCTCACCCAATAGACCGTAGATTCGTCGGCATTTTCATCATCAATCCAACTGTCATTGATGTTTTCAAATATAACACCGTCATATTTTTCTGCAAGGACGCCGACGATTTCTCTGGTGCTGTTTCCGTATTTGCTGTTCAGATCGTCCCATTTTGCACCCTGCGCATCAATGACAAGCGGATTTTGAATTTTCAGATATGCATCAATAACTCTTTCTCCGCTTGCATACCCGTCCGCGTTCCAATAGTCGTCGGTAAAATAAACGCCGCCCGGGAAAAACTCGTTAAACTCTTCCGTAGTCCCGTGATATGCCTCGATGGTATACCCCGCCTTTTTCGCTGCCTCGTCTACCATCTTCTGCGCAGTTTCCATATCGCCGGAGTTGACGGCGTTGAGGTAGGCGGTGTCTTCGGCAGTGGGGGTAAACTCGCGGCTGTACTGTGCGTTGCTTTCGCTACCGGGAATTGTTGCTTTGTTCATCTCGTCCAGTGCCGCTATAAAAGAATCAAAGTCTAAGAAGGCATTTGCAAACTTCTTTTTTGCATAAGCTGGATTTTCTGCATTGAATCCGTTTACATATGCGATTAGCTCGCCAAACACTTTTTCAAGGTCTGCGAAATCCTCTGCATTAAATTCTTTGGTAATGTTACCGAATTCATCATACTCAGTCACATACAATTCACCAAGTTTTTTATGGCTTCACTATTTTCAATATCTTTTCTAAGCGCCATAATCATTGCGTGATATGCCTTGTCATATGCAGCGGACTTCGCGTTGCGAAGAAGATGCGTGTGTTCGTGAGCGATTATATTGTCTGCCGCCACAGTTGCTTTGGATGAGATATATAACCTGCCTCCAATCACACTCGCTTCGGTGTTAGTTGTTGTTAATTTGCCGTCATTATACTCAAACGCTCCGTCCACAGGGATTACAGTTATATTTACCTTTGCTCCCCATCCGAGCAGTTTCTTCTGTGTGCGCGTTAAAGATGCAGACGGCTTGTATGCTATTTTATATTTTCCGTATTCTTCAATCTTATTTCCTGCAGTTTCTTGAATAACTCGTCGGACGAAATCTCTTGAAGTTTCTTTGATGCTTTTGCCCACTCTGCTTCTTGTGTCGGCGTCAATTCTGGCATGTTCTCCACCCGTGCGTAAACCGACTTCGGACTTTCTATGGGTAGCGTTGTTCTCTTCTCTTTGCTCATTATCGTAATTCCTTTCATTGTCCGTAAACTCTGGGCTATACTTTGTCTCTCTTGCCTCTTCCAACTTGCCGAGCGGCTTGCCTTCATTTTCTTTGCTCTCTGCGCTGCTCTCGCTCGGCGGCGCTCTCGTTTGCTGTGTCTCTGCCTGATTCTTTATCTCGGCAAGATACTGATCGACAATGCCCCTTGTGCTGTCGGTCATAGGTCATAAGCAGGCCGCCAGCAGCTGCATCTGCCGGCGGCTTGACCATTATTTGAAACGATACCACGGCGGAGCGAATATAAGCGTTTCCTACCGTGCTGCTTATTCTATCGGCTCGAAATCTTCGGCGCCGTGCTTGCAGATCGGGCAGATAAAGTCTGCGGGCAAGGTATCTCCCTCGTATATATATCCGCAGATGCGGCAGCGGAAGCCCTTTTTCTTCTCCTGCTTCGCCGCGGGCTTAACAAACTTATGGTATCCGGCGTATGTAAGCGATTCGCCGTCGCCCAGAATCTCGCAATCCGTCACGTCCGCGAGGAAAAGGATATGTGTGCCGAGGTCTGTTTCCGAGACCACCTTCGCGGAAATAAACGCGTTCACGTTGTCCTTGAGATACAGAAGGCCGTTTTCGGAGCGGGCCGTCTCCCCTTCGTAGGAGGCAAATTTATCAACCGTTTTTCCGCTCTGGAAGCCGAAATTCTGGAAAACCGAAAAGGGCACCGTTTCCGTAAGCAGGGAGACGTTGAAGACTCCCGTCCTGCTGATCATACCGGCAGTATAGTTTTCCTTGTTCACCGCAACTGTTATCCTGTTCGGAGATGTAGTCACCTGTGTAACTGTGTTTACTATGCAGGCGTTATCCTTTCCGTTTTCTCTGCTTGAAAGCACATAAAGGCCGTAGCTTATCTTATTCATTGCTTTGGTGTTCATTAGATTAATCCCCCGTTCGGAAGTATTCTTTCATATATTGTAAATTGGGCTGTTGGGCTTGTCAATACCCGCCGGAGGATATAGCGGCGCCGAGCAGCAATATCTCAAAGCACACGAAGAAGCTGACCATCAGCGCTATCACCGACAGCACGGAGCCGTAGACCTGCGAGTAATTGACCGAGGCGCCTATGATCCGCGCCGAGACGGCGCCTGCCGCTATGATCCCGGCGGAGGTCCCCGCCGCAGCCTTCAGTCTCTTTCTCCCCTTGAAGATCAAGGCGCAAAAGCCCCACAGCATTGCGAAAGCTGCGGCCGCTCCCGCGAGCCTTACGGAAATTCCGCAGCCGAGCTTATTGAGTACGCTCTCCCCGAACGCCTCGAGCAGCACCAGCAGTATGAACGCCGCCGCCGCGACGGGCGCAAGCGCGAAGGACAGCAGGAAACGCCCAATTCCGCCGCTCCTGCCTGTTAAAAAGCGCATCACCGTTCTTATACCGGCCGAAACGAAGCCCAGCAGCAGCATTGCCGCCGCCGCGAGCATGGCAGGCGTAAGATTTGCCCGCACATACGGCATATATTCCTCCACCGCCCCCGCCGGAAGCGCCTGCTCCAGCGCCCGCTCCGCTCCTGCGCCCGCCGCAATGGCGCTCAGGCATACCAGCCCCGGGAAGAGAGAAAGCGTCGCGTAGTAGGCGCAGGCCGCGGCATAGCGAGGTATTCCGCGTTCGAGGATAGGTTTTACAAAACAGCCCTTCATGCAATTAGCTTTTGCCGTATTTTTTGATCTATACTTATTTTGTTCCGGCAGAGTAAAAACAAAGGGCCGCGCCCGGGGCGCGGCCCTCTTTTTATGTCCTGCGTATCACGTTTTACTCAGCTCCGGTCCTTCAGTCGGAATTTGTCCGCATGAAGCGCCGGAAAACCAGGCTGTTGTCCGCAAGGGAACGGAAGCAGAAGCAGCCGTCCTCTACAGTGGAGCACAGTCCTGCGCCTACGATTATAAACGTTTCAAATCTCCACAAATCTGCATTGTCCACCAGCAGACGACCGCTGCCGTTGAACAGGGCATACCGTCCTTGCTTGCTTTCGCCGTCCCTGTAATAGCCGTGGAAATAGGTCTCTCCGGTAACAATGTCGGTCACAGGCTCGAGGTAATTGCATCCTTTGATCTGCGGCGGCACCGGATAGCGGTCCTCAAAAGCAGAATAGTCGATCTCGGCAGGATATCCCTCCGGCGGTTCTTCCGAAACCGTACCCTCGGCAAAGTCGAGATAGAGGCGCAGCCCGCCGGGATATTTCTCCGCGTCGTTGACATGGTAGCTCATCAGGTAGCCGACTCTGTCGTCGGTCCAGTCGATATACGGGCCTCCCTCTTCTCCCCATATGAAGCTCTCGCCGAGCCAGGGCGCAAAAGCAGAGCCGTCGAAATGCGATATGATCTCGCCGTCTGTGTTCCAGAGATCAAGAGATCTGTCTTCCTCGGCCGTCAGCAGAAGGCCGCCGCCGTACGCGACATAATAGCTGTCCTCCAGCTCACGCACCCAGCGCCCGTCCGGGGCTGCGAGGGTTCGGGAATACGTGCCTCCGGCGAAAGCGTCTCCTCCGGTAGCGCCCGAAGGATCGCCCCGGTAGAGCAGAAGAAAGCCGTCGAAGAAATTGATCCTTGCGTATACCGGCTCGCTGACTATCTCCCCCTTGTCGGTAACGAGGCCGTAGAAAGGCAGTGCGTCGATCACATACCGCTCCATCACAGAGTACTTTCCGATATACGGGAGCAGCGCTCCGTAGTCTCCGCGCGCCTCAAGAGGGCCGTCAGCCGTGTAGCCCGCGTGATAGGTATAAATATCGATCGCCGGCTCGTAGGGGGTGAGCTTCGACCAGTCGGTATAAACGGGAGACGCATTTTCCTTATCGGCCTGCGTTTCATGCTCCTCCTGAGCAGAGGGCCTTACGGTACAGCCGGCGAGCATAAGCAGAAAAAGCAGCGCCGCGATCAGCCTCTTCATGATTTGCCACCCACGTCCATTACGCTGACATAGCCTTCCTGGGCGACGAGTCTCTGCCCCTCCTCGCTCATTATCCAGTTATACAGTATCTTCGCCGGATCATCGTCCGCGAGTCCGGCCTTGATGACTACATACGAATCGTTGATGAACGGATATTCGCGCGAGCGGATAGTCTCCGCGCTCGGCGCCACGCCGTCCACGGCAAGAAGCTTCAGGCCGTCAGCCATCTTCATGTCGTGCGCGTAATAATAAACGGTATAGCCTATGGCCGCGGCAGAGTCGTTGTAGGAGGCGACTACCTTGACAAGGTCGCCCATCGCCCCGCTGACATATTCTGCAGGGGCCTCCATCAGCGGAATATCCCCCATCACTAGCTTTCTCATCGCGGTCTGGCTTCCGGCCTCCTCGTTGCGCTGGAACGGGACTATGTCCACATCGTCGCCTCCGACCTCGCTCCAGTTGGTGATCTCGCCGCTGTAGATCTTCTGTATCTGTTCCGTGGTAAGGCTTTCCACCGGGTTGCTTTCATTGACGACGAAAACAAGTCCGTCCACGGCAAACGTGGATATTTCCCATTCGAAGCCGAGCTCCTTCTTTTCCTCATATATCTTTTCAGGCGGGGCTCCGGATATCAGCAGTTCCGCCATGCCGTTCATGAGCATGCGGTAGGACTGCGTGGTGCGAGAAAATTCGGTAAGGTCTGCGACCTGCTCGCGCGTTTCCCCGAGAAGGACGCTCGCGATCGCCTGCCCGAGGGGGACCATTGCGGTGGATCCGTTGAGTCTCGGGAAGTTTTCGCGGGTAAATCTGAACTGTTCCGCAACCGGCTCATTCTCCGGCTGCTTCTCTTTCTCCTGCCTGACGCAAGCGGCAAGGCTCATAATAAGCAGGAGCGCCAGCACAAGCGCGGTAATTCTTTTCATAGCCGTCTCCTTTCCATGCGCTGCTTCGCGTTCCGCTTTCCGGCGTCGTCTGCGCTTTCGGAGCGTTCGGATAAATACAGCGCTGTCCTTATTATGCACGTACTTACTACTGTTCTGTTGTTTATTAAAAAAGGGGAGCGCTTTTCGGCGCTCCCCTGAGATTTATTCGGTTTACTTTACGAGGCTTGCGATCTCTTCGGCAAAATTCTCCTGCTTTTTCTCTATGCCCTCGCCCTTCTCAAAGCGGGTGAACGCACAAACAGTTATCTTGCCGCCCAGGCTCTTTGCGACCTCGGCAACATGCTTCTCAACGGAGATCTTATCGCCCTTTACGAATTCCTGCTGCATGAGGCAGTTTTCGGAATAGTACTTGCTGATGCGGCCTTCGATCATCTTTTCCTTGATGTTCTGCGGCTTGCTGGCGTTCTTCGGATCCTGCTCGATCTGAGCCAGAAGGATCTCCTTCTCCTTGTTGATCGTGCCGGCATCAACGTTCGCCTTGTCGAGGAAGGCAGGGTTCATGGCAGCGATCTGCATCGCTATATCCTTGCCGAGCTCTTCGGCCTTTTCAGCCTCGAAGCCTTCGACAGCCATGTTTACAATAACGCCGATCTTGCCGCCGGCATGGATATAAGGAACGCTGTAGCCCTCAGCATAGCGGGCAAAGCGGCGGACCTTAATGTTCTCGCCGATAACGAGGACCTTTTCATTCTGCATATCCTGAACGCTCTTGTCGGATCCGGGATACTTGCAGGCCATGAGAGCCTCGAGGTCAGCGGGGTTTTCTTTTGCTACGACTTCGGCAACGGCCTTAACGAATTCTACGAAGAGATCGTTCTTCGCGACAAAATCGCTTTCCGCGTTTACTTCAACGCAAACGCCTATATTATCTATTACTGCGGCGTAGGCCATGCCTTCAGCGGCGATCCTGCCGGCCTTCTTCTGCGCGGCGGCCAGTCCCTTTTCGCGGAGGTAATCAACGGCCTTATCCATATCGCCGTCGGACGCTGTGAGAGCCTTCTTGCAGTCCATCATGCCGACTCCGGTCATTTCGCGGAGCTTCTGGACGTCTTTAGCTGTGAATGCCATATCTACATCTCCTAATCAATATTCGTGTGTAAAGTCTCTTTTATTCAGCGGCGGGCTCTTCAGCCTCCGCAGCGGGCTCCTCGGCCTTGGCTTCGGGCTCGGCGTCGGTCTCGCCCTGCCTGCCCTCGAGCACCGCGTTGGCCATGGTGGCCGCGATGAGCTTGATGGCTCTGATGGCGTCGTCGTTTCCGGGGATAACGTAATCTATCTCGTCCGGATCGCAGTTGGTATCGACTATGGCTACGATGGGGATGTTGAGCTTATGCGCTTCGGCTATGGCGTTTCTTTCCTTGCGAGGATCTATGATGAACAGAGCGCCGGGGATCTTCTTCATATCCTTAACGCCGCCGAGGTACTTCTCGAGCTTGCCAATTTCGCCCGTGAGCTTGATAACTTCCTTCTTCGGAAGCATATCGAAGGTGCCGTCCTCCTGCATCCTGCGCAGCTGAGCAAGGCGATCGATTCTGGTACGCATGGTCTTGAAGTTGGTGAGCATGCCGCCGAGCCATCTGGCATTGACATAATACATGCCTACGCGCTCAGCCTCTTCCTTTATCGCGTCCTGAGCCTGCTTTTTCGTGCCTACGAAAAGGATGCTCTCGCCGTTTTCGGCAAGGCTGCGAACGAAGTTATAAGCCTCGTCGAGCTTTTTGACCGTCTTCTGAAGGTCGATGATATAAATGCCGTTGCGCTCCATATAAATATACGGGGCCATTTTGGGATTCCATCTTCTTGTCTGGTGGCCGAAATGCACGCCGGCCTCAAGAAGCTGCTTCATGGATACTACTGCCATTGGGTTTTTCCTCCTTGTTTTTTGTTGGTGCATGCGTTTCCGCATGCCCTCCACGGCTTCATCTCGCCCGCCAACCGCCTTTGCGGCACATGGCGAAACAATCACCCGTGTGCGTAATGCCAAAGTATTGTAGCACAAGCCCCTTTGTTTTGCAAGGCTTTTTCGCCGTTTTTTTCAGTTTTTTATATAAACCTTTTTCTGTCCCGTCCCCGGCCCGGGCGATGTATCTCGGCGTCCACAATAATGAGGTCGTCTCCTATTCTTTTTATCCTGTCCCAGGGGATCACTATATCCTCTCCCCTGCCGAAAATGCCCAGAAACCGGCACGGCTCGGGCACTACTATCGCCAGGATGCAGCCTGTTGCCGTATTGAGCTCAACGTCGCATACGTAGCCGAGGCGGCAGCCGTCGCATATGTTTATTACTTCCCTGTTTCTCAGATCGGCGATCCTGCAGTGCATACCTTTCCCTCCTTGCGGCGCCGGCGAATGCCGGCGAAAATATGAACACCGCCACATTATATTCCCGTCTCAAGCGCGCAATGCAAGTCCCCGTCCGTCTTTCGGCACGCCGGAAACGCTTGATTTTCCCGAGCGGGCGGAGTATAATAATTGCATAACGCAACTGTTGCGCAACGCAACGAACGGAGTTTTATCATGACTGAAATAGAATTAAAGCGCGAAGCGCGAAGAAAGGATATGCTTGAAAGCAAGATATCCCGAATAATCCCCGTGGTAGCCCTCCCTATGGTCATCACCATGCTGATAGATTCCTTCTACAACATGGCGGATACCTTCTTCGTGAGCCAGCTCGGCATCGCGGCGACGGCCGCCGTCGGCATAAACGATTCCACTATGCACTTTATCCGCTGCATAGCCATGGGCTTCGGCATGGGCGCCGCCAGCTATATTTCCCGCCTGCTCGGCGCCAAGCGGCATGACGACGCTTCGAAGGTCGGCACTACGACGCTTATAACGAGCTTCATTTTCATGATCTTCCTCGGCGCGATCGCCTATCTGTTTATCGGCCCCATTGTTACGTTCCTCGGCGCCACGCCGACTATAAAGCCATACTGCATACAGTACGCGCGCTTCATTCTGCTCGCGGCGCCCTTTACGGCAGGCGAGGTCGTTTTGAACCAGCTGCTTCGCTCCGAGGGAAGCACCGTTTACTCCATGGTCGGCATGTGCTCCGGCTGCATAATCAACCTTTTGCTCGACCCGCTTTTCATCAACGTTCTGGATATGGGCGTCGCCGGCGCCGCCTGCGCCACCGCCATCTCAAAGGTTATCTCCTTCAGTATCCTGCTTATCCCCTTCCTGCGCCGCAAGAGCATAATCGAGCTGAAGCTCAGGTTCTTTACTCCGAAGGCATGGATATATAAAGAAGTCGTGCGCATGGGCGTTCCCACCACCCTCCGCGCCGGCAGCATGCTTGTTTCGCATATACTGCTCAACAACGTCGCGAACGATTACGGCGACGCCGCGCTTGCCGCAATTTCCGTAGCGAGCAAGTGTACGCGCATAGTCGGCTCCGCCATACTCGGCTTTACCATGGGCTTTCAGCCCGTGGCCGGTTACTGCTGGGGCGCCAGACGGTACAAGCGAATACTGGAAGCCTTCAGGTTCGCTCTGCTTGTAGGTATCGCCGCGATACTTATCCTCGGCGCGGCAGTGTTCATTTTCGCTCCGCAGCTGATCGCCGTCTTCTCGTCAAAGGGAGGAGATATCGTCCCGCTCGGAGTGCTGGCATTACGGACTCAATGCGCCAGTCTGGCCTGTCATATGTGGGTCCAGCTGATGAGCTCGCTCTACCAATCCATAGGCAGGGCAATAAACTCGGCTGTTATCGGCCTTTCAAGGCAGGTTATCTGCTTCATCCCGTGCCTTTATATCCTCGCCGCTCTTTTCGGCGCCGAGGGCGTGGCCTGCACGCAGTGCGCGGCGGATGTGCTGTCTCTTTTCATATCCCTGCCGCTGTTTTTCCGTATACGCCGTGAATTACTTGGTCTCGCCGCGAAAGCCGGCGAAGAAAACGAGCTGCTCCATGAACGAACAGTATAAATACAGCGCCGAGGAGCTCGGCCGCACGGTAATGCATCATATCGCCTCTCTTGACCGCCGCCGGCGCCGTTTTTTGAACGAGGAGCTTGTCGGGCTCGGTCTGAGCGGCCCCATGCCGACCTTCCTTCTCACGCTTGAGCGTTCGCCCGGCGTATCTCAGGACTTTATCGCTGAGCAGCTCCGCATTGATAAAAGCGGCATTGCCCGTCTTGCCCGGGAGCTGGAGGAGCTCGGCTATATCCGGCGCGAGCTCTCCTCCGACAACCGCCGGATGTACCGTCTTTTTCTTACCGAGGCCGGCGAAAGGGCTCTGCCCGTGATCCGCTCCCGGCTCGCTCTGTGGCGGGAGACGGTAATGGCCGGCATCAGCAGCGACAAGCAAACTGAAATGGTTCAGCTTCTGTCGCAGATGGTGGAAAACAGCACGAAGCTCTGATAAGCAAAACAAAAAGGCGGTTCCGGTTACGGAACCGCCTTTTTTTCTTTTACCAGTCTTCGCCCTTGTCGAGGCCCCACATTTCGAATATCTCGTTATAGAACGGCGGGCGCTCGAAATCCAGCGGCATGCAAAGCCTCGCTCCGCGGTAATCAAGGCCCCTCTTTTCCATATTTTCAAGGCCCGTGCAGAGCTCCTGCAGTCTTTTGGGAGGCACGGAGAAGATCATCTCGTCCTTCCCCGCCCTGGCTCTTTCCACGTCTCCGGGGTCGGGAACGGTTATTCTGTATTCGCCGGAATAATACGGGGGAACGGTACAGTACGTACAGGAATCTATGCAGTCAAATTCGCTCTTGAGGTACGTGCCCGTCATCATCTTGACGGCGCGAAGGATGCAGTTGAGCTGCATGGTGTTGGAATAAATGAGTATCATATCCGGCTCGAACTCAGCGTCCTTCAGCGGAGAGACTACTACATACTCATATTTGCCGAGCTCCAGGCGCGGAAAGGCCTCGAGGAAATCGTCCGCCTTTTCGGGCGGGACGCCTATGTATTTTTTGATTATCTCAAATTCAGGAGTCCCCTTCCTGCAATCCACCATGCCAAATGAAATAAGCGGATTCCAGCACCAGTGGTCCTGCTTTGCCATGGCTATGGTCATGCCGCGCATCCTCGCCATGGCCTTGGCCTGGCAGAACGCCATATGCTTTCCCAGATCGCGCATAGGCCTTATCGCCTTTTCCGGCAGGGGCTCTCCCGGCTCGAACCATTTTACAGCCAGCGGGTAGGTATCAAGGCGAAGCGTTCTTTCAAGAAACTCGCCGCAGCGATTGTATTCCTTTACCGTCAATTCTATCTTCCTTTCCTGCACAGACCCGTACCTGCGGCTTAAGCTCCGCCAGGTACGGGTCCTCCGTTTTTATTATTCCGCTTTTCGATTTTCGGCGATAAGGGAGAAATAGTAGATCGAATAAAGCACCGTTACCATTATCGCCATTCCGCAGCCAACTATTATTATGGCGTCTGCCGCGCCCTTCGGCATTTCAGGGAAAAGGATCATCGCCAAAACCGCGCAGTAGAGATAGACCGTGCACAGCTTGCCGAACCACTTTGAGCTGTGGACTCTTCCGGTAGCCCTTATGACATGCCAGCCAAACAGGGAGAGATATATCTCCTTGAGCACCAGGAGCATCAGAAGAACTATCATCAATCTGTATCTGAACGCCAGGCAGACCGCCGCGGCCATCTGCGTAAGCTTATCGGCTATGGGATCTATTATCTTTCCGAGATCCGATATCATACCGAATCTGCGCGCTATATAACCATCTGCCACGTCCGTAAGGCCGGAAACGAACAGCGTCAGCGCCGCAAGGCCGTATTTGCGCTTCACAACATAAAGCCATATAAATAGAGGTATCAGCAAATAACGGATATATGTCAGTATATTGGGCGGCAGGAGCCATTCCCTTTTATGCTTTACTATTTTTGTTCTGTTTTTATTGTTCGAGTCGTGCATTGATTTTCATACCGCTTTCACCGCAATAGCATAGTAACTAATGTATTATATTATCATAGTTCCTTCTCAAAAGCAATACATACTCTTCCAGGAAGCCTGAACTGCAGGACCATTCCGCTCGCGCACAGCAGAAAACTATTTCTTTATGCTGTCCTCTTCGGTCCTGCCGCGGTTTATATTCCATGCTTTCCTGCGCTTATTGATCCTTCTTGCGTTATATACGACGAAGAACGCGACCACGAATACTATCAGAACAGCCAGAGAGAGAAGGGTTATGCGCAGCCACTTTGAAGTGAGCAGCTTGTCTACGGAATCCTTAAAGCTCTCATATTCCGAGCGCTCTATATTAGTATTCGCCACGAGATTGACCTTGCCGTAGTTCTCGCCCTTAAGCGAGAGCTCTATTTCGCCCAGCACGTCTCCCGCTTTTATCGGGGCCTCAAGGCGCTCTGCTCCCTCCTCTTCGCTGAAGATCGTGACCTTGCGCTCAAAATCCTCCTGCTTTACGTCTACCGGGAGAAAGGCTGTTATGCCGGTTTCTACCCTTGCGATAACGGAATCCGCCCCGTCTCCCAGCGCGACCGGCACTTCCTTTATAAGCTCGCCTCCATTGATTATACTTATGTAGGCATAGCTTTCAAAGCCCCATTCAAATATTTTTTTCGCTTCCGCAAAGCTCTGCGGTACGTTCGAGCCGTCGTCCGCGGTCTCTATGCCGGCGCCGAGCACTACGCAGACCATGCGTATCCCGTCCTTTTCGGCGGAAGCCGCGAGGCAATAGCCGGCAGCCTCAGTATAGCCGGTTTTCAGTCCAGTAGCCGGCTTATAATAGAGGCTGGAGTTGTTGTCTATAAGAATTAGCCTGTTCGTATTTTTGATATAGCGCACGTCAGACATATTTGTGGCCGGTATCTCTCTCGATTTCGTGCCGCTTATTTCAAGCAGCAGCGGATGATTTATGGCCTCGAGCGCTATCTTCGAAATATCCCTTGCGGTGGAATAATGCCCTTCGGCGGGAAGGCCGTGCGTATTTGCAAAATGCGTCGAGGTGCAGCCGAGCTCCTTTGCGCGCGAGTTCATAAGCGCGATGAAAGCCTCTCTGCTGCCGGAAACATGCTCCGCTATTATATTTGCCGCTTCGTTTGCCGACGCTACAAGAGCGCAGTACAAGAGCTCCTCAAAGGGCATTATCTCCCCGGGCTGAATGTTCTGCGTGCTGCTGTCATAGGTGAGATCATCTCTGGAAAGCTCTGACGCAGTGACCTGGTCTGCCAAGTGCACGTCCCCTCTCTCAACGGCCTCTACCGCAAGAAGCACCGTCATCAGCTTGGTTATGCTCGCCGGAGCGCGCATTTCATCGGCATTTTTTTCATAAAGCACTTTTCCGCTGTCCGCCTCGGCAAGGATCGCCGCCGCGGCCTCGGTATCTATTTTTTCCAGCGCTGAAGCCGAAAGCGGGCAAAGAAGCGCCGTCAGTAACGAAACGACCAGAAGCAATGAGAAAAATTTTGTTTTTTTCATTTGATTCTCCGCAATATATGTTATAATATGATATAAGTTATATTATGCATAGAATATATGGAGGTTTTTGCCTTCACTTTCTATGCACAGCTTTATTATAACAGATAACACCCGCAATTAACAATAGCAAAATAGCAAAATACCTCTATCCTCGACAGCATAAAGATCAGACCTGGAGGCGCAGCTGAATGGTAATGCGCAAATCCGAATTCGTTTTCATCCTCCTGGCGGCAGCGATAGTCTTTTTCATCCTCGGTTACTATGTTTCAAACCGGAGCAAGGGGCAGACTTTCACAGTCTCCGCCGAGAACGCCGCTTATACCGCGGCTTCGCCCTCCCCGGCAGGCCAATTGTCTTCCGCTGAGGCTGCCGTCGGAAGCTCGGAAGGCTCCGAAGCTTCCCTGCCGGGTCCTCTCAATATAAACTCCGCTTCCGCGGAGGAGCTTGCCTCGCTCCCCGGCATGGATTTATCCGCCGCAGAAGCAGTAGTGCGCTTCCGCGAGGAATACGGCCCGTTCGACTATACCGAAAGGCTGCTTCGCGTCGGCGGCATTGACCGCGAGCTTTATCTGAAAATAGAACGATACATATACGCAGGCTGAAAAGAAAGGAACAGAGCAAATGAAAATACTTGTCGTAGATGATGAGAAGCTTCTTGTAAAGGGAATTAAATTCAACCTTGAAAACGAAGGTTATCAGGTGGACACAGCATATAACGGAGAAGACGCTTTGGAGATGGCGAAGAAGGGCGGCTACAGCCTGATCCTGCTCGATATTATGATGCCGAAGCTCAGCGGAACAGACGTATGCATGAGAATAAGGGAATTCTCCACCGTTCCCATCATCATGCTCACCGCCAAAAGCGAAGACGTGGATAAAATAATAGGCTTTGAATGCGGGGCTGACGACTATATCACTAAGCCCTTCAATATCCTTGAGCTCAAGGCCCGCATCCGCGCTCTCATCCGCCGCAGCACGATCCAGGGCGCCGTCGGCAAAAGCTCCAAGCTTGTCTCCGGCACGCTCGTGCTCGATACCGAGCAGCGCACCGCGGAGAAGGACGGCAGCCCCGTAGCGCTTACCATGAAGGAGTTTGACCTCGTAGAGCTTCTCATGCTCAATCCCGGAAAGGTTTACAGCCGCGCGAATCTTCTGAATATCGTCTGGGGCTATGATTACAAGGGCGATATCCGCACCGTAGACGTCCATATAAGAAGGATAAGAGAGAAAATAGAATCAAATCCGGCCGAACCCGATATGATTCTTACCAAATGGGGAGTTGGTTACTATTTCAAAGCTTAAAAGCGGCAGGATCGGCTTTTTCCGCAGCATAAGGTTCAAATTTGTCCTTTCATATATTGCTTTGCTCGCGGTCCTGCTTGCAGTTTTGAACATATATCCCCCTGCGATATCGAAAAACCTCGTTTTTTCCTCAAAGCAGGCCTCCATGCAGAATCAGCTGAGCGTCATTTCCTCCTCTCTTTCCGGCCTTGAAAAGCTCACGAAGGAAAACGTAGCGCAGTCTCTCACAGTTACCGACGCTCTCGTCCTGATGCGCGTTATCGTTCTGGACAGCGACGCCATGGTCTTATACGATTCTGACATCAACGACTCCAGAGTCGATAAATACATGCTCTCATCAGAGGTAAAGCGCGCCCTAGCCGGAAACAACGTGTTCCATTCCGCTCTGAAAAGCGGCGCGTTCGTAAGCAAGGCTGCCTGCCCCATAAGAAACTCCGGAAAAACCACCGGCGCTCTTTACATTTACGAATACGATACCGAGCAGGCCTCCATAGTTACCGGAGTACAGAAGAATATGTCCAGCGTGTCGGTAATAGTAATAACAGTATCGCTGCTCATTTTCTACCTGCTCTCCAAGCTTTTTACGGATAGAACGCACACCATACTTGCCGCCATCAAGCACGTGAGCGACGGCCAGTACGGCTACAGCATGGAGATCCACGGCCAAGACGAGCTCTCTCAGCTCGGAATGGAATTCAACGACCTCTCGGACAGGCTCAAAAGCACAGAAGACATGCGCCGCCGCTTTGTGTCGGACGCGTCTCACGAGCTCAAAACTCCTCTTGCATCTATACGGCTGCTGAGCGACAGTATAGTTCAGAACGAGGATATGGACCCGCAGACCATCCGCGAATTCGTATCCGATATTGGAAACGAGGCCGAGCGGCTCACCAGGACCTCGGAAAAAATGCTCTCTCTTACCAGGCTGGACGCCAGAGTCCCGCCGGTGTCCGTACCTCTGGCCGACGTTTCGGCCACGGTCACGAGAGTCCTGCGCATGCTTGAGCCTCTTGCCGCTCCCATGAACGTGCGGCTCACATCGGACCTTTCGCCCGACTGCTTTGTCCGCGTGACCGAGGACGACCTTTACGCCATAATCTTCAATCTCGTTGAAAACGCCATCAAATACAACGTTAAGGGCGGAAGCGTAAACGTAATGGTATATGCGCACAATTCCCTTGTGCGCATAATAATAGACGATACCGGCATAGGCATCCCGGAAGAGGACATCCCTCATATATTCGACCGCTTCTATCGCGTGGATAAGGCGCGCTCGCGCGAAGCCGGAGGCTCCGGGCTCGGTCTTTCCATAGTTCGAGACACGGTTTTAAGCTTCGGCGGTACCGTTGAGGTTTCCCGCCGCACTCAGGGCACGCGCTTCCGCGTATGCTTCCCGCAGGCCAGGCCCGAGGAGGAAGAAGCATGAAGCGTGTATTATCCGCAGCTTTGGCTCTGGCGCTTTCAGCCGTCCTTTTCTCAGGCTGCGCAGGCATAGCCGAAAGCGGCAGTGAAGCCGCTCCCGCAGTCGACGTTTTCTACATGCTCTCGGAGGAGGAATGGAACAGCGGCAATCTGATAGACTGCGAAAGCCATACTCTTTCCTCAGACGACGACATGCTTGCCGAAACCATCGCGCTTCTTTTCGCGCAGCCGGCAAGCAGCAGGCTGGTTTCTCCCTATCCTCCCGGAACCAGGCCGCTTTCCTACGAATATGAAAACGGCTCGCTTACGCTTTTCCTCTCTTCCGAATACGGCCTGCTCGGCGGCATGGACGCTACGGTGGCCGACGCCTGCATAGTCTTCACTCTCTGCGCGCTCGACAGCGTTTATTCCGTATCCATCTGCGCTGAAAACGGCCGCTCCGTATACAATCTGACGAGCTCGTCTATTATAACTGACAACATAAGCTCAAATCCTTACGAAAAGGTAATAAAGCTGTACTTCCCGCAGGAGGACGGCCGCTACCTCGTTTCCGAGGAAAGGATGCTGACCATCGGGCAGGATTCGCTCCTCGTGCGCCTTGTGGCGGAGGAGCTGCTGAACGGCCCCAGAAACGCTCATCTGCGCTCGGCCGTTCCCGAGGGTACCTCCCTTCTCGGCATCGCGCTGGAAAACGGCGTATGCACTCTCAATCTTTCCCGGGCCTTTGTTGACAGCATGCCCGAATCCGCTCTCGCGGAGCGTATGGCGGTTTATTCTATCGTCAATTCCCTGACTTCCGTTTCCGAAGTTGAATCCGTCCGTTTTCTTATAGAGGGAAACGGCGTGCCTTACTGCCGCAGCATCCCTCTTGACGGAGAATTCACCTATCTCCCGGATATCGTCGGCCCCGTGGACTACGACAACGCCGAGACCGACGCCACTCTCTATGTCTTTTCCGACAGCTCCGGAAAGCTCACGGAGGTCCCGGCAAGGATAAAGGACGACGTTTATCAAACGCAGTCCTTCCTCGTTCTCGAGGCGCTCGCCTCTGCAAACGCCGGCGCGGGGACCACTCCTCCCCTGCCTGCGGGCACGAGAATACTCTCCGCCGTCGTAATAAACGGCATATGCCGAGTAAACTTTTCAAACGACTTTGTCCGCGTCAGTACGGCGCAAAGCCTTCGCTCTGCCTACGCCGTCGCCGCAACGCTCATTGAACTTGAAGGCATAGGCGACGTACAAATCTATATTAACGGCACCCACTATACCTTCGGCGTAGAGAGCTTTTCCGAAGGGCTCTTGCCCGAAATGTATCTGCCGTGATACCTGGAGGTAAAAGCATCATGTCCCAGTCCATCGAAACCAAGTGCGTACAGGCCGGCTATACCCCGAAAAACGGCGAGCCGCGCATACTCCCCATCGTGCAGAGCACCACCTTCAAATACGACACCAGCGAAGAAATGGGAAAGCTCTTTGATCTTGAGTCAGACGGGTATTTCTATTCTCGCCTCTCCAATCCCACGAACGACGCCGTGGCGGCAAAAATAGCCGCGCTCGAGGGCGGCACGGGCGCCGTGCTCACCTCGTCCGGCATGGCGGCCAGCTTCTTTGCTCTTTTCAATATATGCGGCTGCGGAGACCATATAGTATGCTCCTCCGCCGTTTACGGAGGGACCTACAACCTCATAGCCGTGACCATGAAGCGAATGGGAGTCTCCGCGACCTTCGTCTCTCCGGACTGCTCGGACGAGGAGCTCAACGCAGCCTTCCGCCCCGAGACAAAGCTTGTTTTCGGCGAGACCATAGCCAACCCCGCGCTGGCGGTCCTCGATATAGAGCGTTTTGCCGCCGCGGCTCACGCCCACGGCGTTCCGCTCATAGTCGACAACACCTTTGCGACTCCGGTCAACTGCCGTCCCTTCGAGTGGGGCGCTGATATAGTCACTCACTCCACCTCAAAGTATATGGACGGGCACGCCTCCTGCCTCGGCGGCGCCGTGGTGGACAGCGGCAAATTCGACTGGCTCGCCCACGCGGACAAGTTTCCCGGTCTGACCACTCCGGATGAATCCTATCACGGCGTAGTCTATGCCGAGCGTTTCGGCCTCGAGGGGGCGTTCACGCAGAAGATCGTCGCCCAGCTGATGCGCGATTTCGGCTCCGTTCCCTCGCCTCACAATTCCTTCCTTCTCAATCTCGGCCTCGAGTCGCTGCATCTGCGCGTAAGGCGCCACTGCGACAACGGCCTTGCCGTGGCGAGGTTCCTCTCGGCGCATGAAAAGGTCGCTTACGTGCGCTACTGCGGCCTCGAGGGCGACCCGTACTATGAGCTCGGCAGAAAGTACCTGCCCAACGGCTCTTGCGGCGTGGTCTGCTTCGGCGTCGCCGGCGGACGCAAGGCCGCGGAAAAGTTTATGAAAAACCTGCGCCTTGCCGCCATCGTCACTCATGTGGCCGACGCGCGCACCTGCATACTCCATCCCGCGAGCACCACTCACCGCCAGATGAACGATCAGGAGCTCATAGCCGCGGGCGTGCCTGGCGATCTCGTGCGCCTTTCCGTGGGCATAGAAAACATCGACGATATCCTCGCCGACCTCGACAATGCGCTTAGGGCAGAATAAAAAAAGAAATTAAATGCAAAAGGTTCGGATTTTGCCAGCTATCCGAACCTTTATTTTTGTTGTATTCTTCTGCGCGGCGCAAATACTATAAGCGCAAAATAAACTTCTAAGGAGAATACCATGAAAAAGATCCATGCCGCCGCAGCGGCGCTTCTGCTTGCCGCATTCGTTCTCAGCGGCTGCTCGGCAAGCGGCAGAGTCTCCTCCGCCAAGGACGGAATAATACGGGACGAACATGAAACCTCCGCCCGCGAGGACGAAGGCCTTATCGACGACGTCATCAAAGACGGCACGATGCATGACGACCGGACCGACACGAACGGAAATACCGGCAGCGAAGGCAATAATAATCCCGGCACTGCGGCAAACAGCCGCTGAAAAAAAGAAGGCGGCGCGGATATTCGGATGAATATCCGCGCCGTACTTTTAAAACTTGATAACGTCTATCAAAACGAGGAAGAGAACGATGCAGATTACGAGCAAAACGGCCGCTCCGATAACATACGGTATCGCGCTGTGCCTCGTGTTTCCCTCCGCCTTCGAGGGCGGTATGAGCTTTGCCCTTCTCAGCACGCTCACCACCGGCTTATAGATTATCACCGTAGCCGCCGCGTTGATGCCGCCCTTGAGAAGGTTGAACGGCAGGAACAGCGGCAGAATAAGATCGACTACCGCCTTGCGCGGATAGTGCATATATATGGGCGTGAGTATGTAGTTCCAGAGGAGCATTACTATGGTCATCGCCAGAACGCCGGATATAAGGCCGATTATTGCTCCCTTTATGCTGTGGTTGCGCCTGTAGATAAAGGCCGCCACACACACGAAGGAGCAGGTGGAAACGACGTTCATCACGAGCCCTATAACGCCGGTGTGGCTGATAGTGAGCATTTCGATAAGCGAAACGATCACCGAAATTATCACAGCCGTGATCGGCCCGTATATGAAGCCGCCGAGAGCTATGACGATATCCTTCGGGTCATACTGGAGTATGCCCATGACCGGCGGGACCAGGTGACCGAGCAGCATTGCAGCGAATGCTATCGCGCAGAGCATGGCAGTGGTCGTGATCTTCTTTGTACTTACTTTTGTGCTTTCCTTCAAGGTGATTACCTCCCAATGAAAAAGTCCGAAATACATAATGTATCCCGGACATGGAACGCGCTGCAGAAAAAGCTCTGAAGCGCTTTCATCTTCTTTCATCCAGACTTTAACTGTCGGTACCGGAGTCGCACCGGTTCATGCTGACTGCTCAGCGCGCGGACTTTACCGCCGATCGGGAATTTCACCCTGCCCTGAAGACACACATATATTTCATTATCTGCAGTATAGCACTCTCTTCCAGAAAATGCAACAGGTTTTTATCGCTTGAATATGCTTCCGCCGCAGGAATCTATTCCCACATACAGCGGCATGGCCTCTACTCTCATCATGCGCACGGCCTCGCAGCCGAGCTCCGGAAAAGCAATTATCTCCGCCTCCTGCACGCAGCCCGCCAAAAGCGCGCCGGCGCCGCCCAGGGCGCACAGGTAAAGCGCTCCGTTTCTGATTATCGCTTCTCTGACGGCGGGCGATCTGTCTCCCTTGCCTATAGTGGCCGCCACACCGAGCTCGTAAAGCAGCGGGGCGAAGCCGTCCATCCTCGAGGAGGTGGTCGGGCCGCAGGAGCCTACGGGCATCCCCTCCCTTTCGGGAGTCGGTCCGGAATAGTATATTACTGCGTTTTTAAGCTCAAACGGAAGCTCTGCGCCGGAGCTTATGAGCTCTGTTATTTTTTTATGCGCGGCGTCTCTCGCCGTATATATAACTCCGCTGAGAAGTATCCTCTCTCCGGCCTTGAGCTCCTTCGCCCTTTCTCTGAGCTGCCGCACGGTTAATTCTGTCATTCGCGCTTCCCCTTCACGAGCTCTCTGCCGCTTTTCACCTTTTCCTTCAATCCCTCGAGCTTATCTTCAGTTTCGGCAAGCTCGGCGGCTATCCTGTCAAGGCTCGCGCCCATCTTCGCGAGCTCTCCCCGCAGATGAGCTATAGTAACGTCTATCCCGTAGCGTACTTCTCCGAAGCGGGCGTTAGTATCCCGCACCACGCTCTCCACATTATCGAGCGTATTGTCCGCCGCGTCCATCGCGACCTTTTCAATGTCCGCCGCGCGGCGCGCCGCTTCCACTTCCATCGACGCGAGGCGCAGCCGGGTATTCTCATAAGCCTGCGCCGAATCCTTTACTTCCTCTACTGTCTTTTTCAGCTCTTCGGCCTCCGCTTTTGCCGCCATGAGCTCGCCGTTATCTGCCCGGAGGCTTTCCATTTCGCCCTCCAGCGCGCTTATTTTTGCCGAAAGCTCATTGTTTTCCGCGCGCAGCTTTTCGTTTTCCGCGAGGCTGGCGCGGTGCTCTGCCGAATATTTCTCGATATAGCCTACTACGTCGTCCCTGTTGAAGCCTCCGAACGCCGATCTTCTGAAATTTCCGGACTCGCTGCCGCTCACGCCGAACACTTCCTTTACACATTTTTCTTTATATTAGCATAGCGCCGCGAATATATCAAACTAATTCGACAAAATGCGCCGGAGAAAATTCTCTCCGGCGCTTGCTTTTTACATATCGAGCCCGAGCAGGGCCGCGGTGTTTTTATACAGTATCTTTTCCTTTTCCTCCGGCGTGAGCTGCACCTTCTCCAACCTCTGCAGCTCCTCCTGCGGATCCCACATCGGATAATCCGAGCCGAAAAGCACTCTGTCCGCTCCGTAGCTGTTTATAAGGTCTCTGGCCATTTCCGGCTTTATCGCGAACAGGGACGAGGAGCAGTCGGTATAAAGGTTCGGAACGCCGGCAAGGTACTTCACGCCCTCGCTCCATATCGTCCAGCCGCCGAAATGAGCGGCTATGCATACGAGCTTCGGGAACATATCCATCACGCGCCTTAGTCTTTCGGGCCTTGAATACTCGTACCTGTAATCGCCCACGTGGAAGAGTATAGGCAGCTCTCCCTCCGCCATTTCATAAATGGGAAGCGCCTTTTCTTCGTCTATCAAAAACTTCTGAAAATCCGGATGCAGCTTTATCCCGTGGAGACCAAGCTCTATTATATGCTTAATATCTCCCTGTATATCCTCGCTGTCGGGATGCAGAGTTCCGAAGGCGACCATCCTCCCCCCGCTTTCCGCTGCGGTCTGCGCCAGAAACTCGTTTATGAAGCGCACCTGGTTCGGCACTGTGGCCACGGAGTGGACCACGAAGTGAGTCACTCCCGCTCTGTCCCCCGCGGCGACAAGCGACTCCGGCGTCCCGTCGTGATGCATCGGTATGTCATAGAAATTGCCTATGCTCGTTACAGCCTTATCGGATATTTTGTGTGGATAAATATGGCAGTGAATATCTATTATGTTCAACTTCAGGACCTCTGACTCTTATCTTCTTGATCTGCCGCTTCGTCTTGATCTGCCGGCTTCATTTTCGCAAGCAGCCTGTCGCAGGTGCTTGAAATGATAAAGCCGCATACGGCGCAAGCGACGGAAACGATCACGCTCTTTGCATCGGGGAATTTCGTGGGGATTATCGCAAGCGTGGACGCCGCAACTATGCCGAGCACCACGTGCATCGCGGCCTCAAACTGCCTCTCGAAGAGCCTGTCCATAACCTTCGAGAGCGAGAGCACCGTAACGAGCATGCCTATCATCATAGGCGCCAGCACGCCCGGATCGAGCGCTGCGATGCCGCTCACCTGGGCCTCATACAGCCCGAGGAAAATAATGAGAGACGTAAAGCTCAGCCCCGGCGCCACGCAGCTGACTCCCCAGAGCGCGCCGCACAGGAAAAACCAGAAAATGCCCGGCGTTATGTTCGCCGTTACCCTGGTCAGTTTAAAAGCAATGAGGAACGCGGCCATCAAAATGAACGCCGCGGCAAAGCCTATATATGCTTTCCTGCCTCTTCCCTCTCTGCCCGCATCCTTGAGAAGCGCGGGGAAGTTTCCTATAATCAGGCCTATGAAGAAGCACACGACCACTTCTTCGACCTGCCTGAAAAGCAGCTCCGTTACCTTGGCAATGCCGAAGAAGCCTCCGAGCCAGCCTATAAGCACCGGCAGCAGCATGAGCCAGTATTTGCGTATATTTTTTCCCGGATGCGCTATCAGCGACATGAGCGGCCGGTATATACCGAAGGTGACCGTAAGCACGCCTCCGCTGACTCCCGGCAGGACTGAGCAGCAGCCTATCAGCACGCCCTCGATAACGCGCAGCAGGAATCTTAACAGCCTTTTAAAAGGCGGCAATTCTCTTTCCAAAGCATCAATACTCCAAAGTGTATATTGCACATGATGGGCTATTATACCTCTTTTTCTTCCAAAAATCAACTTCTCCTTTTGTTTTTTAACCATTAGTTGCCAAATCAGTAAAATATACTTTACATGTTCCTCAAAATTATATAAAATGATTGTTGCTCTTCAAAAAAAGACAAAGGAGCGGCCTTGTGGATCAGAAAAAGCTGTATCGCGCCCTTATGGCGTTTTGCCTGCTGTTGATAGTCTTCGGATTCTGCATAAGTTCCCCTTCCGATATCTTCCGCGGCATTGCAAAAATCTATTCCTCCGACGATATGCTCATTACCGACTATATGGCGATAGCATGTCCCGGAGCGGCATTCGTGAATTCAGGCACGGTAACTCTCCTCGGAATAATACTTTTGCGTTTTCTTAAAACTCCCTGCGACGGCTACACGGTCTCCGTTGTGGCGCTGATGGCAGGCTTTTCACTCTTCGGGAAAAACACTCTGAACAGCGCACCGATAATTTTCGGCTCGTTCCTCTATTCCCGCGCGCGGCACGAGCCTTTTGTAGAATATGTGCGCATCAGCTTCCTCGCCACTACTCTCGGCCCGCTCGTGAGCTCCATCTTCCTGAGGGATCCCTCAAATCCCCTCGTTATCGCGGGCGGCGTGCTCATAGGCATATTTATCGGCTTCGTCCTTGTGCCTGTTTCGAAGGCGTCCTTTCACTATCACCGCGGCATGAATATCTACAATATGGGCTTTGCCGCCGGCCTGCTGGCAATGGTCATAGTGCCAGTGCTTATATCCTTCGGCCTGGAATTCGAGTCGGTAGACTACTGGTTCACCGGCAGCAATGTGCTTCTGGCCTGCTTTATCTACGGCCTGTGCCTTGTGCTCATAGCTCTGGCGCTCATACTCGGAAAAGGCTCCTGCAAGGATTATTTAAAGCTGCTCAGGACCTCCGGCCGCTCCTCGAGCGACTATGTAAAGATGTTCGGCCTGGCTCCCTCGGCGCTCAACTGCGGCATAAACGGCATACTCGTTACTACCGTTCTGCTCGTCGTGGGCGGCGATCTGAACGGCCCGACCATCGGCGGCATCTTTACAGTGATGGGCTTTTCGTTCTTCGGCGAGCACGTGCGCAACCTGGCGCCCGTTATCGCCGGCGTTATAATAGGCGGTCTTATAAAGCAATGGTCTCTTACCGACCACAGCGCGCAGCTGGCGCTGCTTTTCTGCTCGTCGCTCGCGCCTATATCAGGGTATTTCGGCTGGTACTTCGGCATAATCGCGGGCTTCCTGCATTCGTCGGTAACTCTTCGCGCGGGGCTTCCGCTTGCCGGTCTGAACCTCTATAACAACGGCTTTTCGGCAGGGCTCGTGGCGCTGGTGATGTATCCTGTAATAAACGCTCTTCTTCTCAACCGCGATCATCCCGGCCCCCGCCGGGAGCGCGCTCTCGGCTTTGAACAGGAAGAGCTTCGGAACAAGTGAGGTCAAGCATGAAAATAACCGTTCTTGTTGAAAACAATACCATCAGCGAGGCCCTTGAGCACCGCCACGGCCTTTCGCTTTATATCGAAACCGGAAAGCACAGGCTTCTTTTCGACGTCGGCCCCGACGATTCTTTCATCCGCAACGCCGAAAAGCTTGGGATCGATATTTCGGCTGTCGACTCGGCGGTGATTTCACACGGGCATTACGATCACGGCGGCGGGCTCGCCGCCTTCTTCGCGGCAAATTCCAAAGCGCTGGTATACATACGCTCCTCGGGCTTTATCCCCTGCTGGTCGGATACCGGCCGCTACATCGGCCTTGATCAAGAGCTTGCAGGCTCCGACCGCTTCGTTTTCACCGGGGAAGACTTCGTTATAGACGAGCAGCTGCATCTTATATCAGGCATAAGGGAAAGGATCTGCTTCCCTTCCTCCAACGTAACTCTTCTCGTTGAAAAAAACGGCGAGCGCGTTCTTGATGATTTCGATCACGAGCAGGCGCTCGTTATAACCGAAGGAAGGCAGAGCGTTCTTCTTTCCGGCTGCGCTCACAACGGTATAATAAACATTATAAACAAGGCCGAGGCCGTGACCGGCCGCAGGATGACCGCCGTGCTCGCCGGCTTTCATATGTACGCCCCCTCCTCCGATAAGACGGAGGACCCGGCTGTCGTAGACCGCATAGCCGCCCTTCTCCGGGAGCGGGACGGCATGTATTACTCCTGCCACTGCACCGGGACAGAGGCTTTCAACAGGATGAAGGGCATTCTCAGAGAAAGGCTTGAATACGCTGCTACGGGATGCGTGTTTGATTTCCCCGCCGGGGAATGAAAAGCGCCCTGTTTCCGCGCCTGTGATGGAATTGGCAGACATGCGAGATTTAGGTTCTCGTGTCGCAAGACGTGGGGGTTCGAGTCCCTTCAGGCGCACCATATGAGGAAGCCTCTTTTGCCTTCCCGGCACAAGAGGCTTCCTCATTGACTGCCGGCCGGTAGAGATAATTTAGACAGCAAGCCTTTTCAGTTTGCCGAATGGAGATAAGCAGATATGGATAAAAGAAAATCAAATCTATTTAATCGACTCATTGCCAGGATGTACGGCGGGCTCAGCATGAGCTGGATCACGGTTATCGCGCTTGCAGTTGCCGCCGCTGTGCTGACCGCTATTTTTCTGATAGTGCCTGTTTTCGAAAATACCTCTTTTGAACGCATGGGAGTATACCTTGAGGCCTGGTTTTTCCCGGCCATCATAATCATGGCAAACTGCAAAAAACCTCTTGAATCGGCTCTGAAAACATTTGTATTCTTTTTGATAAGCCAGCCACTGATCTACCTGATACAAGTTCCGTTTTCCTGGCAGGGCTGGGCATTATTCAGCTATTATAAGTATTGGTTCTTTATAACGCTTCTCACGCTGCCGGCTGCCTTTATCGGCTGGTTTATAACGAAAAGGAACTGGCTGAGCGTGCTCATCCTTGCTCCGGTCCTCGCTTTTATGGGGTTCACCGTCTTTGACTGCGGTACATTCTGCCTGCGGCATTTTCCGCGTCTGCTCGTGACGGTGCTGTTTTGCATCCTGCAAATCGTTCTGTACATCGCGGCGTTTTTCCCCGATATCAGGAAAAAGCTCGTCGGTGTCCTTATACCCATCATCGTCATTGCCGTTATGGCGTTTATAACGCCGCAAACCGATATAAACGGCACCGTCTTTTTGCCGGATGATCCTGTCCTTACCGATTCTGCCGTCGTTATAACGGGAGACAATCCTGCCGCGGACATTACCGTCGCGGCGACAGGAGAAAACAGCATGATCCACGTTCATGCAAAGGATTACGGCACAATGGATTTTTCAATCAAAGACGAAGTGAACGAGTATCGTTACATGTTGGAAGTATACGAGGATATTTCCGGTCACGCGCAAATACGCATTACAGCAAGATGATGCTAAAAAAGCACCCCGGAGCTTTGCTCCGGGGTGCTTTTTCTTTCTCTTATTCTATTTGCTGCTTCGCCTTTCTCTTATCCCCTATCGTCTGAACGACGGCCCATACGAGTGCTATCGCCAGCAGAACTACGAGATAGACTATCGTGAACTCAAAGACGCCTCTCGACGGCCTCGCCTTATCAAAAAAGGCGCCGAAGAATCCCACTATATACGGGCAGGCGAACTGCGCCACGCTCTTCGTGCAGGTGGCGATGGAAATAGCCATCGGCTTTGAGTACGGGTCGACCTCCGCGGCCGCGTTCATTATAATGAGCGGAATGAAAAGCGCGAAGGCAGAGCCTCCGAAGAAGGTGCCTATCCATATCATGAGCTCGTTTTTCGCAGCGAGGAAAATAACGTCCGCAATTATCAGCAGCACCAGCCCGAGCGAGAACGCGAAGCGCTTCGTGATACGCCGTATCCTGGCAAACGCCAAGCCCACCAAAAAGCCGCCGACCGAGCTTATTATGCCCGTTCTGCCTGCCATGGCGGAATCGCCGAGCTTCATCTCGACTACGTAATATGCCATATATATGGCATTAACCTGCGCGGCTACAAAAGTAAAAAACTGCATTACAGCCCAGGCTATTGCTCCCCTGGTTATCTTTACCTTCGGTTTCTCCTCCTTATGAGACTTCTCGCTCAAGACCTTCTTTACAGGCTTTATCGCCGGAAGCATGAACGGAACGCAGATAAGAGGGATAAGGCCGAGAAAATGGATATAAAACGCCTTGTCCCAGCCTTTAGTTGCCAGCCAGCCGCAGAGGAAGCTCATTGCAGACATTCCGACCATCTGCGCAGAGGACTGCAGGCCCATCATTCTTTCGCGCTCGTGCCCGGTGAAGTTCTCTTCGACCAGAGCCGAGGACATGGGCTGGAACAGGCCAACGCCTATGCCGAGTATGACGCGCATGACAAGTATTGGAGTAAAGGTCTTCATAAACGCCGGCGCAAGACCGCCGACGATAAACAGTACGACGCCTATGAGCACTATGTACTTTTTCGGCATGAACTCCTGCATCTTGCCGGCAAGTATGGACGCGAAGATTATGACGAACGTCGGAATGGAGATGATCATCTGTATCTGCGTCTGGGGCACGTTGTTGAAATGCGCGCCGATGACCGCCAAAGCGGACGACATTCCTATGGCGCCCATCATGAACATTGAAAAGCTTAAAATGCCTATCTTTATTTTAAGTTTAGAATGAGAATTATTTTCCATCTTTTCTCCTATGCTTCGGTAATCTGCTCCGCAGCTGCATTTGCCTTCTTTTTATCCTGTATGGTCTGGACAGTCGCAATCACGGCATATATGACCACCAGAACAATCAGATAGTAAGTCATGAACTTATAGGCTCCCATATTCCTCTGCTTATCCATCCTGACGGCAAAGAACCCCACAACAAACGGGCAGATTATCTGCGAAAGGCTTTTCGTGCAGGTCGTAATGGATATCGCCATCGGCTTTGAATAAGCGTCCACCGAGGAGGCCGCGTTCATTACCACTATCGGGATAAACATTGCAAAAGCGGCTCCGACGAATATCTTGGATATCCAGATGGTCACCACTGACTTTGCAAGTATAGTCATGAGGTCTGATATCATCAGGAGCGACATGGCTATGACGAAAGAAAACCTCTTCGTCTTCTGGCAGTATTTTCCGAGCACCATGCCCGTAAGAAAGCCGACGCCGGAGCTAACCAGAGTCATCCTCCCGGCGGTAGCCGAATTGCCGAAGCCCTGCTCCGCGAGGAAATACGCGCCATAGATCGAATTGGCCTGCGCCGACATAAAGGCAAAGAAGTTGGTAGCCGCCCAGAATATGGCTCCCTTCGTAAGCTTGACCTTTTTCCTCTCAAGCTTGTTGGCCTTTTCCTCTATCTCGTACCTGTCGGGCTTGACTGCGGGAAGAAGGAACGGGACCAGAAGCAGCGGTATAAGACCTATGAGATGTGGAAGAAAAGCATAGTTCCAGCCTATCGTACCCAGCTCTCCGCACGTGAAGTTTATTATGGAGCTGCCGCACTGCTGCATGGACGCCTGCAGGCCCATCATCTTGTCTCTCTCGTGCCCGGAGAAATTCTCCTCGATGATCGCCGAAGACATAGGCTGAACAAAGCCGCAGCCGATCCCGAAAATCACTCTGAAAAGGAGTATCAAATTGAAATTATCGGCGAAAAACGGCAGGACGCCTCCTACTACGAACAGGATACAGCCTATGATGACTATATACTTCTTTGCGACGTATTCCTGAAGCTTGCCGGCCAGAAGAGACGAGAACAGAATGATAAATGTGGTTATCGAGATGAGCATCTGTATCTTCGTCTGAGATACTCCCGAAAAATGCGCGCCGATCACCGCGAGCGCAGACGATATGCCGACGGCGCCCATCATGAGCAGCGAAAAGCTCAAGATGCCTATTTTGATTTTCAGCTTTGATCTGTCTTTCATGCTTCCTCCTCTCCAACCATACATTTTGAATTATAACATGCACACGGCAAAAAAGCTATTTAAAAAATCACAAAAAAAGGAAACAAGTTTAGGCAAAAATCAACCCCGGCCTTGCTGGCAAGGCCGGGGAGTTTTATTGCCCGGTCCGGATCAGAGCTGCTGCTCGGTCCTTGTAATGAAATCGTCCTGCGTTTTCTTGCTGAGTGTTACGAAATAAGTGGAGAAGCCGGCGATCCTTACAACGAGGCCCTTGTACTCGTTCGGCTTTATCTGCGCCTCGCGCAGAGCATCGGTGCCGACTACGTTGAACTGCACCTGCATGCCGCCGAGAGCAAAGTAGGCGCTTATGAGGTCCTTCAGCTTTTCCGCTCCCAGGTCGCCCTCTACGCACTTCGGGCTGAAGCGGATATTAAGCTGGTCGCCGTTCGTAAGCTCACGGTGCGGAAGCTTTGAAGCACTCTTGAGATAGGCGGTGGGGCCGAATTTATCAAAGCCCTGGCGCGGGGATATGGCGTCCGCCAGCGGGTCGCCGTCCGCCCTGCCGTCAGGAGTTGCCTTGGTAACGGAGCCGTAGAACATGTGCGCCGTCATGGTGAACGTGCCGCCGGAATAGTGGCCGCGCGGCCCCTGGCCGTTCGTCATGATATCGGCAAACTGCGCCAGCGCCCAGGAGGCGAGCTCGTCGACCTCGTCTATATCGTTGCCGTAATGCGGTACTTCCTTTATTATCTTGCTGCGAAGTTCCTCATAACCCTCCCAGTTGTTCTGCAGGGCGTCGTACATTTCCTTAAGGGATACGGACTTATCGTCGAAGCAAAGCTTCTTTATAGCCATAAGGCTGTCGCCTACGTTCGCCGTACCTATGGCCGTGAGGCCGGTACGGTTGTACTTCGCGCCGCCCTCGGTGACGTCCTTGCCGCTCTCAAGGCAGCCGTCCATCATCGTGGAGGCAACTATGCAGGGCAGATAGTGCGAATAGACCATCTCAAATGTATTCGTATAGGAGATGGACCAGTCGAGAACGCATTTCATTACCTTCACGAAGGCCTCCTGGAATTCCTCAAAGCTCTCGTATTCATAGAGCTTCTTTACCGGTATTGCCAGCTTGCCCGTGGCGGGATTCACGCCGCCGTTAATGGTAATGAGCACGACGTCCAGCATGTTCCAAATGGATTCGGAGCCGCAGGAGCCGCAGGCGGGCCATTCGTTGCCAGTGCCGGCGGGCTCGACGCAGCCGACTATGCTGTAGTCTCTCGCGTCCTCTATGGAAAGGCCGAGATCTGTAAGCGATTTGATTATTATATCGTCGTTCTGGAGCTGCGGGATACCGCCGCTTATCTTGCTCGACTCTATGCCGAGGCGCCATATCTCGTCCGGCGTGGTGGAGCTGATGCGCAGGGCCACTGTCGGATCCGGGAAATGCATGCGGCCGTAGGTCTGCAGCAGGCAGTAGGTCGCCTCGTTGCAGGCGTCCGTTCCGTCCTTTTTGAGACCGCCGAGAGTGAGCGCTATGCCGGCTGTGGGCGTGCCGCCGTTGTACAGCTCGGAATACACGCTCTGGCCCTTCGCGATAAGGTCCATTATATACTTGTTGTCGGGCAGACGCGGCATGGAGATGATGTCGCTCAGACGGAGTATGAAAGCGTCGCTGTATTCCTGCGCCTGCTCCATGGTGATAGTGCCCTCTTCAAGCTGTTTCTTGAGCAGATCGCCCACGTACTGGTCTACCCTGCCTATGGACTGGCCGTGCTGCTGCGCGTCCGCCGAAAGAAGGAGCTGGTAGAGGATTATCGCCTGCAGACCTTCCCAGAAGGTGCGGGCAGGATTCTCCATTATCCAGTCGAGCGAGTCTGCCATGCGCAGGAGCTCCTGACTCCTCTCGCCGACCTCTCCCATGGCCTTTTTGCGGCAGGCTTCGGCGTATCTCTTTGAAAGAGTCATCGCGCCGTCGCACACGCGGACTACGGAATAATAGAAAACGTGCTTCTTGGCGTCCGCTCCGAACACCTTGCCGCGCTGCTCCTCTATCTTGGCCAGCGCCTGGCGCTTTACTTCGCCGAAGCCGACGTTCACTACCTTGTTGAAGTTGGCTATATAGTGCCCCTGGGGCGCGCCGGAAAAGCCCTTGAGACGGCTTCTCTCCGTAAGAATGCTGCCGTTGCCGATGGCTTCCCAGTAATCGTCCGTCATCGCGCCCTCAACCATTTTGGAGAGGGTGCGGCAGTTCCAGTATTCATAAGCCTCGCGGAAAATCTCCCTCTGCTCAAAGCTCATGTAGATGGAGCCGGGAGACTGCCATACTTTCCTGAACTCCTCGTCGTCCCCGGCGAGAACGTTCTCTATCCAGCGGCAGTTGAGCTCTACGGTCGGGCTGAGCGAGCGCTCGTCCGGCCCGGGAGTGCCGACGAAGATATCATCGTCAAAAACGTTTACCTGCCTCTCATTGCACCAGGTCTTCAGGGCGCCGGAACGCTTGAGGATGGGATACTCGTTCTCATGTGCCTTGTAATAGTCGGTATATATCTTTGTGCGCTCGGAGTTTATCGTGGTGTGCTTCGAAACCTCCTGAATATCGCGCTTGGCGCGCATTCTCGTTATGCGCTCTGACATCGGAAGAAATTCAAATTTTTTCATGCTTTCAGTTATGCTCCTTTCGGGTCCGAATTCCTCATATTTATACTATAAAAGCATTTTCCGTCAAGGTCAATAGTTTCGCCCGGCTTATATACAATAGTTTTGCTGTGTGTTGTATTTGCCGTGAGCGGGTGCTATAATAATTAATTAGTTTTATTTTTATCTTGCGGAGGTACACTGATGCTTGCCGAATGTCATGCCCACGCCGCGCTCGACGGCGTGGATTGGCGCTCCGCCATAGCGCGGCACAAGCCCTTTCCCGACGAAGGCATTATAAGGAAAATGCTCTCGGCCTACCGCGACGCCGGCGTCGGCTACGTGCGCGACGGGGGCGACGCCTGCGGCGCCGCGGAGCTCTCCGCGAAGCTCGCGCCGGAATACGGCATTGAATACCGCATGCCGGTATTCCCCATACATAAAAAAGGCAACTACGGATCGTTCATCGGACGGGCATACGAGACCATCTCTGATTACCGCGCCCTCGTGGCCGAGGCAAAGGCCCGCGGCGCCGATTTCATAAAAATCATGATCTCCGGCATACTGGATTTCGGCGTGCCGGGAGTTATAAGTGGTTTTGAGCTTCCCTTCAAGGAGGTCTGTGAGCTCGTTGAGATTGCGCACGACGATGGCTTCAGAGTGATGGCCCACGTCAACGGCGCCTCGGCCGTGCTGAATGCCGCCATGGCCGGGATCGACAGCATAGAGCACGGGTATTATACCGACAGAGAAGCGCGGCAGGCGATGGCTGATAACGGCTGCATCTGGGTGCCAACTCTGGCTCCATTTGCCAATCAGCTCGGCTCCGGCCGCTTTCCGGACGAATCGCTGCGCACTATCCTCTCCGGTCAGTATGAGGCCCTTCGCGACGGAGCCGCGCTCGGCATACCGATAGCCTGCGGCAGCGACGCCGGCGCCTTTTCCGTTATGCATGCCGAAGCTGTGAGCGATGAGAGGAGATATCTCGCCGAGGCTCTCGGCGAAAGCGCGGACGATATCGTGTCCGCCGCTGATTTCGCCGTTATGAATATGTTCAGGCCCTGTTGAATAAATGCTCAGTTTGTTTTAAAATGGCATATAAATATCCTCATGAAAGGGGCAGTAAAAATGAAAGACCTCATCATCCCCGAAGGATACAAAACCAAGCTCCCGATATATGAAACTCAGCGCGCGATAGAGTTCATAAAGCAGAATTTCCAGAAAAACCTCTCCGCGGCGCTCGGGCTCAAGCGTGTATCCGCTCCGCTTTTCGTGCGGGCCGATACCGGCCTCAACGACGACCTGAACGGCGTGGAGCGCCCCGTTTCTTTCGACGTGCCGGCAGTCGGCGGCGCAGAATTCCAGGTCGTCCACTCTCTCGCAAAATGGAAGCGCTGGGCGCTGAAGGAATATGATTTTTACGTCGGTAAGGGGCTTTACACCGACATGAACGCCATCCGCCGCGATGAGCCCGTGCTCGACAATCTCCACTCCGTATACGTGGACCAGTGGGACTGGGAGAAGGTCATTACGGAAGACGACCGGAACGTCGAATTCCTCAAGAGCACGGTAAAGAACATCGTGAGCTCCATATCTTATACTCTCGACCAGCTCAAATGGGAATTCCCGGAGATCGATACCGAGCTCACTCGCGACGTTACGTTCATCACGAGTCAGGAGCTTGAGGACATGTACCCTGCCCTCTCCCCCTCCGAACGTGAAACGGAATTTGCCCGCATACACGGCACAATCTTTATCATGCAGATCGGAAAGACTCTCCGCTCCGGCATAAAGCACGACGGCCGCGCTCCCGACTATGACGACTGGGAGCTCAACGGCGACCTTATCTACTGGAACAGCGTGCTTGGAAAGGCGTTTGAAGTCTCTTCCATGGGAATAAGAGTCAATGCCGAAAGTCTTTCCGCGCAGCTCAAGGCTGCAGGCTGCGAAGAAAGGAAGGAGCTCCCCTTCCACAAGGCTCTGCTTAACGGCGAGCTGCCGCTGAGCATAGGCGGAGGCATAGGCCAGTCGAGGCTGTGCATGCTGCTGCTCGGCTGCGCGCATATAGGAGAGGTGCAGTCCGGCGCATGGAGCCGCGAGACGCGCCGCCTCTGCCGCGAGGCCGGCATACGCCTGCTCTGATACGAACGGAGGCAAAACATGCTTAACGAATTCAAGCCGGACCCGGCTGCCGCGGCGCTTTTGCGCGAAATATACATAAACGGCTTTACCTCTTCGCAGGATCCCCTCATTGAGGAAATGCTTTCCGCAGGGCTCGTTAAGGAGATCCCCGGCCGCCGCTTTGTTTTTACATCCGCAGGGCTTTCCCTCGCTTTGAGCATGAGGGAGCCTTCCCCCGAATGGCAGGAGCGCGCGGAGCGCATACTCTGCGTTGAGGGCTCGCGCATAAGGCCGCTCATCTCGCCGAAGGGTCTGACGGTCGGCGTTGAAAAGCAGATAGAGGAGATAATAAACAGCGAGCCAGTGCTCATTCCCCGCTCCTTTGCGGAGGAAACGCCCTATTATAAGCAGATAATCTCTTACGTCAGCATAATCCGCGGCGACGAGGTCTTTGCCACGCGCCGGCTCTCCAAGGGCGGAGAGGCAAGGCTGCACGGGCTGATATCTCTCGGCATCGGCGGGCATATGAACCCCGAGCTCGACGGCGCTGAGGGCGATATCCTCTCCCGCGGGCTCAGGCGCGAGATAGAGGAAGAGGTCGATATAAAGGGCTCCTTCGGCTCGCTTATCCCGCGCGGAATAATAAACGACGATACCAACGAGGTCGGCTCTGTGCACGCCGGATTCTTCTATACTCTGGAAACCGACGGAAAGGTCTTCGTCCGCGAGACCGAAAAGCTCGAGGGCCTCTGGCTCAGGCGCAGCGAGCTTTCCTCTTATGCCGGCGGGATGGAGACCTGGTCGCAGATAATAGTGCCGGTCCTCGAAAAGCTCTGAATCGCGGAACTTTTATTGATTTGAAGCGTTATATCATATACGAACTGTTACAGGAGGAATTCCCTTTATGAAAAAAGTAATTGCCGCAGTCCTTGCCCTGCTCATGCTCTTCTCCCTCGCGGCCTGCACCGTGAACATCAACGAAAAGGAAAATGAAGGCGGCAAGGAAAAAACAGAAAGCAGCTCTTCTTCAAAGGGCGGTAAAAAGGATTCGTCAAAATCCGGCGAGGAAAAAACCGAGACCTCGGAAAAGACCGACGCCGAGACCGGCAAGGAGGCCGAAGATGGCAAGGATGCCGAGAGTGAAAAGGCTCCCGACGGCGAAAAGGAAACCGAGCCCGCACCTGCCGAGTCAGCTCCGAGGCAGGTCATCGTTCATATGGGAAAGGCGTCCGGAGATTATTACGCCGAAGACGGCAAGCTCATATTCTCCTTCCTCTGCCTTGACCCTGAGGTATCTATCTCCGGCGAAGATGACGCTGCCGACAGGATAAACGAAGTTCTCGGAGAATACACCGACTATTTCATCGACGGCGACTCTGAGCTGGAGGGCATAAGCGGAGTTGACGCTATGCGCGAGTCCGCGGAGCAGTTTTACGAAGAGGCCGGCGAATACTTCTACAGTGAGTTTGTCCAGGAGCGCCGCATCGACGTTCCCCGCATCGACGGAAAAGTCCTCAGCCTGTATTACAACGACTACTTTTATATAGGCGGCGCGCACGGCGGCACTGCCCACTACTGCATGAATTTTGACGTTGAAACAGGCGAGTTGCTTGCCATGGACGAAGTTTTCTCTGATGGCTGCAGGGATTTCTTCAAGGAATGCATAATCGAATATTGCGAAAAAGTGTACCGCGATGCGCTCTACGACAGCTACAAGGAATATGTGGACGATATCATTGACGACGGATTCTGGTATTTTGACAACGAGGGTATTACTTTCTTCGCCGACGAATACGTCCTCGCTCCCTATGCCTCGGGAATGCTTGAGTTCCACATCCCGTATTCCTCTCTCGCTCCGTACATCAATGAAAAATATCTTCCCGCCAAGGTCGACGTAAACACCTACGTGAGCGCCAAGGAGCCCGAGCTCGGCCCGAAGGGCAGCCGCGAGGCGATAGACTATGTCGCCGTGTATACCGAGGGCGAGGAATTCTGCTTCCTTCCGCAGGACACCGTAACGAACGTAAAGCTCTACGCGACGACATATTATGTCGGCGAGGAGACGATAAGCGTTTTCAACGACTACGTCCTCTGGGCCTGCAGCGACATGAACGAGAAGCAGGCGCTCGATATAGTAAACATGTTCCCCGACGTAGTGCCGAACATAGGCATCAGCTGCACTCTTGCCGACGGAAGCGCCTTCTCCAAGCTGCTGTATCAGAGCGGCGAGGACGGCTCCATTCTCTTCAGCGATTACAGCTGAGTCATTCCCGCGATGATAAAAGAGCTCCGCGTGCCTTTTCAGGGCGCGCGGAGCTCTTTACTTATTGCTTCGCCGCGGATGTCAGATCATCAGCACGAGAAGAGCCGCGGCAAGAGTCGCCGCCGCGCATACTCCGAGTATAAGCGGAAGCGACGGCTTTTTTATGCGCAGCCTCCTGCCGCGCCTTTCCGGCTTCAGGTGCGCTTTCACATAGCCGTCCGCCACGCGTTCCGCTTCGCGCAGTATATCACTCCTGCTTCTGCCGCTGCTTCGCAGCACGTCTTCTCTTATTATGAATATCGCTTCTTCAAATATCCTGGAGTCCGGCGATTTTACCACCACTACTCTGCGCGATAATCCCTTGACCACAATATCCCTCCCGCGGCTTTTACTGTAAGTTTAACCCGAGCGCGGTCTCTTTATTCATTTGCGTCGTCTTGCGCGCACGCTCACGGTCAAAACCGTCATGTCGTCCCTGCAGCCGGAGAGACCTACCGCCTTTTCCAGTATGGCTCTCGCCAGCGGCGCGCCTGTATCCTCAAAATCTCCCTCCAGCATTTCGCGCAGCCAGCTTCCGTCCCCCGCGAGCACTCCGTCGCTTATTATAACGGCCACGCTTCCCTCCGGCAGCATCGCCCGCATAACGTCCGGCGCAGACGCCTCCTCGGCAAGCAGGCCTGCCGCCATGCTCTCCCCACGGATGCACTCCACCGTCTTTCCCTTTTTTACGAACGACGGCGCCGCGCCGTATTTGCAGAACACGGCCTCTCCGGTAAAAAGATCCACGCTCATAAGATCCACCGCGGCGCTCAGCGGTTCATCGCCATTTTTAATGAGCATCGAAGAGTTCAGAAGGCTCATCGCCTCCTCCGAGCTCATTCCCGCCTTGAGAAAGCCCTCCAGCACCGCTATGGCCTGTCCGCTTTCTTTTGCCGCGAGCGCTCCGCTTCCCATGCCGTCCGAAAGGATTATGTGGAAAACTCCGTTTTCAGAGGTAAAGTACGTCCCCTTGTCTCCATTTACGGTCTCTCCCTCTTTCTTTAAAGAGGACACTCCGCATACCACGCTCAGCGGCTCCGCCTCCATGATGCTCAATGAATTTTCGGCGCCTTCCCTCGTCCTCTCCCGCATTGGAGCCCTCAGGACCGCCGACAGCTCATCCAGAGCGCCTTCGTCCCTTTTCAGGCGCTCTATACCGGCCCCGCTCATCTGAGCGTAAAGCCTGCCGGAGGCGTTCCTGTATACGGCGGTCTCCGCCTCTATTCCAAGGGAACCGAGGTATTTTTTCAGCCTTCTCTCAAGCTCCTTCTCGGGCCTGCTCCCTGCCGAGAGCTCGGCCGCGGCGTCCGCCAGGACACGGGATATATCCCCGTATTGCTTTTGTACTATGCTTCTGCTTTCGTTTTCCCTGCAGTACATCCGCCGCTTTTCCGCGCAGGCCTTTATCCTGAGTGTCGCCTCGCGGCAGAAATCGGAGAGCCTTTCGCATTTTTCCCTGAGCCGCCCGCTCAGATCCTCTTCCCTCAGCTCTCCCCTTTGGAGCATCCCCTTTGCCGCGGCGGACAGTTCCCCGCTCGTCTGCTCGTATTCGCTCTTCCAGCAGCTTTCCGCCTGCGGGCATTGAGAGCATATCTTCTCCGCGGCGCCGTCAAGCACGGCGGCGGCAAGCTCGCCGTCGCTGTCCCTGCGAAGCGTCATGCTCTGTGAAAGCAGGGCGAAGGCCTGCGCCATATGCTTTATCCGCCTGCCGGTATTCTCTCTCGCCCTCTCCGCACTCACGGAGCTTCCGCCTGAATATATCAGAGCTGTCGCCGCAGATATCGTCTTTCCCGGCAGCACCATGAACGTGACCGAGGCGCAGAAGGCCTCGTAAAGCGGCGCCGCCCGGCCAAAGCTCGTCCACAGCACGGCCGCTGCATGCGTCATTACGAAGGCCAGCGCCGGAAGCAGCCGGCCCCACTGCGAAAAGACTCCCGCTATAAGGCCTCCCGCTCCGTACGCCAGGCAGAAGCACGCTGGGCCGGACGCCGCCGTATCGAGCGCCGCTCCCGCGGCTACTCCGGCCGCGCAGCCGTACGCCGGGCCGTATTTCCAGGCGGCTGTCATAACGGCGAGACAGGCTATGAATCTGCCGAGCGATATCCCGGCAAAGAGCCTTATGCCCGAAAGTGCCGATATGAGCGTTACCGAAAGGAGCATCACGCTCACGAGGCGCGCCGTATCGTCCCTGCTCCTTTTCGGCTCGAGGGCCAGCGCGTAAAAGCACGCGCAGGCGCCGGTGAGAGTTATTTCAAGCAGGTACATTATCCACGATATCAGGCTGCCTCCCGCGTCGATCACATATGGGAACCCCGTTATCGCCGCCATCGCCGCCGCGACGCCCGGCATAAAAAGCTCCCGCTTATAGAGCTCCGTATCGCGGAAAACCATGGCTGCCGAGAATATGAGCACCGCCGTACATATGTATTTCAGAGCCCAGCTCATATCCGCGCCCGAGCGCAGAAGATAGCCTGCCGCCGCCCCCGCCATTGAGAAAAATCCGCGCCAGCCCTTTCCCGCAGCCGCCGTCATGGCGGCGCCGAAGGGCGCATGATCTCCGAAAACGTTTGCCCCCGCCAGAACGAGCGAAATCACGAATCTTACAAGATACTCCGCTCGCCTTATATTCGCTTCCTTCTCAAAAAAACCTGTCCTCTCGCTTATGCTTATCTTCTCTCTTACAGCCGCTTTTCCCGTCAAAACGATCTCCCTCCCGCGTATGCAAGGAATATTATCCTTTGCGTTCCGATAAAGTGTGTAATCAGGATTATACAAAGGCCGGGGAAAGAAATCGGTCATATACCGCCGCGCGCGCGGCTTTATTTTCGCCTGCGCTGATTGAAAAATCTCCTTTTTTGATATATTATATTCATATAACCGTTCAAAGGAGCACTTTATGGATATTCAGACAAAAACCTTCCTTGTCGGCGGGATGCACTGCGCCTCCTGCTCGGCAAACCTTGAAAAGGCCGTATCGAAGCTTCCGGGAATAGTCTCCGTATCCGTTAATCTCACTACGGAAAAAATGGTTGCCGAATATGACGCCGCCGCTCTCTCCGACGCCGATATAATCGCCGCGACAGAGTCTATAGGTTTTACCGCCGCGGAGGAGCGCAATATAGTCCGGCGAGAATTCGGAGTCGGCGGGATGCACTGCGCCTCCTGCTCTGCAAACACGGAAAAGACCATAGGCAGGCTCAAGGGAGTAGAAAGCGTGAGCGTGAACCTCACAACGGAGATTGCAAGCGTGGAGTACGACCCCTCCGTTATAAAGCTCACAGAGATTAAAAACGCCGTTTCCGGCATTGGCTTTACTCCGTATGATCTCGAGCGCACACGCTCCGCTATAGACAAGCGCGAGGAGGAGCGCATAAAGGCGCTCAAAGCTCAGAGAAGGCGCATGGTGATCGCCCTTGTGCTCGCCGCCGTGCTGCTTTATATCTCCATGGGGCCGATGCTCATATCCTCCCTGCCCGTGCCGCGCTTTATTTCCATGCATGATTCGCCTGCAGGCCATGCGATAGCTCAGTGCATTCTTGCAGCGCTCATAATAATTGCCGGCCGGCAGTTTTATATCAGCGGCTTCAAGTCGCTCCGGCACGGGATTCCGAATATGGATACACTCGTAGCCATAGGCAGCGCCTCTGCCTTCGCGTACAGCATCTACTGCACCGTGCTCATCTTTACGGGCAAAACCGAATACGTACACAAGCTGTTTTTCGAGGGCTCCTCGATAGTCATCGCTCTCGTCATGCTCGGGAAATACCTCGAGGCCGTAAGCAAAGGAAAAACCTCCTACGCAATAAAGAAGCTCATCGAGCTTGCCCCCGATACCGCCCTAATAGAAAAGGACGGCGCGAAAATGGAGATCCCTGCTGACGAGCTTTCCGTCGGCGATACGGTCATAGTCCTTCCCGGCAGCCGCTTCCCCTGCGACGGCAGGGTGATAAGCGGCATATCAAGCGTTGATAATTCCATGCTGACCGGCGAGAGCGTGCCTGTGCAGGTAGAGCCGGGAAGCCAGGTCACGGGAGGCGCCATCAACGGCGACGGGACCATAGCCTTTACCGCCGAAAAGGTTGGCGGGGAAACCGCCCTTTCGCATATAATCCGCATGGTGGAAGACGCCCAGGGCAAAAAGGCGCCTATCGCAAAGATAGCCGACCGCGTCGCCGCGTATTTCGTCCCGGCCGTTTTGCTCATAGCTTTGATAGCGGCGGTCTGCTGGGCGATCTCGGGAAAGAATTTTGACTTTGTCCTGAATATTTTCGTTTCAGTTCTCGTCATCGCCTGCCCCTGCGCGCTTGGGCTCGCCACGCCTACGGCCATAATGGTAGGCACAGGCCGAGCGGCACAGCTGAACATCCTCTTTAAAAGCGGAGAGGCCCTGCAGGCTCTCAGCGGGATAAACTGTGCCCTGCTCGATAAGACCGGCACCATAACTCTCGGCCATCCCGTTCTTACAGACACCGCTCTCGCTTCCGGAACAGACCCGCAGAGGCTCCTGGCCGTATCCGCCGCCGCGGAATCCGGCTCGGAACACCCAGTGGCGAAGGCAATAGTCGAGGCGGCCTCCGGGCTTGAGCTTCCGCCCGCGTCCGACGTCGCGGCGATCCCCGGCCGCGGCATACGCGCAAAAGTCTCCGGAAGCGACGTCCTTATAGGCAACGCTGCCCTCATGAGGGAAAGCGGCGTCGATATTTCGGAGCTAGAGGGCAAGGCTGACGAGTTTTCAAAGAGCGGAAAGATACTGATGTTCTCCGCTTCAGACGGCGCTCTCAAGGGCGTTTTCGCCGCGGACGATACTGTTAAACCGGATAGTGTTTCCGCCGTCAGACGTCTGCGTGAGATGAGCGTAGACCCCGTAATGATCACCGGCGACAATGAAAACGCCGCCCGCAGCATCGCCGAGACCGTCGGTATAAGCGGAGTCCGCGCGGGAGTCCTTCCCGACGGCAAGGCCGCCGAGGTCGAAAGGTTCAAAAACGAGGGAAAGCGCGTCGCCATGGTGGGCGACGGCATAAACGACGCGCCCGCCCTGGCCGCGGCGGACGTCGGCGTGGCCATAGGCTGCGGGACAGACGTAGCCATAGAATCGGCCGACGTTGTGCTTCGAGGCAGCTCTCTCGAAGAGATGGCCGACGCCGTTTCCCTTTCCCGAGCCGTAATGCGCAACATCAAGCAGAATCTTTTCTGGGCGTTTTTCTATAACTGCATCGGCATTCCCTTCGCAGCCGGCGTTTTTTATGCCTTCGGCGGCCCGCTCCTCAATCCCATGATAAGCGGCGCTGCCATGGCGCTTAGCTCTGTCTGTGTCGTCAGCAACGCCCTGCGCCTGAGAGGCTTCAGGCCGAGAAAATGAGCTGACATAAAAAAGCGGCGGAGACTTTGGTCTCCGCCGCTTTTTATATCATTTGAAATATTGTCTTACCGTTTCAGTGTCCTGCGCGATATGGCTTTTGAGCTCCTCTATGCTGCCGAATTTCTGTTCCGGCCGCAGGAACTTATAAAAATCAAGCCTTACCTTCTTGCCGTACAGATCGCCGTCGAAATCAAGTATATAGGTCTCCACCGAGACCTCGTCCTCCCCGCCGACAGTAGGCCTTACTCCTATGTTCGTCACTCCCGGAAGGCCCTCGAGGCCGTCCTCCGGGACAGTTACTCTCACTGCGTAAACGCCTCTTGCGGGGCAAAGCACATCGTCCGCTATCTTCATGTTTATAGTCGGCGAGCCGATTGTGCGGCCGAACTTATAGCCGTAGCGCACTATATCCGTAAGCGAATGCTGATGGCCGAGGAATTTTGCCGCGGTTTCCATATCCCCTGCGGCGATCAACGTGCGTATATACGTAGAGCTGATGGTTATTCCGTCGAGCTTGATCTCCGGAATAATATCGCAGTCTATGCCAAGCTGCGCGCATCTTTCGGCAAGCATGTTCGGTCTTCCCTCGCCCTTGTATCCGAAAGTGAAATCATGGCCGCAGACGAGATGCTTTGCGCAGAATTCAGTACTCAGCCTGTCTACAAATTCCATCCACGGCATATGCATCATCTGCTCATCAAAATGCATATAGAGAACGTCGTTTATGCCGTAGATCCTGCGTATTATATCCGTCCTGTCCGCCGGAGAGCTTATCAGCGGGACAGGGCTTCCCTTTATATGAGAAAGCGGATGCGTATCAAAGCTGAGCACCGTCGGCACAAGCTGCTTTTCCGCAGCGCGTTCCTTTACCTTTTCCAGAAGGCCCGCATGGCCCCTGTGCACTCCGTCGAAAAAGCCGAGCGCAATTGCTCTTTTTACAAAAGGCATTTATTTCTCTGTCCTTTCATACTTCAAAAAAGCTCTTTACGGTTTTCATTACTCCGTTTTCAGCTTCTCCCAGCATCAAAAAATCGCCGTTTGCGGAATAGACTCTGTACTTTCCGTTTTTTATATCTCCGCATTCGAAATCCGCTCCGCAGCGGCATTTCTTCTCGGCAGAAGCGTCGGCACGGAATTCCGGAAAGCTTCTGAAGAGCATATCTACGCTCTTTAAAAGAGAAGCCTTGTTCTCGCATGCCTCTATCTGCTTGAGGCTTACCGCTTCTTCTATGCCGAAAGCTCCGGCGCGTATCCTGCGCAGGGCGGACATTGCTCCTCCGCATCCGAGCTTTTCGCCTATATCGCTGCACAGCGTGCGGATATACGTGCCCTTCGAGCATGTCACTTCAAATGTGAATTCATTCCCTTCGCCCGAGATTAGCCTCATATCCGAGAGAACTATCTTCCTCGGATCGCGCTCTACCTCAAGGCCCTTTCTGGCAAGCTCATAAAGCTTTTTCCCGCCTCTTTTTACGGCAGAGTACATCGGCGGGAGCTGGAAGCTCTCGCCTTCAAAGCTTTTTAAGGCCGCTTCGAATTCAGCGGGCGATACGTCCGCAGGATTATCGGCTAATGTTTTGCCGGTAGTATCCTGCGTATCTGTTATTATCCCGAGCCTGACGGAAGCTATATAGCGTTTGTCGTCCGCCTCGGCAAAGGATACCGCTCTTGTAGCCCTGCCGACGAAAACGACCAGAACTCCCGTCGCCATAGGATCGAGCGTGCCGCTGTGGCCTATCCTGCGCTCGCGCAGTATGCCGCGCAGCTTTGCAACAACGTCGTGAGATGTCCAGCCGGAGGGCTTGTCTATAACGATTATGCCGTTCATTCGGCAGGCCAGACGTTATCAACGGCGGCAAGTATCATCTTTTTCGCCGTATTTATATCCTCATCCACATAGCAGCCGGCCGCGGCCTTATGGCCTCCGCCCCCAAGCTGCGCGCAGACAGCGTTGGAATCAACGAGCTCCGTGGTCCTTACGGATATCTTTGTATTTTTCTCTTCTATCTCGCTCAGAGCTATACCCACGTGCACTCCCTCTATGGTGCCCGGGATCTTGGCAATATCGTCGGCGTCTCGCTCCGTGGCGCCGACCTGCCTCATGGCTTCCTTCGTGCGCATTATCACGGCCACCTTGCCGTCGCGGTAAAACTCCATGTTTGCCGTCAGAACCGCCTCAAGAGCCGCGCGCTCGCGGCTTTTCGTGCGGTGGAATTCTTTATTCAGCTTCGTGGCCGGGGCGCCGAGCTCTATGAGATTTGCCGCCACGTGCATGCACTCCGCCGTAGTATTGCTGTAAGAAAAGCAGCCGGTATCGGTGGAGATCGCGTAGAAAAGCTGCAGCGCCTCCGCCGGGCTTATGCTCCCCTTCATATCGAGAAGCAGCTCATATATTATCTCCCCGCAGGCCGCCTTTGACGAATCGACATAAGTAAGGCCGGCGTAGCCCGTATTCGATGGGTGATGGTCTATGCTGAACTCTATTTTGCCGATATAAATATCCCCGCCGCGCTGCATGAGAGTATCCGTGGCCATATCTACGGAAATCACTGTCTTCGGAACGTATCCCTCCGGCGCCCAGTACGGCTTTACATAGGGCATATACATGCCCACGTCGCCGGCGTCGAGCATATACGCCGTCTTACCTGTTGCTCTGAGCCCCTCTACGAGCGCCGCGGCGCTGCCGAGGGCGTCGCCATCAGGGCGGCGGTGAACGAGAACGATATACTCATCCCTGCCTTTGAGCCACTCGCCTATATCATGAATCAGCATCTTCGTTCTCTCCTTTTTCCAGCTTGTTGAGCATATCGGCTATCTTCGCTCCGTGCTCTATGGAAGAGTCCATTTCAAACACCAGCTCCGGAGTATAGCGGAGCGAAAGCCTTTCGCCGAGCTCGTGGCGGAAAAAGCCGGAGGCGGAACGAAGGCCTCTGAGGATCTCTTTTTCGCCGCTTTTGTCAAGCGCGCTGATATACACCTTCGCGTAGCGCAGGTCCTTTGTGGCGACAACCGCGGTAACGCTCAGCATATCCCGGTGCAGCCGCGGATCCTTCGCCTCTCTGAGAAGGGCCGCCATTTCGCGCTGAAGGTCTTCATTTATTCTTTCCATTCTGTTGGAAGCCATCTTATTCCTCCATGTGCCGCCTTTTCTTCTGGCGGCGCAGTTTTTCAAAGCGTGGGGTGCTTTTTATGCTTCCACCTGCTCCATAACGTACGCTTCTATGATGTCGCCGAGCTTGATATCGTTGAACTTTTCAAGCGACATGCCGCACTCGTAGCCGCTCGCGACTTCCTTTACGTCGTCCTTGAAACGGCGCAGCGAGGCAAGCTCGCCGTCGTAAACCACTATACCGTCGCGCACGACTCTTGCCTTGCAGTTTCTCTGTATCCTGCCGTCCTGCACGTACGCGCCGATTACCGTGCCTATCTTGGAGACATGGTACACCTGGCGCACCTCGGCATGACCTATCGTCGCTTCGCGGAACTTCGGAGCGAGCATGCCCTTCATTGCAGCTTCGATCTCGTTTATGCAGTCGTATATGACTCTGTACATGCGCATATCCACTTTTGCGCGCGCCGCGCTGTCGCGCGCGGCGTTGTCGGGCCTTACGTTGAAGCCGACTATGATGGCATTCGACGTGGAGGCGAGCATGACGTCGCTCTCGTTGATGGCGCCTACCGCACTGTGGATGACCTTTACGCGCACCTCGGGGTTGCTGAGCTTCTCGAGCGAGGCTTTTACCGCCTCGGCCGAGCCCTGAACGTCCGCCTTGACGATGATGTTCAGTTCCTTTATCTCGCCTTCCTGTATCTGCGCGAAGAGGTCTTCCAGCGAGACCTTGTGCGTCGAGCCCGCGGCGGACTGCTTGAGCTCGCTCTTCCTCTGCTCGCTGAGCTCTCTCGCCATTCTCTCGTCCGCGACGGCGTAGAAGGTATCGCCCGCTCCGGGCACCTCGTCCATACCGGTTATCTCCACAGGCATGGAGGGCCCCGCGGTCGTAACCTTTTCGCCCTTGTCGTTCGTCATCACGCGCACTCTGCCCACGGCAGTGCCCGCGATTATTATATCGCCCTGCTTAAGTGTGCCGTTCTGCACGAGGAGCGTGGCTATCGGGCCTCTGCCCTTGTCCAGCCGTGCTTCGATGACGGCGCCCTTGGCGGCGCGGTTCGGATTGGCCTTGAGCTCTCTCATTTCCGCCGTGAGCACTACCATTTCGAGCAGGGTATCTATGCCCATACCTGTCTTTGCGGATATGGGGCAGACTATGGTATCGCCGCCCCAATCCTCGGGAACGAGCTCATATTCGGTAAGCTGCTGCATTATCCTGTCGGGGCTGGCGCCCGGCTTATCCATCTTGTTGACAGCCACGATTATTGGTATCTCCGCAGCCTTGGCGTGGCTTATGGCCTCTATGGTCTGAGGCATGATGCCGTCGTCCGCCGCGACGACGAGGATGGCTATATCCGTTATCATGGCGCCGCGCGCGCGCATGGAGGTAAAGGCCTCGTGGCCCGGGGTATCGAGGAAGGTTATCCAGTTATCGTTTATCTTTACTCTGTAGGCGCCTATGTGCTGCGTTATGCCGCCGGCCTCGCCGGAGACGACGTTCGTCTTTCTGATGGCATCGAGCAGAGAGGTCTTGCCATGGTCGACATGGCCCATTACCACTACGACGGGGCTCCTCGGCTCGAGCTGCTCTGGCCTGTCTTCGGTATCGTCTATGAGGCGCTCTTCTATAGTAACTATGACCTCACGCTCCACCTTGCAGCCGAGCTCCATGGCGACGAGCGCCGCGGTATCATAGTCTATCACGTTCGACACGGAGGCCATAACGCCCATCTTAATGAGCTGGCGCACTACTTCCGCTCCGGTCTTCTTCATGCGCGAGGCGAGCTCGCCTACGCTTATTTCGTCCGGTATGAGCACCTTGAGCGGCTGCTTCTTGGCAATTTCAAGCTGCAGGCGCTGCATCCTTTCCTTATCCTCCTGCCTCTTTTTCAGGCGGGCGTTCGGGCCGGCGTTCTGCTGGTGCTTCTGGTTCTTCTTTGTGAATTTCTCCTTGCCGCGCTGCATGTTCTGCGCTTTATCCGGCACGAGTGTATCGAGGCGCTCGTCGTATTTTTCTATATTCACGGTCGCGCCGCGGGTATCGATCACGCGCTTTTGCGGCACTCTCGTCTGCGGCTGCTTAGCCGGCTCCCTGGGCTTGGCACTTTCCTGCGCCTTCAGCTCGCTCTGGGCGGGCTTTTCCGCCTGCGGCTGCTTCGCCGCCTCAGGCTCCTTCTCCTTTTTCTTTTCGTCGGCGCCCGCCGCCGGCTTCGAGGCGCTCTTCTCCTTCTTCGGCTCCTCCTTCGCCGCCTTCGGAGCCTCCGCCGCAGGCTCTTCCTTCTTGATGCCCTCGGCAAATATCTCCTCTATGCTCTCAAGCTGGCGCTTCTGAGTGAGGTATTCAAAGATTATGTCGAGCTCCTGCTCTGTGAGCACCTGCATATGGTTCTTCGGCGGCTCGGCATACTCAGTCAATATCTCGACTATCGATTTGGAGGGTATATTGAAATCCTTTGCAACGTCCCTGATTCTATATTTGATGAGTGTACTCATACATTCTCCTCCTTATTAACTGATGCGCCGGCTGCGCTCTTCCCCTTAGCGGCGCTGCGCTTTTTGCCTCCGCGCCCGGCTGTCTCTCTTTTTCTTCTTGCGGCCTTTTCCGTCCTCTTCTCAAGCGGCTGAAGTATCTGCTCATATTTTCCCGGGTATTCGTCCGCCAGCTTTTTTGCAAAGGCGTTCGCCAGCCCCAGATCCGTTATCGCGGCAACGGCTGTCTGCGCAGAGCCCACGGCTGTCCCGAGATCCTCCCTTGTAAAAGGGAGGCGTATTTTTATCGTTTTCGGACCGGCGTTGGCGGCTATTCTCCGCTCCGTATGCTCGGAAGCATCCGCCGCGAGGACTATAAGCCTCGCCCTGCCCTCTGTCTCAACGGCTACCGCCGCGTTTTCCCCGCACTGGAGGCTGCCCGCCTTTCTGGCCAGCCCCAGCAGCTTGAGCGCGCCGGAGGGATTATTATCACTGCTCATCTCCGGCCTCCATGCTCGCCATGAGCGCCGCGTACATTTCCTCGGAAACCTCCGTTTCGAACGCGCGCTCTATGGCCCTGGATTTCTTCGCCCTGGCAAGGCAGGCCGTATCTCTGCAGACGTAGGCGCCCCTGCCGGGCTTCTTCCCCTTGAAATCTATCGAAAGCTCGCCTTCCGGCGATCTTACCACTCTTATCAGTTCCTTTTTCGGCTTCATTTCCCTGCAGCCGAGGCACTGACGCATAGGAATCTTTTTCGGCATTCGGAGCACCTCCCTTTCGATCGTATTCTATACTCAGGTCGCCTGTGAAAGCGGCTTTATGTCTATCTTGTAGCCGGTGAGCCTGGCGGCCAGGCGGGCGTTCTGCCCCTCCTTGCCTATTGCAAGGGAAAGCTGGCTGTCCGGCACGATTACGGTGCAGCTTTTGCCCTCGTCGGCAACGGCGACGGTTATTACCTCCGACGGGGCGAGCGCCGCGGCTATATATTCGGCCGGATCCTCGCTGTACTTTACTATATCTATTCTCTCCCCGCGCAGCTCGTTTACTATGCTCGATACTCTTGCTCCCTTCGGGCCGACGCAGGCGCCGATGGGATCCACAGATTCGTCGTTCGACCAGACGGCCATCTTTGTGCGGCTGCCGGCTTCTCTGGCTATGCCCTTTATCTCCACGGTGCCGTCAAATATCTCGGGCACCTCAAGCTCGAACAGGCGCTTTACGAGCCCGGGATGAGTGCGGGAAATCATCACCTGCGGGCCTCTGGCGGAGCGTCTTACATCCACGACGTATACCTTGAGCCTGTCGCCCTCGCGGAGAACCTCGTCTCTCACTCTCTCGCCGGCAAGCAGCACGGCCTCAGTTATTTCGGAATTTGAGGATATCCTTATGGACACGTTGCCCGTGCGCTGGTCGATATGCGAAACGACGCCGGTGAGCATCTCGTTCTCCTTGGACGTGAACTCATCGTACACCATGCCGCGCTCGGCTTCCCTTATGCCCTGGATTATTACCTGCTTGGCCGCCTGCGCCGCTATCCTGCCGAAGCGCTTGGTCTCAACATCAACCTGCACTATATCTCCAACGGCGGGGGCTTTGGCGTATTTCTTTGCCTGCTCCACCGTGAGCTCGACGGCGGGATTTTCTATTTCCTCCACTACCGTCTTTTTTATATAAACTCTTATCGTCTTTTTCTCTTCGCTGATATCCACGACTATGGCCTCGGAGGCGTCGGGATAATCCTTCTTCATAGCCGCCTGCAGCGCCTGCTCTATCCTGTCGAGCATATAGGCCGAGGGGATGTTCTTCTCTTTTTCGATATCCTTTATGGCGTCAAAGAATTCTGCGTTTACAAAGTTCATCGTCTTTTTCCTCCATCGTTGCGTTTACAGGCTGAGCCTTACGCGGGCTATATCTTTTTTCTCGAACTTTTCCTGCCGGCCGGATATTTCCATTGTCACGTCTCCGTCCTCATATGCCAGAAGCGTGCCTGTATGCTCCTTCTTCCCGGCCACCGTCCGGTAAAGCGAGATAAACACCTTTGAACCTATGAATTTCTCAAAATCGGACGGACGCTTCAGCGGCCTTTCCAACCCAGCCGAGGATACCTCGAAGGTGTAGCTTTCTTCGATGAGATCCAGCTCGTCGAGCAGAGGGTCCAGCTCCCGACTGACGTTTTCGCAGTCTTCTATTCCCACGCCGCCTTCTTTATCTATGAATACGCGCAGGAATCTCTGCCCTCCCTCTCGGGCGAATTCAACGTCCCAGAGCTCGCATCCGAATTTTTCGGCTGCAGGTTTTGCTATCTCCGCTATTTTGTCTGTCAGTTTCATTGCGGCTCCTTAAATTACCATATTCTTACAATTTTATTATGCTCGTAAAAAAGAGTGGGAGGAGCCCACTCAAAACAATACCTATACTACCGCGTGTACTATAACATATTAAATAATATAATGCAAGCTTTTTTTATTAATGCGTGCGCCGTACAGTGTTCCGGGGCGGACTTCGCTGCGAAGTCCGCCCCGGATATCTGCGCCGTTAAGGCTGTTTGTTATTTTTCAAGCAGCGTCCAGTCGCGGCTTGCCAGGATTTTGGTCCACGTTTCATTCTCTCCGCTGAGGGAATACTCATGATTGTTGGTGGCTTCCTGGACGTCAAGATAATACCATTTGGAAGTATCCGCGTTGTCGGCCCAGGTGATCATTCCGTCAAGCAGGTCGTCCGCGCTTGCGGGATGGCGGTTGAGCACGCGGTTGACTATGGCCATTGCTTCGGCTCTCGTGATCAGGCTGTCCGGACCGAAGGTGCCGTCCGGATAACCGTTGACCCAGCCGTTCGCTGCCGCAATGCTCACATCCACAGCCGCCCAGTGGTCGGACAGATCGCTGAAATCGGCGTCGGGTATATCGGCCTTGTCGTTGAACGCCACAGCGATCGTTGCAAACTCGGCTCTCGTGATCATGCCGTTCGGCTTGAACGTTCCGTCGTTGTAGCCATGCAGGATACCCATGTTCGCCAGCGTGGAGACCGCGTGGTTGTACCACATGCTCTCGTCAACGTCGCTGAAATTATTGGTCTCGGCCCAGTACTCTTCTCTGACCTCGTCCTTCAGGAGCCTGAAGAAGATGGTGGCAACCTCAGCTCTGGTGATATTCCCCTCGGGGTGAACAAGGCCGTCGGGATATCCCTGGATGTAATCGAAATGGTCCTCGCCGTTGAGCGTTATCGGAAGCACCGGATAATCGGGTTCGTCGTCATCTCCGCCTCCGATGCCGCCCTTTTCGTAGCCATTGTCTACGTAGAATCTCAGCTCTCTGTCTTGGCCAGTGATGTAACCGATCTGGGATTCCTCGGAAAAGTATTCATTATTATCCCCATAATACTCAGCCCAGTAATGGGTCTCTAGCAGGTTGTATCCGGGTACGGAAGCTCCGGTTTCCCTGAGGGTATACTTGCCGGCCGTCATATTCTCCAGCTCGCAGTAATAGCTTCCGTTTCCCTGCTCGAAATCCCCGATCTTCAGCTGTTTTTTGTAGCCGTTGGGGCCTTCCAAGGTAAAGTTCAGGCTCCTCAGAGCGAGTTCCCTCTTTGCGGCTGCCGACTTTTCAACATGTATATCGTTTATATCGTAGATATACTTGTAAATATAGATGGTGCCGGTAATGCGCTCATAGTCGTTAGTGACAATGACTTGTACTCTGCCCTCTTCGGGTATGAAGACGGTTTTCTGAACGCTCCGCGCAGGCTCTTCATTGCCGCCGCCGTCGGAGAAGATTTTGATGTCGGTATGAAGATCATAACCGTCGAGCTCCGCGCCCTGCTCCTCGACATAGTATTCGCCAGCGGGAATATCATCGTCCTCGAGAATGAGGTAGTAAACTTCCATGCCGTTCATAGTCGCTGTCTCGAATTTCGTGAAGGGAACGGAGATTTCTTTCTGTTGCGTGCTGCCTTCTACCGGGGTAAGCACGATACGCGCGTCCCTGGGCATCTTGTCTTCGCCATCAAGCCCGGAAACTTCTTTTCCGATCAAAAGCATTCTGTCCGCGTCAGAGTATATGTTCTTCACCGGCACCGTAGTACTATCGCCGTCTTCGACAGTTATCTCCCGATCTCCTAACAGAAGATGAGAATATCCTTCGATCTCTGCGCCAAACTCATCTATAAAGTATTTTCCCGCTTCTATAGTACCGATATCCCATCTGAATCCGATCCCGCTGCCGAGCTTTCTGAGTCTGCCCGTATTGGTCTCGAAATTGCCGTCCTCTCCGATGTAAACGGCCGGTAACATATCAATCGGCTGGAATGTCGCCTTGGCATCACTCGTACCGGAGTCTTTCATCGGCGGGAAGTCCTGCTGCCGCGGCAGCAACACCATATGGAAGTTTTCCGGAATCTGATCTTTTGTGATGCCTTCAAAAGTCTTTTCAATGATCAGGCTGCCAACGCCTACGAAGGTATACTCATTAAAAAGATCCAGCTCTGTAACTGCCGCATCGGAGACGTTTATGTACTCCGGGTACTCGGAGTAAAGCGAATAGCCTTCGATCTCCACGTTCTGTTCGTATACATCATACTCGCCCGCGGAGAGCGCATTATTGGTATACGAGCAGAAATATAGATTGTCATCTATCTGTGTAAAGCTGCTGAACGGAATCGTTAAGGTCGTTCCCGCTTTTACAACGGCTTCAGAACGCCGGAGCTCCACACAGGCATCCTGCGGGAGCTGATCGATGTCGACTCCGACAAGATTCTTATAGATCAGTACCCTGTAGTCTCCGGGTTCGCTGTAAACATTGGTCAGCGTAACTTCCGCCGTATCTCCGGCAGCCACCTTTACGCTGTCAAGGAAAGCGTCAAGATGGTACTCTTTCGGCTCCGCACCTCTTTCCTCGAAAGAATAACCTCCTTCGGGAACGTTTTCAATGACCCAGACGAAACCGTTGTCCGTAGCACGGACCGTGTCTGCTTCATTGCTTGATTTGAACGTGCCGCCATCGTAATAGACATATGATACCGGCCCTATGTCTTTTTTCTCATCGCCAACCAGGCTCAACTGAAAATTGCTTATCTGCTGCCGCATGAAATTATCAAAAGTCACGCCCTCGGGCAGTGAAAAGGTCTTGGTCACGACTACCGTGGCAAACTCCGCAACGGCCTTTTCTTCTTTCTCTGCCTCTGCGGGAACTGCTTCAGCTGCGAGAGCCGCCGGCAGCATGCCGACGATAAGGCACAGCGCGATGAGCAGTCCGATAAATCTTCTGGTCTTTTTTATCATACAACCGCCTTCCTTTTTCATTCTGTTTTATTCGTGTTTCTGACTTCTTCCGTTTCGGTCTTCGCTATTATACTATATCTTTGCTGACATTACAATGCAAAAAATGTAATTGCGGAGAGCGCGCGGCTGCCTCGACATACTTTACCCTGCGCTCCTTTTTCGTATCTCTCCCCATTGTCTTTTCTTCGCGGGGTTGATATACTGGTTTCATCAACTATCGGGTGGGAGAGATATGAATATACAGCAGTTGAAATACGCGGTGGAGGTCGCGCGGACGGGCTCTATAACGCGCGCGGCGGAAAACATGTTCATGAGCCAGCCGAACCTGAGCAAGGCCATAAGAGAGCTCGAAAAGAGCATAGGCTTCCCGATATTCCGGCGCACCACCCGCGGCATGGAGATGACCGACAAGGGCTCTGTTTTCCTTGACCGGGCGAGAGGCGTTCTCGCGCAGGTGTCGGAAATGGAGCAGCTCTACAAAAGCTCCGACAGCTCCATGCAGCTTTTCTCTATCTCCGCTCCGCAGGCAACATATATATTCAGCGCCTTTATGGCCTTTTCCGCCTCTGCGGATCACACGCGCGGCATGGAGTTTCATTATGAAGAAGCCGGCACTCTCGACGCCGTGGACAATATCCTCCGCGGCCGCTCGGGCATAGCCATCGTCAGATATAAGGTCACAAAAGAACGCGATACCCTGCGCTATCTTGACGAAAACGATATTGCCGTCTCCCCCATCAGCGAATTCAACTACGGCGTTCTGATGTCGAGCAGGCACCCTCTCGCCTCCGACACGACTCACAATCCCGATCTTCTCGCCGATTACGTACAGGTGCTCAACGCCAACGCCGCCCCGATATTCCGCCATGGCGACGAATACTACAACGCCGATCTTTCGCTGCGCAGGCGCATACTGCTCTTTACCGGCGGAGTCCCTCTCGAGCTTATAGAAAACGACCCCTCCACCTATATGTGGACCTCCCCCATGCCCGAGCGGATACTACGGGACAGGCAGCTGGTGATGCGCCGCTTCGATCTGCCGGACATGCGCTCGAAGGACGTTCTGATACACGCCAAGGCCCATATCCTCACGGATACGGAGCTGCTTTTCCTGCGGGCGCTGAAAAAATCCTTCAGCGAGTCCGTATGACGCCGGCGGCGGCAGGCCGGGCAGCAGCAACCGATACAAAAAAACGACAGGCTTCGGCCTGTCGTTTTTTTATGGAGCTGGTGATGTGACTCGAACACACGACCTGCTGATTACGAATCAGCTGCTCTACCGACTGAGCTACACCAGCATTCGCCTTAACGGCGCGAGTGATATTATACTGCAGAAATACCGCTATTGTCAATGAGAACTTTTTTCTCCGCGGCTGAATTTAAAACGTTCTTTTCCGAAATCTGTATATTGTTTAAAAACCGGCGGTTCCTTTCTTTTAAACCGCGGTTTTTTTGCTTCTGTCGGCGGGCGGTTTGCTCTGTTTACATAACTTCCGTCATAATATTAAATACAGAGAGTTGTCCACATTTTCCACATGGTTTTCCACACAGTTTTCCTTGATTGGGGCGTTTTTGCCTGTTTTGCACTCGTTTTTTATCTGTTTGTCTGAAAAAATCTCTTGTTATTCTGGTAGACATAACACCGTTTTACTCTCTAAAATTGTCCCGCAAAGCGGCGTTTTCCATTATTTTACTTCTCCATTCTCGCTTATCGGAAGCGTCGCGTATGCGTTAAGTTCCATGCCCGCGCGGCGCCCGGCAAGGTACTCGTAATAGCCCTGCGCGGCTATCATGGAGGCGTTGTCGCCGCAAAGCTTCAGCGGCGGAAAATACAGCTCCGCGCCCTCTTTTTCAGCTGCCCTTTTGAAATCCGCCCGTATACGCGAATTGGCGGCGACTCCACCGGCTATAGCTATCTTTTTTCGTCCGAGCCTGCGCGCGGCGAGCATCGTGCGCGGAACGAGCGTATCGCTCACGGCAGCAGATATGGCCGCGGCAAGCGAAGGCCTGTCGAGTTCCTCGCCCTTCTGCTTGGCGTTGTGCGCGAGATTAATCACGGCGGTCTTGAGCCCGGAAAACGACATATCAAACTCGCTTCCCTCTATTTTCGCGCGCGGAAGCGAGTATTTCTTCTCATCCCCGCTTTTGGCAAGCTCGTCTATCTGAGCGCCGCCCGGATAGCCGAGGCCGAGCACTCGCGCGGATTTATCGAAGCATTCTCCCGCGGCGTCGTCCCTCGTAGAGCCTATTATACGCATATCCGTATAGCCGCGTACGTCCACTATGAGGCTGTGGCCTCCCGATATCACAAGGCAAAGAAACGGAGGCTCAAGCTCGGGGCTGGCTATGTAATTGGCGGCTATGTGGCCGCGCAGATGGTGTACAGGAACGAGCGGCTTTCCGAGCGAAAAGGCCGCCGCCTTGGCAAAATTCACTCCCACGAGAAGTGCTCCGATCAGGCCGGGAGCGTAGGTCACGGCCACGGCGTCTATATCGCTTTTCGTTATGCCGGCTTTTTGTATCGCCGCGGTGGCAAGACCGGCAACCGCTTCAATATGGCAACGCGAGGCGATCTCAGGCACTACCCCACCGTAAACGGCGTGAATATCCACCTGAGATAATATTTCGTCCGCCAGGACCTCCCGCCCGTCTCTAACGACAGAAACAGCGGTCTCGTCGCACGATGATTCAACACCTAAAATCAACATCTGCTTCACGTACTTTCTTCATTAGTGCAATTCTTTTTTCATGATAACGGCGTTCTCTTTCGGGTCGTCATAATAATCCCTGCGAAGGCCGATCTCTTCGAATCCCATTGAAAGATAGAGTCTTTTTGCCGCCTCGTTCGACTCTCTGACTTCAAGGTAGGCCGAAATCGCGCCGCGTTCACTTGCCTGCAAGAGCGATGCTCCCAGAAGCGACCTTGCCGCTCCCCTTCTCCTGAATCCTGGCATAACAGCAAGGTTATATACCTCGCACTCGTCCGCCGCTGCCTTTACTATAACGAAACCGCTGAGCCCATTTTCATCCCCGGAGACAAGAAAAATGCTGTTTTCATCGTCTATCTCGGCTCTTATTGCCGCTTCGCTCCAGGGCGATGAAAAGCATTCTCTTTCCACGCGGCAAAGCTCCGGGAGCATTCCCGCCTCGGCCTTTCGTATCTCCATCATTCCTCCAGCGCCTTTATGAGCGCGTCCACGGCGTCCTCGATCTCGTCCGCCGCGCGCTCATAGTCGGCGAGCGTGCCCCCGAAGGGGTCTGAGATATCATGTCTTGAAAGGAGCCTTATCTTATCGGAATACTCCGGGAATGCCGACTTGAGAGCCAGCGCGTGGCCGGAGGTCATGCAAAGCGCAACAGAACACTCTCCAAGCGCGCTTTCGCTCACCGGAACGGCCGTATGTCCCGAAATATCTGCTCCCTTTTCTCTCGCCGCCTCCACCGCGTGTTCCGTAACGGGCATTCCCGGGAAAGCTGAAACTCCAGCAGAGAAAGCTATAGCGTCCAGCTTGTGTTCTTGAGCTTTTTTGTTGAAAATGCCCTCCGCCATGGGGCTGCGGCATGTATTTCCCGAACAGACAAAAAGTATCTTTTCCATATCGTATCCTTATTTCGCGTCGTACCAGTTCAGGCCGCTGTGAGCCTCCGCCGTGAGCGGGACGGAGAGCTTCACAGCGCCTTCCATTTCCTCGCTCAGAAGTTTTTTTACTCTTTCCTCCTCCTCCGGAGGACATTCGGCTATCAGCTCGTCGTGCACCTGCAGGATTATGCGCGCGCGCAGCTTTTCGGCCTTTATCCTTTCCGCCGCGCGTATCATGGCGAGCTTCATTATATCCGCCGCCGTGCCCTGCACCGGCATATTGAGCGCCACGCGTTCGCCGAAGGCACGCATGTTGCGGTTGGAGGAGGTGAGCTCCGGCATATCTCTCCTGCGGCCGAAGACTGTCGCCGCGTAGCCGCTGGCCTTCGCCTTTTCCACCGCTTCCTTCATATACCTGCGAACACCGGAATAATGCGCGAGATAGCCGTCTATATAATCCTGCGCCTCACGCACGCTCACGCCTATATTCTTTGAAAGCGAAAAGGCGCCTATACCGTAAACTATGCCGAAATTGACCGCCTTCGCCCTGCTCCTCTGGATGGGCGTGACCTCCTCAGGCGCAACTCCGAAGACCTGCGCGGCCGTCACCCTGTGGATATCCTCGCCGGCGGCAAAGGCCTTGATCATTTCCTCGTCGCCGGAGATGTGAGCGAGTATGCGCAGCTCTATCTGCGAATAGTCGGCGTCCACGAGCAGCATGCCGGGCGCGGCTACGAACATCTTGCGTATCTCGCCGCCGAGCTGCGATCTTATGGGGATGTTCTGCAGGTTCGGCTCCGCGGAGCTGAGCCTGCCGGTGGCCGTGGCCGTCATATTGAACTTGGTGTGTATCCTCCCGTCGGGCGCTATGAACCTGTCGAGCGCGTCGGCATAAGTCGATTTCAGCTTGGTGAGCCGGCGATATTCGAGCAGGGCATCTGCTATGGGGTGCCTCACGGCGAGCTTTTCAAGCACGGCCGCGTCCGTGGAATAGCCGGATTTCGTCTTTTTAACGGGCGGTATGCCCATTTTTTCAAAGAGTATTTCGCCGAGCTGCTTTGTGGAGTTTATATTGAATTTCTCTCCCGCGAGAGCATATATCTCTCCCTGCAGAACGTCTATCCCTGTGGAAAGCTGCTGCCCGAATTCACGCAGTGCGCTTCTGTCCACCAGAAAGCCCGCTTCCTCCATATCGGCAAGGACCGGACACAGCGGCATTTCTATTTTTTCGAACACCGCCTTCACGCCCTTGCTTTCAAGCCGCGGCGCGAGCTCTCCCCGCAGGCGGTATGCCTCGGCGGCGTATTTCGCAATGGTCCTAACAGCCTCGTCTCTGCCGCCGAGCGGAGAAAAAGCGTTCGGCGCCGTAAAGAGCTTTTCCTCGGGGAGCTCCTCCCCGCAGTAGGCGGCGGCGAGCTTGCCGAGAGTATAGTTTCCCTCGTTCGCCGCAAGCAGATAGGCGGCTATCTCGGTATCGAAATCGAAGCCTTCGGCCCTTATGCCCCTTCCGGCGAGGGAAACAAGTATATCCTTCACTCCATGGGCGGCCTTTTTTATCCCTGCCGAGCAGAGCCCGCGCAGGAATCCGTCATAATCCGGCAATGTGTCCGCCAGGGCGACGGCCGTTTTTCCGTTTACGCAGACCGCGGCCGCATCGAGCTCCGGAGAGAAAACGGCTGATACGTATTCCGCCGCCGCCGCTTTTTCAAGAAGCGCGCGCGCCTTCTCCTCGGAATCCAGAAGCTCCGCCGCAACGTCTTCGACCGTTTTTTCAGGCGTGAGCACGGAGAGCTCTCTCAGCCTCCATCTGTCTATCAGGCTGTTGAAGCCGAGCGTTTTGAAAAGGTCCACAAGGCGCCCGGCGTCGTATCCACGCAGGAGGCAGTCCTCCGGCTGCAGATCTATGGGTACAGCCTTGTCTATCAGCGCCAGCTCGTAGGACATTTTCGCGCTCTCGCGCCCGGCCTCAAGCTTTTTCCTGACTGAGTCCTTTATATCGGGCGAGGCTATGTTTTCATAGACCTTTTCGAGCGTTCCGAAGCGGCGTATGAGGTCCATGGCCGTCTTTTCGCCCACGCCGGCGACGCCCGGTATATTATCCGAGCTGTCTCCCATGAGGGCCTTGAGATCCACTATGGACGGCGGCTCAAAACCGTATTCTTCAACGAAGCGTTCGCGGCTGTAGTCGGTCGTCTCCGTCCTGCCGCCCTTTGTCCGCACATGATAAACGTGAGTGGAGTCGGTTATGAGCTGGAAGCTGTCTCTGTCGCCGGTGACTATAACGCACTCGCAGCCGGACTGCGCGCATTTCACGCTGAATGTGCCGATTATATCGTCCGCCTCATAGCCCTCCAGCTCGCAGCGCTTTACTCCTAAAGCGTCGAGCACCTCCTTCAGCACCGGCATCTGCACGGCAAGCTCCTCAGGCATGCCCTTTCTCTGCGCCTTGTAGCCTTCGTACATCTCGTGGCGGAAGGTCGGCGCGTGCAGATCGAAGGCGACGCATACCGCGTCCGGCTTCAGCTCCGAGAGCAGCCGCTGATATATCGACAGAAAGCCGTATATCGCATGGGTAAAAAGCCCCTGCGCGTTCGTCAGCGGCCTTATCCCGTAATACGCTCTGTTGGCCAGGCTGTTGCCGTCGAGCAGCATCAGTCTCACTTGAACGACCTCCTTAAGCTTTTTTCCACTTTGCTCCCTGCGGGGTGTCCTCAAGGATTATTCCCATTTCCTTTATTTTATCGCGGATGCGGTCCGCCTCGGCCCAGTTCTTGTTTTTTCTCGCCTCGGCTCTCTGAGCTATAAGGCTTTCCACCTCAGCGGCAAGAGCGTCGTCCTCGGCGGCGCTTTTCTTTTCGAGTATACCGAGAACGTCCATCAGCTCGAAAAGCCTACCGAGCACAGCCTCGGCAAAGGCGCGGGTGGGCTCCTTTTCCGCCGCGAGAACTATATTCGCGTCGCGCACGAGCTCAAAGATAACGGAAACGGCATCGGCCGTGTTGAGATCGTTATCCATGGCCTCGTCGAACTTTTCAATGTACTTCCCGAGCTTTGCGGCCATCTCTGCCTCGGCCGGCAGCATATCGCCCTGCGCCCCATTCGCAGCTATGAAAGAGAAATTGTCTCTCGCCGTTTCCAGGCGCTCGAGCGCGCTCTTTGCCTGCATGAGCGACTCGCCCGAATAGTTCAGCGGGCTTCTGTAATGCGCCGAAAGCATGAACATCCTTATCGGCGCGTAGCCGTATACCTCAGCCGCCTCACGGACGGTGAAGAAATTGCCGAGTGATTTTGACATCTTCCTGTTGTCTATGCTTATGAAGCCGTTGTGCATCCAGTAATTGACGAACTTGCAGCCGTTTGCGGCCTCGCTCTGGGCTATCTCGTTTTCATGGTGTGGGAAAATGAGGTCCTGCCCGCCGCAGTGTATGTCTATGGTCTTGCCGAGGTAGCGGCTGGACATCACGGAGCACTCTATATGCCATCCGGGCCTTCCCTCGCCCCAGGGCGACGGCCAGCTCGGCTCGCCGGGCTTCGCGGCCTTCCAGAGGGCGAAGTCCATGGGCGATTCCTTGATGTCGTTCACGTCAATCCTCGCGCCGGCCTCAAGGTCCTCTATCGGCTGGTGGGAGAGCTTGCCGTAGCCGTCGAACTTCAGGGTGCGGAAATAAACGTCGCCGTTCGCCTCATAGGCATAGCCCTTCTCAATAAGAGTCTTTACCATGTCTATTATGCCCTGAATATTCTCCGTGGCGCGCGGGTGCACGGTAGCCTCACGCACTCCGAGACCCTTCGCGTCGGTAAAATACTCTTTTATATATTTCTCCGCTACCTCTGCAGCGCTTATACCCTCCTCGTTCGCGCGGTTTATTATCTTATCGTCCACGTCGGTGAAATTCTGGGCGAAGGTCACCTCATAGCCGCGGTATTCGAGATACCTGCGCAGAACGTCGAAAACTATTATGGGCCTGGCGTTGCCTATGTGGATGTAGTTATACACCGTGGGCCCGCAGGCATACATCTTTATCTTCCCGGGCTCGAGCGGAACGAGCTCCTCGCTTTTCATCGTCATGGAATTGAAAACTCTCATGTTCAAATATCCTCCCTGTGCCGAGGCACGTTTTATTTTTGCTCCGCTTCGCGCGGAAGCCTGTTTACTCTTCTGCGCTCTCAGCGAGCTGTTTTTTTATTGCTTCAAGCTGCTCCTTTATGCTCTGCAGCTCCTGCTGCACGGGGTCCGTAATGTGTATCTGGTCGACAGCGGAGGCAAAGTCCACCTTTTCGCCGGCTATGCGCACAACTCTCGCCGGCACGCCCACGGCCGTGCTCTCCGGCGGTATCTCCTTGAGCACAACGGCGTTTGAGGCTATTCGCGAATTATCGCCCACCTTGAATGGGCCCAGAACCTTCGCGCCCGAGCCGATAAGCACGTTGTTGCCTATGGTAGGGTGCCTCTTGCCCTTATCCTTGCCGGTACCGCCGAGCGTCACTCCCTGGTAAAGGAGAACGTCGTCCCCTATCTCGGCCGTTTCGCCTATGACTATGCCCATGCCGTGGTCTATTACCAGGCGGCGGCCTATAGTGGCGCCGGGATGGATCTCTATTCCCGTCCAGAAGCGGGACCACTGCGAAACGCACCTGGCGCAGAAGCCGAGCTTATGCTTATACAGCCAGTGCGCGAAGCGGTGGTATATCACCGCGTGGATGCCCGGATACAAAAGGAATATCTCCAGCGACGAATGGGCCGCCGGGTCCCTTGCCTTATATGCTTTTATCGTTTCGGATAAATGCGACATGATTACCTCCCGAAAAAAAGAAAGCCTCCTGTGAGAACAGCTCACAGGAGGCGGTATTCCGCGGTTCCACTCCCATTTTTCACTCACGGACTTTATTTCATCCGCCTGGCCTTAACGCGGCCTCACGCAGGGGCATTTCCTCCCCCGCCGCTCCGGAGCGCAGCTTCAGATATCGCAGTGCTTTCCAAAAAGCCGGACGCGCTTTCAGCCGGCGGCGCGCCTCTCTTTACCTTCTGCGGTATCCTACTCTTCTCTTTCACAGCAGTTTGCTTTGTTTAATTTATCACTCTTTTTCCTTCTTGTCAACAACCGCCTCATGCTATATAATTTATTATATTAATTGGAAAAAAGCAGTATTACGGGAGGGTGATCTGATGGAACTGTCCGTACAGGAGATCCGCAATGCCGCTGCCGCGCAGCGCGTAATAAAGGCGCTCGAAATGCGCCATATGGAGGGCTACTTTGCCGCCACGAAAGCCGAGGCGCTCAAAAAAGCTCTTGAGCTCATACTCGAAGGGAGCTCCGTCGGCTGGGGCGGATGCCGAAGCGCCGAGGAGATCGGCCTAATTGAGGCTGTCTGCTCAGGAAACTACGCCGAGCTTGACCGCTCCAAGGCCGCCAGCCAGAAGGAACGCTACGAAATAATGAACCGCTGCCTCACTGCGGACTGGTTCATCATGGGCACCAACGCCATTACCGAGGACGGGCAGCTCGTTAATCTCGACGGCATGGGCAACCGCGTCGCCGCGCTCTGCTACGGGCCGAGAAAAGTACTCATCATCGCCGGAATGAACAAGCTCGTGCGCAGTGTTGAGGACGCCGTTTCCCGTACTCGCCACACCGCCGCCCCCATAAACGCCACGCGTTTCGATATAGACACGCCCTGTAAGCAGACCGGCGTCTGCGGAGACTGCCTGAAGGACGGCTGCATCTGCAGTCAGCTCGTTATAACGAGAAACTGTAAACCCAACGGCAGGATAAAGGTGATCCTCGTGGGCGAGGCTCTGGGCTTCTGAGCGCACAGGATAATAAAAGACGAGCGCACGCTCGTCTTTTATCGGTCATGATCTTCCTTATTTATCCTTTTTGCCGAGGATGTCCGTTTTGTACCTTTCTATGCACTCCGCAATTACCTTCTTTGCATCCTCAGAGTCGAGTATCTCGCTCACAACAGTCTCCTTCCCCTCCAGCTCCTTGTAGACTCTGAAGAAGTGGCAGGTCTCTTCGAAAATATGAGCGGGCAGCTTGGACAGATCGAAGACGTTGCTGTAGTTGGCGTCGTCCGCGCAGACGGCGACTATCTTCTCATCGCAGCGGCCGGAGTCCACCATCTTTATTACGCCCACCGGCCTGCAGCGCACGAGCGTCATGGGCTGTATCTTCTCGCTGCAGAGAACGAGAACGTCCAGCGGGTCGCCGTCGCCGGCGTAGGTGCGGGGGATGAAGCCGTAATTCTCGGGGTAGTGCGTGGAGGTATAAAGCACTCTGTCAAGCATGAGCATACCTGTGGTCTTATCTATCTCGTATTTCATATTGCTGCCCTTGGATATCTCTATGACCGCCTCGAAGCTCTCCGGAGTTATTCTTTCGGCGGGCATATCATGCCATATATTCACGTTCATCTCTCCTTTTTATTTCTGCGGCCGCACCCTCGCGGCCGTATCTCCCGGTTTCCCTCAGCCATTATAACATCTGCGCAGCTCAAATAGCAAGCGCGCGGCCCGTTTTGCTTCGATTTCGCCGCCGCGCCTGATAATAACCCATACGTTTGCTCCGGCAAACCGATTCAAGAGGTGGAAGAAATGGATACCGAAAGATTCCTCGATTACAAAAACAGGATCGTCTCGAACTGCTCAAAGCTAATAGTCGGCAAGGAAGAGGTCATATCGCTGATCCTCACCTGCTTCGTCTGCTCCGGCCACGTCCTGCTTGAGGACGTTCCCGGCACCGGCAAGACCATGCTCCTGCGCGCCTTCGCGCGCTCTATCGGCGGAAACTTCAAGAGGATACAGTTCACGCCGGACCTTCTGCCCTCCGACCTTACGGGCATTAATTTCTATAATCCGAAGCTGGCCGATTTCGAGTTCCGCCCCGGCCCGCTCTTTGCAAACATTGTTCTTGCCGACGAGATAAACCGCGCCACGCCGAGAACGCAGTCGAGCCTTCTGGAGGCGATGGAGGAGCGCCAGATAACCGTTGACGGCACTACCTATCCGCTCGAAGAGCCGTTTACGGTGGTCGCCACGCAGAACCCGCTTGAATCCCAGGGCACCTTCCCCCTGCCGGACGCTCAGATGGACCGCATCTTCATGCGCCTCTCTCTCGGCTATATGAGCCGCGAGCAGGAGCTTGCCGTAATATCCCGGCGCTCTTCGCTGGATATACTCTCCGAGCTCGAGCCGGTGGTCACGCCGGAGGAGACCGCCTACATCCGCGCACATTATTCCGACGTAGCCGTAGGCGACGACAGCGCCGGCTATCTCATGGACATAATCGAGCGCACCCGCGGCGACAGCCGCTTCTCCGCTGGAGTTTCCTCCCGCGGAGCCATAGCTCTCTACAAGGCCTCGCAGGTAACGGCGGCCTTTGCCGGCCGTTCCTTCGTGATGCCGGAGGATATACGCTTTGCCGCGCCTCACGTGCTGTGTCACCGTCTGTCCTCGGGCGGGGCCGTGCGCACGGCGGACGCCATGGCTTACCTGCAAAAGCTCATAGACTCCGTGCCCGTGCCGCTGGAAAAGACGAAATGATCGCTTTTCTGATCGTACTTTTAATAGTCGCCGCCGCGGCCGAGCTTTTCTCCCTGCGCCGCAAGCTCTCCTCTATCCGGCTGGATATCGGCACGAGCGTGCCCTATTCCGAGCCGGACGAGGAATTCGAGCTCATAACCGCAGTGGAAAACCTTTCTCGCATACCCGCGGCCTACATCCGCATACGCGAAAACCTCCCGGACGGCGTAAAATTCAGCCCTGAGTCCGCCTCGGGCGGCTTCCGGCGGCGCTTTTCGCCCGGCGCTCCCTCTCTCCCGCCCTGCATCACAACGTCGCTTTTCGTTCCCTCCCGCGGCAAAACCACCCTGCGCGCGGTCATTTCTCTGCCGCGGCGCGGCAGGTATTACCTCGGCGAGACCACGGTTTTCACCGGCGACTTTCTCGGCTTTAAGGAAACGGAAAAAAAGCTGCGGCTCAACCGGGAGTTCATAGTCATCCCCTCCCGCGTCGAGGACGCGGCGGTGACGAACGCCCTCGGCGGCTTTATCGGCGATATTTCCGTAAAGCGCTTCATAATAGAGGATCCCATGCTCACGGCGGGCTTTCGGGAGTACACCGGCCGCGAGCCGATGAAGAACATCGCCTGGCGCCAGAGCGCGCGCTCGGGCGTGCTGATGGTAAAGAACTTCGACTATACCGCAGAGCCCTCCGTGCGCGTGGTTCTGAGCTCGGAGTGCCCCGCCGGCGAAGCCTCCGCCGCAGTGGAATACTGCTTCTCGCTTGCAAGGACCGTCTGCGAGGCGCTTGAAAAGCAGGGCATACAGTACAGCTTCGTCACCAATTCCACCATGGCCGGGGTTTCGGGCGTTTTCTCCTCCGTCGCCCCCGGCGGCGGGCCCATACATCTCGAGACCATCCTTACCGGCCTCGGCCGCGCCACCTACGCGCAGACGGAATCGCTTTTCAATCTGCTCGGCCGCGAGGCCCTCGGCGCCTCTTTAAGCAGCGCCTATATAGTAATAGCGCCCTCCCTCTCCGCGGAGCACCTTGCCCTCGTGCGCCGCATTGAGAGCGGCCGCGGCGCGAAGTGCCTTATCCTCACGGCAAAGGAGGGAGCATAATGCCTCTTGCGGCAGCGGTAAAAACGCTTTCGGAAATATCGCTCTATTTCGTCGGCGCGGGGTTTCTGCTCGGCTATTTCGGCCTGAGCTCCGTAATGCTTCCCGTGCCGTTCATCCTCGCTCTCGCCGTGGGGCTTTACTGCCTGCTGCAAAAGCGCCCCGCTCCGCTGCGGCTTTTGCCGCTGCTTCTTGTTCCCGCGTGCTGCGCCGTTTTTGCACGCAGCCTTATATTGCTTTTACTGCTCATACCTCCCTGCGCGTATTCGCTTATCAGCTGCCTTCTCGGCCGGTTCAAATTCGACCGCTGGCAGGCCGTTTCGGTATTGAAAAAAGGGCTGATCGCCTGCATCGTGATAATCATCCTGTCGCTCGCCTTTGCCGACCGGTTTCAGACCCGCATCGCCGTTACCTGGACCTGTGTTTTCTGCATATCGTCCGTGCTCCTGTGCCGGATGCTCCGCCTCGAGGAAAACTCCTGGGGCTCCGCGCGGTTCGTCCTTTCAAACCTGATACCCGTCGCCGGTGCGGGCGCTCTCGCAGGAGTGCTTTCCTCCGATATTGTCCTCGGCTCGGCCGGCTTTGCCGGCTCCGCCTTCTACCGCAAGCTCATTTTGCCGGTGATAACATGGATAATGCGCCTTTTGTCCTACGCGGTAAAAGGCGCCGGCTCTCTTCTCGGCGAGATAGAGCTCAACGAGCCGGAGTTCGATGAATTCGGCAAAAAAATAAGCGGCAGAGAGCTTGATCTCGAGATCGAGGGAGAGCTCGGCCGCGGCAGCGACATACTCTTTAAGATCCTCGCGGTAATCGGAATACTCCTGTTCCTGTTCATCGCTTTTCTCGTCTTTTACCATTTCCTGCGGGATAATTCCCGTGCTGCGGATAAAAAGGACGCTCCCGCCTGGGAGAAGGCCGCCCCGGGCGAGGGCGGAGAGAAGCGACGCATCTTCCGGGCGCACGACGAGCGCTGGCACGTTCGCGAGACATACCGGAAATTTCTCGCCCTCTGCCGCAGGCGGGGCATGGAGATAACCGAGCGGCAGACGAGCGAGGATATAAGCCGCGAGGCCGAAAGATTCTTCGACCCGGCCGATCTCGAGGAGCTGCGCTCCGTTTACGCGCCGGCGCGCTATTCCCCCGAGCTGGTGGAAAAGCATTCATCCAAGCGGGCAAAAGAGGCCTACGGGAGAATTAAAAACACAAAATAAAAAGCATCCCGGTTTTTCCGGGATGCTTTTATTCTGCCTTATTTGCTCGCCGTAAGCATCTTGCCGTTTTTTATGAAATATTCCGCGCCGGACCAGACGGTCGTTATAAGGATAACGGCAACGCAGATCGTATTCACCGTAATACTTCCCGCCACAGTAATCCTGCAAAGCGGAGTGAGCATGACGCAGATACACACTATCGAGGCGAAGGTCTTTATCTTCCCCGCGAGCGCCGCGGCGAGCACAGTGCCGTTGCCGGCGGCGACGAGGCGCAGCGCCGTTACCGCAAACTCGCGCGCTATTACTATCACGGCGGCCCAGGCGGGCATCTGCCCGCGCTCGATAAAGAGCAGTATCGCGGAGGCGACAAGCAGCTTATCCGCAAGCGGGTCCATGAACTTCCCGAAATCCGTTACCTGGTTGTATTTGCGGGCTATGTAGCCGTCGAGGAAGTCTGTAAGGCTCGCCGCGATAAATATGCCGAGAGCGATATAATCAGCGCAAGCCCACCTGAGGTACATGGCGGCTATGAAAAACGGTATAAGCGCCGTTCTGACAATGGTAAGTTTATTGGCCGTAGTCATCTGCTCTCTCCTTTTATTTCCGCTGTAAGCTCGCCGTCCGCCTCGCCGCTTATCCTCACCGAATAAAGCCTGCCCGGCTCGGCCTCGCCCCTCAGCAGTATCCTGCCGTCTATATCCGGAGACTCGGCCCAGCTCCTTCCAAAAAAGCAGCCGAGCTGTTCGTCCCAGCCGTCGCAGAGAACTTCACACTCGCTGCCCATTCGCTCCGCGTTGAAGCGCTCCATGATACCGTCCTGTATGGCCATGACCGTCTGCGCGCGGCGCTCGGCCGTTTCCCCGTCCGCCCTGTCGGGCATTTCGGCGGCGGGCGTCCCTTCCTCCGGGGAATACGGGAAAACTCCCGCGCGCTCTATCTTTGCCTCGCGCAGGAAATCGCAGAGCTCTTCAAATTCCTTTTCTCCCTCACCGGGAAGGCCGGTTATCAGGCTCGTGCGCAGAACAAGGCCCGGTATCCGCTGCCGGAGCTTTCCAAAAAGCTCCCTAATCTGCTCGCCGGTGCCTCTGCGGTTCATGCGGCGGAGTATGCCGCTGTTAATATGCTGGATAGGTATATCGAGGTATTTAAGTATCTTCTCTTCGCCGGCGATGACGTCTATGAGCTCGTCGTCTATTTCGTCTGGATAGAGATAGTGAAGGCGCAGCCAGCGGACGCCCTCTACCGCGCAAAGCTGCCGGAGCAGCTCCGCGAGCATCCTTTTGCCGTACATATCCGTGCCGTAGCGGGTTATATCCTGCGCAATAACGAGCAGCTCCTTTTTGCCCTCTGCGGCAAGCAGCTTCGCCTCGGCGATTATATTTTCCAGCCTTCTGCTTCTGAATTTCCCGCGCAAAGACGGTATCACACAGTACGCGCAGCGGTTATCGCAGCCGTCGGCGATTTTCAGATAGGTCCAGCCGGCGTTTCCCGTTACTATGCGCTCCGTTTCGTCAAGCGGCGCGTTTATATCTCCGAAGAGCATGGGCGGCGTTTTGCCGCCTATGGCCTCTATCGCGTCCATTATCCGCTCGAAGCTGCCGCAGCCTACCACCGCGTCCACCTCCGGCATTTCCCTTATTATCTGCTCCCTGTATCTCTCCGCGAGGCAGCCGGCCACCACTATACGCGGATAGCCCGCCGGGTCCTTCAGCGCGGCTATCTCGAGGATAGTGTCTATCGCTTCGCTCTTGGCGCTGTCTATAAATCCGCAGGTGTTGATGACCACAACGTCTGCATTTTCATAGTCGTCTGTTATCTCACAGCCCGCGTCCGCGATCTTTCTGAGCATCTGCTCGCTGTTTACAAGGTTCTTGCCGCAGCCGAGAGATATGAGTGCTGCACGGGAACATTCCATAAGCCTAATCCTCCGGGGTATCCAGATAACGCTCGAGGGCGTTTTTTATTTCTTCGTAAGAGTATCCGCGGCGCAGGAGCGCGTCGCTCACCTTTTTTACGGCCGCCCTGTCCTTTTCAGCCCGGGCGGGCAGCCTTTTCGCTATGAAAGCGCCGATAAAAGCGGAAGGGTCCGGCGTTTCCTCGAGAGCGCCGTCCCAGAGTTCTTTGTCTATACCGTGCCGCCTGAGCTCCTCCTTCAGGCGGATGCGCCCGTAGCCCTTTGCGGAATAATGGCGAACGAGCACGGCGGCGTATTCCCCGTCGTTCACGGCGCCTATATCATCCAGCCAGTCCGCCGCGGACTTTATATGCTCCGGCGCCTCGCCCTTTTCCCTCAGCTTCTTTTCAAGCATCGCCCTTGAAAGCGGAGCGCGCGCGGCTATCGCCGCCGCCTTTGCCTTCGCGCCCGCGGCAGCGGAGGCGTTCTTGAGCACGAGGTACTCCGCCTGCGTCATTTCCATTCCGGTGTAGACTCCCGCGCTCACTATTACGGAAGCAAAGCTCTTGAGCTCGGTCCCGTCTTCAAACGATATGGTGCATTTATCTCCGTTCGCGCCGGAATAGACTATCGTCTTTATACGCACTTTTCCCGCTCCTTTATGGAGTTTTCAGCCTCAGTCGTCAAAATCCTCGGCGTCCACGTCCACCGCGCGCCCGGCGGCGCGCGCCGCGGCTCTGGCCTGCGGGCTGAGCAGCTTATAGGAATCTCTGCGTATCGCGGCCTCAAGCGCATCCGCCTCGTCCTGGTGCTCCTTGAGATAGAGCTTGGCGTTGTCTCTGCCCTGGATACGATTCCCGTTTACAGTGTACCACGCGCCGCCCTTTTCAACGAGCCCGAGCTTTACACCGAGGTCTATGAGCTCGCCGGTTTTTGAAATGCCCTCGCCGTACATGATATCGAACTCCGCCTCGCGGAACGGAGGCGCGACTTTGTTTTTCACTATCTTTGCCCTCGTGCGGTTGCCTATCATCTCGCTGCCGCTCTTGAGGGTCTCCACCCGTCGGACGTCTATACGCACGCTCGAATAGAACTTCAGCGCCCGGCCGCCCGTGGTCGTTTCGGGGTTGCCGTACATTACGCCTATCTTCTCGCGCAGCTGGTTTATGAAAACCACTATGCAGTTCGTCTTCGATATGGAGCCGGCCAGCTTTCTCAGCGCCTGCGACATGAGCCTTGCCTGCAGGCCCACGAAGGAATCGCCCATCTCGCCCTCTATCTCGCTGCGGGGCACGAGCGCGGCCACGGAATCGACCACGACGACGTCTACCGCGCCGGAGCGCACGAGGGTCTCCGTGATCTCAAGGGCCTGCTCGCCGGTATCCGGCTGGGAGATGAGAAGAGAATCGATATCAAGCCCGAGGGCCCTCGCGTACGTGGGATCGAGCGCGTGCTCTGCGTCCACGAAAGCCACCTCGCCGCCCGCCTTCTGCGCGGAGGCCAGTATATGCAGGGCCAGAGTGGTTTTGCCGGAGGACTCGGGCCCGTATATCTCTATAATCCTGCCTTTCGGAACTCCTCCTATGCCCAGAGCAAGGTCGAGAGACAGCGAGCCGGTCGAGATCGCCTCCACCGCTGTGGCCGCGTTCTGGCCGAGCCGCATTATCGCGCCCTTGCCGAAAGTCCTCTCTATCTGCGCGACCGCCGTTTCAAGGGCCTTTTTCTTATCAGACACCGGCGCGGCCGCCGCTGTATCAACCTTTTTATCCGCCATCTTTTTTCCCTCACTCTTCATTAGTTTTTAATATTCCGCCTATCGCCCGGTCTACTCCAAGCGTATCTTTTTTTCTTGTAATGTCTCCGAAGCCCGCTCTCATAAGCAGAGCCTCAACCTCATCGGCCTGGCCCTCTCCGCATTCAAAAAGCATAGCCCCGCCGGGCTTCAAGGCGTCCCTCCAGTATTCCGTTATCGCCCGGTAGAATTCAAGGCCGTCCTCCCCGCCGTCGAGCGCGGCAACCGGCTCGTACCCGATGACAGAGCTGTCGAGCTCTCTGAGCTCAGCCGTTTTTATGTACGGCGGATTGGAAACTATCATATCGAATTTTCCGAGCAGCACGGCCGGGCGCCTGAGCGCATCCGCCTGCATACATATCACTCTTCCGGTGAGCCTGTTTTTTACAACGTTCGCCCTGCATACGTGAAGCGCGCCCTCGCTTAAATCGGCAAGTATGGCCTTGCTCCCCGGCAGCATCGCCGTAAGCGCGATTCCTATGCAGCCGCTTCCGGCGCAGAGATCGAGTATCCTTACCGGCGCGGGGTAGCGACGCTCCTTCGCAGTTTCTATCGCCTGTTCTACGAGCGCCTCGGTATCCGCGCGCGGGATAAGCACTGCCGGAGTGATCTCCAGCTCCATGCCCATGAATTCCCACGCTCCCGTGATATAGGCCACGGGCTCGCCTTCTATGCGCCTTTCGAGAAGCTCCTTAGCTTTTCTTTCAAAGTCTTCCCCGCAGTAAAGCCTTGCGTCGCGCAGGAATATCTCCTTGCTTCTCCCCGCGGCGTGCGCCGCCAAGAGAAGCGCCTCAAGCGCAAAGGCCTGCACGCCCTCGGCCTTGAGGGCATGGCGCATTTCCATATATATGTCGTTATAAGTGCGCGGCAGAGCGTCTCACCACCTGTCCGTTCCCTTTTCCTCGGGGATAACGTGCTTCATGGCCGTTATTGCGACCTCCATCATTGAATCGTCGGGCTCGGCGGTGGTAAGCTTCTGCATCGCCTTGCCGGGCGCGGCGAGTATGGTGGAAAGGATATTGTCGTGCCTTCCCGTCCACCTGCTTATCTCGTAGCTTATGCCGACTACTATCGGCAGCATGAGTATCCTCAGGCCCATGCGCAGCCACACGCTCGACCAGCTTATGACCGAGAAGACGAGGATGCTGATTATCATAACTATAAACAGAAAGCTCGTGCCGCAGCGCGGGTGCTCCTTCTTCTGTATCCTTACGTTGTCAACCGTGAGCTCAAGGCCGTGCTCATAACAGAAGATCGTCTTATGCTCGGCCCCGTGGTACATGAAAAGGCGCTTTATGTCCTTTGTCAGCCTCATGAGCGATATGTAGCCGATGAAGATCGCTATGCGGATGAAGCCCTCTATGAGGTTCTTTATCCAGCGGTTTTCTATCACTCTGTTCAATATGCCCGTAAGCAGAGTAGGCAGAAGCATGAAAATGGCCACTGCCAGGACTATGCCGAGGACCACGGCGGCACCGACGAAGAATTTATCCGCCTTTTCCTTGCCGAGCTTTCCGTTCAGCCATTTTTCGAAGCCGGTCTCCTCTTCCTCTATTCCGCCCATGGCCACCTCAGCCGAATAGTTGAGCGATTTTACTCCGCTCACCATGCTCGAAACAAAAGTAGCCGAGCCTCTTATAAACGGCACGCCCCAGAGCTTGCAGCGGTCCTTCGGAAGCTTTGTCTCTTCTATCTTTTCAACGAGTCCCTCGGGCGAGCGGACGACTGTAGCCTGTTTTTTGGGCCCGCGCATATATATGCCCTCTATGAGGGCCTGCCCGCCTATGCTCGTTTTGAAACCCTGATCCTTTTTCGCCATTTTCCGCCTTTCTTACTGCTTCGCCTCGTCGATCGGGAGCTTTACAGTAACGCGCACGCCCCCGCCCTCAGCGTTCTCTATTATGAGCTGCCCCTTATGCAGCCTGACTATCTCGTCGCACACGGAGAGGCCTATGCCGCTCCCGCGCTCCTTCGAGCTGCCTTTATAGAACTTCAGCTTCACGTTCGGCAGCTCCTCCGGCGGTATGCCGCGGCCGAAATCGCGCACGCTGACGACCACCCATTCCGGCTCAAGCCCTATTTCAACGACTATCCGCTTTCCCGCTTTGCCGTATTTCGCGGCGTTATCCAGAATATTGAGGAAGACCTGGCGCAGCCTCTCGCCGTCTCCGCTTATGAGCGGCATGTCGCCGTCGTACGGGATATACTCCAGCTCCATATTCTCCTGCCGGAGTATCTCGCCATATGTGAATATGGATTCCTCAAGCTCCTCGCTTATATCTATTTTCTTTACGTTGAGCGTGAAGCGGCCGTCTTCTATCCTTGTGAATTCGAGCAGGCCCTCGACCATGGTGGTAAGGCGCCTTGCCTCTTTGATTATTATGTTTATGCCCTTTCTCGTATCCTCGGGCAGGTTCTCCTGCTCGTAGAGCGTTTCGCCCCAGCCGCTTATGGCTGTGAGCGGGGTGCGCAGCTCATGCGATATGGAGGATATGAACTCGGATTTTATCTTTTCGCTCTGCGCTATTTTTACCGACATATCGGTTATGGCGTCCGCCATCTCGCCGATCTCGTCGTTGAATTTCTTGTCTATGGTTACGCCGTAGCCGCCGTCCGCGATGCGCCGGGCGGTGCCCGTTATCTCGCCTATGGGCGCGACTATCGAGCGCAGGAAATATACTCCCGTAAGAATTTCTATCGCGAGCACGAGAAGGCCCACCAGCGCCGCCAGGGCAACGCTCCTGAGAACGGCGGAGTCGACCACCTTCAGGCTGCTGACATAACGCATAACACCTATGAGCTGCCCGTTTTTATATATTATCGGGCTCGAAACGGCCATGATGCGCTCCCCCGTAGAGGGGCTGCTGCCCGTCCATGCCGACATGCGGCGGTTCTCGAGAGCGCCGGTGATATCGGGAGTGCCGGGGCTGCCGCCGGCCGTAAGGCCGTATGAAGAGATCTGTATCTTCCCGCTGACGTCTACGAACTGCAGCTCGAGCCTGTCCTTTTCGTCGAACTCCTCCGTCAGCTTATACGCGCTCTGGTAGTACTCCGCGTAATTCACCGCCAGATAGTTCGCGAAAAAGTCCGTGGCCGTCTGCGCCTTGCGCTCGAGATCCTTCTGCACGGCGGAAACGTAGTACCTGGCGGAGTACAGGGAGAAGATGAACACTCCCGCAACGACCGCCAGCGCCATCAGCAGCACATTATTCCGCAGCCATCTTCTGCGTATGCCTCCGTGCTTGCTCAAAAATCAGAACCCCCATTTATAGCCGTATCCCCACACAGTGGTTATATATGTGGGGCTCGTGGCGTCGTCCTCTATCTTCAGCCTGAGTCTTCTGACGTTTACGTCCACTATCTTCAGCTCGCCGAAATAGCCCTTGCCCCATACGGCGTTGAGTATATCCTCGCGGGAAAGGGCCTTGCCCGGGTTTTCCATGAAGAGCTTCATCATGGAATACTCAACCTGCGTGAGCTTTATCCTCTGCCCGGCCTTCTCGAGAGTGCGGTTGCGGGTATTGAGGACGAACGGGCCGCTTTTTATTTCGCCCGTATCCATACTGCCGTCTCCGCCGATGCGCCTGTAGAGCGAGTCTATCCTCGCGGTGAGCTCCGCCGGGGAAAAGGGCTTGGTTATATAGTCGTCCGCGCCCGTCATCAGGCCGGTTATCTTGTCCATCTCCTGAGTGCGCGCCGTGAGCATGATTATGCCCATCTTCGGGTCGGACGCGCGTATCCTACGGCAGACCTCAAAGCCGTCTATATCGGGGAGCATTATATCGAGAAGGGCAACGCCTATATCGGGATTGAGCTTCAGCTGCTCAAAGGCCTGCGCTCCCGTTTCCGCCTCAATGGGCTCATATCCGGCGCGCTTGAGATTTATTACCACGAAGCTCCGTATGCTGGATTCATCCTCCAGGATAAGCACTTTTCTCATTGCGTTTCTCCTTTGTCCGTTCTCTTATTTCAGGTGGTGCCGTTGAGCCACTCGGAATAGATTATTCCGAAGCCGGCGATAAGCTCTTCTCTGTCGGGCGCGTACCTCCACTGCGCCTTGTCGCGCAGTATCGAGGCGGTATATATCGCGTCACTTGTTTCCTTGAGTACGAATCTCCCGCTCTGCTCCGCCTTGGAATAGCGGTTGGAGCCCGTAAGCGCCGAGATCACAAGGAAATCCTGCGCCGGCTCATCCTCGCCGTTCCACAAGGAGAAAATCATCGACCTCTCGCCGGGGACCGAATCGTCCCTGCTGAGGGTCATAACGGAGGTCCATTCGTCCGGCAGCACAAGATACCAGCCGTCGGAGTAATTGTGATACGTGGAGACCGCCCTTGTCCTTTTCCCCGAGGAGGAGTAGTTATACCAGTTGATTATTCTGTAGGCCGCTGCCGACTCGGGCGCAGGCAGCGTCTGCACCTCGGGTATATCGAGGCAGCCGTTTGAATCTATATCGCCGGAATATACAGAGTAGGCCCTCATCGTATCCCGGCTCACTCCCGTTTCCGGGTCCGCCGAGATATTCTGAAGAGCTCCGTCCTTCAAGGCGAGCACGTCCGTAAGTATGCTGCCGCTTCCGCACAGCCCCTCCACGAATATGGCCGCCCTGCCGTCCGTTAGCTTTGTGGGGCGGATGCGGTCTATCGATTCGAGGGTTGGAGAAAGGCGCGCGGAGCTGCTTTCCATGCCCGTGCTCCCGCGCAGAAAATACGCCTCGGCCGAGCCTGTCATTGCCGATCTGTCATAGCGGACTACGGTGAGGTCCCTCACGCCGTCGCCGTCGAGATCGCTGGCGATGTAGTTGGTATAGCCAGTGAGCAGCTCGGAGGTGACTTCATAATCCCTGAGAGAGTACACGCCGAGCATCTGCATGCCACCGCTCATCTTCCAGCCGACTATGATCTCCTTGCTGCCGTCGCCGCTGAGGTCGGCATAGCTCACGCTCTCGATCGAGGTGCCGTCCCCCTCTATAAGCGCGGCTTCCTCGTATCCGCCCTCCGAAGCGCGGAAAATATATATTTTAAGCGATTTTTCTCCCGGCATCTTGAAAAAGGCTATCGCCTCGTTGACCCCGTCGCCGTCGATATCATTGAGCTGCACGGGCTGCCTGTTTTCGCCCGAGACGGGGGAGGAATACTCCGCTCCCGAGCTGAGCACGGAGTTTATTTTCTTCTGGAGCGCAAGATAGCCCTCCGAAGGCTCCGGAAGGCTGTAGAGCTCCTGTACGCCCGAGCTCAGGCAGCCGGAGAACATACACAGCACGATGAAGGCGAGCGCCGCGGCGGATAATCTTCTCAGGATATGATGTGCTTTCATTTGCGCATATGCTCCTTATTTTATTCATCTACTTATTTTACCACAAAGCGGCGTTGTTGTGTAGAGTTTTTTTATCTTTTCCGAATTAAAAAGCAGGCCGCGTTTTCACCTGTGCCGCTTAAACGCCGCCTGCTTCCGACAGGGTATAAGGAGCGCGCCGCCCTTTGCGGGCTTTACTCCTCTTTTTCTTTCTCCGGGTCGCTCTCCTCCGACGCATCCTCCGACGCATCCTCCGACGCATCCTCCGACTCTTCTTCCAGCTCCTCCGCCGGTGCTTCCGCGAGTTCTTCCTCCGGCTTTTCGGCCCCGGGCTCCTTTTCGGGCTCTGTTCCCTCCGCGGTTTTTTCTCCGGCGGCGGCGCGGCATGCATACAGCTCCGAGCCGTCATGCTTTTTGAAGATCCAGTTGTACAGGAGAATCAGGGCCGCCGCCACGAGCAGAACGGCCGCCAGGAGCTTTGAAACCCTCACGCTCCCGAGCATCAGGCTGTCGCTCCTGAGGCCCTCTATCAGCATGCGGCCGAGGCCGTACCAGCCGATGTAGAGGAGAAATACCTGCCCGTCATACCTGCGCTTTTTGGATATGAAGTGGAGCAGGATGAAGCCGACGAGATTCCAGAGCGATTCATAGAGGAACGTTGGATGCACGTAGTACGTGACCCCGTCGAGCGTGAGGCCCATCCTCCAGGGCACGGTGGTATCTATGTAATTGCCGAAGCTGTCCGTTGCCACGCCGTAGGCCTCGCGGTTGATAAAGTTGCCCCATCTGCCCACGCACTGCCCTATCAGCACGCCGAGCGCGCTCAGATCGAGCACGGCCGGAACGGAATACTTCTTCTTCCTTGCGTAAATAACGAGCCCAAGCACGCCGAAAATGATTCCGCCGTATATCGCCAGACCGCCCTTCCAGATATAGAGGATGGACGCCGGGTTCTGAAAATAGGGGTTCACTCCGGCCTCGTTGCGGTAAAACACGCAGTAATAGAGCCTCGCTCCGATTATCCCGGGAATAAGGGCCGCGAGGAGAAAGTCTATCGCGCTCTCGCGCTTAAAGCCGAAGCGCTTGGCGGCCTTCATCATATAGATGAGCGCCAGCAGCGCGCCGATGGCGATTATAAGGCCGTACCAGTAATACGTTCTGTTGAAAAGCGTAAAATCCGCACTCGGATTGAGCCTGAATTTTTCGCCGAACATTGGAAACGAAATAACCGCTCTGCTCATATCCATAACATCAAGCTTCCTTTCTTACACGTTTTCTATAACGGAAAGGGCAGCCGCCTCCGGCCTCAGCCTTTCCGCGATGAAGCCGGCCAGCTCGTCTTCGGAGATGCCCATGAGGGTTTCCGTATCCTCGAAGGGATCGTAACCTCCGAACGCGCCGACGGCTCTTTCAACGCAGATATCGTCCAGCGAATCAAGCCGCCGGAGAAGAGCGCCGGCCATGCTCTTTTTGACCCGCCCTATATACTCCGGCTCGAAGCCGCCGCGCGCCGCCTTCTCCGCCTCGGCAAAAATCTCGTCGCGCACCTTTTCGGGCTGCTCGCTCTCCCCGGCGAAAATAAGCATCGCCGCGCCGGGGATATTGTCCGTCTCACCCGTAAAGCTCTTGTTTATAAGACCTTTTTCATAAAGCCTCGAATAGAGCGGAGAGGAGGCCCCGGCCAGGGCCCTGTAAGCAATGTCCGCCATAAAGCTCTGCCTTCTTCTCTCTCTGCCGTCAGCGCATGCAGGAAGCTTCACTCCGAGCATGAAAAGCGGCGAAGCGACCTCCATCTTCTCCCTGCGGTATCCGCTTGCGGCGCCCGAGCTTTCCTTTTCGCCGTAGTCTCTTTTTATATCGCCGGCCCCGGGCTCGCGCGGCAGTATCCTCTCGGCCGCCTCGGCTATCCTCTCAGGGTCTATATCACCGGCGGCGCACAGGACCATATTCGCCGGAACGTAGAAGGTATGATGGCAGTCGTAAAGAGTTTCGGCAGTTATCTGCGCTATGCTCCCGACGCTTCCGGCTATGGGCGTTCTCGCGGGGTTGTGCTTGTAAAGGCAGTTTATGAGATTGACGTAGTTCCTGTGCGAGGGGTTATCCTCTATCATCATGATCTCCTGCCCTATTATGCCCTGCTCCTTGGCGACGCTCTCTGGCGTGAAATACGGGGTGGAGACGAAGCGGAGCAGCGTTTCAAGGTTCTCGCAGAACCCTTCCGTGCTCTCGAAAAAGTATACCGTCTCCCCGTAGCCCGTAAACGCGTTCGGCTCCGCTCCGTTCGCCGCGAGGACAGAAAGCGCGTTCTCGCCCTCGGGCATATCGAACATCTTATGCTCGAGAAAATGCGCTATGCCCGCGGGCGTATCCAGCCACTGCTCTCCCCTCATGAAGCGCACGTCGGACCCGCCGTATTTCACCGCGAAGCAGGCGAAGGACTTTGAAAAGCCGGGCTTCGGGACCGCGTATACGCGCAGCGAATTGGACAGCGCCGCGGAATATACTTTTTCTCCTATTGCCTTATACTCCCTGACGAGCATTTTCATCCTCCTTTTCCGTTTCGGGACCTCTGAGGAAATACACCGTGTCCAGCCGTACTCCGGCCGCTATCTTCACTATTTCCTCCGCGCTTACCTCTTTTACGAGCGCGGCGAGCTCCTCCGGAGAGCAAATCATGCCGCGCATCACCTGCGAAAGATAAAAGCCCTCCAGCTCAAGCGAGCTGTCGCTCACGGAGAGAAGCGCCGTGATCACGGCCCGCTTCGCCGCCTCGAGCTCCTGCGGAGTTATCTCTCCCGCGGCGCAAAGCTCAAGCTGGCGGAGTATCTCCTCCCGCGCGGGAGCATAGTTCGCGGGGTCCACTCCGGATACCGCCGTCATAACGCCCTTAAGAGAATCCAGCTGAGAGCTGGCGAAATAGCAGAGTGAGAGCTTTTCGCGCACGTTTTCAAAGAGCTTTGAGGTCACCGCTCCGCCGTATACGGAATTGAACGCCATAAGCGCCGGGTAGCTTGGGTTCTTCATGGCATCGCCCACTCTGAAGCCGAGCACCAGGTTCCCCTGGGCCACGTCCATAGTCTCGGTATAAAAGCGCGGCTCCCCTTTGGGCGCAAGTATTATCTCCGCCGCGGGAAGCTGCGCCGCCTGCGCCCCCGGAAGGGCGCGGAAGGCCTCCGTAACCGCGCTTTCCACGCGGCTGAAGTCCGCCGCGCCGCAGTAGAATATCTCGACGGGCGACTCCGAGAGGACCCTGCGGTAATACCGCGTCAGCTTGCCGACCGTGACGCTCTGAGCCTCCGGGAGAGTTCCGAGGGCGCTCACGCCGTATCTTTCTCCGGCGCACATAAGCTCCGCCGCCCGAAACGCCGAATACTGGATCTTGTTGTTTTTGAGGGCCCTTATCCTGTCGGCAAGGTTCTTTTTTTCGCTCTCCACATACGCGGAGCTCAGCCTGCCGCCGGAGGTGGCCGGCGAGAGCAGAAGCTCGCTGAGAAGGGCGGTGATCCCCTCAAGAGTCTTTTCTCCGCCGGGGATATACGCATCGTCCGCAAAGCTTGCCGTGAAGCCAATGCACTGCGTCTCTCCCTTTTTTCTGACGGAAGGCTCTATCCTCGCGCCGTAAAGCTCATCGAGCGCAGCGGATATGCTCTCCATATCCGGCAGTCTCGCCGTTCCCCTGCGTAAAACGCTCGGGAGCATCGCTCCCATGGCGGCGCTCTGCTTCTTCAGCTCTGTGAGCAGGGTGACGCTCATGCATCCGGCCTTCAGCTTATCTGTTTTAACGCACGTGAGCATAACGCCCGGCATTATTTCTTTTCTGTCGCGCTCGGTCATACCCATGCATCCTTTCGTCTGTTCTTGCCGCTATTATACTACACTCTCCCTTTTCCCGTAAACTCAATTTCTCGCCTATTTGTAAAATTATTGTTTCTTCAGACTGATATTTTCAAAAAGTGCCTTCCGAGAAGAGAGCCGAGCTTTATTTCCCCGCAGGGCACTCCGTCAAGCTCGAGGAGAGCGCGGCCGGCGCGGACGACCTCTATCTCAAGCTTGAAGGCGTCCGTGCTTATCACCGCGGAAAATCCGGGCCAGCTCTCCGGAAGTCTCGGGCTCACCTCCAGCGCGCCCTTTTTCACCGAAAGGCCCAGAAGCTCGCGGCAGACCGTATGGTAATACCAGCCGGCCGAGCCAGTATACCAGCTCCAGCCGCCCATGCCCCCGGCCCCGGCCGCCGTGTACACGTCCGCGGCCAGAACGAAGGGCTCGGCGGCGTATCGTTCCGCGGGATGGTTTTCCGGCAGCATGGCGCGAAGCATGCTCCAGCCCTCTTCCTCCAGCGAATTTCTCAGGCAGGCCGCCGCCAACCATATAACGCCGTGGGTATACTGCCCTCCGTTCTCGCGTACGCCCGGGATATAGCCGCGCACATAGCCCGGCCTTTCGCTTCCGGAGTCGAACGGCGGAGAGAAAAGGCGGACGAGGCCCTCTTCTTCGTCAAAGAGCTCTCTTACCGCGCTTTCGAGCGCGGTTTTTATCTTCGCCTCGTCACTTATACCCGCGAAATCGGCGAAGCTCTGCGCCACGGCGTCTATCCGGCACTCCGCACAGCTCTTCGAGCCGAGGGGGCTGCCGTTATCGTAATAGGCGCGGATGAAATGCTCTCCGTCCCAGGCAGCCTCCGCCGCCCGGGAAAGATACTCCGCCCGGGAAAGATACTCCGCCTCCCTCTCGCCGTCTTCCATGACGCGGCAGAGCTCCGCCAGCCTTTTCAAAACTCCGGCGGCGAACATGGAGAGCCACACGCTCTCTCCCCCGCCGTTTTTCCCCACCTCGCTGAAGCCGTCGTTCCAGTCGCCGGAGCCTATTAGCGCAAGGCCGTGCCTTCCGACTCCGCGGCGGATAAAGGTGTCCGCCGCGCGAGCCGCATGCAGATAAACGCTCTCCGCTATCCCCGCCTTTTCCGGCGCTTCATACCGCTCACGCTCGTTTTCCTCCAGCTCCGGAGAACCGATATATTCCTCCTGCTCCCTCAGCAGCGCCCCGTCTCCCGTAACGCTCCAGTATACCCAGAGGGCATAAGGCAGCCAGAGAAGATCGTCGGAGCAGCGCGTGCGCACTCCCCGCTCAGCCTCTCCCGTAAGATTGGGGTGCCACCAGTGCTGGACGTCTCCCTGAATAAACTGATGTCTGCAGGCCTGTTTTATATACCGCGCAAGCGTCTGCGGCCGCTGCGCGGCAAGAGCGCAGGCGTCCTGGAGCTGGTCGCGAAAGCCGTAGGCCCCGCCGCACTGATATACCGAGCTTCTCGCCAGCAGGCGCGAGGCCTCGAGCTGATACAGCGCCCAGCCGTTAATATACGAATCGAGCGCGCGCTCCGGAGTTTTTATCCTCAGCACTCCCGTCCTCTTCCGCCAGTATTCCTTCGTTCTTTCAAGCTCCGCGATAGCCCGCTCTGGATTCTTCAGCGCCTCGAGCTCATCTTCCGCGCCGCAGCCGCAGACGATCACGAGAGTACCCGCGCTTTTGAAGGAGAGCTTTATATTTTCCCCGTCGTACCTGCCGCAGATCATCGGAGTCCGGTTTTCGAACGCCGCGCTCGCGCGCAGGGAAAACACCGTCCCCTCAAATTCCGGCGCGGCCTGCGGCGCGGCATAAAGCGCGCCGCCCTTTTCGAAGACCTCGGTAAACGCCGAGCCGGCGGGCCAATCCTGCGGGAAAAGGCTCCCCTCCCACTCGACCTCCGGCTCAAGGCCCTCAGCCTCGATCACGAGCACGCGCGCCGGAGTATCCGGCGGGACGAAGGCGAAAGTTTTTACCCTCACGCCGTTTATCCTCTTTTCCCATGCGGCGCAGCCGGGCTCGAAGCTCACGGCGTACTCCGCCCCGTCGTTATCCGCGAAGAGAGAATATCTCCTTCCCTCCGCGGCGAAGGTAAGCCTTTCTCCGCCGTGAATCCCGAAGGGGCGGTTGGTCCACGGGGTAATTTTGTTTTCCCTGGAATTTACATACCACATATGCCCGAGGCCCGTGTCGGCCGCGATATAGCCGAAGCTTTCGTTCGCCAGCGGCAGGCTCCAGACCTTCGGCGGCAGGCGGTTCCTGCCGGAAAAAACAAAGGCTCCGCCCTCCGCCGCGGCGGTAAAGCACGCCGGCTTTTCCGGCTCTTCGGGCCTCTTTCTCCCGTCGGGAAGCGGGGGCCTTTCTGCAGCGCAGGCGCCGGCCTCGATTGCTCCCGCGCACTTCCACTCGTCCTCCGGCAGATGCGCTCCGCCGCGCTCGCCTTCATCCGCTCTCACGGAGCGCATGAGCTCCCTCACCGCCGCGCGCAGCGGCCTGCGGTAACCAGGTGGCTCGCCCGTGAGAAAGACGAGATCGTACTCCAAGCCCCGGCGTTTGAGCCTTTCGTGCCTGTCAAGCGCCCTTTCAGCCTCCGCGACGCCGTTTTCGCCGTTTACCCTGCACAGGACTACCGGCAGGTCTCCCGATATGCCGCAGCTCCAGAGGCCGCGCCCCTGCTCGGAGGGTATCTCTCCCCCCGCAGGCCGGAAAAACAGTACATCTCCCGCCGTCTCCATATCCTCGCGTGAAAGGCCGCTCTGCCCGCGCTCCCCGCTTTTTCCCTCGCTCAGGAGCCTGCCGCAGGCGGCGAGGGCGTCCTGCTCATAAAAGGCGCAGGCAAGAGCGAAGCTGACCGTCCTCTCCTCTCCGGGGGCGAGAGCAAAGGCCGCTTCGGCCGTGACGAAAACGTCCGCCCCGCCGTTTTCGCTCTGCGGTATCTCCTTTTGCATGCAAAACGCGCGGAGCCCTCCTCTCGCGGGGAAAACGCTCCTGCTCAGGCAGCAGCGCAGCGGCGTATCGCAGCCGAAGGCGAGGAAAGCCTCCTCCTCGCCCGCTTTCCCCGCGCGCCGCTTTATGAGCGCCGCGCCGCCGGCCATCCTCGCCTCGAGCCTCAACTTCGCGAAGGCCGGGTGCGCCCGGAATTCCTCCGCCCGCGCGAGGACCGGCTCAAAGGCGCAGCGGAGCTTCATTTCCGCCTCGGCCGCGCCGGTATTTTTTATCCGCACCTCTCTTATCTCCCCCGCCTCGCGCCGGGAGACGAAAACCGAAACCTCGCTCTCGACGCCGTTATCGTGCCTTCCTCTCACGGCGCAGCCCTCGCCCGAGAGCTCAGCCGACCAGGAAGTCTCCGAAAGGGCAAGGCAGGGCAGGAGCGGAAGGGTCTTATCGCCGCAGACGAGATAAAAGGCCATGCCCGCGCGCAGGGGATTCCCGCGCGGCTCGAAATCCGTTACCAGAAGCCCGTTCCAGACGGAGCGGGCCGCGCCCGATTCCGCCGCCGCGACGCTGTAGGCCCCGTTGGAAAGCACAGTACACAGCGGCCGCGAAACGTTTCCCGCCGCAAATACGCTTTGCTCAGGCACACCCCCGGCGCGCGCCGGCTTTTCCGGCACCTCGCGCCGCCTCTTCTCTATTGCCGCCCGCCCCGCCGGAGCCTTTTCCTTAAGAAGCTCGGCATAGGCCGAGAGCTCCGGGTCCTGCATGAAAAACCTTTTCACGGCGCCGGAGCACAGGACGTTGCACACCGAAACGAGGCTCATGCCGAGATGGTGGGCCATATAGGTCCGCACAGGCTCGCACTCCGCGCTGCCGAGCCTCTCCGCGGTAAAATCGAGCGCGTCGTAATAGCCGAAGCGGCCGCGCATGGAGTAGCCGTCGAACCTGCGGAGATTTTTTACCGCGGCAGGCGCGTCCGTTTCAAGCGCGAGATAGGAGGCGTAGGGTGCGAGGACCGAATCTCTGTCCATGCCCCTTTTGAGCGCCAGAGGCTGGACCCCGTGCGCCTTGTAGCTGTAGTTCATGGCTCCGTCAAAGGCGAAAAACGCGCTCTCGGACTCTCCCCAGGGGCGGCCCCTTTTCGCCGTGCTTTTCTGGACGAAGACGCAGAATTTCAGGCTTTCCCATATGAGGGAATCTCTGTATACGGGCATGAGCAGGGCCGGCATAAGGTATTCGAACATCGTCCCCGTCCAGGAGATCATCCCGCGCCTTCCTTTGTATTCCGTCAGCGCGCGGCCGAGCCTTCTCCAGTGGCGGCGCTCGGCCTCCCCCTTTGAAACGGCGATATACGACGCAAGCCTCGCCTCGCTCGCCATCAGGTCGTACCACCCCTCGGTGGGCTGCTGCTCCGGCAGGCTGACGCCCGTATAAAAAAGCCTTTTCTTTTTGTCGTAAAGATACGAAAAATCCATATCGCGGTAGAGCTTTTCGGCCCGGGCGGCGAGCTTTTCATCCTCCGGGACGTATTTTTTCAGCGCGGCCGCGGCCGCGGCGAGGGCCCCGGCAAGGTTTCCGCTGTCGACCGTGGAGATATATTCCGGTGAAAGCGGGCGGAGAGTGCGGGTATCGTACCAGTTGCTAATATGCCCGTGCCACTTGGGCAGGCGCTCGAGGGTGCAGATGATGTTTTCGATAACTCCCGCCGCCTCATGCGCCGGGCATATGCCGAGCTCGCAGGCGCTCACCGCCGAGAGCATGGCAAGGCCGATGTTCGTGGGCGAGGTGCGGTGCGCCACGCCCGCCGCCGGCTGCTCCTGGCGGTTGTCCGGAGGGAGATAGTTGTCCTCCGCGGTGATATAGGTTTTGAAATAGGCCCACATATCCGCTGCGCTCTCAAGGAGAAAGGTTTTGTCCTTCTGCGGCATATCTCTGCCCCCGCCCGTCCGCTTTCGGCTCAGGTCCCAGGCGAAAAGCGGCGCCAGCGCCCACACCGCTCCGAGGGCCGAGCCGAGCGGATAAGGCGAAAAGACGAGCATCATAATGCCGAGCGCGGCCGACGCCGCCATGCTCCTGTACAGCCCCGCGGGGCCGGCAGCCGCGTTTTTATCGGCCTGCGCCGCTGTTACCCACTCGAGCATGGCGCGGCGGGATACGAGCAGCCTGTAAAGCGCGGTGACGGCGGCGCTCAGAAGCACGAGGGCCGTATGCCCGAGGAGGATGAATCCGGCCAGCAGCCTCGTAAGCTCGCCGGAAAAGCCCTCAGCGAGCGAGGAGAAACTTTTCCCGCGCTGGGCGCGGCGCACCGCCCGCTCCGCCATGCAGAGCAGGAGATCCGCCGAAAAGCAGGCGGCCGCCGCGGCCGCGGCGGCAAGGTATTTCGCCGAAAACGCCGCCGCTGCAACGGCCAGCGCCGTAATTACCGGCGAGAGAGAGCGGGCGAGATTATCGAATATCTTAAGCCTCGAAACGCCGTTGAGAGGGTTTTTTCCGCGGCTGCCGTCCTCCCGCCGGACCCTCGGTAAAAGCCAGGGAATGGTCTGCCAGTCGCCGCGCGTCCATCGGTGAAGGCGGCTGTAATACCCCGCGGTCTTCGCCGGGAACCCGTCGAGAAGCTCCACGTCGCTTATATATGCCGCTCTCAGGTACTCCCCCTCGAGAAGGTCGTGAGACAAAACGGCGTTTTCGGGGAAGGTGCCGTCAAGGCAGGCAAGATAGGCGTCCACGTCCAGTATGCCCTTGCCGCAGAAGCTGCCCTGCGCGAAAAGGTCCTGGTAAACCTCGCCCGCCAGGCAGCCGTAGGGGTCTCCGCCGCCCTGCCCGGCGAAAAGCGCAGACATATACGAGGCCCCGGCGGCTTCGAGCTCCGGCGCCGTCCTCGGCTGGAGGATGCCGTACCCGTATACTACCCTTCCGCCGCGGACCGCAGCCCTGTTCAGCGGGTGGAGCATGGCTCCCGTGAGCTCTCTCGCCGCGCCGGCGCACAGGCGGGTATCGCCGTCGAGCACGATGAGATACCTTACGCCCTCAAGCTCCTCTGCCCTTCCCGCGAGCACCGCCGTATCCGAGCGCTTCCCGCGCAGAAAGCGCGCGAGCTCGAGGACGGCCCCGCGCTTTCGCTCCCAGCCCATGTACACGCCGTCTTTTTTATTAAATCTCCTTTTTCTGGAAAGAAGAAAAAAGCCCCCGCCGTATTTTCCGTTGAGCCGCTCTATCTCGCAAGCGGCTCCGGCAAGGTTTTCTTCGTCCCCCTCGAGGCGCTCGCTTCCCGCCTCCGCGAGGTCGGCGAGCACGGCGAATTTGAGCTCTCTGCCGCTGTCCCTGTTCGTGAGCATATATCCCTCGAGCTTTTCGGCGGCCTCGCGGGCGCTCTCCGGCGAGGTTATGAGCGCCGACACGGCGCACAGCGTGCGCGCGCGCAGCGGTATGCCATCCTTGAGCTCCAGCCTCGGTATAAAGGCCGGCCTGACGAGACGCGCAGAGAAAAAGTCCGCTCCGGCCTTCGCGGCGGTCCACGCGGGGAAAAAGAGCGCGAGCGCCGCGGCGCTTTTCATGGCGGCAGCCGCCAGCGCCGTTATGAGCGCGGCGAGAAAAATAAGCGACGGGGCGTAAAGCGCCGCTAAGATACCGTGCCGTTTCTCCCCGAAAAGCGCAAATCCTATATGCTCGCCGCTCTTTTCAGCCGTTTCAAGAGCTTTTCGGGCGCACTCCGTCTCGCTCCGGCCGCTTTTTTCCGCCTTCTTCTCCACCTGCCTGCGGTAAAACGCCCGGCTCCGCTCGTCCATGAGCGGGTATTCGCCGGAGGGGTCCAGGCTGAGAATCTTCTCCACCGCGCTCGCCCCTTCGAGCAGTTCGGAGGCGTCAAACCCGGAGATGAGCCGCAGGGAGGTGAATATGCTGCGCATAAGCCGCTCAAGGCGCTCGGCTCCGGCCTTTTCCACCGGTGCGAGAGCGCCCTCCGCCGCTTTGAGCGCGAGCTCCTGCGCCCGGCGCGAGGCCTTTTCCAGCGTGAAAACGAGCTGCGCCGTCACCGCGGGAACGAAAGCGGAAAGCTCCCTCTCCGAAAGGGCCCTGCTCCGCTGCGCTCCGGCAAGAAACAGCTCCGCCCGCTCCTCCGTGAATTCGCAGTCTGACGCTTCTGTGTATATCCCCGCCAGAGCCAGCACGGCGGGAAGCCCCCTTTCCGCACGCGGCAGCCTCCGCGCGGCGCTGAGCTCCGCCGCGGCACGGGCGTATTCGCTGCCGGCGGAGTAAAGGTTATCCGCCAGCCACTGCGCCGCCGGCAGCTTATCCGTGCCGCCGAGAAGAGCTATCCGCTTCTCGCTGTCTTTTATCCTTCTCCAAGCCTTTCCCATGAGCGCAGCCGCTCTTCTTCCGGAGCATTTCCCGAATACGGTTATCCCCTCCGCCGCCTTTTCGGCATACCCGGCAAGACTTTCCTTTTCGATATAAACATCCATACGGCCCCGTTCCTTTCAAAGACAGTTCTCCGTATATTTTCCCCGCCGGCGCCCAATAATATTCCCCCGGCTGTAAAGCTCCCGTTCTTTACGCAGGGCGGCGGGAAAAACCTTTCAAAAAGCTATTGACAACGGGATTTTTATAGGTTAGAATGTCTGCCGTAAAGTTTTTCGGCTTTACAGCGGAGGTGCACGATGAAAGACCGGGGCCTTGAGCTTGCGCTCCTCTTTGATTTTTTCGGCGAGCTTCTTACCGAGAGGCAGAGGGAGTACTTTGAGCTCTATCACAATCAGGATCTTTCCCTTTCGGAGATCGCCGAGAACGAGGGCATCAGCCGCCAGGGCGTGCGCGATATAATCGTGCGCGCGGAGGGCATCCTTACCGAAACGGAAAAAAAGACCGGCGTCGTGGAAAAATACCTTCGCGATCAGGCCGATATCGCGGCCATAGACAAGCTTCTCGAGGAAATGATAAGCCTCATGGAGCAAGGCGAAAGCGGCGGCCGCCTTCTTGAGCTCGCCACCGCCGCCCGCGGAAGACTGCAGTCCCTCAGGGGCTGATGGAGGGTACTCCCTTGGCATTTGAAAATCTTTCCGAAAAACTCACAGCGGCCTTCAAGCGCCTGCGCAGCAAGGGCCGCCTTACATCGGCTGACATTAAAGAAGCCATGCGTGAGGTCCGCCTCGCCCTTCTGGAGGCCGATGTAAGCTATAAAGTAGTAAAAGACTTCGTGGCGAAAGTGAGCGAGCGCGCGCAGGGCGCGGAGGTGCTTGAAAGCCTCACTCCGGCGCAGATGGTCATAAAAATAGTAAACGAAGAGCTCACCGCCCTCATGGGAAGCGAGAACTCCAAGATCGCCATTTCCTCCAAGCCGCCCACGGTGGTAATGCTCGTGGGCCTTCAGGGCGCCGGCAAGACGACGAACGGCGCCAAGCTCGCCGCGCTTTTGAGAAAGCAGGGCGGCAAGCGGCCGCTTCTCGCGGCGTGCGATATATACCGCCCCGCCGCGATAGACCAGCTTGAGACCGTAGGCGCGAAGCTCGATATCCCCGTTTTCCAGCTTGGCAAAACAGACCCCGTGCAGATCGCCAAAGCGGCCGTTGAGCACGCCAAAAAGCACGGCAACGATATGGTGTTTCTCGATACGGCCGGCCGCCTGCATATAGACGAAACTCTTATGGACGAGCTCCGCTCCATCAAGGCCGCCGTAGAGCCGGACGAGATACTCCTCGTGGTCGATGCGATGACCGGCCAGGACGCCGTAAACGCCGCGGCCGCCTTCGACGAGGCCCTCGGTATAGACGGTATAATGCTCACGAAGCTCGACGGCGACGCCAGAGGCGGCGCAGCCCTCTCCGTGCGCGCGGTCACCGGAAAGCCCATAAAGTTCGTAGGCACCGGCGAAAAGCTCGACGCGATAGAGCCCTTCCATCCCGACAGGATGGCCTCGCGCATCCTCGGCATGGGCGACGTGCTGACGCTCATAGAAAAGGCCGAGCAGAGCTTTGACGAAAAAAAGGCTCTCGAGCTGCAGGAAAAGCTCAGGAGCAACCGCTTCACCCTGAACGATTATTACGACCAGCTCACGCAGCTCAAGTCCATGGGCTCCCTTTCCGATATAGCCGGCATGCTGCCAGGAGTTGACAAAAAAGCGCTCGAGGGCGCGAATATAGACGAGAGCATGCTCGGCCGCACCGAGGCCATAATCCTCTCAATGACGAAGGCTGAGCGGGAGAACCCATCCATCCTCAATTCCAGCCGCAAAAAGCGCATAGCCGCCGGCAGCGGCACGCGGGTAGTGGATATAAACAGGCTCCTGAAGCAGTATGAAGCGACCCGCAGCATGGCAAAGCAGTTTACCGGCAGCAAGCTGCCGAAGGCCTTCCGCGGAAAGGGCGGAAAAGGTCTTTTCGGCTTCTGAGAAGGTTAAATATCGGGCAGACGATACGATATTTTCCGATATATAGAAAAAATAGAAATTTCATTCTGGAGGTGAAACCACAATGGTCAAAATCAGACTGCGCAGAATGGGCGCGAAGAAGGCCCCCTTCTACAGAATAGTCGTTGCCGATTCCCGTTTCCCCCGCGACGGCAGATTTATAGAAGAAATCGGCACCTACAATCCCCTCACCGATCCCTCTGAGATCAAGGTCGACGCGGAGCGCGCCCTTGCATGGATAAAGACCGGCGCTCAGCCCACCGATACCGTCAAGACCCTGTTAAAAAGAGCCGGCGTACTGTAAATCGGAGAAACTGACTGATGAAAGAACTTTTGACTTACATTGCCCGCAGTCTCGTTTCAGAGCCTGATACCGTCTCTGTGGAAGAAATAGAAACCGAAGACGGCACCGTTCTCGAGCTCCGGGTAGCCCCCGGCGACATGGGAAAGGTCATAGGCCGCCAGGGCAAGATAGCAAGAGAGATCCGCACGCTCATCAAGTCCGTAGCTCAGCGCAGCGGCAAAAAGGTCAGCGTAGAGATCCTCAACTGAACCAAACAGAGAAACGTACAGCGCGGGTATCCGCGCTGTACGTTTAACGGGAGAAAAGCATGAAAAAGCAATTTCTCGAGGCCGGCAGGATTGTTAATACCCACGGCATTCGCGGCGAAGTGCGAATACAGCCCTGGGCCGATTCTCCGGAATTTCTTACCGCCTTTAAAAAGCTTTATATAGACGGCGAAGCGTATAAACTGGCGTCGTGCCGCGTCCATAAGGATTGCGTCATAGCGAAATTCGATGGGCTCGACGATATAAACGAGGCCATGCGCCTGAAAAACAAGATCGTTTTCATCAACCGCGACGACGCGAGGCTTCCGGAGGGGCATCACTTCATAAGCGATACCTACGGCATCTCCGTTTACGATGAAAGCGGCTCCCTGCTCGGCACCGTCCGCGACGTTATGACTCTGCCCGCAAACGACGTTTACGTTGTCAGCGGAGAGCGCGAGATACTCATCCCCGCCGTGCCGGAGTTCGTAAAGGAGCTCGACCTTGAAAACGAGCGCATGACTGTAAAACTTATCGAGGGGATGTGATCGTATGCGCCGGATCGATATAATGACCCTCTTCCCCGATACCGTCGGAGACGTTCTCTGCGAGAGCATAATAGGCCGCGCGCAGGAGCGCGGCATAGTGCGCATAGAGTGCCACCAGATACGCGATTATACCGAAAACAAGCAGAAGCAGGTGGACGATTATCCCTACGGCGGCGGCATGGGCATGGTTATGCAGGCGCAGCCGCTCTACAGCTGCTGGGAGCATATCTGCAGCGAGGCGGGCGAGCGCGTTCACACCATTTATATGTCCCCGCAGGGCAAACGCTTCAACCAGGCGGAGGCCAGAAGGCTCGTTGAGTACGACAGGCTCATTCTCGTCTGCGGGCATTACGAGGGAGTGGACGAGCGCTTCATCGAGGAATGCGTGGACGAGGAGATATCGCTCGGCGATTTCGTGCTCACCGGCGGTGAGATACCCGCAATGGCCGTGGCGGACGCCGTATGCCGCCTTGTGCCCGGGGTCCTCTCGGACGAGGCGTGCTTCACCGAGGAAAGCCACTGGAGCGGTCTGCTGGAGTACCCGCAGTATTCAAGGCCGGAGGAATGGCGCGGAAGGCACGTGCCGGAAATACTGCTCTCCGGCCACCACGCGAACATTGCAAAGTGGCGCAGGAAGGAGGCCCTGCGGCGCACGTACCTGCGCCGGCCGGATATGCTCCGCACCGCCGAGCTCGACAAGAAGGACCGCAAGATGCTCGCCGATATAGAGCTTGAATGCGAGGAAGCGGATGAAAAGTCCGCTGCGGAGAATAACGAAGAATAAAAAAAGACCGCTTTTTTCAAGCGGTCTTTTCCGTTATAAAAGCCTTTCCAGAAGCTCCTGCGGGGAATCCACCGTCTCGCCGAGCCTTTCGAGCACGGCTCTGTCTCTGAAGCCCCAGGAAACGAGGATGCAGCCGAGGCCGGAGTTTTCGGCCGTCTGCGCGTCCACCTCGGAGTCGCCTATATATACGGCCTCCCCTTCAGCGCAGCCGAGCCTTTCGAGCACGGCCCTTACCATGGCGCCGTCCGGCTTGCGGGGAAGCCCTGCGCCCGTGCCGATGACGCAATCCACCAAATCCCCGAAATGCAGCCTGACAAGGTCGTTTGCCGCGCCGTTATCCTTATTGGAGGCTACGGCTATCCTGCAGCCGCTCTCCCTGAGCCTTTCGAGCATATCCGTTACTCCGGGGTACGGCGCGGTCTTCACGGCGCAGTTTTCGGCGTAATGCCTTCTGAATTCCGCGACATGCCTATCCCCGACCGTTCCGGCGGGAGCCGACCTTTCGAGAGTTTTTGCCAGGCCGTTTCCCACTATGGCGCGCACTTCTTCTCTCGTGCGGCGCGGCCAGCCGTATTTTTCCATCATATAATTCACGCTGTCGGTAAGATCGTCGAGCGTATCGAGAAGCGTTCCGTCAAGATCGAACACCGCCGCTTTGTACTTTGCCAACTGTTTCTCCTCCCCTGCATTGACGTGCCGTTCATTATAGCATGTCTCCCGCTTCCGGGCAAGCCTCCCTTTTGATTGACAAATACGGCCCGCTTTGCTATTATGAGAAAAGCAATATCCAAGAAATCTATCAGGAGGATGTACTATGTTTTGCACTAATTGCGGCGCGCAGATAGCAGACGGTTCCAAGTTCTGCACCAACTGCGGCGCACAGTTCGGCGCACCCGCTCCCGCGGCTCCCGCTGCCGCAGCCGGCGGCGCTGTTGCCGTCGCCACGAAGAAAAAGACCAAGCTTCTCCCCATAATCATCATAGCGGCCATCGTCGTCATCGCTGCCATCGTCCTTATCATAGTCCTCGGCGGAGGCGGCAAGGGCGGATACGAAAAGGTCATCGACTCTTACTTCACCGCCTTTGAAAAGGGCGACGAAAAGGCCGTTGTCAAGCTCATATATCCGACGATGATAGAAACCTACAAGCTCTATATGGGTGATGATGAAGAAGACCTCGTTGAAATATTCGACCCGTATTATGACATTTACAAAAGCAAAGTAAAGAGCTATGAGATCAAGGATACCGAGGAAGTCGACAAAAAAGAGCTCAAGGAAATGCAGGACGACCTGAAGGATGCTGCAGCTGCTGCGGCGCTGATGGGCCAGAAGATAAAAGTAAAGAACCTTCAGGCTGCTGTTACTGTAGAAGTCGAAGCCAATATCAAGGGCGAGGGCGATTGCGATTTTGAGTTCGGTCTTGTAAAGACCGGCGGCAAGTGGTATATCGCCTCTATCGAAGACTAAGCTGATATCACCCTGCGAAAATGAGGCATAGTGTGCTTTCACACTATGCCTCTGATAACAAAGCGCAAAGCGCCTTCATTCTCTTGGAGGTCCAAAATGGCTGCAAACAAGAAGAACAAAAAGAAAGCCTATAATCCCGCGGCGGCAAAGAAGAAGAAAAACGATATGCTCTATTTCTGGATAGGCGTAGGCATAATAGTCGTGCTTGCGGCAGTGGTGCTCGTTCTGCGGCAGTCGGCAAAGAAGGCCGAATACGAGGCCACCCACGGGCGCACTACTGACGTCGCCATACTTGAGGCGTATTTCGCCGCCATACAGAATGGCAAGGATAAGGACGTGGAGATCCTCTACCGCGCGGAGACCGCCGGCTGGTTTGATCTTGCAAAGCAGAACGACGAAAACGAGCGTTTCACTGAGTTCGATACCTTCCTCGCCTATTATGACAGGCTTTATGAATACTACGGCATGCCCGTAGTTTCATGGGAGATCGTCTCCTCCACGGACGAGTCGCCGGAGGACTTTTCCACCTATTCCTCAGTAATGGGCATAACCATCGAGGCCGTGCGCGATTTCATCATCAACGCGACGTTCGATACCGGCTCCGGGGAAGTCTCCGTGCCGGTCAAGATCTCAGTTTTGCGCACGGATGGCCGCTGGTATATAAAGAACGTGCTTTCCCCCGATGAATGAATCATCATTTAAAGCCCCGTCTTTCCTTATGAAAGACGGGGCTTTTCTTTTTTATATCCTCTTGAACCAGGTCCTCGGCAGCATCAAAATCAGCATGGGGTATATCTCGAGCCTTCCGAAAAGCATATCCAGGCAAAGCACTATCTTTGAGAGCGGCGAAAACATAGCATAGTTTCCCGTCGGCCCTACGAGCCCGAGCCCCGGGCCTATATTGTTGAAGGTCGCCATAACGGCTGTAAGAGTAGTGCTCCCGTCAAGATTGTCGAAAGAAACTATCAGACACGATACGGCCGCAATAAGCACGTATATTATGAAATAGCCGCATACCGCTCTTACCGCGTCCTGACTTACGGCCTTGCCGTCTATTCTCACTACTTTTACCGTGTGCGGATGCACGAGCCTGCGTATCTCTGTCGCCGCGGCCTTTACAAGGATCACTATCCTCGATACCTTTATGCCTCCTCCGGTAGAGCCTGCGCATGCGCCGATAACCATAAGCAGCACGAGGATTACCCTTGAAAACTCCGGCCAGTAATTGAAGTCAACGGTACCGTAGCCCGTGGTCGTCATTATAGAGCTTGCGGAGAATGCTGCGTGATGAAGCGCGTCGCTCACGCGCGGATAAAGCGAATAAGTGTTTACCGTTATGAGCAGTATCGCCGAAAGCATTATAACGACATACCATCTGATCTCGGTGTTTTTATATACAAGATCGAACTTCCTTCTGAGTATGAAGAAATAAATTGAGAAGTTCAGGCCGAAAAGCGCCATGAATACCGTTGTCACCGTCTGCGCATAGCGGCTGTACGCACCCATGGACGCGGCCTTTATCGAAAAGCCGCCGGTACCGGCCGTTCCGAAAGCGTTGCATACCGAATCGAAAAGAGGCATTCCGCCGGCCATATAAAAGCCTATTTCAAGTATTGTAAGCGCAATATAAATGCCGTAAAGGATTTTTGAGGAATCCACCATCCTCGGCACCATTTTCGATACCGACGGGCCGGGGCTCTCCGCACGCAGAAGATGGATACCCTGCCCGCCTTCCATGTGCATTATCGTAAGCATGAAGACAAGAATGCCCATGCCGCCGATCCAGTGCGAAAAGCTGCGCCAGAAAAGCATGCATCTGCTCAGCTCTTCAACGTTATTGAGTATGCTCGAGCCTGTTGTTGTAAAACCGGAGACCATCTCAAATACGGCGTCAAGATAAGACGGTATCTCTCCCGAGAGCGTAAACGGCACAGCGCCGACGAGAGACATGATTATCCAGCTGAGAGCAACTGTAAGCAGGCCATCCTTGGCGTATATGTTTTTGTTTTTGGGCTTTGCCAGGAGCATGAGCGCCGCGCCTACAGCCGCCGTGCCGGCAATGGTATAGACAAAATAGATGCAGCTTTTCTCCGCAAATACAAGCCCCGCCGCCAGCGGCAGCAGCATGAATGCAGCCTCGATAAGCAGGAGCATGGCCAGAATGTAGAGGATCATCCTTTTATTCATTTCCGGTCCCTCCAGTTATTCAAGAATGTCCTGCAAATCCTTCAGCCCGGTTACGGACGTCACCACTACTACTGTATCTCCCGGCTCTATGGTATCCTGCCCGCTGGGGATTATAATCCTTCCCTCGCGGTTTATGCAGCCTATAAGCAGATTCTCTTTTACCCTCATCTTCTGGAACGGTATGCCGCACACCGCCGAGCCCTCTGCGGCCCGGAATTCCAGCGCCTCGGCCTTTCCTCCCACGAGCTTGTAAAGCGTCTCTACCTTGGAGCCCACGGAATTCTGCATTGAGCGCACATAGCTGCATATGAGATTTGAAGTGCTGACGCGCGGATTGAACGTGCTGCCTATATCCATGCTCTCGGTTATATTCTGGAAAGAGTTGCGGTCCACCTTCGCAAGCACCTTTACCTTCGGCCACATCCTGCGCACATAGTGCGAGATGAGGATATTCTCCTCATCCTTTCCCGTAAGCGCGGCAAAGGCGTCCGCCTGCTCTATTCCGGACTCGAGCAGGAAGGCCTCGTCCGTCCCGTCGCCGTTGAATATGGTCGCATCCGGCAAAAGCGAGGAGAGCTCCTCGCAGCGGGCGTAATCTTTCTCGATTATCTTGACGTCCATACCGGCGTCGAGCAGCTGCCTTGCCAGATAATACGATATCCTGCCGCCTCCGGAAATGATAACGTCTCTTATCCTTCCGGCGGAGATATGCAGCTGCCTGAAGAATGCCTGCGCCTGGCGCGGCGGGGCGATAAAGGATATTCTGTCTCCCGCCTCGAGTCTGAATGTGCCGGAGGGGATGAAAACGTCGTTCTCCCCTCTTTCCACGGCGCATACCAGAACTCTTGTCTTTACTATGCCCGGCATCTCAACAAGGGCCTTCCCGACCAGCGGCGACTCCGGCGGCAGCTGAAATTTAAGCAGCTCTACTCTTCCGTCGGCAAATGTATCCGTCTTTATCGCCGAAGGTATCCTCAAAGTTCTCGCCATCTCGGTAGCGCAGTACAGCTCCGGATTTACCGAAAGGCTCAAGCCGAGGTCATTCGATATCATGGAGAGCTCTTTATCGTATTCCGGATTGCGCACGCGGGCAATGGTATGCTGAGCCCCCGCCTTCTTGGCTATAAGGCAGCAGAGCAGATTCAGCTCGTCCGACATCGTGGCGGCTATAAGGATATCCGCCGAGTCGGCCCCGGCTTCCAGCTGCGTTTCATAAACCGCTCCGTTCCCCTCTATGCAAAGAATATCAAGCTCCTGCGCGGTGCGCTGGAGCGGCGCGGGATTGCTGTCTATTACGGTTATCTCGTGTCCTTCTCTGGAAAGCTGTTCAGCAAGAGTGCTGCCTATCTTTCCGTCGCCGACGATAACAATTTTCATAAGGCCTTCTCCAAAACCATTGTATTTGATACTGATTTATTATGATATCACCTGTTGAAATAAAAAGCAATCCCGCAGGCGCTATTGCCGCTTCTCGGCTTTTGTGCTACAATTCATTCGATTGGAGGGATACCGTTGCCAAAGCCCGAACTTCTCGCCCCGGCGGGCGATCTTGAGTGCCTGAAGGCTGCCGTATACTTCGGCGCGGACGCCGTATATCTCGGCGGTCCCATGCTGCAGCTGCGCGCGGATAAGGCAGGCTTCAGCATGGAACAGCTTGCCGAGGCCGTTTCATATGCTCACGGCGCCGGTAAAAAAATATACGTCGCAGTAAACTCCCTTGTAAAAAACGGCGAGCTTTCCCTTCTGCCCGACTATGCGCGCGAGCTCAAGGATATCGGCGCGGACGCCGTTATCGTCTCCGATATAGGCGCCGTATGCGTCATAAAAAAAGCAGCGCCAAAGCTCGATGTGCATATCAGCACCCAGGCCAGCTGCATAAACTACGCCGCAGCGAACCACTATTACGAAATGGGAGCCTCCCGCGTGGTGCTCGGCCGCGAGATGTCCCTCGAGGAGATAGCTGAACTGCGCGCGAAAACTCCTTCCTCCCTGGAGCTTGAATGCTTCATACACGGCGCCATGTGCATGGCCTATTCCGGCCGCTGCTTCCTGTCCGCCTATATGAACGGCCGCAGCGGCAACCGCGGAGACTGCTCCCAGCCCTGCCGCTACCGCTATGCGCTGAGTCTTACGGACGAGCCCGGCGAATACTATCCCGTTTATGAGAACGATTCCGGCAGCATGATCCTTTCCTCACGCGATCTGAACACCATGCCCTTTGTGGAAAAAATCGCGGAGGCTGGAGTTACTTCCCTAAAAATAGAAGGCCGTATGAAATCGGCCTATTACGTATCCACCGTTGTAAACGCCTACCGCCGCCGGCTTGACGGCACAGCTCCGCTTGAGCTCTGCATGGCCGAGCTCAACTGCGCCAGCCACCGCGACTATACCACGGGCTTTTACTTCGGGCAGGCGCTTTCTTCTCCCTCCGCCGGCGCGGGATACATACAGGACTGCGTTTTCACAGCCATAGTCCGCGGCCGGGAAAACGGCAGATATATCATCGAGCAGAGGAACAACTTCCGCTCCGGAGATACTCTTGAAATCCTTTCGCCGAACTCAATGGGGCTGAGCTTTACCGTCGCTGATATGCGCAATTCAGAGGGCGAGAGCGTGGACTATGCTCCGCATCCGCAGCAGGTACTGAGCATCCCCTGCCCGTACGAGCTTTCTCCCAACGATATACTCCGCCGCAGATGCTGACTTTCTTCAAAGAACAGAACCGCCCGGACCCTTCGGTCCGGGCGGTTCTGTTCTAAATTCCGAGAAACTCTTTTAATCTCTGCTCATGAGATGCGCTGTGTATAAGCCTGCCGACCAGTCTTTTTCTCAAAAATAAAACTGCCCGGCAGCGCCGGAGCGCCATCCTGTAAAGCGGCTTTTCGGCTATCTGCTCATCCGACCAGTATATTATCTCGCGGTTCGTGCCCATAGCCTCCATCGCTTCCTGCAAGAGCCCGGCGAATGCCGCCCTGGTCTCCGGAAAGCGGTAGAGATACGTGGCCGAATCCTCCCCGGTAAAAAGCTCCAGCGCACATACGCCCTCTCCGAAGGCGGCCTGCCAGTACTGCTCCGGCTGAGCCGTTCTGAAAAGGCCTTTTCCCGAAAAAGGCTCCTGCAGAGAAACTTTTTCAAGCGCCGCAGCCCGCTCTTTTTTCACGCGATCGGCCGCCTGCTGCGCACGCTCCGCGAAGGGCACGGTATCGTAGCCCATTCGGCCAACGGTATATTCCGCACCCGAAAAGAGGGATATTGTCAAAACGTACCCGTCAAGCCTTATCTCCCTGGCAAAGCAAAGCGGTATCCTCACGGCGCCGCATGTCTGCGGGAGTATGCATACCGAATCTTCAAACAGCGCTATTTTAGCCCTGCCGCTCTCGCGGGAGGTTTTGTATTCGCCTTCGGAAAGCATCGTCAGCTTTTCTTCCACAAAAAGCGCTTCAAGGCTCCGCTTTCCGAAAAGCTCCGTCAGCTCCTCCCAAAAGCCGTCGTAAGAAAAGCCGAGCATGGAAATCTCTATTCTCTCTCCCGAGAGCATGTCAACATACACCTTGTGGCTTATCGGCCGCAGCGCCTCCACATCGGCGAAGTCCAGAAAGCGCTCTCCGAGGCGGATTCCTTCTTTCTCCAAAGATATTTCAACATCCCGCCCGAGCGCGTATCCGCTGTATTTCATCAGAGCTTTGTCCCGCAGTTGCCGCAGAATTTCATCCCGGGCTCGTTCTCAAAGCCGCAGCTCGGGCATTTCCCGCTCTTTTCCATCGTGCTGCCGCATTCTCCGCAGAACTTCATCCCCAGCGCCACCTGCGCGCCGCAGTTCGGACAGCGATTCGTCCCGAGCGGGGCGCCGCAGTAATTGCAGAATTTGCCGGCTCCTGCCGGCTTGCCGCACTGCGGGCAGACGGTAGTCCTCGTTTCTATTTTCCCCTGCCAGACGGTCGCTGTCTCAGCCGCCTCATCTATATTCCTGCGCATCGCTTTGCTGCGCGCCTGGGCTACATAGCTTGCCTCGCGCGGCGCGCATTCTATACACAGGCCCTCTTCTTCGTTCCAGCAGTCCGGGCACACCCACTTGTTGCAGGAGGGACACTTCACAAACTCAGGGCGCACCTCCGCCTGGGCTTCGTCAAAGGCCTGCTCGTGTTCCTTTCTCCACTCGGGAGACTGACCGGAGAAACGGTCGCCTACCAGATTGCTGCCGCGCTCCACCGCCCAGCCGAGACTGCTTGCTTTTCCTCCGATAAAGCTGCCCAGTGTAGAGGCCATGCGGCCTACACGCTCTGATTTCTGGCGCTGGCCGTAAGTGCTGGAACGCTTAAAGGTACTTTTAAAGCCGTTTCCGCAGCAGTCGCAGAAAAACTCGAACTGAAAACCGGCTTCCGTGGAATGATCGCTGTGATTCCTTGTAAACGAATGAAGCATAATATACTCCTCTCTTATTATCGTCTTTGCGTTTCGGAACACTTTAAATCATAGTTTATACCTACCCATTTATATATTATCATACTGGCATATCCCCTTTCAAGTGTTTTTGCTGTAATACGTGAAAGCTCTTGAAAAGAGCGGCGCAATCTGTCATACTATAAATAATAAAAATCATCTGTCCCGCCTCGCGCGCTCACTGCGTCGCTCTGGCGGCGCAGCTCTTAGAAATCTCAAAGGAGGCAGTAAAATGGAAAATCAGGATAAGTTAAGATTTCACAGTCCTAAGGGAATGGTGCGCTATGATATTCCTCCCGTTCCGGAAAGCGACGCCCGCTTTAAGCCCGGCGTAAAGACCGTAACCGAAGCAAAGCGCGAAACAAAGGTCCTCTGCGAAGCCGACGTTATCGTAGTCGGCGGCGGCCCCGGCGGCTTTGCCGCTGCCATCTCCGCGGCGAGAGAAGGCGCGCGCGTCGTTCTGCTTGAGCGTTACGGCCACCTCGGCGGCATGTGCACCGGAGGCCTTGTAAACATCATCCCGAACCTCAGCACCATCCGTGGGAAGCACTGGATAGGCGGCATTGTCCACGAATTCATACAGCGTCTTCTGGCTCAGGACGCCGCTTTCGCTCCCGAGCCTCCCGAATGGGGCAGCACCGAGCCCGAGGTCATAAAGTACTACAGAGACTCTAACTTCTTCCACTTTTTCATCCGCAAAAACGACGCCGGCGAGGACTCTCTCCTTTATACGGCGATAGTCGACCCCGAGATCGCGAAGAACGAAATGAACCGCATGGCCGGCGAAGAGGGCGTGAAGCTGCTTCTGCACTCCTGGGTAACCGACGTCATAATGGAAGGCAGCTCCCTCAAGGGCGTTATCTTTGAAAGCAAGTCCGGCCGACAGGCTGTGCTCGGCAAGGTAGTGATAGACGGCACGGGCGACGGCGATCTTCTTCCTTTTTCCGGCGCGGCAAGCGAGGATTATATCGACCCCGGCATGCGCATAGCAAACCTCGCCTTCGGCTACTGGATAGGCGGCATAGACTTCCGCGCGTATGACCGCTTCGTAAGCGGCAAGCCCGCCGCATACGCGAGGCTGATGCATAAGCTCAGCGACGAGGGCCTCTATATGAGCTTCTTCCGCGGCATGCTGAAAAATCAGCAGGACGTCGCCTGGCTGCACCCGCATTTCAAAACGGAATGCCAGACCGACGTTGAGGAAATGACGCGCATGGACGTGGCCGCACGTGAAAAAGCCGTGCGCACCTGGGAGGTCCTGCGTGACAACGCCGAGGGCTTTGAGCACAGCTACATCCGCATAACCTGCCCGCAGCTTGGTACGACCGGCGGCCGCCGCCTGATAGGCGTGGCTTCCGTGCGCCAGGCAGACCTCAAGCGTACAGAGCCCTACGAGGATACCATAGCCGTCTTCCCGAATAACGACCGCGGGGCTGACTGCTATTCCAATCCCGAGATCTATATCCCCTACCGTTCCCTCGTCCCGAAGGACGTAAACGGCCTGCTCGTGGCCTGTCGCGCCTTCTCCTCAGACGACGACGCGAATTCCTGCTTCAACCTCGTGCCGCACTGCATGTGCTTCGGCCAGGCCGCCGGCGCCGCCGCCGCGATAGCCGTGGCGAAGGGCATAGAGGTGAGAGACGTCCCCTATCCCAAGCTAAGAGAAAAGCTCCTTAAGCAGGGCGTCATACTTCCCGAATGATAAAACGGAATACAGACAAAAAGAGAGCGCCGCATATGCGGCGCTCTCTTTATTAACTATCACTCGCGGCGCTTGATCCCTTCAGATCAGATAAGGGATCGGGTCTGTAAAAAAACTGTCGTCCACCTTTTCGGGCGCGCCGTATTTGCCTATCATTATAAACAGCGGGCGGTCGACACCGTCCTTCGTCGCTGTTCCGAAAGCGCGGCCTACGCTGGTAAGGCGCTCCCAGTTATCGAGAAAGCAGAGCGTATCGCTGCGGAAGCCGAAGGGCTCGCCGATGATCTTCTCAAGATTCTGCTCTGTCAGACTTACCAGATACATTCCTTCCTTGATGCGGATATAGTACGCCGGCTCGTCGCTGCTCGGCATCATGCTGTTCATTTCGCGCATCTGTTCCGCGCTTACCGGCTCGGTGCTGGAGCCGGAATTGACCCCCTCGAATACGATGCGGTACCAGTGCGGATCATGATAGACGTGGACTGTGGTCAGAGTCTGTCCGTAGGTCCAGCGAACGCTCGTGCCGGTAACGTCGTTCGTGAAGCCGTGGCGGCGCAGGTCCTTATGCTCCCTGCCCTCGAACTTTATATAACCAAAGCCGAAGTGGGTCTCAATCAGATACGGATACAGCGGATTCTCGCCTATCGGGCAGCGCAGGAAGGTAACCAGCTCGTTTTCCATATCGATTACCCAGGTGTGGTTTTCGCGAGGCTCCTTTCCCGCTATGTTATATGTAAGCAGGTAGGTGTCGTCGTCCGATTTCCGGCATTCATAAGTTTCCTGCTTTAGCTCCCCGTCTCCCTTGCTCCATTCCATCTCCGTTCTGCCCGTGAAGCGGAGCCGGTATATGCCGGCTTCCTCGCCGGTATCCACAACGAATAGGAATTCCTTGCCTTCCAGCTCGAAGCAGCGCGGCGGGCAGTACTGGCTAATCGATTTGCTCCCGGCTATAGGGCCATACTTTTCCATAAGGTCCATGGATGATCCTCCTCTTCAGAACAATGTATCTTTTATTACTTCCCGTATCTTTCCGCTAAAAACAGATAGCACGAAGACGTCCAGGCCGACCAGAACAGTCCCCTTTCGCCGTATGCCGTAAGGCTTCTGTCCTCTTTACCGGACAGCGCGTTGTAAATGTGGAAAAAGCCGTGCTCGCGCAGGGCCGCGCAGTGCTTTGCCGCAACAGCCTCCGCAAGATCTCTGCGGCCGCAGGCCTCCAGGGCGAGGCAGATGAAAAACTGCGCCGGAGTTATCACGCTGCCGGACGAAAAACCGCCGCGGAAGGTCTCTGCGTCCATGGGCTCGCTCGTAAGTCCTACCCCGGAATCAAAGCCTCCGGATCTGAAAATGCGCTTTATTGATTTCTCGATTATCTCCTCCGGAAGGCGCTTCCCGAGCAGGAGCGTCATATAAAACGAAATATTGTCGTTTCTCGAACGCTGCTTGTTTTCGATGCAGACGGAACGCCACTGCTCCCCGTCCCAGAAAGTTTCAACTATTCTCTTTATAAGGCTGCGGGAGCGCTCCATATAATCCTTCTGCGTCTGCTCCGGCATGCCGGCTTCAGCGCCGAAGCGCGCTATAGCCTCAAGCTGAAGCGCTATCAGAGCGTTCAGATCGGGGCTCGCCTGCGGGACTCCTATACGGTACTGCGGAGCGTCCTCCCAACCGGTCTCCAGAGCCCTGTCATATTCGCACAAGCCGTCGCGGTCGCTGTCTCTGAATTTGAAATAGTACTCCGTCGCGAAGATCATCCGGTCCAGCAGCCATTTCTTCTCCTCGAGCGTCGGCGCGGCTTTATCGATGACTCCTTCGTCCATCAGCCAAAGCAGAGCCATTCCCTGCACGGGCGGCTTCATGGCCGGCCTGCTGTGCGAGTTTTTATACGGCACGGCGTCCGCGAGCCGTCCGTGCGCGTCCATAAAATCATAGCAGGAACACAGAAGCTCCCAGGCAAGGCGCGGATCGCGGCGAAGGCACATCGCCTGCATGGGCATCTGCCATGAAAAGGCCTGCTCGAAAATGCAGTGTATCATTTTCACCATTGGGCGTTTGTAGTCGTTTTCGTCGTCCGGGCCGACCATCATGTTCCATGTCTGCCACAGCGCCTGAAGACGCATTGGCTCATATGCCGCAGGCAGCTCCGGCATGACTTCCCCGCAGAAGCTGTCAAAATCTTCGCGTACTCTCTCCACGCACTGCTCATAGCTTGGATACTCCGAGATCGGGCGCGGTTCCGGGTCGCCGGGCCCGTCGTCAAACGCGACGCAGACCGTTCCGTTTTCATCGGGCAGTATCTCTATAAAAGTCGGCGCGAGCCGCATAGTACCGGCCAGGGGCGTTATAAGAAGATTTGAAAGATCAAATTCGATTACTCTCCGCTCCGGTCCCTCGGAGCACGGCACGGATAGCGGCCCGAAAAACTGCGGCGCCGGCGGCGTGATGCGGAGCGTCAGCCCATCCTCGCCGCGAACCATAAGCATCTTCTTTTCGCCGATGCAGGCGCGGAAGCCTCCCCTGTTGGTCTGGAGGATCACTTCGTACGGCGTCGTACCTATTTCCGCGGGCAGGACCTGCGCGCCGCGCACGGCCTGCAGCAGCACCTGGCGGTAGTGATTTTGGGCCGTCATATTCGTCATTGCGTATGCAAGAGTGCGGCAGTTGCATATCCAGAGGTTGCTTTTGCCACGGATATCCTCTCCGTTGTTGTCATTCGCCAGCGCGATATATGATCCGCGCCTTGAAAAAGGAGTGTCTAACAGACTTACGAAGCGTTCCATGCTGTTTCCTCCCTTGGGCAAGCGTTCTCTCATTTTCCCGAGCCGCTTTTTGATTCATTATACCACCGGCATACGTTCTTCTCAACAGAAACGAACAAAAGATTATACATATTTTAGAAACAGGCCTAAGCTGAGAACAAAAAAACGAGCGGTCATAACTCGAATCAGTTATGACCGCTCAATATGGTCGGAGTGTCGGGATTTGAACCCGAGGCCTCTTGGTCCCGAACCAAGCGCGATACCAAGCTTCGCCACACCCCGAACGGCTGACAGTTTGATATTATAGTTTTATACGGCTCAAATGTCAACCCTTAAATTCGCTGTTATTCAAAAATCGGAGTGTTTGACATCGGGATGATGTTTATATAAGTCGTCCCGCGTCCGAAAACAAGCTCGGAGCCGTCCTCAAGAGTATAGGTGAACTGCGAGGTATACCCGCTCTTGTGCCAGGTTATCGGCACGTACTTCCCGCCGCAGGCGAAATAGCCCTTGCCCTCTCCCACGAGGGTCACGGCCCTTCTGCCCACGTTATCCAGCACACGATGGTCCGCATGGAGCACGAGCACGTTCGTTACGCTCACCTGCTCGCCGTTGTTTCCGTCAACATACGGCGCGTCATACTCGCTGATGAGGTACTTCCCGGTCGCTTCGTCATAATCGAACACGCCCGTTTTATATGTGGAATAAGGAACGGTTATCTTTTTCGCGCTCTCTCCGCCTTCGGGCGTACCGTCGTCCGCGAAGGTCATTATATACTCGTAGCCCTCGTTGTGGTCAAAGCGCAGGTCGCGGGTAAAAACATATTCCTTTATGAGATCGCTGCTTGTGAAGAGGCAGTGCTCCATGGCTCTGGTCTTCATTCTTTCCGGGTCTCTGTAAAAGAGAGCTCCGTAGTTGCCGCGCACGCCGTCTATATTCGTTATTCCGCGGCTGCGGATGTCGGAATAAGCCTGCTCGCTGCCGCCGGCATGGATAAGGATGGCGTCATGCCCCTGGGCTATATCGAGATAATACGGCCTCGTGCTGCGCACCGAGCCTATGTAGCCCACTTCGGTTATATCCTGGAAAACGGCCACCATGCGCGTTATGCCGCCCTCGGCCAGCACTTCGTAGATTATATCCGCATCGGAGATGCAGTGCTGCGGGATGGCCTCCTTGAGGTTGTTGAGCATTACGGCAAACGGCCTCTTGCCGGAGATATCTTCATCTACAGGAAGACCCGTGAGCGGATTGCGCGGGCCGGTATACTCAGGCTCAGGCTCCGGCTCCGGCTCCGGTTCAGGCTCCTGTTCGGGCTCGGGAGTCTTCTCCGATTCGCTCTGCGGCTGAGGCTCCGGCGTCTGCGGCTGCGCGGGCTGCGGCGCCGTCTGCTCGTTTACTGCCGGCGGGGCCGGGGCATCATCCACTCTCTTCCACTTTTCTTTGCCTCCGCACGCGCATAGCGAGAGAAGCATGCATATTGCAAGCAAGATCAAAACGAACTTTTTCATGACTGCCTCCAAGGTTTAAAAGCTTTTATTATTTTATCTTTTTCGCCCCGGAGTGTCAAGGCGTGCGCCTGCTCCTTTATCCTCTCTTCTGCATTTTGCAACGATAACGACTTATGTTCCGAAACCGGTCCACGGGCAGCTGATCAGAAAGCCCACTTGCCGCGGCGGAAGACGGGCACTGTCTTTCCGTCGCGGGTAACGGCGTCGATGTCCAGTCCCTCATAGCCGATCATGAAATCGACATGCTCCATGGAATCGTTGATGCCGAGTGCGCGGCACTCCTCCAGCGTCTTGTTCTCGAAGTCCTTTATAGTGTCGGCAAAACCCATTCCAAGCGCCAGGTGGCAGGCGGCGTTCTCGTCAAAGAGAGTTTCGTAAAACAGCAGACCCGCCTCGGATATCGGCGAATCTACGGGTACCAGAGCGCACTCTCCCAGATAGGCAGAGCCCTCGTCCATCGCGATGATCTGCTCAAGAAGGGCCTGATTTTTCTCTGCCTTGACTTCTGCTGCCTTGCCGTTTTCAAAGCGGACGCAGAAATTTTCGATGAGCTGCCCCTGATATGACAGGGGTTTGGTGGCATAAACAATGCCCTCGGCCTTGCCGCGCATCGGGGATATGTAGCATTCCTCGGTGGGAATGTTGGGGTTGAAAGATATACCGCTCCGGGTGTGGTCCCGCCCGCCCTTGAATTCGGCCTCGGGGATCATGCCCACGGTGAGGTCGGTGCCGTTGTCTCCCTTGTAGTGAAGCTCGGCAATGCCCAGCTCATTAAGGTAGGCACAGCGGTCGTGCAGATCCCTGTTGTGTTCTTCCCAGGCTTCTATAGGGTCCTCAGTCACGCGGGACGTAAAGAGGATAGCCTCCCACAGCTTTTCAATGGCCTTTCCGCGGGGCAGCTCCGGGAAGAGCTTTTTTGCCCACGCCGCGCCGGGTACGGCTGCGATGCACCACTGATATTTGTTCTCCATCTCGTCCCAGTAGGGCTTAACTATCGGCCAGCTCTTCTGGTCGGCCTTCGCGATCTTCTTCTGATTGATACCCTTGAGCCCGTCCGGGTCCTCGGATACCAGGTATATCCTGCAGGGCAAAGTATCCACATAATGCTGGAGGCGGGCCTTTTCCCACTCCTCTACCTTCGCCATCGTGGTGACGGTCTGGTGGCGGACGTGCAGCTTTTCAAGCGGCTGGTAGCTGAACTCCACCTTTACCTTCCTGGCCCCGGCCTTGTAGCACTCGTCCACAAGCAGTTCAACAAACTTCGGCTGGTCTATATCGCAGCCGATGATTACGTTCTGCCCCTTCTGGATATTTGCTCCCACCCGCGCGATCAGGCGGGCGTATTTGCGAAGAACTGTCTGTTTCATATTGGTTTCTCCTTTTATGTCTATTTGTTTTTCCGTTAGATTTTCAGTACGGCGACTATCTCGTCTCCGTCCATTTCGCCGTTTTCCTCAAAACCCATAGAGTGATAGAGCTTTGCGGCGGCTTCATTTTCCGGCTCGTATGAGAGATAGCAGTATTCAGCTTCTCCGCAGGGCCAGGTCCTTATATAATCCAGAGCGAGCTTTACGGCTTCTCTCCCGAAGCCCCTGCGCTGATATCTTTTGTCTATCATCAGGCGCCATATGCTGTAGTTGTTAAAAGAGACCTTCGGCGGCTCGCCGTCCTCATAGGCGTCATAGAGCGTACCCTCATTAAAGCCGATCATGACAAAGCCTACCGGCCTTTTGCCGTTGTAAACGCCAAAGGGAAACGCGCGTGCGCCTGAGTTGAGCACGCCGTACGCTTCAGTTATGCTGCCGATGTTGCTTGCTACAAAGTTTCGCTGTGCCCTGGCAACCTTCAGATCGACGATATCCCAGACATTCCTGTAATCTATCTTTTCAAGATGCAGCATTATTTAAATCTCCGTATTATTTTCTGCTTACTTATACAATTTCGGATATGCCTTTTTATCAAGCGTCTTCAGAACGATCACCGCCGCGGCGGAGGCAAGCGTCACCGCGAGGATAAGCACCCACGTCCATGTTGAGCCAGCACGGTCGTAGAGACGGCCGACGGAAAGGTCAATGCCTCCCGCTACCGCCGTGTACACTACGCTCATGAGTCCGTTTATCCGCCCGCGGTGGCTCGCCGGTATGCGTGTCGAGACGTACGGCCCCTCAGACAGCACGGAAAATATCTCTCCCCAGGTAAAAACGAGCATGGCGAGGTAGTATCCGGGAATGAATCCGAGCAGAAGCAGAAAAACCATATAGCCCGCAAAGGTGAGCACCCTGCCCGCGAGCATCTTTCCGGTATCGCGCATTCCGGCAAAGAGCCTCGTGATTATCGGCGTAAAGATGACGACCGTTATGCAGTTCAGGCTCGAGACCGTTCCGTAAATCACCGCGCCCGCGTCGCCGTGGACGGCCCCCATATCGAGAGGCATGATAAAGTTGTACTGCCTGTAGGCGGCTGTAAAAAGGGCCCCGCAGATCAGGTAGAGTATAAGCATCGGGTTCTCTTTGAGTATCGCAGTAACGCTCGCGCCGTCCTTTTTCTCCTGATACTCCGCCTCCTCGCCGGTATCCTCTACGGGGGTTATGTCCTTTATACGTACGCTGATTAGGATAGTCGATATGGCGATGGAAACGCCGCTTATGAGGAAGCTCAGCCACAGGTAGTCCTTGAACAAAAGCCCCGCTATGGTCGGCGAAAGGACGAGGCCGAGATTGCCGCCGAGGTAATCAAGCGAGTAGGCGCGCTCCCTGTCCTTCGTCGTAGACAGGTCGGCGAAAAGAGCGTCATACGCTGGGTATTCCGCGCTCTGCAGGATGCCCGCGAACACGAAGAGGATTATCGTTCCTATTCCGAGCGGGATAGCCGCGCTGATGAAATAGCAGATTATGCTCATCATATCGCAGCCAACGATTATCCATTTTTTGTTTACCTTGTCGGCGAGCCTGCCGCCTATTATGTTGGCCGGCAGCATTATAATGCTTGAGGCAACAAAAAAATACGATATTTCCGCAGCCGAAAAGCCGAGCTTCCGGCTGAGTATCATTGTCATTACGGGCCATATCATGCTTCCGAGATTCGTTACCAGCTTGCCGAATGCAAGGATGTATATCTCGCGCCGCAGCCCGCGGTATTGATTGAACAGTGTCATTTTTTCCCTCTGTATTTTCTTTTGTATAAATACGTTTTTTGACCTCTTATACGTCTTAACAGGCATAATAAGACCGTGACGGCAAGCCACGGTTCAGCAAAAGGGCATAAAAATACCGCGGCAAAACGCCACGGTCCGACAAGCATATAGTCATCCTTAAAGGATCAGAACCCACGAACCGAGGTCATCATACAATATTCAGTTATGCTTTCAAGTTTTCTGCTGCGCATTGGTGATAACCTCCTTTCTTTTTGTATTCAACACGGATATATATACCAGACTGAAGGACAAAAGTCAACACTCAGTTTTCCGTTTGAGCATACAAACGTTAAAATATGGCTGAAAGCAAGCGGTATTTGTTCGCTTTACTTTGGCCGGTTGAGATGCTATACTGTTTAAAAAGCAAGCGGAGGACCTTGATGGAACAAATAACAGACTATATTAACTCCCTTTTCGCCGCTGTGCCGCACTCCTCAAAGGCTAAGGCATACCGCGCGGAAATGCTCAAAAAAGCCGAGCACCGCTATTCCGTCCTCTCAGACGCCAAATGGCCTCCCGAAAAAATACGTGATACCGTGATCTCGGAGCTTGAGAGCGCGGAAGAAATAGAGAAAAAAATGCCGAAGACCGGCGAAGTGACGAACGCTCTCGCCGTCATCTTCTTTCTCATCTTCTTCGTTTCCTGCTTTGTAGACTACTATATTTCAAGATCGCCCTATACTCTCGAGGCGCTTTTTGCTGACTCTCTGCAGCTGTTTCGCTTTACCTTTCTGCGCCCGCTGCGCTTTGCCTTCGGCGCCTATATAATCCTTTACGCGGTAATCCGCTATTCCGGCTTTCTGCCGCGGCTGCGCATAAAGAGCACCGCTGTTCGCATAGCTCTGCTCGTTTTTTCCGTTCTCGCTCTCTGCGCGTTTATCGCGCTCGGCTGCGTTTTCATGCTTTCCGGCGGTAAAACCGCCCTTGCCGCCGAGCTTCTGCCCCTGCTTCGCAACTGGTACGCCCTTTTGGCTATCCCCGGGATATGCCTCTTCCTCGGGGTGCACGCATAATAATCCCGCCAGTTCCGGCGGCTTAAAAACGGAGGAATGTCATTATGGCCGGATTCATACACGACGAGCTCGGCATAAAAATGCTGATACTCTTTATAATGCAGCGCCTGCCCGACGGCGTTGAGCTTGATACTCTCGCGGAAGCCACCCTCTGCGACGACGGAATAAACTATTTTGACTTTGCCGGCTGTCTTGCCGAGCTGTGCGAAACCGGACATCTGACGGAATTCGACGGCTCTTATACCATAACCGACAAGGGCCGCAAAAACGGCAGCGTAACCGAAAACAGCATTCCTTACTCCGTGCGCATAAAGGCCGAAAAAAACGCCAGGGCAGCTGCGGATGCGATGAAAGCCCGCGGCCTGGTAAAGACCTCGCATACCCCGCGGGAGGACGGCTGCTTCACCGTTTCCCTTTCGCTGAGCGACGGCATTTCAGAGATAATAAACCTCGATATCCTTGCCGGCACGGAGGAGCAGGCTGTGCTCATGGAAAAGCGCTTCCGCCGCCACGCGGAAAGGATATACAACGAGATATCGGATATCCTTCTCTATAACAGCAAGTAGTATTTTAAAAAAAGCCGGGACATCAGTCCCGGCTTTTCTTTTTACAGTATCGAGCCTATCCTCTCTACCGCCTCGGCCGTAGCCTCCGCGGTGCTGAAGGCCGTAAGGCGTATATAGCCCTCGCCGCTCGGGCCGAAGCCCGCGCCCGGAGTGGTAACGACTCCGGCTTTCTTAAGCAGCAGGTCGAAAAAGTCCCATGAGGGCATGCCGTTCGGGGAGGCCGCCCAGATATACGGCGCGTCCACGCCTCCGTATACCTTCAGTCCGGCCTTTGCAAGCCCTTCGCGTATAACTCTTGCGTTTTCAAGATAATACGCTATGGTCTCGCGTATCTCCTTCTTGCCCTGCTCGGTATATATCGCCTCGGCGCCGCGCTGGGTTATGTAAGATACGCCGTTGAACTTCGTGCTCTGCCGCCTCGCCCAGAGGGAATTGAGCTTCACGCCGCCGCGAACGAGCGCGTCCGGTATGACGGTATAAGCGCAGCGCGTGCCGGTAAAGCCGGCGGTCTTCGAAAAGCTTCTGAATTCTATCGCGCATTCCTCCGCTCCCGGCACCTCGAATATGCTGTGCGGCACGCCCGGGGTGCTTATAAAGGCCTCGTAGGCGGAATCGAAGAGGATGACGGAACCGTTTTCCCTTGCGTAATCCACCCATACCTGCAGCTGCTCTTTTGTCGCCGTGGTGCCGGTGGGGTTGTTGGGATAGCAGAGATAAATGATATCCGGCGTTTTTTCCGGCAGCGCGGGGATAAAGCCGTTCTCGGCAGTGCAGGGCATATAAACGAGCTTCGTCCAGCCGAGCTTTTCGTCGTAATCTCCCGCGCGGCCGGCCATGGCGTTGGTATCAACGTACACCGGATAAACCGGATCGCATACGGCGACGATGTTATCCACGGAGAAGATATCACCTATGTTCGCGCAGTCGCTCTTGGCGCCGTCGCTGAGGAAAATCTCGCTCTTGTCTATCTTTATCCCGCGCGCGGCATAGTCGTTTTCCGCTATTGCCTCGAGCAGGAAATCATAGCCGTAGTCCGGGCCGTAGCCGCGGAAGGTCTCCGCGCTGCCCATTTCGTCCACGGCCTTTTTCATTGCGGCCGTTACGGCGGGAGCGAGCGGGCGGGTTACGTCGCCTATGCCCATCTTGATGAGCTTCTTATCCGGGTTCTCCTCGCTGTATTTCGCTACGCGCTTGGCTATATCCGAGAAAAGATAGCTGCCCGGAAGCTTGATGAAGTTTTCGTTTATCCTTGTCATTTTGACATCTCTCCAAACTTAAAGACTTATTATGGAAATTATAACCTTTAGAAAGTGTAATGGCAATAGGCTGTTTCCTTAGCTGCTTACACCAGCACTACGTTTTCGTCTCCGAGCAGCTCTTTAAGCTCGGCGATCAGCGCCGGATGGATGACGCAGCTTGTGCCCAGGCGCTTTTTCGAGTCCTCAAAATAGATTATAAGCTTCTCTTCGCCCGGGAACATTATCATGATCTTTTTGATCTTCGCAAAGCGCGCGTCGCTTTCGGACGGCAGGCGAATATAGAGCTTACTCGTGCCATCAGGCTTTTTTGCCTCTTCCTTCTTCTCCGGCTCGCTTTTCACGGCGGCGCTGAGCGCTGCCGTTATGGGTAGCACCGTGTCGCACATGAGCTGAGGCTCTTTTTCATCGCGAACGGATATCCTGCCGTCGGCGATTATTATCTCGTTTTCGCGTATATAGGAACCGCTCTCGTTGAGCGTGCGCTCAAATACCAGCATCTCCATGCTTCCCGTCGCGTCCTCGACGGTAACGTAGGCCATAAGAGTATTGCTCTTTGTTGTCTTCGTTTTGTATTTTGTTATTACTCCGGCTATCCTCACCCTGTCGCCGTCTTTTATCGACGGGTTTTCCTCCTCGCCGGAGAAGGCGCTCATTATCTTTCCTATCTGGACAGCGCCTGTTTTCTTTATGATATCCCGGTGCTCGTCCATCGGGTGGCCGGTGAGATAGAGGCCGGTCGTTTCCTTTTCGTAGCGCATGAGCTCCGCGCGGCTGTATTCCGGGATATCGGGCAGGATTTCTTTTTTTGCGGTCTGCTCTTCTTCGCCGTCTCCGCCGCCGAAAAGATTAAGCTGTCCTTCCACGTTCCTGCGCTTTTCGGATACGACTCCGGATATAACGTCCTCGCAGACGCGGGCGAGCTGGCTGCGCTTTGCGCCGAGCGAATCGAAGGCGCCGCATTTAATAAGGCTCTCTACCGCCCGCTTGTTGAGCTCGCGGCCGGCCATCCTGGTGCAGAAATCAGTAAACGACCTGAATTTCCCGCCCTCTTTTCTCTCCTGCATGAGAGAGAGGATGAAGCCGCGGCCGATATTTTTCACAGCGACAAGACCGAAGCGTATGCCCTCGTCCACGACGGTGAAGTTATCGTCCGATTCGTTTACGTCCGGCGGGAGGAGCGGTATGCCGTTATCGCGGCATTCGGCTATGTATTCAGCGACCTTAACGCTGTCGTTGAGCACGGACGTAAGCAGTGCGGCAAGGTATTCGCGCGGATAATGGCACTTGAGATACGCCGTTCTATACGTTATGAAGGCGTAGGATACCGCGTGGGACTTATTGAAGGCGTAGTTGGCAAAGTCCAGAATCTCGTCGTATATGCTGCCGGCCACGTCCGCCGGAACGCCGTTTTTAACGGCTCCGCATATACCGCGCTCTGGATCGCCGTTTATAAAGCTTTCGCGCTCCTTTACTATCTCGCTCTGCTTTTTCTTCGACATCGCCCTGCGTATCATATCCGCCTGGCCGAGAGTGAAGCCGCCGAGGCGGCGGAATATCTCTATGACCTGCTCCTGGTAGACTATGCAGCCGTAGGTAACGTCGAGTATATCCTTCAAAAGCGGATGCTTGTATCTTATCTTCTCCGGATGGTGGCGGCATTCTATGAAGCGCGGAATGGAGTCCATCGGGCCCGGGCGGTAAAGCGCGATAATAGCCGTTATGTCCTCTATGCTGGCCGGCTTGAGCCCCGTGCACACGGCGGTTATGCCCGCGCTTTCAAGCTGGAATACGCCGGCTGTCTTCCCTTCCGTGAGCATGTTGAAGGTCGCGGCGTCGTCCAGCGGCGCGTCTGCCACGGAGAAACCCGGCTCTCTTCTCGCTATAATGTTTTCCGCGTCCCGAATCACGGTGAGGTTGCGCAGGCCGAGAAAGTCCATTTTCAGAAGGCCGAGCTCCTCGAGAGTCGTCATCTGGTACTGCGTCACGAGCGCCTCGTCGTTTTTGGACAGCGGCACGTATTCGTAAAGCGGCTCCTGCGTTATCACGACTCCCGCCGCGTGCGTGGAGGCGTGCCTCGGCATGCCCTCAAGCGCGAGCGAGGTATCTATCAGCTTTCTTATGCTGTCCTGCGTGTCGTACATTTCCCGCAGCTGCTTCGATACCTTAAGCGCCTCGGTAAGCTTCATATTCAGAGTTGCCGGAACCAGCTTCGCCACGGCGTCCGCCTCGGCATAGCTTATCCCCTGCACTCTGGCCACGTCCCTTATAACGGCTCGGGCAGCCATGGTGCCGAAGGTGACTATCTGCGCGACTTTGTCCTTGCCGTATTTTTCGGCGACATAGTCTATTACCTCCGATCGGCGGTTTATGCAGAAGTCCATGTCTATATCCGGCATGCTCACTCGCTCCGGATTAAGGAATCTTTCGAAATAAAGGCTGTACTTTATAGGGTCTACGTCCGTTATGCCGAGGCAGTAGGATACTATGCTGCCTGCGGCGGAGCCTCTGCCCGGCCCTACGGGTATGCCGCTGTTCTTTGCGAAGGACACAAAATCGCTCACGATGAGAAAATAGTCTACAAAGCCCATTTTCTCTATCATGCCGAGCTCAAACGCAAGCCTTTCGCGCAGCTCATCCGTACCCGCTCCGAAGCGTTTTTCAAAGCCCTGCCTGCATAGCTCCTCGAGCCTGTCGCGCGAGCTTACCCCCTCGGGGAGAGCGAATTTCGGCAGATGGTATTCGTGAAACACGAAATCGAACGAGCACATATCCGCTATCTTCTGCGTGTTGTCCGCGGCCTCCGGATGCTCCGGGAAAAGCGCGCGCATCTCTTCCTCGGATTTTACGTAGAATTCATCCGTTTCAAAGCGCATGCGCTCCGGCTCGTCTATCGTTTTGCCCGTCTGTATGCACAAAAGCACGTCCTGCGCGTAAGCGTCCTCGCGCGAGATATAGTGAGCGTCGTTAGTTACCACAAGCGGCAGGCCTGTTTCCCTGCTCAGGCGCAAAATGCCGTCCGCCGCCGTCTTCTGCTCGGCGATGCCGTGGTCCTGCAGCTCGAGATAATAATGATCCGGCCCGAAAAGCGCGGCCATTTCAAGCGCTTTTTTCTTCGCGTCGTCATACTGCCCGCGGACTATGAGCTTCGGTATCTCGCCGGCAAGGCAGGCCGAAAGGGCTATAAGGCCCTCGGAATGCCCCTGCAGGAGCTCCATGTCAATTCGCGGCTTTATGTAAAACCCGTCCCTGAAGGCGCAGCTTACGAGATAGCACAGGTTTTTGTAGCCCTGTTTGTTCTCGCACAGAAGCACGAGATGATGAATATCGCTGTCTATCCCGTGCTCCTTCTGGAAGCGGCTGCGCGGCGCCACGTATACCTCGCAGCCTATAATGGGCTTTATGCCGTTTTTAACGGCTTCTTTGTAAAACGCCACGGCCCCGTACATGACTCCGTGGTCAGTTATGGCGACGGCCGTCTGCCCGAGCGCTTTTACCTTCGGTATAAGCTTTTCTATGCGGCACGCGCCGTCGAGCAGGCTGTATTCCGTATGCACATGCAGGTGAGCAAAAGCCAAGGCAGACCCCTCCTTCTTACTGTTTGTTTTCCGCTGTTTCGACTATCTTGCGGAGCCGGTGGTTAAGGCACGATTTGGTCACCGGCGGCGAGGCGAGAAGAGCCAGCTCCGCCAGCGGCAGCTCCGGATTCGCTTCTCTGAGCTCCGCCGTCTCTCTGAGCTTCTGAGGCAGGGCCTGCAGGCGGCCGTCCTCCTTCAGCGTTTTTATAGCGTCGAGCTGCTTGAGCGCCGCGCCCACTGTCTTGCCCACGTTCGCCGTATCGCAGTTGACTCGTCTGTTCACGTCGTTGCGCAGGTCCTTCATCACCTTTGCCGACATTATCTCCATCGCGCAGACCGGGGCTCCGAGCTTTGTAAGAAAATCTTCTATCGTCTCGCTCTGCTTGAAATAGATTATCCTGTTGCCCCCGCGCTGCGACTCCTTCGGCGAAAAGCCCAGGTCCATAAGTATCGGAACCGTCTCCCTGCTCACATTGTAGTGAGCCGTGACGAGCTCAAGGTGATAAGGCTTTTCCGGGTCGGTCACGCTGCCTCCCGCGAGAAACGCTCCCCGCAGAAAAGCCACTGCGCAGTTATCGCATTCGAACGCGCCGAGGTTTATATGATGCGCGAGCAGGCGCTCGGCATCGCAGCCGTAGGCGTCGAATATTTTTTTGAGGCTTTCCGGCGACGATATCTCAAGCACCTTTTTACCTTCGCCGTCTCCTTCTGGAAGGCGGTCGAACGTTACGTTAAAAGCCTTTTTGAAAAGCTTTGGCAGCCTGACGGCAAACGCCCGGCTTCCCGTAACTATCCGGATGAGCGAAAAAGAAAAGGTATTGCAGTAAAGCAGCACGCCGTAAGCCTCGGCCAGCGCGCAGCATTCTTTTGTCATGGCGGCTTTTGAAAGCTCCGCCTTTACATCTGCCGCAAACGACACAAGTCCTCCCTGCCTTCCTTTCAGCCCTTTTCCATATCTCTGTGGCTGTCCTCCGCGTTGTATCCGGCCTCCTGCAGCTTTTCCGCAATTTTGCGGGCCACAGCCACACTGCGGTGCCTGCCTCCCGTACAGCCCACGGCTATGACGAGAGACCTCTTTCCTTCCTCAACATACAGCGGCATTAAAAACGTGAGCATATCTATGAGCTTGTCCATAAAAACGGTGCTCTTGGTAAAGGCGAAAACATATTCGTTCACCCGTTCGTCGAGCCCCGTGAGGTAACGCATGCCGCTTATATAATAAGGATTCGGCATAAACCGCACGTCAAATACCAGATCGGCGTCAGACGGTATGCCGTATTTGAATCCGAATGAAACCACGCTTATCTTTATCCCGTGCTCCTCATCAGCCGAGCCGAACAGCCTGTAGAGCTCTCTCTGCAGGCGGCTGGTATGCAGCGTCGAGGTATCGATAACGTAATCCGCCCTTTCTCTGAGCGGCTCAAGCAGCTTTCGTTCACGCGCTACGGCGTCCTTTAAAGTCATGCCCTCGGTAGCGAGGGGATGGCGACGGCGCGTCTCCTTATAGCGGTTTATCAGAACCTCGTCCTCCGCGTCCATAAAGAGCATTTCGCATTCGCAGCCTATCTCGTTCATATAGTCCAGCGCCTTGAAAAGCTCATCGAAGCTGTCCCCTCCGCGGATATCGGATACCAGCGCCACCCGCTCGTATCTCCCGCGCGTGGCAAGGCACAGCTCGGCGAATTTGGGCATCAGCGCCGCCGGCATATTATCCACGCAGTAAAAATCTATATCCTCCAGCACCGCAGCAGCGCGGCTCTTGCCCGCGCCGGACATGCCAGTAACGATCAAAAACTTCAATTCCAGTTATTCTCCTTCTCAGCAGCCCACGAATTTAACTTCCGGCTCGAGCGTTATGCCGGAAAAAGCGTACACTTTTTCAACAATTATATCCATCAGCCGCCTGACGTCCTCACAGGTGGCTCCGCCCATATTCACTACGAAGCCCGAATGCTTCGGCGATACCATCGCTCCGCCTACAGAAACTCCCTTCAGCCCCGCCTGCTCTATGAGCGCGGCGGCATAGCCGCCCACCGGCCGCTTGAAGGTGCTGCCGGCGCTTGGAAGATCCAGCGGCTGGGATGCTCTCCTTTTCTGCGCGAGAAGGTCCATTTTCTCCCGTATCTCGTTTTTATCTCCCTTCTCAAGCTGCAGCACGGAGAAAAGCACCACTCCATCGCCTCCGGAAAAGACGCTCTTTCTGTATCCGAAGCCGTGCTCCTCGTTTGATATGATCCTGCGCTCGAGATCCTTTGTCAGGTATTCCGTCTGAAGGACTATATCCTTCATTTCTCCGCCATAGGCTCCGGCATTCATAAAAACGGCTCCTCCGAGCGTTCCCGGTATGCCTGCGGCGAACTCCAAGCCCGCCAACGAGTGCTTTAGAGCAAAGGCCGCCGCTTTGGAAAGGAGCATCGAGCACGGTACTTTTATCTTCCCGTCGCCGAGGTATTCCGCCTCGCTCTCGCGGCAAGTCTTTATCGCCGCTATCTCGAGTCTTCCGTCTCCGGCGAGCAGGTTGCTGCCGTTTCCGAAAAGCAGGGTGTCATATCCCTGCGCAAGGCGCAGGGCTTCCGCCGTTTCATCGGCCGTGCGAGGGAATACCATTATCGCCGCCGGCCCTCCTATGCGGAAAGACGTGTGCCTGCTCATAGGCTCGTTCTCGGCATACTCTATACCATTTTTTTTAAGATCTTCAGCAAGCCTGGAAAAATCCATCTCAAACCTCCGAGAAAAAAAATCAGCTATCCTGTCTCAAAGCTTCACGGCCTTGTCCGCAAGGGCCGCCTCAAAATGCTTGTTTATCTGCTCGTTAAGCGCCTCCGCGGCGTTATAGCCCATTTTCTTCTGGCGGTTGTTCATTGCCGCGACCTCTAAGATTACGGCAAGGTTTCTGCCCGGCTTTACCGGTATCGTCAGCGCAGGACGCTCTATACCGAGAATCTGTGTGGTCTCGCTGGTAAGGCCGAGGCGGTCGTACGCCTTGCCCTCTTTCCAAAGCTCGAGGTTTATTACAAGGTCTATATACTGCGTAGGCTTAACGGCGCCGAGACCGAAAAGCCTGCGCACGTCCACCACTCCTATGCCGCGCAGCTCAACATAATACCTTATGAGCTCAGGCGCCGCGCCAACAAGGATGGAATCTCCAACTTTTTTTATTTCCACTGCGTCGTCCGCTATCAGGCGGTGGCCGCGCTTTACGAGCTCTATGGCCGTTTCGCTCTTGCCGACTCCGCTCTCTCCGAGCAGCAGCAGGCCCTCGCCGTATACCTCCACGAGCACTCCGTGGCGGGTAATGCGCGGTGCGAGGTGCGAATGGAGCAGGTTCATTATTGAGGCGATAAAATCCGATGTAGACACAGGGCTTTTGCAGATGGTGACATTGTATTTTTTCGCCATTTCAAGGAATTCAGGCAGAGGCTCCTCCTCATGGCATACTATCAGCGCCGGTACGCGCTGCGACATGAATTTTTCCGCTCTCCTGTTTCTTTCCTCCTGGTCAAACCCCTGGAGATACGTGCACTCTATTCTTCCTATAATCTGAATACGGTTATTGTCAAAATAATCGTAAAAGCCGGCGAGCTGAAGCCCCGGGCGGTTGATGTTGGCCGTGCTTACTTCGCGCGTATCATAATCCTCGGCCTTGTAAACGACCTCCAGCTTCATTTCCTCGGCAAGCACCTTCAGTTTAACGCTGTACTGATTATCCATAAAGCCCCTCCTCTTCCAGCATATTATCTGACACTTTATTTTATATAAATACTTTCCGCTTTGCAAGTAAAACGAGTCAAATTTCTGCATTTGACTGTGTCCCCTGCCCGTGATATCATGTAGAAAAACCTGAATACGTCCAGATACAGATTGGAAGGCTGCCATGACCATACAGCTTGGAAACAGAAGCGCCGGGACTGTGCGGATATACTTTGAAAAGGCGCAGGCTCCCGCCATAAAGGCCGTTCTTCCGCAGAAGGCGCAAACCGTCGAGGAAGCTCTGAAGGATTATTATGATTCCCTTCTCCCCGGAGCCTCGAGCTTCGGCAAGACCATTCTGGCCGACGGAGCATATATAGGCGATATCTGGTGCTACTGCATAGACCCCCATTCCGAACCGAACGCCATGCTCAGCTTCTGCATTTTCGATGAAAAGTATCGGTCACGGGGGATCATGACCGAAGCTGTATCTCTTTTTCTCTCAGAGGCATGCGCCCGGTACGGCCTGAAGACTGTCGGCGCGTTCACATTTTCCGATAACCCCGCCTCCTCAAGAGTGCTCAAAAAGAGCGGCTTTACTCTTGCTGAGGAGTTTACTGACAACGGCAGGGAATCAAAATACTTTCAGTTAAAGATTAATTCTCCTCTTTAAAAAATAATGCTTGCATTTTTCTCCGGTTTCTGATATAGTTTTTGAGCTGTTAAAAATTTAGTACTTTTCAAGCAAGGAGGTGCAGCAGATGGCTAAATGCGAGTTTTGTGACAAGAGTGTTGCCTTCGGCATCCAGGTGAGCCACTCTCACAGGCGCTCTAACCGGCCGTGGAAACCGAACGTAAAAAGAGTTAAGGCAATCGTTGACGGTACTCCCCGCCATGTTTATGTCTGTACCAGATGTCTCCGCAGCGGCAAGGTAGAACGCGCGCTGTAAGCAAAACAAAATGATAATAAAAAGTGCAGAGGTTTTTCCTCTGCACTTTCTTTTTATTTCTTTTTCTTTTTGAAGGAGAGCTTTGATTCCTCTCTGCGGACTATGCGCTTTATGTTTTCGCTGTGCCTCGCTATCACGAAGCCGGAGCATATCAGCGCGAGCAAGAAAGCCTTTATGCCAAATCCGAAGGCCGCTACAGACGTTGCCAGGGTCACCGCTCCGAGCACCGAGCCTAAAGAGACCATGCGGGTTATAATTACAGTCAGCAGGAAAACTCCCCAGACCACCGCGCCAACGCGCCAGTCTATCATGAAGGAAAGCACTCCGCAGGCGAGCACTCCCTTTCCTCCCTGAAAGCCGTACATTATCGGGTAAAAATGACCCATGACCACCCAGAAGCCCGCGTATATCTTTCCGAGCGCAACACCGTAGCCGCACATTTTGAAGAGTTCTCCGCCCAGCCACACGCACAGCGCCGTCTTCGCGACGTCTATGAGGATAACGAGCAGCAGTCCCTTGAAGCCGAACACGCGGTGAAAATTCGTGAGCCCGGCGTTTCCGCTGCCGTACTCGCGCACATCCTTATGGAAAATATACTTTGAGGCCACTATCGCGCCGTTGAAGCTGCCGCCGAAATATGCGATAACGGCTATGACAAAACAATATATCCAGAACAAAACCTATTCCCCCGTCAGTCACCTTTTTGCCTTACGACTATCCTCATCGGCGTCCCCTCGAAGCCGAACACGGAGCGTATCTGGTTTTCCAGATATCTCTGATAAGAAAAGTGGAAAAGCTTGGCGTCGTTTACGAAGAAAACGAAGTTGGGCGGCTTTACGCCTGTCTGCGTCATATAATATATTTTCAGCCTGCGGCCCTTGTCCGTCGGCGGCTGCACTCTCGCCGTTGCGTCGTTCAAAACGTCGTTGAGCATGCCCGTGCTTATTCTCCGGCAGCTCTGCTCGTAGGCCGAGTTTATAAGCGGGAATATCTTATCCGCCCTTCTTCCCGTGGCTGCGGAGATAAACTGTATGGGCGCGTAGCTCATATAGCTCAGATCCCGCCTGATAGCCGCAGTCATCTTGTCCATGGTCTTGTCGTCTTTTTCAACGAGATCCCACTTGTTTGCTATTATTATGCAGGCCTTTCCGCTCTCATGCGCCATGCCTGCTATTTTTGTGTCCTGATCCGTTACGCCCTCTCTGGCGTCTATCATTATAAGGCACACATCGGCGCGCTCTATCGCCATAGTCGCGCGCAGGACGCTGAACTTTTCTATCCTGTCGTCCACCTTGGACTTGCGGCGGATGCCGGCGGTATCTATGAACACATAGCTGCCGTATTCGTTGGTAAACGCCGTATCCACCGCGTCGCGCGTGGTTCCGGCCATATCGCTTACTATCACGCGGTTCTCTCCGAGAATGAGATTTACGAGCGAGGACTTGCCCACGTTCGGCTTGCCTATCACCGCCACGTGTATGACTCCCTCGGCTTCGCTTTCTTCCTCCTGAGGCGGAAAATGCTCTATGCAGGCGTCGAGCAGATCGCCCGTTCCGTGCCCGTGCAGCGCCGAAACGGCTATGGGATCGCCGAGACCCAGAGAATAAAACTCATATATATCGGGATTTTCCGGCCCGGTGGAATCCATTTTGTTTACTGCCAGCACCACCGGCTTGCCGCTCCTCTGCAGCATCGCGGCAACGTCGCTGTCTGCGGCGGTAACTCCCGTCTTGATATCCGTTACAAAAACTATGACGTCCGCGGTCTCTATGGCAATATTGGCCTGCTCGCGCATGAAAAGCAGTATCTCGTTGTCCGTCTGCGGCTCTATGCCCCCCGTATCGACAATGCGGAACTCCCTGCCCGCCCAGTCGCTCTCGGCATATATCCTGTCGCGCGTTACCCCGGGAGTATCCTCCACTATTGAAAGACGCTTTCCGACTATTTTATTAAAGAGCATCGACTTGCCCACATTCGGGCGGCCGACTATGGCTATAAGAGGTTTTGCCATCACTGCCTCCTCTTCCCGTATCCTAAACTATCCCGTAAAGCGCGCGCAGCAGGTCCGCACCGTCCTGAGCGACGAGCCTCACCGGCACTCCGAGCTTTTCGGAAACTTCTTCTATTTTCACATTGTCGAGAAACATATCCCCGCCGTGGCGCAGCATGCACGCAGGTATCAAAAGCTCGCTGCCGAGAGGCTTCCCCATAAGCTGATTTATAAGGTCTCCTCCGGTCACAAGGCCGGCCACATCCACGCTCTCGCCGAAAAACTCGTTTTTTACGGCGTATACCGCGCAGTCCGCCCCGCTCTTTTCAGCCAGCTCCCTTATATACGGTGCCGCCGAAACTCCCGTGGCAACCGCTCTTTTCTTTCCGTCGTTAGCCATAGCGTCCAGCATGGCTATATCGAATTCTTCGGTAAGCGAACGTATGAGCCCCACTCCGTTTTCAAGCTGTGGATAGCCCTCATACTCTTCTTCTGCCGGGAGCGGCCTTTCGGCCCTTATATAAAGCTCGTCCGAACAGAAAAATATCCTCGAGCCCTTTTCGCGCAGATAGGTCCCGGCATGTTTTTCGACACTGTCTATTATACCACAAGCTGCCGTTTTGTCCACGGGTCTGAGTTTTTCAAGCCCTTCCCTGTGCTTCGTAAGCCCGACAGGAACTATCGAAACGCTGCTCACCGCCGGGTACATCTCCGAGAGATCGCTCATTGTCTTCTCAAGAGCTTCGCCGTCGTTCACACCCGGGCAGCAGACTATCTGGCAGTTCATCTCTATTCCCGCCTCGGCAAAGCGGCGCATGGTCTCGAGGCCTTTTCCCGCTCTTTTGTTTCCGAGCATATAGCAGCGAAGCTCCGGGTCCGTGGTATGGACCGATATGTTTATCGGGCTTATCCGCTGCTGGCAGATCCTCAGAGCCTCGCGCTCGGAGAGATTCGTGAGCGTGATGTAATTCCCCATTAAAAAGGAAAGGCGCGCGTCGTCATCCTTAAAATATAGAGTTTCGCGCAGTCCCTTCGGCAGCTGGTCAACGAAGCAGAAGATGCATTTGTTCGCGCAGGAGTGCGCCTTGTCCATGAGATAGGTCTCAAAATCGAGGCCTATATCCTCGTATTCCTGCTTTTTTACCTTTACGGTCCTGCGCTTTCCGGAGCTCTCCTCAAGCTCTATAAGGAGCCTTGCGTCGGTCGAGTGGAAGCGGTAATCCAGCACGTCCGCTATTTCGTTCCCGTTTATTCTAACGAGCCTCTCGCCCGGCCTGATTCTTGCCTTTGCGCCCGGGCTCCCCCGTTTTACTGACGTTATTACCGGATACGTTTCTTCCGCCTCCCTCTATTGCCCTTTTAAAGAAATAAAGGAGGATAAGAATCCTCCTTTATCCTAAAGCTTGGATTTACTTCTTCTCTACCGCGACCTTGATAACCTCACGGCCGTTGTAGTAGCCGCAGGCCTTGCAAGCTCTGTGGGGCAGTCTGTATGCGCCGCACTTCGGGCACGCAACTATACCCGGTACCTCGAGCTTCCAGTGCGAAGAGCGTCTCTTATCTCTTCTGGCCTTTGATACTTTCCCCTTTGGAACCGCCATCAATGACACCTCCTTGGCATTAGCTGATTTGCTTCAGCAGATATTGTTCATCCTTCCAATAGCTGCTCCAATACAGCTAATCTGGGATCGGTTTCCTTTTTGCACGAGCACGGACCTTTGTTGAGGTCTGCACCGCAGCCCGGGCAAAGCCCTTTGCAGTCTTCCCTACAGAGAAAGCGGGTATCCATCCCGAGGATGAGCTCTGTTTCAACGATCTCATCCACGTTGCAGCTGTCGCCTTCTATAGGGTAATAATCCGGGTCTTCGGCATCCTGCAGGTCATCCGCGAGGCATACTTCCACAGACCTTTTCAGTTCCCTTTCAAACTGCGAGGCGCACCTATCGCACACGCAGGAAAGATTCGCCGAATACTCGGCGCTCAGAAGCATTACTCCCGCAACATTGCGGACCGTGCCGGAAACGGAAACGGGACCTTCCACTTTTGCCGACTCAAACTCGGGCTCCTCAAGCTCAAATTCATACTGAAACGGTATAGAATAACCCGGCTTATCCAGTATATCTCTAAGATCGAGTATCATCACGCGCTCCTGTCCGCAAGACATGGTATTCCCATACACTGATAAATGATTATAAACAAAACATCTTTCAATGTCAAATACTTTATTCAATTTTTTCTTCAAAAAGAAAACCGGCCGCCTTGTTAATTTTCGCCATATATGCTAAAATGAAGCTCAATAAAGACTTATCGAAGGAAGAGACGCGCAATGAGACAGCCTAAAAAAGTCCAAACTGCGGAAGACAGAAACTATATATTCGAGTCCGTACCCGTCCCGAAAGCGATACTCGCTCTCGCCGGTCCAACAGTCCTGAGTCAGATAATAACGCTGATCTACAACCTTGTCGATACCTTTTTCGTCGGCCAGCTGGGCGATCCGTACCAGGTGGCGGCGGTCTCGGTTTCGCTGCCGCTGTTTTTCATTTTCTTCGCCGTGAGCAATCTCTTCGGCACCGGCGGCGGCAGCCTTATAGCCCGAATGCTCGGGGCAAAGCGTCCGGATGAAGCCAGGAAGGTCTGTGCTTTCAGCTTTTATGCCGGCATCTTCTTCGCGGTCATTCTATGCCTGGTCATAACGATCTTCCGCTCTCCCCTCCTGCATCTTCTCGGCGCGAGCAGTGAAACATATAAATACAGCTTCCGCTACACGCTTTGGGTCTCCATAATAGGCGGCATCCCCACCGCGTGCTCCATATTCCTCGCGGCCTTCTTCCGCAGCGAGGGCCGCTCGAAGCAGTCCAGCTTCGGCATGATGATAGGCGGCGTTGCTAACATAATCCTCGATCCTATTTTCATCTTCGCCCTCAAGCTCAACGTGGAGGGCGCGGCAATTGCCACCATGATCTCCACCGTGATATCCGTCATTTACTTTGCGGTCCTTTATGTCCGTGTACGGCACGACACCGTCATTTCCTTCAATCCCAAGTATTTCACACTTGAAAAGGATATAGTCGTTCCCGTGTTTTCCGTAGGCCTGCCGGCTGCCTTTGCCACCGTGCTCGGCAACGTGGCGAACGCCATCATAAACAAGCTAACCGCCGGCTACGGCGATATACAGCTCGCGGCCATGGGCATAGTCAAGAAGATAGACATGCTTCCCATGCACATCTGCATGGGCCTCGGCACGGGCATACTCCCGATAATGGCCTATAACTATGCGGCGAAAAATTACGACCGCATGAAAAAGACCCTGCGCTACGCCGAAATGTTCGGTGTGGCCTTCGCGCTTTTCTGCATAGCAGTTTTCGAAATATTCGCCCCGCAGATAATGCGCATATTCATCGCCGAGGAGAGGACCGTCGCCTACGGCGAGAAGTTCCTGCGCGTGGCCTGCCTGTGTACCCCGCTCATGACCTTCAACTTCCTTATGAATTCCTTTTTCCAGGCCACGGGTCACGGCACGCGCTCGCTGCTCATGACCTGCTGCCGCCAGGGTATTATAAACATCCCTCTTCTTTTCGTCATGCGTCATTTCTTTGCGCTCGACGGCATAGTCTGGACGCAGACCATTTCCGACGCTCTTGTCCTCGGCTTATGCCTCATCCTCTATACCGGCATAATCAGAAAGCTTGAAAAAGCCAGTGCGCCCTCCGGCGCGGAAGGACTTCAGTAATGAGAAGCTTCACCGTTTCCGGTAACGACGCCGGCCAGCGGCTCGACCGCTTCACGGCAAAGGCCGTGCCCTCTCTCCCCTCCGGTCTTATACAGAAATATATCCGCCTCAAGCGCATAAAGGTAAACGGCAAGGGCTCCGCGCGCGATTACCGGCTGTGCCTGGGCGATATCATAGAAATGTATATAAACGACGAGTTTTTCGATCCCAGGCGCCCCGCTCCGGCAAAGAGCGCGCCCGCTCCTAAGCTCGATATAGTTTATGAGGACGAAAACCTTCTCCTCGTGAACAAACCGGCCGGAATGCTCGCGCACAGCGCTGGCGAGTGGGACCCCGCTACTCTAATAGCCGGCATTCAGGCCTATCTCATGGGAAAGGGCGAGTGGGACCCCTCCGCCGAGAACTCCTTCGCCCCCGCTCTATGCAACCGCATAGACAGGAATACCTCCGGAATAGTCATTTCAGTCAAAAACGCCCCTGCTCTGCGCGAGATGAACGAACTTATAAAAGAGCGGGTCTTGAAAAAGTATTACCTTTGCATCGTCCACGGCCGGCCCAAGAAGCAGGAGGGCGAGCTCAAGGGGTATATTTTCAAGGACGCTGTCAAGAACCAGGTCTACGTCCGCTCCGCTCCGGAAAAGGGCGCGCGCACGGCGGTAACGAAATACCGTGTGCTCGCTTCAAAGGGCGGGCTCTCCCTGCTCGAATGCGAACTCGTCACCGGGCGCACCCATCAGATACGCGCGCAGCTCGCCGCGGCCGGGCACCCGCTTCTGGGCGACGGAAAATACGGCAGCGAACGTCTGAACCGGACCTTCCGCGAGACGAAGCAGGCGCTCTGCTCCTGGCGGCTGGTATTTCCTAAGGGCGCGGAACTTGGTTGCTTTGCATATCTTTCCGGCCGCGAATTTCGCCTTTCTTCGGTACCCTTCGCTGAAAAATACTTCGATTCCCATTAATCTATTGACTTTTTAACATTTTATATATATAGTGCTTTTGAATGTCGGCCATCAGTTCCGGCGTTCCACAACTGGGAGAGGGGGAGGATAAATGTCCAAAGAACTCATTCGCCTCAGCAACTGCGTGATGGCGTTTGACGGAGAAGTCGTTTTAGACTCAATAAACCTTTATATCAACGATGCTGAATTCCTCACACTTTTAGGGCCGAGCGGCTGCGGCAAGACTACCACGCTGCGCATAATCGGCGGTTTCCTGACTCCGCTTTCGGGAGACGTATATTTTGACGGTGTGAGGATTAATGATGTCCCGCCGCATAAAAGGAAGGTAAACACTATCTTCCAGCGGTATGCGCTCTTCCCTCATCTCGACGTCTATGACAACATAGCCTTCGGCCTGAGGATAGCCAAGCTCGATGAAAAAACGATAGACGAACGAGTCAACGAGATGCTCTCTCTCGTGAGCCTCACCGGCTTCGAGAACAGAAAGATCACCGCCCTCTCCGGCGGCCAGCAGCAGCGCGTTGCCATTGCGCGCGCTCTGATAAACAGGCCTAAGGTGCTTCTGCTCGACGAGCCTCTCGGCGCTCTCGACCTTCGTCTCCGCAAGGATATGCAAAACGAGCTCAAGCGCATACAGCAGCAGCTGGGCATCACTTTTGTTTATGTCACTCACGACCAGGAAGAGGCTCTTTCCATGAGCGACACCATAGTCGTTATGGACAAGGGCGTCATCCAGCAGATAGGCACTCCGGAAATGATCTACAACGAGCCCGAAAACGCTTTCGTCGCGGACTTCATAGGCGAGAGCAATATTCTCGACGGCATAATGCACGAGGACTACGTCGTTGAGTTTTTCGGCCGCAAATTCAGATGCGTGGACAAGGGCTTTGCTCCGCATGAGCCCGTAGACGTGGTCATCCGCCCCGAGGATATAGACATAGTTCCCCCGGATAAGACAGTCCTCTGCGGCACGGTCACAAGCGCCACCTTCAAGGGCGTGCACTACGATATAATCGTAGATTTCAAGGGCTTCAAGTGGCTCATCCAGACCACCGACTTCCACCCCGTAGGAGCGACTATAGGCATCCGCCTCAATCCGGACGATATTCACATAATGAAAAAGAGCGCCTATTCCGGCATGTTCGGCGACTACAGCTCCTACAGCGCCGAATACGACGAAATAAGCGATCCGGACCTCAGCGAGGAGAGCTCGGAGGCGGGCGAATATGAAGAATAAGCTTGTTTCCGCCCCCTATCTCGTATGGATGATGATATTTATCATCATTCCGCTCGGCATAGTGGTCTACTTTGCCTTTACCGATTCAATAACCGGTTCCTTTACGTTCAACAACATAGCAAAGATCGGCACTTACCTGCCCATCTTCCTCAATTCCATATGGCTTGCTCTCATAGCGGCGGTCATATGCCTGATAATAGGCTATCCGGTAGCCCTGTTCATCGCTCACTCGAAGCCCTCGACACAGCGCTTCCTCATACTGCTTGTAATGCTTCCGATGTGCATGAGCTTCCTTCTCAGAACGCTTGCCTGGGTAGCTCTTCTCGAGGATACCGGCATAATCAATTCATTCCTCAGAAAGATCGGCATCGGTCCTCTGCCCCTTATAAGGACTAACGGAGCCGTCATCCTCGGCATGGTGTATAACTACCTGCCGTATATGATACTCCCGCTCTACACCGTCATCATCAAGATAAATCCGCTTCTTATCGAGGCGGCGCAGGATCTCGGCTGCGACGGAGCCGCCGTTTTCCGCAAGGTGACTCTCCCGCTTTCGACTCCGGGCATAATATCCGGTTTTACGATGGTATTCGTTCCCGCGGTGAGCACCTTCTATATATCGAAAAAGCTCGGTACTCCGAGCACAGCGCTCATAGGCGACGTTATCGAAGCGCAGTTCAAGGCGGCATACAACCCGAACCTCGGGGCGGCGCTTTCGCTCATACTCATGATACTCATCTTCATCTGCATGGGCGTAATGAACAAGTTCTCCTATGAGGATGAAAGCATGGTGACGATATGAAAAAGCTTCACCGTATTTTTACCGTCATCATATTTCTGTTTCTGTATATCCCTATGATACTGCTGTGCATAGGCTCGTTCAGCTCCGGCAGCGACCTGGCGCATATACACGGCCTTACGCTTCACCAGTACAAGGAGTTTTTTGCCGACGGCGTCCTGATCCGGCTTCTGCTTAACTCCCTTATAGTCGCCGTTGTCTCTTCCGTGATAGCCACTATCATCGGCACCTTCGCCGCAGTCGGCATACACTCCATGAAGCCGAGGCTCCGCAGCCTCGTCATGACGGCGACGAACATCCCTATGACGAACCCCGATATAGTCACCGGCGTTTCGCTCGCGCTTCTCTTTGCTTTCGTCGGCAGGCTTATCCATACCAATCAGGTGCTGGGCTTTGCCACGCTTCTGCTTGCGCATATAACCTTCAACCTGCCGTATGTCATACTTTCCGTCATGCCGAAGCTCTCGCAGATGGACCCGAATCTCGAGGAGGCCGCGCTCGATCTCGGCTGTACTCCCGTTCAGGCCTTCTTCAAGGTAGTACTGCATGAGATAATGCCGGGCATACTCTCCGGCGCTCTTATGGCCTTCACAATGTCGCTCGACGATTTTGTGATAAGCTACTTTGTCTACGGCCCCGAATTCGTTACCCTTCCCATCGAGATATACAACTATACGAAAAAGCCTCTTCCGAGCAAGATCTATGCGCTCTTTACGGTTCTTTTCGTATTCATCCTTCTGGTAATGATAATAATGAACATAGTGCAGGCAAAGGACGAAAAGAACAGCGCCCGCCGTCAATCACTGAAAAGGAGAAAAGAATTAAATTGAAAAAGTTTTTTAAAGCCGCTGCGGTATTCCTTCTCGCTGCAGTCATGATCGTTTCCGCCGTTCCCCGGGCCGAAAAGGCCTCAGCCGCCCCCATCACCATAAACGTATACAACTGGGGCCAGTACATTGCCGACGGCAGCGAAGGCAGCATCGACGTAAACAAGGCCTTCACCGAGGCCACCGGCATAGTCGTGAATTATTCCACTTATGACACGAACGAGAGCCTTTACACCAAGCTCAAGACCGGCGGCTCCTCTTACGATGTAATCATCCCGTCCGACTACATGGTAGCACGCCTTATAAAAGAAGACATGCTCGAAAAGATCGATTTCAACAACGTCCCCAACTATCAGTATATAGACGACAGCTTCAAAAACACCGATTACGACCCCACCAACGAGTATTCCGTCCCCTACACCTGGGGCAACGTCGGTCTTATATACAACTCCAAGTACGTCACCGAGGAAGTCGACAGCTGGGATCTCCTCTGGAACGAAAAATATGCCGACAAGATACTCATGTTCGATAATCCGCGCGACGCCTTTGCCATAGCCGAATTCCGCCTTGGCATCGACCCCAACACCGAGGACCCCGAAGACCTTCGCAGGGCCGCCGAGGAGCTCAAAAAGCAGCATCCTCTCGTACAGCAGTATGTTATGGATCAAATCTTCGACGCCATGGAGTATGAAGAGGCCTGGATCGCCCCCTACTACGCGGGCGACTATCTGCTTATGGTAGAGGAAAATGAGAACCTCGAATTCTGCTTCCCGAAGGAAGGCTTCAACACCTTCATAGACGCCATATGCATCCCGAAGGGCTGCCAGAACAAGGCGGCGGCAGAGGCTTATATCAACTTCCTGTGCGATCCGGAGATCTCCGGCCAGAATCTTGATTACCTCGGCTACTCCACCCCGATAAGCGAAGCGAAGCAGTATATGGACCCTGAAACCGCCGAAAGCCCGATCGCCTATCCGGATACGGCCACGCTCGCCAACTCTACCAGCTTTGTATTCCTTTCCGCCGAGACCAACCAGCTCATGGACGATCTCTGGCTCAGCGTAAAAACAGACGGCGCTCCCTCTACGCTGCTCTATGTGATAATAATCGCAGTTGTCGTAGTCGCTGCCGCTGTAGTCCTGCTTCTTCTCAAAAAGAAAAAGAGAAAATACCGCCGCAAATAAAAGTAAAAAGAAATCTCCGGTCTTCCGACCGGAGATTTTTATGCTTAATCCAGATATTTTGAAATATAATTTTTATAGCCGAGCGCGTCTGAAAGCTGGGTGAGTATCCTCGCCATCGCGCTTCCGTCATACCGTATACTCTTTCCTCCGCTGTTTTCATGTACCGATGACTGAGGTATTATTATAGTTACAAGCGCTCCTGAGCTTATATTCTCCGCCACGGCTATCCCGCCGTGCATGCCGGCTATCGCCGAAACTATCGCGAGGCCGAGGCCCGCGCCCCTTTCCGACTCGTCCTCAGGCGGCTCCTCTCTCCAGGTTTCAAAGGCCGTCGCAAGGGCATGCTTTGAAAAGCCCCTTCCGCTGTCGGCCACGGCTATTATGAGCCTGCCGCCCGCGGCCTTCAGAGTCACCTTGACGCTTCCTCCTATCCCGGCATACTTCAGCGCGTTGGATAAAAGCTGAAGCATGGCCGTTTCAAAAAGCGAAGGGTCTACTTCGGCAAAGTGTTCTCCGCTGTCGGCGGAAAAAGCAACGGATATCCTTCTCTCGGCAGAGAGCGCTGATACGGAATCCGTAAGCTCCTTAAGAAAACCGGCAAGCTCCGTTCTCACGGCATTGAACTCGCATTTTCCCGCTTCGAGCCTGCCGAAGAGCTCTGCATTGTCGGCAACGCGCTTTATTCGCAGGGAATCGCGCGTTATCATCGCCGTATACTGCTCCATCTCTTCGTTTCCGATAAACTCGGCCACCGGCCTCATCAGCCCCGCTGCCAGAGATAGATTGCCTGCCGGCGAGCGCAAAGCTCTGGTAAAGCCGGCAATATCCGCTCCCTCGCTTTCAAATCTGACGAAAAGCATACTGCCGGACTCCATCGGTGTTACCGAAACGGACGCGCGCTTCCCCTCCACCTCCGCGGTTATGGTCTTCGGTGCAAGGCACGGCTCCAAAGCCTCCCCGGGCAACAGATCATGCAGGGATCGCCCCGAGCAGAGCTTTTCCCCAGCCGGGTTCATGCCCGTGACCTCCCCCTTTTCAAGAAGGAACACCGCTTCCGGTATCATATCAAAAGCTTTTATAATGTCTTTCAAATCACTCATAGCAACTGTTTCTCCGCTCATATGGTTGCCGGTATACGGCTGTATATACGCCGCGTTGCTCATTTTGAGCGGTTTATCCTCAGCACCTGTCCTGCTCTCTGTATAATAGTACCAAATCCCTTATTGAATTTCAATAGTCCCCTTTTTTCATACTTTTGTGACAAAAATACAAAGAAACCCCTTTTCTTTTACTTCAACTTAGTGTATACTGTTCATAGTGCAGGTTTCTGCAAACAAGTTTGTTTTATATGGAGGAGAAGCTGTTATGGGTATTAAACTCGGCATAAACGGTTTCGGCCGTATAGGTCGCCTTGCCCTTCGTTCCGCGCTCGAACGCGACGATATGGACGTCATCGCAATAAACCACACAAGAACGCCTGAGTACATGGCATATCTGTTCAAGTATGATACAGTCCACGGCCGCTTTAAAGGAACTATCGAATACAACGATAATGAGCTCATTATAAACGGCAAGCCTATCCGTGTCACTCACGGAAGCACCCCCGGAGATATTCCCTGGGGAGAAAGCGGCGCGGAGTATATCATAGATTCCACCGGCAAATTCACTACCTACGAAAAGGCGGCTCCCCATCTTAAGGGCGGCGCCAAGAAGGTAATAGTCTCCGCTCCGGCAAACGACGTCCCCATGTTCGTATACGGCGTCAACCAGGATAAATACGATCCCGCTACGATGGATGTTATCTGCTCCGCATCCTGCACTACCACGTGCCTTGCCCCGGTAGCGAAGCTCATTAACGATACATACGGCATCGAGAGCGGCCTTATGACGACCGTTCACTCCATCACCTCCACTCAGAATACAGTCGACGGCTCCTCCAATAAGGACTGGCGCAGCGGCAGAGCCGCCTCCGGCAATATAATCCCGGCCAGCACCGGCGCCGCGAAGGCTGTAGGCAAGGTCATCCCCGAGCTCAACGGCAAGCTCACCGGCATGTCCCTGCGCGTTCCCACGCTGGACGTTTCCGTTGTCGATCTTACCGTAAACCTCAAGACCCCGGCCACCTATGCCGAGATCTGCAAGACCATCAAGGACGCCTCCGAAGGCTCCATGAAGGGTATCATCGCTTATACCGAAGACCTTGTCGTCTCCTCCGATTTTATCGGTGACAGCCACGCCAGCATATTCGACGCCAAGGCGGGCATAGGCCTTACAGACAGGTTCGTTAAGCTCATCATGTGGTATGACAACGAATTCGGATATACCTCCAAGATGATGGATCTTATCCATTACATCGCCACCGTATAACAGAATCGCAGCTTTTATGCTCTGCCGCCCGGAAGCATCTCGTTCCGGGCGGCTTTTTTGTTCTTTCCGTTTCATGTAAAAATGCAGAAAGTTTTGTTTTTCCTATTGCTTTAGTCTGCTAATGTGGTAAAATGGTAGAGCATAAAACTACAGGAGGAATAACCCTTATGAAAAAAACTGCAAGAATACTCTGCCTCGTTCTCGCGCTGGCCCTCTGCCTGTGCTTCTTTGCCGGCTGCAATAAGAATGAGAAGAAAACCGAAACCAAAACCGACTCAAAAACCTTTACCGTCGGCTTTGACGCCGAGTTCCCGCCTTACGGCTACCTCGAAAACGGCGAATACATAGGCTTCGATCTGGACCTTGCCGCGGAGCTCTGCTCCAGGCTCGGCTGGACTCTCGTAAAGCAACCCATAGACTGGGACTCCAAGGATATGGAGCTTGATTCCGGCTCTATCGACTGCATCTGGAACGGCTTCACCGTGACCGGCCGCGAGACCGAGTATACCTGGACGGCGCCGTATATCGACAATTCCCAGGTCGTCATCGTCCGCAAGGATTCCGGCATAGCTTCCCTCGCGGATCTCGCCGGCAAGGACGTTGAGGTCCAGGCAGACTCCTCCGCTCTCGCCGCTCTCACCGAGGAAGAGGACAACGACGAAAACCTGGCTCTCGCCGCTTCCTTCAAGTCCCTTACGCAGGTCGCCGACTACAACACCGCGTTCACCGATCTCGAGTCCGGCCTCTGCCAGGCCATCTGCGTAGATATCGGCGTTGCTCAGTATCAGCTCCAGAGCCGCGGCGACACCTTCATGATGCTTGACGAGATCCTCGCCACCGAGCAGTACGCCGTCGGCTTCAAGCTCGGCAACACCGAGCTCTGCAAGCAGGTCGAGGACGTCATGTACGATATGCTGAAGGACGGAGTGTTTGAAAAGCTCGCCGAGAAATACGGCATCGATCCTCTCATGATCTGCCTCGGCAAATAATCTTCCATAACTTCACAGCAAGCGGCGGCACACTTTTCATATCTGTGCCGCCGTTTACGTACCCGGTCCTCATACCCGCTTTTAACAAATCTCGAAAGGGCAAGCCATGAACTTTACTCTAATAGTCAGGCAGCTTTGCAACGGCTTTTTGCAGACTCTGCTGATTTTTTCGCTAACCCTTCTTTTCTCGCTGCCTCTCGGGCTGCTCGTCACCTTCGGGCGGCGCTCCCGCTTCAAGCCTCTGCAATGGCTGATGCGCATTTATATCTCCATAATGCGCGGCACTCCGCTTATGCTCCAGCTGCTCGTGGTCTGCTACGGGCCGTACTATCTCTTCAAGCTGCCTCTTTCCACGGGCTGGCGCTTCATCGCGCTGATAATCGGCTTCGTTGTGAATTACGCCGCGTATTTCGCGGAGATTTACCGCAGCGGCATAGAGTCGATACCCTCGGGCCAGTACGAGGCGGCAAACGTCCTCGGCTACTCGCGGGCGCATACTTTTATAAAAATAATCCTCCCGCAGATGATAAAGCGAGTTATCCCTCCCGTGACGAACGAGATTATAACCCTCGTCAAGGATACCTCTCTCGCCTTCGTTCTTGCGTTTACGGAAATGTTCACTCTCGCCAAGCAGATCGCTGCCAAGGAAACGAATATCACTCCCCTTCTTGTGGCAGGGCTTTTCTACTTTGTATTCAACTTCATAGTTGCCATAGTCATGGAGCGAATCGAAAAGGCTATGGCTTACTACAGCATATGAGGCGGCGCGATATGAACGTACTGGAAATGAAAAACATCAAAAAGTCCTTCGGCTCTCTGTCTGTTCTGAAGGACATAAGCCTTACCGTCGAAAAGGGTGAGGTCCTCGCCATCATCGGTCCTTCCGGCTCCGGAAAATCCACTCTCCTGCGCTGCGCCACCATGCTTGAGACCATAGATTCCGGGGAGATAAGCTACCTCGGCGAAAAGGCCGTTCAGACCGATGCGAGCGGAGCTGCCGTATATGCTGGCGCGCAGCAGCTGAAAAGGATACGCGGATATTTCGGGCTGGTATTTCAGAATTTCAATCTCTTCCCGCACTACTCGGTAATAAAAAACATCACCGACGCGCCGATATCCGTACAGAAGCGAGCAAAAAGCGAGGTTTACGCCGAGGCGCGAGCCCTTCTGAAGAAGATGGGCCTTGAGGATAAAGAAAAGTACTATCCCTGCCAGCTCTCCGGCGGGCAGCAGCAGCGCGTTTCCATAGTCCGCGCCCTGGCCATGAACCCGCAGATACTGTTTTTTGACGAGCCCACCTCCGCGCTCGACCCCGAGCTTACGGGAGAGGTTTTGAAGGTCATACGCTCTCTCGCCGAGGAGCATATGACCATGGTAATAGTCACGCACGAAATGGCCTTCGCGCGCGAGGTCGCCGACCACGTTATCTTTATAGACGACGGCAATATAATTGAGAGCGGCACCCCGCAGGAGGTGTTCGACAACACCAAAACCGAGCGCACAAAGCGCTTCCTCAGCAAGCTCAATGAAAGATAAGAAAAAACTCAGCCGCTCCATTGAAGGAACGGCTGAGCTTTTTACATCATACCCGTGAATTTCTTTCTGGCCTTCGCAATCTTCTGCGCGTCAGCCTGTTCTACCTGGTACCAGCCTCTGGACTGAATGTCGCAGAACAGATCAGCCTGGATCTTATGCTCGTCGTCAAGAATGTTGAGAAAAGCGTTTCTCAGCTGCTCGGACGTGCATTCGCCCGCAAAACTGTTGTAGCTGGATGTGAGCTGCTTCTGAGATATGAGAAAATCATTGAGCATCTCGCGCTCGCTTATCATCTGAGCGCACTGAGCCGGGTTGGACATGGCGCCGCCTCCTTACTGCAGAAAGGTCAGCAGCGTATTGTAATGCTGCTGGTGCTTTTCCGCAATGTTCGTGAAATCCGCTTCGATCTTCGTGTCGTTGCAAAGGCAGGCCATAGCGCGGTACTTCTTCACGAGGGTCTGCTCATGGTTGAGCTGGTCCTCCAGCGCGCTGAGCTCCTTTGCCGTAAGATTTGCCACAATATCACTCCTAATTAAAATTCGCCGGGTACGGCACTATTATGCCCCGTAACCGGCGAATTATTCATTTTGCTCTTATTCAGCTTATCGTGTAGCTGCCTCTTACGAGCACCATCACGTAAGAGGTTGCTTTCATGCCCCTTCCCTCGATCGTCACCATATACATATGGTTGGTCTGCATGGAGTTTCCGTTTTCGAGAGTTGCGGAGGTCGTAGTATCTATGATGCCGGTCGAGGATTCGGCATAGCAGACTGCGGAGCCTATTCTCAGCATTAGCTCTGTGCCGACAGAGCCCTTCAGCACCTGCCCCTGATCCAGCCGGACCACAGAAAAGCTGCTGTCGTCCGTCATAAGGCCTTGAGAGGCCTCGATCATATCTTCTATTTCTCCCGCTTTTTCCTCTATCTCCGCGCGCAGCGCGCTCTCGCTGTCTTTCAGCTCGGCTCTCATCTGGCCGAGTATATCGGGGGTAAAAACGCTGTCGAGATAGCTCTTGGTTATAAGCGGGTCTTCGCTCGAACCGTATCCAGCGGCAAACGCCGCTCCAATCAGCACCGCTATCGCCAGCAGGGCGACGACCGCTCCAGCAAGATATTTATTGATCTTCATATGTAGTTCCCTTCTCTGCGGGCTCCCGAAGGAGCCCGCAGGCTTTTCTCTCAGGTGCCTTCTCCTCCAAGACCGAAGCTCACGGCAATGGCGTTGTCAACTCTGTTCATCAGCGCGTTGTCAAGCTTTCCCATGCGCTCCTTCAGCCTTCTTTTATCGATAGTTCTTATCTGCTCGAGGAGTACTACCGAATCCTTTGTGAGCCCGTAGCTCCTGGCCTCCAGCTCTATGTGCGTGGGCAGCCTTGCCTTGTTTATCTGCGAGGTTATGGCCGCCGCTATCACGGTAGGACTGTATTTATTGCCTGTGTCGTTCTGCACGATGAGCACCGGGCGCATGCCGCCCTGCTCGCTCCCGACTACCGGACTCAGATCGGCGTAATAGATATCTCCTCTCCTGATACCGTTACTCACGCAGCTTCACTCTCCGATTCAAGATAGTCCGCGCGGTCACTATGTAACCGTGCAGTACTATTCTCCCACGAAGTGAAACGAAATATACCTTCGTGAAATACGCGCTTCGGGGGTCGTCCCCCTAAACATCATATTCCGTTTTATTGCGCCGCGTTACTCGTAATACCTCGGAACTCTCGCGGATACGGCGCAGAGCATCTCATACGATATCGTCCCGGCGGACGCGGCATACTCATCCGCAGATATGAATTCTTCGCCGTCCCGCCCGATGAGCGTTACCGTATCTCCCACCCGGGCGTCTTTTATATCCGTTACGTCTATCATGGCAAGATCCATGCACACTCTGCCGACTACCTGCACCCTTTTCCCGCGGATAATGACCTCCCGGTTATTTGAAAAGCGGCGGGAAAAACCGTCCGCATAGCCGGCGGATATAACGGCTATCCTTCTCTTGCCCTGCGCTTTCCACGTCCTGCCGTAGCCCACGGTCTCTCCGTCTTCAAAATCGGATACCTGGATAACGCGCGTTTTTAGCTCCATAGCCGGCCTCAGCTCCAGCCCCTGCGCCTCGCTTCCGGGGAAACAGCCATAAAGCGCGATACCGGGCCTGACCATATCCATATACGTGTAATCACAGTTTACCAGAGCTCCGCTGTTTGCGCAATGCTTAACGGCAAATTTCAGCCCGCAGAGCTCTTCCAATTTTTTCACGGTGCCGGCAAATCTCTCATACTGTGCCTTCGTGTATTCTGCTCCGTCAGCCTCGTCCGAGACCGGAAAATGAGTAAAAACGCCCCCGACGTCCAGCCCCGGGAGGCGGGCAGCCTCGGCTATGCGCGCGAGATCCGCCTTTTCGGCGTCTCTGCAGTTGAAGCCCGTTCTGCCCATGCCGGTATCGAGCTTAATATGGACCTTCAGCTTTTTTCCGAGCTTTACGGCCTCGGCCGAAAAACTCTTTGCCGCTTCAAAGTTCGCGGCTGACTGGATAATATCGTTTTCTATAAGCTCATCCGTCTGCTCCGGCGGAGTGTATCCGAGAATAAGTATCGGAGAGGAAACGCACTCCCGCAGTTCAATCGCCTCGGCAAGGCTTGCCACGCAGAAAAAGCGGCAGCCTGCCCGCTCGAGCCTCTGCGCCACCTGCTTCGCGCCGTGGCCGTAGGCGTTGGCCTTCACTATTCCGGCCACCTCGCGGCCAACTTTTTTCTTCATCTCGAGATAATTATGCTCGATATTATCGAGCGATATCTCCGCCCAGACTCTTTCGTACTTTTTTTCCATTTCAGTTCATCTCTCTGTTACTGTATGGCCGCGGTTTTAAAAGTGATTATCAAAACCGCGCGTCCTTCCGATATTATTTCGCTCCGCAGCGGCAGCAAAGTGCTTTCGTCAAACCATGTAGTCTGGCTCGACTCTTTGCCGTACGGAGTCTCAAGTCTGAGGCTCTCCGTTTTTCCGAGAAGCTCCCTCGAGCATCTCGAGCCGGCGCTCCAGGCCGCCATGAGTCCCGTAAGCGCGCTCATCGGGGAAATGTCTCCGTCGGCAAGCGCACCGGTATTGAGCTCCACTCCCTCAAATACCAGCACGGCTCCGCCGTTTTCTATCCTGGCTGAAACGCCCGCTATATTGGCCGGCTCAAGAACTGTTATCCTGCCGCCCTCTGCAGTGCCGGCATACTCGGCAGAAAAGATATACACTCTTTCACCGTAGTCTGCCGTTATTTCGACTTCAGCTTCTATCGCTGTTCCGGAATATTTTTCGGCGATCTCCGCGGCTGCCGCCGCGCCTTTTTCCTTTCCCGTGCAGGCCGAAAGGCACAGGAGGGTGAGCATCGAAAGTGCAAGCGAAAGTATTCGCCGCAAGCCTTTCAGCCCCCTGTTATTTCAGAATCTCTCCGTAACTGTCCATTATATCCGTCGGCAGCAGTGCCGATTGTCCCGATCTCTTTGCGCAGATATCAGCCGCCGCGCTGTGCAGATACACAGCCGCCGGCACCGCCCGGCGCACATCTCCCTTCATCTGAGCTATGAAGGAAGCTATAGCTCCCGCGAGTATATCTCCGCTGCCGCCCTTCGCCATTCCGGCGTTGCCGCAGGTGTTTATATACGCCTCTCCGTTCGGGAAGGCGGTGATAGTCCTGTGGCCTTTCAGAACGAGCACGCTGCCGTGCTTCGCGGCAAAGGCTCTCGCCGCGGCGAGCCTGCCGCCGGCCGAGATATCTCCTCCGAGCCTTTTAAACTCTCCCTCGTGCGGAGTGAGGACCGTCGGCGCTCTTCTCCGTTCAAGAATATCTATATTCTCCGCCAGCGCGTTTATGCCGTCTGCATCCACCACTGCGGGGATCTCGGCTCTTTCAAGTATCTCCGCCACCGCGCCGTCCAGCTCCTTCGACCTTCCGAGGCCGGGGCCGATCAGCAGGCAGTCGCAGTTTTTGAGCTTTTCAAGCATTTCCGGCACTGCCTCTGCGGAAAGCTTTCCGTCGTTCCCGCAGGGCATCGGGATCGCCATCGGCTCCTTCAGCGCCCTTGCGGTTATCGGATATATGCTCTCCGGCACAGCCAGAAATACCAATCCCGCCCCGCTTTTCTGCGCGGAAAGCGCCGCCATTACGGGCGCTCCCGTGTAGCCCTTGCTTCCCGCCGCGATAAAAACTCTTCCGTAGTTTCCCTTGTGGCTGAGCGGCTCTCTTGCCGGGAACGAAACGTCCTCCGCCGTCACGGCAAAGACTCCGTCTTCACCGCCGAGCTCCACCCCTATATCCTTAACCATGAGCCTTCCGCAGCAGACGCATCCCGGCTCTACAAAATGCCCGGGCTTCGCCGCCGTAAAGGTTACCGTAACGTCCGCGCACACGGCTTCTCCGAGTATTTCGCCCGTATCCGCCGAAACTCCGCTCGCTATATCTGCAGATACGACCGGCGCCGGCAGAGAATTAATAAGCCTTGCCGCCTCCAGCGCAGCGCCGCGCAGCGGCGAATTGAGCCCCACGCCGAACATTGCGTCTATGATAACGTCGCATCCGGCGCAGTATTCGCGCGCGTCGCCCGCGGCTTCAAAAGGCTCAAGCTCGCCACCGAGCTCTTTCAGCCTCCGCTCCATCTCGGCCGTATCGGCCGTCATTTTTTCGCGTCTGCCCACGAGGAACGCTCTTACTTCGGCAGAGGCAAGCATCAGCCTTCTCGCGGCCTCAACTCCGTCCCCGCCGTTATTGCCGCTGCCGCAGAAAACCGCGGCTCTCGGCCTTTTTCCCGCGCACAGCTCAAGCGCCGCTTCGGCGAGCGCCTCGCCCGCCCTTCTCATGAGCAGAGTGGAGGGTATCCCCTGCTCCTTTATGGCGAATTCGTCGGCCTGACGTACCGTTTTTGAAAAAGCAAGCTTCATATCTCAACACCAAATATCCGTTTAAGCCAGAGCGGCCTGTAGCCGCTCCATTTCTCTGCTAAAAAATATAATACCACAAAAATTCTCGTACAACAATGATTTTAGTGTTGCATACGCGGTAAAAATGTGGTATAAGTATTTGGTATGATTGCGATGAACGGGAAAATAGCGTATGGCTTTGTCCCGGGCCGGCAAAGAGAGGGAAGATCGGCGGCTGAAAGTCTTCCCCTGCCCGAACGCTTGGTTCGCCCGCGAGCTTCCGTGCTCAAAGCCTTTTTCAGGCCTGTAGGCGCGGACGGTCGGCTCCGTTAAAGGCCGAAGAGTGCGGCTTATGCCGAACTTGGGTGGTACCGCGGAAGAATTGCCTTTCGTCCCAATTGCGGGATGAAGGGCTTTTTATTATGTAAGGAGAAGGAAAATGAAACAACAGCTTGAAAAACTCAGAAGCGAGGCTCTGGAGGCACTTGCCGCGGCCGATATGCCGGCGGCTCTCGATGCGCTTCGCGTCCGCTATCTCGGCAAAAAAGGCGAGCTCACCGCAATACTCAAGCAGATGGGCGGCCTGTCCGCCGAAGAGCGGCCGGTAATCGGCCAGCTTGCCAATTCCGTGCGTGCGGAGATAGAGGAAAAAATCGCCGAATACTCTAAAAAGCTCGGTGAAAAGGCTCTTGAGGCAAAGCTCCGCGCGGAAGCGGTGGACGTTACTCTGCCCGGCGCCGAATTCCCGCACGGCAGCAGGCACCCGATGAGCATAGTACTCGACGAAGTTAAGGATATATTTATCGGCATGGGCTTTACCATAGCCGAGGGCCCAGAAATAGAGCTTGCGGAATATAACTTCACCCGCCTGAACACTCCCGAGGGCCATCCCGCGCGTGACAGGCAGGATACCTTCTATCTTGCCGAGGACGACAGCGTCCTTCTGCGCACGCAGACCTCCCCGGTGCAGGTGCGCGTTATGGAAAAGCAGAAGCCTCCCATACGCATAATCTCCCCCGGCCGAGTCTACCGCAAGGACGAGGTGGACGCCACCCACTCCCCTATGTTCCACCAGATAGAGGGCCTCGTGGTCGATAAGGGCATAACCATGGCTGATCTCAAAGGCACGCTCAACGCCCTCGTGCGCCGCCTCTACGGCCCCGACGCGAAGACCCGCTTCCGCCCGCATCACTTCCCGTTCACCGAGCCCTCCTGCGAGGTGGACGTGCAGTGCTTCGAGTGCAAGGGCGAGGGCTGCCGCGTCTGCAAGGGCGAGGGCTGGATAGAGCTGCTCGGCGCCGGCATGGTGCATCCGAAGGTCCTTGAATGGTGCGGGATAGATACCGACGTATACTCCGGCTTTGCCTTCGGCGTCGGCCTCGAGCGCATTACCATGCGCCGCTTCGGCATCAGCGACATGCGTCTTTTCTTTGAAAACGACGTGCGTTTCCTGAACCAGTTTTAAGGGAGGAAAAAAGAATGAAGCTTTCACTCAAATGGCTCGCCGACTACACTGACGTCGGCGTTTCGGCCAAGGAATATGCCGACGGCATGACGATGTCCGGCTCCAAGGTGGAGACCGTTGAAAAAATGGGCGAGGATATCATAAACGTAGTCGCCGGCCGCGTAAACTCCATAGAGCGCCATCCCGACAGCGACCATCTCTGGGTCTGCCAGGTGGACGTCGGCGAGGGCGAACCCATCCAGATAGTCACCGGCGCGCAGAACGTGAATGCCGGAGATATGGTCCCCGTGGCGAAGCACAAGTCCACTCTGCCCGGCGGAGTCCATATTGAAAAGGGCAAGCTTCGCGGCGTCGCCTCGAACGGAATGCTCTGCTCCCTCAAGGAGCTCGGCCTCAACCTTGGCGATTTCCCCTACGCAATAGAAGACGGCATCTTCATAATGCAGGAGCCCTGCTCCCCCGGCGACGATATCCGCACCGTCCTCGGCCTCGACGATACCGTGATTGATTTTGAGATAACCAACAACCGGCCCGACTGCCTGAGCATACGCGGCCTCGCACGCGAAAGCGCAGTCACCTTCGGCAAGGAGCTTCGCCTGCCCGAGCCCAAAGTCAAGGGCAGCGGCGACAGCATACTCAACTACCTCGATATCGACATTGCCGACGCCGACCTCTGCCCGCGCTACACCGCCCGCTTTGTAAAAAACGTTCGCATTGGCCCGTCTCCTAAGTGGATGCGCCAGCGCCTGCGCGCCTGCGGCATCAGGCCGATAAACAACATAGTGGATATAACCAACTACGTTATGCTCGAATACGGCCAGCCGATGCACGCCTTCGATTACGCCTGCCTCGACGGCAGCCATATAACCGTTCGCCGCGCTCTTGAAGGCGAAAAGGCCGTTACGCTCGACGGCATAGAAAGAGCTCTCACTCCCGATATGCTCGTTATAGCCGACGATACGAAGGCCGTGGCCCTTGCCGGCGTTATGGGCGGAGAAAACAGCGAGATAACCGAAAACACAAAGGCAATAGTCTTCGAATCCGCGAATTTCAACGGCGTTAGCGTCAGGAAGACCGCTCTTTCCCTCGCCATGCGCACCGACGCCTCCTCCCGTTTTGAGAAGGGGCTTGATCCTCTCGGCACCATCCCGGCCGTTGAGCGCGCCTGCGAGCTCGTTGAAATGCTCGACGCCGGCGACGTTGTCGACGGCATGATAGACGTAATCGCCGCCGACTCCGCGCCTTATACGCTTGAGCTTCAGCCCGAAAAGATAAACGCTCTTCTCGGTACCGACCTCAGCCCCGAGTTCATGAAGGAAGTGCTCATGAAGCTCGGCTGCGAGATAGACGGCGACACCATAACCGTCCCCTCCTGGCGCGCTGATATCCGCCATTATTCCGACGTTGCCGAAGAGGTCGCCCGCTTCTACGGATACGACGTAATCGGCGCCACGATGTTCGGCGGAACCACCGCTGAGGGCGGCTTCTCCGAATCGCAGAAGGCCGAAAACCTCGCCGGCGCGGCCTGCCGCGCTCTCGGCTATTCGGAGATACTCACCTATTCCTTCATCGGTCCGAACGAATACGACAATATTCTTCTTCCGGCCGACTCTCCTCTTCGCCGCAGCCCCGTGATACTCAATCCGCTCGGCGAAGCCTCTTCCATCATGCGCACCACGGCGCTGCCCTCCATGCTCGAGACCCTGGGCACGAATTACAGCCACAGAAATGAGAACGTGCGCCTGTACGAAATGGCGAAGGTATATCCGCCCGCCGACACGGGAATACTCGCCAATGAGCATATGACGCTCGTGCTCGGAGCCTATGCCAAGGACCTGGATTTCTTCACGTTCAAGGGTACCGTCGAGGGAATACTCTCCTATATGAACGTCCGCGGCGCGCGCTATGCCGCTGTTTCCGACAACCCCACCTATCATCCGGGCCGCTGCGCTTCCATAACCGTAAACGGCACAGCAATAGGCGTTTTCGGCCAGCTGCATCCCAAAGCCGCCGAGAATTACGGCATAGACCGCGAGGTCTACGCCGCCGAATTTGATTTTCCGGCTTTGTGCTCCGTACGAGCCGGGGAAGGCTCCTATACTCCGCTGCCACGCTTCCCGGCCGTCACACGCGACCTCGCCGTTATCTGCGACTCCTCGCTCACGGCTCAGCAGCTTGAAGACTGCATAACAGAAAGCGGAGGCAAGTATCTGCGCTCGGTAAGGCTTTTCGACGTATATACCGGCGCCCCCATCCCCGCAGGCAAAAAGAGCATGGCGTTCTCTCTCACTCTCCGCGCGGACGACCAGACGCTTACCGACGATCACGCGGATGAAACGCTCGCCGCTATTACCGATTCACTCGCCGAAAAGCTCGGCGCCGTCATAAGGTGACATTATTTTTAAACTTTCGTCTCTTTACAGAAATCATATTTCTGTTATAATGTATTCGCAAAGATAAAAAAGGAGGGACCCAGCCGTGGAGGATATGACCCGCAAGTTTTCTTTTGTGGATAAGAAACTGGAAACAAAAGAGATACTTACGTCTGTTTACAATTCGCTCAAAATCAAAGGCTACAATCCGGTAAACCAAATCGTTGGGTACATCCTTTCCGAGGACCCCACGTATATCACCAACTACAACGGTGCAAGAAGCTTGATATGCAAGCTCGACAGAGACGAGCTGCTGGAGGAATTAGTCGCAAGCTATCTGCAGAAATGATATCTCAAATGCCCGGCCCCCGGCCTTAATGCCGGGGGCTGATTTTTTAATCCATAAATCTGTAACTTATTGCCTCTCGGCATTGACAGAGTCCGGTTTCTGTGTTACAATTTGTAACGGAATTCATGAAAGGAGGAGTGAAATGCCGGAACTTGAATTAGACCTTCCAGAAACCCTTGAATACAAGGGCCATCCCCTCCGCCGCAAAGGTAATTATATCTACTACGGCAGGATGTCCGATAAGTATATCGTTGTTTTGCAGATCCTTGAAACCAAAAAGGTAAAAGATATAGATATAGCTTCCCTCGTCTCCGTCCAGCTCCAGCTTACAGACCTTACGGTCCGCTCAAAAGAGCGCATCGTAAAGAAAAGCGAAAAGGAAAGCCTGTATGTAGCCATGGATGTTGCGGCGGTCTGGTTGGAACGTGCTCTTGCTTCAAAGTGAGTATCTGCTTCCGCCTGAGCATTACGGAAAAGGTGAAAACTCATGAAACTCTCTAAAGCTTTAAAACTTATTTTTGCTGTGTGCCTCATAGCGCTTTTGTTTACTGTCGCCGCCTATGCCGATTCCGTTGATATCATCTACGGCGTCGGTACCGTCACCACAAAAGACGGAAGCGACCTTAACATCCGCGCTCTTGCCTCCGGTAATTCGGAGTCTCTCGGCCTTGCCCCCAATTCGAGCAAAGTCCTCATCCTGAGAGATGCGGAAAACAAGTGGTATAAGGTCAACTACAACGGCGTAGTCGGCTATATGCACTCCGATTACATAACCGTTTCTACCGGCCTCGTGGAATTCAATCTCGGCGCCGGCAGCATCACCGGCACAAACGTCAATGTCCGCAGCTCATCCAGCACCACGGGCAGCGTCGCCGGCAAGCTCAATACCGACGAAAAGGTAAATATCACCGCGGTAGACGGCCAGTGGTATAAGGTCAGCAGCGAAACGGGTCTTGAAGGCTACATCCGCAGCGATTACGTCCGCCTCAGCGCGGTAGAGATAGCGATGGCCTCCGGAGACAGCGTGTCACTCAATTTCGGCAGCGCCACGATCACCGGCAACGGCGTGAATCTCCGCAGCGAGCCCAACACCGCGTGCAAGGTCCTCAAGGTCTGCACGATGAACGAAAAGGTTTCCGTATCCGGCATTGAGGGCAGCTGGTTAAAGGTAAAGTGCTCCAACGGCACAGAGGGTTATATTTTCAGCGATTATATATTGCTTGCCAGCGAAGCTCAGGTCGCCTCTCAGCCCGCCCAGGAGGTATCCGCCGAGGATCTCTCCATAGGCCAGAAAATAGTCGAAACCGCAGAGCAGTATCTCGGAGTTCCCTATGTCTACGGCGGGACTTCCCCCTATGGTTTTGACTGCTCCGGTCTTGTGTATTATGTATACCGCGCCAACGGTTATTCCATAACGCGCCGCGCCTCCACCATCTACTATGACGGCACGCCTATCTCGCAGAGCGAGCTGCGTATAGGAGACCCCGTTTTCTTCTCGAACGATTACTCCTCCTCCATCGAGCACGTTGGAATATATATCGGCAACGGCCAGTTCATCCATGCCTCGAGCGGAGGCGGCAAAGTCAGGATCAACAATCTCTCCGATTCCTATTATCAGCGCAACTACTATGGAGCGGTTCAGATTTTTTGAAATTGACCTATTGACAACGCGCTTATTTAGTGTATAATATCCCTTGCGCGTTGCGGAATTGTGTAATGGTAGCACGACAGACTCTGGATCTGTTTGTCAGGGTTCGAATCCTTGTTCCGCAGCCATAAAAGAAAACCTCTTTTGTCCTGGTAGACAAAAGAGGTTTTTTGTTGCCCGCCGAAGAGGGCTGAGTTATAATGACTCTAACAAAATTGTTCTGCGAGATACTGACGCTGCTTTATGCTTGAAATAGAAAGATGATTGTTCAAGCTTTTGGCGGGAGAAGGTTGCCTCCCTGCTCTTTATAAGAAATACGGTTTCAGTAAGAATAGGTCGTCTCATAGGGAGGGAACTGAAATGACCGTTTTTGAATACGGAAAAAAAGACGCGCGGATCATCCTGCTCCAGCCTGTGGACGAGCACGATCTTTCCTTGATAGAAAACGAGCTCGCCGTGATCCGCGAAAATACGGATAAGGACTTCAGGCTTATCGCCTTTCCGGTAAGCGACTGGAACAGGGATCTTTCTCCCTGGGACGCCCCTCCTGTATTCGGGAACGAAGGCTTCGGAAGCGGCGCCGGGGAAACGCTTTCGGAAATGCTCTCTCTCGCCGGAGGCCGCGAAAACACCTGCTATATCGGCGGCTATTCGCTCGCAGGCCTGTTTGCTCTGTGGGCGGCATATCAGACGGATCGCTTTGCCGGAGTGGCGGCGGCGTCCCCCTCCATGTGGTTTCCGGGCTTTGCAGACTACATGAAAACAAACGAAATAAAGGCCGGCAAGGTGTATCTGAGTCTCGGAAACAGAGAAGAGAAAACTCGAAACTCCGTTATGGCGACAGTCGGCGACAGGATCCGCGAAGCGCATGCGCTTCTTACCGGGCGCGGAGTCGACTGCGTTCTCGAATGGAACGAGGGCAATCACTTCAGAGACTCCGATATCAGGACCGCAAAGGCGTTTTCATGGGTGTTGAAGGAAAGAAGCTGTGGGTCCGCCTAAATAAAAACCGCCGGGCCGCTGAAGCTTTTCCGATCTCCATCTTTCGTCGGTGTCCCCGCAGCCGATTTACTTTTTCCCGCAGATTTGCTATAGTATACGGGAAGTTTTTCCTTGCATCCGGAGGTACTGCAATGATAAAAAACATATTTAAAAAATGCTTGATACTGCTCGTTCTGGCCGCTCTTTTGGCCGGTGGCTGCAGCGTTAAAACCGCCGCTCCCGAAGAGAGCGAGGAGACAGAAACCGAAAGCGCGGAGAAAAAGTCCTCCTCCAAAAGCTCAAAAAAGGACAAGAAGAAAGACGAGGACAAAGCCGAAACTAAAACAGACGAGGAGACTTCCCCTGAGCAGGACGGCCAGTCCTCCAAGTCTATTCCCCTCGACGACGTTGTCGGCCTCTGGGAGCTTTATTCCACCGAAGTCGAGGGCGATTATTATCTCGCCGAAGAAGACGGCAGAGAGTACTGGCTCTACATACGCCCGGACGCTACAGCCGATCTGATAAAGCTTTCGCTGTACGATGAAAAGCAGGAATTAGACTTTATGCCTGTCGAGAGCACGGAAAGCGGTACTCTTTCCTTCACCTGTCCGGAGGCGAAGGGCGTCGTCTATCAGATTACCTCCGCAGCAGACGGCGAGCTTACTCTCGATCTGGAATGGACGAATACCGACGGCACGCCCGGCGGAAGCACCTGGGTATTCAGTTTTTCGCAGGCATACGATCCCGACTCGCCCGGCCGCCGTCTTTCTGAGTACGAACTGGAAGCATTGACGGATTCGCTCGATTATGACGAGAACGGCTTTTTCGTCTGCACGTACGATCGCCCGGAGGAGATAGACTGGCGCGAGGTCCTTTATAACGGCGCCGGTATAAGCATAGCTCTCACTCCTGAGATGAGAAGCGCATACGAGGCCCAGTACGGCGAGATATTCACGGATATCGACGCCTTCCATGCCGACGATATCGCGGACTTCGTCTGGGAGAAAACGGACACCCCCTATTCCTGGGCCCGCAAGCCCGTCTCCTTCTTCTGGAACTACCTGCTCGAGTACGATCTGTACCTGCACGAGCACGGCGATACCAACGTTCAGGGCATAAGCTTTACGGAGGGCTATGCCGACGGGCCGAAATACACCCTTTTTTATTACAGGGCCGATTATGAAAACTACTTTTTCGACAGCCGTCTCTTCGCAATGACCGCCTACATACGCGACGGCAGCTGGCAGTACGTTTCAAACCTCCCGGCGGACGCTCCCGCTCCGATAGCTCTGCTCGATATAGAGTACTGTGAAACGAAGGAAGACGCCGAGAAGCTCGGCGTTACAGAATTCTACGATATTGAGATGCTTCCCTCCGACGAGCCCTACGGCTTCGTCTGGGCCGTGGTGACCGCTCAGGAGGATGACGTGCGCTATATTGTGGATCGTGCCGCCGATTCTGAATACTTTGCCGTTTACGGCATTGGCCAGCCTGGCGAATACCTCGCCTCCGGCGTGCTCGATGAGGGCGAGAGCTTCGCCGTATACGTAAATCAGCCCTGGCATCCATCTATCCGCGTCACAGCCACAAAGGACGCCTATTGGGGCGAATACTGGTTCGGCGAAGATAACTGGCTGCACTTAGACGACAGCGTGATGCGTTACGTCACCGGCCACGATCTTGCCGGCGAAGGCCGCGGCTGTAATCCTGAGAGTGAAGAGCAGCTCGTTAACTTCCTCACGGACGGCGCGTGGGCCTATATCGACGAAGAGACCGGCGAGATTTTGGCTTCGGTCCGTTTTGACGATTACCGCTGGATGGAGATATCAAGCGAAGAAGCTTATTTCACGGTCTATCTCGATTATGACCGCATCTACGCCTCGCAGGGCGAAGCGCCCGACTTGCTCTGCATGGAGCGCGACGAATACTCCTCCTCAGACTGGGACCTTCTCCCCTCCTGGTTCGGTGACTCTCTCGGCGACTATCTCGTCTCTGCCGTACAGCTCGACGGCGAGCAGATACTCTATCTCGACCAGGCCAACAACGGCGACGGGGCTCTCAGCTATATGCTGCCCGGCGCGGATGAAAATACCCATAGCTTCATGCTCCACCGCTGGCGCGGAACGGACGCATTCGAAGGGCAAGGCTGAATACACCAATAAACGGCGACGGCTCCGGGGTTTGCCCGGAGCCGTCGTTTCTATGCCCTTCCGGCGTCCATCTGCCTCAAAAGCCTGTTGGTTTCGGCCTTATAGGCCTCCACCCCCGGCTGGTCGAAGGGATCGAGCCCGAGGGCGAGCGCGGAAAGCGCCGCGGACATTTCAAAAAAGTATATCAGCTGGCCGATGTTGTATTCGTCGGTCTGCGGAACGCTTATCCTGCATATCGGTATCCCCGCCCGGGTGTGCGCCGCCACCACTCCCTCCTGAGTGCAGCGGTTTATCTGCTCGAGGGTCTTACCGGCGTATGGCGTACCCACTCCGTCCGGTATTTTAATATCCCGCGGCTGCTTTTCCGCGGATATCAGAGTCTCGCTGAATATCCGGTGCCCCTGCTGGAGAAACTGACCTATCGAGTGAAGATCGCGTGTAAAGCACAGCGAGGCCGGATAAGCCCCTCGCCCGCCCTTCCCCTCGGATTCTCCGAAAAGCTGCTTGAGCCATTCGCCGAAATAGCGGAGATCATGCTCGAAGTATTCGAAAATCTCAACGTCGCTCCCCTTTTTCTGAAGCGCCAGTCTCGTCGCGCTGTAATGCAGCAGCTCGCCGTCCCAGCGCTCATCCCGCGCCATATCCCGCGCGCCGCGAAGCAGCTCGCGTATGTCGTGCCCCGCCGCGGCAAGCGGAAGCAGGCCCACGCACGAAAGCACCGAATACCTGCCGCCTATGTTTTCCGGCACCGGAAAGCGCGTCAGCTCAAGAGCCTCGGCCTGCTCGCTGAGCCTTCCCTTATCGCCGGTGATGATATAAAGCCGCTCACGGGCTTTTTCGCCGTATTTATCGGCGAGCTTTTCTCTCAGTATGGAATAGCTCAGGAGAGTTTCCATAGTCCCGCCGGATTTCGATATCGCGCACAGGCACACGGCCTCGCTTTCCATCCTGCGGCAGAGCCGAGTCAGATACGCGGCCGACATATTGAAGCCCGCGAAAACGATCTGCGGCCAGCCCGGCGCCGGCCCGCCGAGGATATCGTCTACGGCGCGCGCTCCCAGATAAGAGCCTCCTATGCCCGTTACTATAAAGAGCGTACATTTTTCCTTCGCCCGCTCCGCCGCCGATGCTATGCGCAGCACGAGCTCCTCCTGCATATCCATAGGCAGGTTTACCCAGCCTGTCATCCCGGCTCCCGCCTCAGCCGCCGCGAGGAGCCTTCTCCTGCAGTCCCTGATGCGCCCGAGCAGCGCTGCTTCTTCGCTCAGCTCTATCCCGCTTTTGGAAATGTCAACCTTCATAATGCGCGCCTTCGGCCTTTCTCCCGCTCTTTCCTTTCGTCTGTCGTCTGTCTAAGTTTACTCAGAAGGCCGCGTTATTATCCCTCAAAGGGCCGTGCATCTCTTTTCCTGTTTTTAGTTGACTGAATTTATATAATGTGTTATTATAATTTTTATTAAACGGATGCGCTGTTCATCCAAATGATTTTGTTTAAAGAAGGTCGCACAAATGGATATCAAAGTTGAACTTGCAAAAACGCTCAAGGTTAAGCCCGATCCGTCTATTCTCACCTTCGGCGATTATTTCACGGATCACATGTTTGTTATGAACTATGATAAGGAAAACGGCTGGCACGACGCCAGGATAGTCCCCTATGGCCCCTTCTCCATAGAGCCGTCTGCAATGGTACTGCACTACGCGCAGGAAATATTCGAGGGCCTCAAGGCCTATCGCGCTCCCGACGGCGGCATAACTCTTTTCCGTCCGGAGGAAAACTTCAAGCGCCTCAACAGCTCCTGCGAGCGCCTGAGCATCCCCCCTGTTGACGAAGAGTTCGTGCTCGAGGCCCTTAAAAAGCTCATCACCATCGAGCAGGACTGGGTGCCCTCCGCTCCCAACACCTCGCTTTATATCCGTCCGTTCATAATCGCTACGGACGCTCATATAGGCGTTCACGCCTCCCATACCTACATCTTCTGCATAATCCTCAGCCCGGTCGGCTCCTACTATAAGGAAGGCATCAACCCCGTGAAGATCTATATAGAGGATGAGGACGTCCGCGCCGTAAAGGGCGGCATGGGCTACGCGAAGACCGGCGGCAACTACGCCGCGTCCCTGCGCGCCGGCGAAAAGGCCGCCGCGAAAGGATATTCGCAGGTGCTGTGGCTCGACGGCGTGCACCGCAAGTATATCGAAGAAGTCGGCGCGATGAACGTCCTGTTCAAGATAAACGGCACTGTCGTAACCCCGATGCTCGGCGGCTCCATCCTGCCCGGCATCACCCGCAAGTCCTGCCTCGAGCTGCTCAGGTACTGGGGAGTCCCCGTTGAGGAGCGCCTGATAGACGTTGACGAGCTCTTCGAGGCGGCCCGCAGCGGCGCTCTCGAGGAGGCCTGGGGCAGCGGCACGGCCGCGGTAGTCTCCCCGATAGGCGAGATCCTCTTCGAGAACGAGAACATCGTCATCAACGGCGGCAAGATCGGCGAGCTCACTCAGAAGCTCTATGATAACCTCACCGGCATCCAGTGGGGCCGCATCCCCGATCCCTTCGGCTGGGTGGTAAAAGTTCTGTAAGCATAAAACAAAAAGAAGCTCCCCGGGTCTTGCGGCCCGGGGAGCTTTATTTTTCCCTATATTATTATCTTTTCCTTCCACTTCCCCTGCCTGTACCTTATAAACGCGCACAGCAGGCCAAGCGACCAGCCTATCGCGTTGGACCAGGCCATAACATATATCCCGAGCGCCTTTGCGAGGGTAAACGCCGCAAGCACGCGGAAGCCGAAGTTGGCCACATAGCAGGCCAGAAAGCCCAGCATATCGCCCGAGCCTCTGAGAACTCCGGTGTGTATATTCATGCATCCGAAAATGAAATAGAATATCGAAGATACCCTCAGGTACTGCGCGCCTATGCGTATCACCTCGGCGCGCCTGGCGGCCTGCTCGGAGCTGCCGACAAACAGCGTTATGAGCGGCGCTCCCGCAAAGAAAAGTATCAGCGCCGTGCCGAGGCCTATACCCACAACGAGCTTGAGCCCCGCGGCGTAGCCCTGCGGTATGCGCTCTATCCTTCTGGCGCCTATATTCTGCGCCGTGAATGTGGACATGGCGATACCCGCGTTCACCATGGGCATAACGGTTATTATGTCTATCTTCGAGGCGGCGGTATAACCGGCCATGGCCAGGTCCCCGAAGCCGTTCACTACCGACTGCAGGCATATCAGCCCAACGGAGACGATGCACTGCTGTATCGTAGACGGCCCTGCGACTTTTATCATCGTCTGCAAAAGCTGAGTGTCGAACCAGCCGGCCGGCTCGGTTATGGCCATGCGCCTGAGCTTCACTATCAGGATCACAAAGCTCAGGATCGTAGCTACACCCTGGGAAATAACCGTTCCCCAGGCGACGCCTGCCACGCCCATCTTGAGCTCGATGACGAAATAGAGATTGAGCGCAATATTTATTACCGCCGAAACGGCGAGGAAAACAAGCGGCTTTTTGGAATCGCCCAGCGCGTTGAAAACCGCGTTGAGCACATTGAACATAAACAGGAATATGAAGCCGCAGAAATAAATGCCGAGGTATGTCTGCGCGTCGTCTATTACGTTTGCCGGAGTGGCCATCATCCTCAGCAGCGGCCGGCCGAGTATGAGCCCTACAGCCGTAAGCAGTATGCCCACGGCAAAGAAAAACAGCATGGAGGTCTTTATCGCCGTTTTCATCCGGCCCATCCTCTTGGCCCCGAAAAGCTGCGATATCACTATAGACGCGCCCATGGAGCCGCCGAAGGCGAGCGCCACAAAAAAGTTCGCCAGGATTGACGACGTGCCGACAGCCGCCAGAGCCGAAGCTCCCTCGAACTTCCCTATCACTATCATATCCACGAGGTTATAAAGCTGCTGCAGCATATTCCCCGCGATCAACGGAACAGCAAAGCTCACAAGCCCCTTTGCCGGACTTCCGACTGTCAGATCCTTTGTCATTTTCCCAACTCCTTACGAATTACATTATATTCCTTTTATCCTGCCTTTTCAACTCTCTTGTCTTCCCTTTCTGAAAATGCGCGCAAAAAACGGAGCGGATTTTTCTTTTCATATCCGCTCCGTTCAGTTTCCTTTATATGCTTCAGTTCTTTCCGTATTTCTCCAGTATGGTGCAGAAGGCTATTGACAAAAACATATTGCGCTCGCTTGAGGCGCGGCTTGTGAACGCGATAGGCACCTTCGCTCCCATAACGGCGCCGCATATCTGCGGGTTCGTATGGACCATCCAGCTTTTCACCAGCGTATTCGCCGTAGTTACCTCCGGCGCGATTATGGCGTCGAAGCCGCCCCCGGTCCACTCGCAGTGATAGCGCTTGCGCGCAGCCGCCTCCTTGCTCATGATAAGGTCGTATGATATCGGCCCCCAAATCTCGCAGTCGGCTAACGGGCGGCGTCTGTGCTGATATTCAAGACTCTGCGCGTCTACGGTATCCTGCATGTGGAAGGTGCCCCTCTCTATCAGGGCAAGCAGGGCAAGCTTGGGCTTTTCATAGCCGAGTACGTTCAGCGCCTCAACGGTATTCTGTATTATGGCGCGTTTTTTGCTCATATCCGGACGGATGATCACCGCCATATCCGCAAGAGCAAGGAGCTTCGGGTAGCAGTCCATGGACGCTATGCAAACATGGCTCATTATGCGCTTTCCGTCGCGCAGACCGTTTTTGGAATCCACCACCGGTATCAGGAAATCACGCGCAAGCATATTGCCGCGCATAAGGATATCGCCCTCGCCGCAGTGAATAACATTTATTGCCGCCGCAGCAACGTCCTGCCCCGGCGCCGTGTCCACCATCGTATACGGTCTTTTCTCAAGGCCGAGCTTTTCAAGCTCGGCTATAGTGCGTGCTCGGTCTCCAACAAGCACGGGTTGAGCAAAGCCCGCCTCCTGGGCGGCGAAAATACCCTTGAGTGCGTTTTCTCCGTCGGCCCCGGCAAGCACCACGCGCCGTGGTCTCTCCCCTTTTGGAACCATTTCGAGCATCTCGTCAAAATTCTTAAGTTCCATATTGATCTCCTCCCGAAAATTAAAATCTTCCGATCAGGTTCCAGGAAACGATGAGCCCCGAGAACACTATGGAAACCGTGGAGCAGAGCTTTATAAGTATATTGAGCGAGGGTCCGGAGGTATCCTTGAACGGGTCGCCTACTGTATCTCCTACTACCGCGGCCTTGTGCTGGTCGCTCCCCTTGCCTCCGTGATGCCCGGACTCTATATACTTCTTTGCATTGTCCCAGGCTCCGCCCGCGTTAGACATAAATACCGCCATCGCAAAGCCCGTTACGGACACTCCTCCCAGCAGACCTACTACTCCCGTCGGGCCGAGTATGAGCCCGGTTATCAGCGGCACTACAATAGCTATAAGCGCCGGCACTATCATTTCGTGGAGCGCGCCCCTTGTGCACAGCGATACGCAGGAGGCATAGTCCGGATCAGCTTCAAATTCCATTATGCCCTTTATCTCACGGAACTGGCGGCGCACCTCTATAACGATAGACTGCGCCGCTCTCTGAACTGCTTCCATCGTAAACGCCGAGAAGACAAAAGTCAACATTGCTCCGATAAATAATCCTACAAGCACCGTCGGAGAAGTGAGCGTGAAGTTGAGCACCTCATCCGTGCGCGACTGCACTATGTTCACATAGCTCACCAGCAGAGCCAGCGCCGTAAGAGAGGCGGAGCCTATGGCAAAGCCCTTTCCGGTGGCGGCTGTCGTATTGCCGAGAGAATCGAGCGCGTCTGTACGCTCGCGCACTTCTTCCGGCATAAGGCTCATTTCGGCTATGCCGCCGGCATTGTCGGCAACGGGGCCGTATGCGTCCGTCGCGAGCGTGATGCCGAGAGTTGAGAGCATTCCCACTCCCGCTATGCCTATGCCGTAAAGCCCACGGTTGAAGGCCTCCGTAAAGGCTCCTGTGGAGTCTACTATCGTAAGCGAGCCGCCCGCGGAAAAATACGATACGAGCACCGCGGCCGCGACTATGACGATAGAGGTAAGCGTGGAGCGCAGCCCCAAAGCTACGCCGCCTATTATGATAGTCGCCGCTCCGGTTTCGGAAGCATCGGCGAGCTTTTTCGTGGGCTTATAGGTATCCGAGGTGTAGTACTCCGTGAAATACCCTATGGCGCAGCCGCCCACGAGACCGCAGATTATCGCGATATATACGCCCCAGTTCCCTATTATAAAGTACGTGAGCGGAGCGGCAAGCGCAGCGGAAAGCCCCGCGGCGGTATATGTGCCCGTGCGAAGGCTTCGCAGCAGCGACTCCTGCGTGGCGTCCTCCTTCGTTCTGACAAGGAAAGACCCGATAATAGAGCAGATTATTCCGCAGACGGCAAGAGCTATAGGCAGAAGCATACCTGCAAAGCCGTATCCGCCTATTGCGCCGAGAGCGAAAGTGGCGAGGATGGAGCCTACATAGCTCTCGTAAAGATCCGCGCCCATGCCGGCCACGTCGCCCACGTTGTCGCCGACATTATCGGCGATCGTCGCAGGATTTCGCGGGTCATCCTCCGGGATACCGGCCTCTACCTTGCCAACAAGGTCCGCGCCGACGTCCGCGGCCTTGGTGTAAATGCCTCCGCCCACGCGGGCAAAAAGCGCCATGAAGCTCGCGCCCATGCCGTTCATTACCATGATGTTTCCGAGCGTCGAGGCGTCACTCACGCCGAAGGCATAACGCAGCAGGAAAAACCAAAGCGTTATATCCAGCAATCCGAGACCCACCACCGTAAAGCCCATGACCGATCCGGACGAAAACGCCACCCGCAATCCGCGGTTCAGGCTCTCGCTCGCCGCCTGCGCCGTGCGGGCATTGGAGTTCGTAGCTATGCGCATACCTATAAATCCCGCGAGCATCGACCAGACTCCTCCCGTAAGGAAGGCAAACGGCGTAAATCTGGACAATATGCGGCCATTCGAGGCAAAGGCCATTACGAGCAAAAGTACAAAAACTACGGCAAACACTTTGAATACCGTAGTGTACTGCAGCTTAAGATAAGCGTTTGCCCCCTCTCTGATGGCGGACGCGATCTTTTGCATAACGCTGTCTCCCTCAGAGAATGAGAGCACCTTTTTCCTTTGCACGGCTGCGAAGATAAGCGCTATCAACGCTCCGGCAAAGCCTATGGCGAGATATCTCTCCATAAAGAATTTCCCCCTGTTTTGCAAATTTCAACTTGTTAATACAAATTATAGCGTGCTGTGGAAAAAAATGCAACCCTAAAATAATCCTTTGCCGCATGCAAAAATCGGCCGGCACAAACTGTGCCGGCCGATTTTAAGATTCTTTGCTCTTTGCTTCGGCTGTATCGGATCAATACATGCCGCCCATGCCGCCCATATCGGGAGCAGGAGCTGCGGGAGCGGGAGGCTCAGGCTTATCCGCCACGAGGGACTCTGTGGTGAGCAGGGTGGCGGAAATGGAAGCCGCGTTTTCAAGAGCGCTGCGGCAGACCTTAGTCGGGTCTACGATGCCGGCGGCGATCATATCGCAGAAGACTTCCTTCGCGGCGTCGAAGCCGTAGTTCGCCTTGCGGCTGGCCTTGATCTTATCAAGGATAACGCTTCCCTCGAGGCCGGCGTTTGCCGCTATCTGCTTGATGGGCTCCTGCAGAGCCTTTGCGACTATCTGGATGCCCGTCTTCTCATCGCCTTCAGCCTTTGCGATGAGCTTTTCAACGGCGATACCGGCGGTAAGATACGCCGAGCCGCCGCCGGGGACTATGCCCTCTTCAACGGCCGCGCGCGTGGCGTTGAGAGCGTCCTCAATGCGGAGCTTCTTTTCCTTCATCTCTATCTCGGTAGCGGCGCCGACCTTGATAACGGCTACGCCGCCGGAGAGCTTTGCAAGGCGCTCATGGAGCTTTTCCTTATCGTATTCGGAGGTGGTCACTTCGATCATGTTGCGGATCTGAGCGATTCTTTCCTGTATATGAGCAGGATCGCCGGCGCCATCAACGATGATGGTGTTTTCCTTGCCTACCTTTACCTGGCGGGCTCTGCCGAGCATGTCGATAGTAACGTCCTTGAGCTCCATGCCAAGATCGGAGGATACGACCGCGCCGTCGGTAAGGATGGCGATATCTTCGAGCATTTCCTTGCGCCTGTCGCCGAAGCCGGGGGCCTTGACGCATACGCAGGTGAACGTGCCGCGCAGCTTGTTGAGGATAAGGGTGGCAAGAGCTTCGCCTTCAACGTCCTCAGCAACTATGAGCAGCTTCTTGCCGGCCTGTACTATCTGCTCGAGCAGCGGGAGAAGATCCTGGATGTTGGTGACCTTCTTGTCGGTTATAAGGATGAGCGGCTCGTCGAGAACGGCTTCCATCTTCTCGCTGTCGGTAATCATATAAGGAGTGATATATCCGCGGTCGAACTGCATGCCTTCAACGACCTCGCTGTAGGTCTCGGCAGTCTTGGATTCCTCAACGGTGATAACGCCGTTCTGGGAGACCTTTTCCATAGCCTCGGCTATGAGCTTGCCTATGAGCTCGTCGCCGGAGGAAATGGCGCCGACTCTTGCTATATCGGCCGTGCCCTTTACGGGGCGGGAAATGGCGCGGAAGGAAGCGACCGCCTCGGCGGCAGCCTTCTGGATGCCTCTGCGCATTACCATGGGGTTAGCGCCGGCCGCTACGTTCTTAAGGCCCTCGCGGATTATGGCCTGGGCGAGAAGAGTCGCAGTGGTGGTGCCGTCGCCGGCAACGTCGTTGGTCTTCGTGGAAACTTCCTTGACGAGCTGGGCGCCCATGTTTTCGTAAGGATCGGGCAGCTCGATTTCGCGCGCTATGGTAACGCCGTCGTTCGTGATGAGCGGAGCGCCGAACTTCTTATCGAGAACTACGTTGCGTCCCTTCGGGCCGAGGGTTATTTTAACGGTATCGGCGAGCTGATTTACGCCGCGCTCGAGAGCGTGCCTGGCCTCTTCGCCGTAAATTATCTGCTTGGACATTATATTTACCTCCCTGTATTACTCTACTATAGCGAGGATATCGCTCTGGCGGACGATCGTGAGCTCTTCGCCGTCTATCTTTATCTGAGTGCCGCTGTATTTCCCGGTGATGATCTTATCGCCGACTTCAACGGTCATTTCTATTTCATTGCCGTCCACTATGCCGCCGGGGCCTACCGCCACGACTTCAAATATAGATGGCTTCTCCTGAGCGGCAGCGGAAAGGATTATGCCGCCCTTCGTAGTCTCTTCAGCAGCAACCTGCTTGATAACTACCTTGTCGAGCAATGGTACGAGCTTCATATTATTAACCTCCTAAGTTAATTTCTCAATTTAGCACTCTCTTTGTCTGAGTGCTAACACCGTGTATAATAATAATCCATCGATCTTGATTTATCAAGTTTAATTTGCCTTATTTTAGGAGTATTTTCCGCTTTTATTGTTTTTAATTTCAAATTACATTTGAAATGCTCGGTCAATTTCTTGTTTTCTTCTGTTTATTCTGTTTTTTACTATGCTGAGGTTCAAAGTGTGTCTCCCGAAACCAGGGCTGCCGTGCAGCGTCCCTCCGCCAGCGCTTTTCCTGCTTCTTCCTTCGATGAAAAGTGTTCGAAACGTGCAGCGCCGAGGGCGCACGCCGCCTTTACGGAAAAAGATTCGCCCTTCCGCGTGCAGGCTATAAAATTCGGTCTTGAGAGATAATTTCCCAGAACGTTGCGGATTATAAAGGCCATTATCCCGTTCCAGCGTTCCTTCAGTTCGCTCCGCGAGGCGCTCATCTGCCCGCGCAGTATTCCGGGCGCACGCTTTCTGAAAAGCGACAGCACGCTTGCCGACTCGCTCTGCACGCACCAGGCGCCGCCGTATTTTTTCATCAGCGTGTCTATTTTAGCGCAGAGATAATGCCCTCTCGTGCCTCGCCCCACGGTTATAAGAAGCGGAACTTTCCCGTCCACCTCCTCGAGGACGTGGGAAAGAGTCGGTATCCCTTCGTCGGTACCGAAGAGCCTCATTCCGGAAAGCATATCCGCCGTGAGCCCGTCGGCCCACTCCTGCTCGCCGCAGACGCGGTCAAGCTCTTCGTCGTGCAGGACTATTATCTCGCTGTCCTGCGTCATTCTTACATCTATTGCCACGCCGTATCCCTTCTCAACTGCCGCCCGTATGGCCGGCAGGGAATTTTCCGGCGCACCGGAAGAGTTGTCGTATACGCCCCTGTCGGCAAAAATGACTCCCTCGAAGGGCCTGAGAGAGTCCTTCTTCCTCTTTCCCGGCATTATCAGATAAATCCACAGCAGGATCAACGCGGCAATTACTGCGGCAGCGATTATTATTCCTTCCATTTATATCCTTCCATTCATTTATATATTGCTCTTTTCGAAATAAGATGCTATATTGACAGATGTATTAATAAGTTCAAGGAGGAATCCCTATAATGAAAAAGCTGTCTCTCTTCCTGTATGCGGTCCTTGCCGGAATGAGCATCAGCATCGGCGGAATGGTCTTTCTGGCACTCGACAGCAAGGTTCTCGGAGCCGTATTTTTCAGCATAGGCCTGTTTATGGTCCTTGTTTTCGGCTTCAATCTTTTTACCGGCAAAGTCTGCTATCTTTTCAACAATCCCCCGTCCTACATACTTGATTTGCTTATAATCATTATCGGTAATCTTGTAGGCGCTGTTATATGCGGTCTTCTTCTGCAGGCCACCCGCATGGAAAGCGTATGCGCCAAAGCGGCAAGCATGTGCGCCACAAAGCTCGGCGACTCGCCCGTAAGTATTTTCATCCTTGCGATGTTCTGCAATATAATGATCTTCGTAGCCGTGGATAACTTCAAGAACAATCCCCACGACTTCGGCAAATACCTCGGCATCCTTCTTGCCATCCCGGTATTCATCCTCTGCAGCTTCGAGCACTGCGTGGCCAACATGTTCTATATAACCGCCGGCAGCGCCTGGAGCGGCAAGGCTGTTTTGTACCTCATCGTCATGATCCTCGGCAACACCGTGGGCGGCGTGATAATCCCGCTGTGCAGGAATCTGAAGGTCAAAAGCGAGAAATAAAGCAGTGCCAGTCTTCGGCTGAGCTGTGCTTTTCGATTTTCATACCGGCGCTTTCAAGGGCCGCCAGGACTTCGTTCTGGCGGCCTTCTATTATGCCTGAGCATATGAAAGCCCCTCCCGGCGCCAGAAAATCCTTAACGAACGGCGCAAGGGCTATTATGACGTCCGCCACTATATTCGCGGCTACTATATCGTAACCCCCTCCTATTCTTTCACGCAGGCGGCGGCTCGACGTAATATCGCCCGCGAACACCTTGAACCTGTCCTCCCCCACGCCGTTTCTCGCGGCGTTGTCGCCCGCTATCTGGGGGGCCTTTTCATCTATATCGCAGCCAACGGCGCTTTTCGCTCCGAGTATGAGCGCAGCTATGGCAAGTATCCCGCTGCCGCAGCCGAGATCGAGCATCCTCGCGCCCGGCTTTGTCAGCTCTTCAATCGCTTCAAGGCACATGCGCGTGGTGGCATGCGTTCCGGTGCCGAAAAGAAGGCCCGGGTCAAGCCAGAGCGGCACTCTGCCGGTCCCCTCGGGCAGCTTTTCCCACTCCGGCATTATTATAAGCCTGCGACCTATGTTCACCGGTTTATAGTACTGCTTCCAGTTCTCGTTCCAATCCTCATCCGCTACAAATGCGCACGATACTCTTGCTGACGAAAGCTCTGCGTCTCCCGTGAGCTCTTTTTTTATGCGCTCAAGCTCGTTTTTCCCGGCCTCATCGTCAGAAAGATAAAACTTTACCCGCGAGACCCCGCGCTTTTCCTGCTCGAGATTATCATCTATATAATCCCAATACTGCCTGTTTTTTTCAAGAAACGAGCGGAAATCGTTCTCGTCCTCTTCAATATATGAATCTACGCCGACGCGCGTAAGAAAGGCGCCGAGCCGCTCTATTTCCTGCCCGTTTGAATCTATGCTCACTTCTATCCAGCGCATTTTATCACCTCATGTATTCGATTATACTTTACAGCTTATTCATTTGCAAGTCGCGGCGCTTCGTGTTATTATAAAAGGTACTGAACTTAAACGTTCTGAGAGTTTTCCGGAGGTTTTGTATATGTCCGACGTAATTGCCGCGATCTCCACCGCCGCCGCGGTGAGCGCCATAGGAATAGTCCGCATGAGCGGGGATGGAGCGATAGAGATCGCTTCCGGGGTATTCCGCCCGTACTTCGGGGGGCCTCTTGAAAAAGCGCCCGACCGAAAGCTCATACTCGGCGACATAATAGGCGAAAACGGCATGCCTCTCGACTCCTGCCTGGCTACCGTCAGCCGGGGCCCCGGCAGCTACACCGGCGAGGATACCGCCGAATTCCAGTGTCACGGCTCCCCAGTAGTCCTTGCGGAGCTGCTGCGTCTGCTCTTCGGAGCCGGCGCGAGGCAGGCGCTGCGCGGAGAATTCACGAAACGCGCCTTCCTCAACGGAAGGATGGATCTTTCAGGCGCGGAGGCCGTTATAGATATAATCGAAGCCGAGACTCCCGAGGCGGCGCAGAATGCCGTTGGCCAGCTCGGCGGCGCGATATTCGAAAAAGTCAATTCCGTATACGATATCCTCACCGGCGTACTTTCTCATTTCCATGCGGTCGTTGATTTTCCCGACGAGGACGTCGAGCCCTTTGAGAACGAGGCAGCCCTTTCCTCTCTGCGCGAGGCTCAGGCTGCTCTTGAAAAGCTCTCCGCCGGTTTTTCCCGCGGACAGATCCTGCGGGACGGCGTGCGCTGCGCCATAATCGGCCGCCCGAACGCGGGCAAATCTTCTCTTCTCAACACACTGCTCGGCTTTGAGCGCGCCATAGTCACTCCAATTGCCGGCACCACGCGCGACGTTGTTGAAGAAAAGGCGCGTATCGGCGGCGTCCTTCTGCGTCTTTCCGATACAGCCGGGCTGCGCGAAACGGACGATCCCGTTGAAAGCATAGGTGTTTCCCGCGCCAGGAGCGCGGCCGAATCCGCCCAGCTCGTGCTCGCCGTTTTCGACGGCAGCGAGCCTCTCTCCGCCGACGACGAGGACACCTTCGCAGCCGCCGCCTCCTCTGGCGCGCCGGTGATACCGGTTGTGAACAAGACCGATCTTCCTCTTGGGGCAGACATCTCAACGATAGAGAACCGCCTCGGTGAAAAAGTCTGCTTCGTTTCCGCCAAGGAATCCTCCGGCATGGACGAACTCTCCGCACGCGTGGCGCGGCTCTTCGAAAACAGCAGCATCCCCATAGGCGAGATAATCACGAACGCGCGGCAGGCCGAGGCGATAAAGCGCGCGCTCGAATCCGTTGAGGCGGCTGCCTCCGGCTTTGAGGCGGGCATCACTCCCGACGCCGTGCTCACCGAAGCGGAGACCGCGCTGGAGGCTCTCGGCGAAATAACCGGCCGCACCGTGCGCGACGATGTGATAGAAGATATTTTCTCCCGCTTCTGCGTGGGAAAATAAGAAAAGAATTCCTTTATTTATTAATGTTCCACTTGTATTCTCCCGTTTATTATGCTATAATTTTTCGAGTCTGCAAAAGATTAGGTTGTTAAAACATATATTTGAAAGGAAAGATGCAAAATGGGCCACAAATACGTTTATCTTTTCTCAGAGGGCAACGCGAATATGCGCGAGCTCCTGGGCGGCAAGGGCGCCAACCTCGCCGAGATGACAAACATCGGTCTTCCCGTTCCTCAGGGCTTCACCATCACCACCGAGGCCTGCACGCAGTACTATGAAGACGGCCAGAAGATCAACGACGATATCATGGCTGAGATCATGGAGTACGTTGCGAAGATGGAAGAGATCAACGGCAAGAAGTTCGGCGATCTCCAGAATCCGCTTCTCGTCTCCGTCCGCTCCGGTGCGCGCGCTTCCATGCCCGGCATGATGGATACCATCCTCAACCTCGGCCTTAACGATGAAGTCGTTGAAGCCATGATCAAGGGCAACGACGATCCGAAGTTCAAGCGCTTCGTTTACGACTCCTATCGCCGCTTCATCCAGATGTTCTCCGACGTCGTCATGGAAGTCGGCAAGAAGTACTTCGAGCAGCTTATCGACGAGATGAAGGAAAAGAAGGGCGTAAAGTTCGATATCGAGCTCACAGCCGACGACCTCAAGGAGCTCGCCGCCCAGTTCAAGGCCGAATATAAAGACAAGATCGGCGAAGATTTCCCCGCCGACCCGAAGGTCCAGCTCTACGAAGCCATCCGCGCCGTGTTCCGCTCCTGGGACAACCCCCGCGCGAACGTCTATCGCCGCGACAACGATATCCCCTATTCCTGGGGCACCGCTGTAAACGTGATGCCGATGGTCTTCGGCAACCTCAACAATAACTCCGGCACCGGCGTTGCGTTCACCCGCGACCCCGCCACCGGTGAAAAGAAGCTCATGGGCGAGTTCCTCGTAAACGCTCAGGGCGAAGACGTCGTCGCAGGCGTGCGCACCCCGATGCCTATCGCTCAGATGGCCGAGCAGTTCCCCGAAGCTTTCGCGCAGTTCCAGAACGTCTGCAAGACCCTCGAGGATCACTACCGCGATATGCAGGATATGGAGTTCACCGTTGAAAACGGCAAGCTCTACATGCTCCAGACCCGTAACGGCAAGCGTACGGCTCAGGCCGCTCTCAAGATCGCGTGCGACCTTGTTGACGAAGGCATGATCGACGAGAAGCAGGCCGTCGCCATGATCGAGCCGCGCAACCTCGATACCCTTCTCCATCCGCAGTTCGACGCCGACGCCCTCAAGGCGGCGACTCCGATCGGCCGCGGCCTCGGCGCTTCTCCGGGAGCTGCCTGCGGCAAGGTCGTATTCAGCGCGGAGGACGCGAAGGAATGGAAAGAGCGCGGCGAGAAGGTCGTTCTCGTTCGTCTTGAGACCTCCCCTGAAGATATCGAAGGCATGAAGGCCTCCCAGGGCATCCTTACCGTTCGCGGCGGCATGACCTCCCACGCGGCCGTTGTCGCCCGCGGCATGGGCACCTGCTGCGTATCCGGCTGCGGCGATATCGCTATGGACGAGGAGAACAAGAAGTTCACCCTCGGCGGCAAGACCTATCACGAAGGCGACGCCATCTCCATCGACGGCTCCACCGGCAACATCTACGACGGCCTCATCCCCACCGTTGACGCCACTATCTCCGGCTACTTCGGCCGCATCATGGACTGGGCCGACAAGTTCCGCGTACTCAAGGTCCGCACCAACGCCGACACCCCGCGCGACGCCAAGAAGGCCCGCGAGCTCGGCGCCGAGGGCATTGGCCTTTGCCGCACGGAGCACATGTTCTTCGAGCCGGAGCGCATAGCCGCTTTCCGCCAGATGATCTGCTCTGATACCGTTGAAGAGCGCGAAGCCGCTCTTGAGAAGATCCTTCCCTATCAGCAGAGCGACTTTGAGAAGCTCTATGAAGCTCTGGAAGGCAATCCCGTTGTTATCCGCTTCCTCGATCCTCCTCTCCACGAGTTCGTTCCCACCGAAGAGAAGGATATCGAAGCTCTCGCAAAGGCTCAGGGCAAGACCGTCGACGAGATAAAGAACATCATCGCCGGCCTGCATGAGTTCAACCCGATGATGGGCCACCGCGGCTGCCGTCTGGCCGTCACCTATCCGGAGATCGCCGCAATGCAGACTCGCGCCGTTATCCGCGCAGCTATCAACGTCCGCGCCGCTCATCCCGACTGGGATCTCATCCCCGAGATCATGATCCCGCTCGTAGGCGAAGTCAAAGAGCTCAAGTACGTCAAGAACGTCGTTTGCGCCACGGCTGACGAAGAGATCGCCAAGGCCGGCCTCAAGCTCAATTACAAGGTCGGCACCATGATCGAGATCCCGCGCGCCGCTCTCACGGCTGATGAAATCGCCAAGGAAGCTGAGTTCTTCTCCTTCGGCACCAACGACCTCACTCAGATGACCTTCGGCTTCAGCCGCGACGACGCCGGCAAGTTCCTCGGCGCCTACTACGACAAGAAGATCTATGAGAACGATCCGTTTGCCAAGCTCGACCAGGTCGGCGTGGGCAAGCTCATAAAGATGGCTGCCGAGCTCGGCCGCAAGACCCGCCCGGACATCACCCTCGGCATCTGCGGCGAGCACGGCGGAGATCCCTCCTCTGTTGAATTCTGCCACAGAGTGGGCCTCAACTATGTCTCCTGCAGCCCGTTCCGCGTGCCTATAGCTCGTCTCGCTGCTGCGCAGGCCGCTATAAAGTACGGCAAGTAATTCCCTTTCAAAGCATTTATAAAGCGCCCGCATTCGTGAAGAATGCGGGCGCTTTTGTTATTCATTTTTTCCGGCCGGTCACGGCTGTTCCGCTTTCTGCATCGCAGCCTCCGCCTCCCGAGTTACCTTGAATGCCTTTATCGCAAGCGGTATACCGGGGATAAGAGTGAGCAGATCAGCCACGCCCTGGCAGGCGCAGAGCCCGCGCACTCCGAAGATACTCGGAAGTATGAACAGCAACGGTATAAGGCAGTAGCCCTGGCGCGCCGTGCTCATGAGCAGCGAATAGCCCGCCTTGCCTATGCCTGCGAAATACTGGTTTACAGTTGCGGTGCCCGCATGTACGACCAGGAACGCGCACTGTATGCGCAGGCAGAGCCTTCCGAGCCGCAGCACCTCCGCGTTCGCCTCCTTGTTGAACAGCTTCATTATCGGCACGGCTCCGCAGAATATGATCGCCGCCATAATTAAGCCGCCGACGACGCCGACTATCAGAGAAAAACGCAGCGACTCGCGAACGCGGTCGAACCGCTTTGCGCCCCAGTTGTAGCCAGCGACGGGCTGGAAGCCCTGCGTGAAGCCGAGTATGATATGGAACGGGAAATCCATTACCCTGTTCGCCACCGATATCGCGGCCAGCGCCGCCGTGGAGAACGTTCCCGCTATCCTGTTTATTATTATCAGCGCGATCACGTTGAAAACCGAGCGGAAGAACGAGGTCGATCCAACCGTCAGGACCTTTATGATATCATCGATCTTGTATTTGAAATTTCTGAAGGCTATAGTCACCGTCGTTCTCCGCCTGAGGTACGGCGTGAGCAGTATGCTGAAGCTCACGAACTTCGATATAGCCGTGGCTATAGAGGCGCCGGCGACTCCGAGATTGAGCCCGAATATGAACAGCGGGTCGAGCGCCATGTTGAGGATGCCGCCGAAGCCGATGCCTATCATGGAGTAGGTCGCGCTGCCCTCGCTTCTGAGAGACATGTTTATAATGAAACTGCTGATCAGAAACGGCGCGGCGAGAAGAACGTACTGGATATACTGTATCGAATAGGCCTTGCAGTCCTCCGTCGCCCCGAGGAACATGACGAGCGGCTCTTTTATTATAAGACCGACCGTAAGGATTACTATGCCGAGGCCGAAGGCCGTGAGGAACGAAGTTGAGAGCACGGTATCCGCGTCTTTTTTCCGCTTCGCGCCGAGAAGCCTTGCTACGTAGGTGCTCGCGCCCATGCCGATGAGCGAGCCGAGCAGCGTTATTATCCTCTCAATCGAGGCGTTGACGCCCACGGCGGCAGTGGCAGCCGTGCCAAGCGAGCTTACGAAGTACGTATCCGCCAGGTTGTATATGGTCGTGATTATCTGCGCTATTATAGTGGGCACGGCCATTTTAGGTATAAGGCGGCTCATCGGTGTATCCAGCATGAGCCTGCTTCTTTCCGGTTTTAACCTTTTACCCATTCCCATTCCTTCTTCCACTTATTTACTGTTATTTTACTCCCCTTTTTTCTTTTCTTCAATACCTGCGGGCAGAAAATGTTTTTGAAAAAAGTCCCTCCGGGCGGTTTCGCCCGGAGGAGTCTTTTTTATCTCTCAAGCCGCTTTTGGCTTCGGTTCATTCGCATGTAATACCAGACGCACAGCAGTATTCCCGTAGTAGTGGCAAGCGGAGCGGCGAGGCCTATGCCCGTAAGGGAAGCGTTCGGGCGTATGCTCATAACGTAAGACACCGGCAGACGTATCACGAACGACTGTATCAAGCCCTGTATCATAACGAATTTCGAGCGCGAATAGCCGTTGAAAAAGCCCAGGAAGCTGAAAAGAACGCTCGTAACTATAGCTTCCGGCGCGAAGCCCTTCAGGTACTCGAAGGAGCGCATCACCACCGAAGAATCCTCCGAGAAGAGCCTGGATATCCAGTCTCCGAAGAAGAACGTAGCCACGGCCACCGGCACGCCAATGCACACGCCTATGAGCATGCCGCTTTTGAGCGCGCTCCGGGCTCGTTTTCCGTTGTTCGCTCCGACGTTCTGCGCAACGAAGGGCGACATGCTCTGAGCCAGCGCTACGGGTATCAGCAGGATAAACGACTGTATCCTCTGCGCAACGCCGTATCCGGAAGAGGCGTCTATGCCTATCCTGTTAACAAAAGCGCAGAGCGCGAGGAAGGAGATGTTCGTAAGAAGATCCTGCATGGCAAGGGGCACGCCTATGCCGAGCGCCTTGCGTATTTCCAGGCCGAGTCTCAGATGCTTTTTCTTCAGGCCGAAGGAGAGATTCTGCCTGCGGATGACTGCAAGCGAGATAACGACGCTCACAGCCTGCGCGGCTATGGTGGCGATCGCGGCGCCGGCAACGTTCATATTCAGTACCGCCACGAGCAGCAGGTCCCCAAGGATATTCACGACGCAGGCTATAGCCACGAAAAGCAGCGGCAGGCGGGAGTTTCCTATCCCCCTGAAGATGCCGCTTATCATGTTGTAAAAGACAACGAAGATAAAACCGACGCCGCATATCCTTATATACTGCACGGTAAAATCCAGCGCCTCCGGCGGCGCCTGCATGATGATGGAAAGGGGCCTGGCAAGCAGAACGAGCGCAAAGCTCATTACTACGGCAAATACGGTAAAGAAACATACCGCGTTTCCGAGAAGCTCATCCAGCTTTTCCGGCTTTCCGGCGCCTATGTACTGCCCCATCAGTACGGTTACTCCCACCGCGAGCGAGGAGACGATGAACGTCACCGTAGACATTATTCCGGCTCCAGTGGAAACGCCGGAGATGCCCTCCGTCGTGCCGAAGCGCCCTACTATAAGAAGATCCACCGCGCTGTAAGTTGCCTGGAGTATAAGCGCGCCGAGGATCGGGAGCATAAATCTGATAAGCTTTTTCGTGATGCTGCCTTGAGTGAAATCGAAGCCGTTTTCCATCTTCCGCTTCCTGCCTCCTTTGCATACCAAAGATGATTTTACTTTATCGGCTCCTTTTTTGCAAGGCCGATTTGCTTCCTTCCCTGCCGTCCGCGGGAAGAAGGAAGCCCGCGGGCCTGAGGCCTGCGGGCTTTTTTGATCATTCTATAAGTCCGTATTTTACCTTTATCCTGTCGAGCTTTTCGAGCATCGGCTCGGCCGCTATCCAGAGGAAGAATACCGTGGAGGCCGCCCTTACAAGGTCCCACGGGAAGCCGGAAATATAATACGCTATAAGAGATTTCGTTTCTATCCTGCTCGTCCACGTATAAAGCGAGGCGGGATTCATTATGCCCCCGTATATTACCGTAGCGCTTATGGCGCCGAAAACACACATTGAAAAGCGCGTGCGCTTTAAAACGTTCTTTCTGAAGAGCACTCCGGCGAGAAAGCCTATTATGCCCATGGCGAACATCTGCCACGGCGTCCACGTGCCCTGCCCCATAATAATATTCGAGGCGAGCATACTCATGGCCCCCACCAGAAAACCCGATTCGCCGCCGAAGGCTATCCCGGCTATTATCACCAGCGCCACCACGGGCTTGAACTCCGGCAGCATGAAAAAGGCGGCGCGGCCTACTACGCATAGGGCGCACAAAACCGCGATTATCACGAGCTCCCTTGCCTGCGGCTTTCTCCCCTCAAAAACAATCGCGAACGGCACCATGGTCTCTATGAGGATGAGCATTGAGATGAAATAATACTTTCTCCCGCCGAGAAACCTTATGCCGGCATAGATCGTAAGCGGAATGAGCACGATTATCATTATCGCCGCGGCTATGGTCCTTTTGCCGAGCTTTTTCTTTTCCCTCGGCAGCTCCTCCGGTATCTTCGGCTCAAACGCGCGCTTGCTCACGGCTACGGCAAAAATGAAAAGCGCCGCCAGAAGTATGATGTAGATATAAGCGTATTTTGAGGCAAGAGTCGTTATGCCGGTCGAGGTTATGAGCGTTGAAAGATCCGTAACGGTTATGGATTTAATAAAGGCCGCAATGACCACCGCTCCGGCCAGCGCCGCTGTTATCTTGCGCCAGAGCGGGAGCTTATCTTCCTTTTTTTCATCCCCGCCTTCCTTCGGAGGGAGCTCATAATCGTCGTCTATGCTCGGGGGAGGCGGAGCTTCTCCTCCGCACGCGGCTATAACGTCGCCCGCGGTCACGGCCTGCGGCAGAAGCGCCCTTGCCATGCGGTTGGCGGAGGTCGTGTAAAAGCTGTTTCCGGAAAAGAACTCGCGCGGCGCGGCGGCGGTGACTGTGTTCCCGTCGAAAAACAGAGCGCAGCGGTCGGCAAACTCGGCGCAGAACTCTACGTCGTGGCTCACCATAAGCACCGTTACTCCCCTGCGCGCCAGAGTCTTCAGTATGGTCGCGAAGACCTGCTTGAATTCGGCGTCGAGCCCTTTCGTCGGCTCGTCCATAAGCAGTATATCAGGCTCCAGCAGCAGAACCTTCGCGAGCGCGGCCCTCTGCTGCTCTCCTCCGGAGAGGTCGTACGGATGGCGCTCGAGCAGCTCCTCCAGCCTGCAGAGCTTCACTGCCCTTGCCGCTCTCTTTTCTTTTTCCTCCTTTGAAAGCTTCCTGCCGGAGAGCATTTCGAGAAGGTCCTCCCGCACCGTCTTTTTTACGAACAGGGACTGCGGGTTCTGCGGCAGCGCGGCTGTAACGCCCTTTACCTCCACCTTGCCGCGGTAAGGCTTCAAAAGCCCGCCTATAATCGAGAGCATGGTGGTTTTGCCGGTACCGTTTCCGCCGAGCACCGCCAGAAACTCTCCCTTTTTAACCTCAAGCGAAAGGCCCTTTACTATATCCGGGCCGCTTTTTTCATACTTGAACCACACCTCGTCCGCGGCTATAACGCTCTCGCCCCCGCGCTCGACCGCGGCCCGCTCCGGCACGGGCAAAAGCTCTCTTTTGCCGGCGAAGCCGTCCAGCCAGCTTCTGCCGTCGCGCACGGTTATCGGGCACTCTCCCCCGCCGTCTACAGCGGCCCAGATGCGCATGGCCGTAGGCATGGCGAGGAACATCGAATGGCCTCTCTCGCGCAGCAGCTCTCCCGTTTTTTTCGGAGGGCCGTCCGCTATGATGCTCCCTTCGTCCATTACGAGCACTCTGTCCGTCATCGGGAAGACCTCTTCCAGCCTGTGCTCGGTTATGATAACAGTAGTTCCGAGCTCGCGGTTTATCTTTCCCACTGCCGCGAGAAAATCGCTCGCCGCTATCGGGTCAAGCTGGCTCGTAGGCTCGTCAAGAATCAGCACAGAGGGCTGCATCGCCATTATCGAAGCCAGGTTCAAAAGCTGCTTCTGGCCTCCGGAAAGCTCGCTCACGTTTTTATAAAACCAGTTCTGTATGCCGAAAAAGCTCGCCATTTCGGCCACTCTGCCCCTGATGGTCCTCGTATCGAAGCCGAGGCTCTCAAGGCCGAAGGCCAGCTCGTGCCAGACCTTATCCGTAACTATCTGGTTCTCAGGCGACTGCTGCACGAAGCCTATTTTGGACGACTGCGTGCGCAGATCGAGCTCGTCGAGCTTTTTACCCTCAAACAGTATCTCGCCTTTTCTTATCCCGTGCGGGGCAAGGCAGGTCTTAAGCTGGCGCAGGAGAGTGGACTTTCCGCAGCCGGACGGGCCGCAGAGCGTAACGAACTCGCCCGCCTCTATCGAAAAGCTTACGTCCCTCAGCGCCGCCTTCGTCTGCTCGGGATACAGGAATGTCAGCCCGCTGACGTCAAAGCATGCCATTTCCTGTCCTCCTTTACGTTCATGATAAGCGGCGTAAGACAAAGCGCCAGATAAACCAGCATGAAGCTGACCATCAGCGGCGACGCCTTCACTCCCAGCAGCATGGGATAGTACTGAAAATACATCCCGCCCGTTACCCAGCCGATCACGATATACACGGCGCAGAAGCCAAGCCACGCGAGGACCGCTCTGTCTCTCTTGTCGAAGCGGTATATCGAAAAGGCCGTGCGCCCGGGCAGGCCGTAGCCGCGGCTTTTCATGGAATCCGCCGTTTCCACGGCGTTTTCAAGGCTCCATGTGACCATGATCGAAAAGATCTTTATCCCGTTTCTCGCTCTTGTGAAAATATTACCGTCCGAAACGGAGCGCCCCACGCACTTCTGCGCCTTGGCGATCTCTTTTATCTGCGCGTTGAAGCGCGGGACAAAGCGCAAAGTCATGGAAAGCACGAGGCTCAGCGCAGGTATTATCCTCCCGAAAAGATAAACGAATTTATCCGAGGTCATCACCTGCGTATAGCAGGAAAACCATACTACTACCGCTACCAGCATCACTGCCGCCGCAATGCCGTAAAGTATGCTCTCGAGCGTGAGCGGGTTGCCGGATGGCAGGTATGTGAGTATGGTAACTCCCCTGTGGTTGAACGCAGGGTTTGTGACCGCCGCCAGAAGCATCAGCGGCAGCATATACATCAGCGAAAAGCGCACTCCCTTCGCCCCGCGCAGATAGATATTGTAAGCCATTGCGCAGGCTGCTGAAATTCCGAGGCAAATGGGGTGCATGAAGCACATCGTAAACACCAGCACCAGCGCGAAATAAAGGAAATTTATAATCGGGTGGCATGATGAAAAAGTGTCGCGGTTTATCAAGCTACCATATCCTTCTCTGTCTGATTATCCGCCCTGTACGGCGTAACCTCCTCCAACGTCGTTTCCGAGGTCGCAGGTATACACCCAGCATATCACGTCCCCGTCGTTCAGGATGTACTTCGAGCAGCCAAAATTGGGGAACCAGCCGTTAACGCTGTACATCCAGCCCGAAAGCTCGCCAACGTCGAACTGATAGATATTGTTTATCCCTTCGATATAGGCGGAATCGTACAGCGGATTGTTTGAAAACTCCATGTGTATCTTGTTTTTCTTACATATCCGGGACAGAACGTTGAAAACGCTCTCTCCCTCGTTGAAAACGACCTCCGTAGGCGGGAGTATCCATCCGTCGGCCGGGACGAGCCCCACCTTTGCCGGCGGACACCAGGACATATTGTCAAGTATCGTTGCGCAGGATATTGAGATAGTGCAGGTTGTCTCCTTAGGCTCCTCCGGCTGAGGCTCAGTCTGGGTCCCGGTCTGCGTTTCCGGCTGAGGCTCGGCCTGCGTTTCCGGCTGCTGGGCCTGAGGCTGAGGCTCCGGTTCTTTTTCAGGCGCTTTTTCCGGTTCTTTAGACGGCTCAGGCTGCTGGTTTTCCGGAGTTGCTTGCGGGGTGCCGCCCTCCGATGGCTGTTCTGCCTCCGGCTCTTTAGTCGTATTGCCGGCAGGCGTTTCCTGAGTTTTTCCGCTCTCCTGCTCCTTTGCCGCGTCCGCGCTCTGCTGTGCCGGCGCATTCTGCTCAGAAGCGTTCTCTTTGTTCTCCGCCGGAGCGTTCTGCTGCGAATTCTCCGACGTTTCGGTCTGCTGCGCGGCGCTCACGGCGCCGCTCGCTTCCTGCGTCTGCGCCGATGGGTCTGTTTTTGATATTTTCCAGCCGCGCGATCCCGGTGAATCTCCTCCGAACCAGAACGCGCCGGCCAGCACCGCCAGCAGGATCACCGGCACTATTACCTTCCATTTATTCTTTTTCCACCACATATCGGGGCCTCCGTATCGCTTTCAACGCTTTTCTGCGGCCTACAGGAGCTTTCCCGCCGCGAGCATGTTATAAATCATCTGCGCTATCTCGGCGCGCTGTATCTTCTCGAGCGGCACTATTTCCATAGCGCTGTCATCCATTATCCCGCTGTTATAGCAGAAGGCGAGCGAAGCCTTCGCCCAGTTATCCACGGTAAGATAATCGTCGAACATCGCCAGAACGTTCCTCACAGCGGCTTCGTTCAGTTCGGTATCCATACCGCAGAGCTTTGCCGCTCTTGCAACCATCGTCGCCGCCTCCTGGCGGGTTATGGTGCCTTCGGGATCAAATTCGTCCGCGCTTCTCCCCTTTATTATGCCGTAATCATAGGCGGTTCCTATGTAGCCGGCGTACCATTTATCTGCCGGAACGTCCTTGAATATATCGCCGGGCTGCTCCTCAAGGCCGAGGCCGCGAGTTACTATTGCTGCGAACTGCGCTCTCGTCATAGTCTGCTCCGGAGCAAACGTTCCGTCGCCCATGCCGTTTATTATGCCGCGGGCGGCAAGCTCCTCAACGGCCTTCTGACACTCCGCTCCGGCAATATCGGCAAAGGTAGTGCCCGGCGCTGAAACGGGCATCCTGCGCACATCCGCATTCCTGCCCGGCAGGCCGTCTCCCGCCGCGCTGCCCGATACCTTCTCAACATCGCTCATATCATAAAGGCTGTTTTTCCCCTCTTCATAGCGCCAGAGAGCGGCCAGAGCGCATAGCCCCTGCTCGGAGGCCATCTGATTCGTGCTTCCGGAAGCGGTATGCCTGAATCCCCCGTTTGAAGTGCGGAAGCTCAGGAGATTATCCAGTACGGTCACTCCGTTTTTCTCAAATCGCTTGTCGGAAGGGGATATCCCGAGCGCACAGAGAGCTATTATCACCTGGGCAGGACTTTCGGAGTTGTCGTCGCCAAAGGCGCTGAAGCCGCCCTGCTCATTCTGCATTTCGGAAAGGCACGCGATTGCCCTCTCGCAGGCGGCGCTGACTCCGGCCTGGCTTCTGTACTGCGCGAGCGCCTGCAGCGCCATAGCGGTGATATCCGCCTCCGCGGTGCCTGCGCCCCCCTTTTCGCTAAGGTTCCAGCCGCCGCAGTCAAGCTGGCGGCTGAGTATCTCGTCAACATACATCTGCCGCGTAGCCTGAATCTCAGCGGTATTATCGGCAGGCATATCGTAATTGCCCGAATCAAGGGCTATCAGCGCCCAGATCGGTCCGTTTATGCCCTGTTTTACAGTGCTGTTAAAATCTCCGAGCGGCAGAGTCAGATCATAGCCCGCAACATTTCTCGCGTCTCTCCCCGCCGCCGTCACGCCGAGGATAACTCGCGAATACTCGGTATACGCGTTTTTACTCAAAACCCCGCCGCGCTCTGTAACATACTCCTCCACCGCGGCATAATAACTCCGATAGTAATCCTCTCCAGCATCTTTTCCGCTTCGCGCGAGACCTATAACTGCCCATTCTCCGCCAATGCTGCCAATACCCGGCTTTCTCACCGCGGACAGCATGTATCCCGCCGCCGCATCCAGCAGCTGCCTTGTATCTTTTCCCGCGGCCGAGGCAAGGGGCAACGCAAACGCCAGCATTGCCGCTGCAAGCAGCAATACAACGGCTCTTTTTACGATCCTCATACTTTTCATTCTTTCTCCCTCCTGCAAAAACGAAAAAGCCGTGCTTTCGCTGATGAAAGCACGGCCGTATACCCGTGTGCACAGTTTTACCGCTTCCTGCTCTCCGCGCAGCAGAAGCATTTCCGAGGCAGGTCTTCTGGCTCAAGCCCTTCTATAATTCCGGCCTTGCCTTATCGCTAAACGCAATGGCTGGCTTTCGCCACGACCGGACAGGCTATTACAGCGGCGGCGTCCGCGCCGGTCTTTCACCGGCTTCCCTTTTCATATCGCACGGTACTTGTTATCCAGCCCCCCGCCGATACACCTCAGAGTCTGTATTATATTTTTTAAAATTTTAGCATCGTACCCTTATAAAGTCAAGCGACGAAGCAGTTTTTATTTCATTGTCCGGCTTTAGATATTGCATAAAAATCGGAAAAGATGTAAAATATGTCGATATTTATTTTGAGAGGAATAAGTTTATGCTCATTGAAACCATCCCTCTTTGGCCCGACCGGAGCGACGTTACGCTCACAGCGTATATAAACAAGCCCGGAAGGTTCGAGAATCCCCCGGAAAAACGCCCCGCCGTAATAGTCATGCCCGGCGGCGCCTTCCGCACCTGTTCGCGCCACAACAACGAAGGCGACAGCGCGGCCTTCTCCTTTGCGGCGGACGGCTATCAGGCCTTCGTTCTTGAATACAGCGCGGTGCAGACCGCGCCCGAGGGGAAAACTCTCTTCCCTGCCCAGCTTGTGGACTACGGCGCGGCCGTAATGGCCATCCGCGCACGCTCGGAGCAGTGGTGGGTAGACCCGCAGAGGATAACGGTAATAGGCTTTTCCGCCGGCGGAAACGTAGCGGGCATGGCCGCCACCTCCTGGCACAGGAGCGTTCTTTCCGATACCTTTAAGGTCGAAAGTGAAGTTTTCAAGCCACTCTGCGCCGTTTTGATCTACGGCCTTGTGGACTATACCGAAGCCGGAGGCATGCTCCGCTCGCAGCGCACCGACTCTCTAAACCTTCCCATCTTCGGCACGGAGCTCCCCTCGCCGGAGCAGAGGGCCCTTTACAGCCCCGCCTGCCAGGTCTCGGAAAAGACCTGCCCGGTCTTCCTCGCCGCCGCGCGGGACGACAGCATAGTCCCCGTCATACAGACGCTCAACATGGCGCAGGCGCTGCAGAAGGCCAGTATCCCTTACGAGCTGCATATTTTCGAGCACGGCGAGCATCTTTTCGGCACCGGCAGGAGCAGGGTTTCTCCCTACCGCGAGGATATGGCGCTTTCGGCGGCAAAATGGGTGCCGCTCGCCAAGACCTTCCTGCTGCACCACGCCGTCCCCGAAACCGCCCGATATGATAAATTTTCCATAAGCGGCGGCACGGTTTGAGTTGGCACATTTATTGACAGTAAATTCAAATAATGATATTCTTATTAAGTTGTTCACTCCCGGAGGAAGCGTATGAAAACCTTCAGCACTTCATATATGCCCGAATCTCGGCGGATAATAGCCGTAACAGGCCATTACGGCAGCGGGAAAACCGAATTTGCCGTGAGCCTGGCTCTGCTTCTGGCCGCCGAAAAGGGTCTTCCGTGGAAACGTCTTGCGGTCGTGGACCTCGATATAGCAAACCCCTATTTCCGCTCGCGGGAAAGAGGCGCTCTGCTTGAAAAAGCCGGCGTAAAGGTTTACGGCAGCGCCTACCACACGGAGATAACGGCGGAGCTTCCCGCTCTGGACGCCGCCATCCGCGCCCCTCTTGAGGACGAGGACTGCTGCGTAATAGTAGACCTCGGCGGAAACGACGCCGGCGCGAAGGTGATACACCAGTTCCGCAAGTATTTCGAGCGCGGCGAAAACGAGCTTCTGTGCGTGGTGAATGCCTCCCGCTTCGAAACGCGGACGGTACAGGCGGCTCTCGAGCATCTCGAGGCCATCGAAGCCGCCACCGGCATGACCGTAAACGGGATAGTGAACAACTGCCATCTTATAATGGAGACCACAGCTTCCGACATAGAGCGCGGGCACGCTCTATGCGCCGAGCTTTGCAGGGAGACCGGCAAAGCCCTATGGTGCGACTGCTACCCCGCTCCGCTGGTACGCCCGGAGGATATTTCTCCCGAATGCGCCCGGCTCATGCCCCTTGGCATGTATATGCGCGAAAGCTGGCTTGATAAATAACAGTCTTTTCGGCTTTTTGACCGAGCCGATATGGAAGGAGATTCGTCATGGCAAAATTTCTGGTCACGGTAAAGCGTGACAAATGCAAAGGCTGCGAGCTGTGCCGTTCCGTATGCCCAAAGAACGTCATCGACATGAGCGCGCATCCCAACGCCAAGGGCTACTGCCCTGCGGAACCCGCCAGGCTTGACGACTGCGTAGGCTGCACGAGCTGCGCTCTCATCTGCCCGGATGCCGCTATCGAGATTTTTGCGCTGGAGGAGGGAGACAAGATATGAGCGAAAAGGTACTTATGAAAGGCAACGAGGCCTTTGCCGAGGCTGCCATGCGCGGCGGCTGTGCTTTCTATTTCGGCTACCCCATAACTCCCCAGAGCGAGATACCCGAATACATATCGCGCGAGCTTCCAAAGCGCGGCGGCAAGTTCCTGCAGGCCGAAAGCGAGCTCGGCGCCGTGAACATGGCTTACGGCGCAGGCGCCTCCGGCGGCGTGGTGTTTATCTCCTCATCTTCCCCGGGAATATCCCTCATGCAGGAGGGCATGAGCTTTCTGTGCTCGGCCGAGGTCCCGGCGGTCATCCTCAATGTTTCCCGCGGCGGCCCCGGCGTCGGCGGCATACAGCCCGGCCAGGCGGACTATTATCAGGTCACCCGCGGCGGCGGCAACGGCGACTATCACATCCCCGTGTTCGCGCCCGCCCGCATACAGGAGGCTGTGGATCTTCTTTACGAAGCTCCCGCAATAGCGGAAAAATACCGCAATCCCGTTATGGTCCTTGCCGACGGCATGCTCGGCCAGATGATGGAGCCCATAATCCTGCCCGAGCAGAAGCCCTTCATCACCTCCGAGGAGATAGCCGTAAAGAAGCCCTGGGCCATCAGCGGCAGCGCGAAAGGTCACCGCTCGGTGGTAAAATCCCTGCGCATGCAGCCGGAGGTCCTCGAAGCGCACGTAAACCATCTTTTCGAGGGCTATGCGAAGATGGAGCAGGAGCTCGTCCGCTGGAAGAGCGAAGGCCTTGAGGACGCTGAGATCGTTTTCGTAGCGTTCGGCACGCTCGCCAGGCTCTGCAACGAAACTATAGAGCTGCTCGCGGAAAAGGGCATAAAGGCCGGAATAATAAGGCCCGTAAGCCTCTGGCCCTTCCCCTACAAGGCCTTTGACGCCATCGGCCCGAAGACGAAGGTTGTCATCTCCGCCGAGCTCTCCATGGGCCAGATGATAACCGACGTTAAGCTTGCCGTAAACGGCAAGGTCCCCGTCAAGCTCATTAACCGTACCGGCGGCTCTGTTCCCACCTCCATAGAGGTACGCGACAAGGCCATGGCTATACTGGAGGCGCTGAAATGAAACCTGTATTTACCGTAACCAAGGGTCTTATACCCGTTGATACGAGCTACTGTCCCGGCTGCACGCACGGCGTAGCCCACCGCCTGATAATGGAAGTCCTCGAGGAAAGAGGCCAGCTCGGCAACACCATAGGCGTAGCGCCGATCGGCTGCAGCATAGTGGCGCATGAGTTCATGAACGTCGATATGTGCGAGTCCGCGCACGGCCGCGCCCCGGCAGTTGCCTCCGGCATCCGCCGCGTGCACCCGAACAAGGTGGTCTTCACCTATCAGGGCGACGGCGACCTTGCCTCTATCGGCATGTGCGAGATAATCCACGCCGCCGCCAGAGGCGAAAAGTTCTCCACCTTCTTCATTAACAACGGCATTTACGGCATGACCGGCGGCCAGATGGCCCCCACCACCCTCATAGGCCAGAAGGCCACCACCGCCCAGGAGGGCAGAACTAAGGAGCAGGCCGGAATGCCCATCAAGGTATGCGAGCTGCTCGCCCAGCTCGACGGCGCCGTATATATAGAGCGTGTCGCTCTCGATACCCCGGCTCACATCCGCGCCGCGAAAAAGGCCGTCCAGCGCGCCTTTGACGTGCAGGAAAAGGGCCTCGGCTTCTCGCTGGTAGAGTTCATCTCCACCTGTCCGACCAACTGGGGCCTTACGCCTCCCGAATCCCTGAAGTGGATAAAGGAAAAGGTCATCCCCTATTATCCGCTCGGCGTATACAAAAATCCTGAGGAGGTCTGAGCATGGAAACAGTAAAAATGTTTTTTGCCGGCTCCGGCGGCCAGGGCATACTGCTCCTCGGGCAGATGTTCACCTATGCGGCAATGAACGAGAATAAGGAGGTCACGTATCTTCCCTCCTACGGCCCCGAAATGCGCGGCGGCACCGCCAACTGCACCGTAGTCGTTTCCGAAAAGCCCATAAGCTGCCCCCTCATCTCCGAGGCCGACCTTGTTGTGGCAATGAATCTGCCGTCGCTGATAAAGTTTGAATCGCTCGTAAAGCCCGGTGGAAAGCTCTTTATCAATTCCTCTCTCGTCGACCAGAAGGCCTCGAGGACCGATATAGACGTATTCGAGATACCCGCGAACGACATAGCTCTGGAAATGGGCGCTCCGCGCTCCGCGAATATGATAATGCTCGGCGAGATAAACCGCCGTATGCACGTCGCCGAGGACGCCTCCATTGAATACCTCATCAGGAAGACCTTCAGCCGCAAGGGCGAGGAAACCGTACAGCTCAACCTGCGCGCCTTCCACGGCGACTACAAGGCCTGAGCCATGGATTTTGACGAAAAGGTAGTTCTGCGGCCGCTTTACCGCGTGCTGGAATGGGTCACCTTCGGCATTTTTGCCGTAACAGCGGTTTTCGTAATCATCCGCTGGAGGCATCTGCCGCCGTTCATGGCATTCCATTTCAACGCCGCCGGCGAGGTCGACCGCTACGGCAGGCGCATAACGGCGCTGATCCCCGCCTTTCTCCAGCTCTGCCTGTGGATTGCGGTATCGCTCGCGGTGCGCTTTCCGAGCGAGTGGGCCGTGCCTGTGCGCGTAAAGAAAGAGAATCTCGCCTTTGTGCGGGCCACTCTCCGCCTCTTTGCACTGGCCATGCGGTTCGTTCTCACCTGTCTTCTCGGCTGGATAGAGTTCAGCCTCATCTATTTTCACCCCATCGGCGGGATATTTACTCTTGTCTCGCTTGTTATCATCATAGCGACCATCGTCGTGTTCGCCATATACATGCGCCGCGGCATGGTTTGAACAAAGCGGCAAAACGCCCCGCTTCCGATACCGGAAGCGGGGCGTTTTTATGAGCTTTTATTCTCGTTCTCTTATCATAAGCTTTCTGTGCTGCCATTTGCCGGATAAATAGTATCCCAGGCTTACGCCCAGCATAACGAAGCTTGCCAGAGCGTCGCCGAGCCAGAAGCCGTGCAGCCCCATATGGAAGACGTACACCAGCAGCAGTGATATGCCCACGCGGGCCACGATGCCGTCGAGCAGGCCGGATATGAACGCGAGCATCGAGTTGCCCACGCCGTTGATAACGGCCAAAAACGGTGTCATGAGCGCCATGGCTACCATCGTGAGCACGACATATTTCATATAGTCCTTCGCATATGCCAGCACTTCCGCTTCACCGTTAAAGAGCCGGAATATGCCCACCGGGAACAGCATGAATATAACGCAGATAACCGCCGTAACAGACGCGACGAGTATTATTCCCGTCCTCACTATTTCCTTCACGCGCTCCGGCTTGCCCGCTCCCATGTTCTGGCCTACCATGGCGCTGCCGGCCGTCATCATGGCGCGGGCGACTATGCCCACGAACTGCTTGAGCTTTGATCCCACGCCTGTCACAGCTGAGGCCGCCACGCCGTATGTGTTGATGAGCGAAAAAACTATCATCATCGATATGTTCAGCGCCACGCTCTGCATGGCCATCGGCGCGCCGAGCTTGAGCAGCGGAGCGATATAGCCCTTATGCAGGCCGAAGCTGGAAAGCTTGAAATCAAAGCCGAAGCTGTCGCGCTTTATATAGAGATATATCAGAGCACTTATGAAGGAAACTCCCTGGCCCATTATGGTCGCCAGCGCGGCGCCTCTGCTCTCCCATTTGAAAACGCCCACGAAGAGAAGGTCGAGCCCGATATTCAGCAGCGCCGCCACAGAAATGAAGATGAAGGGCCGCTTTGAATCGCCCATGCCGCGCAATATCGCGCTCACGGTATTATACCCGAACACGAAGAATATGCCCGAGAAACCCACTATGGCGTACTGCCTCGCCTGGTCCAGCGCCTCCGCCGGAGTATTCATCCAATCAAGGAAAACATCCGCAAATATAAGGGCCACCGCCGTGAGCGCGACGGCCATAGCGGCCATGATGGTAAAGAGCGTCCCTATCGTTTTCTTTACCGCTTCCCTGTCCTTCTTGCCGACACACTGCGCTATCATTACCTGCCCCGCGCTTGAAAAGCCGAAGCCCATGAACGTGCAGAAATTCAGCAGCTCTCCGCCCGTGGAAACGCCGGAAAGCGCCGCCGAGCCAACATAATTCCCGACTATGACCATATCTACGAGGTTGTAGAATATCTGCAGCGCGTTCGCTATCATGAACGGATATGCAAAGGTCAGCAGTTTTTTGGGAACGCTGCCGACCGTAAGGTCTCTTATCATTGTCTTTTCTTTTGTCAAGCCTCTTCCTCCCCTATCCAGCTTTTCGCCGCCCGTAAAGAGCGGCGAAAAAGCTTATGTCAAGCTATGAGCAGCTTTCTCGTTTTCCATCTTCCCGAGAAATAATAAGCTGCAACGATTATCAGTATTACAAAATCGGCCAGCCCGTCTCCGAGCCACAGCCCGTGGATGCCCATGCCGAGCGCCTTTCCGAGCAGCATCGCGAGCCCTATCCGCGCCACCACTCCGTCTACCAGGCCGAGAATGAGCGAAAGCATGGAGTGCCCCACGCCGGCGACTACTGCGTTGAACGGCGCCACGAGGGAAAGGCCCAGCATCGAAGGCAGGCACGCGTAGAGCATATAGTCGTCCGCGAAGCCCAGCACCTCCGGATCGCTGTTGAACAGCCCGAATATCTGCCTCGGGAAAGTGAGGAACACCGCGCCCAGGATGACCGCGGCGGAAAAAGTGATCGTCAAAGAGATGCGGACAACCGTCCTTACCCTTTCGGGTTTTCCCGCGCCTATGTTCTGCCCTATCATCGAGCTGCCCGCCTGGCGCATCGAGCGCGTAAAGATCGAAATGAGCTGCCTGAGCTTCGAGCCCACTCCCGTCACGGCGGATATCGCCACACCGTAGGCGTTGATAAAGCGGGAAACAAACATCATGGATATGCCTATCGCCGCGTGCTGCAGCGCCATCGGGCCGCCGAGCTTTATCATCGGCAGGAGCGTGTTCTTTCTTATCCTGAAGCTCCTGAGCTTGAAATCGAAGCCGAAGCTCTCTTTCCTTCTGTAAAGATAGATGACCGATATTATGAACGAAAGCGCCTGGCCGAGGATCGTGGCAAGCGCCGCCCCGGCGGATTCCATTTTCAAAACTCCCACGAACAGCAGGTCGAGAAGGAGATTGAGAGACGCCGCGATAGCTATAAACATAAGCGGCTTTCTGGAATCCCCCATGCCGCGCAGCACCGCGCTGACTATATTATAGCCGTAGATGAACAGAACTCCCCAGAAGCATACGGAACAATATGCGTGCGCCTGCCCGAAGGCTTCCGCGGGAACGTTCATCCACCTGAGCAGAGCGTCGCTTACGAACTGCATCAGTATCATTATAACGACGCCGCAGATCGCCAGAAAGCTCGTCATCGTGCCGACTATGCGCGACATCGCGTCGTGATCCTTCCGGCCTACCGCCTGGGCTATCATTATCTGGCCGGCGCCCGTAACGCCCATTCCGAGGAAGGTTATGAAATTGAGCAGCTCCCCGCCGCCCGAAACGCCGGACAGCGCCGTCTTTCCGACGAAATTGCCTACTATGACCATGTCTACCATGTTGTAGACAAGCTGCAGCGCGTTTGCTATCACAAAGGGATACGCGAACTTCAGCATAAGCTTCGTTACGTTGCCCTCTGTCATATCGTTTATCATTGATGGCTTTTCGGCCACAGGCTCATCTCCCTTTATGCTTTTTCCGCCGAGTCTCTCACCATCAGCTTACGCGTTTTCCAGCGGCCGGAGAGATAGTACGCTCCGGAAACTATCACTGTCACGAAGCCTGCCGCCGCGTTGCCGAACCAGTATCCGCGAAGGCCCATTTCGAGCAGCTTCCCGAACAAAAGCGCAAGCCCGACTCTCGCAACTATGCCGTCGAGCAATCCGGTAATGAGCCCGAGCAGCGAATTTCCGGAGCCGTGAACAACGGCGTTCGTAGGAGCCATGAGCGCCTGAGAGAGCATGCAGAGGACGCAGAAGAACATATGGTCCGCCGCCAGAGCGAGAACCGCTTCGGAATCGTTGAATATCGAGAATATCTCTCTCGGGAAGAGCAGGAACACTGAACCGAAAACGACGAACGCGGCAAGGGATATGCCCAGAGATATATGGACTATCTTCTTGACCCTCTCCGTCTTTCTCGCGCCGAGATTCTGGCCGATCATGGCTGCTCCGGCCGTGGCCATGGAGCGAGTAACTATAGAAACGATCTGCCTGAGCTTGTTGCCCACTCCCGTAACAGCCGAGGCTGCCACGCCGTAGCTGTTTATGAAGGAGTTTACCAGCATCATGGAAAGGCTGATGGCACAATGCTGAAGCGCCATAGGTATCCCGAGCTTGTAAAGGGGGACTATTATCTCCTTTCGTATCGCAAAGCTCCGGGGCTTAAAGTCAAAACCGAAGGCTTCGCGCTTGCGGTAAAGATAGATCAGGCTTATTATCAGCGAGAAGGCCTGCCCGAGTATAGTGGCCAGCGCCGCTCCAGCCGACTCCATCTTTAAGACGCCGACGAACAGAAGGTCGAGCACAAGATTAAGAAACGCCGCTATAGCGATAAACACCAGCGGCCTTTTGGAATCGCCCATGCCTCGCAGAACGCTCGAGACCGAGTTGTATCCGTAAATGAAAATCATGCCCCAGAAGCATACCGAGCAGTACGCCTGAGCCTGGCTGAAAGCGTCCTTCGGGCAGTTGAGGAACTTCAGGAGCGGATCAGTGAAAATCATGGCGAGCGCGCCGACGATCACCGCCAGTATGGTCAGAGACGAGAAGATAGTTCCTATCGTATGCTTTATCGTCTCTTTGTCGCCCTTGCCAACTCCCTGGGCTATCATTACCTGCGCTGCGGTCGTTATACCGACGCCTAACAGAGTGCAGAAATTGAGCAGATCCCCGCCTACCGACACGCCCGAAAGAGCCTCCGCTCCGACGAAATTGCCTACTATGACCATATCTACAATATTATAAACTATCTGCAGTGCGTTCGCCGCGATAAACGGAAGAGAGAAGCTTATGAGCTTCTTTGCCACACTGCCTTCGGTAAGGTTGTTTATCATAGTTTTCTCGGCCATACTCATCCCCCCATGCCTGTTAGTTGGCTAACAAATATTATCCGCTCATACGGGGCCGTTGTCAATAGATTGTTTTCCGAACTACTTTTGCGCGGACAAAATGAGCGTTTTCCCGAGCGCCCGCCGCTGTAAAGACGTTTTTTTATTCAAAATCACTGTTCACAAATGCAAAACAGAAGTGTATAATATTAGATTAGAGCATCGAAGGAGGTGTCTGAAGCTGTGCGCCATCTTATAACCATAGAAGACCTCACCACAGAAGTATGGGACGAGCTTTTTGCTTCCTTCACGGATATCATCTCCCACCCGGGCGATTATGCAGACGCCTGCCGGGGCAAGGTAATGGCGTCATTGTTCTATGAGCCCAGCACGCGTACCGCCTTCTCCTTCCAGACGGCAATGATGCGTCTCGGCGGAAGCGTTTTCGGTTTCTCAGATCCCACCGCCACCTCCGCCTCCAAGGGCGAGGCCATGAGCGACACCATACGCATGTGCTCCGCCTATGCCGACGCCATTGTCATGCGCCACCCACGCGAGGGCGCTGCGAAGGCCGCCTCTCTCTTCTCCGAGGTGCCGCTTATAAACGCCGGCGACGGCGCGCATATGCACCCCACGCAGACTCTTACGGATCTTGCCACTATCCGCCGCCTGCGCGGCACTACCGAGGGCCTCAACATAGGCCTCTGCGGCGACCTTAAAAACGGCCGCACCGTCCACTCTCTCATTATGGCTCTCTCCCGCTGGCCCGGCAACAGGTTCTACCTCATCTCCCCGCGCGAGCTTGCCCTGCCGGACTACATGCTCGCATTCATGAAGCAGCGCAACCAGTGGTATATCGAGGTCACCGGTCTCGACTCCACCATCCCGCAGCTCGACGTTCTCTACATGACGAGAATACAGCGCGAACGCTTTACCGACGAGCGCGCTTACAACCGCAACCGCGGCATATATATACTCTCTGAAAAAATGCTTGCCCGCTCAAAGCCCGACCTCATAGTCATGCATCCTCTTCCCCGCGTGGACGAGATCGCGCGCGATGTGGATTCCGACCCCAAAGCGGCATATTTTGAACAGGCGCGCTTCGGTATGTTCATCCGCATGGCTCTGCTCCTGCGGCAGACGGCTCTTCCCCGCCTCGCCCCGGATTATCCCAAACCGAATCCGAAAAAGCCTCTGTGCAAAAATCCCGCCTGTATAACGCAGACTGAGCGCTATCTTCCCCCGCTCACTCACAAAAACGGCGCGAAGCTCTGCTGCTCTTATTGCGACGCGGCGCTTCGGCCCTGATCCCGCTTATCAAATACGCGCCGCCATTTTTTCCGTTTATACGCTCCGAAATCTATTGACACTTTCGATCATCTATGCTATTATTTTACGGCTGACTTCTGAAAATGCGGGTGTAGTTCAATGGTAGAATTCCAGCCTTCCAAGCTGGCCGCGTGGGTTCGATTCCCATCACCCGCTCCAACATGCGCCAATAGCTCAGCAGGATAGAGCAACTGCCTTCTAAGCAGTAGGCCGGGGGTTCGAGTCCCTCTTGGCGTACCATTCAGCATATGGTGGGTGTAGCTCAGTTGGATAGAGCGCCAGATTGTGGCTCTGGAGGGCGTCGGTTCGAGACCGATCACCCACCCCATATTTCCGAGAATGCGGGGAGAGATTGATTTCTTCCCCGCATCATCTTACCGCGTCAAACACATTCGATGGGATGTAGTGTAATGGTAACACACCGGACTTTGACTCCGATATAGTGGGTTCGAGTCCCGCCATCCCAGCCAGATCACAATTCATTTATTATAGATCGCCCCAGTAGCTCAGGCGGCAGAGCACCTGCCTTTTAAGCAGGGTGTCCGGGGTTCGAGTCCCCGCTGGAGCACCAAATAAGCAGTTAGCCCTTTATGGGGTAACTGCTTATTTATTGTTTTAGCCCGAGAACCCCGGACGCCAAAACGCGAAGCGTTTTTTGAGCGAAGCGGATAAGCTGCGAAGCAGGCCGCGCAAGCGGCCTCTTCGCCGGGGTTCGAGTCCCCGCTGGAGCACCAAGCAACAGAGCCATCCTCTTTGGATGGCTCTGTTGTTTCGTATCTAAGACGGGGACTCGCCCGTCAAAATGCGATAACAAAAACAGTCCGGAGAGTTAAAAACACTCCGGACTGTTTTATAATCCCGTTACTCAGACGATTTTATGGCCTCGAGGGCGGATACCTTTACCGCCTTGTTGGCGGGATAATATCCGGAGCCTACGCCTATGAGTATAGCAAAAACCACCGCAAAAGCCACGAGCCAGAGCGGGATCACAGAGGTCCTGGTCACGGTCTCCCCTCCCGTGAAGCACAGCAGAACGTTTGCAAAGCTGAAGCCGCTTTTAAAGGCTACGAGGTTTATCACTATCATTATTATCAGGCTCACGATTATGCCGATTATGCCTCCTATGAGCCCTATCATGCCGGCCTCCGTGAGGAACATGGCGCGAATGTTTCCCACGTAGCAGCCGAGCGCCTTCATTATGCCTATCTCGCGAGTTCGCTCCGAAATGGACATTATCATCGTGTTCGCTATACCTATGGCCGCGACGAGAAGCGATATCGCTCCCAGGCCGCCGAGCATGAGCTGCTTCTGCTGCGCTTCCTTCTGCAGCGGCTCGCGGATGGATTCCATTGACCACGTTTCGAAGCCGTAGGTCTTCACTTCGGACTGCACGTCGGCCACGAGATCTATATCCTTTGCTTTGATATAAACCTCATTGTACGAAATCTCTTTCTTGATATTCTCCTGTACCATCATCTTTTCTATGAGCGAGCGCATTGCGCTCACGTCCATAGTTATCCCGTACGACGTTTCGCCGCCGCGGTTCCAGTCTTCCTTGAGGATTCCCGTTACCTTCAGATCATTTGCCACGCTTCTGCCGTCGGAAAGCTGTATCTCTAAGGTGATCGTAGTACCCAGAGGATCAAAATAAGCGTCGGGAATATTGATCGGATTCCCTTCTTCGTCCCAGCCTCCGCTGTAGCGGTCCACATAGTTCATTCCCTCGGGGCGCATCGAGTCCCTGAACTCGTAGGCAAAATACTGTCCCACAAGGATCTCGTCCGCTTTTTTCGGCCAGCTTCCCTCAATGAGCTCATAACCCATATCTTCGCAGGAAGCCGTATCCACGCCGATCACGTTTGCCCAGTAAGTAGCGTAGCGCCTGTTTGCGCCGGCATACAGCCTGCCGCCGTAATATTGGCCCATATCGAGCTTCGGCGTTGCCGCCTTAACTCCCTTTATATTTCGAAAGGCGTTTACCGTGGCGTCGTCCAGCTTGTTTTCCGAGCCTGTATTATAGTTATAAACGTTTATTATGGTAAGGTCGCCCATGTTCGCGAGCATCTTTTCCTGCGCTTCCTGAGTGCCGAAGCCGAGCGAGACCATTATTATTATTGCGCAGCAGCCTATCATGACTCCGAGCACGGTAAGCAAAGTTCTTGATTTTCTCCGCCCCAGATTCTGCAGACAAAGGTGAAGGATATCGCGCTTGCGCACTTTTATTCCTCCTTACCGCCCGCTTCGGCATTCTCCGCGGCGTCGTCAGCCCAGGAATCCCATTCGTCGTTTTGAGCCATGGCGGCCTTTTTCTTCTTGTTCTTCTTTACTATGGCAAGGACTATCGCCAGCGCCAGCAGCACTATTGCCGCAATTATTATCCAGAGCCATATGCCGAGGCCGCTCTTTTCTTCGCCGCCCATCTCGGGCTCGTCTATATATCCCGGCTCCTCCCAGCCCCAGTTCATTTCCTGCACGTCGAGAGTAAACGGGAATTCCCTCGTGACGCTGCGGAGATTAGCGTCCTCATAGGTCACTTTTATGAGAAGATCTGTCTGCCCCGGATTCCATGGCGTTACGACAAAGCTTATATTGCCGCTCTGTCCTGAGGTGAAATTCCCGAGATACTGAGTAGGCTGCAGGATATCCACGCCTTCTCCCTCTATGCTGACCTCAACGTTGGACATATCGCTCTTGCCCTTGTTTATATAGCTCATCACTATAGTGGTTTCCATGCCTGCATATGAAGCGTCGTAGAGCTTCGGGTCGTCTATCTGAAGCCTGTCCGGCTGAAATACCGGCACGGAAAGCTTGATGTCCGCCGACGTGGACGATCTTCTTGAATCATCCACATATTCATAACGGAACGAGACGTTCACAGTCTGCGCGCCGGTCCTTGCCCCAGCGAGCGTCTGCATCGGCACCGTCTGCGTTATATCGCCGCCCGGTACCAAAGAAGTATAGTAAAACGTATTCGTGGAGCCGTTCATTGTGAAGCTCTCTCCGCCGTCGACTACCACCACTATGTTCTCTACGCTCAGCCTTCCGGTATTGGTGAACGTGAAATAAAGATCAAAAGGCTCTCCCGCGGCGACGGAATCCCCGCCGAAACCGAAATCGCTTATTATAAGGTTCGGCACGGGGCTGTCCGGTCTCACCACTTCCTGGGGCTGCCTTGTAACGTTGGCAGAGATATTTATGCGCTCCGAAGCGCTCGACTGCACGAGGCCGTTCCCGTTATCGTAATAATACTTGAGGTCTGCGCTTACTCCCTGAGTGCTTGAATTGATTTCGCTTGCGGCGCGGAATTTGAGCGTTACTGACGCGCTCTCCCCCGCTTCGATATCCGGCAGCACCACGGTGGACGTCTCATTGAGAAGCACGAGCGCTTCCGAGGCCGAGAAGGACGCCACAGGGCTCACAATCTTTGTCTTGCCTGCGTTCTGGAAAGTAACATCCAGGCTGAAGGTCTGATTCGCCGATATCGGATTGAGCGCCGAGCGCGTTATGAGAACGGGCGGCTCCGGCACTGTTACTACCGGCTGCTCCTCCTGCGGCTTTGTGATCTTCGCGGGGATATTAATTCTCTCGCTCACGGTGCCGGTCACATTTGAAACGTCATTGAAATAAGTATATTTCAGCTCTATGCCGACAGTAAGGTTGGATGACGTTATTTCATCCATAGCCTTCAGGCGGAAGGTAATAGCCGCCGTCTTTTTCCCTCCGATGTTTTCCATAGCAAAGGAAGAGGTGCCGCCCGCCATGAGCAGCGGCTCCGTCGGCGAGCAGGTAACCACTACGTTTTTGAGAGTTGTATTGCTGAGGTTTTCAAAGGAAACTGAAACGTCAAACTCCTGCCCCGCCTCTACGGGCTCCTCAATATCGCCGCGGTGAACTATTATCGTCGGTTCCGGTATGGGATCAGGCACGTACGGCTCTCCGATGGGCTCAGAATCGTTGTAAGGCACCGCCTGCGATATTTCTATGGAAAGCTCGCTGTAGCTTCCGTTGTAGCCCACCATGAATCTGAGCGTCTGGCCCGTGCCGGAGTACACCAGGTTTTCAAATTTTACTATGTACGAAAGCTGCGCTCCGATATCCGGATCGGCCTCTATGCTCACCGTTCCGCCGGTAAAGCTGTCGATAAGATGATCCGCGTCTATCTCCGTCGTCACATCAGCTATCTCATCCGCCGGCACACTGGTATCCTTAACGTGCACGGATATATTGGCAGACTTCCCGCGGGTTATCCGCGTCTGGCTGCTTTCATACGAAATGATCACGGGCGTCGGCGCCGTTTCTGCGGCCGCGCATATATTCAGGGCAAGCATAAAGAGCACTGCCGCCATCATTATGCAAAAGATTCTTCTGATACTATGTTTCATTGCTGCTCTCCTCGATTTCTTCGTTCGTCTTTTACTATTTCGCCGTCCTTCAGCGTTACTATCCTGTCGGCATAGTCTGCCATTTCGCTGTCGTGCGAGACGAGAACTATGGTCTGCCCGAGTTTTCTCGCCATATTGACTATCATTTCCATTACCTCGATCGTGGTAACCGAATCCAGGTTGCCGGTGGGCTCGTCCGCAAAAACGACCTCAGGCTTCGCGATAAACGCTCTTGCTATGCCCACTCTCTGCTGCTGGCCGCCCGACATCTGATTTGGGAAATGATCCGCCCTGTTTCCCATACCCACAAGAGAAAGAAGCGCACGCGCTGATTTTTCTCTCTGTTCTTTTGGTATCCCGCGGAACATCAGCGGCAGCGCCACGTTTTCCACAGCGGTCATGTTCGGCAGAAGATTATACGACTGGAAAACGAAGCCGAGATGCCTCTGCCGGAACTCGGCAAGCTCCTTTTCCGTCATCTGCGATATTATCTCTCCTCTTATTTTCACCGTGCCGCGCGTCGGCTTTTCGAGCCCCGCGAGCTGGTTGAGCAGAGTGCTCTTTCCCGAGCCCGACTGCCCGAAGATGCACAGTATTTCCCCCTTGGCGATCTCAAGGTTTATTCTCTTTAACGCGACCACCACTTCATCGCCCACCGGGTACTCTTTGCGGAGGTTTTTCACCTCGATGATCGCTCTTTTTTTCACTGCCCCATCCGGCATCGGATCAGCTCCCTGTTGAAACCGTATTATAAACAATTGTCTCTAAGTATATATGACGATAACCGATCCGGTATGTTCCCGTCAGTTTCAGTCAATTATCTTATTATACAGCAAAATCCCGGAAAGTGAATCAAAACTTTCCGGGATTCTGCCGTATTTTATTATTTTGATTATTCTATGATTTTCAATGCGCCGGTCGGGCATGCCTCCGCACACTTTTTGCAGCTTCGGCATACTTCTATCTTCCTGCTGTCTCTGAATTCAGGCTTTATCACCGTTCCGAAGCCGCGGCCGACGAGGCCGAGCAGCCCTTCATGAGCAACTTCGTCGCACACTCTTACGCACAGCCCGCAGAGGATGCACTTGCCCTCGTCGCGCTCTATTACGACCAGCTTCTTTTCACTGCCGTGGCTCCTCTTCTGGCCCTTGAAACGCTCCGGGTGTATCTCATAACGGTTGGCATGCTTTATGAGTGAGCACTCGTGATAATCGTGGCAGCCGCACTCCAGGCAGCGCTTTGCTTCCTTTATAGCCTGCTCCTCGGTGAAACCGTAGTTCATTTCTTCAAAGTCGAGCTTTCTTTCTTCCGGCGAACGGCAGGGCATCTTTGCGCGCGGGAGCTTTTCCCTGTCTTCGAGCATCTCCGGCGTTACCTCGCGTTCGGAGAAATACGGTCTGCGGTAAGCCGTCTCTTCTCCCCTGAGATATCCGTCCACCGCGATGGCGGCTTTCTGCGCCTCTCCGACGGCTGCGATCGCTATATCCGCGCCCTTGTTCGTAGCATCGCCAACGGCAAAGACTCCGTCAAGAGAGGTCCTGAAGGTCTTTTCATCCGCGGCGATTATTCCCTTGCGGTTCTTCTCAAGTGCTTCGAAGCCATCCGGCTTGACCTTCTGGCCGAGCGCCGCAATAACGGAATCAACCTCCAGCATTTCAAATGAGCCCTCTACAGGCACCGGCGAGCGTCTTCCTGAGGCGTCGGGCTCTCCGAGCTCCATGACCTGCAGCTTTACGGACTTCACTTTTCCGTTCTCGCCGAATATCTCTGCGGGATTTCTCAGGAAGCGGAAGTTGACCCCCTCCTCCATCGCCTCTTCGATTTCGACCCTTTCGGCGGGCATTTCGTCTATAGTACGCCTGTAAACTACGCTTACGTTCTCCGCTCCGAGGCGCACGGCGCTGCGGCATGCATCCATGGCAGTGTTGCCGCCGCCCACTATAACTACGTTCTTTCCTATATCGGGGCGGTTTCCGAGAGCTATCTCGCGAAGCAGGTCGATACCGCTCCATACGCCGTCAAGGTCGTCGCCCTTGCAGCCGAGAGGCGTACCCGTCCATGCGCCGATAGCGACTATCACCGCGTCAAATCTGCTGCGGATACTTTCAAGGCTCTCATCTTTACCTATACGGAAGCCTGTCTTTACTTCTACTCCGAGATCGGTTATTTCCTTTATCTCCGCGTCCAGCACTCTCTTCGGCAGACGATACTCCGGTATGCCGTAGCGGAGCATGCCGCCGAGCTTCGGCATCGCATCGAATATGGTTACCTTATGACCTTTTATGCGCAGGAAATACGCAGCCGTAAGACCTGCGGGGCCGCCGCCAATGACCGCCACGCTCTTACCTGTCTCCGGCGCCGTCTCGGGCACGAAACGGTTCTCCGAGGCAAGATCCTTATCTGCGGCAAAATATTTCAAAAACGCTATTGAGATCGGTTCTTCCACCATTTTGCGCCGGCATGCCTTCTCGCAGGGATGCGGGCAGACTCTGCCTATTGAAGCCGGGATCGGCAGCTTTTCCTTAATAATCTTTACGGCTTCCTTATAATTGCCTTCAGCTATCTGCTTTACATAGCTCTGGCAGTCCGTATCTGCCGGACAATTGAGCATGCAAGGGCCGCGGCAGTCGCCGTCATGGTCGCTCATAAGGAGCTCAAGAGCTATTTTCCTTGCCTGTACCGCTCTTTCGCCCTCGGTGTTTATCACCATTCCGTCCGTTGCAAGCGTTGAGCATGAACGGAGCAGCTTCGGACTGTTTTCGACCTGCACCACGCATACGCCGCAGGCTCCGTAATGCCTGACTTTTTCGTTGTGGCAGAGAGTCGGGATATCTATACCGTTTCTTTCGGCTATTTCAAGTATCGTTTCGGTGCTTTGCCCCGTGCATACCTTGCCGTTTATAGTAAGCTTTATCTCAGACATTTTCTCGCCTCCTCAGTCTACCTGTACCGCGCCGAAGCGGCATACGCTATAGCACGAACCGCAGCGGATGCATTTTTCGGGATCAATCTCAAACGGACTCTTCCTCTCGCCCGAAATCGCATTCACCGGGCATTTGGAGGCGCAAAGCGAGCATCCCTTACATTTTTCCTTGTCGATCGTATAAGTCAGCAGAGCGCTGCACTGTTTTGCCGGGCACTTCTTTTCACGTATATGCGCTTCATACTCGTTGCGGAAGTATTTTATTGTGGTGAGTATCGGATTCGGCGCGGTCTGGCCGAGGCCGCAAAGCGCTCCGTCTTTGACGGCGTTGCACAATTCTTCAAGCTTTTCAATATCGCCTTCCTCACCCTTGCCTTCAACTATGCGGGTAAGTATTTCGCTCAGGCGCTTTGTGCCTATGCGGCAGTGCACGCACTTTCCGCAGGATTCCTTGGTAGTAAACTCAAGGAAAAACTTTGCTATGCCGACCATGCACGTGGTCTCGTCCATTACGACCATTCCGCCGGAGCCCATTATGGCGCCTGTGGCCGAAAGACTTTTATAATCGATCACGGTGTCGAGCAGCGAAGCAGGTATGCATCCTCCGCTGGGGCCGCCCATTTGTACTGCCTTGAACTCTTTCCCGTCTCTTATTCCTCCGGCTATGCCGAAGATAACGTCTCGCAGGGTCTTGCCCATCGGTATCTCTACAAGGCCGCCGCGCTTTACCTTGCCCGTAACGGCGAAGACCTTCGTGCCCTTGCTGTTCTCGGTCCCCATGGCGGCAAAGGCCGCGCCGCCGTTGTTGATAATCCAGGAAACATTTGCGAAGGTCTCAACATTGTTTATGTTTGAAGGCTTATACCAGTAACCTGCCTGCGCCGGGAAGGGCGGCTTAAGACGCGGCATACCGCGATTACCCTCGAGGGACTCTATGAGCGCCGTTTCTTCACCGCAGACAAACGCACCTGCTCCGGCTTTTATGCGTATATCGCAGGAAAAATCGCTCCCGAGGATGTTCTTTCCGAGGTATCCTTTTGCCCTTGCCTGCTCTATTGCGCCGCGGAGCCTGACTATTGCAAGCGGGTACTCTGCTCTGACATAAACAATAGCTTCCTTCGCGCCTATGGCATAAGCGCCTATCAGCATGCCCTCTATCAGATTATGAGGATCGGATTCGATGACGGCTCTGTCCATAAATGCGCCGGGGTCGCCCTCGTCCGCGTTGCAGATAAGATACTTTTCATCTCCCGCAGCCTGACGTGCCGCATTCCACTTGAACCAGGTGGGGAATCCGGCGCCGCCGCGGCCCGCGAGGCCTGATATTTTGATCTCTTCTATCACCTGCTCGGGAGACATGCTCTTCAGCACTTTTTCAAGGGCCTTGTAGCCGTCCGCAGCAGTATAATCGTTTATATCCTCCGGATTTATTATTCCGCAATGTCTCAGAGCTATGCGGGTCTGCTTCTCGAGAAAATCCGCTTCCTCCGGCTGGATAAGTATTCCGTCGAGCTTTGAATAGTCTCCCGTTGCGGCGGCCTGAGCTATATCTTCGGCGTTTTCCGGCGCGACGTGTACGCAGCGGTAGAGCTTTCCGCTTTCATCGTAAACGTCTACTATCGGCTCAAGAAAGCAGAGACCTATGCATCCGGTTATCGAAAGAGCGGCGTCAACGCCGGCGAGCTTTTCTTCAAGCGCGGAGTATACGGCGGCGGCTCCGGCAGCGAGCCCGCAGCTTCCCTCTCCCACAAGGATACGTGTTTTCATTCGGCCTGCGCCTCCTCTCTGAGCTCACGCAGGATCTTTTTTACTTTATCCGGCGTGAGCGAGCCGTAAGTCTTATCGTTTATCATCATAACAGGCGCCAGTGAACAGCAGCCGAGGCATGATACCAGGCTCAATGTGAACAGTCCGTCCTCCGTAGTTTCATTATCGCGGATACCGAGCTCTTCCATGACCGCCTCTGCTATACCGGTAGCTCCGTTAACATAGCACGCAGTACCCTTGCACAGGAGAATAAGATACTTGCCCACAGCAGTAAATCTGAATTGCGAATAGAATGTGGCTACGCCAAGTATCTTGGCAGGGGTCTGCCCTGTCTTTTCGGAAATGTGGTAAACCGCGTCTATAGGTATATAACCATATATTTCCTGCGTTTTCTGCAGAATAGGTATCAGGCTGTCCTTTGCTCCGGCATACTCGGCAAGAGTAGGCTCGAGCAAGGTCAGATCCACCTTGTCGTGCTTACATGTGCACATCAGCAACACTCCCTCTCGCATAATTATTCTGAGTTTATAAAAATCTTCACCAATTATATTTTTCATTATACTACATATCCTGAAAAAAGCAATTTGCCTTTTAATGATTTTTACGTTTTTTTATGCTATAGTGAATGCGGCTGTTATTCTTGCTTTATACTGTATTTCCCATGTTTTCCGCAAAAACGGAAAAGCGCCGCTCCGTTTTTTATGCTACTGTTTATGCAAGGACGGTGAAACCATGCCATACCGCGAAGATATGGAGCGCTGCCTCAAGTATATAAAGGCGCATCCCGATACTGACGCGCACGCCCTTGCCGATATGCTGGGGTATTCCTTCTTTCACTTCTGCCATGTTTTCAGGAGCATAATCGGCGTAGGCGCAGGCGCATACCTCCGCCGCAGCCGGCTGGAGCTTTCGGCCTCGCGGCTGCTCAAGGGTGCGCGGGCTACCGACGAAGCCCTCGAATGCGGCTTTGATACTCCCTCCGGCTATACCCGCGCTTTCCGCCGCCGCTTCGGCATGAGTCCGTCCGAATACAAAAAAACGAAAGGTGGACGTACTGAAATGACGCCGGTATTCAAAAAACTCGATAAATTCCAGGCCATAGGATACGCTTTCAAGCCTGACTCCGCTCCCGATCTCAAGGCGGGCGCCTTCTGGGCGGATATGAAATTCACAGCTATAGACAAAGACGAATACGCTAAGCTCTGCCAACCCAACAACGGCGAGATAGGCACATGGATGCATCCCGACGAGGG